>Ga0268359_11869_pt1 | contig 452989 bp, 377 predicted proteins | sample BioMet11_FD_194416 | JGI IMG/M metagenome (GOLD analysis project Ga0268359, IMG submission 194416) | Sewage microbial communities from Oakland, California, United States - Biofuel 11 (PacBio Assembly) | ecosystem: Engineered > Wastewater > Sewage > Unclassified | place: USA: California...
CATGGCCGGAGCCACCGATCAGATTATCATTTCCCGAGGTCCCTGTGAGAGTCAACGCGGACTTGGCAAGTAAATCCAAGGTCTCACCAACCGAGCCTGGATACACTTGGGAGAAGTTATCATAGCGTTGAAGTTTAACGTAATAATTTTTTGCGATATAGCTATTGATGGTTTTCGAAGTTATCGTTGCAACAGCCGAAATGAATCCCCTCATTTGATAACGTATCGTTTCGACGCAACCGACACCAGGATTCCCATTCCCATCAAACCAATTAAGAAAGATAGCATAATAGTAGTAATAGTTTGTGGTTGTTGCTGACGTACTTGTGTGAAGGCCGCGCAATATAAGATGCTTATTATCGACCAATCCGACGGCAATCGGAGCTGAATCTGTATTTGTGAATCTGAGCTGGTCGCTCCCCCCCAAATCATAAACAACATATGTACCGCTTGTTTTTATAATGTATGAATTATTTTCCCCGCCACCAGTAAAAACATTCGGAAGTGTGACTTCGCTCACAAGATGTTCTCCATGGTACTATCAGTCATAAAGGGAAATGGACGTCTCGTACGTTTTCTCGGTGAAACCAATTCGCCCCCCTGCTCTTTCAACTGGCCGGCTGCAAAAGTCTTCGGGATGTGGTCATGGACATGAATGCCGCCGCTACCCACCGCTCCCGCTTCGGCGTAAAGTCCGTACCACGATCCACCTTGACCGACATTAACAACGTGCGGCTGTACACCAATTTCAAATTCCTGCTGGGCGAACGTTATCGGTATTGTCTCAAATACTGGAACGCACGCTATCGCAAAAAAAACAAACAAGTTCAGTCTGTGAGCTCATCGCTTGAAGCTGAATGCCCATCCTCGATGGTTGTCCTTGACAATGCAAGTGGTAACCCGTCTTAAACACATCTGATGCGTTCAATAACAGTATTTTATTCCGATATTATGTTTCGCTTTAAAATGAAAAACTTGCGAATTGGTTCCAGTCCATCCAGCCCTCAAGAACCTTTCAGATTGTCATATTTCTACTGATTCAGCAGTACATATCCAAAGAAGTACGCTTGAGCAATAAGATTTCTGTGTGTTTTTTGACCCAATAAAACACAAAAAAGTATTTTCGGAGGAACACTTGGCCCGGTTCATTTCCGATGTGGTCGTGGCCCTTGATGTGGAGCTGTTTCTGTGCCGGTTCCGCGGCAATGGCCAGAGAGGAGCGACCTTCCATCCTATGCAACGGCGGTCACGAAGCGTGGCGCGCCGTGTATAACAACCGGATTCAGCCTCGGCTTGCTGATGCGAGCCCAAATCGGCTGCGGCACCCCTCGGGGCTGGGCCGATGCCTGGCTTGTCACCATTTGGACCGAGCACAAGCCAAGACAGATCTGCCTGGGCCTGATGCTGTGCCGCCAAAATCAATCCTGCCTCTTCCTAACGCTCACCTTCATTCATATCCGCGACTGAGGCAAAGTCGTTTTTTACAACGGGCTTGATAAGGGGGCGAGGTCCATACCATTATTTTCAGATGCCCGCCCAGACTTATTATGGAAGCACGACACAAAATAATTTCATTTATTATCAGTATGCACTCTAACAATTTTACATGGTTCATTGCACTTGCCAGTGGAAACGACCTTGATAGCGAGTTAAAAATAGCAAATCTTTTTATATCGCCATCAACGAATAACGAGAGAGGACTCGTCGTGAACCCCACCCCGCGTTTCTCAATCAATCCGCTTCAGATGGCTGGCTTTCATTCGTTCTTGTTTCTCTTGTCCTCGCCCCGCGGCAAGCCGATGCGATCGAAGGCGGCATGGGGCATTACATCCAGGGCGCCTACGGTGATTTCTTCATGGGATACATCCCGGCCGCGGGATTTTACGTCCGCAACGACACCCTGTACCAGGCTGGACGGATTGACGGCACCCTCAAGGGAGGATTCGTCTACGCCAAACTCAACGTCTCCTCTTTTCTCAATCTCACCAAGCTCTCCTACATGTTCGACGTTCCGGCCATGAACGGCTTTCTTGGCGTCGGCGCGGGCGTACCCGTCCTCATCAACCTCCATGTCTCCGGCAATGCCTCGCTCAGGCTCCCCATCCTCACGAAAAGCATTGAAGGTTCCGGAAACCGGGGCGGACTCTCCGATATCTTTGTCATGCCGGTCATCGCCGGCTGGAACTTCGGCGAGTGCCACCTCGTCGCCATGCCCATCGTTTTCTTGCCGACCGGCTATTACAATTCCAGCAAATTGACCAATCTCGGCATGAACTACACCTCCTTCGACGGCAACGTGGCCTTTACCTGGCTGAGCAAGTCGAAGGTTGAGCTGTCCATCAACGCCGGCTACATGATCAATACGGAAAATCCCTCGACGCACTACCTCTCCGGCAGCCTCCTGCATGTCGACTGGACCGCTGCCTACCACTTACCCCGCGATTCGCCCTGGGCGCTACCGGTTATCTGATGACCCAAACCACCCCGGATACCGGTTCCGGGGCCAAGCTCGGAGCGTTTGAATCCTCGGGCACGGGCATCGGCCCCATCGCCTCCTACGCCATTCCGGTGGGGGGAAAGGACCTGCTGGTCGTGGCCAAATGGATCCATGACCTAGGGGCCCACCACAGCTTTCTCATGGACACGGTCTACGCTTCTTTCGTCATCAAGTTCTGATGGCGAAAGAAACGAAGGTGCTTAAGCTCAAAAAGACGCTCGGTGACACTACGGCGGCACTGCGCGCACACAGCATGAGGAGGTGTCCCGTAAGAAAGTGACACAGCAACAACGGGATGTTTCACGACTTGGCAACAAACAAGCCTTGAACTGAAGGAGGTTTGCCGAAAATGCGCGATGTCAGACATATTCTCCTGGCCGTTGTGGCTGCCCTCTTGTGTCTGGGGGGTGTTTCCCTGGCTGCTGACAAACCGAACATTCTGTTTATCGTGGTCGACGACCTGGGCTATGGCGACCTTGGCGTCTACGGCGGCGGCGAGGGACGGGGCATGCCCACGCCCAATATCGACCGGATGGCGGATGAAGGCATGACCATGTTTTCCTTCTACGGCCAGCCAAGCTGCACCCCCGGCCGGGCGGCCATGCAGACCGGGCGTATCCCCAACCGCAGCGGCATGACCACGGTCGCCTTCCAGGGCCAGGGCGGCGGCCTGCCGGCAGCGGAATGGACCCTGGCCTCGGTGCTCAAGCAGGCGGGGTACGACACCTACTTCACCGGCAAATGGCACCTGGGCGAGGACGATTACGCCCTGCCCAACGCCCAGGGCTATGACCACATGAAGTACGCGCTGCTCTACCATCTCAATGCCTACACCTATGGCGACCCCAAGTGGTTCCCGGACATGGATCCCAAGCTGCGCGAGATGTTTCAGAAAGTGACCAAGGGCGCGCTGTCGGGCAATGCCGGAGAAAAGCCCAAGGAAGACTTCAAGGTCAACGGCGAGTACGTCGACACGCCGGAAAAGGGGCTGGTCGGCATTCCCTTCGTGGACAAGTACGTCGAAAAGGCCGCTCTGGAATTTCTGGACCAGGCAGCCAAGTCCAAGAAGCCGTTTTTCATCAATGTCAACTTCATGAAGGTGCACCAGCCGAACCTGCCGGCCCCCGAGTTCGAACACAAGTCCCTGTCCAAGACCAAGTTCGCGGATTCGGTGGTGGAACTCGACACCCGGGTCGGGCACGTCCTGGACAAGCTGCGCACCCTTGGTCTCGACAAGAACACGCTGGTCTTTTTCACCACGGACAACGGCGCCTGGCAGGACGTGTACCCCGACGCCGGCTACACGCCGTTTCGGGGCACCAAGGGCACGGTGCGCGAAGGCGGCAACCGCGTGCCCGCCATTGCCTGGATGCCCGGCAAGATCAAGGACCATTCCCGCAACAACGACATCCTCGGCGGCCTGGACCTCATGGCCACCTTTGCCCACCTGGCCGGCCTGACGCTGCCGGAGAAGGACCGCGAAGGCCAGCCCATCATCTTCGACAGCTACGACATGTCGCCCGTGCTGTTCGGCACCGGCAAGTCCGATCGCAAGGAATGGTTCTACTTCACCGAGGAGGAGCTCACCCCCGGCGCGGTGCGCTCGGGCCACTACAAGGCCGTCTTCAACCTGCGCGGCGACGACGGACAGGCCACCGGCGGTCTGGCCGTGGACACCAACCTCGGTTGGAAGGGTCCGCAAAAGTATGTCGCCACCACGCCCCAGATCTTCGATCTGTGGCAGGATCCCCAGGAACGCTACGACATCTTCATGAACAATTATACGGAACGGACCTGGACCTTGGTGAGCTTCAACAAGGCGATCAGCGACTTGATGCAGACGTATATCAAGTACCCGCCCCGCAAGATGCAAAGCGAAGTGTACACAGGCCCCATTACCCTTTCCAAGTATGAGCGCTTCCAGAACGTGCGCGAGGACCTCAAGAAAAACGGCATCAGCCTCCCGATGCCGTCCGGGAATTAAGCCCGATGCCGCGCATCGCGAGATTGCCGGCCTGAAGCGGCTGCCTTGCTTGCCCCCGGGGTGACGGCACTCCGGGGGCAAGCCTTCTTGGCGACACGAGCCTTCCCATCGTAACGGAGAGGATACCCGTCATGAAAGCGTATCGGATATTGCTGACAGCGTTTGGTTTCGCCTTTGTGGTTCTGCTGCACCAACTGGCCGTCGCCCAGCCAAACGACCCGCTGCCTTCCTGGAACGCTGGCGCGGCCAAGGCGGCCATTGTCGCATTCGTGGAGAAAACGACCCGCCAAGGCTCGCCGGATTTCGTGCCCGGGCCCGAGCGTATCGCCACCTTTGACAACGACGGCACGCTCTGGGCCGAAAAACCATTTTACTTCCAGGTGTTCTTCGCCCTGGACCGCGTCAAGGCCCTGGCCCCCAAGCACCCGGAATGGAAAACCCAGGAACCGTTCGCCTCGCTGCTTAGGGGCGACCTCGAAGGAGCCCTGAAGGGCGGCGACAAGGCGCTTCTCGACATCGTCATGGCCACCCACGCCGGCATGACCACGGCGGCGTTCGAGCAGGACGTCAAGCAGTGGATCGCCACCGCCCGCCATCCCCAGACCAAGCGGCTTTTCACGGACATGGTCTACCAGCCCATGCTCGAACTGCTGGCCTATCTGCGGGCCAACGGCTTCAAGACCTTCATCGTCTCCGGCGGCGGCATCGAGTTCATGCGCCCCTGGACCGAGGCGGTCTACGGCGTGCCGCCCGAACAGGTTGTCGGCAGCAGCATCAAGACGCAGTACGAACTGCGTCCGGACGGCCCGGTGCTCCTGCGTTTGCCCCAGGTCGCCTTTGTCGACGACAAGGCCGGCAAGCCCGTGGGCATCAACGAACACATCGGCCGACGCCCGGTGGCCGCCTTCGGCAACTCCGACGGCGACCAGCAGATGCTCGAATGGACCACCATCGCGGCAAAGGGGGCGCGCCTCGCCCTGCTCGTGCACCACACCGACGCCGCACGCGAATACGCCTATGACAAGGGGGCTGAGAAAGCCCTGGCTGAAGCCAAGGCCAGGAACTGGACCGTGGTCGATATGCAGCGGGATTGGAAGGTCATCTATCCTCCGGAGCAAAAATAGGGCAGACTGCGGGAAACCGATAAGGGAGAGGTTGCCTCCGCATGGCGTCTTCCCGGAAATCCGTCACCGACCTGCTGCTCCACCTGCATCCGCCGACGGTGCCCGCCGCCACGCTACGCTTTTCCCTGAGCCTGGGCCTCGGCGGTATGGCCGTGACGTTGGTCGGGCTGCTTTTGCTTACGGGCGTGTTGCTGCTTATCGCCTACGAGCCGACCATCGGCCAGGCCTACGATTCCATCCTGGTCCTGACCCGCGACGTGCCCTTTGGCCGCTTTGTGCGCAACATCCACCACGCCAGCGCCAACTTGCTCGTGGTTATCGCCCTGCTGCACCTGCTGCGCGTGGTCGCAACCGGCGCTTTCGGCCCCGGGCGACGCCTCAACTGGATCATCGGCCTGGTGCTCTTGGCCCTGGTCCTGGCAGCCAATTTCACCGGCTACCTGCTCCCCTGGGACCAGCTCGCCTACTGGGCCGTGACCATCTGCACGAGCATGCTCGGCTACGTACCCCTGGTCGGCGACTGGCTCACGGCGCTTTTCCGGGGTGGCCGGGACATCGGCCAACCGACCCTGGCCAACTTTTTCGTGCTGCACGTGGCGGCCTTTCCCGGGCTGTTGCTCATCTTGCTGGCCTGGCATTTCTGGCTGGTGCGCCGGGCCGGAGGGCTTGTGCGCGACGCAGCGCAAGCTGGCGAACGCGTGCCCACCGTGCCCCATCTGCTGGCCCGAGAAGCCGCCGTCGGCCTGACGCTCGCCGCCTGCGTCCTCCTGGTCGCCATGGTCTGGGAGGCGCCGCTTTTGGCCCAGGCCAACCCGGGCTTAAGCCCCAATCCGGCCAAGGCCCCGTGGTATTTCCAGGGGTTCCAGGAGCTGCTGCTCCATCTCCACCCGACCTTCGCGGTCTTTGTCTGGCCGCTTGGCGGCGCGGCCGTCTTGATGGTTCTCCCGTTCTGGTCCGGCAGTGCCTTGCCGCCGGGCGTCTGGCTGGGTTCCGGGCGCGGCCGGCGGCTGGCTTTGTGGATGGCCGGCCTTGGCGTCCTGCTGTCGGTCGCTGGCATCCTCGCGGATCATGCCCTGCTCCTCTCCGGCCATGGGGCGCCGGGGGACTGGATGACGCGAGGACTCGCCCCGACCGTGGCGCTGCTGGTGTTCTTCGTCGGCCTCTATCGGTTTCTGGTCAGGGCCCGGGGCTATTCCCGGGCCGAAGCCGTGGCGGCCTGTCTGTGTCTGAGTCTGGCGGCGCTTGTCGTGTGCACCGTGATCGGGGTCTTTTTCCGCGGCCCTGAGATGCGCCTGGTCTGGCCCCTGGGCCAGGAGGTGGGAAAGGGATGAAGCAAAAAAAGCGGCCGACGGCGGAGACCGTCAACGCGCAGGGCGTGGCCGATCCTGGTCGTCGACGCGTTTTCCGCTGGCTCTGGGCCTTTGTCGGCTTGGCCGCCCTCGCGGAATTTTGCTGGATGGGCCTGTCGTTTCTCCTTGCCCGTAAGGACCGTAAGGCCCCGGGGCTGGCCGCGCGCATCATCACGGCCGGGCCGGTCGAGCAGTTTGCGCCGGACACGGTGACAGCGATCCCAAGCGGCCAGTTCTATCTGGCGCGCCTGGCCGATGGGGGCTTTCTCGCCCTGTCGCGCACCTGCCCCCACCTCGGCTGTTCCATCCATTGGGATGCGACCAAAAAAACCTTTCTGTGCCCCTGCCACGGGTCGAGCTTCGATGTGGCGGGCGCGGTCATAACCGCTCCCGCGCCAAGACCCCTGGAGTATTATCCGGTGCGCATCGAAAACGGCATCATCAAGGTGGACGTGGCCGCGCCGCGCCGCCGGGAACGCTTCGAACCAGCCCAGGCGACCCGTCTGTGACGGTGGCCCCGGCTCCAGTGATCGCGACCTATGACGCAGGGAATGGATGCAACGGGCATAACGAGCGCAACGAAACGCTGGGAACGGCTGGCGCTTGTAGCGGCCGCCGTGCTCCTGGCCGTGCCGCTTCTGTACTTGCTGACGTCCGGGCCGGGAAAACGACCGCCGGAAGAACCGGCGCGGTTCGTCGGCAGCGAGAAATGCAAAAGCTGCCATGAAACGACCTACAAAAAGTGGCTCGACTCCGACCATCGCAAGGCCATGGCCACGGCCAGCGACGAAACGGTGCTCGGCGATTTTGGCGACGTACGCTACACCGACCCGCACAACCACGTCACCTCGCGGTTCTACCGCAAAAACGGTAAATTCTTTGTGGAAACCGAAGGCCCGGACGGCAAGCTCGGACAGTTCGAGATCGCCTACACCTTCGGCGCCTTCCCCTTGCAGCAGTATCTGATTCCCTTCCCCGGCGGCCGACTGCAATGCCTCAATATCGCCTGGGACGTCGCAAAAAAGACCTGGTACCGGCTGCCGCCCTATGACGTGGCCTCGCCCGAGGACTGGCTGCACTGGACCAAGGGCGGCCAGACCTGGAACGCCATGTGCGCCGAGTGCCACTCGACCAACCTGACCAAGGGCTACAACCCCGAGACCGACGCCTATCGCACCACCTGGTCCGAGATTACCGTGGGCTGCGAGGCCTGCCACGGGCCGGGGTCGAAGCACCTCGAATGGGCCGAGTTGCCGCCTCTGGCCAGAAGCCGGGCGGACAATTTCGGCCTCGCCGTGCGCACGAGCCACACCACCGCCGAACAGCAGATCCGGATTTGCGCGCCCTGCCATGCCCGGCGCTTCCAGCTCGGCGATAACCGCCATCTCCCAAGCGAACTGCTCGACCTCCTGGTCCCGGAGCTGCTCAATGAAGGGTTCTATTATCCTGACGGCCAGATCCTGGCCGAGGATTACGTGTACGGCTCCTTTGTCCAAAGCAGGATGTACCAGCGCGGCGTGCGGTGCGGCGATTGCCACGACGTGCACAGCGGAAAGCGCCACAAGGAAGGCAATGCCGTGTGCACCCAGTGCCACCGGGCCACGGTCTACGACACCAAGGAGCACCATTTTCACAAAGCCGAATACGAGGGCAAGCCGAGCGACGGACGCCTGTGCGTCAAGTGCCATATGCCCGGCCGGTACTACATGGGCATCGACTACCGCCCGGATCACAGCCTGCGCGTGCCGCGGCCCGACTTGAGCGCGTCCCTTGAGGCGCCGAACGCCTGCACGGCCCAGGGGTGCCACGCGGACAAGCCCCTGGCCTGGAATACCGACGCCTTCACCAAATGGTACGGCGAGACGCGAAAGCCCCACTACGGGACCATCCTCGCCGCCGGCCGCGCCCATGCCCCGGGCGCAGACGCGGATCTCATCGGCCTGGCCGAGGACCCGCTCGTGCCGGCCATTGTCCGGGCCACGGCCCTCGGGTTGCTGCGGTCCTATCCCGACGCCCCCGGCCATGCCTGCCTGGCCAAGGCGCTTGACGATCCGGACGCGCTCATCCGCGCCACCGCCATCCGCAGCCTGGAATATTTCGATGCCGACACCCGGCTCGCCCGCATCGCGCCCAAACTCTACGATCCGGTCAAGGCCGTGCGCATGGAGGCGGCCGTCCTGCTCTCCACCCTGCCCAGGCAGCGGCTGCGCCCGGACGACCGGGAGGCCTTCCGCGCAGCCCTGGCCGAATACAAGCAGGCCATGCGCTACAACGCGGACTTCGCCCCCCAGCGCTACAACCTCGGCAACCTGGCCGTGACCGAGCAGGACATCGCCGGGGCCATAGCCCATTACCGGAAAGCCATCGCCATCGACTCCCGGTTCTATCCGGCCAAGGTCAATCTGGCCTCGCTTTACAACAGGCAGGGCCAGAACCGGGAGGCGGAACAACTCCTCAAGGAGGTGCTTCGCGACAATCCCCGTCTCTTCGAGGTGTCTTATTCTCTCGGCCTGCTGCTCGCCGAAATGCGCAAGTATCGGGAGGCGGAGCACTACCTCGGCCAGGCGGCGTCCGGCTTGCGCTACGGCCGGGCCTACTACAACCAGGGGCAAGTGCTGCTGGTCCTCAAGGAGCCTGCCCGGGCCGAGCAGGCTTTTTTGCAGGCGCTCGCCCTGTCGCCAGGGGACCGGCAGTCTTTTTCGGCCCTGTCGGGTCTCTACCTGACGGCCGGGCAGCCGGCCAAGGCCAAGGCCCTTGCCGAGCGCATCCTGCGGGAGGCCCCGGACAACACGGCCGCCCAAGCGTTCTTGCAACGCCTGGGGCAATGAGGAAAACGACGCGGTCGGCTGCGGCGGCCTGGACCTTTATCCGAGACAGGCTTGAATGCGGTTCCCCACGAAAAAGCCGGAAGGACCTCTCTGAAAGGGTTCTTCCCGATCCTCCTTGGTTACATGGACAATCTTCATGCCCCTATGGTAGTTTTGGTTCCGTGACTGTCGAACCCGCGTGTCTGGAACGCACGGCATGCGGTGGCAGGTTCGGGCCCCGGCGCGCGGCACAGCCCAGGCGGCAAGGACTGCGACGCACGCGGCCAGGTCCGGTTCTCGGGCTCAAACCGAGGAATTTCGCCCATGAAAGCGCTCTTCTCCGGTTCTATTCACAAAAGTCTGGCCATCATCGTCTTGCTGGCGGCGCTGCCGGCCATGGCCCTGAGCGCCTACACCATGTTCGACAGCCGCCTCCATGCCGAACAGGCCGCCAAACAGCAAACACGCAGCCTCCTCCACGCGCTGACGTCCATGCAAACCGGCATCACCAGCGAGGCCAAGGTGCTGCTCATGACCCTGGAGCACCTGCCCGAGGTGGAAACCGGCGACCGCGCGGCCTGCAACCAACGCTTCAGCGTGTTGCTCGGCGACCACCCCGAACTGTCCAACATCTTTCAGACCGACACGGCCGGCACGGTCATCGCCTCCGGTCTGCCGGCCTTTCTCGGCAAGGATCTCTCCGACCGGCTCTATTTCCAGGCGGTCAATGCCCAGCGCAGGTTCGAGGCGGGCGTTTACAATGTCGGCCGGGCCTCGGGCCTGCCCATTCTGGTTTTCGCCCTGCCGGTCACGGACAGGGACGGGCGATCTACCGGCATCATCGGTGACTCGTTCAAGTTGGAATACTACCACAACTTCCTCGACAATCTGGAGTTGCCCCGCCAGGCCCGCGTGGGCCTTTTTGACCGCAACGGCCGGCGCATGCTTTCCTATCCCCCCGACAAGACCCGGCCCCTGGGTGAGCCTCTTGCCGAGGCCTTGTGGAAACGCTTGAGCGAGGCCCCACAGGACGAAGCCCTGTTCGACGACCACCGACGGAACGGGCAGCGCGTCCTGGTGGCCTACACCCGGTTGCGCCTGCGGCCGACGGACCCGCCCTACGCCACCTTCGTCGTGTCCATGGACTGGCAAGACGCCTTCCGGGAAGCCCTGGAACGTTCCACCCGCTCCCTGGCGCTCATGGTCGTGGCCGTGCTGCTGACCCTGCTCATTGCCCGACGGGTGGGACGGGTGGCGGTCCTGACGGGCCTCGACACCCTCATGGCCGTTTCGGACAGGCTGGGCAAAGGCGACCTGACCGCCCGGGCCGAAACCGCTTCCGGCAGCCTCGAAATCCGCCGGCTGGCCACCACCTTCAACAGCATGGCCCAGGGCCTCGAAAGCCGGGCCGCCCAACTGCGGCAGCGGGAACAGGAATTGGCCAGGACACGAAACCTGCTCAACAACATCCTGGAATCCATGCCCTCGGCCATCATCGCCCTGGACGAGGACGGGCTCGTGACCCACGTGAACGCCAACGCCCAAACCCTGTGTGCCCTGCCGCCGGAAAAAGCCCTGGGACACCCGCCGGACGAGGCCTTGCCCCTCCTGACCGCCCATCTGGACAAATTGGAGCGGGCCCTGCGCCGGCGCGAGGTCCAGCGCGTGGAGCACGCGAGCCTGCGCGTGGACGGTGAGGAACATCTGCTCGACCTCCAGTTCTATCCCCTGGTGGCCAACGGTCTGACCGGCGCGGTCATCCGCCTCGACGACGTCACGGAACGGGAACGCCTGCGCGAGATGATGATCCAGTCGGAAAAGATGGCCTCGGTGGGCGGACTGGCCGCGGGCATGGCCCACGAGATCAACAATCCCCTGAGTTCCATCCTCCAGGCGGCCCAGGTCTGCCTCATGCAGCTCGATCCCACCCTGGAGGGTAACCGCAAGGTTGCCGCAGCCTGCGGTTGCCCCATCGAGGCCATCCACAGCTACATCGAACAGCGCCGCGTCCTGAAATTCCTGGAGGGCATCCGGGACGCGGGCAAACGCGCCGCCCAAATCGTGTCCAGCATGCTGGAATTTTCCCGCAAGAGCGAATCGCGCCGGGCACCGGCGGACATAAACGCGGTCCTGGACCACAGCCTCGCCCTGGCCGCCACCGATTACGACCTGAAAAAAAAGTACGACTTCCGGCACATCGACATCGTCCGGGACTATGCGCCGGACATCCCGGCGGTCACCTGTACCCGGACCGAAATCGAGCAGGTCCTGCTCAATCTGTTCAAAAACGCGGCCCAGGCCATGGCCGCCAGTCCGGACCCCGCCCGCAAGCCGACCATCACCGTGCGGACCCGGCATGACGACGAACACGTGCGCATCGAAGTCGAAGACAACGGGCCGGGCATGGAAGAATCCGTCCGCACCCGGATTTTCGACCCCTTCTTCACCACCAAGGAGCCGGGCGAAGGCACGGGCCTGGGGCTGTCCGTCTCGTATTACATTATCACCACCAATCATGGCGGGACGATCCGGGCGGAGTCCCAGCCCGGCCAGGGAGCCACCTTCAGCATCGAGCTGCCACTTCGGGGGGAAGCATGACCGGGGAAGTCGCGACCATCCTCGTGGTGGACGACGAGGAGACCATCCGCGAGAGCCTGCAATTTTACCTGGAGGCCCGGGGCTTCGACGTGGCCACGGCGGCCAGCGCCGAGCAGGCCCTGGAACTGTTGGCCCGCCACCCCTGTGACGCGGCCATCGTGGACATCCGCCTGCCGGGCCAAAGCGGGGATACCATGATCCTGGCCGCCCAGCCGCGGTTCCCGGCCATGAAATGGTTGATCTGCACCGGCTCCATGGAATTCGGTCTCGGGCCTGAACTGCTCGCCGCCGGGCTGACCCCCCGGGACGTGTTCACCAAACCCATCGCCGACATGGGCCTGCTCGTGGATCGGCTCCAACAGCTGTTGCCGGCAAAAGGGCCTTGGGCATGACCGCTTCTCCCCTGCGCATCCTGACCATCGACGACGAGGACCTGATCCGGGAAACCATCGCCGCCTATCTGGAAAACAAAGGCTTTGTCGTCTTCGAAGCCCGTAACGGCCGCCTGGGGGTGGACTGCTTTGTCGCCGAGCGGCCCGATCTGGTGCTGGTGGATCTCCGCATGCCGGAAATGGATGGTCTGGAGGTTCTGGCCAGGCTCCGGGAGATCTCCCCGGACACGCCGACCATCGTGGTCTCCGGCACGGGTGTCCTGCGGGACGCCCTGGAAGCCATCCGGCGCGGCGCCTGGGACTACGTGACCAAGCCCATCCAGGACATGGACGTCCTGGGCCTCGCCGTGGACAAGGCCCTGGAACGCAAGCGGCTCCTGCGGGAAAACAAGGCCTATCAGGAGAATCTCGAAGAACTCGTCCGCGCGCGCACGGCCGAGGTGGAAGACACCCGGCGCCAGATCATGCAGCGCCTCAGCCGTGCCGCCGAGTTCAAGGACAACGAAACCGGCCGGCACGTCGTGCGCGTGGGCGAGATCAGCGCCCTGCTCGGCCGGGCCATGGGGCTTTCCGACACGGAATGCGACAGGCTGCGCGAATGCGCCCCTCTACACGACCTGGGCAAGATCGGCATTCCCGATGCCATCCTGCTCAAGCCCGGTCCGCTGGCGCCCCAGGAACGGGAAACCATGAAGCGCCACTGCCTCTACGGCTGCGAAATCCTGGGACCGCTCGGCAGCCTCCAGGATGCCCGGAGCTGGTGCTCGGACCCCCTGGCGCCCACCAATGGCACCGAGCGCAATCCGCTCCTGCTGCTGGCCCGAACCCTGGCCCTGCTCCATCACGAACGCTTTGACGGCCAGGGCTACCCGTTCGGCCTGGAAGGCGAAGACATCCCCTTGACCGCGCGCATCGTGGCCTTGGTGGATGTCTACGATGCCCTGCGCAGCTCCCGGCCCTATAAAAAACCCTTTTCGGAAGCGGAAAGCCTGGAAATCCTGCGCCAGGGCGCCGGGACACAGTTCGATCCGCACTTGGTGACGGTGTTCTTCGCCCAGCTCGATGCCATACGGGCCATCCGGGACAAGTGGAAAGACGAGTAGGAAGATCGCCATGACCCCAAAACACCACGCACCAGACCGCTCCTCCCCGGCTGCGCCACCCAACGCGGGCAGCACGCGGCCGGCCAACGGTCGGGATGAACTCGCCCTCTACCATGCCCTGCTGGACCGGGCCCATGACCCGATCTTCCTGGTGGATACCCATTCCGGGGTCCTGCTCGAAGCCAACCAGGCCGCCATGGACCTGCTCGGCTTGAGCAAGGTGGACCAGGCCTGGAAATCCCTGCTCCAGGAATTCAGCGTGGTGCGGCAGGCGCCGTTACCCAGCGGCCTCGACAACGTGCCCGAAGGCGAAACCCACGAAATCGCCTATACCGATCCGTCGGGTAAACGGCGCCTGTTCGAATTGACGCTCAGTACCATGCACATCGACGGCCAGCGCTACACCGTGGGCGTGGCCCGCGACATCACCGTGCGCAAGCAGGCTGAAACTGCCCTGCGCCAAAGCGAACAACAACTGCGCACGCTTTTCGAGACCGCGCCGGTCGGCATCTTCACCACCACGGTGGGGGGACGCCAACGGTTCTCCAATGAGGCCAATGCCGTCATCCACGGCTATGCCTCCCCGGAGGAATTCCAGCAGGCGGCCGGGGAACGGGTCGTCGACCTCTATGTCGATCCCGCCGACCGCATAACCTTCCTGCAACGCCTGCAACAACAGGGCGCGGTGAAAAGCTTCGAAACCCGGCACCGGAAAAAAGACGGTTCCAGCATCTGGATCGCCATCTGGGCCAAGCTCCGCTCCGAGCCGGACAGCGGAGAAACGCTCATCGAAGGCTTTTGCATCGACATCACCGAACGCAAAAAGGCCGAGCAGGAGATCCGGGAGGCCAGGGAATACCTCAACAGTGTCGTCAATGCCATCGGGGACCCGATCTTCGTCAAGGATGGAGGCCATCGCTTCGTGCTGGCCAATGACGCCTTGTGCGCCCTGGTCGGCCATGCCCGGGAGGACATCCTGGGCAGAACCGACACGGATTTCTTCCCCCCGGACCAGGTGAAGGGATTTTGGCAGGTGGACAAGCACGTGCTTGCCACCGGCCTTGAAAATGTCACCGAGGAACGCATCACCAGCGCCCCGGGGGAAATCCGGACCATCGTCACCAAGAAAACACGCTATGTCGATGCGTTGGGCCAAAAAAGCGTAGTCGGCGTCATCCGCGACATCACCGAACGCAAGCGGATGGAGCGCAACCTTGAAGCCTCCGAGGAAAAATTCCGCAGCATCGTGGAATCCTCGCCCACGGCCATGTTTTTCTTCCACCTGGAACCGGACGGCCGCCTGCTCTTGACCGGGACCAATCCGGCGGCCGACGCCCTGGTGGGGCTCGACCGCCAGGCCCTGGTCGGCAAATCCCTGGAGGAGGTCTTTCCGGGCCTGGCCCACACGGACTCTCCGACCCTGTACCGGCGCGTGGCCCAGGGTCTTCTCGGCGCCCAGTCCTACGAGGCCCCGCTCCAGGACGAGCACCTGTCCGGGCACTATGACGTCCGCGTCTTTCGCACCGGACCGGATGCCATTGTCGTGGACATCCTCGATGTCACCGAACGGATGCGGCTCCAGGAAATGATGATCCAGTCGGAAAAGATGGCCTCGGTGGGCGGACTGGCCGCAGGCATGGCCCACGAGATCAACAACCCCTTGAGCAGCATCCTCCAGGCGGCCCAGGTCTGCCTGATGCAGCTCGACCCCGCCCTGCCGGCCAACCAGGCCGGCGCCGCCGGGTGCGGCTGCACGGTGGAGGCCGTACGCTGCTACCTCGAAAAACGGCGGGTGTTCAAATTCCTGGCCGGCATTCAGGAAGCCGGCCTGCGCGCCGCCGCCATCGTGTCCAGCATGCTGGAATTTTCCCGCAAAAGCGAATCCCGACGCGCCCCAGCCGACATTAACGCCATTTTGGATCGCAGCGTGGAGCTGGCCTCCACGGATTACGATCTGAAAAAGAACTACGATTTCCGCCACATCACCATCCTGCGCCACTATGCCACGGACCTGCCCGGCATCACCTGCACGCGCACCGAAATCGAGCAGGTGCTCCTCAACCTCCTCAAAAACGCCGCCCAGGCCATGGCCGGCCAGCCGCCAAGCCAGGCCGCGCCGACCATCGTGCTCGGAACGTCCCGGACCGACACGGGCGTGCGCGTCGAAGTGACCGACAATGGCCCGGGCATGGCCGACGCGGTGCGTCGCCGGGTGTTCGAGCCCTTCTTCACCACCAAGGAGCCGGGGCTGGGGACCGGACTCGGCCTGGCCGTGTCCTATTTCATCATCACCGCCAACCATGGCGGGACCATCAGCGTGGAATCCGAGCCGGGCAAGGGCGCCACCTTCATCATCGAGCTCCCCTTCGAGAAGCGGCCATGAGCACGCGGCAACCGACCCTCCTGACCATCGACGACGAACCCCTGATCCGCGAAACGATCGCCACCTATATGGAAAACAGGGGATTCGTCGTGTTCGAAGCGCCGGATGGCCGCCGGGGGTTGGAACGGTTCGCGGAAACATGCCCCGATCTGGTCCTGGTCGATCTGCGCATGCCGGAGATGGACGGCCTGGAAGTGCTCTCCCGGCTGCGGGACATGGCCCCGGACACGCCGACCATCGTGGTGTCGGGGACCGGGGTCCTGCGGGACGCCGTCGAGGCCGTCAAGCGCGGCGCCTGGGATTACATAACCAAGCCCATCCAGGACATGGCCGTCCTGGGGCTGGCCGTGGACAAGGCCCTGGAACGGGCCGCGTTGCAGCGGGCCGTGCGCCAGGCCGAACAGCGCTATACCGATCTGGTGCAAAACCTCCCGCTGCTCATCTTCGGTCTCACCGAGGGCCTGCGCCTGGAGTTCGTCAACCAGGGCTGCCGCACGCTTCTGGGCTACACGCGCGAAGAAGCCTTGGCCGAACCGGACTGGCTGCTCACGCGCATCCATCCTGACCAGCGCGACTGGGTGCGGAGCAATCTCGAAGCCTGCCTGGCCGACTGCTCCCAGTCGTTTTCCCGCCAGTGCCAACTCCTGCACAAAAACGGCCGGATCGTGCACGGCATGCTCAAATCCATCCCGATTTCCGATTGCGCCGACCACGAGCCCCGCAGCCGGGTGGAAGGGTGCATCATGGACCTCGACGACCGCATGCGGCTGGAAAAGGTGCTCGTGCAAAAGGAGAAGATTCACACCCTGGGCGCCATCTCCGCCGAGGTCGCCCATGAGATCCGTAATCCCCTCATGGCCATCGGCGGCTTTGCCAAGCGCCTGACCCAAAAGATGCCGGACCTGCCCGAAGCCACCATCATCCTGGAGGAAGCCCAGCGGCTGGAACGTTTTCTCAACCGGATTCGGGACTACCTCAATCCGGTGCGCCAGCATCCGGTGCCGGTCCGGTTGGCCGACGTGGTGCGCGACTGCCTGGCCCTGCTCGCCCCGGAGCTGACAGGCAATGGCGTGGTGCCGCGTCTCGAACTGGAAGCGGAAAACGCCCTGGTCGAGGAAGATCGGGACATCCTGGCCCAGGTGGTGATCAACCTCATCCGGTTCACCCTGGCCGCCCTGCCCCCGCACGGCGGGATGTGGCTCGCCACCCGATGCGACGAGGGCTTCGCGCATCTGGAGATCGGCGGGGATCAGGCCCAGCCCGTGGCGGATACGGAAAAGGTTTTTCTGCCCTTCGATGCCGGGGGCGACGAGATCGGACTGCCGATGTGTTTCCGGCTCGTGCGTTCCATGGGCGGCGCGATTCGCTTCGAGCAGCAGTCCGGCAAGGGCCGGTTCATCATGTCCGTGCTCACGGCCGAGGCCCGTCATGGCGCGGCGGCGCCGGAACCGTCGGAGTCGTGACAAACACCCCGGACGGCCACAGGCGTTGGGTCATCCTCCACGACCTGTTCCCGCCTCCCGGTCGGGAGTTCGAGTCTCCCGCTCACTCCAGATTTCAAGGGGTTAGGACCATGATCCTGGCCCCTTTTTCATTTTTCAGCGGGTCGACCTGTTGGCTCCTTTGGCTGATGGGATTGGTCTGGTATCCCACCGCCCGTGGTTTCTGGGTGTCTCGGCCCGCCTCGTCAAATATTGTTCATAGAGTTCAACAAGTTGAATCGCGCCCCTTCGCCGGACGTGCTTTCCATGATTTTACCTTGTCATATCAGTGCGTTGGGACTTCACGTCGAAGACTTTGGACACTGAATGATCTGTCATGGGTGGAGTAATGTTTCGTCTGGGGTGTTGGACCAGTGGCGATATCGTGAAAGCCCCCTGGACTGTTACGAAAACAAGAAACAGAGGGCTTTGCGTTGATGCCTGCCAGCGCTGTAGCCAAGCAGGCAGGCCTGGCGATACAAAGGCCGCTACTTTGCCCGGTTCACCCGTTTGATGATCTCGCTTGAGATGTCCATACCAGGGTCGATGTACACGTAGAGACCGCGCTCCTGGATGCCCTGAAGGCCTTTTTCCTTGGCATAATCACTGAGGACCTTGGCGATCTTGTCCGCGATGGGCTTGAATTTTTGTGACTCTTCCTGCTTCACGTCCTGGCGGAAAAGCTGATCCGCTTCCCGAAACTTGGCCAGTTTGGTTCTGAACTCCTGATTTTTCGGGGACTTTTCACCTTTGGCCTTAACCTCTTCCTGGAGCCGCAACACCTCCTGCTCCAGAGCGGCCATCTGGGCTTTACGGTCAGCGAATTTGGCTTCAATGGCCTTGACGGCCTTGGCGCCGTCATCGCACCGCGTCAACACTTCCCGGGAATTGATAACCGCAAGTTTGGTCTGCGCCATGCAAGGACTGGCGCAAAGACTCAGAACCAACGCAAGGAAAAGGCATGGACGGTATGGCATCGTAAATGACACTCCTTGGAGAATGATGGGCAAAGCCGACGAAAGCCCGTCAATCCTGCCTGACTTTTCGTTTGTATTTCCTGCCTACAAATCGCTCTTGCTGAAGTTGACTGCAACCACGACATCCATCTGATGTGGCGGGGCGGGCAGGAGTCCGGCGTTACGCACGGCATGCAGGGCCGCCTGATCGAGCTCCTCGAAACCGCTCGTCTGGCGTATGGATTCGGACCCGGACACTACCCCGCCGTTTGGGGTGATGGAAAACGCCACCCGCGTCACCCCGGTCCAGCCCTTGGCCTTGGCCTTGACCGGATACACCAAGCGGTTGCGTACGATACGGCTCAGTTGCGCCAGATACTGCCGCATGGCCGAAGCCTCGAGATCACGCTTGCTGATGGTCTGCTGCACCTGGCCTGGGCTGGCCTGTTGCTGCGCTGGCCTGGGCAGGCGTCGCTCCACTTTCGGACGCGGCGTGATCACCCTGGAAACGCTTTTGGGCTCCGGAGGCTGGGTCGGTTCCGGCGGTGGTGGCTCCTCCGGAGCCTCTTCCGGCGGTTGTTCCTCCACCACCTCCGCCGCTGCTAGTGCCTGCTGTCCGTTGACCTGTTGCCCGGTCACCATGCCGAAAAGCTCCAACTGCAACGTCTCCGTCTTTCTTTCCGGAAGACTCAAGCTGAGGCTTGTCAACGCGAGTACCAAAGCAAAAGGCAGGCCGTGGATGCAGGACGAGAGAAACAAACCCCACGTCAGACTGAAATGACTACGACTCACTTCCACGACGGCACGTCCTACTGCCGGGTAGCCTCTACCTGTACGGCAACACGTTGAAAATGAAGCTGCTTAAGGGCGTCGGCGACATCCACGAACCGTTGCAGCTGGACCGTTTTGTCCGCCCGCAACAGAAAGGCCGTTTCCTTGTCCAGGCCGGAGAGCCGGGTTTGCAGCTCCGCCGGACTGAACGGATTGCCTTCATAATAAATAACACCTTGCGCATCGATCTCGATGGTCTGCGGCGGCGTATTGTCCACCTCGCTCTGCGTGGCCTGGGGCAACTGCACCGGGATGCGGCCGGACGCGATGAAGCTGGAGGTCGTCAAGACAATCGTCAGCAGCACCAACATGATATCGATGAACGGTATCATATTGAGGCTGTCAATTTGCTTTTCGTCCATGTTCTATATCCCACTTCAGCATGGAAACGCGCACGCTTCGCAGCAGATAATTATAGAAAGCCACGGTCATAAGAGCAACGACCAGGCCGACGGCCGTGGCCTTGAGGGCAAGCGACAAACCGATCATGATCTTTCCCGAATCGAAGTTCTTGTCCAGTCCCATATGGTAGAAGGTCAGCATGATGCCCATGACCGTGCCGAGCAGGCCGAGATAGGGCGCGGTACTGGCAACCGTACCCAGAATATGCAGGCGTTTGCTCATTTCCAGTTCAAGCATTTTCTTGTCGCCCACGGTTTTGACATCAATGCCGCGATAGTAAAAGAAACGCTCCAAGGTTATTCCCAGCACCAACACGCTCAAGAGTCCCAGAAATCCTATGATTCCGTAGTCCACCAACCTGTCAAGCCACAACATCATACCCATGGCACTACAACTCCGTTAAAATGACAGCATGACCGAGGCGCACACCGAGGTCTGCGACTCCTTTTTCAAGCCGACAGGGTAGGCACCCAGGCCCTGCACCAGTTGCACCTTACCGGAAAACAAGCCGTAATTGACGTAATAGCCGAGGCCGATATCCGTCATGTCACCCACGGACGGGCTGGGGAAGGGGCTTTTCTCATAGCTCCAGCCGCCTTGGTCGACGAAGCCACCCAGGTAGTGGTCCCACTTGACGATGGTCGGCAGCTTGTACTTGAGCTCGGCATTGATCAGGTAGCCGTTGTCGCCGCTGACCGTCTCGCGGTAGGCCTTCACGCCCCGGGCGCCGGTCACGACGAACTGTTCGCTGGAGTCGAGATTCTTGCCAAAGGCTTTCTGACCGCTGCCGCTGACGGACAGCGACCATTTTTCCGTAAGCGCAAGGACGGACAGGAATTCCAGATTGCCGTAGCCGAAGAAACCATCGGTATCCCGATAGTCCTGGGCGCGTTCCGAGGCAGAGGGGAAATGGAAATCGCCGCAAGTCACGTAGCCGCCGAGGCGCGTGAAAAGGGGCTTGCCGAAAAGCGTGCCCCAGCGTTCATGCACGACGCCGAACTTGCCAAGGGTACTGTAGTCGCGCTTGGTGTAGTCGAAGCTGTTGTAGCGGTCTTCCATCTCCTTGTGCGCGCCGTTCAGGCTGAGATAGAGATTTTGCGAACTGGTGCGCAGGAGCGGATAGGTGAGGGTCGCCTGGTAGACGTCGGCCGTGCCGGTGGCGTCCAAGTCTTCGAAAGAGTCGCCGAGCTGATACTTAGTGCGTGCGTAGCCCAGGGTGAGGCGCAGTCCGTTGGGGCTCAAGGGAAATCCGTAGTTCACGCCGAAATTGTAGAGGCCGGCGGTATCCGTGATCAGGCCGAACAAGGAGAGCTTGTCGGCCAGACCGAGGGGGGAGTTGACGTCCACGCCCGCGCCGAAGCGAAACCGGCCCGTGTAGCGCGAACCCATGTCGTCGCTGATGACGTAGCCGCCAAAGCGTTTGCCCTTGGGGACCTGGGTGAAGACTTCGGTGGTGCCGGGGGTCTGGCCCGGGCCGATGTTAAGGGTGGGCATGGCCGCGCCGGGCATGTCGGCGATAGTCAAAACGGCGCGTTCCAGGTCCGAACGGCGCACGGGCTTGCCCTCCGGAAGATTGCTTTTGAGACTCTTGTTGACGAGCCAGTCCCGCACCAGAGAGTCGTTTTCCGAGGTCGGGGCGGAATAGGAGCCGATGACGATGCGGATGATGAGGATGCCGTCGGCGGCGGTCTGCTTGGGCAGATAGGCCTTGGCCACGGTATAGCCTTTTTTCCGATAGAGATCGGTCACGGCCCGGGTGGCCTGCTCCAGTTGGCCCATGGTCAGATTGCGGCCCTTGAAGGGTTCGAGCACCTTCTGGATTTCCGCTTCGCTGAGGTATTCGACGTTTTCGAGTTTGAATTCGCGCACGAAGAGGGTCGGCCCGCCCTGATCCTCCGGGGCGGCCTGTCCGTTTTTCTTGACGATGTCAGGATTTTCCTGTTCCGGCGCCGGGGTGGGGCGCACGGTCTGGGCCTCCTGCATGGTCGAACCGATGTTGGGCACGCGCACATCGGGCAGCGGACCGGCACCGGCGGAGCGCAACCCCATCGGGCAAAGCAGCATTGCGAGCAGCGAGACGGCAACAAGAGAGCAGCGATACGCCTGGTATTTGCTATTGAGTTTCATGATCGTTCCTTGCAAGAAGTTGACGCGTGTTGCGGAAGAGGGATGCCCGATAAACTGCCTTGGACATCCCTCTTTTAACTGCCTGATACTACTGCATTCTGCTCTATCGCCTATTCGCTTTTCTTGGCGTTCTTCTTGTCCTTGTTGTCATCGCTCGTCTGATTGCTTTCATCGACGATGTAGGTCACGCCGTCCGCCGTAACGGTTTTGATACCGGCACTGTAGGAGGCGCCGCTCACGCCGGCATTATCCGCCGAGCCACCGTCTTCGGCGAAGTTGCGGATGGCCTCGGCCAGGGAGATTTCCTTTGTCGTATTGGGTGTGACCACTTCCTTGGTGGTCGGCGCAGACTGGCTCACGCTCAGTTGCTGGCCGTCGGCCACTTCGACGACCTGGGAGATGGCTTCCTGGCGGGCGACATACGCCGCCGACGCAGCCTGGGATTGGATATTCGAGATGACCGAAGACGCGCTGGTCGCCGCCGCGCTTGTGGCATCCGCCGCCGTCGTAGCGGCTTCCTGGCCGGGAGACGTGCCGGTCACGGAAGAGGGCTGTTCACTGGTTGGCAGTGTTTGAGTCTCCGCATGATAGCTGCTATTGGTGACCTCACCGCCGTTGCTGCTCCCGACCAAAACGCTTGTGCCGTCGCCCGTAGCGTAGGAGTTTGATATCGAGGTCGCAGCATTGGCACCACCGACAAGGCCGCCGACCGACATCCCTCCGGACACGCTTGCCGTGGAATAGGAATTTGAGATGGTAACAGCGTAGGAATTTAGGCCGGTGTTGCCGACCAGACCGCCCACTTGTATCGAACTCGAAGAGCCGTTGACGCTGCCCATCACGTAAGATGTGTCGATACTTCCCGAATCCAGGTATCCAACCAAACCACCGATATTCCATGCTTGCGCATTGACCGTGGTAATGGCGTAGGAGCCCGAGATATTCGTTGCAACAGCTCTACCGATCAGTCCGCCAGCATAAGAAGAGTTGCTACCCGTAAGCGTTGACGTGACTGTATTCTGTGCAAAGCAGTCGTTCACCGAGATGGGATACGATTCATTTCCATTGATTCGTCCAACAAGTCCACCCACATACTGGTAGCCTGTGACATCACCACCAAATGCATAGCTATTTTTTAAAATGTACGATGCCGTGCCAGCCGAGTTTGCCAAATACCCGATCAGACCTCCGACATATTGGTAACCTGAGACATTTCCTGTTGCAAACGAGTTCTGAACAAATTCCTCAGCATCCCCGTTGAGATTGGCGTACCCGATCAGACCTCCGACATTACTGGAACTTGTGGTAGAACCACCGTCGACATTTCCGGTCGCATAGGAATTGAAGACCGATGTATTCGCCACCGATCCGATCAGGCCGCCGACGTTTCCAGTCGTGCTCGTTACATTGCCGCTGGCATGAGAACTGGAAATCGTCGCATACGACGCGTAGCCGAGGAGTCCTCCTGAACTAATGCCGGAAACCGACGCCGTCGAAAAACTATCCTTTATCGTAGCGGGACTGCTGCTCGAACCAGAAAGATAGCCGACAAGACCGCCCACAAGCCGACTCCCGGCGACGGCTCCCGTGCTGTAGGCATTTGATATTGTCGTTCCATCATTGGAGGTTCCAACGAGCGCCGCGACATAGTTACCTGTTGCGCTGATTGCAACATCTGTCATGCCAATGTCGCGAATAGTCGTCCCACTTCCGGCTATCCCGACCAACGCGACATTATTACCACTCGTGCTATTTATTGTTAGGTTTGAGATCGTATTTCCAAGGCCAGCCAGGATTCCGCTAAAATTTGAAACTGGCGATGCTGTATAATAATATTTACCATCCGCATCTTGCAGTGCAAGGCTTGAGTATGATGTACTTGAATCAATATTGGTAGCCAATGCATAGTAAACATTTTTTGCATCATACAGCCCAGTAGCTGCGTTATAGTAGTAGCCAGTCCCTGTATATGCCGACCTTGTTGCGTACGTTCCAGAACTTAAATTATAGTAATAATTATAATACATCCCCCAGGCTAACGATGAATAGGAGCTTGTATATTCACCGGTTGATATATTATAATACTTCGATCCATTTTGGTCAGCGAGATCATAAGCTTGAGTAGTGGGATTCCACCAGCATGTACCACTACCACCGGAGCATGTACCCGTAGCTGATTTTGTCTGTACTATATCATAGCTTTGAGTCGTAGGATTCCAGTAACATGTTCCACTTCCACTTTCACATGTACCGCTAAGCTTGTAATCGTTTAACGCATCAAGATCACTCATGCTGTGAATGAGTGTATATTTCTGACCATTTATAGACAGCGAGGCATTGGCACCGGAGAGGGTGATCGAGCCGTAAACGGCATCTTCCGGCGCCGTCTGCGCCACGGCAATGCCGTCTTCGTTCAGCACCGCGCCAGAATAGCTGGCCTGAGTCCAAATGGTGTAGTCATTGCCGTAGTTCATCACCAGTCCGGCATTGGTGCCAGTGGCGGTCAGCGGCGCGTTAATGTTGATGTTGTTGCCGGCGGCCAGGGTCGCGGTCGTATCGCCGGTCCAGGTGAACGCCGCGTTGAGGTTGACGTCCGTGCCGGCCGCGACGTTGACCGTCGTCGCCCCAAGCGAAGTGGCACCGTCAAGATCGACGGAACCAGAGGTCGCCGTCAGGTTGAGCGTGCCGCCCTCGCCGGTAATCGTGCTGTAGAGCTTGAGATCTTCCGCGGCGGTCAGCGCCACGGTCTGATTGCCGGTCCAACTGAGCGGCGCGGCCAGCGTGATGGTGCCCCCCGCCGTGGCCGCGAAGCTGTTGGCGCCGAGCGACAGAGGCGTGTTGAGCGTGATGTTGGTTCCGGCCAGAAGCGCCACGCCGCCGCCCGTGCCCGTGGGCGCGAGGGAGCCGTTGACCGTGATTGCATTCGTCGCATTGAGGGTCAACAGCGTGGCCGCCGCCCAGGTGACGGTGTCGTTGACGTTGATGTCACCATCGGTACCGCTGCCCTGGGTCGAAAAGATGGTCACGTTGTTGCTGGCGAGCTGCCTGCCGAGGGTGGCGCCTGTCATGTCCCCACCGTAGGCGGCGATGGTGAAACCATCCGGATCGATGGTCCAGGTACCGGTCGTGCCCTTGGCCGCCGCGGTCGTGATCGTGGCCGTATCGGCCACCTTCACGGTCGTGCCGCTGGTTTCGATGGTCCCGCCGTTGCCGCCGTTCGGCGCCGAGGCATCCAGGGTCCCGGACACGGTGGTTGTGCCACCGTAGGCGTTGACCTCGATGCTGCCACCCGTCAAATCGGCCAGGGTCTGGGCCTGGACGATGCCGTCCACGTTCACCTGCGAACTCACCAGATCGTTCGCGGCCTTGGCCGTCAAAATGACCTTGCCCCCGTCGGCGATGATGGCCTTCTTGTTCTCCACCAGGGCGTTCAGCGAACCCTCGTCCAAGGTCACATTGGCCAAGGAGTCGCCGTTGAAATTCAGCGTGACTTTCTGGGCGCCGTTTAAGGACACCGTGCCGCGCTCGGCAATGATGATGCCCTCGTTTTTGACCTGGTCGCCGAGCAAGGCCACGTAGCCGCCGCCCGTGCCGTCGCCCGTGGCCTTGATCACGCCCATGTTGATGACGGAACCCGACTGGCCGTTGCCCTGAAAGACGTAGTTCCCGTTGAGGAAATCCTCATTCGTGATGTTGAGCGTCGAGGCGATCAGGCCGGCGGTATTGACGCTGGCACCCTGGGTAAAGAGAATGCCATTGGCATTGATGAGATAGACTTTACCGGTAGCGTTAAGTGCTCCGGAAATGATGCTTTTTTCATTTCCTATGACGCGGTTGAGCGTCATGGAATAGACACTTGGCTGGTTGAAGTTGACCGTCTCATTGCTGGCGATGGAAAAACCCTGCCAGTTAATGATTGCCTTATTCGTGCTTTGGTTGATGTTAGTGACTGTTCCACTCTGCGCAATGGCTGCTGAACCACTTATGACTTGTCCGCCATAGGGCGCGGCAATGACTTGACACGGAAATGCTATGAAGAAACAGAGTATCAGTATTATTATTTTCCAAAAAAATAACTTGTATCCTTTCAAAAAACTACTACTGTTAGGCATAACACAACCTCCACAATTACATGGCAAAAGTATCGACCAGCCCCGGACTCACCATTTTGAATGGCAATCTTTTAGTGTACGAATCATTTTATAACAATACTATCATTTTTTAAAAAAAAGAGTGACACACCAAATTATGATTTTCGTGATTGCTGTATCAGTATGTAAAATTTAGCATAATTAAAATTCGTGAAAAAGCTTGGCCCCGTGACCGTAACAATCCGTTTATAAAAAGCACTTTTTTGCTCATTTGCACTTTCAATAATCACGCACGAGAGGAGGCGATTTTTTTGCTGCCGTAGTAAAGGGTACTGTCAGTCGTGGCTGTCTATCGGCTCGTGGCAACAGCCTGGGGGGTACAACACGTACCGCAGTGTCGGAGATGGCCAATCAAAATGGGCCCTTCCAACTTTCGCATGGGAGGCGACCGGCCATGGTTTTCGCGGGAAGGGGACCCTGAAGGAGAGCCTGTCCGGGTTGTGAAACGCCCGCAGCGTCGTCCAAGCGAAACGGTTCTTGAAGCGCTGGCTGACTTGGTGGGGAAGTGAGACCTGCCCCGCTGCGCACGGTCGGGGGGATACTCTCCCGGCAGCGGGACAACATCCTGGCCTTTGGGCGGCACCGGATCACCAAGGGTGCGGCCGAGGGGCGCAACAGCACGATCATGGCCAGCACACGGCGGGCGTGCGGGTAGCGGTTTGGACCGCTCTCCACGACACGCGTGGCCGAGGACCGAGAGACCCACGGAAAAGCCGGCTATCCCACGGATGCGTCGCATGGATTCAAGATTGACGTGTCCTGCGCGGGGATACCGGCTCGGCTGGATTTTCGCCTTCCCGGGCGCGGGTGATGACCATGAGCGAAATATCGTCGGTGGCGGCGCGTCCGTTCATGTGCCGCGCGAGATCCGCGCGCAGCCGGGCGACGATGGCTTCCGGCCCGCCGGCCGGGGCAACCTCGCGGCAGGCCCGATCAAAGGATGCGGCCAGACGCGCATCGCCGTACAATTCACCGTCCGCGGCCTCAAGGCTGTTACCGATCGGCGCCGGCCCCTGGGCCTCTTCCGCGCCGTCGGTAGAGAGCAGCAGGGACTGGCCCGGCGCAAGCCGCAGGTGGCAGGTGGAATAGCGCTGGTGCTCGCGCACGCCGAGCACCAGTTCGCCGGGCCACGGCAAAAGCGCGGCCGCGCTCTTCGAAAAGCCGCCCCCCTCCGGCACGGGCCCAGGCAACGGCGGCGGATGCCCGGCGCTGGCCCAGGAAAAATTCCCATCCCGCTCCAAAACGCCCACGAGCATGGTCACGAACATGGAGGCATTGTCCCGGCGCAACAGGGCGCTGTTGAGCCGGGACAGGGTCTCGGCAGGAGAAAGGCCGGCCAACAAAAAGGCCCGGGCCAGGGACATGGCCCGGCTCATGATAATGGCCGCCGGAATGCCCTTGCCGCACACGTCCCCCATGACGCAGCACAACCGGGTCGGGTCCGTGGGATCAGGCACGAAACAGTCGTGCAGGTCCCCGCAGACCTCGCGGCACATGTCGAGACTGGCATGGACGGCCGCCCAGTCCAGGCGGGGAAAGGCGGCGGGCAACATGGAGCGCTGGATGTTTTGGGCCAGCTCCAACTCGTTGCGGATGCGCTGCTGGGCCGCGGCGCTGTTGACAAGATTGCGAAACGAGGCGCGCAAGGTCACCCGCACGCGTTCGAAGGTGGCGAGCATCCGGCCGATCTCGTCGGCAAAACGCGCCTTGGGCACCGGCGCATCCATCTCCCCCTGGCCGAAGCGTTCCAGGCAGGAAGCCAGGTCGTGCAGGGGGCGCAAGGTGCGCGACGTCACGAACCAGGTGATGCAACCGATGCACAGCGGCCCCAACAGGGCCATGAGGTAAAAGGCCCTGGGCAGTTCCTGGGGCGCATCGCCCAGTTCGTCGCTGGAAACGAGCAAAGCCAGATACCAGCCCGGCGTGCGCAGGGGGTAATAGGCCAGGGAGGTGGGACCCTCCCAGGGCACGGGCCAAGGGGTGGCGTCTCCACCGAAGACCGACCGCAGTTGGGTGACGCCTTTTTCCCCGGCCAGGATTTTCCGTTCCAACGCCCGAAGCCGCGGCGCCTGGGCGTCTTGCGCCTCGTCGGCCAGGCTTTGGGGGCCTTTGCCCAGTCGTCGCCCCACGGGATAAATAATGTAATGTCCGGTGTGGTCGAGGAAAAATGGGACCGCGTTGCGAAAGCCGGCCAGGGCATGCAGCGTCTTGTCGATCCAGGGCATGGCGATGATCGTGCCGATCCAGCCGTCTTCCGGCTTGCCCGAGGGCGTCAGGGGCACGGAATAGAGCATGGCCGCGTGCGGATCATTGCGGCCGAGCGTCAGAAAGAGACGTTGCCAGCGCGGTTTCGCGCCACCGGTCGCGGCCAGGGACGTCACATCCCGATCCAGGGCCTCGCGTTGCAGTTCCCCGTCGCGCATACGGTACAGCCACGTTTTCCCTCCATGTCCGGTCACGACGCCGATGACCGGGATTTCCGCCATCAGGGAGCGCAAAGTGGCGCCGTTTTGCAGTTGCTGCATCAGGGCGTCGGGCTGGGTGGCCAGTTGGCCGCACTCGGGAAGATGTCGGGCGTTTCGGGCCAGCCGCTCCACGGCGCCGCCCACACGCTCCACGAACGTCGAGGAGATGGCGGACTGGGTGTGCATGGCCTGCATGGCGCGCGTGGTGGCGTTGGCGACCCGCACTTTATCCACTTCCAGGGAATACAGCAGCATGGCCCCCCAGATAAGCACCACCGAGCACAAGGTGAACACGGCGGTCTGGCGCAAGGCCAGGTTGCCGCACCACAGCGCGCGCAACCGGTCCAGGGCAGTACCTGCGCCCGAGGCCGGGGGCGCGGCGCGCGGGGACCGCGTGTCCGCTATGCTCCTGCCGTTGAGCGGCAGGTCCAACGCAAGCCGGTTGCCGCCGCCTGTCCACTGGTAGTCGGCACGCGCGGTCAAAAGGCGCACCAGGGTGAGGCCACGGCCGCCGACCGGGGTGTCGCGAATACCGGCTATAGGTTTTGGTTCGTAGGCCAGGGGATTGAAGGGTGCGCCCGTGTCGCGCAAGACGATGCGGACAACGCCCTTTGGTGGATGCACTCCCTGCGCGAGCGTTGCCGCGCCGGAGGGTTCCCTGGGGCTGTCCGTTGCCAGGAGCTCCAGCCGCAGATCCACCTTCCCCGCCGGGTCAGGGCCCTCGGCATGCATGCAGATGTTGGCGAGCAGCTCATCCAGCACCAAGCGGAGCGAAAGGCTGTCGTCGCGGGCAACGCCTTCCTGGGCGGCCCATTCCTGGGCCATGGCGAGGATGCCTTCCACGGTGGAAGGCTCTGCGTCGAAGCACAAAACAAGTGTGTGCCGGCTTGCGGCGTCCCCAAAGGGTTCGCGGTCAGCGCGGGTCATCGATCCTCCCCGGGAGGGGAAACTTGCCTTGCCCATTTTTTGGGCATAGGCTGAAAAATGTCCTCTTTTCTCGCATGATTCGGAACCGCTGCATGGATACACCGTTGCTCTACGCCAAGCTGACCAAGATCTGTGAAGCCATCAGTCGCGGGGAATACGAACAAGCCAAGGCCGTTTTCGACCTGCCCCCGTGTGACGACCAGGGCCATCCGGTCACTGTCCTGGCCGAAGCCCTGGGCATGATGCTGGTCCGCATCGAAGCGCGCGAGTTCGAACTGGGCCGTGCCATCACGGAGCTGACCGACACCCGCGAAGCGCTCATGTGGCACAAGGACCGGTTGGCCCAGGAAAACAACCGGTTGCGCGCGGAATTGCGGCGCAAGGCCAAAGGCACGCGTCCCGTCGCCTCCGCGCCGGCCATGGTCCGGCTCATGCACCAGGCCGAACGGGCCGCCCTGGTGGACGCAAACCTCCTCATCACCGGTGAGACCGGGACAGGCAAGGGGCTTTTGGCGCGCCACATCCATGCCCTGAGCCAGCGAGCGGAAAAACCCTTCATTCCCATCAACTGCGCGGCCATTCCCGCCTCCCTGCTCGAAAGCGAACTGTTCGGAATCGAGGCCGGGGTAGCATCCGGCGTCCAGGCCCGGATCGGGCGGTTCGAACAGGCCGCCGGGGGCTCCATCCTGCTGGACGAAATCGGTGACATGCCCTTGGAAAGCCAAGCCAAGTTGCTGCATGTCATCGAGACCGGGACCGTGGAACGCGTGGGCGGCCGCAAGCCCATCCGCGTGGGCGTGCGCATCATGGCCGCCACCCACCGCGACCTGGAACGCCGCATTGCCAAGGGCTCGTTCCGGGCCGACCTTTTCTACCGCCTCAATGTCATGCGTTTGCATATTCCGCCCCTGCGGGAACGCCGGGAGGATATCCCCCTTCTGGCCCGACTGTTTCTCGGCCGACTGGCCGAACGCTCGCCCATGGCCGCGTCGAGCATCGCCCCGGAAGCCATGACGCTTTTACGGACCCATGCCTGGCCCGGCAATATTCGCGAGCTGGAAAACGAGCTGGAACGCTCCGCGTTGCTGGCCGAAGGACCGAACATCGGCCCGGGCGACCTTTCGCCCAACGTGGGTGCGGCCGGGCCTGTCCATACGGGTTGCGCGGCCGGGCCGGAGCCGCCCCGGCCGACCGTGGAAGAGGCCCCCGACGCCTCACGCCAGGAGGCGCCGATCGCCACGCTGGCGGAAGTGGAAACCGCTCATATCCGGACCGTGCTGCGCCGGCTGGGTGGCAACAAGTCGAAAACCGCGCGCGCGTTGGGCATCAGCCGGGAAGGTCTGCGCATCAAGCTGGAACGGACCGACGCGGACACCCGCCGTCAGGACGCCTGATTCCCGGCCGTCGGCGGTTCCTCCCTGGGCGCGGTCGGGGACGCGGGACTGCACGGGCCGCCCTTTCCCCGCCACCGCACGGCGAAAAACGTTAGATCGTCCTTGGGCGGGCCACCGGCATGGCGGCGGATCTCGGCGTACAGCGCCCGCACAAGGCGGGCCGGCCCAGCCGTCTTATCCGCCAAAAAACGCCGCAACGCGCCTTCGCCATACGCCCGTCCCCGGGCATCCGGCACGGAAAGCAGACGCGGGCCGGCAAAAAGCAGCGTCTCCCCCGGGCGCAGGCGGATCTCGCGTTCCGGATAGGTTTCCGTGTCGCGTATGCCAAGCGGCATATTGCCGGTCCAGTCCAGCTGATCCACGGCCTGGCCCAGGCAGCGAAACGGCGGCGCATGCCCGGCGCAGGCCCACCGGAACACCCCCGTATCCAAGTCCAAAATGCCCACAAGCGCGCTGACCATGTGCTGTTCCCGGGATGCCGCCGGGCCCAGGATGCGGTTGATGTTTTCCAGGGACGTGCCCGGGTCCAGGCCCGAGAGCAGCAGCTCGTGCAGCAACGGAATGACCCGGCTGGTCAGCAGGGCAGCCGGTACGCCGTGGGCGGCGGCATTGCCCATGACGCAGCACAACCGTCGCGGGCCGTGCAAAAAAGAGTCGTACATGTCGCCGCACACGTCCCCGGCCGTATGTACAAAGGCCGCCACCTCCAGATCGGGCGTCCGGGGCAGCTGTTGCGGGCGCATGGCCTCTTGCATGGTGCGGGCGAAGGTCATTTCACCGAAAAGACGCTCCCGCGTCTGTCCGATCAGAGTCAGGTCCAGCATGCGCTGTTGCAGGGCCTGGCGCAGTTTTTCCGTGGCTTGGCGCAGGCGTTGCGCTTCATCGGGAAAACGCCTGGCCGGCCCTGGAGCAGGGGCGTGCGGATCGGCGTCCAGTTCGCCGCGCGCCAGGCGTGCGGCGAGCTGTCCCAGGGGCGCCAGGGGGCGCAGCACCGCCTGAGACGTCCGGTGCAGACTGTAGGCGGCCAGCACCAGCACGGCCAAGCCCACCGCACCGAGCAGATGCGTCAGCCGGTTGAGGTCGCCAAAGAGGTCCTTGCTCGGGATGAGCACCCCCAAATACAGTTCCCCGTCAGCCACCGGCATATAAACTGCCATAGAGGGCTTTTCGTTCCAGGTGACGCCGGAAACGCCTGAGCCCTGCGCCAACATGCTGGCCTTGAGCCGGGCCAGGGGAATGTCGTCTTGGGGGGGCAGGGTCCAAGTCCCCTGGCGCGTGAGGAAAAAAACACCGCAATTCGTAAACGGGCTGAACGAACGGACCCGATCGGCAAACCAGGACATGGCCAGGCTGACGCTACTGACGCCGATGGTTTCGTCCAGACCGTTTCCTCCAACCACCACGATCGGAACGGAATAGCGCAACACGAGATCGCGCTTCGCATCCACTTCGGGGGCATGCCAGCGCGGGGCATGAAAGGCCGTAATGGCTTGCTTTGTCCATTCGCGCACCGCGGCAGGCGCGGTTTGGACGCGTCCCCGGCTGTCATAGCGCCGCAGGCTGACCTGACCCTTTGCATCCAGCAGCACCACATCGACGATTTGGTGCCCCCGCTCGTTGGAAATGATGGACGCGAGGTGCGCGTCGGCGTTTTGTTGTTCCTGGTCGCTCAGTTGGGGAAAGGTGGCGACCAGCCGGACCAGGGGCTGCATGCCGCGTTCGAGCCAGCGGCGGTTATAGTCGTCCTGGCGGGCAATGCTGCCCACGAGCTGGGCCACTTGCCCTCGGACCGAAGCGAGGATCCGCTCCCGGGCGTACAGATAGCCCAAAGCCAAAAGGAGCGTCAGCACGCCCACCAACCCCACCAGAATGGGTATGGATTGGCGTGTCTCCAGGCGGTAGCGCCAGGGGACGGCGGAGGGGCTCACGCCTGGACCTTGAAGGCTCGCAACGCCGCGTTCACGTCGGGAAATTCGGGAAACAGGCTGCTGAAGCCGCTGCCCACGAACACCTTGCGCACTTGGGGTTGCAGGGAGCTCATATGTACGCGGCCTTGCAAGGGCTCCAGGAGTTTGCCGAGGTTGAGCAGGCTGCGCAGGCCGAAAGAACTCACGTAATCCACCGCGGCCACGTCAAGGATAACCAAGCGCATCCCTTCCTGGAGCAGCGTCGTGCACTGCCGCTCGAACGCCGCGGAGGAAAAGGTATCCCAGCGTCCGGTCATCGTGATGATGTATGCCTCGTGCTTGCGGCTGACCTGCATATCCATACCGTGCTCCGCGTCATGCTTCATACCGCCATGGTACATAAAAACCGGAATCGAGCCAAATGTGACGGAGCATAAGCCGCGCCAAAAGCACCGCCCGCGCAGACCGTGGCCTTGGCGGTCTGTGCCGGAAGCGCCGAGCGCCTACCGACCGAGGCTGTCGGCAGGCCCTTCCCCACGCGAGCCCGCCGCTTCCTGGCCTCGTTCGTGGCGGCCGCGCCTGGAATAGACCGGTCGAGGTGAATCACCTCAGCGGAACAGTCGGCTCACTTGCAGGCCTCGGTCCCCCATGAGGCCAGATGGCTGCCCACATTTTGGGCAGGCGCGGCATCGTAAACCGCCGGGGTAGCGAACTGCACCAGGCGACGCGAACACTTATTACGGCACAGTCTGTGCAATAGAGTCGCACGACACGATGTCTTTTGTGCGATACTGGATGAATTTGATCAGTTTTGCGGTTGCACAATCTCTTGCATGATTCATAAAAAATACTCTCATGCGCAACGAGACCGCCCAGACAATTTCTTTCAAAACTCGATCAAGTAACGTACTACAACATTTCTTCTGATGCTCAAAACACCTTATAATTTTCACTTTGCTGCAAGCCAACCCGCTGGTTTCGTCCTTCGCAACCAGTACAACCCCAACAGCATCGAGGGAAACACATGCTCAAGAAGCAAAACCGTCGCCATTGCCTGAGCGCACTGGCCTTGCCTCTTCTTCTGGCCTTGTGCGTTGCGACCGCCGCCACCGCAGGGGACAAATCGCAGATCAAATTTGCCCCCGGAGCCGACAACGCCAGCCTCAAGGGCGAAATCCAGGGCATGGACCGCGACGTGTACCCCATCACGGCCAAAGCGGGACAAACCATGCAGGTGAAGGTGTTCAACAAACGCAAGCTTGTGCTGTTCCGTATCCAAAAACCCGGTAAGGGCGAGGTTTACTTGCCCAAAGCCGGCGAGGACGATGACGCCACACAATGGGAAGGAGCCCTTCCCGAAAGCGGTACCTACAAAATCATTGTTGGTGCCATGCGGGGTGATGATACCAGCTATACATTGGATGTCCGCATTACCAAATGAGGAGGCTGCGCCGCGTCTCCTGCTTGCAGGGCTTTCTTCCCGGCCGAAAGGCCACCGCCGCAGACCAGGGACTGGCGCATATCGTCAAAGCGACCACAGACGCCCATGTCCTTGGCTGGCGCCGCTTCACCACCCCAAGTGCCCGCGTCTCGCAATGAGCCGGGCGCGTAGCCAACGTGATTGGCATTGAAAAAGCCAGAGGCCCGGTAGCATACGCTATCCGGGCCTCTGCCATCTGTCCCTCTCTTGCGGCGCAGTCGAAAGAGCGGTCGTTCTGTTCTTTACCTTCCTTGTATCCGGGAACTAGCTTGCTCTGCTGAAATTGATGTTGAGGACTTTGATTTCAACATCATCATAGGGGAACATGTCCCGTTGGGGCTGCACAGTCCTCCTGAATTTCATCTTCAGACCTTTCCGCTGGCCAGGTTCGAGCGCGGGCATGAAATCCCAATTCACATCAACCTTCCGCGTGTATGTTTCCTCGCGGCCGTGGAAATACCCGTGGACCTCAACCGTCACCCAATTCACTCGGGCAACATATTCATGTCGCGAGACATTTTGAAAGACAGCTGAGAAGGTGATCAATTGTTTGCCACCCTGCACAGGACCGGCGAGCGATCCACGCGACTGGCAGTCTATTGTTTTGGCTTCGCTATATTCTGCCGTTGCAAGAACGACGAGACAGGCCAAAGCCATCAAGGCAGTAAATATTTTTTTCGTATGCAACAACGTACCCATCAAAGCACCCCCTTCTTCAACCGTACTGTGGTGTAGCAACTCGCAGTCTCGCCTTGCAAAATTGATCGAGACATACACACGGGGCCTTCCAGCCCCAACCCACGACTCTTTGCTTTGGATGCGGCAAGGCGTCCCTGCCCATCTTGCGGACTCGAACCTCCCGGCGTCCGTGCATCGACGGGAGTTTGCATGGGGCGTGCCTCTCTTGCCTCAGGGGTCACCGTTCCTCGCACGAAGCGCCTCCTCGAGCGTTAACGCGTCCAAGGAATTGTTAATTTATTGTTATATTCCAAAGAATTATTCTTTAACTGCCCACTGCGGGCATTGCGCGCACCCTGCCTGCCGGTCAACGCAGCCATGAGAGGGAACCGGTTCCGGACCGCCCAAAAATCGGGCAGATCCCCACGGCCTGACCAACCGCTTGCACGGCAGCGAGGGCATGGCTTGCGGACAACAGACGGACAAACTGGCAAAAAAATGGGCATTGCCCGCCTTCCCCTGGCAACTGATGCCGGGAAGCGCGTACCAAAGTCACGGGAGGCCCGGACGCAATCCTGGCCACGTTTCCAGCGCGTGCGCACCACCCTGCAATTCCCTTTGCGGAGGCGCTTGCCCGACTGCGCAGTTTTTTGCGGAACCACGCCGGAAAGGGCTTCCCGCGCGGGCGTCCCCCTTGACGTAAGGAGTGTCACGCCATATAAAAAAAATGAGACTCTTAATAGTTCTTAGGGTGAATAGTCAGCTTAAAAAGCTGGATATTTTTTGGTCAAGAGCCCGGACGGAGGGCCATCCCAGCTGCGGCTCTTCCCGTCCGTCCGGTAGGCGTTCGGATCGTTTTCGCGGGGTGCGTTGCAGGCAACCGTCGGGAATTCATGCCTTCCCCTGCTCCTTTCCCTGCACTGACACCCCCTCGCATACGCTCTGGCCCCGGTCGTGTTGTCCTTTTTGCAGGCTTACGCATTCGGCCTGAGAAACCAGACACCGAACCGGTCCCAGGCCGAGACGGCATTCGCAACTGGAGGCGCCACGTCCTCACTTTCCGAGTGAGACGACAGCAAAATTCACCTTGAGGCACAGGAATACCGCGCTGCACGGCGCTTCTTCCCAGCGCCAATGCGTTGCAAGCGATGTGGAGACGACACCATGCCAAACAAGGCGATCAATAATGAAAACAGATGCTTGATACCAGTTGTTCTTGAAAAAGCCTGGTCCAAGCTGGCAGCAACGCATTGTGTCGACAACGCGCTTCTCCGCCATGAGATCGCATCGTCGTGGAAAAGATGCCTCGCCTCCAATATTGATCCGAGTAAAGCGATCACGGCAACGAATATTCAGAACTTTATTGAGCAAGATAAAAAAGCGGCCAGGCTGTTGGCGGCTTCCCATACCCATATACAACAACTGTATGATACGATTAAAGGGCATGGATATGTTATTATTTTGACGGATGCCCAGGGGATCATTCTGACGGTCCTTGGCGACAAAAAAGTCATGAATTTTGCCGAATCCGTCTACCTCATACCTGGGGCAAACTGCTCCGAGAATGCGATAGGGACAAATTCACTGGGGACCTGCCTCATTCAAAAAAAACCCATCCAGATTTTTTCCCATGAGCATTATTGCCAATATTACCATGACTGGAGTTGCTCTTGTGCCCCAATTCCCGATCGCCAGGGGAATCTCCTCGGCACACTGGATATCTCCAATATTGACAACAAAATTCACTCCCCCGTCCAACTCAATCTGGTAAAGATGACGGCCAAGGCAATCGGCATGGAGTGGGATTTTCATGCGCTCCAAGAGGATATTCGGGAGAAATATTATTATTTCACCATGGCGATAGAGAGCGTTTCCGATTCATTGATCTTTTTGGACAACCAAAACAACATCTCTCATATCAACAATAATGCCTTACAACTTCTTGGCGACACCGAAACAAGCTATATCGGACGGAATATTCATTCCCTCGTCAAGGAACGTGAAAAAATAAAGCTGGTCCTGTCGGAAAAACAACCCTGGGCATCCCTGCATTTTCAGACGCCCCGTGGGCTGACCGCCGTGTCCCTCTCGGTCAATCCCGTCAAGGATAAAGACCTCAAGCAAATCGGCGCGATCTGTTGCCTCAAGGAAAAGACAAAAAATCCAAACAATAAAAATGTTGCCCGGTATCATTTCGACAACTTCATTTGTGCCGATCCCCGTATGCAGTCCGTGCTGCAGCAGGCGCGCAAGGTTGCGGCAACGGAAAGCAGCATTCTGATTGAAGGCGAAAGCGGTACCGGCAAGGAAATCCTGGCCCAGGCCGTCCACAACAACAGCCCCAGGCATCAAAAGCCGTTCGTGGCCATCAATTGTGCCGCCCTGCCCCTGGAACTCATCCAGAGCGAACTTTTCGGCTACGAGGAGGGCGCGTTTACCGGGGCCAAACGCGGTGGGAAAATCGGCAAGTTCGAACTCGCCCAGGGCGGGACGCTCTTCCTCGACGAAATCGGCGACATGCCCTTGCCGGCCCAGGCGAATTTGCTGCGCGCCCTGCAGGAAAAGTGCATCACGCGCCTTGGCGGCCAGATGCCGGTGCCCGTGGATGTCCGGATCATTGCCGCCACCAACAAGGACCTGCCTCGAGAAATCGCCCAGGAACGGTTCCGGTCCGACCTGTATTACCGCCTGGCCGGTGAGCGTCTCCATGTGCTCCCCCTGCGCGACCGCAAGGAAGATATCTGGCCGATCATCTTCCATATCGTGAAAACAAAGTCGTCGCCCCCCCAAACGGCCGCAACCTTGCAGTTCACGCATCAGGTCAAGGCCCTTTTGGAGATGCATGCCTGGCCGGGCAATGTCCGTGAATTGGAAAATGTCGTGATGTTCTTTTTAAACAGGCTGCACGGCAACCTCGTGACCATCGATGATTTACCGCCGGAATTGCAGCCCCAGGCCCCCGTGGACGACACCCTGGCCCTGAAGCAGGTGGAGCAGTCCACGATCCTGGCCACCGTGGCCAAGCATGGCCACAACATGACCGCCAGTGCCAAGGCCCTTGGCATCTCCCGGACCACGCTCTACCGAAAAATGCGACAGTTGGAGCGCGCCACCGGCTAACGGCAACAGCGGTCCAGCCTTTTCCCCGACTCCCGGCACCAAAGGGCGGGCTTTTGGCCCGCCCTTTGGCGTTGCGGTTGCGCCGACCTGTCAACGCCAGGCCGGCGCTTCGAAGTCGCCCTTACTTGGCGGCTTCCTTCAGGCCGGCCAGCACCTTTTCGGGATAGGCCGGTAAGTGGCGGATACGCACGCCGCAGGCGTTGTAGATGGCGTTGACCACCGCCGGATGGGGGCCGCACAGGGGGACTTCACCCACGCCCGAGCAGCCGTAGGGACCGTGCTCGCGCGGCGACTCCAGATAGATCAGCTCCATCCGGTCCGGGATATCCTTGATGTAGGGCACGCCGGCTCCGGCGATGGAGGCATGCTTCTTGAGATCCTCGAAGTCCTCGGACAGGGCCAGGCCGATGCCCTGGGCCATGCCGCCCCAGTTCTGGCCGTCGACGGTCTGGCGGTTGTTGAGAATGCCGATGTCCTCGATCAGGGTCATCTTGTCGACCTGGGCCTTGCCGGTGGCCAGATCCACGGTGACCTCGGCCATGAACAGACCGTACATGTAGCAGGAGAACGGATCGCCCAGGCCGTCCAGGCCACATTCCTTGGCCGGGGCGGTCCAGGTGCCGTTGTAGCGGGTCGCGAGCCCATCCTTGGTCATTTCGGCATAGGTGCGGTAGCTGCCATCGGGCTTCTGCATGGCCGTCAGCAACTGTTCGCAGGCGTTTTTGATGGCCTGGCCGACCATGACGTTGGAGCGGGAACCACCGGCCGGGCCGGAGTTCGGGCACTTGCTCGTGTCGTTCATGACCAGCTTGATCCGGGCGGACGTGATGCCGAGAGGCTTCAAGGCTTCCTGGGCAAACCCCAGGGTGCCGGCATCGGAGCCCTGGCCATGGTCTTCCCAGGCGTTGTAGATCGTCACGGTGCCGTCCGGGTTGAGTTCCACATCGCTGGCGGCGGTGTCGGGGCCATCCAGGCCGCAGCCGTAAATGCCGAGGGCCACGCCCACGCCCTTCTTGTGGGTGGCGGTGGACTGCCGCTTGGCACGCTCCAAGGCTTCCTTGTACTTGGGCCGCAGGATGTCGATCATTTCCGGCAGGGTCCAGGAATCGGGCACCTGGGCCGTGGGGGTGGTGTCGCTCTCCCGGTAGACGTTGGCATACCGGAACTCCAGGGGATCGATACCGAGCTTCTCGGCGGTTTCATCGATGAGCAGTTCGGCCGGGAACATGATCTCCGGGGAACCGTAGCCGCGGAAGGCCGCCCCCCACACATGGTTGGTGGCCACGGTATATCCCTTGCCGCGCATGTTGGGGATGCCGTAGCCGGCCATCCAGTACTGGATGCCGCGCAGGGTCAGCAGATCGCCGAACTCGGAATAAGGACCGTGGTCCACGGTGTATTCCAGGTCGGAGGCCACGATCTTCTTGGTCTCCCGGTCCACGGCGATCTTGCCCTTGGTCCAGAACGGCGAACGCTTGCCCGTGTAGTACTGCTGCTGGGCATAATTGTAGTGCAGATGGCAGGGACGGTCGGTGGCCATGGCGGCCGCGCCGACCAGGGCCTCCAGGGTCGGACTGAACTTGTAGCCGAACGTGCCGCCGGCGGGATTCTGGACCAAAACGATGTTTTCGGGCTCGATGCCAAGGCCCGGCGCGATCATGTACACGTGCAGGTGAATGGCGATGGACTTGGAGTGGATGACCAGCTTGCCCGCGTCATTGCGGTAGGCAAAGCCGACATCGGGCTCGATATTGAGATGCGGCTGGCGCTGGGTATAGTATTCCCCGCTGACGACCTCGTATTTGCCGTTACTGAAAAACGGCTCCACATCGCCGCCCTTGAGGTGGTCCTGCTCATAGTAGGCGTTGGGCGTGCCGGGATGGATCTCGATGGCTCCGTCGGCCATGGCCGCGGGCGCATCCATGTAGGCCGGCAGGATTTCCAGGTCCACCTTCACCTTTTCGGCCGCGACCCGGGCGTTTTTTTCGGAATCGGCCGCCACCAGGGCAATGGCGTCCCCGTACTGAAACACCTTCTTGTCGCACAGGATGGGACGATCCCAGCCGTCGCCCTTGTTGGTGGGGAAGGTGATCAGGCCGGTGATGGCGTTTTTGCCCTTGATGTCCTTGGCCGTGATGACGCTGTGCACGCCGGGCATGGTCAGGGCTTCGGAGAAGTCGATGCCCTTGATGTTGGCGTGGGAGACCTTGGCCTCGACAATGGCCAGGTGCAGGGTGCCGGGGGGCAGCATGGTCTTCTGGTCGTCGCCGAACAGCCACTGGCCCATGACCTTGGCCACGCCCGAGGGACGCGGGGCCCGGGAGCCGAAGATGTTACCGTCGGCGGGCATGTTGTAATCGAGGTCCTGGCGCAGCTCGCCGCGCAGCACCTTGGAGGCGTCCATGACCGCATCGACCAGGGGGATGTAGCCCGTGCACCGGCAGACGTTCTTATGCTTCTGGAACCAGTCGCGCACCTCCTCGCGGGTGGGCTTGGGATTGGCATCGAGCAGGCCCTTGGCGGACATGATGAAGCCCGGCGTGCAAAACCCGCACTGGGCCGCGCCGTTGACCACCCAGGCGACCTGGAGCGGATGCAGATTGTCCTTGGCGCCGAGGCCTTCGATGGTGGTGATGTTGGCATATTCCGGCAGGCGGCGCACCTTGGTGATGCAGGCGCGAATCACTTTCCCGTCCACAATGACCGAACAGGCGCCACACTGCCCCTGGCCGCAACCGACCTTGGTGCCGACCAGATGCAGCTGGTCACGCAGGACATCGGACAACAATGCATCGGCATCGACGACCAGTTTGCGTTCCAACCCGTTGACGATGAGGATCTTATCCTGCATGGCGTACTCCGATTTTGGATAGATGTTATGGGCTCATGGCTGACGCCACCAGACGCTCTGCCCGCACATGCGCCAGCCCTCCTCTCCGGAGAGGGCACGCTGCTTCGCAGTATGCAGGCAAATCGATCTTGAGCGCGCGTTGCTGGTTCATGGAAGCCTCGACGAGTGAGCCACGTTCGCGTCACCGCAGCGGAACCGGACGGCCCGGTCCCGGGGAGGCCCCGGGACCGCTTGCCGTACCGTTTGCCTAGGACGCGAATGATGTTGCGAAAATTCGTTCCACCACGGCCTCATCCGCCTTGATGGGCGCCAAAGGCAGCAGCATCTTGGACAGCGAGGAGTCCATGGTCATCTTGACCAGGGCCGGGAGGTCGGACTTGCTGAAGTAGGCACCCATGTCGGTGCCCTGGCCCACGCTGTGGCACCAGTCCCGCAGCTTCTCCACGACGAAATCCGTCTCGCTCGGCACGCCCTTGAGACCCGGGATGGCCGGCTCGAACAGGTCGGCGATCACCTCGGGCACGGCCGGATAGATCTCCTTGACCATGGCCGGCATGATGATGCCCAAGCCGTCGCCGTGGGTGACCTTGGCATTGATCGCGCTCATGGCGTGTTCCATGGAATGGGTGATGTGCACCAAGCCCAGGTCAAAGCTCATGCCGGCGATGGCCGAGGCATACAGGAGCCAGTAGCGGGCGGTCAGGTTGCTCGGTTCGGCAATGGCCGTGGGCAGATAGGTAATGACCAGCCGAATGGCTTCCTTGGCCAACCCGATGTAATACGGCGAGGTCGTGATGGTGGTGGCCGCTTCCAGGGCGTGGTTGATGGAGTCAATGGAGGTAGAGATGGTCTGCTTGGTGGGCATGGTGGCCGTCAGGGCCGGGTCCTCGATGGTATAGGTGGAATAGACGTGGTTGGACTTGATGGCCGGCTTGTCTTCGCCATCGGACTGGGCCACGGCAAAGGAGTCGCATTCCGAGCCGGTACCGTGTGAGGTATTGATGAGAATAAGCGGCAAGGCGCCGGTAATGGCCTCGCCCTTCTCATAGAAGTCCACGGCCTTCTTGCCGGGATGCTTCATGAGCACGGCGGCTGTCTTGGCCGTATCCATGGAACTGCCGCCGCCGATGGCCAAAATGGCGTCGGCACCGAAATCCAGGCCGATGCCCGCCGCTTCTTCGCAGTTGGTATAGGTGGGATTGGGACGAACCTGATCGTAGTGCTTCCAGGTCGTATGCTTGTCCAGGGCCGGCTTGACCGTATCCCAGGCACCGCTTGCCTTGTAGGCGATCGTATCCGTGACGACGAGAATCTTGTTCATGCCCTTCGCGGCGAAATCAGCTACGATTTCATCGATCTTGGCGATGGCTCCAACCCCGAAGAACGTGAGCGGCCTGGTCGGTTGCAGCACGAAGATCTTTCTGATGTCGATCTTTTTTTCCCACTGATACATGTCAACCTCCACCTTCCTTACATGGTTGTACGAAAATATGAGCCCCAGATTGTTCTCTTGTCTTATGAACCATTATCCTTACCGCAAAAGCATCACACACGCAGAACAGTCTTGCCGGGCAGCGTTCCAAGCAACATCGCAGCAAATATGGTTCACAAAATATACAGAACCAACTGTATCATATTTTACAAGTATCAATATTCACGTTCGCTTGTGTTTGAGCAAGTTCTGTGCCTCAAGAAAGCACCGCCGCAATCTTCAGTCGGCTGGCTTTCGGCACGGGCAGGAGAATGCACAAGAAGAAAATGGAGTGCGGTACGTGACCGGAAACGTCTGGCAAAGGAAAGACTGCGCGCGCCAGACGCATCTCACAAAAGGAAATAATTGAGGGAGTTATAAGGATTTCGGAAAAGCGATGGCTGTTGAAAGCGAATATTTCCTAGAAATCATCTTCGGCTCTACGCTTTTCTTGCGCAATATTTGCTATTTTTAGCATATGGCAGAGAAAATATGTGCAGCACAAGACGGGTGTTTTCCTCTGTGACAGTGCTGCCTGCAAAAGCCCGTACGGCGGATGAAACCCGTACTCTTTTGTTACAACACAAAGGCGGCACAGATCCGCATGATCCTGCAAGAAATCGCATGGTTGGCCTAACGATCCGGCACATCCCGGGGTCAGGGCGCTGTTTCACTTTGCGACAGTGCCCCTCGCAGGCCTTCCGCACCCTCCCGCAGAGACTACCCCTGTTGTCAAACACGCCCGAAATCTTGCCCCCAAGCAGCATCCATTTTTACCCCCGGCACCCGGATTCGCGCAATAAGCCCCTCCCCGCGGTTTCCCCTGACACCTGAAAGGCGGCCTCGATCCAGTATGACCGGAAGGTTCCTATCCATGGAAAGCAGGAGAAAGGCGGCACGTCCCGCCAGAATGACACGATACGCGAGACGACTCCATTGTAGGACCATGAAAGGCCCCACGCCCTGCGATTTGAAGTGAGGCCCGGGACACAAGCGGCGAAGTTAAAAATGCAGAGTCGTATCAGCTCGAAAGCTCATGAGGGGATAGAAATGGCATGATTGCCTCCAAGCCTTGTGACAATTGCTGGATCAAATGCCCTGGGATGTGGCTTAAGAGGTCCTTATAGGCAGTCGCTGTTTGCTGTTGCAGTTGCTTAAGAAAGGAAATCCCCACTGGGGTCAGGCTGATGTGCCTTTCCCGTCGGTTGACGCATTGTTGTTTCACGACCAGCCCCTCCTGTTCCAGGCGGCTGACGAGGCGGCTCGCCGCACACTGACTGAGATGCGCGGCAGCGGCCAAGTCCGCGATGCGTTGCGGCCCCTGCCCGTACAATCTGAACAAGACCGTGACTTGGCTAAAGGACACGTCCCCGGAACGCATGGACTGGGCCATGTGGGAAAAGATCCTGGCCGAGGCCAAGGCATGCAACCTATCTAGGTTATTTGCTGCATTTGAAAGCGTCGCTGTTTGAACGGACGGATCATCGTGTTTGATATGTGCATTCATGCATATTTTTTTAGAGTGCGGAGACGACAAAGTCAAGACGCGCAACACCGCTGACACTCGCACCATCGACCTGGGCTGCCGGCTTCCAGCAAGAAGCACACGTTCGCGTTCCCGCGCGCCGCATCGCCGCCCCCCCCCTTCTGCCCGCGAGTCCCGTAACAGCTCCCTGCCACGGGAAACCGGGAGGCCCGGTGGGACGTCGGACAAGCGATCGTGGGCACAAACTCGTTCCATTATGATTTTTTATTTTTAATATAAATTAAATAAAAACTATATATTATGATAAAATTTTAAAACAAACATTTGACATATGACTTCTTGCATATTATTTCCCCCGCATGGAAAAAGAGACCCCACCAGCGTTGCGAAGCAAAACGCGCAGTTCCCTCCTTCGGGCGGCCGGAAAGATTTTTGCCCGCAAGGGATTTGAGGGGGCAAGTATTCGCGAGATATGCACGGCAGCAAAAACGAATATTTCGGCTGTGAATTACTATTTTGGAGATAAAGTTGGTCTTTATAGAGCAGTTATTGAACATGGAATTGATTTGGCGAACGAACTTTATCCGTTGCCACAGAAACGCAATGAGGAAGATTACCAGTCATTTCTGTGTAGGCAAATAGCGGTCGTCCAGCAACGGATAAAGGAAACGTCGGGGAGTAAATGGTATCAGCGGATTGTCCAGCAAGAGTTATTGTTGCCGAAAAAGGAAATTCGTGAAATTATAGATAAAAAATGCATAGAAAATGATTACAAAATGTTCTATAAAACGCTCAAACTCATAGAACCGCGCGCACCAGATCAGGCAGTGAAAGAATGTACGATATATCTGACAGCAATTCTAGGATTCCATGTAATACTCTTGCCGCATCTGAGCGGGATAATCTCTTCACTTGATAAAAAAAATATAACAGAGATAGGGAGCTCTTCCAAATCCATTGCTACATTTATCGTGGCCGGATTGAAAGCAAGTGTTGTGCGTGAAAGTTTGTGAGACATATTCGCTCTCTGCTCCAAAAAAACGGTGCCCAGTCAGCAACGGAAAGCAAAACGACTTTATCCAGCAGAAGTTATCCCACAACATCTTCCCTTCAGTTATTTATCGAACAACAAAAGTCATGACCATCCCTGCGCTAAGTGCATGCTCAGAGCGCAGGGGTGCGTGGACCGTCCCCGTACGGGGTAACCTCTTTTGTCATGAAGCGAGTCAGTCTCATGAAGGAAGAACGGAAAGCTCTCCACTCAGGTATCGCAGTAGCGTTTCTCTTGTCCATTTTGCTGGCAGCCTGCCAGGCAAACGACCTGGCTGAAACGTCTGGCACGGCGGCAATCCCCGAAGTCGGGGTCGTCACGGTGCGCCCCCAGCCGGTCGCGTTGTCGACGGAACTCCCCGGGCGCACGACGGCCTATCTGATCGCCGAAGTCCGCCCCCAGGTCGGGGGCGTGCTGCTCAAGCGCCTGTTCAAGGAAGGCAGCGACGTTAAGGAAGGACAACAGCTCTACCAGATCGATCCGTCCACCTACCAGGCGGCCTACGACAACGCCGTGGCCAGCTTGGACAAGGCCAAGGCTGTCCTCGCCACCTCCCAGGCCAAGGCCGTGCGCTACAAGAAGCTGATCGAATCGGCGACCATCAGCCGCCAGGACTATGATGACGTGGTGGCCACGGCCCGGGAGGCACAGGCCGACATCGAAAGCGCCACCGCCAGCGTGGAGCAGGCTCGCATCAACCTTGCCTTCACCAAGGTTTTCGCTCCCATCTCGGGCCGTATCGGCCGCTCCTCGGTGACGCCGGGCGCCCTGGTCACGGCCAACCAGGCCACGGCCCTGGCCACTGTGCAGCAACTCGACCCCATCTATGTGGACATCGTGCAGCCGTCGACGGCCATCCTCGGGCTCAAGGAGGAACTCGCCAGCGGACGCCTCCAGCGCGGGGCGGATGGCCAGGCCGAAGTCCACCTGCTCCTGGAAAACGGCAAACCCTACCCCCTAGCGGGCAAGCTGCAGTTCTCCGAAGTCAGCGTGGACCAGGGCACCGGAGCGGTGACGCTGCGCGCAGTCTTCCCCAACCCGGACGGCCTCCTGTTGCCGGGGATGTTCGTCCACGCGCAACTCCAGGAAGGCGTGCGCGAGCAGGCCCTGCTCGTGCCCCAACGCGGCATCACCCGCGACAGCAACGGCCAGGCCGTGGCGCTCGTGGTGGGCGCGGACGACAAGGCACAGCAGCGGGAGGTGACGATCGAGCGCACCGTGGGAACCTCTTGGCTGGTCAACGACGGGCTGAAGGCCGGCGATCGGGTCATTGTCGACGGCGTGCAAAACGTGAGGCCCGGGATCACCGTCAAGGCCGTGGCCGCGAACGACACCACCACGACGGCATCCAGGTAAGGGGCACGGTCCATGGCACGCTTTTTCATCGACCGCCCCATCTTTGCCTGGGTCATCGCCATCGTGGTCATGCTGGCCGGCGTACTGGCGATCCGGACCTTGCCCATCAACCAGTACCCCAACATCGCGCCGCCGGCGGTCCAGATCAGCGGCACCTATCCGGGCGCGTCGGCCCAGACGGTCCAGGACACCGTGGTCCAGGTCATTGAGCAGCAACTCAACGGCCTGGACGGGCTGCGCTACATCAGCTCGGCGAGCAACGCCGATGGCAGTTTCAGCATCACCGCCACTTTCAACCAAGGCACCAATCCGGACATTGCCCAAGTCCAGACCCAAAACAAGCTGTCCCTGGCCACGCCGCTTTTGCCCAGCGAAGTGCAGTCCCAAGGCATCCGCGTGGTCAAGTTCCAGATCAACTTCCTGCTGGTGGTGGGGCTGATCTCCACGGACGGCAGCATGAGCGCCTTTGATCTGGGCGACTACATCGTTTCCCACCTCCAGGACCCCCTGTCGCGCACCCTGGGCGTCGGCGACTTCATGGTGATGGGCTCGCAAAACGCGATGCGGATCTGGCTGGACCCGGCCAAGCTCAACAGCTTCAGCCTGACGCCGGTGGACGTCACCAGTGCGATCCAGGCGCAAAACGTGCAGATCTCCTCGGGCCAACTCGGTGGATTGCCCACGAGTTCGGGCGTGCAGTTCAACGCCACGGTCATCGGCAAGACCCGCTTCAAGACCCCCGAGCAGTTCGAAAACATCCTCCTCAAGGTCAATACCGACGGCTCCCAGGTGCGTCTGCGCGATGTGGCCAAGGTCGAACTCGGCGCGGAGAACTTCTCCATCAGCGCCAAGCACGACAATCAGCCGTCGGCCGCCATCGCGTTGCGCCTGGGCACTGGCGCCAATGCCCTGGATACCATCGCCAGGGTCCGCGCCACCCTCAAAAACCTGGAGCCGACCTTTCCCAAGGGCCTCAAGGTCGTCTACCCCTATGACACCGGACCGGTGATCAGCGAATCGATCGAAGGCGTGGTGCATTCGCTGGTCGAGGCGGTCGTGCTGGTGTTCCTGGTCATGTTCCTGTTCCTGCAAAGCTTCCGCCCCACCCTGATCCCGACCCTGGCGGTGCCGGTGGTACTGCTCGGCACCTTCGGCCTGATGGCGGCGTTCGGCTTCACCATCAACATCCTGACCATGTTCGGGCTGGTGCTGGCCATCGGCCTGCTCGTGGACGACGCCATCGTGGTGGTCGAAAACGTCGAGCGGCTCATGGCCGAGGAAGGGCTGTCGCCGAAGGAGGCCACGCGCAAGTCCATGGACCAGATCACCGGCGCCCTGGTCGGCATCGGCCTGGTGCTGTCGGCGGTGTTTGTGCCGATGGCGTTTTTCGGCGGCTCCACCGGGGTGATCTACCGCCAGTTCTCGATCACCATCGTTTCGGCGATGGGGTTGTCGGTGCTGGTGGCCATTGTCTTCACCCCGGCCCTGTGCGCGACCATCCTCAAGCCCGTCAGCCAGGAGCACCACGAAAGGAAGGGGTTTTTCGGCTGGTTCAACCGCTGGTTCAACCGCAACGCACACCGCTACCAGGGTGGCGTGGCGCGCCTGCTTGGGATGCGCACGCGCGGCATGCTCGCGTACCTGGTGATCGTGGTCGCACTGGGGCTGCTGTTCCCGCAGATCCCGACCTCGTTTTTGCCCGATGAGGACCAGGGCACCATGATGGTGCAAGTGCAGATGCCGCCCAATACCAGTGCCGAGCGCACCCAGGCCGTGCTGGCGGAGGTGTCCGACTTTTTGCTTACGGACGAAAGCGAAGCGGTCGCTTCGGTCCAGACCGTCACCGGCTTCAACTTCGCCGGCCGCAGCCAGGGTTCGGGGCTGGCCTTCGTCGGGCTCAAGCCGTGGGAGGAGCGCAAAACCAGCGTGTTCGAGCTGGCCAAGCGGTCCATGGCCCGCTTCAGCACGATCAAGGAAGGCACCGTGCTGGCCATCGTGCCGCCGTCGGTGCAGGAACTCGGCAACGCCACCGGTTTCGACTTCTATCTGGAAGACCAGGGCGGGCTCGGCCATGACAAGCTGATGCAGGCACGCAGCGAATTCCTCACCATGGCCAGACAGAACCCGGCCCTGACCCTGGTGCGCTCCAACGGCATGGACGACGAGCCGCAGTTCCAGATCCTGATCGACGATGAGAAGGTGCGGGCCCTGGGGCTCAGCCTGGCCGACGTCAACGCGACCATGTCCGCGGCGTGGGGGTCGTCCTATACCAACGACTTCATCGACAAGGGGCGCGTGAAGAAGGTTTATATCCAGGGCACCCCGCGATCCCGCGTGGCGGTGCAAGACTTCGACAAGTGGTACGTGCGCAACAGCTCCGGCCAGATGGTGTCCTTTGCCGCCTTTGCCACCGGCAAGTGGGTTTACGGTTCCCCCAAGCTCGAACGCTACAACGGCGTGCCGGCCGTGGAGATCCTCGGCATGCCGGCGCCGGGCACGAGCTCGGGCGAGGCCATGTCCATCGTCGAGAAGCTCGCCACCAAGCTGCCCAAGGGCATCCGCCTGGCCTGGACCGGACTGTCCTACGAGGAGCGCTTGTCCGGTGCGCAGGCCCCGGCGTTGTACGGGCTGTCGCTGCTGATCGTGTTCCTGTGCCTGGCCGCCCTGTACGAGAGCTGGTCGATTCCGTTCTCGGTCATGCTGGTGGTGCCGCTCGGCGTCATCGGCACGGTCGCCGCTACCCTCTTGCGCGGGCTGAGCAACGACGTGTTCTTCCAGGTCGGCCTGCTGATCACCATCGGCCTGTCGGCGAAAAACGCGATCCTGATCGTCGAGTTCGCGCGCGAACTGGCCGAGAGACAGGGCAAATCGCTGGTCGAGGCCGCGGTCGAGGCCGCGCGTCTGCGCCTTCGCCCAATCATCATGACCTCCCTGGCCTTCACTGTCGGCGTCATCCCGTTGGCCATCGCCAGCGGCGCCAGCTCAGGCAGCAAGCACGCCATCGGCACTGGCGTGATCGGCGGCATGGTGACCGCCACCGTGCTGGCGATCTTCTTCGTGCCGCTGTTCTTTGTAGTGGTGGTCCGCCTGTTCGATCGCAAGCGTCGCCGCGCTCGCGCCGAAAAAACGCTGTCTGACGCGGCGCCGCAGGGACGCCCCTGAGCACGCGCGGCGTTGACGTCCCCGGATGCAGCCCGTGTTGCTCCGGCAGCGGACGCGGTCATCCCAAACCAGGGCGGCGGCCCGTCACACGGCCGTCGCCCAGCACAGTGAGGTCCCTATGTCACACCTGCTCAAGGAACTTGCCGTTTTTTTCGACACCAGCGCGGACGGACGCAAAATCCTTGAGATTGCCGCTACTCTGGCAACGCAGCAACACGCCCATCTGATCGGGATATCTGCTGCCGCTGCGGACGAGAGCGTCCCCGCAAGCGCCTTTGCCCTTGGGGATGCGGTCAAGGACGTCGCCAAACGGCGGCAGCAATCCGAGGTGGAGCGATTGGCCCATGCCGGGAATTTGCTGGCCAAGACAGCGGCGCGCCATGATCTCAACGCGGAATTCCGTATTGTCCCCTACAGCCAAAGTGGCGGTGAAGCCGCGTTGCATGCGCTGTACTGCGATCTGCTGGTCGTGGGGAACCCTGCGGTCGGCGCGCCGCTGACCTGGTCGGCCATGCAGGTTCTGGACAGGACCGGCATGCCGCTTTTGATCATCCCGAACGGCTGGCGTGGCGAGACTGTCGGCCGCCGTATCGTCATGGGCTGGAATGCCAGTCGCCAGGCGCGGCGTGCCTTGGCCGACGCGCTGCCTCTGATGACCGCGGCCGAGTCCGTGGACCTGCTGATCGTCGATCCCGAAGGCGACGAAGCCCGCCACGGCGAGGAGCCCGGGGCCGATATCGCAGGCTACCTGGTGCAGCATCAGGTTCCGGTGGCGGTGCGGTGCCTCGCTTCGCGGGGTGCTCAGCGTCAATTACTCTTGGGCACTGACGACAACTATTTTTGTGCATCCACCTCGGCCTCAGCCATGTGATCTTCGGGTTTGAGGTCGGCCCCGCGTCCGTCTTCATCGCCGCGAGGGTGTGAGACCGCATTCCGTTTTTGAGCCTCCTGGTTCCGGTAGCTCTGCCCGTTGAGCTCCAGGATGACGCAATGGTGGACCATCCGGTCGATGGCTGCCGCTGTCGTCATGGAATCCTTAAAGATTTTGTCCCATTGAGAGAAGACAAGGTTGCTGCTGATCAGCACGCTGCCGCGCTCGTAGCGCTCCGCCAGGAAGGTGAAAAGCACCTCCATCTCTTCCCGGTCCTGCTGCACGTAGCCGATGTCATCGAGGATCACCGCCTCGAAACGATCCAGCTTTTTGAGGGCCTTTTCCAGGTTGAAGTCGCGTTTGGCGATGAGCAGCTTTTGCACCAGGCGGTAGGCCGGCATGAACAGCACCGGATGATCGCGACGGACAAGCTCATGACCGATGGCGCACAGCAGATGCGTTTTCCCTCGTCCTGGCAGGCCGAAGGCCACGATGTTTTCCGACCGTTCAAGGAAGTGCCCCTCGCACAGGGAGGGCAGGATCTTCTTCACCCGTTCCGGCAAAGCCCCCGTATCCAGACTGGCCAAGGTTTTATCCCCCGGCAGGCCGGAGGCCTTGCGGAGACGTTCGATACGGCTTTGCCGTCTGTCCTCCAGTTCAAGCTCGGCCAGGTACTGCAAATACTGTTGGTAGCTCCAACCCTGGCTCTCGGCCGTGGCCGTCGTCTCTTGGAGGCGGCTGGCAAACGCCGAAAGATGCAACGCCTTGAGGCAGATCATGAGGCCGCCGGTTTCCTGGGTCATATGCAACCTTCCCGTCGGGACAGAAGATTGTCGTAAACCGAAAGGTCCACGAGCGGCGCGTCCATGCCCATTGCCACGAGCGTGTCGCCATCGGTGACCATGCTTTTGACCCCCTCGGCGCTGAGCAGCGTGCCTGCCTCAAGGAGGAGTTCCAGGGCGGTTTCCACCTCGGCCTCCATCGTGGACGCCGCCAAGTGCAGGATGCGTACGTACTCCTTGTCGGCCTTGTTCTCCTCGAACCGGTCTCGCAACGCGTCGTACGCACGCCGGAAAACCAGGGAGGGGAAGAGGTCTTCCTGGTAACGATAGAGACGAAACGCACCGGGCTTTTTCACCAGGGACCAGATGATGTGACGGTAGTTGATCCGGTGGCCGCCGCGTCCCAGGAGGCGTTGGGTGCTGAGTTGGACCTTGCCGCCGTAATACACGTCGATCCTCCCCTCATAGACTCTGACCATGACCTTTTCTCCAATGAGTCTGGAGGGTACGGAATAGACATTGCTTTTGATGGAGATGGTGCTCCAGGAACTGACCCTGGTATCGACTTCCGTAAATTCGGGAAGTCTGGCCATCGTTACTGGCCGCATCACAGCCAGTTCCTCCCCAAGCTTCGTTTGCCGGGGACGGTTTGTCTTGAGCAGCATCCGCCACAACCACATTTCGTAGGTGGTGGCGCTTTCAAAGTCATTACTGCCGCGCAGAAGCAGGTATTGTTTCAGCCGATTTTTCAGCCCCCGGTGCATGGCCTCGACATCACCATTCTGCTCCTTTTCACCGACCGCGATGGTCCTGGGGTGCATGCCGAAGTGACCGACCATGGCCGCGTATTCCTCGTTGAAGGCCCGCTTGCCGCTGGTCAGGTCATGGGTGGCCGCCGTGGAGTTGTCCGTTTGATGGAACCTTGGCGCATGGCCCAACCGAAATAACGCTTCCTGCACGCCTCGTTTGAGTGCGGCCAGCGATTCGGAGTGGCACACCGTGGCCCATTCCCAGTTGGAGTATGGCAGCACTGGATGACACAGCATGTGCGGGAAGGCCTCGCCCTGTATGGTCACGCCGAGCTTGCTGGCCCAGGTGAAATCAGTCTGCATGGCCTCACCAGGACGATGCGCCTGGGGGAAGAAGACTTCCTTGTTTGGGCCGGCCAGCCCCCGCCACTGCTTGACCCGACGCTGCAAGGTCCGGAGTTGACCTGGCTCGTACAGGCCAGGATGATGCTCCTGCAATTCCTCAAAGATCGTGCGCGCCTCAAGGTCCGGCTCCGCAACGAGGCGTGCCTCAATCCTCGGCCAGTGCTGCTCAAAAGGATCGGGGCGAGTCCGCCAGTCCCGGACCGCTTTCATCTCCGAGGGCAGCTTGCTCTCCTTGAGGTACTTCGCCGCCGTGTTGCGGCTCATGCCGGCCCGTAGCGCGGCTATCCCTGTCCGTCCCGTCTTGGTCTTCTCGCTCATCAGCTTTCTCACCTGCGCATCCGTTATCATTTCAGCCGGCTATCATCTTTCCAGGAGGGAGACAGCCGACAGACTCCAAGGAGGAGGATGCACAATTCTAATTGTCGCTGATGCTCAAGAATAATTGTCGCCGATCAGCGGGGGGAAGCGGTCGCGGAAGTGCTCCTTCGGGAAACGGCTGAACGCGGTGCGGACCTTCTCGTCTTCGGCGCCTACAGCAGAGCCCGATTCAGCGAGGCTGTTTTCGGTGGAGTGACCCGCACCTTACTGGATTCGCAACAGGTGCCCTTGTTCATATCACACTAGAAATGAGCCCTACTCTGTCGGGGTAGGAAATGCTGCTTTCAAATTCCAAAAAGAGACCGTTGCTTACTTCTCGCAACGGTCTCTATCTCCTATAATCACAGTAAAATTTCCAGCCTAATATTCCGCTTCGCTTCACCTCATACATTGCGTCATCCGCTTTTTTGAGCAATTCGCTCACGTCGCAGCCGTCATTCGGGAACAGACTGATGCCAATACTGATGCTAACCGGGTAATAAACCCCTGAAAAAACCATGGGTAACGAAAAAGCTGTTAATATCCTTTGGGCGATAGTCTCAATCTCGCGGTAATCCGTAATAGCCTCTAAAATAATGACAAACTCATCCCCAGCCAACCTTGCAACGGTATCCGCCTGCCGAACGCAACCAATAAGTTTCGAAGCCGTATTACACAGCACCCTATCGCCAATAGCATGACCACCTTTGTCATTAACCTCCTTAAAATTATTCAGATCAAGAAACAATACTGCACCAGACACTTTAGATCGTGCCGCATTAAGAATTGCTCTTTCAAGCCTTTCCTGAAACAACACCCTACTGGGCAAACACGTTAGCGAATCATACAATGCGAGTGAACGATACCTTGCTTCTGATTCGAGTAATGCCTGTTGGCTTTTCATCAATTCAGCATTATTCACCTTAAGTGCTTGAATATGACTTTCAAGCGCTTCTTCAAGCATAACTCTATTGGCTTCACTCCGCTCGAGTTTCTTTCGCAGAACCCGGTTATCCCTTTCCAGAATTTTAATTTTAGCCTTCAAGGGATCTTCCTTGTCATTCCTGGCCAAATCTAAACCCCGTAGTCTTCTCCAATTAATAAACTCACAAATGTTGTTCCATGAAATCTGAATGGAGCTCCCGAAACAAGAGGACCGAACTCCCCATAGCAATAAAATCCACAGAAAGGAAGACTAGGAATTTTTTGCTCAACTACGGCGCACTCCATGGAAATCTTTGTTCCCATAATCATTTTTCTCCCTGCACAAGAGAAAAACAATGCGAGCTCTGGCGTCCCTGAGAAAGACCCGAGGGAATCTCCAACAGAATCCTCGCATGACGAAAGAACAACATCTTTGTTGGCTGTTCCGATTTGCACTATGGCCCGCGGCGGCAGGATTCCATTCAACGTAACAGAACCCTTCTCCGGATCTGAAATTGGAGCACTCAGTACGAAATAATTGTCCGAGTCATCTTCGAAAACAGCGAGGCAATAATTCATGAAGAGATCGCGGTCGCCAATGTATTTAAAAAAGTAGTCATAAGCCCTCATCTCCCCGATCTTATAGAGCACATTCCCCTTGTGCTCGGTTACCTCCATTTTTTGACCAAGCGGTGAATGTCCGCCCGCGATGCCAAATGAGAAGGAAACCGGTCCTGCGAAAAGCAAAAGGACAACACTATCCGAGTACACACCTGTTTTATAAAATTGAAAAGTCTTGCGTTGTTTGGAATGTGCGGCAGCCACACCGCCAAATACGGGAAAATTTTCGCCAAGAACTTTTTTTATGCCTTTATCAACACCAGAGATTCCGGCACTGATCGGGTCCGAAAAGATGACCGCAAATTGTTGCCTATCTTTACAACGCTCAAGCGCATGCAACGCCGACAAGGCCGCCTGCTCGCCAGCCTGCTCACCTTGCGTGGCGACATGACTCCCCATGCCCGCCCGAACTTCAACTCGATCCGATGCGAGCGCCATGAAAACAACGGAGTCTTCCGTGAATCCAAGATTCGAAGACAATTCACCATCCGTCGTACAGCCGATGAGCTCTAGAGCAGGGAATGCTTCATTGAAGAGGTTTACGAGCTTCTGTTGATCATAATCTATGGAGCAAAATAAAATTCCTGCATCAGGTATTTCTTCGCCATACTGCCTACCTATCTGCTCGACAATTTCAGATACTGCATTTTCTTCCAACGTATCTTCACTTTGACCGACTATCGCTTTCATGGAAGACTCCTTTTGTCAAATGTCAAACGACTATATTCTCTTATAACTGTCCAAAATTTTGCAGATGACCACGAGGAATCAGGCGGCGCCTATAACTTGAGCCACCCGTTGTGGTGAACGCGTCGAAGAAGGCATTGGTGAAGATGAAGCCCGGGTCGGCTTCGTACGTCATCGCTTCCTGGTGCACACCAGGTGCTGGGAAATCACACAACAAAAGTACAAAGGAGCCAATGAGACTCAAGGGCAATACGCGCGTAAGTCCGCGCGGGTTGGTCAAAAAAAACGGATGTGCACGGACGTGCCCAAGGAGGGGGAGAACCGGATGCGGAAAAGAGAGATTCGTGGCCGAGAGTATTCTGTCAAAATTGCATTCCGACTTGCACATGGCATTCCCTACCCCTGGGATCCTTCACGTACCGACAGCGACTGCTTCGTTGACATACGTGGGGCTGGACTGCATGCGACTGGCCACTCCATAACATTCGCAATCAAACCAGCACAATCACCCCTGGCACAAGAAGGCCGCCAAAGGACATTCCCGGAAAAAGCTGTTTTAGCGCTTCTCATCCGTCATGATTCTGAATTTTATACGCCTCCCCCTATCGTTGCTAAAAAAATAATAGGACGCTCGACTTTTCTGTAATATACTGAAAACTATTTGTCTATGTTTCGGGAAACAGATTTGCCGCGTCCAATTGGGAATCGCTCCTTATCCCTTTGAATTTATTGTTATGTCAAATTCATGATGCCCGAGCATGTTGCATATCGTCAGATATCCACCTTCCCTAAAAGAACTATGAAGGAACTTGACGAGCGTAGTATCCTATTTGATGTTTCGTTGCAGTTTTTAAAAACAGCGCCACGACGGTTTGGGGTCTACGCCCCGGCTGGCACTGCTCGCCAGCACCGGTTTCGCTGGCTTGCCACGTCGCGCAGCACCGTGCCCCGCCAGGAGAATTCGCTGCTTTGCCTCAACAATCTTCGGCGTCGGCGAGCGTTTCGACGACGCCTGTGCCAACAGAGCCGGCTTGATCCGAAAGTGTCTGCACAAGCGTGTGCACGCCCTGGGATGGACCCGCCGTGAGGCCTGCCGGATTTCCGATGCCCGGGCTGCTGCATCGTCATGAATTGCCACAGCCGGTTTCGGTCGGAAACGATATCCCCTCCCGCCTGGGCCAGCCCCTCCTCTCTGCACAGCCCCGGGATGACGGTCTGTAGGGCAACAGCCCGTTGTACAAAGTGGATTTGACTCAGTCTCGGTGTGCATGAGGGCGAGCGGTATGCAGCAACAGATGTGATTTCCGGGGCACCGCATCAGGCCCAGACAGATGGTGGTGGGTATCTGCTCGGTCCAAATGACGACACCAGAGCAATGACAGGACCAAAGCGTTCGCCAAAATGTCAAAAGAGGGTTACGTCTACGCTCAGGATCGGCCTGATGCCTGAACCGTCCTGGCGTATCTGTCGGCTTGGTTCGAGGATTACACCAAGAACACCCGCACAAGGGTCTGTGGATGCACTCGCCACGTGCGTTTATCCGCTCAATTGATAACGCGGCTTGGCCGGTTTGGCATGGGCAACCCCACAGAGCATGGTTATTGCATAATTTTGTTTTCCTGCCTGCGAAATCTTGGTATTGTAAGCATAAAAGGGACTAACTATGCTAAATTTAATCAATAAATCAAAAGACACTTTTGCATGTTCATCCCGAAGATTCCGTGATTGCGCAGACAAACCACGAAGAATGAAAGCTCAATTTTTATCAATTTTAACAATTTTAATTGGTGGGTATTACCTCTACTGGGTTTCCGTCGCCGTAAACAGATCCTATCCTGTCGTGGCTTTTTTCTTCGTACTGGCGGAATTGGCCTGTTGGTTGCTTTTTATTTTTGCAACAATCGGATTATGGCGTTTGCGCTATAAGCCAGAGAGCGGACTCCCGGTTTCAATAAGCTACAGCATTGACGTCCTTATCCCGACATACAGTGAGCCGCTTCAGTATTTGACCATGACGTTGCGAGCCGCCAGCCATATCGAGTACGATGGACAAATTACCCGCTACGTCCTTGATGACGCTGGACGCCCGGAAGTGGAGGCCCTCGCTCTGTCCTACGGATTCCGTTACCTCTCCCGTCCCAAGAGCAAGGTGCCTAACGAAAACGCCAAGGCGGGTAATTTAAATTTCGGCCTGCGCCAATCACAAGGCGATCTTATCCTCGTGCTCGACGCCGACCAATTAGCGCAGCCCAATATCATTCAAAGTTTAGTAGGCTACATGCGATTTGAACATGTGGCCTTCGTACAGTCGAAGCAAAGCTATCTTACTCAGGAGGGAGATCCTTTTTATAATAAATCCCAAATATTTTATGAAATAGTGCAACTCGGCATGGACAACAACGACACAGCCCTCTCCAGTGGCTCCGGCGTGCTTTACCGGCGAGAGGCGCTGGAAAGCATCGGTGGTTTTGTCGAATGGAACATCGTCGAGGATTTGACGACCTCGTACGAACTCCACGCCCACGGATGGAAATCATTCTACTTTCCCCATGCGCTCAGCCGGGGCCTCGCCCCGACCAATATCGGCGGAGTCTATCAGCAACGGGGGCAGTGGGCACTCGACACTATGCGCATCTTCCTCTGGGATAACCCATTTCTCAAAAAAGGGCTGCGCTTCATCGCCCGCATGGAATATTCGACTGTCGCCCTATCCTATATTTGCTCTGCCTTTATTTTCCCATTTTTCTATCTTGTGCCGATCTGGAGTTATCTTACTGGCAACACCATATTATCCAGACCGGAAATAGAATTCATCATTGTGCGTTCAATATATTTTATAATCATGGCACTGGCAACGCGCTATCTGTGTTACGGACAACAGCCCGGCAAGCAGTTTCGTATGCTGGCCGGCCTGTTTCCAATATACATGCGCGGGATAGTGCGTGCCTTTTTCTATCCTAAAGGAAAAAAGCCTGGTTATTGCCCAAACAACGCGACGCTTAAGTGCTCCCTGTCCTTTAGGGATAAGCCTCCACTCTTCGCCGTGCTACCCCAGATAGGCATCCTCATCCTGAATCTCGTCTTGCCCTTTGTTTCGCTTTTCGCCGGCCTCTGCGAACCGAAAGTCATCGCTGCCAACGTTCTTATCTCGGCCATCGCCATTTGGAGTATGTCGCAAGTGGTGTGGTCGGCCCTTTTCCCTGGGAATTGGGAGCCGGAGGAGGACCCGGAGCATGTCTACTCCCTCGACTAAATCCAGACGGCGCACAGTCCTGCTGACTGGGTTCATCTTATTTTGGCTAGCCGTTTCCCTGTGGACAATCCACAAGGTCAAGCCAGAGTTTTGGAAGGACGGCTATTCCTATTTCCGGGAGGCCCAGCAACTTTCAGAAAAAGGCGATCTCAACGGAGCGCTTGCCGCGATCGACAAGGCCTTGGGACGCGATGCAGGCAACGCCGGGTACCTCGTCTTTAAGGGCTCCATTGCGGAGAAGGCCGGCCGTGCCGATGATGCGGCAGCGGCGTATAGCCGGGCACTGGAACTTACGCCCGGCGATCCCGAGGCCGCCCTTGGGTTGGCAAAACTTCTTCTGGCCACCGGCAAGGACACGGAGGCCGGCAACGTGCTCGTCGGCCTCCCGGCGGACAAACTGGATAAGGCGTTGCTCGAACGCCGGGCCGGCCTGCAAGCCCAGTATGGAGAACAGGCCGGAGCAATAGCCGATTACGAACGTCTGCTGGCCACCTCGCCGGACGATACCGGCTACTTACGCGCCCTGGCGGCATCGGCCATGGCCGTGCAGGACTGGCCAAGGGCCGAAAAAGCGCTGTCCAAGCTCTTGTCCCTCGCCAAGGACCCCGATCTCACGGCATGGACCCGTGAGCAGCTGGTCGTCGTGTTGCGTGCCGCGCGGAAGTCAGGGGAGGCATATGCCTTGCTCGCCTCCGCTCCTGATTCCGCCAATGCCGCCTTACGCGCGGCGTTGGCCATGGAACTCGGAAATTTTGCCCAGGCCAAACCGCTGCTCGAGGAGGTTCTCAAAGCCGACCCTGGCAATGTGAAGGCTAAGAACCAATTGGCCATCGCCTTGCGCGCCATGGGCGATCCCGCCGGGGCCTATGCGCTGTTCACGAGCATTCCCGATGCCGACAACCTGCGCTCTCGGGCGGAATTGGCCCTCGAACTCGAAAAATTCGCCGAGGCGGCGGCGCTCTATGCGGCTTTGGCCAAGCAGGAGCCGGCGGATGTCGCCATAAAGGAACGGCTTGCCTATGCCTTGGACCGTTCCGGACAGGCCCGCCTGACCCAGGCATCCCCTGCGGTGGTGACGGGAGCGGACACGGAGACTGTCCTCCCGCTGCCCGGCGATGCCGCCGCAGAACAGGAATACCGTCAGGCTCTGGCTTCGGGCAAAGCTTCCGAGGAGACCAGAATTCGGTTTGCCTGGCTTCTTATGCGGGCCAAGCGCTACGACGAAGTGCTCGAGGTTCTCGGCGAGACGGTCACGACCGAGGCTCGGGATGACGTCCTGAAACTGGCGGCCGAAGCGGCTTTTCTGGCCGGGAAATATGATCGGGCCATTCCGCTGTTGAGCGCTCTGGTCAAACGCCAGCCCGACAACGCCTCGGCTTTACAGCATCTCGCCGACGCATACGACGCCGTGAAGAAACCGGAGCCGGCAGCCAAGGCCATGGAAAAATATGTGGCCTTGGTTCCCAATGATCGAGCGGCCAGGTTGAAGCTGGCCGGCCTTCTGGCCCGGAGCGGGAACATGCGCCAGGCTGAAGACCTGTATCGCCGGTTGCTGGAAACAACCCCCGACAACACGCAGGCCATGAGCGAACTGGCAACACTCTATGAGTCCCAGCATCGGTTCACGGCGGCCATCGCCGTCCTTTCCAAAGGCGTGGAAAGCGCGCGCCAGCCCGACCCCGAACTGCTCTACCGACTGGCGAGACTCTACGGATACGCCAAAAATTATCCTGAAGCCGTGCGGACATACAACCGGCTCCTCGCCACATCTGATCTCGCCCCCAAACTTCGCGCCACAGCGTCTCTCGGCTTGGCTGAAGCGCTTCTCGAGACCGGCGACGCGGCCGCGGCACAAAAGCGCCTGGCCGCCTTGAACGCGTGGGATTCGCGCGACCCAACCCTTCTTCAACTTGCCGCCAGGGCCTCCATGCTTGGCAAAGATCCTGCCAACGCTGTCAAGGCCCTGGAGAACCTCTCTGCCCGTCGGCCGCTGAAGCCGGTTGAAACGGAATGGCTGGCTGGTCAGTACAGGCTGCTTGGTCGCAAGGACAAGTCCCTGGCCCTGTATGAAAAGGCACTTGCCGCCGGTGCGTTGACGACTTCCCAAGGGCTTGAAGCCCTAGGCGATCTGCGCTTCGACATGGGAAAGTTCCAGGCGGCGCTCAGCGCATACCAGAAAGCGGCCAGGGCCGGTGGTTCTGCCGGGCTTGCGCTCAAGCTCGCCCGTGCGGCTGACAAAGCCGGTAACAAGGCGCTGGCCAAAAGCTCTTATGAGCATTTTCTCGCCACCCATCCGAACAACCCCGAACTGCTGCTGGAGATGGCCCGCTTCGCGGTGAACACCGGCAACTATGCCCAAGCGCTTTCCCTTTACGACCGTGTCGTGGCGGCAAAAGGCTCTCAGGGGCTTTCCCTGGAATTGGCTTTGGCCAATCTGGCGGCACAACGATTTGGCGCAGCGGCGAAATGGGCCCGCCAGGCGATGGATACCGGCAAAGACGGCGACAAGGCCGTTTTGGCACTTGTCCAGGCCCTGCATCTGGAAGGCAAGACTGCCGAGGCCGATAGGCTGTTGCGAGAGCACCGGCAGGAAATCATGGCGCACCCAGAGGGGCGACAGTGGCTTGGGTACGTGGATGTGGCCCGGAACCGACAGTTGCAGGCCTTTGACATATTCACCGATCTCGCCAAGGCAAAAGGGCCGGACGAAGGGAAAATGTGGCTTTGGCGCGGCATAGCCGCGACCAGGCGCGGGGATTACCGCAGGGCTCGGGAAAGTTTCGAGAAGGCGAAGCAGTTCGGCGCCACGGTACCAGATGCGGCCACGGGGCAATAGATTGTCGAAACCTCTCCGGCAAGACCGGCCCACCAGGCCCCATCAACGCGACGAGACAAGGATAGCAGCTATGAAATTTCTCACAGGGTTCCTGATCGCCATGGGATTACTCGCCTTTGTCGCGACCGGGGCTTTGGCCGCCGCCCTCCAGGAATCCGGCGAACTCCGTCCCTTCATCCACGGGAGTGCCTCCCCGGCCGAGGTCTCGGCCACGCCAAGAGCGGCGACGGATGCGGATGCCTTCAATGCGGAAATCGCCAAGGCCGAAGCCGAGCTCAAGGAAAAGACGCGGCCATTCGCAGGAGCCTACGGCGCGGGTTTTCGCGATCAAAACGATATCACCGTTGTCAATGGCGGCGTCTTCGCTGGCGGCACGCTCTGGAACGCGCTCAACTTGCGCCTCCAAGCCATGGCCGGTCATCTCCACCAGGACGCCAAGGGCTCACGTCACAAAAGCGACGCCTCGCGCACGGCTGTTTCACTGGGCGTAGTGGATCTTTTTCTGACGCCGCGAATCGTTTTCTGGGGTGCCTTCGGTTACGAGGGGTTCCATCTGGAAAGCGTCACGGCTGCCCTCTCCCAGGACGCAAACGGTGATGTCAGCCGTTGGAGCAGAACCCCCATGTACCGGGGGTATGTCATCGGGGGAAAGCTTGGTGCCAAATACGTCTTTGACAACGAATCCGAAGTCGGGGGCGAGGTCAAACGCGAAAGCATGTGGGCGGAGCACGACACATTCGATACACGGCTCTTCAACCGCATCGAGGACATGACCAAGATGGCCATCGATATGGCCGTAAACAAGGCCCGAATATTCACTAACATCGTGACCTTCCCCGAACAACAACTGCATCTCGAGGGGGGACTCGATTCCATGGAGGACGGCAACCTGCGGAATTGGGGCTATGCCCATTACCAGGTCCCAGTCCTGTGGAGTCAGAATAAGCATTGGACGGTACTGCGTCCAAACTTTTACATCGAGTCCTGCGACAAGAACAAGCCTGGTTATTTTTCGCCAGACTACCACATAACGACAGGAATAATGCTCCACACCATCCAGGACTTCAGCTTTATCGAGGTAGAGGCGGAGGTCAATCCCCAGTTGCTTTGGACAAAAGACCAGACCAAGAACGGCGATACCCGCGAAGGTATCCACGGGCTGCTCAATGTCGCATATAAACACAATGATTTTCGCGTTGGCGTCGGCGTTTTTGCCTATACGGACACAGACAATTATTGGCTATACCGTGGGAATGTGTTCCTGAAGTATTCTTTTTGAGGACCACAATGTTCCAGACTTTTCAGCGTCGTCTTGCTGTGCTCTTCTTCCTCGTCTTCGCTTTCATGCCGGGCTGCCGGGCAAAACCGGCCGACTCCCCCATTGAAGCTTTTCTGGGGACGGCTTGGACCGCGTACAAGGAGGTTTTCATTCGCCCCGAGGGTTACGTCTGGGACGAGGCGCGCCAGGAAGTCACGAGTGAAGGGCAATCCTACGCGTTGCTCCGTGCGGCTTGGATGGGTGATCGGGAAACCTTCGACCGGGTTTTCGCTTGGACCGAAGCGCATCTCGCCCGTCCGGATGGACTCTATTCCTGGCAATGGACACCCCATGACGGCGGACGCGTGCTTGACGCAAACACCGCGACCGACGCCGACCAGGATATCGCCTTTGCCCTCATTCTCGCGGCCGACGCATTCAAGACCCCCAGCTACCGCGAACGCGCCAAGGCCCTCCTGCGGGCCATTCGCCACGGGGAAGGCATCGACGTCGATGGCGGTTGGGTACCCTGTGCCGGCAATTGGGCCGTGGCGGACAGAATCATCAACTTTTCCTACTTTACATTTTATGCCTATCCGCATTTCGCGGCTCTCGACCCAGAGGGCGACTGGCTCGGAGTCCGGGAACGTTGCTATGATTTGCTGACACGGTTTCTGGCTCGTAACGGCGTCCTGTTGCCGGCGGATTTCGCTCTTGTCGACACCGCCGGATCCTTTGCCCCGGTAGCGGGCCGGGGGACACTCTCCGACGACTTTTCGTTCGATGCGATGCGCGTATATTGGCGGGTTGCCCTGGACTGCCGTTTGAACAACCACCCGCGTGCCTGCACTGATCCGGCCCGCGTAACGTCCATCGTGGACATCTTGTCCAGGGATGGGCAGCTTTTCACGCGGTATGCTGTCACCGGGACAAAAAAAAGCCATATAAGCTCAGTCAGTTTTTACGGAAGCATCGTGCCGGCTCTGGGACTCTTCTACCCGCAGCTCGCTGATGCCTTGGTGAAAAAGAATCTTTCTCCAGCAGCGCTTACACCTTTGCTCCGTGATCCGACCCGGTATTACGATAACAACTGGACGTGGTTCGGACTCGCGGCCTGGTCGGGTCGCCTTTCCGCGAGCGACGGCCCTCGGGAATAACCGCCCTCCTGCCTGCGCACCACTAATTGAGACCACTGCGCAATTGCCTGACGGTGTGCCGGGCTCCGAAATCACGCATTGCAACCAACCAAAATCATGAAGGGATCCCAAAGGGCGAAGCCCTTTGGCCGCCAGAGGCATCCCCTTCAACAAAGCACTTGGACATGGCCCCCCTCTGGACCCTGGGCCGGTGGTCTCCAATCAGTCCCCGGCCTCCGGGAGACGTGATCGCTGCTGTTTGACCAGGCCGCGTCTGCGCTTGGTTTCCAGCCGGCGTCGTTTGGAAGCCAGGGTCGCCCGTGTCTTGCGGCGCGGCGGCCGGGGCGTAAGCGCCTCACGCAGCAAGGCCACGAACCGCTCCACGGCAAGGCCTTTATTCGTCAACTGGCTGCGGGTGGTCTGGACAACCACCCGCAGGACGCCATCCTTGCCGATGCGCCCGGAGAGGGCCGTGTGGATGCGCGCCTTTTGGATATCGCTCAGACTCGGGGACCCATCCAGATCGAACAGCAGCGTGACCCGGGAGCTGACCTTGTTGACATGCTGTCCGCCGGGCCCGCTTGCCGTCGAAGCCGTAAATCGAAGCTCATCCATCGCGATAGCCGCGTCCGGCGTCAGACGCAGTGTGGAGTCATCCATACACGGTTCCTCTTTGGTCAATCGCCGCACGGTTGCCCTCGCCCCCAAACAAGACTCACGGAAAGGTGCCCTTTCCGCAAGCCCGGTCTCACGGCGGCCGCACTGGCGTAAGCTCGACTGCCGAAGAATCGAATCGGCACGATTCCCCCGGGCGGCAGCCCTCACGATGGCCTTGTACGCGTATCCGGTCGCGGGCTTTTCTCGGACGCGGCATGGTAACGGGATGGATTGATTTCTCAAAATCTATCCACTTGACTTAATCAAATGAATAGTTACAATAGTAACCATTCCACGCGTAAACAGTTCCGTACCAAAAGGAGCGCCATGACACGAATCCCTGACAGCCGGGGCGATGCCACCCGACAAAAACTGGTGGACGCCGCCGTGCAGCTGTTCGCCACAGTGGGCTACAATGCCGTGTCCACCCGGGAAATCGCCCGGGCCGCCGGGGTGAATCCCGCCGCTATCGGGTTCCATTTCAAAGGGAAACAAGGGCTGTACGAGGTCGTCATCGCCACCATGGTGACGACATTCCAGGGGATTTGCGCACCGCTCGTGGACATCCTCGACGCCAACATCGAGGCCTGCGCCGGGGATCGGCAACGACTCCGGCTCCTGACCCAAAAAGCCGTGGATCAGTTCCTGACGGCCGCCATGCACACGGAATGGTCGCGGTGGCTGGGCCTTCTCCTCCAGCGAGAATACGTGGACCCGACGGCCTCTTTCGAAACCATTTATACGGGGCTGATCGAGCCGGTTCTGACGGCCATCGAACGCCTGGTCGAGGCGGCGGCCGATCCGGAGGAGACGCCCCAGCACAATCGGTTCAGGGTGTGTTGCATCATGTCTCAACTGACCAACCTGAGCGGGGAGCGGGCCATCCTGCTCCGCCGGTTCGGTCGAAAACTCTATGAGCCCGAAATGCTCGCCACACTCGTCTCGGTCGTCACCGAGGGCGTCTGCGGCCTGCTCGGGCTGTAAGTCTTCGGAGCAGGGTATGCGGGTTAAGCGGAAAACCGTTGTCACCATGGTCGGAGGATTGGTCGTCCTGGCTCTCGGCACGGGGGCTGGAGTGCTCCTGTCCGCCCGCCCGGTCCACTACGTCCAAGGGGAAATCGAAGCCACCCAGATCGACATTTCGCCCAAAATCACCGGCCGGATCGAATCCATCCTGGTCAAGGATGGAGCCGTCGTCACCAAGGGAGAGCCGGTGGTGCTTCTCGACAGTCCCGAAACAACCGCCAAGCTGCACCAAGCGGAAGCCGCTCGCCGTGCCGCGCTTGCGTCCAAGAAAAAAACCGATGAGGGCAACCGGGAGGAGGAAATCAGGCAGGCCAAGGATCGTCTGGCCGAAACCAAGGCCCAGACCAAACTGCTTGAAAAGACGTACCAGCGCATCCGGAAGCTGCGGGAGCAGGACGCCGTCGCGACCCAACAGCTCGACGAGGCCGAGGCCAATTGGCGAACGGCCCTGGAAAAGGAAAAAGCCGCCCAAGCAGCCTATGACATGGCAACCTCCGGCAGCCGCATCGAGGATCGTGAACATTCCGCCGCCCTGGCCGTGCAGGCCGCCCGGACCGTGGACGAGGTCCGCTCGTTGGCTGCGGATCTGAGCCTGTCCTCGCCCATCGACGGGGAAGTCAAGGAAGCCGTGGCCAAGCGCGGCGAACTCGTTTCACCGGGCTATCCCGTGATGACCATCATCGACCTGTCCGATGTCTGGGTGACCGTCAATGTGCGGGAAGAGCGCCTTTCCAAGGTGCGCATGGGCCAGGTCGTCCTCGGCCGCGTGCCGGCCCTCGGCGGGGCGGAGTTGCCCTTTGTGGTCAACTACATCTCGCCGCTCGGGGATTTCGCTACCTGGCGGGCAACCAGCGACAGCGGGGATTTCGATCTGAAAACGTTCGAGGTGCGGGCGGTGCCGCAGAAGCCCGTGTCGGGATTACGCCCAGGGATGAGCGTTCTTTTTAACGCAGAGGCTACCTCGTGACGCCAGAGGGCAAGACCGCTCGTCCGGAGGAACGGGCAAGGGGCTTTCGGTTCACGTTGCTGCGGGAAGTGAAGCGAATCCTCGCCTGCCGGTTCAATCTGGTCTTTCTGCTCGTGCTGCCGCTCCTTGGTTTTGCGGCCATGCTGCTCATTTTCCACCAGGAGGTCATACGGCAGTTGCCGGTGGCCGTGTGCGACATGGATGGCAGCATGACCTCGCGACGTGTGGTTCGAAAGATAGCCGCCGCGCCAACCATGCGGCTGGTCGGGGAGATCGCATCCCCAAAAGAGGGCATGGAGCGCATGCGGCGGGGGGAAATCTACGCCTATATCTTTATTCCTGAGCATTTCGAATACGACGCCAAGCGGGGACACAAGGCAACGGCGGTCGCCTATTACAACGCCCAATGGCTGCTGCCCGGCAACATGCTCAACCGGGATCTCGGCAATGTATCGGCTTCCATCGCCGGGGAATTCGAAGGAAAACTGCGCCGGCACGCCGGTCAGCCTCGGGCCGTGGTCGCGTCCCTGGAGCAGCCCGTGGCCATCGACGGGCATCCGCTGTTCAACCCGGCCCTCGATTACCGCTACTTCCTGACAACGGCCCTTTTGCCGTCCATCCTCCAGATCTGCATCATGCTGTCGACCATACATGCCTTCGGCATAGAGCTGAAGGAAGGGACCGCCGGCGTCTTTCTGGCGGGAGCGAAGGGGAACATTGTCGTGGCCGCAGTCGCCAAGCTCCTGCCGTTGACGCTCACTTACAGCCTGCTCGGCCTGGCCATGGTGACCCTGCTGTTCCGCTCTCTGGGCATGCCGTTGCGGGGCGATTTTGCCCTGGTCGCCGGCGCCACCCTGGTGTTCGTCGTGGCCTATCAATGCGTGGGCGTGCTGTTTATCGCCCTGCTTGGCAACTTCCGACTGTCCACCAGCCTGGCGGCCGTCTACGCGGCACCGGCCTTTGCCTTCACGGGCATCACCTTCCCCATCGTCGGGATGCCGCTTTTTGCCAAACTCTGGGGCGCGATCCTCCCGCTGACCTGGTATCTGAAGTTTTTGGTGCGTTACGGCTTCCACGGCGCGTCGCTCTCCGTGGCCATGCCGGATATGTATGCCTTGCTGGCCTTTATCGGCGTCTGTCCGCTGCTCGGTCTGCCCATTTTGGCCCACCGATTGCGCACGCCGGCACTGTGGGGGCGGATATGAGCTTGTTTGGCAAAACGTGGCTTGGGGAGTTGCGGACCATCTTCACCGACAACGGCGCCCGTATGATCCTGGTCGAGGCGGCGGTGCTCTACTCCCTGTTTTACCCGACGCCCTATCGGTATGAGGTGCCGCGCAAGGTGCCCCTGGCTGTGGTGGATCAGGACTGCTCCGACACCAGCCGCAAGCTTGTGCGCCTGGTGGATGCCGGCGAGGCGGCTGCCGTGAAACGACATTTTGGGACGACCCTGGAAGGCGAGCAGGCCTTGCTGGCCGGCGAAGTCGGCGGCGTCCTCACCATCCCGCACGACTTCGAGTGGCACCTTGAGCGCGGCGAGCAAACGACTCTCGGACTCTACGCGGATGCAAGCTACTTTCTCCTTTATCGACAGACGTTTTTAAACGTCAAACAGGCTGCGGCGACGCTTGCCGCCGGTGCCAAGGTCGCCCGGTTTCGGGCCGCCGGGGTGCCACGCGAGCAGGCCGTCATCCGGCAGGCTCCGGCCGGGCTGGTGTTGCGCCAGCTCTTTAATCCCTGGGGCGGCTATTCCCATTATACCGTCCCCCCGGTCCTGCTCCTCGTCATGGAGCAGACGCTCCTCATGGGCGTCGGTTTCCTCGGGGTCACGCACCGCGCAACCGACCCGATCCCCCAAACGGCCGGCTCTCGATTTGTCGCTCTTACGGGCAGGACCATGGCCTATCTGACGATCTATCTAATGCACTCGATCTATTATTTTTTCTGCATTCCCAGGATATACTCTTTTGTGCAGCGGGGAAATCCGCTGGATATGCTCTGCTTTGCCCTGCCCTTTTTCCTGGCGACCATCTTTCTGGGGTTCGCCCTGGTGCCCGTCTACCGGTATCGGGAAATGCCCATAGAGTTGTTGCTCCCCTTGTCTCTTCCCTTTCTGTTTCTCTCAGGCTTTGCCTGGCCGCAGGAATGCATGCCCGCAGCGGTTCGCTGGCTGGCCCAGTTGGTGCCGACCACCCCAGCGATCACCGGTTTTTTACGCATCAGCAAGATGGGCGCGACCCTGACCGACGTGCTCCCCGAATGGATCACCTTGTGGGTCCTCACAGGAGGTTATGGGCTGTGCGCGTGGTTCGCGTCCACCAGGGCTCAGGGGATAAAAGCCCGATGAACGCCCGGTTGCTGCCAAAACATGCCGGCCAGGCTCCAGGAGACAGATTCCCGCCCGTCGCCATGCGTTGGACACGGTTCCGCCGCCTCGCCCCGCAAGCCAGCGGAGGAGAAGAAGGCGCGGGAAAGGCGGATGTCTGTCAGCATGGATATTGCCCCCTTTCGAGGGTGAAAGCCGCGTCGAAAATTGAATCCCGCAGCCGCCCCCTGAGCTGTCTCGTCTCACCAGATGGAACAACTCCGGCCGACCGCATCAGGCACGTGGATACCTGCGTCCGGCGTCCGCTCGGGCGCAGAAACTCCAAAATGTGGTTTGATTCCGGGGGAGCACGACACGTGGCCGGGAAGAGGCGTGTCCGCCTTTGCCAACCAGCCGATCAGCGAGGTCCGTATCCTTGGCAGTGGGCGCGTTCGAAATCCTCGCGGATCAGGTCGCGTATCGCGGCGGCGTTGCGGTCAACGCATTGGATGGCGTCCCAGTCCGGTTCCCGGCCGACCTTCTGCATGAGCAGACCGTCCGCGCCGAACCAGGAAGGCAGCAAACCGGCCAGAAAGTACCCCCTGTCGCGCAGCATCGCCGCGGCCTGGGGAGCAGCCCCGTCGCCAAGGTTCAGGAATATCTGGATCATCCCGCCGGGCCCGGCCTTGGCTTCGGCCGCAGCAACAACCTCGCCAAAATCCCAGCCGGCCCGGGTTACGGTCAGGCGCATGAGGCCGGTCTCCTGGATGAAGAAAGGGCTCGCTACACTCTCTTCCGTGTGTGCCGGCGCAACAGAAAACGCCCGAGGGAGAGCCAGTTCCGCGTATATTGTCTCGCAAAACGTCCGGTAGGGCTCGGGCACGTACACGTCACAGGAGGCCTTTTCGAACAACTTGAACATCAAAAAAAGCGAGATGTTGCGGGACGCTTCGTCCTCCTTGGCCTGGATGCCGGACGGCATGCATTCGACCTCGAGTCCGGTAAAGACCAAGCCTCTGGGGAGAACGATACGTTGAGAAATTGTACTGTTGCTCACAGCCTCAAGGAAGACCACGGGTATCCGCAGCTGCTTGGGCAGTCTGTCATGGGCCATCAGACTGAATTCCGTACTGAGGTGCCTTTTTCGATAACTCTTAAGGACCATGAGCTGGCCGGCTTCGTAGACGCCGGGATTGGGAGCGTGGCGAAACAACCCGAACAGCCCGACCACCTCGCCACGCGGCGTCCGGGCGACCACGGTGTATTGGTCGTCGGTGGCATTGCGGCGGATGATTTCCTCGGGGTCGTAAACATGCTCCAGCGGAAAGGTCTCGCCGTATGTCTCATAATACGCCAGGGCGACGCCCAGGGCGTCCTCGGGACGAAAAAGTTCTATCGTGACATCCTGGCCGGGCTCGATCATCCGGTGCGACGCCCGGAGTTTCCGGATCAATTCCTCGCGACCCACATGCATCTCCCGAGGCTCCCTGTGGGCCCCATTTCCACGGCAGAAGAGGATACGGCGATCACTCCCCAGCGCTCACATCGCCCACGACCAGCTTCTGGTTGAGAAAATCCACCACGCTAAACCGCGGGGCAAAAACCGGCTCCCGATCCACCAGACCGGTTCCCTGTAGCAGGTAGCAGAGGACTTCGCAGGCAAGCAGCGTGTTCGCCGCCAGTGCGCCGATGGCCGTGGTGGGCAGGATGCCGGACGCACAGCCCTCGCCGATGCGCTCCATAACCGGACGATTGAACAAATCGCCCAGAAACGACGGCAGCAGGCCCCGACTGCCCTCGGATCGCTCCTGCACGAGCCGCCAGAATTCCTCCGGCATCATGCCGCCGGGCTCATGGGCCACCAACAGGGACCCGAAGCCGATGGCCCCGCAGGTGAACAGGGGCAGACCGTGCTTTTGCAGCAGAGGCGGGGTCATGGCCTTGACGTCGTTGCCTTTTTCCACGTCGATGACGCCGACATACACGTCGGCACCGGCCAGAAACCGTTCGAGGTTGTCACCGGTGGCCCCTCCCGGGAAAAGCTCCAGCTCCAGGTCGGGATTGATGGAGCGGGCCAGCTCCACATACACGTCGAGCTTGGGGCGTCCCATGGTAGGGCCAAAGGCCCCGGCCTGCCGGTTCATGTCCGGCGGGTCGAACACGCCGTTTTCCGCCAGCCGGAAGCGGGTCACCCCGCAGCGGACCAGGGCCAGGAAGGCGCCGCCGCCCACACCGCCCAGTCCGGCCAGGGCAACGACCTTGTCCCGCAGGACCGCCAACCCGTCCTCGGTGAAGATGGGCACCGATCGATTTAAAAATTCCGCGGCCATACTCAGCCCCGACAGCCCGAGGCGCAGTCGCAAAGGGAGTAGACAGTTTCGCCGTGGCTGTGGCGATCAGCCTCGCTTATTCGCAGATCGTCGAGCAACTCGGCCATGACCGCAGGTTCGCGGTGGTAGCCGAGCTCTTCCACCTCCCGCAGCGCCTCCTCGCGGGAGAGCAGCCCGAAATAGACCCCGGCGCTTACTTCCACGATGGATTGGGGAAAAGCGGTGGTGCGCATGTTGCGAAAGCGCATGTACTGGCAGTAATCCTTGACCTTCTCGATGCGGCAGCTGGTGTGCAGCAACCCCTTCTGCCCCGGCGGCATGTTCCAGTCCATTTCCTGTTGCATCAACTCCGTCGCCGCGCGCCAGGAGCCGTACAGCGCATTCGTCTTCAAACGAAGAAATTGCGGCACGAAAGCGGATGCGTCCTGCCTGGCCCGGGCCAGGAACCGGTCAAGCGGTCGATAGATCGGGTCGAGGACCTTTCGGATAGAGCGCTGATAGTGGATGAACTCCGCTGTCAGGGAAAAAGGATTGGCAGGCTCGGGCGGGCTGGCCGTCAGCCCCAGGAATTGGAGGGTCTGCTCGCGGATGGACGGGGACGCGGCCGGAGCCTTCCCTTTGCCACCTTGCAGGCTCTGCATGACATAGCTCATGACCGCGAGCTGGACTTCCTCGATCCCCTGCATGACCACCGGAATCCGTTCCTCGGCGGCGAGCGGGAAAAAAAGGACGTGGGCCACGGTCGGGCAAAGACAGGGCATCCCGACCTGGCCGAACTGGGCGCGCATGGCCTCGCGGACGGCGTTAACAGGCAAGGTCCGTTCCACCAGCTCGACATCCGGCAGCAGTTCAAGCGCGCGACGGATGTTGCGGCGGCAGGTATCGTTGGTATAGGGCATGTTCCAGGACGCGGCCAGGACGCGCAGCCCGAGCTTTTTGGCCAGATACCACAGCAGATACGTGGAATCCTTGCCGCCGGTGCAAAGGACCATGACGTCGAACCGGGAGTCTTTGTTGCCCTCGGCGATCGAAAGCAACGCGGCCTCGTCCACTGCATTGCGCGGACCGGCGCTCCCTCCCGCTTGCTCGGCCTGCTCGTAACACTGGCAGAAGGCGCACACGCCCCGGGCATCGAATTCGAGCCCCGGCAGCAAGTGGTCGTCGGCCACGCATCGGGTGCAGGTCTGCTTGTGCTCGGCCGTGGACGGCTGCCGCCGGTCCTTTTGGTCCACCACGATCCCCTGCTCGACCAGGCGCCGAAAGTCCTCGCTCTCGCGCACGGCTGCCGGCAGGCTGTCCAGAGACGTCGTACCGGTAAACCCTGCTATGACCTCGGCCAACAAATCCGACACGGGAACGACCATGCTGCGATGGAAGGGAGGGTTGCGCAGCCCGTAATAGACAAGGACCTTCCCTTCACGGCTGTCCCGCACCGCCCACCGGTATTGGAGTACGGGGAACATCGGCATGGTGTGCATGACGGCCTCACTTCGACTTGCGCAAAACCGCTTGGGCGGCTTGCCTCCTGAAGCGTTGTGTTGATCCCTCGGGAGGGCGTACGCCTTCTTTCGTAAGCCAAGGGCGACATGACGTCGAGCCCGGAATGCCCCCGGCGGGAGAAAAGGGGCTTGTCGCCCTGTTCGGCCACCTGAGCCGGTTTGCCGACCAGAACGGAATTCGGTACCATGCCTGCCACTGGCTGATGGGCAGAGGTTCATCCAGTCTGTTGCCGGGAGGACGCTATGGCCGAGGACCTGGGTCTGTCGCTGGAGATTCCGGCGGAAACCGCTTTTGCCTGTCCCGTGGCCGGCCTGGCCAACGTCTTGGCGGAACGCGCGGGCTTCGGCCAGAGGGAAAAATACCGGTTTCAGCTCACCGTCGAGGAATTCTGCCTGTACCTCGCCGGACTCGCCGCGAACAACCGTCCGCTCACCATCGGCCTGACCGGTAAACGGCACCAACTGCGCGCCTCGTTTGCTTTCCAGGCGGCGAACCTTTCCCTTGGCGCGCTCAACATCACTTCCCGCGCCACAACCGGAACACTCGACGCTTCCGCCGAGGAGATGGGGTTGTTGCTGGCCGGCAAGGCCGCGGACCGATTTCATCTCAAGCACAAGGGCGCGGACCGCTTCCTCCTCGAAGCCGAGGTGGACAGGGCCTACCCGGAAACGGCTCCGGTCCATCTTCCCGAGGGCTTGCGCCCACCCTATACGATTCGCCGGGGAAGTGATTCGGCCCAGCTCACCCAGGCCGCCGCCCTGGCCAGCGCCGTCTACCCGCCCTGGCAGTGCCCAAGCAGCTTCCGGACGCCCGGCAAGTTCCCGGACATGGTAGCCGACTGCCAGGCAACGTGCGTTCTGGCCTGCGACGCCAAGGGACAAACGGCCGGTCTGCTGGCCTGGAGTCCGTGCAGCGAGCAGGGCCTCTATTTTTCCGGGCCTTTCGTCTTTGCCCCCCGCGAAGAAGCAGCTAACGTGGCCCGGCTTTTGATCGACGGCTTCCTGGAGACGGTGGCCCGCGAGTCGTACAGCATCGTGCTCAGTTTCCGGGCCACGTCCGATCTCCCCGAGGCCTCTTTCGAGACCTTGGGGACCCTGCAATCTTTTGTGGACGGCCGATTGGAACACCATCCGGTGGTCTTTCGCCATCTGCGCGAGGATAACGGCCTGGCGGTCTGGTGCGCGCCGCAACTGGAGAGTTTTTTGCGCCGGACGTATGATCGGCTGGCCCTGCCCCGGGACATTCTGCCCGTGGACGCCCCGGCCGGCCGGGCCCGGCGGGAATCGTTGCTCGGCGCCGTCTATGACCGGGTGCGCAATTTCGCCGAGCTGGAGCCCTTTCTGGACGGCGAGGATATGACCGCGAATTTGGCGGCCCATGTGGCGGCCTTCCGCCGTCAGGGCATCGGCACCATCCTCTACTACATGGACCTGGCCGTCCCCTGGGAGGCGGCGCTGGCCGGCGACCTGCTCCAGGCCGGCTTCGCACCGATGGCCGTCCTTCCCCAGGGGGGGCAGACGGACAAGGTCGTCTGGCAGCATGAGCAGCTTGCTTGACCGCGTTCCGGACTATGTCCGGTCCTTCGAACGCTACGTCCCCAGCCGGCCCGATCCGGTTCTCATGCGCCAGTTCGGCGTGACGCATCTCTTTCGTCTCAACAACAACGAAAACGCCCTGGGACCGCCGCCTCTGGCCCAGGAGGCCATGACCGCCTTCCCGCCCGCACGAGGCGCCATCTATCCGAGCGGCGACGCCTACGACCTGCGCCAGGCTCTGGCGCTCCGTTTTGGCAAGTCCCCGGACCAGTTCCTGGTCGGCAACGGTTCCTGCGAGGTCATAAGCTCCGTCATCCGGGCTTTTTGCGGACCGGGCGACGCCATTGTCACTGCCGACAAGACCTTTGCCGTGTACGAGTGGGTGGCGAAATTTTCCGGGATCGAAGCCCGACTGGTCCCTCTCGTCAACCAGGCCCTGTCTCCCGAGGCCATGCTGGCGGCCGTTACGGAACGCACCAAGATCGTCTTCGTGTGCAATCCCAACAACCCGACCGGTTCCTGGTGGAATCGGGCCCGTCTGGAGCGCTTTCTCACCGCCCTCGACGGCCGGGCCTTGGTGGTGCTCGACGAGGCCTACCGCGAATTCCTGGATGCTCCGGACTACCCCGACGGCATGGAGGTCATGGAGCGCCACGACAACGTCCTGGTGTTTCGCACCTTCTCCAAGATGTACGGTCTGGCCGGCTTTCGGATCGGCTATCTGTGCGGCTCCTTGGAGGCGGTCGATATCGTCCGGCGCACCCACATCACTTATTCGGTCAACTGCCTGGGGCAGATCGCGGCCACGGCGGCCCTCACCGACGACGCCGGTCACATCGCCGCCACTCGGCGCATGGTGGACGAGGCCAAAGGTTTTCTGCGCGACCGGTTCGACGCCCTCGGGCTCGAATACGTGAGTGGAGCCGGCAACTTCATCATGGTCCGCACGCCGCTCTCCGACACCCTGCTCTACCGCAAGCTCATGCGGGAAGGCGTGATGGTGCGCACCATGACCGGCTTTCGCTACCCCAACTGGATTCGCGTCTCCCTGGCGCAGGAACAAGCCATGGAAGCCTTTGCCAAGGCCCTGCCCAAGGTTCTGGAGCGCGCATGAGCGACGGAGAGCGGACCGCGCCGGAGCGCCTTTTCACCTATGACTTCACGGTCCTGACCCTGGTTGCCACCTTCGGATTCAGCAATATCGCCGTCTTCTACGGGTTTAACACGTACCTGGAACGCCTGGGCGTGGATCCGACCTGGCGGGGTCTCCTGCTCGGGGCCGAACCCTTGGCGGCCTTCTGCCTGCGGCCGTTTTTAAGTGTCCTGGTGACGCCGCGAAATGCCCTGGCCCTGGTCCGAGCCTCCCTGGTCGGCATGGGCCTGGCCCTTTGCGCCTATCTCTGGGCCGGGGACATCGTTTTGCTCCTGGCTGTACGCTTTTTCCACGGAATCACCTTCGTGTGCCTCGTCAGCGGCCTCACCGTCCTGCTCGTCCAGGCCATCCCCAGACAGCTGTCCGGGCGGGCCTTCGGCTCTTTTTCCCTGGCGACGCTGGTTCCCTATGCGGTCATGCCGCCCGTTACCGAATGGCTGCTTGCGCGCGTGCACCGCGAGGACCGGGCGTACGCCCTCTGCGCCGTCCTGGTTCTCCCGGCCCTGGCCCTGCTTGTCCCCTTGGGCCGCCATCTGGGCCGCCGGGCCCTGGCCGACGCGCAAGGCACGGACCGAGTGCGCCTGGCCGATTTGCGCCAGACCCTGGCCCTTATGCCGGTGCGTTTGGTCCTTTTGTCAAACCTGGCCATGTTTTTGTGCACGACCCTGGTCTTTTTCTTTTTCAAGCCCTTTGCCCTGAGCCTTCGCATGGCCGATCCCGGCCTGTTTTTCAGCGTGTACACGGCCGCCGCCATCGCCGTGCGCCTGCTGGCCGGACCGCTGTACGACCGCCTGCCCAAGGAGACGGTGCTGGTGGCGGCTCTGGTCTGTCTGGCCGGCTGCATGGTCGGCTTCGCCGCGGCCACCGGCCCGCAATCCCTGTTGTTTTTGGCCGTGGCTTACGGAAGCTGCCTGGGCTTTGCCATGCCGCTTTTAAACGCGGTCATGTTCGACCATTCGCCGCCAGCCATGCGCGGCACCACCATGAACCTGATGCTGTTTATGATGGATGCGAGCTACGTGTTCGGCCCGATGGCGGGTGGGGCTCTCCTGGCGGGCGGGGCCGGTTTCCCCAGTCTTTTTCTCGTGGCGGCCGCCTTGGCCCTGGTCGGGGGCTTGCTGGTGACGCCGCTGCTCGCGGGTGGGTGGCGGACTTGGCGACGCGGTGCGCCCTGACCTGCGGCAGGAGAAAAACGCTTTGCGAGCGGCCCGGCGCGTCGGACAATCAACGTCCGAGCAGGCGCAGGGGCAGGTTGCCGGCGACCTGCCGGCGGTAGGCGGCCGTAGCCCGGATGTCGTCGATGGGCGAAATGGCCTCTCGGATGCCTTGACCAAGCGCGCGCAAGGTTTCCCGGTCGAGCCGGCGCCCGAGCAAAAACGCCTCGCCCTCCCGGCAGCGCAACACCGTGGGGGCCAGGCTGCCCACGGCCAGGCGGGCCTCGGTCACCCGTCCTGCGGCATCCCGGGCGATCAGGGCGGCCAGGCTGGCCACGGCAATGGCCAGGGCGTCGCGCCGACCGACCTTCTCGAAATGTTGGAGGCAACCGGGCGGAGGCGGCGGGATGCAAACGGCCAGAACGATTTCGCCCGGATCAAGGGCCGTGCGCCCGGGGCCCATGAGCAGCTCGGCCAGGGGCATCCGACGCGTTCCCGCGCGCGAGGCCAGTTCCACCACGGCGTCCAGGGCGACAAGGGGCGGCAGGCAGTCCCCGGCCGGCGAGGCGGTGACGATATTGCCGCCCAGGGTACCCATGTTGCGGACAAGGGGCGAACCCAGGGAGGCGAGGGCCTGGGTCAGCACTGGCAGAGATTGGCGGACCAGGGGATGGCCGAGCATGGTTGTGTGGGTGGCGGTGGCGCCGATGCGGAGAAGCCCCTCGTCAAGGCCGATGGCGTCCAGGCCTGGGATGCCTTCGAGCAGGGCCACCTCGCAGGGTCCCTGCCGCCGGCAGCGCACGAGCAGGTCCGTGCCGCCGGCCATGGGCCGCGCGCCGTTTTCCAGCAGCGGCCACAGCGCTTCCAGGGAGACCGGACGATGGACCCGGCCGTTCACGGTTTCTCCTCGCGCAAGGTTGCGGCCGCGGCCATGACCGCATCCACGATTTTGACGTAGCCCGTGCAGCGGCACAGATTGCCGGAGAGGGCCTGTCGGACCGCTTCCCGATCCGGGGCGGGATTTTTAGCCAGCAACGCGGCCGCCGCGATGGTCATGCCCGGCGAGCAATAGCCGCACTGCACGGCGCCGTGGGCGGCAAAAGCCGCCTGGAGGGGATGCGGCGCCTCGGGCGTACCGAGCCCCTCGGCCGTGGTCACCTCGCGACCATCGAGCTGGGCCGCGAGCATGAGACACGAGAGTTTCGCCACGCCGTCCACCAGCACGGCGCAGGCCCCGCATTCGCCGGTGCCGCAGCCCTCCTTGGCCGCCGTCAGGCCGCAGTCCTCGCGCAGGACATCCAGGGCGCGCCGGCCCGGCTCAAGGAAAAGTCGCACCGGCGCACCATTGAGGCGAAAGGAAATCTCCCGGAGCTCGCTCATACGTCCCCCTTCTCCAGGGCCGCCAGCACGGTCTCGGGCGAAACGGGCAAACGCGTCACCGTAAGCCCGATGGCGTCGTGGAGCGCCTGGGCCACGGCCGGACCGGGGCCGTGGATGCCGACCTCGCCCATGCCCTTGAGCCCCATGGGGCCCGAGGGTTCATTGTCTTCCAGGGCCAGGCATTCGATTTCCGGCAGGTCGGCGGTTGTGGGGATCAGATACGTGCTCAAATCCCCGGCCCGGATACGGCCCGCTTCGAGGGACACGTCCTCGAAAAGCGTGAACCCCGCACCTTGGGCGGCCGCGCCCTGGAGCTGCTGCTGCACGCCGGCCGCGGACAGCACCCGGCCGCAAGCCACAACCATAAGGCAACGTGCCAGTTTGGCCCTGCCCGTCAAGACGTCCACTTCCACGCCGCACAGACAGGCTCCATAGGAATAAAAACGGTGGGGGAACCCGAGCGTGAACTCCCGGCCGGTGTCGGGTGGATGCTCCACCACGGGCATCACGCACTGGTCGACGCAGATCCTGTCATCGCGAAGGAGCAAGCCGCCCAGACGGGCCAGGGGGAACACCCGTCCGGTCACCGGATCGGAGACCCCGCCGGGCACGAGTTCGAGCCGGTCCGGCCGGTCGCACAAAAGCGGTAGCGCCGCCCGGTTGCGCAGTTTTTCCGCCATGGTCCGGCAGGCCCCAAGCAAGGCGTTGCCAAAGGTGTAGGTGGTGCGGCTGGCGGCGGACGAACCGGCCAGCGGGCAGACCTTGGTGTCGGGCTGGACGCAAGTAAAAGCGTCCAGAGGCTGGTGCAGGGCCTGGGCGGCCAGGACCACGAAAGCCGAAACATTGCCCTGGCCCATGTCCGGTACGGAATTGTAGATGCGAAACGTGCCTTCCCGCGTCAGTTCCAGCTTGGCGGCGGCATGGTCGGGCAGGCCCCGTCCGTAGCCCATGGCGTTTTGCATGGAGACGAGGCCCACACCGCGCCGGACAAACGGCGGGGCCGCGCGTTTCCAGGCCTCCCGCCCGGTCCAAAACGGATGGTCCTTGGCGGCCTCGAGGCAGGCGGCGATATCGGTCCCGGGTTCGACCGGCACGCCGACGGCGTTCCCTTCGCCTGGTCGCAATGCATTTTGGAGCCGCAGGCCAACCGGATCACGCGAGAGCCGCGCGGCCAGCAAGTCCATGGCCCGCTCCACGGCAAAGCTGGCCTGGATCACGCCGAAGCCCCGGAAAGCCCCGCCCACGGGGTTGTTGGTATAGGCGCAAACCCCTTCGATGCGCGTGTTGGGGATGCGGTAGGGGCCGCCGGCGTGTTCCATGCCCAGGGCCATGATCTCACCACTTAAATGGGCGTAGGGGCCGGCATCGAAATGCATGACACAGTCCAGCGCGCCAAGCGTGCCTTCGGCATCCGCCCCCAGACGGATGTCCACGACGGCGGGATGGCGCTTGTAGCCGGCCACGAAGGTCTCCTCGCGGCTCCAGACCATCTTGACCCACCGGCCCGGCACCCGCCAGGCGGCCAGGGCGAGCAGGCACTGCACGGTCGCCCCGTCCTTGCCGCCGAAACCGCCGCCCAGATACGGGACACGAATTCGGATGCGCCGGGGATCAAGGCCAAGGGCGTAGCCGATTTCAAAGGGGTCACGATATGGAGCCTGGGAGGAGACGATCATGTCCAGACGTCCGGCCGGGGAGAACCGGGCCAGGCCATTGGGCGGTTCCAGGGACACGTGTTCCTGCATGGGGGTCGCGAACCGGCCGCCGACCACCACCGCGCACCGCTGGAACTCGGCCCGGGCGTCGCCCTTTTCCATCAGCCCGTGGGCGAGGAGGTTGCCTCCCTCGCGGCCGGGATGGACAAGCGGCGCGTCTGGCAACAGGGCTTGCTCGGCATCGAACACGCCTGGCAGCGGTTCCAAGACTATATGGATTCGGGCCAACCCTTCGACCAGGGCCTCCCGGGTTTCGGCCACGACAAGCGCCACAGGATCGCCGCAGTGCCGCACGCGCTTGCCGCACAGCACCGGTTGGTCCTTGGACACGATTCCCTGGCGATTGGTGCCGGGCACGTCAGCGCGCGTCAGGACCGCCACGACACCTGGAACGAGGCGGGCGGAAGCGACATCCAGGCCGACGATCAAGCCATGGGGAATTCCCGCCCTCCGCACACCCGCCCAGAGGCAGTTCGGCGGCATTGCATCCACAGCGTACCGTTCACGACCGCAGACTTTGTGCAGAGCGTCGGTCCGGGGCGGGGAATCAAGATGGCGCATCATTGTTGCCCGGCTAAGGGTTGTTAAAAATATTTAAAATTCCCAATAAATAGCGAGGAACTCCAGGAATAGTGTTGAAATAAGAAAAAAGGGTTTACATCCATTTTGGCTGTAAACCCTTGAATTGCCTTGGCGTCCCCAAGGGGATTTGAACCCCTGTTACCGGCGTGAAAGGCCGATGTCCTGGACCAGGCTAGACGATGGGGACGTATCTCTTGTGGCTGGGGGACTAGGATTCGAACCTAGGTTGATGGAGTCAGAGTCCATAGTCCTGCCGCTAGACGATCCCCCAGCAGGTGCAACGCTCAAGAGCTGATATTCTTATCGCGTCAACCAAAACTTGTCAATCAAATTCTGACAACTTTTTTCAGGCTAGACAGCCTTGGCCAGACGGCGCGTCCGCTTCTTCAGCTTGTTGATCTGGCGGCGCAGAAGTTCCTTCTGCTTGCGCGCACCATCACCCGTCGTCTCGGTGCGCTTGGCACGCAGGTCACGCATCTTGCCCTTCATCGACAAGATCTTGGTTTTGTACGGCGAAACCGTCGGGCCTTCCGCACCGCCGATGCCCAGCACTTCCTTGATCTGCACCAGCAGTTCGTCCTTGCCAAGCCCGGACGCGCCCGTAATCTGCGGAATCTGCTTCAGGCACAGTTCACGCAGCTCCTTGGCCGTCATCTTGTCCAGCGGCTTCTTCAGATCCAGCTGCAATCCTTCGCTCATTGTCGCCTCCACGGAAATTTTTTTCGTGCCGTCATGCGCCGCCCGCCATCCTGCGCTTGCGACCGCCCCGGCCTGTCCTGCCGGACGGCTGCGGCCCGGCCTCGAAATACGCAACATATTTTGTGTAGCAACGCGCCACCGGCGAAGCCGCATCCAGTTTTCCCAAAAGTCCCCCCAGGCGCGCCGGGCGCGTGGGCAGGGGGGTGAAAAAACGTGGGGCCTCGGCCCGGTGTACGTCCAACGAAACCCGGTCTCCTATCAAGTCGAACCGCACTCTGTCAAAGGCATCCTGCCCCAAAGCAGCGTTGACCAGGGACACGATCTCCGGGGCCGCGAAAACCATCTCCTGCATGGCCACCGGATCCTCGGTTCCAAGCAGCAGTTCCCGCCGGCGATGCCCGAGCGGGCGCACGAGTTCGGCCGTTTCCACGCCGACAATGGCTTCCCACCGCCGGCACACCTCCACGAACAGCCGCCGCGCAGCCGCTTCCCCGCCTCCGACATAGGGGCTCAGCACTTCGGAGAGGCGTCGCAACATGGGCTTCCCGAGCGGCCGGTACCGGGAACGCGCCCGGCACCAGCCGCCAAAACTTTTCGCTACAGCTTGAGCGCCGTCTTGATGTCGGCCACGGCGTCGGTCTTTTCCCAGGTGAATTCCGGACGTTCCCGGCCGAAATGCCCGTAGCACGACGTCGGCTTGTAGATGGGCCGCTTGAGATCCAGACGCTTGGAAATGAAATACGGCCGCAGGTCAAAGACCTCGCGCACGGCCTTGGTCAGTTCCTCGTCCGGGATATCGCTCGACCCCATGGAGGTCACGAGCACGGACAGGGGCTCGGCCACGCCGATGCAGTAGGCGATCTGGACTTCGCACTTGCTGACCGCGCCGCTGGCCACCAGGTTTTTCGCCACGTAGCGGGCCATGTAGGCCCCGGAACGGTCCACCTTGGACGGGTCCTTGCCGGAAAACGCGCCGCCGCCATGGTTGCCCATGCCGCCGTAGGTGTCCTGGATGATCTTGCGCCCGGTCAGACCGCAGTCGCCCATGGGACCGCCGATGACGAACCGGCCAGTGGTGTTGATGTAGATCTTGGTGTTCTTGTCCACCAGATTCTCGGGCAGGGTGCGGTAGATGACTTCCTGACGCACCGCCTCGACCAGATCGTGGTAGGCGATGTTCTCGTCGTGCTGGCAGGCCACCACCACGTTGTCGATACGCACCGGCTTGCCGTCGACATATTCCACGGCCACCTGCGTCTTGCCGTCGGGACGCAGGAAATCGAGGATCTTGTTCTTGCGCACGTAGGTCAAACGCCGCGACAGCTTATGGGCCCAGTAGATCGGCGCCGGCATCAACGTCTCGGTCTCGTCGCAGGCAAAGCCGAACATCATGCCCTGGTCGCCCGCGCCCTGCTCCTCGGGCTTTTCCCGGGTCACGCCCTGGGCGATGTCCACCGACTGCTTATCCACCGACGAAATAACGGCGCAGGTCCGCCAGTCAAAACCCATATCGGAACTATTGTAGCCAATCTCCTTGACTGTGTCGCGGACAATGGCAGGAAAGTCGGCATAGGCCTTGGTGGTGATCTCCCCGGCGATGAAGGCGAGGCCGGTGGTGACCAAGGTTTCGCAAGCCACGTGGGCATTCGGGTCCTGGGCCAGGATGGCATCCAGGATGCCGTCGGAAATCTGGTCGGCGACCTTGTCCGGATGTCCCTCGGTCACGGATTCGGAACTGAAGAGATACCGGCCCTTGGCGTTGATCATACATGTCCTCCCTTTTACAGCCGCGCTGGTCGGGACTGCTGCCATGCGCGTGGCGTGTTCTTCTTGACGTGAAACAGTATCTTGTAGCCGTAGCACTTTAAAAAAGCAAGATACGCGCCAGTTTGGTTTCCCAAACTTTTTCAGACAAATAGAAATATACTCCAAGGCCAAGGGCACGACCGTCCGTCGCCTTCGAAAAAAACGCGGCAACACCCGTCGCACTGGAGCAAAGCGTTCACTCAGACCGGATAAAACGCGTCCTAGGCCCCGCCCACCAGCCGGTTATCAATCAGACGCGCCCGGGAAAAACGCACCGCCGTGGCCAAAAGAGCCGGGGCATCGAGACACGCCACGGCTTCCAACTGATCCGGATGCACGCATTCCAGATACTCCACCTGGGCGTTCGGCATGTGCGCGGCAAAGTACTCCTGGACCGCCGCCAGCACCACGGCCGCGTCACACTCCCCTTCCCTGACCAACGACTCGGCCAGGGCCAAGCCTTTATTGATATGCACGGCCTGGGCCCGTTCGGCCTCGGTCAGGTAGACATTGCGTGACGACAGGGCCAGGCCATCGGCTTCGCGCACGATGGGCCGGGCCTCGATGCGCGTGGGCAGGCCCAGGTCGGCGGTCATGCGCTTGATGATGGCCACCTGCTGCCAGTCCTTCTGGCCGAAGGTGGCAAAGGTCGGCAGGGTCAGGAGCAAAAGCTTGGTCACCACCGTGCACACGCCCCGGAAGTGGATCGGTCGCGACAGGCCGCACAGGTGGTTGGCCAGGGTCGGCACTTCCACCCAGGTGGCGGCTTCGGGCGCGTACATGGCCTCGGGCGTCGGCGCGAACAGCACATCCACCCCGGCCGCCCGGGCAATGGCCGCGTCGTGGTCCAAATCCCGGGGATACGCCGCCAGGTCCTCACTCGGCCCGAACTGGGTCGGATTGACGAACAGGCTCGTCACCACGATATCGGCGTGTTCCCGGGCATAGCGCATGAGGCTTTCGTGTCCGGCGTGAAAATAGCCCATGGTGGGCACGAGGGCGACAACGGTTTTCCGACGAAACCAGTCATGGCAGCGCTCGCGCACGGGCGCCGGATCAACAAAAATATCCAAGGCGGTCCTCCTTGCGGTTTCGCGGCCTCTAGCCCAAGGCAGCCCGGGTGTAAAGGCGGCCCGCCCAGAACGTTCACGGCTTTTCGCGCGCCTCCCCTGCCGGGGCGTCGTCGTAGGCCACCCGCACGAGACACAGGCCCGAAGCCGGCGCCGTGGCCGGAGCCAGGCTGCGCTCGCCCGACGCCACCAGCCGCCCCACCGCCTCGGGCGTCAGCCGTCCCCGCCCCACCGCCACCAAGGTGCCGATCAGATTGCGCACCATCTGTTTGAGGAAACCCGAGCCCTCGAACCGCCAGGCCGTTTCCTGGGAGCAGGTGCCCGCTTCCCGGGTCACGGCGTACAACCGGCGCACGGTCGTGGCCACGGACGAACCAGCGTTCTGGAAGGCGGCGAAATCGTGCTCGCCCACCAGTTCCCGGGCCGCCGCCTCCATGGCCGCCACGTCCAGCGGGCCAAATCGGCCCACATCCCAGACATAGGCCCGCCGCCAGGGCAAAATATAGGTGGACTCGGTCCACAGGGTATAGACATAGGTCTTGCCCCGGGCGGAAAACCGGGCGTGGAAGTCCGGCGGGGCCGGCGTCACCGCGACCACGGACACATCCCGGGGCAGCAAGGCGTTGAGGGCCTTTTGCCAGGGGAGGTCCGTCCGGGCGTCGGGCACGTCCGCATGGGCGGTCTGGGCCAGGGCATGGACCCCGGAATCGGTGCGGCCGGCGCCGATCACCCGTACCGGTTCGCCGCACAGCCGCGCCAGAGCCTCTTCCAGGCAGCCCTGGACCGTGCGGCCCAGGCCCGGTGCCTGGAGCTGCCAGCCGTTGAGCGCCGTGCCGTCGTAGGCGACGGTCAGGCGCAGCCGGGCCATGTTCCGCTCCGCGAAAAGGCCGGGAGGCGCGTCTGCGTTCCTCCCGGCCACAGCTGCCTTGACATCGCGCCCCTACTGCCCATCGGCACCGTTCGGCACGCCCTGGGGCGGCAGTTGCATCTTGGTGAGCATTTCGGTGAGACCCGCCGCCTTCTTGGCCTCCATGTTGTTGAGCACGTCACCGGCTTGCCGGCCGCGCATGCCGGCCAGGATGCGCACGGCGATGTTGTTGTCCAGGGTCTCCAGGACCCGGGCCGCCTGCTTGGCGTTCATGTTCGAATAGACGTCGATCAGGTGCTTGAGCTTCTGGTCCTTGATGCTTTTGGCTTCGTCCAGCATGGCCTTGAGATTCGTTTCCATCTCCTTGAGCTTGGCCACCCGGGTGTTGAGGTCGGCCTCCAGGGACTTGAGCGCGGCCTCGCGCTGGTCGAGTTCTTCCTGGCGCTTGAGCAGGGCCTGGGCATCGGGCGGTGTGGCCGCCGGCGCCGCAGCCGCGGCCGGGGCATTGGCCGGCGCGGCCGGCTGCTGGGCCAGGGCCGGTGCCACCCCGGGCAGCACCGACGAGGGCAGGGCCAAGACGGGCCGCGCCGCCACGGCCACCTGGCGCACCGGCGGTTCGGGCAACAGCAGGTCGAGGCTCAAAAAGAGCAGGATGCCGAGCTTGACCGCCGCAATCAGGACAAACACGGCCAGGACCTTGGTGGCCCGGGGGGCGATGCCGCCGGCCAGGCGCTCCAGGCGGTCGCACAGGCCCAGGGCCAGCTCAGACAGTCGGCGGCCGATAGCGAACCGAGGCCATTTCGTCGTTTTCCTTTTGCTCGGCGAGGCTTTCTTGCTGGGCATGGTGCTTGGCCTTATTGGATTTGAGTTTATCGAGCAGTTTGCGGTCCTTGGACCGGACCACGGCCGTGCGGCGGCAGCGTTCGCGCTCTTCGACGAGCTGTCCGAGTTTCACCCGGGCCGCGGCGATATCCTGGACGAGCCGTTCGCGGTAGGTGCGCCAGAGCCAGAGTTCGGCCGGCGTCACGGTCTGCTTCTGGGCGGCCGAGGCGTCCCGGGCGGCCAGTTCGCGCTCGATCGTGACCACGACCTTTTCCTGGGCCAAGACGGCGTTTATGGCCTTGGCCAGCTCCATCCGGGCCCGTTCCTCAAGCTGCTCCCGCAGATCGAGGATGCGTTCCAGGTTGAAGCGAAATGGTTTGGGCACGGGCGCGCTCCTTGGGGCGCCACCGGGCGCCGGAAATCCGTCGTCGGGGACGAGAACAGCAAAAGACGGGCCAGAGAGCACGTCACATTCGTAAAAAACACTTTTGTTTTTTACGAATTTTAAAAATAAACCCAGCCTGTTGCACCACGCAGCCGCGTACAGGCAATTGCCGCGCGCCGCTTTAAATCAACCCGGCCAGGCAGGCGGCCAGCTCCACCGCCACCACGGCCGCGCCGATGAAATCGCCGTTGATGGCCCCGTTGGCCCGGGCCAGCCGGGCCAGGCCCCAGACGATGCCCGCGCCAAACAGGCAGGCCCAGGCCGTGGCAACCAGCCCGACCAGCACCACGCTCAACGCCACGGCCAGTCCGAGGGAGGCCAGCACGGCCCGGGTCGTGGCCCCGGAAAGGAAAAGCGCGCCCAGCCCCGGCCGGGAAATGTCCCGGCACCGGTGCATGAGCACCACGGCAAAGCCCCGGCCCAGGGCCGGTGCCACGGCCAGCATCCAGACCCGGCCCGCGCCGAGCAGTTCGGCCCCAAGCGCCACCTGGCCGGTGACGGCCACCACCAACGCCATGCCCCCGAACGCGCCCACCCGGCTGTCCTTCATGATGGCGAAAAACCGCTCCCCCCGGGCAAGAGACCCCCAGGCGTCGGCCACGTCGGCAAAGCCGTCCAGATGGAGCCCCCGGGTCAGGGCGATGTTGGCCACGGCATAGAGAAAGGCCGCGGCCAGGGGATGACCGGCCAGCAAGCCCAAGGCCAGAGGCACGGTGAGCGCGAAGCCGAGGGTGGCGCCCACAGCCCCGAACCAGGCCGGACAGGCGGTCATGTCCGGATCGGACCGGGCCGGGCCCAGGCGGGTCAGAAACCCCAGGGCAGTCAGATAGCCGTCGCCTAGACCCATGGCGCGATATCCTCGGGCACGTCGAGCACGATGCGGTCGCCGGCGGCCAGTCCGAGGGCGGAAGCAGCCGAGGCGCACGGCGCGGCCAGCTCCAGATAGCCCTGGCTGCCGGCCAGAAGGCCGATGGCCCCCGACGGAATGGCGGCATAGGTGGTGGCGGCGACCAGAGGCAAGGGCCGGGGTTCGATCAGGGCCGGATGGTGCGGCAGGCGGCCGTAGGTGGCGATGTCGCAGCTCGTGACCACGTTGCCGAACCGGTCCACGGACAGCACGCAGGCCGTGACCCGCCGTCCCTGGCGCCGGGCGGCCAGCCCGCCCAGACGTTCCAATCCGGACAGGGCCACTTCCGGTCCCAGGTCTTCCCCGGTCTCGCCCATGGCCAGGCGGGCGGCCAGGGGCGCGATGACGTCGCGACCGTGAAAGGTGGAGCAAACCGGCGGCATGGCTGGGGTGGCGTCAAAAGCCCGCAAGGGCTCGGTGCCGGACAGGACAAGCGTCAAAATTCCGTTATCCGGGGCCAGAATGGTGTGGCTGCCGCGCGCAAGCGCCACCAGCCGGCGTTCGGTGCCGACGCCCGGGTCCACCACCACCGCCACCACCGCCCCGGGCGGCAGCCAGGGCAGACTCGCGGCCAGGTAAAAGGCGGCCTGGCGCACGTCGTGGGGCGCGATGCCGTGGCAGAGGTCGAGCACCGGGATAGGGGGCGCGGCCGTGGCCAGCACGGCCTTCATTTGGCCGACGTACGGATCGGTCAGGCCGAAATCCGTCAGCAAGGCAACAAGCGGCGCCGGCGCACCGGGCTGTCCCATGAGCGATCCCTTGACCACGGCCCGGGCCGGACCGCGTGTTTCAAAAAGTAAGAATTTTTTTCTCGCTGCCTGTCACAAAACAAACGGCTGCCCTGCCCAACACGTCGGACGAGCTCCCTTTCCCCTATTGGGATTCCAAAGGACGCAGCCCGTTGGCCGCCGGAGGCGTCCCCCACCCCGCTAGCGGTTGGAGGCCACCCGGGGGGAACGGCCGAAGGCTTCGTGCAGGGCCTGCTCGAACTGGCTGGTGGTGTAGAGATCCCGCAGCACAAGCGGTTCGGACGCCTGAGGCCCGGCCGGGAAAAAGGCCACCACCGGAATGGACTGGCTGCCCAGGCGGCGCAAAAGCGCCATGGCCCGGGGATGCTGGATCGTCAGGTCCACCTTGATAAAGGAGGCCCCATGCCGGTTCGCCCACTCCTTGAGGCGCGGCGGCGTCAGCACCGTGCGCTCCAGGAATTTGCAGGTGGGGCACCAGTCGGCCGTGAAATCCACGACCAGATTCTCCTTGCCGAGCCGTTCCTCGAAGGATTCGGGCGAATAGGCCAGCCAGCGGGTTTCGTCGGGCGGCGTATAAAACAAGGCCAAGGCCAAACCGCCACCGGCCACGGCCAGGGCCAGACCACGCAGGCTGAGGCGTTTGGCCGTGGTCTGGGACAGGTTGGTGCCCCGGCCGTAGATGTAGGCGCCAAGGCCCACGGCCCACAGGGCGAAAAGCGCGGCCGGCAGGCGCGCCGGCGGCACCAGGGACAGAAAATAGATGCAGCTTGCGGCCAGAACAAACGCCATGGCCCGCTCAAGGCCCGTCATCCAGCCGCCGGGCCGGGGCAGAAAACGCGCGAGCCTTGGCCAAATGGCCAGGACCGCGTACGGCGCGGCCATGCCGAGACCAATCACCGCGAAGATGGTCATGATCTCGGGCAAGGGCCGCAACAGCGTCCAGGCAAGCACGCCGCCAAGAAACGGACCGCTGCACGGCGTGGCCAGAAGCGTGGCCAATACACCGGTCAAAAAGGCCCCACGCCGGGTATGCCCCCGGCCGCCGCCCGGTACCTTGAGGTCGATGACCGGCAAATGAAACAGCCCAAACAGGCTCAGCGACAAGGCAAAAAGCACCACGGCCACGACCATGGCCAGCCACGGCGCCTGGAACATCTCGCCCCAGGCCAGGCCGAAAGCCCCGAGCAAGGTGCTGAGGCACAGGAAATAGACGACAATGCCAAGGGCGAAAAAGAAGTTGTGCTCGCGCAGGGTGCGCAGCCGCTCGCGCTTGCTCTCCTCGCCACAAATAGCAAGCAACCCCGAGAGTTTGAGACTCACGACCGGCAGCACGCAGGGCATGAAGTTGAGCACGAGCCCGGCCACGAAGGCGAGCAAGGCGGCCTTGAGCAGACCCGTGACCTCCAGGGCCGGGGTAAAGGAACGCGGGCTCAGGCTCAAATCCCCGGCCGCAGACGGGGCCAGGGACTTGGCCGGCCCGGCCTCGGAGACGGGGGCCGGCGGCGACGCCACGTCGGGCGCGGCAGTGCCGGACGGCCCGGTCACCGCCTGCAGGTCGGCCGCAACGCCGGGCTGGTCGGCCCGGCCGGCAGCCTGGCGCAGGGACGAAAATTGCGGCCACCAGGAGGCGGACCTCGCCGGCGGCAGGCTGTCGGTCGCCTGACCGGCCAGGGGAATGCGTACGGAAAACGAGGAGGGCCAACAGCTGACGTCGGAACAGGAAAAAACCCGCACCTGTCCGGTCAGGGCCGGAGCGCCGCTTTGGGCCTCGGATAAAGGCACGTAGATCGGTGTCGGCGCTTCGTAGACCCGCACGGTCTTTTCCGGCTCAAAGGCGTCCGGCTTGGGATCGCCGGGCGGGAAAAGCGCCTGGGCCGGGGCGTCCCCGGCGAGCAGGTTGGCCGATGCCGGCTGGCCGGAGGTCACGGAGTCGGCGCTGTAGGCATGCCAGCCCGGGGCCGGGGTGAGGCGCAGGACCGCCACCAGACGCCCGGAAGGATCGTCGGCCGGCAGCGCGTAGAGCTCCGTATCCAGCCGAACCGGAGTATCCGAGGCGGGTTGGGGCGTCTTGGCCCACACCACCCCGCACAAATCGCAGACAAGGACGATGAGCAGCAGGCCGCCAGACAAACGGCGGCCGGCCGAACAGGCTTTAGCGGATATCATGGGGAATAAAGGGAGTTTTTGGCCGGAAATTTGCATTCGTTTCCATGACAACAGGCCTCCGATGCATGGCCGGTCGCCACAAGCGGCGGCCGGAAGCCGGGACGCCCGACAGCCCGGGAATCACTCGAAGCAAAACTCCAACGTGAAATCCCCAAATTCGGTGGAAAACGGAATCGCCACCACCGGTCCGGAGGTCACGTGGCTGATGGAATGATTATCGCCGAAGATCACCGTGGGCGTGGACGCGGACAGATTGAGCCCGATCTGGCTCAACCCGGCCCGGGCTTGCCCGGAAATCATGTTGGTGATTTCGCCCACCGCATCCTTGGCGTCCTGGATGATGTCGGAGATGTCGTCGCCCAGCATGTTTTTGACCACGGCAATGGCACACTTCTTCGAGAAACTGATGGAGATGCTGCCATTACGGTCGCCGGTCAGCCCCACCACCGCCGAGACGTCGCCATTGGCCCCGGCGGCCTTTTTTACATAGGGCTTACCGGGTTTGGGATCAAGCTGGGCCATCATGGTCAGCACATGACGCGTGGCTTCCACAAAAGGTTTGGCGACTTCGGCATCGGTCGGTTTCATGAGCGGCCTCGGAGTTTCGCGACGCGGCCGGCTTGGTGCCAAGCCCGCAAGCGCGGCGGATGTCTTCTGTCCGACCGCTCTACATCAAAACGCGTCCCCCTGTCACTAGGCAGCGCCACGCGCACCGCCCCTGGGGAAATTCGCCTTGCCTTGGCCGGTCCGATTCAGTAAAAAAGGATAGAAAGCATGATGCGTTTTCCGATAACCACCCGGTTTTACAGCCTGTTTTACACTCCTGTCCAGACGGCCGACGCCAGCAAGGCCGACCGGCCGGGAGCGCGGTCGGCATAATGTACACGCGAACCCAACGAGAGGGAGGCGCGAGCTCCCAGGCCAACCGCGGCGCCACCGACTGGCATGCCCTGGAGGTGCAGCTCAACCGCACGCGCACCATTCTCCAGGAGATTCTCGTCCATTTGCAGGAAGTCCTGCGCAATCTGAAAATGGCCCGAAACGGCGCCACAGGCTTTGGCTCCACGTCCCGGGCCGAGACCGGTTCCAGCCGTTTCACCAGCCAGAACGCCCGGACCGCCAGCCCAAACGGCAACCGCTTCCGGGCCCAATCCACCACCCAAAGCCAGTCCACCCGCTTCGACCGCAGCCAGCCGCCCCCCCAGGGCGCCACGCACACATCAGGTACCGGGACCGCCGGCGCGACAAACGCCGGGGACCGGTTCCGCAGCCGCGCGCGTCCCTCCGGGTACGAGGCCCGGACCGAGGCTTCCGGCCACGCCCGCACTGGCACCACATTTGACAAGGCCAAGGCCGAAAGCGCCCGGAACTTCCGCACCGGAACCACTTTTTCCCGGACCACGACCAGCGCCGGCTCCCGAACGACCGCCGGTTCCGGCTCCCGGACCACGGCCGGTTCCGCCAATGCCGGCCGGGAACGTCCCCACACCGAAAATACCTGGCGCGCCAAGGCCCAAACCTCCGCCGGGCCCGAACGCGAGGCCCGCGCCAATACCAGCCACGGCCCAAGCGCCTCCCAGCGCGCTTCGGCATCCAGACCCTCCGCCCGGCCCCAGGCCGGGTTCACCATGGACCAGGAGCGCCAGCACCGGGCCCGGGAAGTCGCCCGCAAAAACGGTATGAACCTCAAATGCGCCTACGACATCCTGTGCCTGGACTATCCCTGCTCGGCCGACGAGATCAAAGTCGCCTACCGCCAGATGGCCCGGCTGCACCACCCGGACCTCGGCGGCGACGAAGAGGCCATGAAGGACGTCAACGTGGCCTATGAAATGGCCATGCGTTTTTGCGCCGGGCCCCGTCGGGCCAGCGCGGCCTGGGCCGTGTAGCGCCCCTTCCGCCCCCCCTGCCCCTGCCTGCCGCTGTCCGATACCGGACGGCCCTTATGGCGCGCGTTGTTGACGGCGCCGCCGTTTCATGGACTCCTGGAGTCGTGGGAGCCCCACCCGCTCCACGCCACGCCCCACGGAGGAACCATGGCCCCACGCATTCCCCTGACCCCGGACCTGCGGGCTGAATATGCCCGGCTGTTCCAAACGGCCCGCCTTCGCCCCGACCGGACGGCCGCTGTCCACGCCTTGGCCGGACGCATGACCCGACCCGAAAACTGGTCGCGCTACGCCCACGTGGCCGTAGCGACCGCCGTGCCGCCCCATGTCATCGCCCTGCTTCATGCCCTGGAGGCCGGACTCGACTTCCGCTCCCATCTCCACAACGGCGATCCGCTTACGGCCCGCACCGTGCGGGTGCCCAAAGGCCGTCCCCTGGACGGCCAGCCCCCCTTCACCTGGGAAGAAAGCGCCCGTGACGCCCTGACCCTCAAAAAGCTTCCCCAATGGACGGACTGGAGCCTGGCCGGGATCGCTTACGTGCTGGAGGGCTACAACGGCTTCGGCTACCGCTTGTACCATCCCGAGGTGAAAAGCCCCTATCTGTGGAGTGCCACCATCGCCTACACGGCGGGCAAGTACGTGGCGGACGGGTCCTGGTCGGCCACGGCGGTCAGCAAACAATGCGGGGCCATGGCCCTGCTTGCGTGCCTGGTGGAGCTCGGGCGGGTCGACCTGGCGGAGGCGGCCGCATCCGCACCGGAAACGCACGCGACAACCGCGCTGACACGAGCCGCCGCCCGGCCGGCCTGGAGCGGTCCGGTCCTTGGGCCAGGCGCCACGGGCCTTGCCGTCAGCCTGGTCCAGAACCGCCTCTCCAGCCTCGGCTTTCCCGAGACCGGCCGGGCGGACGGACGCTTCGGCCCCAAAACCACCCAGGCGGTCAAAGGGTTCCAGCGCCAGCATGCCAAGGACAAGGCGTTCCCCCTGGCCGTGGACGGCCTGGTCGGCCAACGCACCTGGCAGGCCCTGTTCGCTTCGGTGGCGACTGCCTAGCCGCGTCTGCGCCCACACGCGATGGTGGTCGCGCGCGGCCTGTGCGCCCCAGGCTCCGCGACCACCGCGCGCCTTGTCCCCTTGCCCGACGGCAAGCCGTCTTCTGGAGGGAATTTGCCTGCCCGGGACATTCCGAGTACGGTGCAGACAACGCTCCGTCCTTCAGCCACGCTTTGCGCCAGTTGCACTATGGCAGACGCATGATTTCAGGCCGCCTCCCCCTCGCACGCGCCATCATGGCGGTATTTCTCCTGCTTGCCCTGGCGGGTTGCGTCAGGGAAGGACGGACTGTGCCCGTGGCCCATCACGGCGTCCTCGATCTGTCCGGCTGGGACCCGGATCGGGATGGGCCGATCGAACTCAATGGGGAATGGGCCTTTTACCGGGGCAAGCTGCTCGATCCCGCCACCCTGGCAGGGACTGCTCCGGACAAGGCCGAAGACTTCCTGGCCTTGCCCGCGAACTGGAACGGCGAGACCGCCGCCGGGAAGGATATCGGCACGGTGGGCCAGGCCACCTTGCGCCTACGCATCCTGCCCGGCCCCGGCACCGGCCGCCTGGGACTACGGCTTTTTTACATCAAGGCCGCCTACGTCTTGTGGGTCAACGGCACGGTGCTGGCCACAAGCGGCACCCTCGGCACGGACGCGCGCACGGAAGTGCCGGAACCATCGCTCCGACTGCCGTCCTGGCAGGCGGACGGACGCCCCCTGGACCTGGTGTTGCAGGTCACCAACCACCATTACCGCGAAGGTGGCGTGGTCGCGCCGATCCGGTTCGGCCCGGCCGCGAAGCTCTGGAACGAGCAGGTCCGGGACTGGGCCATCAGCGGCTTTTTTGCCGGCAGCCTGCTGGTCATGGGCGTGTACCACCTGGTCTTGTTCCTGTTTCGCAAAAACTCCCCGGCCCCGCTCTACTTCGGCCTGTATTGCCTGCTGTGGCTGGGGAATTTCATCGGTTCGGAGTCGAGCGGCTGGATCATACGGCTTCTTTTCCCGAACATTCCCGCCTTATGGCTCGACCGGATCGATCTGCTCTGTTTTTTCCTGACGATTCCGGTGGGCTACCGGTTTTTCCAAACGCTCTATCCCCAGGAATTTTCCAGGCGGCTGCTGCGCGTGGTCGTCCTCCTGGCCGCAATCGCCTCCCTGATCGCCTTGCTCGCCTCTTCCCTGGTTTTGACCACGTTTTTACCGGGCTATTACCTGTCCTCCTCCCTGCTCATTTTCTACTGTATTTTCAGGCTCCACAAGGCTCGGAGCATGGGCCGAGAAGGAGCCGGATTCATCCTGATCGGCTTTATCTTTCTTGGAATGGCGGGTCTCAACGACATGCTCGTCGATCTTTCCCTGCTGTCCGGGGGTTCCCTCATCTCGGTCGGCATGTTCCTGTTCATCCTGTTCCAGTCGTTGGCCTTGGCGCGTCGCTTCTCCCAGGCGTTTACCGCCGTGGAAAGTCTCTCCTCCGAACTGGAGGACAACAATCGCGTTCTGGAAGAGGAAATGGCCGAACGAACCCGGCTCGCCAGCGAAATTGTCACCGTGACCGAGGAGGAACGGCGACGCCTGAGCCATGATCTGCACGACGGGTTGTGTCAGCAGCTCAGCGGCGCCAGATTGCGTTGCTCCGCCTTGATGCTCCAGTCGATCGTGGACCGGGATGTGGCCGAAAGCGTCTCCCAGCTGTCCGCGTTGATCGAACAGTCGGTGGGCCAGGCCTATGATCTCTCCCTGGGACTGTGGCCGGTGGAGCACGATCCCGAGGGCGCGGGGCCGTCGCTGGAAGAGTTGGCCCGGCGCGCCAGCGAGGCAAGCGGCGTGGCCATCACCTTCACCAAGCAGATGCAGTGCCAGAAATGCGTCAACGAGCACGTGGTGCAGCTCTATCGCATTGCCCAGGAAGCCGTGGCCAATGCCGTCAAGCATGCCAAGCCCAACCGGGTGAGCATCCGTCTGGAATGTCACCCGGACCGGCGCCTCACGCTTTGCGTGCGCGATGACGGCATCGGGCGCAAGGCGGCGGCACGCTCGACCAAGGGTGGACTCGGCACCCGGATCATGGCCCATCGCGCCCGGATGATCGGAGGAACGCTTGCCATAGACGATGGGGAACAGGGCGGCACGGTGGTGCGCTGCGAGCTGACCTGCCTGGTCACCGATCCCCCGCCCGAATAACACACCCCGGTTTTGTGGCCTCCCGGGACTGTCGGTAAATCTGCCGACAGAACTTACGGAAAATCACCGGCAGACAGGGGCACCCGTTCGTGTAAATTTGGTCAGCTTTGGACCTGCAGAGGGCTGCGCCGGGTCCCACACCTTTCGCGACGAACCACACCGCACCATCATGGGAAATCGTCTCCTCCAAGTGCTCGTGATCTGCCTGGCCGGCGTGTCCCTGGCACTTTACGGATTCAGGAAGCGCGGCCCCAAGGGACAGCACCTGCACTTTGACGCCAAAGGTCGCGCCACGGCCACAGGCCTGGTCGAACGGAGCGGTGACCGCGACTGCTACGTGCTTTGGGCCGAGGCCGGCCAATCCGTCACGATCGCCGTAGAGAGCCCAGGACAAGCGGTCGTGTTCCATGCTCATCTCCCGGGACAGGGGACGGATTGCCTGCCCGGCGCGGCCCGCCGGGACAGGATCGTATCCTGGCAGGGAACGCTGCCCTGTGCGGGCCTTTACCAGATCGTGGTCGAACCGAGGCAGGACAACACGCCCTATGCGCTCCGCGTGGCCAAACGCGATCCGCAACGACGGGAAACATAAAAAAACGCGGCGAAACGCCCAGGCCGATGCTCAATTTTCCAGGGACAAGTCCCAAGGCGGTCCCTGGGTCGCTTCGAGCGTCTCCCAATAGGCGTTTTCCCGGGGCGGAAACTCTTCCAGGTGCGTAGAGAAGGCCGCACTCAGAAAAGCGTCCACCCACCAAAAGATGTCGAAACGACGCACAATGGCCCGGATGGCCCGCATCCGGCGCCGCCGTTGGGTCAGGTCCATCGTGGCCCCCTCCCGGATGGCCTCGGCCAAACCGTCCACGTCGAAAGGATTGACCATCATCGCATGGCGATGCAGCTCCATGGCCGCGCCGGCGAATTCGCTCAGGCACAGGATGCCGGTGGAGGTGGTGTTGCAGGCGGCGTACTCCTTGGCCACCAGGTTCATGCCGTCGCGAAGCGGCGTGACCAGGGCCATGTCGGCGGCCACGTAGTAGTTGATGAGTTCCGTGTGGGGCAGGTTGCGGTAGGTGAAATGCACCGGCGCCCAACCCGGTGTGGCATAACGGCCGTTCAGCTCCCCCACCATGCGCTCGATCTCCACCTTCATGGTCTGGTACTGGGGCAACTCCTCGCGACTCGGGACCAGGACCTGGACAAGACAAATCTTCTCCCGCAGTTCGGGGAACCGCTCCAAAGCCACCCGCAGGGCATCCAGCCGCTGGGGCACTCCCTTGGTGTAGTCCAGACGGTCGGCACTGAACAGGAGGAACCGGTCTCCGAAGGCGCCCCGGATCGCCCGGGCCGCCTCCTGGCACTCCGGTCGGGCGGCGGCCTCGTTGAAAACCTTGTAATCGATACCGATGGGGAAGGCGCCAAGGCGGAGCGCACGACCGTTGGCCAACAGGGTCGTGACCTGGCCCCGGCCCTTGCGCGTGGCCGAAGGATAGACCCGCTTGACCGACTCGGCGAAATTGCGTCGGTCGCGCAAGGTCTGGAAACCGATCAGGTCGTATTCCAGCATGGCGTCGATAAGCTGGCGCCGCCAGGGGATCTTGAGGAAAATATCGGCCGGCGGAAAGGGAATGTGCAGGAAAAAGCCCACCCGCGACCGGCAGCCGGACTCCTTGAGCAGCCCGGCCATGAGCATGAGGTGGTAGTCGTGGACCCAGATGAAATCCGTGTCCGCCGCGGCCTTGGCGGCGGCCTGGGCGAACTTCGCATTGGCGGTCCGGTAGGCTTGCCAATAGGCGGGCAGAAAATTGCACGGCATCTGGAATTCGTGGAACAAGGGCCACAGTATCTCGTTGGAAAAGCCCTGGTAATAGCCTTCCACCTCGGCCTCGGTCAGGGGGACCGGCCCGAGGAAATACCCGGCCTCGCGGGAAAACGACTGGCACATGGCCACGACGCCCTCCTCCGAGGTCCCGGGCCAACCAAGCCAGATGCCACCACGGTTTTTGAGCACCGGCGCCAGGGCGGTCACGAGGCCGCCCGCTCCCTGGCTGGCGGTCAATTCCCCATCCGGCCCGCGCTTGATGCTGATGGGCAGCCGGTTGGAAACCACGATGAAACGTCGTTTCGTGGTAGGTTGCAGCATGTTACCTCCCTGATTCGTTGTTCCCCCCCGCAAACGCCGCGACAACGCGGTCCAAAAACACGAAAAGTTCCTCCGGCGGATGCAGACGGTAGCGGGCCGCCGTGGGCCGCCACCGCGACCGGACCAGAATTCCCACCCCGTCCGGGCCAAGGGCCGTGAAGGCGTCCTCGTCGGTGCGGTCGTCGCCGCAATAGATGAGCACCGCCCCAGGCTGCTCCCGGGCCAGGATGCGCACGGCCCGGCCTTTGTCCCAGCCCGGCGGCCGCAATTCCAGGCCGCCGTCAAAGCCGTGCAAGTCAAGTCCCGCCTCCCGGGCGAGGCCAAACCAGACCGGTTCGATGCGCCGGGACAGGGACCGGACCGCGTCCTCGGGCAAGCCCCGCCAATGCAGGGCCAGACTGACAGGCTTGCGTTCCAGGGCCGTGGCGGGCAGCACCTCGGCTACGGCTGCGGCCGCCCGGTCCAAGGCCTTTGCCCACTGCGGCGACAGGACCAGCCCTTCCCGCCGGCCGTCCGGCAACCGGCGAAGCGCCCCGTGACAGCCCCAGATTTCGGCCGGAGCGGCCGGACCCAGAAATCCTTCGATGGCCTCGATGGGCCGGCCGCTGACCACCACGGCCCGGCCACTGCCCGCGCGCGGCAATCGGGCAAGCAGGTCGATCAAGCCCGGATAGGGCACGGCCGCGTCCCGGTCCGGGGTGAACGGGGCCAGGGTGCCGTCGTAGTCCAGAAGCAGCACGCCTTCCCGCTCTCCGGACAGGACCGCGTCCAAGAGCGGATCGGCCAGCAACGCGGCCAGTCCCGGCAGATCGGTCATGGCGCGATGCTCCGCAGGCTCTCCATGGCGGCCAGCAACAACGGCACCTCGCGCCGGCCGTCCTCCAAGGCCCGCAAAATGGACCGCAAGCCCTGCTCCAGCACGAACACGTACAAGAGCACCCGGCGCGCCGTATCGTCCGAGGGCAGGAAATCCGCCTCGCCCACGGTCTCCTGATAGGCGGCGATGCAGCTCTCGCACACGGCTTCGAGCCAGCGGGCCAGCCAGTCCGACAGCAGCTCGGCCTCGGACGGGGCATGGGCCAGACGCACGGCCAGGCCGCGCCGGGCCGCCACCGCCGTGGAGAACAGCAGGCTCGCCACGTCGCGTAGCGGCGACCGCTTGATCCGCCGCTCGCCCAGGGGCAGCCGGACATCGCCGTCGAAATCGGTCAGCAACACCTCGTGGCCCGAGCGCAGCACGTTTTCCAGCTGCAAATCCCCATGAATACGGATCCGCGAACCGCCCGGCGTCACGGTCAGCAGCCGGGAAAAGCGCTCCAACAACACCCTTCTCGGCAAAGGCTTGAGTCCCGGATCGTCGCGCCGGGCTTCGTCCACGGCCAGGGCCACCCGGTGCACATGGTTGCGCATGGACTGGTAGATGGAGCGCAAATAGAGCTTGGTCACGGGCTCGGGCGCAAAATCCGGTTCCGTGGTCCCGGCCAGGGTCAGGTGCATACGACCGGTCAGCCGACCGAGACTGCGAAAATTTTCAAGCACATATTCGCCGATCACCTCGCCCGGGATCTCCAGCCCCGGCGGCGCGCCCTCGGCCACCACCTCGCCGAAAAACCGCTCCAAGGCCTCCAGGGCAAACGCCTCGCCCGTCACGGCCCCGGCCACATAGGTCGTGGCCACGGCCAGGGTTGTGGGCTGGGTACGGGGTCGGCGGTAGGTCAGAGCGGCGAGCACGCGCGGTACGGCGGAAAATCCGCGCCGGGCCAGCAGCTGGGGCAATTCCAGGTCCGGATTGACCCCTTCCTCGGGGCGCAGAAACACCTTGAGAAAAACCGCGTTGTCCAGGGAAAAGGTCATGGACTGCGGATTGCGGGTGATGACCCGGGCCTTGGCCAGCCGTTCGAGGAGTGTTCGGTCGCAGCGCCTGGCCAACAGCTCGCCATGGAACACCCCGGCCCCGGCCCGACGCCGTTTGCCCGAAGCCATGAAGAGGGTCAGGGCGGCCAGGGAACCCGAATCGCGCAGACCGTTGACCAGGGCCCGCGCCCCGTCCGGGCATGTCAGCCGGGCCAGCACCGCCTCGGGGTTGACGTCCCGGTCCTCGGGACCGTGCTCCCGCAGCCGGGTAACGACCAGGAAATGATTGGCCGGATCGCCTTGCCGGTCCTGGTTCTCGGCCAGGATCAGGCTGGCGGTGCCACTGGGAATGTCGAGCGGCAGTTCGTCGATCTGGGCGACCGCGCCAGCCGGGAGGTGCGTCAGGTGCTCCACGACCCGGTCGAGGGCCGGCGGCAGGACATGGCCCCCGGGCTCGGACAGGACGTCCAGATCACAGACGGACCGGGCCTCGGCGCCATCAAGCAGCAGGCAGGCGTCCTCGGTCTCCCCGTTCTGGGGACCATGGCCGTTTTCCAGCCGGAACCAGAAATAGCCGAAGGCGCCCATGGTCAGGACGTAGGGCTCGCGGCCGATGACCGGAAACCGGGTCCGGCCGAATACGTCCACGGGCGTGAACCCGGCCAGGTGGGCCAGGTCGAGCTCCGCCACCTGGGCGTGGCGGGACAGGTTGATCACGGCCAGGAGGCGGTTTTCGCCGTCGCTGCGCAGCAAGGCCAAAACCTTGGGATTTTCCCCCCGCACAAAGCGCATGCCGCCCCGGCCCAGGGCGGGCTCGGCCTTGTAAGCGGCCAGCAGCCGACGCATCCACCACAAAAACGAGGACGCATTGTGCTCAAGCGTCTCCACGTTGACCAGCTCGTAGTGGTATTCCGGGTCGATGATGACGGGCAGGAACAAAGACTGGGGATTGGCCTTGGAAAAACCGGCATTGCGGTCCGGGCTCCACTGCATGGGCGTACGCACGCCGTTGCGATCGCCCAGGTGGTAGTTGTCGCCCATGCCGAGTTCGTCGCCGTAGTAGAGGATCGGGGTCCCGGGAAAGGACAGGAGCAGGATGTAAATCAGCTCCATCTTGCGCCGGTTGTTTTGCATCAGCGGCGCCAGGCGGCGGCGGATGCCGAGGTTGATGCGCGCCCGCGCGTCCCGGGCATAGGCCCGGTACATGGAATCGCGCTCCTCGTCGCTGACCATCTCCAGGGTCAGCTCGTCGTGGTTGCGCAAAAAAAGCGCCCACTGGCAGGACTCCGGGATGGCCGGCGTCTGTTCCAGGATGTCGACGATGGGGTAACGGTCCTCGGCCCACAACGACATGAAGATGCGGGGCATGATGGGGAAGTGGAAGGCCATGTGGCATTCGTCGCCATCTCCGAAATAGGCCACCGCGTCCTCGGGCCACTGGTTGGCCTCGGCGAGCAGCATCCGGTCCGGGAAAGAGGCGTCCACATGGGCCCGCAATTCCTTGAGGAAGGCGTGGGTTTCGGGCAGATTCTCGCAATTGGTGTCCCGACGCTCAAAGAGATACGGCACGGCGTCCAGGCGCAACCCGTCCACGCCGAGTCCCAGCCAGAAATCCACCACCTTGAGCATGGCCCGGCGCACGGCCGGATTGTCGTAGTTGAGATCGGGCTGGTTGGCGTAGAACCGGTGCCAGAAATAGGCCTTGGCCACCGGGTCCCAGGCCCAGTTGGATTGCTCGAAATCCTTGAATATGATGCGCGCCTGGCGGTACTTGTCCGGCGCTTCGCTCCAGACGTAGAAATCGCGATGGGGCGAGCCGGGCCTTGCCCGCCTGGCCCGCTGGAACCAGGGATGCTGGTCCGAGGTGTGATTGAGCACGAGTTCCGTGACCACGCGCAGGCCGCGTTTGTGGGCCTCGCGCAAGAACCGCCGGAAATCGGCCAGGGTGCCGTAGGCCGGATGGATGCCGGTGTAATCGGCGATGTCATAGCCGTCGTCGCGCAGGGGCGAGGGATAAAACGGCTGCAGCCACAATGCGCCCACGCCCAGCCGTTCCAGATAGTCCAGCCGGTCGATGAGGCCCCGGAAATCCCCCACGCCGTCCCCGTCGCCGTCGGCAAAGGAACGGACGTGCAATTCATAAATAATTGTTTCTTTATACCACATGATCGGTCGTGTGACGGGGTTGTCCCCGGCCGACCCGCGCCCGGACGTACGGGCAGCGCGGCCGGGAGCGCCCTCCCCGGGCGTGCGCGGCCGCCAATGGCCCGGTGCGGGAGACGTTGCGTGAAAGCGGCGATCAGTCCATGGTTGCCGGAAGCCGCGTTCGGGTTGCCGTTGTCCGAACGAGACCCCGAGGCGATTATCTAAAAGTATGCCATCCTTGCCACGGTGGCCATGAGATTGCGGAGGAAAGATTCTCATGTCCAAAACCATCATGACGGCCATCCGCGAGATGGTGCGGGCCTCGGCCAAGCCAGCCAAGGCCTTGGCCAAGGAAATCGGCAAGCCCTATTCCTCGTTCATGCGCGAACTGAGCCAGGCCGATCAGGGAGCCAAATTCGGCGTGGAGTTGCTGCTCCCCCTCATGCAGGCCTGCGATTCCATCCTGCCCCTGCGCTTTCTCGCCGCCCATATGGACTGCCGGGTGGTCTCCCTGCGGGAGGTCACTCCGGATAAGGACAGCCTGCACGAGGAACTCCTCGACTCCTATGAAGCCCTGTCCCAATACCACCGGGCCATCCGGGACAAGGTCCCCCTGGAACGGGTGGCCGAGCTGCGCGAAGTGGTGCTGCGGCAAGTCCAGGAGGATTTCGTGGCCTATGCCCGCAACGACGGGACGGACGCTTCCTGAAGCGGCAGCGTCTCAGGCCCCCCCGTGGCCCGTCCCGGCGCCAGCGGCCAGGCCGGCCAGATGACGCCGGGCCCGCCGCACCAGGGCGATGGAATCGGCGAACTGGCGGGATTCCTTTTCCCGGGTGTGGTTGTCGCACTTGCGGTCGCGTTCGTGGATGCGCACGTGGGCCAGCACCTTGGCCACATGGGTGAACCGGGCCCCGCCCATGGCAAAGCGCAGGTACAGTTCGTGGTCCTGGGAGACCCAGTCCGGGTCGTAGCCGCCGAAGCGGTCGTGGAGTTCCCGCTTGTAGAGCTTGCAGATGCCGCACAGATACCAGCGGCAAAAGGCGGCTTCGAACGTGTAGTCCGGCAGGGCAAACCGGCGCAGGATGCGGCCGGCGTCGTCCACGACGTGCATGTCCGCGTAGGCGAAATCGGCCCCGGTTTCAGCCAGGGCCCGGCTCAGGTCGGACACCATGGTCGGCAGCAGCAGGTCGTCCGAGGCGAGAAACGTGCAAAGCCGGCCGGTAGCCGCCTCAAAGCCCGTGTTGAGCGCGGCACTCAGCCCCTGGTTGGTCCCGTGGCGCAGCACCACCAAACGCCGGCCCGCGGCCGGATAGCGGGCGTGCCAGGTGCGCTCGACCGTGTCCGTGGCAGCGTCGTAGTTGGCCGCGAACGAGGTCCGCTCACCGGCCACGGCCGCCTGGTACGCGTCGAGCACGGCCCGGGTGTCGTCGGGCGAGCCGTCGTCCACCACCACGATCTCCAGGTCCGGGTAGTCCTGGAACCAGAGGCTGTCGAGGCACATGGGCAGATAGCGGGCCTGGTTATAGGTGGGAACGACGATGGAAACCGTGTCCATGGCACCTCCGGAGCAGGGTTGGCGCCGGCCTGGGACATGCTGCCCGGTCCCAAGCCGGCCAGGGTTCTTCCGCCTGAGCATTCCCCATCGCCCAGATATGGTCAACACCTTGAAACAACGATGGATATGCCTATCGGCCGGGACAGGTGGTCCTGCTTCCCCGCCGTCCTCCCCCGCACTGACAAGCCCCTTGCCACCGTGCACCGCACCCGCTAGTTTCCTTTCCCCGAAATGGGGGACTCCGATTGTATGCACTGTGGTCTTGATTGGTTTGAACCGTGTTCTCCCCCGCCAGCGCCTTCCCTCGGTTTCGGGGGAGAATTCCGTCAGGCGGCCGCAGAAAAGACGTACCGGACCGACCGCCTCGACGAATCCCTGCGACTGCTCCGGCTGGTCTTCCGGTATGCCGCCCTCGCCAATCTCCTCTTTCTTTTCAATGATTGGCGTTTTTTCGGGCAACCCCATTTCCCCGTGGCCCTCAGCGCCCGGGGAGTTCTCATTCTGGCCTCCCTGGCCGGCCTGATCCTGCTCCCCAAAATCCACTCCTTTGCGGGGATGCAGAAGCTTGGCGTCGGTTGGAGCCTGCCGGCCATCGCGGCCAGCACCGCCCTGGTCAGCCCCCATACCGATGTCGCCCTGTTTATCACCTACATGCTGCCTATCGTCTTCTATCTGGCCCTGCCCCTCTCCTTTGCCTGGACCCTGTCGGTAGGAGCCGGATGCAGCCTCGCGACCCTGGCCGCCTACATGGCCCCAGTCCCCTGGTCGGGCACCAGCTATGGCCTGATCCTGGCCATGGCCACCAGCAACACGGTCCTTGCCCTCGTGCTCGCCCGCGCCAACCGGCTCCAACGCCTGGAGTGGGCCGCCCACCGGGCCGTGGCCGCTGCCAATCAGGAGCTGACCGAGCACCGCCGCATGTTGCAGACCCTGTTACGCGCCGTGCCCGCCCCTCTCCTGATCACGACCCGGAAAGGCGACCGGCTCATCCAGGCCAACGACGCAGCCAAGTCCTATTTCGGCCCCGACGCCCAGGGGGACACCTTCAACATTCGGAAATATAGCGACAGTGCGGGGAGCCGTAAAATACATCTTACGCCGCCACAGGAGGGGCAGATCACCGAAGCCGAAGCCCGACTGCGCCTGGCCGACGGCCGGTTCCGGGACGTGCTGCTCGTCACCACCCAAACCATGGCCAACGGCCTGGAAGCCGTCCTGACGATCGTTGTGGACATCACCCGGCGCAAGGAACTCGAAGTCCATCTGCGTGAACTGGCCACCACCGATCCTCTGACCGGCCTCGCCAACCGCACCCTGTTCTGCGGCAAGGCCACGGATGAAATCCGGCGGGCCAAGCGTCACGGCCGGCCCCTGGCCGTCATCATGCTCGACATCGACTACTTCAAGCACCTCAATGACACCCACGGCCACGACACCGGAGATGCGGCCCTCAAGGCCTTTGCCGACCTGAGCCGGACCATGGTGCGCGCCCAGGATGTCGTGGCCCGAATCGGCGGCGAGGAATTCGCCCTGCTTTTACCCGAAACCGACCGGCCCGGAGCCCTGGGCCTGGCCGACCGGCTGCGGCTGGCCGTGGCCGGGTTGCGGCTGGGAAACGGCGATGCGACCATGACCATCAGCCTTGGCGTCTCTGACATCCGGCCCGGGGAGACGACGGTGGATGCCGCCCTGCACCGGGCCGACCAGGCCCTGTACCGGGCCAAGGCCGCCGGTCGCAACCAGGTCATGGACGATGCCGGTCCGACCTGTCCCGCCCCCCTCGCCCGGAATGCGGCCAATGCATAGTTCCTGGCCCGGGACGTCTCCGGCCGGGCTGTGTTCTCCTTGCCGCCGGGACGCAAATCTGGAAGAGTGGTAACCATCGAGGCTTGTTGGCGGCCAATGTCCCTTGGCACGCCCGTTGCCGGGAGGCGCACATCGGGATTGCTCTCCAGGCCAACCATTGTCATGATAACGAAGCGGCGGTCCTGTGCGATGAAGGGGGGACCACTATGGCAACCCGGTCCGGAACCAGACACGCCCAACATTGCGCGCTCCACACGGCGAACGACCAACGTGCCGGTTTGGAGGCCTCTTCCCGCGACTCGCGCCCCGGTGGCGGCCCGGACTCCCGCCGTGTCCTGGCCCTGCTTTCCCACCGCCACGGCCCGGGCTTTCCCGTCCTCGCGGTCAGCACCGACATCCAGGCCCTGACCGGTTTCCCACCCCAGGCCTTCACCCAGGCGCCCCGATTCTGGGTGGACCGCATCCACCCCGACGACCTGCCGCCGGTACTCTCCCGCCTCACCGCCTTGGATGCCCAATCCGGCGCGACCCTCGACTACCGGTTCCTGACCGCGGACAACGACTGGCGCCGCCTGCGCGAGGAAGTCCGCCTGATCGAGGCCGTCGACGACAGCGGCGCCACCATCCTCGGCTCCGTTTCCGGCCCGGCCGACAATCGGACAACACCGCTGCCCGACCGCAGCCTGGACAACGGCCGGCCGGGTCGACTGTCCACGGACCTGGCCTCCCTGCTCGACTGGGAACAGATCCAGACCATGATGCACGATTTCCAGAAGCTGACCGGGGCCGTGTTCGCCCTGCTCGACATCCATGGAACCGTGCTCGTGGCCTCGGGCTGGCGCGACCTCTGCACCCGCTTCCATCGGACCCATCCCGAATCGGCCCGGGCCTGCACCCAAAGCGACCTCTATCGAAGCGGCAACGTCCGCGAGGGCGAATACGCCGCCTACAAATGCCAAAACGGCCTGTGGGACGTGGTGACGCCCCTGTGCGTAGGCGGCAGACACATCGGCAACATCTACACCGGCCAATTCTTTTACGACGACGAGACCGTGGACACCGAGGCCTTCGCCTGCCAGGCCGACCGTCTCGGCTACGACCGGCAGGCCTACCTGGACGCCCTGGCCGAAATACCTCGCATTCCCCGCAATCGGGTTCCGGTCCTCATGGCTTTCCTGGTCAAGCTCACGGTCTTCATCGCCGAACAGGGAGCCAGGAACCTGCGCCTGGCCCGACTCGTGACCACCTCGCGCCGCATGACCACGGCCCTGCGGGAAAGCGAGCGCCATTTCCGTCAGCTGGTCACCCGAGCCCCGGTACCCATTGCCCTGTTCGACGCCGCCGGCGATACCCAGGTCTTAAACGACCGCTTTGTCTCCACCTTCGGCCATACCCGCGACACGCTGCCCCGCTTGGAGGACTGGTGGCAAATGGCCTTTCCCGATCCCCAAAACCGCCAAGCGGCCAGGGAGGCCTGGCGACGGGGCATGGACCATGGCGGCCATACCGCCTCCCCGGCGTTGGAACAGGAAATCATGGGCGCCGCTGGTACGCCACGGGTGGTCGAGACCGTCTGCTCGCGCATCGGCGATCGGACCATTGCGCTTTTTACCGACATTACCGAGCGCAAGCGCTCCGAGGCGATCCTGCAGGCCAGCGAGGAACGGCTGCAAAACCTCTATTCCCTGTCGCCGGTGGGCATTTTCCTGTGCACCCCGGAAGGGCGCTACTTGAGCGCCAACCAGGCCCTGGCCGACCTGCTCGGCTATGCCACCGCCGAGGACCTCGTGCGCGCGGTCGAATCCCTGCCCCAACGGACCTTCCACGACCCCGGCGAATGGCACGATATCGCCGAAACCCTGAAAACCCGGGGAAAGTTCGTCAACCGGCTTGTCAAGCGCCACAAAAAAGACGGCACACCCATCTGGGTTCTCATGAACATGCGGGCCGTGCGCGCCCCGGACGGCTCCCTGTCCCACTTCGAAGGCTTTACCCTGGACATCACCGAGCGGCTGCTCGCGGCCCGGGCCCTGGCCGAAAACGAGGAACGCCTGCGCACGCTCATCAACGCCATGCCGGATATCGTCTATTTCAAGGATGGACAGGGCCGCTGGCTCGAAGCCAATACCTTTACCCAGCGGCTTTTCCAGCTCGGACCAGACGACTACCTCCAGCGCACCGACCGGGAACTGGCCGGGCTGCGGCCGAATTTCCGCGGCACCTTCATCGAAAGCACTATCTCCGACGATCTGGCCTGGCACGCCGCCCGGATGTACCGGGGCGAACAGGCCATCCTGGACAGCGACAACACTCCGCGCATGTTCGACCTCATCAAGGTGCCGCTTTTCCGGGACGACGGTTCGCGCCGGGGCATCGTCACCGTGGGCCGCGACATCACCAAACAGCGCGAAACCAGCGCCGCCCTGGCCAAGTTCAACCGCAAGCTTGAGAGCCTGGTGACCGAGCGCACCGCCGAGCTGGAGGAAAAAGCGGCCGAACTGGAGCAGGCCAATGCCCGCTTGCTCGAACTCGACGCGCTCAAATCCTCGTTCGTCTCGTCCGTGTCCCACGAAGTGCGCACGCCCCTGACCTCCATCCTCGGCTTCACCCGGCTCATCGAACGGGATTTCCACAAGCACTACCTGCCGCTCGGCCAGGACAACCGGAACCTTGCCGCCAAGGGCAACCGCATCATGGCCAATCTGCGCGTCATCGACCGCGAAGGCGACCGGCTCAAGCGCCTCATCAACGATTTCCTGGACCTGGCCAAGATCGAATACGGCTCCCTGCGCTGGCAGGACAGCTGGGTGGCGGTGGCGGAGCTGTGCGCCCAGGTGGCGGACGCGGTCCAGGGCATGTTTTCCGAACGGCCCGAGCTGGCCTTCGTCCTCGATCTGGAACCCGATCTGCCTGCGGTCTGGATCGATCCGGACCGCCTCCAGCAGGTGCTGTTCAACCTCGTGGGCAACGCGGTGAAGTTCACCCCGGCCGGCAGCGTCACACTCCACGTCTCCAAGGAATCGGGCAACAGTCTGCACCTGGCGGTCAGCGACACCGGCATCGGCATCGAAGCCCAGGACCTTGAACGGATTTTCGAAAAATTCCACCAAGTGCAGCAAAGCCCGGCCACCGTGGACCAGCCCCGGGGCACCGGGCTCGGCCTCACCATCTGCCGCCAGATCGTCCAGCACTACGGCGGTACCATCTGGGCCGAAAGCGAACCCGGCCACGGCAGCACCTTCCAGATCTCCCTGCCCCTCGGCGGCGATGCCGGCTAAGGGCGCTGGGGAACGCCGGGTAAGGGGGGCGGGGACGCCTCCGGCGGCCAAAGGGCGCGGCCCTTTGGAATCCCGAAGGGTGGGGTGGTTGTCTTGTGGGACTTCGGGAGAGCGGGTTGCCCCCGGACGAGACGAAAGGACCCAAAGCAAGCGGCCCGGCACAAGGCCGGGCCGCGTTGTCTCTCGTGTAGGTGACGGGTTCAGGAAGCGGCGTCGCCCGGAGCCTCGGCTTTCTTGAACGAGATCAGGGGACAGTTCTTGCAGATGTCCGCCCCGGGGAAGGGCTGGCCCACGCGGGTCAGGGACGCGCCGCCCGTGGCCGCCTTGCGTTCGAGCAGCCGCGCGACGACCTTGCCGATCTGGTCGCCGGGGATGGCCACGTTGATCTCGCCGCGCTCGGTCTTACCGGCGTTGTAGCTGCCGCTGCAAGCCAGGAACACGTTGGCTTCCTTGGTGTTGAAGCACTGGACATTACCGGCGCAGGCGGCCGAATTCATGGTCATGTTCGGGCGCAGGGGATGGTGGTCCATGGCCGCCATCCAGTCCACGACCAGATGGTAGGCCTGCATGTTGTCGCAGTAGAAATGGACCACGTCCGGCGGGAAGGGCGCGTCGGCCAGGGGCGACACCACCACGGCCAGCAACCCCTCGGGCAGGCGCGGCTTGGATTTGACGAACCGCTCGGCCTGCTCCAGGTCGCGCACGTACTTGAGATGCCCCTTGATCTCGCCCTCGTCGAGCTCCTTCCAGCCGAAGACAAACTTGGCGTTGCCACAGCCGAGTTGCGCCTTGCCCACGAGCACGGTGATCCCTTCCATGCGCGCGCCGATTTCGGCCTGGCAGAAGGTCAGGGCCTTGGCCGACTGGTAGTACGCGCCCTTGGCCACGAAGGCGTCCAGCTCGGCCTGATCGAAAAAGTATTTGATGGCGATGGGGTAGTGCATGAGCCGCAGTTCGTCCATCAGTGCCTGTTGCATGTCCTGATACGACATCGTGTCCATTCCAACTCCTTGTGCGGGTCGATAAGGGCGTGCGGTCCGTCCGGGCGGACCCTTGCCCGAACCGAACCGTTGTCAATTCGCGGTGGCCGGGCACATATCCACCCCCGCCCACGGCCGTGCCGACCGATGAGCCTTCCTGCCCGAACAGCCTGGAGACACAGACTGCTATGCTTTATCGTGTATAAGTCATACCGTTATTCTGTCAACGTTTCCAGCCCGACCGCTCAAGCCTTGGGATAGCCCACGGACTGGGTCAGGATAACTCGTTGGCCCTCGGCCAGGCCCATGGCCTTGGTCAGGGCGGCCCGGTCGAAACTGGCCCGGACGACCTGGGCCAGGTCCATGGCCGCGCAGTAAAGCGACACGTTCTGGCAGATGCAGCCCGTGTCCACAGCGGCCATTTCCAGCCGGTCCTCGGGACTGCTGCCGGCCGCCTTGCCCATGTCGGCCACATAGACCAGATTAACCGGCGCCTGGGCCACAAAGGGCTGGCGGCCGGTCACCGCGCGCAAATCGCCGTCGCGCTGGCGCACGAGGCCCTGGCCCTTGGCGTCATACAGAAAGAGGGCCTCGGCCGTGGCCACATAAACGGACACTTCCTGGCGGTTCATGGCCGACGGGGCCGTCCGCTTGCCAAGGTCCGGCCGGTTGATGCCCCAGCCCGCCCACAACAGTCCCGACAGCACCTCGGGAGGAAGCGATCGGCTGTCGAATTCCCGGCGGGTGCGCCGGGCCCGCAAGGCCGCTTCCAGGGATTTGTCATTGGGCGTGGCCGGTTGCGGCAAGGCAACGGCCGCGGTTTCGGCCTGCAGCGGGCCGGCCAGTCCCCATCCGGCGGCCAAGGTGCCGGCCGCCACCAGAAACGTTCTGCGATCCATACGACTCCTCCTCGCAGCTTTTTCCGAATAGTCATTTTACGCCCCGACCCGACGCTCCGGCAAGCTGTCCGGCATATCCGCACAACACCTTGCCTGGACAGGGCAAAAAGGGCATGGTGCAGAAAGGTTCCCAGGTCACAGGCCATGCACGACACGCCAACGCACGACACGGACGCCACCATCCTCCAGCTTTCGGCCCTGGCCGAAATCGCTGGCGACATCGTGGCCTGTCTGTCCTCCGACGGCCGGGTGCAGTGGATCAGCCGGCGCGGACTGGCCCTGCTCGGCCTGACCGGCCAGGACGTCACCGGCCAGGACTTCCTCGAATTGGTCGTACCTCCCGAGGACCGCAAACAGGCCCAATGCCTGTTCCATGCCTGCCTGGGCGTCGGCCCCCTTCACGCCGGGACCTCGGCCGTCCACGACATCATGACACCGTCGGGCCGCCAGAGCCTGCGCTGGACCACCACACCCCTGCCCGGTCCGGACGGCCATCCGGCCAGCGTACTCGGCATCGGTCAGAGCACCGGGGAGCACGCGCCCCTGGAAGCCGACACCCTCGAATGCCGGGCCATCATCAATGCCATCACCGACGGCCTATGCATCCTCGATGCGGCTTCCGGCGCCATCGTGGACGCCAACGACAAGATGGCGGCCATGTTCGGCCACAGCCTGGCGGAACTTTCGAGCCTGGCCTACGCGGACTTAAGCGCCGGTTATCCGCCCTATTCCCAGATCGAGGCCGAGGCCCGGGTGGCCTTGGCCCGTTCCGGCGAAGCCCAGGATTTCGAATGGCTGGCCCGGCATCGGGGCGGCCAGCTCTTCTGGATCGAGGTCCATCTTGAGAAGGTCCGGTTCAAGACACAGGACAGCCTCATCTGCGTGATCCGGGACATCTCCCGCCGCAAAACCTCGGAACGGGCCATCCGCGAAAGCGAAAAAAAATTCCGCCAGCTGGCCGAAGCCATCGGTGAGGTCTTCTGGCTCGGATCACCGGACTGGAAACGCGTCTTCTACATCAGCCCGGCCTATGCCCGGCTGTGGGGACGTTCGACCACGAGCCTGTACGACGCCCCCCTGTCCTGGCTCGATGCCCTGCCCCCCGAGGACCATGAAAAGGTCTCGACCCACATGGCCCGCCAGGCCGGCAAGCCGATCCTGCCCTCGACCTTTCCCGAATTCCGGGTGATGCGGCCCGACGGCTCGATCCGCTGGGTCCAGGCGCGGTATTTCCCGGTCACCGACGACACCGGCGTGGCCTACCGCCTGGCCGGCATCATGGAGGACATCACCGACCGGGTGGGTGCCCGCCAGGAAAAGGAACGCATCACCGAACGGCTGGAGGATATGGTGCGCAAGCGCACCCAGATCCTCAACCGCATGAACGAGGAGCTCATCCGGGAAGTGGCCGAACGCCGGGAAGCCGAAGCGGCCATGACCACGGCCAAGGAGGCGGCCGAAGCGGCAAGCCAGGCCAAATCCGAATTCCTGGCCACCATGAGCCACGAAATCCGCACGCCCATGAACGGCATCCTGGGCATGGCCCAGCTGCTCGGCACCACCACCCTCGACGCCGAACAGCGCGCCCAGTTGGGCGATATCGAAGACTCGGCCACAAGCTTGCTCTCCCTGATCAACACCATCCTCGACTACGCCAGGATCGAGGCCGGCCACCTGGAACCGATCCGGGAACTCTTCTCCCTGCGCTCCCTCCTGGCCTCGGTCCAGGCCACCCTGTCCCCCCTGGCCCAGGCCAAGCAGCTCGGCGTCTCCACGGATATCGGCCCAAACGTGCCCGAGGTCCTGGTCGGCGACCCCGACCGCCTGCGCCAGGTGCTCGTGAACTTGCTCGATAACGCCATCAAGTTCACCCAGCGCGGCGGCATCGTCATCGGCGTACATCTGGTCGAGCCTCCGGCGGACCAACCTCCCGAACCGTCCCGCGTCGAGCTTGCCTTTTCCGTGGCCGATACCGGCATCGGCATCCGCCCCGAGGATACCGCGCGCATCTTCGAGGCCTTCACCCAGGCCGACGGGTCCTATACCCGGCGCTTCGGCGGCACGGGCCTGGGGCTGGCCATCAGTAAACGGGTCGTGGAATCCCTGGGCGGCAGTCTGGAAGTGAGCAGCGAACCGGGGCACGGTTCCGTTTTCACCTTCAACGCCTTTTTCGGCCAGGAGCAGGCCGAGGACTTCCCGCCTCCAACCCCTTTGGCCCGGTAGCCTCACCACGGCCCGGTCGCGCGCAGCATCCTTCTTGCATGGTCCCGGACGACGCCTCGAGCTGATCGCCGGAGAACGACCATGGCCCAAAGCAACCACCTGCCCCGCGCCGCCGCCTTCGGCACGAGCTTTCTCCTCGTGACCTGGGTTGGCGGCAGCCTCGGCGCCGCCGGCTTCAAGGCCGTGTACTGGCTCAGCTGCGGGGTCTGGCCCGACACAGCCTTGTACGGCCTGGTGCCCGATGCCGCCCTGGGGCCGCTTTGGGCCGAGAGCGGGGCAGGCGGACCGGACAGTTGGCTGCTCGGGCTGTTGCGGTTGGACATCCTGACCGTGATTCTGCTCGCGCCGCCCATACTGCTCCTGCCCTTTCTGGTCGGCCGGTTACTGACGCGCCACCCCAAGCCGTTTCTCCTGCGCCTGCGCCACCCCTTCGCGCCTCCATCGCGTGATCGTGGATCAAACACCGCCAGAGCAGGGAACCCGTCCATGAAAAATGGACCGGCGTCCCCGACCGTGTTCGGCCGCCGCCCGAATCTGTCCCCGCCTTCCGTCACAACCGAAAAAAACGTCTGAAAGGGCCGCCCCCCGAACGGAAGGGGGAACGGCCCTCGGTCGGTACGTCAACGGTCTGCCCTCCCCGGGAGACCCGGTGCCCCCCCTGACCGGCCAGGGGCATGCCCCTTTTTGTCAAGAGTCTCCGGGCGTCGCGCGACCAAGACCGTTTTTTTGTTTTCCCGGTTTTCCTTTCTCCCTCAATAGGCTATTCTAAGAAAAGCTCCCTGCTCCGTGAGGTGTTTTCCGTGGCATAACCGTTGGTTATCGGAGGGATTCCATGTCGCTGACCGTCAAGGTGCTTTCCCCGACCCTGGCCCTGATCGCCCTGGTCGCCGCCATGTTTGCGGCCACCTGGACCGTCTCCCGCAACCAGAGCCTGGACGGACTGGTCATCAACATTGCCGGTCGTCAGCGCATGTTATCCCAAAAAATGGCCAAGGAAGCCCTGGCCGTGGTCGATGGCACCGATACGGCCCTGGCAGCCAAGCGCGATATGACCATGGCGGTGTTCGCCCAGAGCCTCGAAGCCTTGCGCCAGGGCGGCCAGGCGCCCCTGACCCTGAACCCGACCGGGCCACGGCAGACACTGCCCCCGCCCACACCCGCGGTCGCGGCCCAACTCGACCGGGTGGCCGGATTGTGGGCGGGCTACGAGGCCGAAATCCGCCGTCTGGCCTCGCCGGGCGAGGGCAAGAAGGCGGAGGCGATGCTCACTGCCAGCGACGCCGTCAACACGGCCATGAACCAGGCCGTCTCCATGCTCCAGGCCGAATCCGAAGGTCGGGTCTCCACCCTGCTGTGGACCCAGGCCGCCTTCCTCCTTCTGGCCGTGATCCTGGGCGCGGCCGTATGGCGGGTTCTGCGCCGCACGGTCCTGACTCCCCTGACCCGGTGCATCGACTTTGCCGAGACCGTGGCCCAGGGCCAATTCCGGGCCACCTTCGCCACGACCCAGGCCGGGGAGCTCGGCCGGCTCCAGGCCTCCCTGGCAAAAATGCTGGCCAGCCTCAAAACCAAGATCGCCTTTGCCGAGGGCGTGCTCGTGGCCATCGACGGCACCTCGCCCTTCCTGATCCTCGACGCCACAGGCAACATCACCCACGTTAACCAGCTGCTGCTCGATCTGCTCGGGAAAAACGGCGCGCCCGGCGATTACGTGGGCCAGAGCCCGGGCAAGTTCTTCCACGGCGATCCCGCGCGCCACACCCGGGCCGCCGAAGCGGCCCGGACCCGGCAGCCCTTCCACGGCGACATCGAGATCATCCTGCCCTCGGGCGCGAAAAAGGCTCTCCAGGTCTCGGCCACGCCCATTGCCGATGACGACGGCAAGCCCCTGGGGCTGTTCGGCTTCTATCAGGATCTGACCACCTTGCGCCTCCAGGAGGCGGAAATCGCCCGCCAGCGCCACACACTCCTCGAACTCGGCGACCAGGCCGACCTCGTGGCCCACTCTGTGGCCGAGGCCACGAGCGCCCTGTCCGGCCTCATCACCCGGACCTCACGCGGGGCCCAGTTCCAGACCGGCAAACTCACCGCCTCCTCCGACGCCATGACCGCCATGGACGGCCAGGCCCATGACATGGCCCGCCAGGGTCAGGAAGTCGCCAAGGAGGCGACCCTGGCCATGGACACGGCCCGGCAGGGCGACGCGGCGGTCAAGGAGGTGGTGGACGCCATCGCCCGCATCAACGACCTGGCCCAGGACCTGCGTCGGGGCATGGGGGAACTCGGCGACCAGGCCCGGGAAATCGGCGCCATCACCACCGTCATCTCGGACATCGCCGACCAGACCAATCTGCTGGCCTTGAACGCCGCCATCGAAGCGGCCCGGGCCGGCGAGGCCGGACGCGGCTTTGCCGTGGTGGCCGACGAAGTGCGCAAGCTCGCGGAAAAGACCATGCACGCGACCGGTGACGTGACCCGGGCCGTCAGCACCATCCAGGCGGGCATCACCACCAACATCGCCTCCACCCGGGAAGCCGGCACGGCTGTCGAGGCCTGTACGGGCCTGGCCGCCAATTCCGGCCACTCCCTCAGCGCCATCCTCGAGATCGTAACCCGCACCGCCGACCGGGCCGCGACCATGGCCTCCCTGGCCGAAGCCCTGGCTGCCCAGGGGCAAGGCTTGGCGCAAAATCTGACCGGTATCAGGGCCATTTCCGACGAGACCAGTGCCGGCATGCGTCAGGCCGCCGATGCCGTGGCCGAACTCACCCAACGCACCGGAGAGCTTGGCTCGCTGCTCGAATGCCTGCGCTCGGAACAGGCGGCCGAGTGCCAATCTCCCGAGCTGCGCGCCCTGACCCACGCCTAGGGCGTTTCCGGCGCAGACGCCGCCCCAAACCGCTCTGAGCGGTTGACACGCGGCCCTCGTTGCCGCATCCCTTGGCCTCAGCCCGCATATCGGGCCAAGCCAAAGGAGCTGCCGCATGCTCTCGCCACTGCTTCGTTTCCTCGGCCCGCGCCGCCGGGATTACCTGCCGGGTCTGCTCGACCACTACCAGCCCATCGCCCGGGGTATGTCCCTGCTCAACGAAGCCCTCAAACGCTCCATCAAGCTGCACCAGGACCGTGGGTTCCAGGTCCTGGCCACCGAGATCGACACGCTGGAGGCCGAAGCGGACAAGATCAAGCGCCGCATCCGCAACCATCTGCCCGCCGCCGTGCTCATGGTGGTGGATAAGACCCTGTTTCTCGACTACACCCGGCGCCAGGACGACATCCTCGACAATGTCCAGGAAGCCGTAACCTGGCTTGGCTTGCGCGACTTCGAGGCCCCGCCCCCCCTGGCCGCGGCCATGACCGACTACGTGGGCGCCTCGACCCACACCGTGGACATGCTGCGCCCGGCCCTCATGGACACCATCGACTTCATCCTCCACGGCCGCCACGCCCGGGGCGACGTCAAGGCCCGCATCCACGACATCCGGCTCCAACACGTCAAGGTCCTCAAGACCAAACGGACCCTGATCGCCGCCGCCGCTGCCTCGGGCCTGGAATTCGCCCAGGTCTACCAGATCATGCGCTTCGTGGAATACGTCTACCGGGCCAGCCACAGCGCCGAACGCTGCGCCGATCTGCTGCGCGCCATGATGGCCCGCTAAGGATTGGACGGCATGGACGATCGGGGAAAACGCGTCCGAAGGGTCGCGGGCGGCGCCTTGCCCAGGGAACAGGACGGCCCGGAGGGCGAAAATACATGAACCCGCCCGGTGACCGCCTGGAAGCCATGCTGGGCTGGCTGCGCCACGCCGGCTGTCGCATCACGCCCCAACGCTTGGAAATCCTCAAGGTCCTGGCCGTCAGCGAAGGCCATCCCTCGGCCGAGACCATCCACCAGCGCGTGGCAACCCACTTCCCCACCATGAGCCTGGCCACGGTCTATAAGACCCTGGCCGTGCTCAAGACCGCCGGCCAAGTCCTGGAACTCGAATTCAGCGACCGGGACAACCGCTACGACGGCAACCGGCCTGAGCCCCATCCCCACTGCATCTGCCAGGGGTGCGGCGCCATCCTGGACCCGGATCTGACCAGCCTCGACGCCCTGGCCAGCCTGGCCGCCCGGCAAACCGGTTTTCGCATCCAGTCCCTGCGCCTGGATTTCTACGGCCTCTGCCCGGCCTGCCAGGCCCGACGCGCGGCCGCGTCCGGCAACAAACCCGCCTAGTCCGCGCGCGTTCCCGCCGACGCCTCCAGCGATCCATCCGGCGCCATCTCCCGGGCCGCGCTTTTTTGCGTCTTTCCCTTGCCATTGAAATACGTTTTTTATAGAGAATGATTATCCGTAACATCCGATCCCGCCCCCGGGCGGCACACGGCCTCACGGCCGGGGAGACGCATCATGCCCGACAACAAGACCATGACCACGGGATTTGGCGCCCCAATCGGCAACGATCTCAATACCGCAACCGCCGGCGCGCGCGGACCGGCCCTCATGCAGGACGTGCACCTGCTCGAAAAAATGGCTCATTTCGACCGGGAGCGCATCCCGGAACGGGTCGTCCATGCCAAGGGCGCCGGCGCCTACGGCGTCTTCGAGGTCACGGCCGACGTGACCCGCTACACCCGGGCCGCCTTTCTCGCCCAGGTCGGCAAACGCACCGAGGTCTTTGCCCGCTTCTCCACGGTGGGCGGCGAGCGCGGCTCGGCCGACTCGGCCCGCGATCCGCGCGGCTTCGCGCTCAAATTCTATACCGAGGAAGGCAACTACGACCTGGTCGGCAACAACACGCCGGTCTTTTTTATCCGCGACCCGCTCAAGTTCCCGGACTTCATCCACACCCAAAAGCGCAATCCCCGCACCAACCTCAAAGACGCCACCATGTTTTGGGATTTCCTGTCCCTCACGCCGGAATCCCTGCACCAGGTCGGCGTGCTGTTCTCCGACCGGGGCACCCCGGACGGCTACCGCCACATGAACGGCTACAGCAGCCATACCTACAAATGGTACAACGCGGCCGGGGAATACTTCTGGGTCAAATACCACTTCAAGACCAACCAGGGCATCCGCAACCTGACCCGCCAGCAGGCCGACGCCCTGGCCGGCACCGATCCCGATCACGCCACCCGGGACCTGTCCGCGGCCATCGACGCCGGCGATTTCCCGTCCTGGACCCTCGAAATGCAGATCATGACCCCCGAGCAGGCCAAGGACTACCGCTACGACATTTTCGACGTGACCAAGGTCTGGCCCCATGCCGACGTGCCGCCCGTCGTCATCGGCACGCTCACCCTCGACCGCAACCCGACCAACTACTTCGCCGAGGTGGAACAGGCGGCGTTTAATCCGAGCAACTTTGTGCCCGGCATCGCCGCCTCGCCGGACAAGATGCTCCAGGGCAGGCTCTTTTCCTACCACGACACCCATCTGCACCGCCTGGGACCCAACTACCAGCTCATTGCGGTCAACGCGCCACGCCACGCCCCGGTCGCCAATTACCAGCGCGACGGGGCCATGCGCACGGACAACGGCGGTGGCGCCGGCCCCAACTACTGGCCCAACAGCCTGGGCGGCCCGGCCCCGGACCCGACGGTCCTGGAACCCCACGCGCCCCTCGACGGCGAGGCCGGCCGGTTCGCCTACACCCATCCCAATGACGACTTCGAACAGCCCGGCGCCTTCTACCGCAAGGCCTTAAACGACCAGGACCGCGACCATCTCGTGGGCAACATCGTGGAGCACCTGGCCGGGGCCCTGCCCCGCATCCAGAAGCGCCAGTGCGCCCTGTTTTCCAAGGCCGACTCCGAATGGGGCGAGCGGGTGGCCGCCGGCCTCGGGCTCGACCCGGGCGAAATCAAGCGCCTGGCCGACCTGGACGCCGAAGCCCGGGTAGCGGCCACCGCTGTGGAATAAAAGAAGAAAGAAAATGAACGGAGACGGAGGAGGAAACGCCTCCGGCGGCCAGGAGGGGAGTGACTCCCCTCCTGGACCTCCCCGGAAAGGGGATACGACAAGTCTCGGGACGCGGAGGAAAAGAAGCGGGAAAGTGTTGGGCTAGGCCGACATGCCGGCCAGTTCGAGCAGCCAATAGCACACGGCGGCGACAATGGCCGCAGCCGGGATGGTCAGCACCCAGGCCACGACCAGCCGGCCGGCCACGCCCCAGCGTACGGCCGAAAGCCGTTTGGATGCGCCCACGCCGATGACCGTGGTCGAAATGGTATGGGTGGTGGAAATGGGCGCGCCCAGGGCCGAGGCCCCGCAGATGACGGCCGCGGCCGCGGTCTCGGCCGCGAAACCGTGGATGGGCTCCAGCTTGAAGATCTTGTGCCCCATGGTCTTGACGATCTTCCAGCCGCCGGTGGCCGTGCCCAGGCCCATGGACAGGGCGCAGGCGATCTTGACCCAATTCGGCACCGACATATCCGGAATCTCGTGAAAAATGAAAAGCGCCAGGGTGATGATGCCCATAGTCTTCTGGGCGTCGTTCAGGCCATGGCTCGTGGCCATGAAGGCCGAGGACACGATCTGGAGTTTTTTGAACAGGAAATTGACCCGCCCGGGCGAGCTCGTGCGCACGAGCCAGGACAGCAGCACCATGAGCAGATAGCCGGAACCGAATCCGGCCAGGGGAGAGAGCACCAGCGGCAGCACGATCTTGTGCACGATGGACAGGTAACTCGGCGCGCTCCAGCCGCCAAAGGCGATGGCCGCGCCGATCAGCCCGCCCACCAACGCATGGGAGGACGAGGACGGCAGTCCCCAATACCAGGTGAGCAGGTTCCAGCAGATGGCCCCCATGAGCGCGGCCAGGACCAGGGCATGGGAACCGGCAACCATCTTCGGATCGACGATGCCGCTGCCCATGGTGTGGGCCACGGCCGTGCCCAGAAAAGCCCCGAGCAGGTTGAGTGCCCCGGCCATGCACACGGCCGTGAACGGGGAAAGCACCTTGGTCGAGACGATGGTGGCAATGGCGTTGGCGCTGTCGTGGGCCCCGTTGGTGAAGTCGAAAAGCAGGGCCAATCCCACCACCGCAACGAGAAGGATGGGGAGATCAAGCATTTTTGAGCATCACCCCTTCCAGGACATCGGCCAGGGACTCGGTGCGGTTGACCGCATCCTCGATACGGTCGAAAATGTGCTTCCATTTGACGATTTCGAGGATGGCGTCGTAGTCGCGCCGGGCATCCCCGCCATCGTAAAGCTCGCCGATGCCGACCATGATCAGGGTCTCGCACTCGTGCTTGAGGTTCTCCACCTTGTGGAAATGTTCCTCGGCCTTCTTGCTTTTGCTCATGAGCTGGAACACGACGCCGAGTTCGTCGATCATCCCCCGCATGTTGGTCACGATGCGCCGGGCCGGGTAGCGGATGCGCTCGAACCCGAACAGGCCGATGCGCGAGGCAATGGCCTTGATCAGGTTGAGGATGTCCTCCTGGGTCAGGTTGATCTCGTGGATGTCCTCGCGGTCGATGGGAGTGATGAAGGTGAGGGACAGTTCCTTGGCGATACGCCGGCTGATGGCGTTGCCCTCGGACTCGATGATGGTGATGCGCTTGCAGCGCTCCTCCACGTCCTCGAAGGAAGTGAACAGGTCGTCGAGCACACCGGCCGCCTTGGCTACTTTGCGGTGTTGCTCCTTGAACAGATCATAAAATTTCGCCGACCTGGGAAACAGGCTGAAACCCATGCGCCTCTCCGCTGGTTATGGGATGCGTGGCCAGAGGCCACGAACGTGTCATGCCAACCGGTCAGGTAGCCCGGGGCAGCCGCAGTACCCAGACGGCCCCATCGAGAACGACCGATCCGCCCCACGGCGCAAGCACCTCGCCGGGCGGCGCGGCATCCAGGGCCACCGGGCCCTGGAACCGGATCTCCACCATTGCCTCGTCCACGGCCACCGACACGGCCACGGTCGCCCCGGCCGGTGCCTGGCCGAGCAGATCCGCCAAGACCCGGGTCAACACGCCGTGGTCGACCCGGACCGGCGCCGGACCGTCTGGCGCCGCAACCAACCGGGCCGTGACCCCCCGGGCCCGCAGCAGGGAGCCGGATTCGGCCAGGGCCTGCTTGAAGGCGGCCAGGGCATCGCCGGCCGGCACGGCCGCAGCCGCGGCCGCGAACCGGTCCCGGGCCGCCGCGAGCAGATCGTCGATGACCTCGCGGATATCGCCCGCGCCCCGGATGACCACATCCAAGGCGGTCCGGGCGGCACTCGGGTCCGAAGCCGCCAGGTCCCGGGCCGTTTCGGCATAGCCCTGGACCTTGGTCAGGGGCGTGCGCAAACGGTGGGAGGCGTCGATGACGAAATCGCGAAAAATCCGGTCCAGGGCCGCCACTTCGGTCACATCATGAAACGTGGCGATGCGTGTGTGGGCATCCCCGGCCACCGGCACCACGGAAATCTCGGCCATGCGCTCGCCCGGCAGCTCGTAGCGCCCGACCGGTCCCTGGCCCGGATGCTCCCCGCCCAGGCAACGTTCGATGGCCAGGCTCATGCCGGCTTCGATGGGCGTCTTGCCCACCGGGTCGGCGTTCCGGGGAAACATGGCGGAAAGCGCCCGGTTCACGGCCTGGATACGACCCCGGTCGTCGAGGATGGCCACGCCTTCGGCCATGCCGTCCAGGATGGCGGCCTGACGTTCGCGCCGCTCCTCGATCTCCCGGACATGGGCACCCACCCGTTCGGCCAGGACATTGACCGCCTCGGCCAGGGGCGCGAAATCCCGGGCCGGCACGATGTGGATGCGCCGGTCGTATTCACCCCGGCCGATGGCCGCCACCACATCGGAAATTTCCTTCACCGAATGCGACATGCTCCGGGCCAGACCGTAAGCGACCAGCCCGCCGGCCACGAAAACCAACCCCAGCACCCACAGCAAGGTGACCCGCAGCCGGCCCAGTTCGCCGCGCAGGGACGAAACCGGCAAGGCCAGCCGCAGCACGCCGGCCGGTACGCCCGGTATCCCCGGAAAGGGCTCGGCCACGTACAGCATGTCCCGACCAAGGGTATGGCTCAGGCGCACGTCCTGCCCGTAACCGCCGGCAAGTGCCTGGCGCACTTCGGGTCGGGCGCCGTGATTTTCCATTTCAGCCACGCCCGAGGTCGTGACTTCGGAATCGGCCACCACCCGACCGTCCACGATGTAGGTCAGGCGGAACCCCAGATGGGGGCCCAGGGAATCCACATACGCGGCCAGCCCGGCCTCGCCGGACACGGGCGTGCGGGTGATGAGCAAATAGCGGACAAGTCCCAGGGCACTGCGCGCCCGGTCCTCGGCCTCGGCCACCACCGTGTGCTCGGACTGGCGCGTGGCAAAGACAAAGACCGCACTGAGGACCAACAAAAAAATGCCCCACGTCCAGAGCAGATACGTCAAGGTGATGGACCGTTTGGCCATAGGCCCTCCCGCGGGGTGACGACGACGTGACAAACCGGTTGCGAATGCGTGGCGTCCTGGTGACGCGCGCGAGTCGGGGAAGATATAGGCGGCCACGGCCCTGGCCGCAAGCCCGGAATAGGGGGGCCCGGCACGGGCGGGAGGCGGGGGAGAACGCCTCCGGCGGCTAAAGGGCGTTGCCCTTTGGAAACCCTTCCGGGAAAAGACCGTTCCGCAGCCTCGATTCCTGGAGGCGCGAGCTCGCCACGGAGCGAAGCCTTGCCTGCGCCTGCGGCACGGCCTACAGGCCTTGTTACGGAGGCCACATGCGGTTTGTTACGGCGCCACAGACCTTGCCACGGTTGCTGCTTTGGCTGCTGGTCACCAGCCTGCTGGCCACCCTTGGGGCCTGCGCCGGGGTGCCCGATCCGGCGATCCGGCGCCACGACGCCCTGGCTCTGGCCGGGCCGGACGGTTTCACCCCTCTGCCCGGGGCGCCGGGCTCCGTGCCGGTCCTCATCCTGGTCCATCCCGGCCCGGGCGAAGATCTGGTGGTCTATATCGAAGGCGACGGCCTGGCCTACCGCGACCGCCACACCCCCTCCCCGGACCCGACCCCGGTCGATCCCCTGGCCTTGCGCCTGGCCCTGCTCGACCCCGCGCCCAAGCGGGCCTACCTCGGCCGGCCCTGCCAGTATGCCGCGCCGCTGGCCGCCGCCACTTGCCCCGAGCGCCTGTGGACCACGGCCCGGTTCGGCCCCGAAGCCCTGGCCGCCCTGGACACGGCCCTGGATCAGGCCAAAGCGGCCACGGGCGCCCGGCGTCTCCATCTGGTGGGCTATTCCGGGGGCGGGGCCATGGCCGTGCTGCTGGCCGCGAGGCGAACCGACGTGGCGAGCCTTGTCACCGTGGCCGGCAACCTCGACACCGCCGCCTTCGTCGCCTGGCACCAGGTGACGCCCATGACCGCCTCGGCCAATCCCCTGGACGCGGCCCCGGCCGTGGCCCGACTGCCCCAGGCCCATGTGGTGGGCGCGCGCGACCGCATCTGCCCGCCGCTTCTGTCCGCCCATTTTCTCGACCGGCTGGGGAATCCGCCGGGCGCGCAGCGCATCGTCCTGCCCGGGGCGGAGCATCACCAGGGATTGGCCGCTGCCTGGCCGAAACTTCTTGCGCGCATCCGCCGGGAAATCGCGCCCTTGCCCACGCCAATCGATCGGACCTCACAGCCGGCAGGGCCCCGGCGGGACGCCTCACCGGTGTTGCCAGCCGCTATAAAAAGGAATAGTTAAAAATATCATGTTTCCTTCAACCAGGAGCATCCCCATGCGCCGCACGCCACTCCTTGCCTGCATGGCCTTGTGTCTGGCCCTGTCCGCCTGCAACGCTGTTACCGCCATCAATAATAAAGACATTTCCGGAAAGCCGACGATTTACGCCAAGGTGAACAAGGAGCCGGATGCCCGGCTGCTCGGCTGTTTCACCCGCCCGCGCCCCCAGGAATACAAACGGCCCAACTCCTACGAGTTCTGCCTGGTCAAGGATGGCGACAAATACGCCATGTACTACTACATCCTGGACGGCAAATCCCTGGCCACCTTCAAGGGCTGGTCGCCGAGCCTGATCGACGGCGATTCCGTCACCAGCGGCTATGACGGCTCGCGTTACTTCGTCAAAGACGATGGTGTCTGGCAGATGACCACGGTCGGCGGCCCCCATCCCATGAAGCGGATCAAGTAACGAGGCGCCCCCGCCCCGGGGACATCCTGCCAGGACCGGACCGTCGTTTCGCACGCGGCGCCTGGCGTGTCGACCGGCCTGAAAACGTGTTCGAATCTTGACGGCGGTGATCGCACCGCCGTCAAGATTGTTGTGTTCCGCCCCAGCCGCCCACCTTCTGTTCGGAAACGCATCCCGCCTGCCCCAATCCAGTGCCACGGCAGGGAATATTTCCGGGGTGAAATGGATGACAACCCGTGACGGTCCGGTTATATCCGCGCCATGTGGGAAACGATCGCCATCTTTGTCGGCATCTTCGTCGTCCTGAGCGCCGGGCTGTGGTTTTTCATCCGCCAGAACGCCCGCAAGCGCAACGATGTCATCGCCTCGGGAAAATTCGACTTCGACGCGTTCAAATCCCGGGAAATTGCCCGGCGGGGCATTCACGACACGACCAGGATCGGCAAGTCGCGTTGACGGACGCCGCGTCCGATCACCGACTGCGCTTGATCTCCTTTTGCGCCCTTTCCTGCCCGGCCCACCCAAGGAGAACATCATGCCCCGATTGTGCACTTTCCTGTTGTCCAGCCTGCTGATATCCGCCCTGTGTCTCCTGGGCACGGCCGCCGCGGTCCGAGCCGCCGACCCACCGGCAACCCTCGCTGGCATCGGCCTCGGCGATGAAGCCAAGCAGCATAAAAAACGCATCCGCCTCAACAAGCCGCGCCCCATGGATGCCGCGCCCTGGCTGCGCCGCTTGCCCGTGACCGGAGACAAATACTTCACTGGCGGCTACGTGCTGGTCGGCACCTGCGCCGCGCCCGGTCGGGTCGTGCGCATCAAGCTCCGCTACCGCGATACCAGCGTGGATTTCTTCCGCAAGCTGGCCGGGGACATGCTCGGCAGCTACGGCGATCCGGCCGAATACAAGGGTGACTTCGAGGGCAGGACCATGGGCAACAAATGGTCGTTCACCGATAGCTCGACGCGCCCCGTGAGCCTCATCCTCCAACACACCGAGGGCGAGGACCCGGAACTGGGCACCGGCACCACCATCAAGCTCACCAACTGGGGCCTGCTCGAAGCCGAACGCGCTTGCTACCAGGAACGCCATGCCCCGGCCGTGACCGCCGCCACCCCCAAGGCCACCGCCAAGGACAACGGCTACCTGCCTAAATAACGGAGGGCGCCATGCGTGACCTGGCCTACGAACCGTCGCTTGCAACCGGATTTGACGACATCGATGAGCAGCACCGGATGTTTCTCGACATGCTCGGGGAACTGGCCACGCGCATCGAGCAAGGCGCCCATCGCCAGGGCTTTCTGGACGCCTTGCAGGGCATGCGCCTCTACGCCGCCCAGCACTTCAGCGACGAGGAAGCCCTCATGACCCAATGGGAATACCCGGAATACGAGGCCCATTGCCGGTTGCACGGGACGTTTCGCACCATGACCGAGGAGCTGGAGAAACGGGCCGCCGAGGGCCCAGGACTCGTCTCCCTGGAAATGCTCGAATTTCTGGGCCAGTGGTTCATCGGCCACATCCGCACCGAGGATTTGCGCTTCGCCGCCCACGCCAAGGCGCAGCGGGAAGTCGGAGGGGCGTAGGGGCAGGGAAGAAAGCCTCCGGCGGCCAAAGGGCGCGGCCCTTTGGAATCCCGGATGGGAAAACGCTTTTAGGGGGCGTTGCCGGTCACTTCGGGCGGATTTTTGAGCGTGAGGGCGAAAATGTAGCGTTCCACCACCTCCAGCACCACCACGTTCGGCCGTTCGGCCCGGATGATCTCCGGCGAAAAGGCGTGGGACCACAAAAATACCGACCGCGAAAACCCTTCGGCCAAATACGGCACCATGGGCCGGGTGAAGGAATCGTGGAAAAAAACCGCCCGGGGCCCGTCCGGCCGGTCCGTCTCGCGCGCGATACGATCCCGGCCCGGCTGACCGGCCGGATCGGCATAGGCGCCGGGAGCGGCTTCACGCGCCTTGGCATCGAGCAGGCGCGGCACGATATCCACTTCGGTCAGCACGTCCGGCATGAGCAGCATCTCGGCCAAATCCCCACCCGGTTGCTCTTTTTCCTCAATGACACAGGCGGCATCGGTCAGGGGCGAAAGCCCCGGCAGTCTGTCGCCAAGGGCCGCCACCACCGCCGACGCGGCCCGGTAGGCGCCGAACCGGTTCCAGTGGGTGTCGGTCTTGAGGTAGGCCCGGTGCTCGGTCTTGGCCTGGGCGAGGGTCTGACGCAAGTCGAGCACCGCCACTCCGGCTTGGCGCAGGGCCGGCAGGACCTGATCGAGCCGCGACCGCGGCCCGAGGGGCCGTAGGCCGGCCGGCAGGAACTCGGGATAGACGGTCGCCTTGTTCGGCGCCACCACCACCAGATAGGCAATGCCTTGGGCCGCCAGCCAATTTTGGCGCTCGACCTGCGTCCGTACCATGGTCGCGATGTCCCCGGCATCAAGGGGTATGGCGTTGAGAGCATCGTCCAGGGCCGATTCCTGGGTGAAATAGAGCCAGCCCTCCCGTCCCCAGAGGACCGACGGCGCCGGCGACTGGCCCAAAAGGGCCAGACGCAGCCGGAAGCCGGCGCGGATCAGATGGTCGCGAAACGGGGCCGCGTCCCGGGCATGGGCGGCCAGGGCCGGACCAAAGCCGGTCGGATCGCGCCAGAGGGCGGAGAGGGCCGGAGCCGGGGCCAGGGGCCGTTTTTCCACGGCCAGCCGCCCCGAAGGCACGCCAAGCAGGGCCAATTCCACCGGCGCGGCCAGAAAGAGCACGAAGAGCAGACATTGGAGACGGGCAAGCAACCTGGGCATGATCAGAACCTGGCGTAGATAAACGGGCTGAAGGTGCCGGCCGCGATCTGCATGGCGGCAGCGGCCAAAAGCAGGGGCAGGGCCACGGTCTGGGCCAAGCCGGATACCAGGGCCTGGCGGCGGCTGGCCAGCCGGGCCAGACACGCTTCCCAGACCCCGGCCAGGGGCAGGGAAAAAAGCACCGCCGCGCCAAGGGCCACGAGTTTGGCCCGGTCCACGCCCGTGGCCAGGGTGTAGGCGAAACCGTCCAGGGAAAAGGAGAACAACCCCTGGAAATAGGCCCAGGCCCCGGGCAGGTCCGGAGCCCGGAACAACACCCAGCCGAGCATCACCGCAAGCAGGGCATAGCCGTGGCGGACAGCGGCCGGGGACGCATCCAGCAGCCGGCCAAGGCGCGTACGCTCCACGGACAGAAACAGGCCGTGCCACAAGCCCCAGACCAGAAAATTGACCGTCGCCCCGTGCCACACGCCGCACAGCGTGAAAACAACAAGCAGATTGCACCGCACCCGCCAGGGCGCCACCCGGCTGCCGCCCAAGGGGATGTAGAGGTAGTCCCGGAACCAGGTGGACAGGGAAATGTGCCAGCGCCGCCAGAATTCGCGCACGGATTGCGAGATGTAGGGGTGGTCGAAGTTCTCGGGCAGGCGCAAGCCGAACATCCGCCCCAGGCCCACGGCCATGTCTGTGTAGCCGGAAAAATCGAAATAGAGCTGGGCCGTGTAGCAGGCGAGCCCGAGCCAGGCCGTGCCCATGTCCGGCCCGCCGGCCTTGGCAAAGGCCGCATCGGCCAAAGGCGCCAGCGTGGCGGCAATCAGCGTCTTTTTGGCCAGGCCCACGGCGAAACGCCAAGCGCCCTGGCGAAAATCCTCCAGGGTCGGGGAAAGCTTCCCCATGTCGGCCAAAAGCGGCCCGAACCGGGCAATGGGGCCGGCCGTGATCTTCGGGAACAGGGCCATGGCCAGGGAAAACCGGGTCAGACTGGTTTCGGCCAGCGTGGTGCCGCGCTTGACGTCCACGAGGTAGGCCACGGCCTGGAAGGTGAAAAAGGAAATGCCGAGCGGCGCGGGGAGCGGCCCGTATTTGTAAAAGGCGAGCAGGCCGATATTGGCGACCACACCCAGGGCGGTCAGTCCGGCCCGGCCGCGCGGCGAGGCCCGACCCGCACTCCGGGCAAGGAGAAAATTCCCCAGCGTGGCCCCGACCAAAATCGGCATGCCGGCCGCATCGGCCAGGAAAAAATAGACAAGGCTTGCGCCGAGCAGCACCCACACCCGGCCCGCGCGCGGGCACAAAAAAAAGACGCCCAGGACAAACGGTAGAAAATAATAAAGGAAAAGCGGTCCATCCAGCGTCATCGGCAAGCCCCTCCCGGCTGGGCCAAGGTGCCCGCAGCCGGCCGCCGTGTCCAGTCCCGATCACGGCCATGCGCTGCAAGAATGCTGTAATGAACGCCTCCGGCGGCCAAAGGGCTCCGCCCTTTGGAATCCCGACACGACAAGCTGCCCCGCGGGCCTCGACGCCACGGCCGGTCCGGCTTATCACCCGGCACGGACAGATGACCCACAAGGACCTGCCATGCCGCGACCGCACCACCGCATCCGCGTCACCGACGAGCTGGGCCAGGAGCAGCGTCTGGCCCCCGGCCACGATGTCGTGAGTTCCTCCCGAAGCCGGGACTGGCTCGTGCTTGGGCTCGGTCCTGATCCTAAGGCCCTGGCCGCGTCCCTGCCGCCCGGGGCCCGGGTCCGCTATGTGGAATGCCCGGCCTTGTGGGAACAAATGGACGCGGACTGGCGCGCGGCCATCCCGGCCGACTGGCAACGCATCGAAACCTTCGATCCCCTGGCCAAGGAAAACATCCTGTTTTCCGGAGCCGGCCGGCGGCTCTTCCCCGGCTTCTGGACGCCCTTCCTGGCTGCCCTGCTCCTGCCCTGCCCGGCCGTGCACGCGGCAGCCGGTCCGGATACGGTCCTGCTCGGCGCAAGCGAAGGCAGTACCCTGGCCCCGGACGTGCGCCAGGCCTTTCGCGACGAAGGCCTGACCGTGCGCAGCCTGGACCGGGCCGATCTGCTCGACTGTCTCGAAGAGAGCCGGCCGGTGCTGGCGCTCTCTCTCAACTTCGCCGGCCTCGACCGGGTCGGCGAAGTCCAGGCGCTGCTCGACCGGGCCGGAGTGCCGGTGGCGGTCTGGTGCCTGGACAACCCGTTTCTCCTCCTCGCGGGCGTGCGCAACGCGGCCTGGCGCGCGCTACGCCTTTTTGTCACCGATGCCTGGTGCGTGGAACCGCTCATCCGACACGGCGCCCGTCATGTCCAGGTCCTGCCCCTGGCCGCCGGCCGGAATTTTTTTATGGCCGCGCCCGACCACCCGGAACTGGGACAGTCCCTGCTCTATGTCGGCCGCAGTGCCATTCCGGACAAGGATCTCGTCTTTTCCGGCCTGCACCTGCGCCCGGAACGCGTGGCCGAGGCGCGGGCTATGCTCGAACGCGGGGAGCGCCCGGATTTCGGCTGGTGGGCCGCACAGTTGGGATGTGAAACGCTCTGGCCGGGCCGGGATGCCAGGCGCGTGGGCCTTGGCGCCGAAGCCTTGACCCGGGACTGGCGGGTGTGCGTGCTGCGCCAGGCCGCGCGCTCGGGTCGGCTGGCCGTGTGCGGGGACGAAGCCTGGCGGGAGCTCCTGGACGAGCCGTTCACGGCCCTGCCCGGCGTGGACTATCAGGAAGGGTTGCCGGGACTTTACGCCTCGGCCCGGTACGTGCTCGGCGCGGCCAGCCTGCTGCTGCCCCACGCCTTGAGCCAGCGCCATTTCGATGTCTGGGCGGCCGGTGGCTGTCTGCTTACCGATGCCACGCCCGGCCTCGATCTGTTTCCGGCGGAACTCACACGTCCCATCACCTATCGGACCGTCCAGGAGCTCCCGGAACTGCTGCGGCGCCTGGACCGGGAGCGGACCGCGCTCATTGCGGCCTGGCGAACCCAGATAGCCGGCGCCCACACCTACCGCCACCGGGTCCGGACCATTCTGGAGAGCCTCGCTTAGGAGCGCCCCCCAAAAAGAAGAAAGTCCTTTATCTTATCTCGTTGATCATCAGTAATGCCCTGTTGAAGTTTCATCACATCTCTCCTGGGAAAAGGAAGCGCCTGGGCTAGACCAATTTTTGGCATATCTTAGTAACTATACAAACACTTACACAATACCTAACTAACCATTTTCTATCTACTTTAAAATACAATTTTAAATTTACAAACGAGTTGACAATATCTTGCAATAGAATTAAATTTAAAATTAAGTTAAAAATTTTTATTATAATTTTGAACTTGGAGGTCATTTCGATGAGGAATAATTATTCTTTTTTACTATTGCCGTTATTTATAATATTTATTGCATCTTGCGCAAAGCAGCCAACATTAGGTGATGTGCATAATATCAACAATTCGAACTTATACACTGACATGGCATCAAACATAATAACATTATCTCATGATGTAACAACTCAATATGATTTATCTTCTCTACCAGGCGCAATTCTCATCAATAAAGGAGAAACAGCTTCGTGTGGGAAAAATTGCACCACAGATGTGTATGAAGTAGCTCCAGGAACATATATTAAAGCAGGGATTCCTACACCAAAAATCGAACCAATAACTACACCGAATAGCTTTACAAGTATTGTCACCAATAAATTTTCTACTTCTGGACAAGCAACAGCATCATTAGCAAGCATAACGCTAAGCCTCTCAAATAATCAGGTTGGCGATTTAAGTATTATTGATACAGAAAAATGCTCTTTAAAAAGGGACGACATGGATGGAAATAGTGTTGCCAAGTTTAATTCTGCTAATCCATTCTCTCCTGGAGAAAAGCGCTACTGGGTGCAAGGAGTAGTATTATGCGTCGGCAACATGAAAATATTTGACGAAATAGATACAAAGGCAACGGCTACCTCTGCTATTGTAAAAGCAGATGGAAACTTTTATGCTTCAACAAATCAAGCGAAACAAACGCTATATATCAAGGCAACTTTAATACCGATAGCAAATAAAATTGGTTCCTTCAAGAAGTCAGCAGAACGTTTTGCTGAAGTCCAAAGTTTATCTGCAACACTAAGCAGCAATATTAATGGTGTTCCAGAAGTTACATTAAAAAAATTTATCAAAAACTAAGCGTCTGCATATATAGAACTGTTCTAAAATTGATTACACAAGACACCTGCCCGGACTCTACATAATGCCACCTCGAACAACAAAGCCCCGGAGTCACCGGGGCTTTGTTGTTCGAGGCCTTGATTAACTACTCAAGGCCTCGTTTTTCTAGTGTGTAATTCTTTTTATTTTGTTTCTCGTTGAGCCTGCAATCTTAAAAAATACTACCATATTTTCAAGGGAGACACAGAAGCGTCGCGCTCCCGAAATGGTCATTGGCAGGGCTCGGGCGGAGGCACGACCACGCTTTCGAGGCTGGTGCCGTCGTTCCCGGTCACCCGGGTCAGGCACAGGGATTTGATCGGATTGCCGTCGTTCTCGAAGTCGAAACGGCCGGTGACCCCGTCATGGGGCGGCAGGGCGATCAGGGCCCGGGTCACGGCCTCGGGTGCGATGCTCCCGGCCTGGGCCACGGCGTCCAGCACCACGTCCACGGCATCCTGGGTCAAGGCGCCGAGTTCCGTGGCCGGCCGTCTAAGTGCTTTGCGGAAAGCGACCGCATAGGCCTTGGAGGTCTTCCCGGGCGCATCCTCGCGCCAGTGATCCACGAACACCGCACCCTTGAAAGCCGACAAGCTCGACACCTCGGGCCCGTTCCAGGAATCCCCGCCAAAAAGCGCGCCGGTAAAGCCAAGACTCCGGGCGGCCAGGCCCTGCAGCACCACTTCCTTGTTCGGATTGGGCAAAAACAGTGCCTGCGGGTCCTTGGCCAAGGCCTGGCGGAGCAGCGGACGAAAATCCCGATCCCGATCCGGATAGGTCAAAAGGCTCACTTCCCCGCCACAGGCCGTAAATGCCTGCCCAAACGCCTCGGCCAGGGAACGGCTCGCCAGATTGTCCGCATTGGCCACCACACTCACCCGGTGCAGACCGAGTTCCCGCACGGCCAGCCGCCCCAGGACCATGCCCTGGAACGCGTCGGTAAAGGCGATGCGGAAGATGTGGGGCCGCCCGGCCGTGACCACGGCGGCCGTGGCCGAGGGCGTGACCAGGGGCACACCGACCGCCTCGGCGGCCTTGGCGGCGGCATCGGCCAGCCCGCTGCTGTATGGGCCGATCACGGCCGTGACATGCTCGCGCGTGGCCAGCTCCCGCACGACTTTAGCCGCTTCCTCGGGAGAACCCAGGTCATCGCGAACCAAAAGGCGAATGCGGCAGGCCCGACCACCGATGGCCGGCCGGCCATGCTCCACGGCCTGGTCCACGGCAAACCGCGCCGCTTCCAAGGCGTCCCGGCCGGAGCGGAAATCCTCGCCGCTGAAGGTGGCCACAAAACCCAGGCACACTTCCGGGACATCCGAACGGAAACAGGCGGCCACGGCCAAAACGGCCAGGACCGGCACGAGCATGACCCGGAGGATGGCCAGGCGGGGGGCAACAGCCATGGGAACCTCCTCGTCGGTTGGGGGCTTTTACGGCAGGACCGGACGCTGCCCCCGGGCAGCGTCGAAGGTGGTTTCCCACCAGGGCAAAAAGGCTTCGCCGCTGGCGAGATTCGGCCCGAATTGCACTTCCGGATCGTAGGTCCACACCGACAAGCCGGACAGGGCCTCGCCGCCGGCCCGCAGTTTCAGTTCCAGGCGGGGCGAGGTCAAAACATGGGCCGTGCGCAGCCGCAGGGCATCGGCCCGCAAATGCTCGAAATCCTGAAGCGTGAACCGGTGCCGGTCGTGGATGTAGAACACCATGCGCGGCGGCAGGCCGAGCAGCCGGCGCAACATGTCCGGCAGCACGTCCCGGTCGGATTCCCCGAGCACCGCGATGTAGGGTTCGCCGGCCAGATCCTCGGCCGCAGCCGCCCCGGACGGCCCCCGGAAACGCCAAATGCCGAACGTCATGCCGAAAATCGGGCGCGCAAAGGCTTTGAGCCGCCGGGAAGCCGCCTGCATGACCGTTTCCAGCCGGTCGGCCCCGGCAAAGACGCAAAAGGCCGTGGCCCGGTCCAGGGTCGTGGCATCGCCGCGCCAGACTCCGGCCGGCACGGGCCGGTTCCAGCCCGGTCCCAAATCCTCGGGGGTGAGCAAGACGAGGTTCGTATCCCGGGCCACCCGGTAGTCCGTCACCGCGTCCTGCAGAATGAGCAGGTCGGGGTCGCAGGTGGTCACGGCGGTCCGGGCAGCCTGGATGGGATCGGCAGAGACCAGAATACGGCATTGCGAACAGTAGCGGGCGAGCAGGGCCGCCTCGATACCGGTGTCCTGGGGATCGGCGTCGGGCAGGGCGCGCAGGGGCGTCTCCGGTGCGGGCGCCTCGCCGGGCGGCACGGCGACGGCCGCGCGCAGCCCCCGGGCCGCGGCCCAACCGAGCAGCCAGGACGTAAGCAGCACCCGCCCCCGGCTGTCCGGGGACATGCCGCCCACCGCCACGGTCGGCGGTCCGGGACGGCACGTGCAGCGCAGCCCCCGGGTGTGGAGCAGGCGGTCGAGCCGGCGCCACAAGGCATAGCCCACGGCTGGTGGCACGAGAAGCCCCCGGCCCAGCCGCCGGGCCAGTTCGTCCGGCGACGGCAGGGATGGCAAGAAAACGGAGGGGCGCAAGCGCCCCTCCCTGCGACGGCGGAAACGGTTCACGCCCTGGATCGCTCCCCGATCGGGAAAGGGCGTTTGCGGGCGGTGTCGACGGTCATGTCGCTGCCCTTATCGTTTGCGGACCTAGTCCCGGCTGGAGCCGAACAGGCGCAGCATCATGAGGAACAGGTTGATGAAATCCAGATACAGGGTCAGCGCGCCGAGGATGGTGCCTCGCCGCACGGCCGTGGCGTCGTCGGCCGGCGCCATCTGGCCCATGACCTTGAGCTTTTGCGTGTCGTAGGCCGTGAGCCCCAGGAAAACCAGCACCCCCACGCACGAGATGACGAAATCCATCACCTCGGACTTGGTGAAGATGTTGACGATGGAGGCGATGATGATGCCGATCAGCCCCATGAACAGGAAGCTGCCGAACGAGGTCAGGTCCTTTTTCGTGAGCAGGCCGTACAGGCTCATGGCGCCGAACATGCCGCCCGAGACCAGAAAGGCGTTCATGATGGCCGATGGTGAATAGACCGCGACAATGACCGACAAAGTGACGCCGTTCAGGGCGCTGTAGGCCAGAAACAGCAGACTGGCCGTACCGGCGGACAGCCGGTTGATGGCTGCGGACAGCCCCACCACCAGAGCCAGTTCGGCGATGATCAGACCAAAAAATACGATCTGGTTGCCGAAAACGATCTGGCGCATGGCGGGCATTCCAATCGTGAACACCGACGCGCCGGCCGTGACCAGAAGGCCCAGGCACATCCAGCCGTACACCCCCCGCAGAAAGGCATTGACCACCTCGACGCGGGTTTGGGCGGTTTGCATCGAACCATAGGGATAGCTCATGTGTATTGTCCTCCTTGAAAGACGGGCAATCCTGCCAAGGCATATAACGCGGGGCCAGGCATGTGGCAAGGGGAGTCGAAACCGGCCGTTCGGTCGGCCCGGCCTTGCCCGACGGGCCCAAAGCCGGTAGGAAAATGGCCACGGAATCACGCCACAATGCCAGACACCCTGCTCGCCATCGAACATCTGCGCGCGGTCTTCGACACCGCCGCCGGCCCGGCCGTGGCCGTGGACGACATGTGCCTGACCGTGGACCGGGGCCAGACCCTGGCCCTGGTCGGTGAATCAGGCTGCGGCAAGACCGTGCTGGCGCTTTCCTGCCTGGGGCTGCTCTCCCCGCCCGGACGGGTGGCCACGGGCCGGGCGATCTTCGACGGCCGTGACCTGCTCGCCCTGCCCGAACGGGAACGCCGCACCATCCGGGGCCGGCGGGCGGCCATGATCTTCCAGGAGCCCATGACCGCGCTCAATCCTGTGCTCACCATCGGCGACCAGGTATCCGAGCCGGCCCGGGTACACAAACACCTGTCCCGACGCCAGGCCCTGGAGGCGGCCGCGGCCATGCTCGCCCAGGTCGGCCTGCCCGACCCCACGCGCCGCCTGGCCGGCTATCCCCACGAACTTTCCGGGGGCCAGCGTCAGCGGGTCATGATCGCCATGGCGCTCATGCTCTCGCCCCAGCTCCTCATCGCCGACGAGCCGACCACGGCCCTGGACGTGACCGTGCAACGCCAGATCCTCGACCTCATGCTCGACCTGGCCCGGGCCCGGGGCACGGCCATCGTACTCGTCACCCACAACCTGGGCGTGGTGGCCGAGACCGCCGACGCGGTAGCGGTGATGTATTCGGGCCGGCTCGTCGAATGGGCGCCGGTGGCCGCGCTGTTCCGGGACCCCCTGCACCCCTACACCCGGGGCCTGCTCGCCTCCCTGCCCCGCCTGGACGACCCGACCGCCGCGCTCACGCCCATTGCCGGCACGGTGCCGAGCCTGCTTGCGTTGCCGACCGGCTGTCATTTCCATCCCCGCTGCCCGGCGGCCTTTGCCCCGTGCGCACGCGACATCCCGCCCCTGGTCCTGCGACCGGACGGGCGGCGGGTACGGTGCTGGCTCCATGTCTGAACAGCCAAACGCGCCCCTGCTGGAGCTGACCGGTGTCTGGCGCCGCTACGCCACGCGCCAGGGCTTTTTCGCCGACCGGACACGCGAGGTCACGGCCGTGGCCGGCGTGGACCTGACCGTGGCCCGGGGCGAGACCGTGGGTCTGGTCGGGGAATCGGGCTGCGGCAAGTCCACCCTGGCCCGGCTGGCCGTGGGCCTGGAGCCCCCGAGTCGCGGCACGGTGCGCCTGAACGGCCGCGCCATCCACGGCCCGGACGGCCTGACCGGCCGGGAGTTGCCCCGGCTGGTGCAGATGATCTTTCAGGACCCGTTTTCCTCCCTGAACCCGCGTTTGCCCATCGGCTGGACCGTGGCCGAAGGGCTGCGGGCCATGGGCGTGGGCTCGCGCCGGGAACGCCGGGAGCGGGTGCTTACGCTGCTCACCCAGGTCGGGCTGCTCCCCGAGCATGCCAGCCGATTTCCACACCAGTTTTCCGGCGGCCAGCGCCAGCGGGTGGCCATTGCCCGGGCGCTCGCCCTGTCGCCGGCCCTGCTCGTGTGCGACGAGCCGGTCTCGGCCCTGGACGTGTCGGTCCAGGCCCAGGTCATCAATCTCCTGGCCGACCTCAAGGCGCGCCTCGGACTGGCCTATCTGTTCATTTCCCACGACCTGGCCGTGGTCGGCCACCTAAGCGACCGGGTGGCGGTCATGTACCTGGGCCGGATCATGGAACTGGCCCCGGCCCGGGCGCTTTACGCCGACCCGATCCACCCGTATACCCAGGCCCTTCTTGCGGCCGTGCCCCGGCCCGATCCCGGACTGCGCCGTCCGACCGGACTGGCCGGGGAAACGCCTGATCCGGCCTCGCCGCCGCGCGGTTGCGTGTTCCACCCGCGCTGCCCGAGGGCAACACCCGAATGCGCCGCCACCGAACCGCCCCTGGTCGCCCTGTCGCCGGGATATTTCGTACGGTGCGCGCACCCCTAGATAAGGAGTCGTTTGTATGGATGCGATCGCAGAGGCCGCCGGAAGGATTTTCCGCGTCTTTTTGGCCGAGCATTGGGCCCGGTTCTATTTCGCCGTGGAACAGGAAGGCGTGGTCTATCTGGACCTGCCCGAGGATGTGCTGGCCGGCGTCGCGGCCGACGCGCCCGAACTGGCCGACTTCCTGCGGGGCTTAAACGGCCAGCCCCTGGACGCCGAAAGCTCCCGCAAGGCCATCGGCGAGCATGTGTTCTCCAGCCTGGAAGGCGGCACCTATCCGCCGGGCACCGTGGCCAAGACCTTTGACAGCCCGGCCTTCGGCCTGACCATGCAGCTTTTTTCCGTCTGGCTGTCCGGCCACGAGGGGCTCCTCGACACCGAGGTCATGCCCCTGGCCGAATGGGAACGCCTTTTTTCCACCTGGCGCCAGGACCCGGCCGTGTTGCGCTTCGCCCAGAGCTTAAGCGCCGCCGGGACCAAGACCGCCCCTGACAGCGGCACGGTCCACTAAGTCCGGTCAGTTCGCCAACCGCCAGCCCCGATCGCGCAGGCAACGGGCATAGACGTTGTCGTGGGCGTCGTCTTCGAGCACGTTGCCCAAGTATTGTACGGTCTGGCCCTCGATGGTGGGATCGGGGCTGAAGCGCGCCTCGCCGTAGCTGGGCGGAACGGTCTCGTTGGCCAGGGAATGGCAGAGGGACTTGTCCGCGGCCAGTCTGGCCCGGGCCTCGCGCGGGTCGGTGATATCGGGATTGACGTAGCGTGCGCAGCCGGCCGCGACCGCAACCGCGAAAACCATCCCCGCAATCCCACGCCAGCCCAACGTCTTGTACTGCATAATCCGTCCTTTTTGTGACAGATTTTCCGAACCGGCGCACCATGTCAAGAGGAAGCTCCCAGGCCTCCCTTTTGCCTCCCCGGCTTGACAGAAGAACAAAATCTCTTTTTATACTCAAAAAGCATGCATCGATTCAGGGAGGTATTCGATGGATACGTATCTTGCTCTGGCATTGGACATTGTGACGGCGCAGGCGAAGACACGAAACATGACGGAGATGGAAATCACCACCATGGTTTCCAAGCTGGCTGCCAGTATCAAGGACATCGATTCCGGTCAGTTACCCCAACCGGATGAAGCTGAAACAGTCACGATTCCCGATGCAAAAAAGGCGTTGAAGGAACGCAGCATCGTCTGCATGGAATCCGGCAAATCCTTTAAGGTCCTAACCCGCAAACATCTTGCGAAGTATGGTCTTACTCCCGAGGAATACCGCGAAAAATGGGGCTACCCCAAGGGAATGCCTCTTGTTTGCAAGGCTCTGCAACGGGAAAGACGCAAAAAAATGCGGGAAATGCGTCTGTGGGAACGTCGCGGAAAAGCAAAAGCGGAATAAACAACAGGAATACTGAGCGCAGTCACTGTACAATTACTTGTGCAGCCGTGAGATGAACCGGGCATGCCTTTGTCACGACGATGCGGCCAGGAACGGCAGTCCGCCTCCTGTCCCGTGCGCCGGGGCGGGGCATGCATCCGGCTCGGGAACGATCCTTCTTGACAATTCCCACCGAGAGCGTATTCTACTTTTTTGATGCTTTTTCGGCCAAGAGGCGATGTCACGCGCGACGCTGTCATGCTGCAGGCTCGTCGCCCCCTTCCGGACGCTCTCCCCGCCGAAAACCCCTGGCCCCGATCTTCCGATCCTGACGCGGCCCGCAGCTCCCGTTTCTCGATTCGCCGATCGCCACCGCGCCCCGGCGCGCGGTTCACTTTTGCCAAAGGATATCCTTTTGAGCTTCGCTTCTTTTTGTCTTGATCCCGTTTTGCTCGCCAATATCAAGCGCCTGGGCTATGAAGCCCCCACCCCCATCCAGGCCGAAGCCATCCCCCACGTGGCCGCCGGCCACGACCTCATGGGTCTGGCCCAGACCGGCACCGGCAAGACGGCCGCCTTTTTGTTGCCCATCCTGCATCGGCTCATGACCAACCCGAGCCGCTCGCGCGCCGTGCGCACCCTGATTCTGGCCCCGACCCGCGAACTGGCCGAACAGATCTACCGGGCCGCCCTGGACCTCGGCCGGGGCTCGCGCCTGCGCTTCGCGGTCATCTACGGCGGCGTGGGCCTGTTCCCCCAGACCCGGACCCTGCGCCAGGGCGTGGACGTGGTCGTGGCCTGCCCAGGCCGGCTGCTTGACCACATGGGCCAGGGAAACGTCCGCTTCGACCAGCTGGAAACCCTGGTCCTGGACGAAGCCGACCACATGTTCGACATGGGTTTTCTGCCCGACATCAAGCGCATTCTCGGCGCCCTGCCGACCTCGCGCCAGACCCTGCTCTTTTCCGCCACCATGCCCCCGGCCATCTCCGGCCTGGCCCGGGAAACCCTGACCGATCCGGTCACCGTGCGCATCGGCCATCTGGCTCCGCCCACCACCGTGGAGCACGCCATCTATCCGGTCGCCCCCACCCGCAAGGTGCCCCTGCTCCTGCACCTGCTCGGCCAGAGCGCCGGGGACTCGGTCATCGTGTTCACCCGCACCAAGCACCGGGCCAAGAACCTGGCCCAGGTGCTGTGCCGCGAGGGACACAAGGCCACCTGCCTCCAGGGCAACCTGTCCCAGCGCCAACGCCAGATCGCCATGGACGGCTTCCGTCGCGGCACCTTCCGGGTGCTCGTGGCCACGGATATCGCCGCCCGGGGCATCGACGTCTCCCAGGTGGCCCACGTGGTCAATTTCGACATCCCGGACACGGCCGAGGCCTACACCCACCGCATCGGCCGCACAGGCCGGGCCGAACACGAAGGGCAAGCCCATACGTTCGTCACCGGCGAGGACCTGGGCATGGTCCGGGCCATCGAAGCTCACATGAAAAAGCCCCTGCCCCGCCGCGAGGTGGAAGGCTTCACCCAGGACCCGGCCGAATGGCGGCGTCCCGCGCCCATGGCCGCGCGCCAGCCGTCGCGCAACCGTCCCTACGGCGACCGGTCCTACGGTGACCGGCCCCAGGGCGGCAATCGGTCCCGGAGCGATCGTCCCCAGGGCGAGCGCTCCTTTGGCGAGCGCTCCGGCAGCGACAGACCCCAGAGTGACCGGCCGCACAACAGCCGTCCCAGCAACGGCCAGCCCCGGTCCCGGGCGCCCCAAGGCCGCTCGACCTTCGGCCTGTCCCCGGAGCGTGAGGAGCGCCGTGACGGCAACCGTCCCCCGCGTCGCCAGCCCATGCCCCGCGCCGACGCCAGCGCCGCTTAAGGCAGGTTAGCGGCGAGGGGTTGGAGGGGAAAAGCCTCCGGCGGCCAAAGGGCGCTGCCCTTTGGAAACCCGTTACGGGGAGCCGCTCCAATCACACGTACGCAAACGGCCCGGTTCGGAAAGTATCCGAACCGGGCCGTTTTATTTGGCGGGCCGAGCCGTAAGCCGCATGACGATGATGCTTCCAATGGCCCCTGACAGGCCGTCATGCCACATTCGCCTCGCCGCCACCCGAAAGCGAAAAGGGATTCCAAAGGGCGAAGCCCTTTGGCCGCCGGAGGCTTCTCCCCTACCCCCCTACGCCCCTAGCCCCTTATCCCCTATCCTCTATTCCCCTATCCCACATTGCAGGCGCCAGGCCGCGAAGGCCTTGCGCCCGCGTTCCGGGTAGGCCAGCTTGCGATTGGCCTTGCGCATGCGTTCTTCGAGGGGCGGGGTGAGGCCGAAATTGACGTTGGACGGCTGGAAATGCTTGGCCTCGCTGCGCAGGTGCCCAAGCAGCGCGCCCAGGGCGGACTCGATCGGGGGCTGGGGCAATTCCCGGCCGGCGGACAGCCGGGTGCCGAGCTGGAGTCCGAGCCACAACCCGCAGGCCGCCGATTCCACGTAGCCTTCCACGCCGGTGATCTGGCCGGCCAGATACACCCCAGGGCGCGCCAGGAGTTCCAGGCGCTCGCCCAGCACCCGGGGCGCGTTGACGAAGGTGTTGCGGTGGATGCTGCCCAGGCGCGTGAACTCGGCCGCGTGCAGGGCCGGGATCATGCGAAAGATTCGCTCCTGTTCCCCGTAGGCGAGCTTGGTCTGGAAGCCCACCAGATTGAGCGTGGAGCGGTCCACGTTTTCCGGCCGCAGCTGCACCACGGCATAGGGCCGCCGGCCCGTGCGCGGGTCGGTCAGGCCGACCGGCTTCATGGGGCCAAAGGCCAGGGTGCGCTCGCCTCGCTCGGCCATGGCTTCGATCGGCAGGCAGCCCTCGAAATGGAGTTCCTTTTCAAAGGCCCTACTCGGCACCTTGCGCGCTTCGAGCAGGGCGGCCACGAAAGCCTTGTACGCGGCCTCGTCCAGGGGGCAGTTGCAATAGTCCCCTTCCCCTTCCTGCCAGCGCGAGGCCCAGAACGCCTGCTCCATGTCCACCGACGCGGTGGTGACGATGGGCGCGATGGCGTCGTAGAAATAGAGGCTGTCCTGCCCCACGGTCTCGGCCAGGCTCACGGCCATCCGGTCCGAGGCCAGGGGGCCGGCCGCCACCACCACGGTCTCGAAACCGGCCAGACACGGATCGGCCAGGCCCATGACCTCCCGGCGCACCAACGTCACGAGGGGTTCGTTTTCGATCCGGGCAGTCATGGCCGCGGCAAAATGTTCGCGGTCCACGGCCAGGGCCTTGCCGGCCGGCACCTGGGTGTCCCGGGCGACGGCGATGACGGCACTGCCCAGTTCCGCCATCTCGACCTTGAGCAGACCCACGGCCGTGACTGGCTCGTCGGAACGCAGGGAATTGGAGCACACGAGCTCGGCCAGCAGCGGACTGACATGGGCCGGCGAATAGGCCTGCGGCTTCATTTCGAACAGGGTCGTGGCGATCCCGAACCGGGCCAGGGCCAGGGCGCACTCGCACCCGGCCAGGCCGCCGCCGATGACGGCTACGGACATGGGCAATACTCCTTCGCAACGGTGAAGCGCCCCGGACAGGGGGAGAAAGTGCAACCGGAAGCGGTTCGGACGGTCCGAACCGCTCCGGTCTGTTACGGACGCGTGCCTAGAATGTCCAGCCCAGATTCAGGCTGCCCCAGCCGGCGCTGCGCAGGCCGCCAAGGTCCGTGCCGGCGGCCAGGCCGACGCTCAGGGTATCGTGGAACTTGGACGTGACCCCAAGGGACAGGGTGCAGGTATCGCGGTCCGTGATGGTGTTGCGGAAGTTGAACTCGCCGCCGAAATCGGCGAAGCGCGCCCGTAGCATGCCGTAATCGCCGAGGTATTCGTGGTTCCAGGTGGCCAGGACATCGGCCGTGACCGTGTTCCCGGCTTGTGTCCGGGGCAGGAGGGTCACGCCCAGGCGGGCGCCGAGGCTCGACCGCAAGGACTGGGACCAGCCGTCGCGCAGATGCAGGTTGCTGGCCTGGCCGCCGTATTCCGACACGCTCGGCCGCCAGGCGGCGCTGTAGTCCATCCAGGCCACCGGGCCCAGGCGCAGCCGGCCTTCCAAAGACCGGGGCAGCATGTCCCAGCCGCCGCCGGCCAGCACGCTCCACACCGGCGACACCCAATCGGACTTGGCCGTACGCGTGTAGCCGTTGAAATCCACGCCCCGGCGCTGGCTCGTGCTTTCAAGGCCGAGCCTGGCCAGACCAAAGGTGTAGCCCTCGCCGGACTCCGAACTCCAGGCCCGGGGCGCGAACCGGGCCTGGCCGCCCAGGTGGAAACCGTCGGTGCGGGCGCTGTTGTCGCCAGCGCCGTCGGCCGACTGGTCGCGGTGCAAAAAGGCCGCATGCCCGCCCACGGTCCAGACTCCGGAGGCGGAGGCACATTCGGTTTCGACGCCGGCCAGCACGCCGCCAAAGGTGCTCGTCGTCGACGCAAAGCCCTTGCCCGCGGCCGTGAAATCCCCACCGCCGAGCGGCGAAACAAAGGCGCGCCAAGTCTGGCCTGTGGCATCTCCGCTGGCCACGGCCGTGGTGCCGGCGGCGACCGGAGAAGCCGTACCGAGCAGGCGGCCGAGCAAGGCCTGACTCATGTCGCGCTGGTTGGACAGGGCAGCCCGACCCGAGGCCGCGAACTGCCGGGGACCGAGCTCGGCCAGAGCCGCCCGGAGCACACTGCCGTCGCTGGCCGAGAAATCGAGCGCCTCCACGAGATTGGCCGCGTCCCCGGTAACCGCGCCGGCCGACTGGTCAAAGACCGCGCCCACTTCCCGGTCGTTCGTGGTGGCGCCGTAGCGGCTGTAGGCATTGGCGGCCCGGGTCGTAGTGACGGTAAGGCTGGTGGGCGTCCCGCCGGCATCCTGGCCCACGGTCACCCCGGCGGTGAGAGTCGGCGAGGTCCACTCCCCCAGCACGCTTGTTCCGCCATTGGACCAGCCCGCCACCACGTCGGTGTCCCAATCAAAGCCGGCCGTGGAGACGGTGCCGCTGATAAAATCCGAAAAATTGAAGGTCAGGGTACGGTTGCGGTAATAGTCCCGGCTGGACAGCAGGACGATCCGGCCGCCGTTGAACTGGAGGGTGGCGGCGTTGAGGCTCGTATGGTCGCCCGAGGCATCGAGCCCCAGGATCAACCGGCTGGCGGTACCCTGCTGCGTGTAGGTGCCGGCGGTAAAGGCGCTGCCGTATTCGCCGTTGCCCGGGATGAACAGGCCCTCGTTGGTGACGGCGTTGTCCACCGAACCGTCACCGGTGAGCTGGCCCGCGCTTTCCACAGTCACACTGCTGTTGACCAGACGGCCGCTACCGGTGGTGTCACCACCCACGGTGGAAAGAGACAAGGTGCCATCCCGAACCACGGTGGCACCGGCGTAGGTGTTCAGGCCGGTCAGGATCAGGGTCCCGGCGCCGTCCTTGAGCAGGCCCACATTTTGGCCAATCAGGGCCACGGCATCGGCCCGATTCGGGTCGGTCGGATCATCGCCCCAGACATACTGGAAGTCCTGGTGATGCAGGCTGTTGTCCCATTGGCGCTGGCTGATGTCATTGCCGAACAAGGCGGTATAGCCTTGGGTGTCCACCGCGTACAGCGCACTGCCATAGCGCGTGCTGACATCCTCGGCGGTCAGCCGGTTGGCGTCCAGGCTGGCCGGTCCGCGCACGGCCAGGCCCAGGTTGAGCAGGCCCTGGCCATACACCGAGGCAAAGGTCACACGGCTGGCTGCACCCGTTGTGAAGCCCCCGAATTGGCCAGTGTAAGCCAACACGAAATCGGAATAAGATTGAATGGCATAGTAGGTCCGCAACGCCGTGGCATTTTTGTCGTAGTACGTTTGCAGATCGGCAAGGACATCCGCCGGAACATCCGTGTCGATGTAGTGCATGAGCACCTGATAGCGCATCACGCCGCCGGCTTGTTCCGTCTCCGCCACCGTGATCGTGAAGTCCGGTGGCGTAAAGCGCCCATTGGTTGAATTATCCGCCGTGGTCAGCACGGTATCGGCCAGTTGTTTGCCGGTCATCCAGGGAAACGCCTGCTGGACCAGGGCCAGACCGCCACTGACATAGGGCGCGGCCATGGAGGTGCCGCTGTCGAGCTTATAGCCTGTGCCCGTGCCTGCGGCATCCAGGGAATAGATATTCGACCCCGGCGCGGCGATGGAAAACAGTTCCGCGCCCTGGGCCAGGTTGCTAAAAACGCTGACCGATTGCACATCCCCGGTCTTGTTGCCGTTGGCTTCGATGGTGATGGCGGCCGGGTCGAGGGAAATGACGCTGAGCCAGCCCGTGAGCGACGGGATGTAGCGCGGGGAGATGGCTTCGCCAGCCGGGCTCACATGCCCTTCGTTGCCAGCCGCAAAGACCGCCAACTTGTCGTATTGCATGACGAGTTGGCCCAGAGACGAGCTGTCGTGATCCGCCCAAAACGCCGAGACGGCCTCCTGGACATTGTCGTTTTCCTCGTATGGAAACATTGTCGATCCCCAGCTATTGTTGAGGATCTTGAGGTTTGGCATCGATGCGTAAAGCGTCAGGAAATCAGGCGACGGCAGCGTTGTTGCCTGTTCGCGCAGATCCAGGGCAACGGCGTACAATTTGGAGTTGAAAGCCACGCCCTGCATGCCCACGCCGTTGCGCAACGCGACCATGATGCCTGCCACATGGGAGCCATGTTCATCCGCTGCCCAGTCACCCAGCGGATAACCCGCCGGTAGCAGCTCTCCCAGGACCTGTCCGGCCAGCTCGGGGTGCGTGAGACGTAACGGCGTATCAAGGATACCGAGCACAATACCTTGGCCTGTGTAGCCCTGCGCATAGGCAGAAGCGGCATTGATCAGCTCAAGACCCGTGCTGTTCCAGTATTCCTGGGTCTTGAAATCCTCGGGCGTGGCGGCCATGGATACGGCAGATGCGTGGATAAGGCAGGAGAGGAACAGGCACAAGGCGAGATGTTGCAACAGCTTGGCGGGACGCAGCATACTTCCTCCTCACAGACAGTGATCCATACGGCACCCCTCAAGGGGTTACACGAAGCAGCTGCGATCGAAAAGAAAAAAATGACAATGTCGGCTGGCCTAACAAGGCCGGAGCGTTGGGAAAAGTCTTTGCGGAGGAGCAGAAAATACGGCCCGCACGCCGCGCAGTGAGGGCGGCGTCGAGACGCAAGCACACCGCGAGGAAGCGCCCGGCCAAGCCCTTGCCTACCGGCTCCATCCCGCACCAGTCGCGTCCGCCTACCCTCAGCAGGTCTCGCCGAGCAAGGCCAGCTGGGCCTTGATCTTCTCGGCGCCGCGCAACAGCGCCTTACCTTCCTCGTCCGTGAGTTCCAGCTCCATGATGCCCTCCACGCCGTAGGCCCCGAGCTTCACGGGCATACCCACGAACACATCGCGCAGCCCGTATTCGCCGGTCAAATACGTGGCGCAAGGCAGAATCTTTTTCTTGTCCATGACCACGGCCGCCACCATCTGGATCACGGCCGAGGCCGGGGCATAGAAGGCGCTCGTCTGCATGAGCCGGATGATTTCCGCGCCGCCGTCCCGGGTGCGGTCGATGATGGCGGCGAGCTTGTCCGGGGACAACAGCTCGGTAATGGGAATACCAGCCACGGTGGAGTAGCGGGGCACGGGTACCATGTCCTCGCCGTGGTCGCCAAGGACCATGGCCTGGACGTTTTCCACGGAGACATCCAGCTCCTTGGAGATGAAGTACTGAAACCGGCTGGCGTCCAGAATGCCGGCCATGCCCGTGATGCGGGTACGCGGGATCTGGCCCGCCCGCATGGCCACGTGGCACATGACATTGAGCGGATTGCTGACGATGATATAGAAGGCATAGGGGCTGTACTGGGCGGCCCGGATCACGCAATCGCGCACGATCTCGCTGTTGATCCGCAGCAAGTCGTCCCGGGTCATGCCTTCCTTGCGCGTGGCCCCGGCGGTGATGATCACAATGTCGGAGTTGCGCGTCTGCTCCAGGTCCTCACCCGACAGGCACACGGGCTCGAGCAGGTCAACGGGACTCGCCTCCAGGATGTCCAGGGCGATGCCGGTCGCCTTGCCCGGTGTCCGGTCCACCAAAACGACTTTCTTGCAGACCTTGCGCTCGATGAGCCGGCGCGTGACCGCCCCACCGACGTTCCCCGCGCCAAATACGGTCACCTTGCCGTTCATGCTCGTGTCCTCCCGGGCCGTGGCGGACCGGAACCGACCTGCCCCCGTCGTTCCGGGGGGGGGAGCGCATCCTTCCGGTCTCCCGGGGACGCCCATGCTCCTGGCAGACCAGACAGGTGTGCCGCAGCCGGTTCGGCTTGTCGCTACGCTAGCATGGCGGACGCATTGTTCCAACCGCTTTTGCGCCGGAGTCCGGGGCACCGGCAGCCCCATCCGTTGTCCGGCTCCCGCTCCGGCTGCCGGTAGCCACAAAAAAAGCGGGGAGATCCCATGGGACCTCCCCGCTTTGGCGTCTTCAGCTTTATGCTACCACTTGTCAGTGGCGAAGGCGTCGGAGCCGAAACCGAAGTCGGAGGACGGCTCACCGCCAACCACCGGCTCGCCGGTGCCAGCAGCCGCACCCTCACCGGCCGGGGCAGCGCCGCCGGCGGCCACGGTGACCACACCGTGCTTTTTGACATCCTCGATCATCTTGAGCAGCTCGTCGACCTTGCCGATGTACTCGGTGACCTTGGCCTCGGAAGCGACGATGACCTTCTCGCCCTCGTCCTTCATGGACGCTTCGAGCTTGTTGGCCTTGTCCTCGGCGGCCTTGCAGCGCACCTCGGCATCCTTGAGGATGGCGGTCTTCTCGGCCAGTTCCTTTTCGACGGCGGCCAGCTTGGTGGCCTGCTCGTCCAAGGTCTTCTTGGCTTCGCTGAGCTTGCCGAAAATGGCGCTCACTTCGGCCACGACATCGGGCGGCAGCACGGACACGGACACGTTCTGGGCCGAAGAGCCCAGCTCGCCGCCGCTCATGCGCACGAGTTCAGGATGCTGTTCGTATATCCAAGCCTTGGCCAGGGCGGCGGCGAACGGCGCCAGTTCCGCGTCGATTTCCATGCCGGTCATGAAACCGACCATCTCGGCCACGCCTTTCTTGTTGCCTTCCTTGTCGATCCCCTTGAGGTACGACACGAACGTGTTCATGGGGAAGACTTTGCGCGCTTCAGCCATGGGAGCCTCCTTTCATTAAACCATGAAAGTCTTTTGTTCTTCACGTTTCAAGGGGAGCCGCCCAGCCTGGTGGGCGTAAACCAACGCCGTAGTTCTGTACACCAGGTGCCCGAGCTTGGACCAGGGCAGGTAGGCGAACAGCATGAACACCGCGATCAGATGCAGGTAATAAGTCGGGTAGGCCAGGACGGCCACACCGGCCAAGCGGAAGATCTCCGAACCGAGGCCCGTGAGAGCCACGACCCAGATCACGCCAAGCAGATACCAGTCGTAGTACGACGAGGTCGACTTGGCGGGGTCGACATTGATCCGACGCCGGGTCAGCATGGTCAGGCCGTACAGCAACGCGATGGCGCCGACGTTGGCCAGCAGTTTGACCGGGCTCCACAAGGGCATGGGCGTATGCCCAAGGGGGGCGATAAAGGAGATGATCCGGCCGCCCCAGTGGGACACGGCCACAATGGAGGTGACGATGGCCAGAGCCACGAAACCGTAGAACAAGGACAGATGGCCCTTGTACCGCTCAGTGTTGTCGTTGCCGCACTCGTTCCATTTGACGTGGGTGGCGATCTCGTCCACCACCACCGCCTTGATGGATTCGAGCAGGGTCGGCTTGGCCGGTTTTTCGCCGACGTACAGAGTCGTCGGCACGGCCGGGCCGAAGCTCTTCCACAGCGTGGTCACGCCCTTGTAGAAGGTAAAGGCCACGAACAGGGCGACCAGGCCGAAGATCGGGTCAATGGTGAAATCGCCCGGGAAGAGCTTGCCATAGACGATGTCGCCCTCGGGCAGACCGAACCCGGCGCTGATGAGCCAGATGAGCAGGTAGAGCACGGCCGGGATGGCGATGAGCTTGGGCAGATGCTTGGGCGAGCTCATCCAGGTGCCGATGATCTTCGGCTCAACCAGGTTGCGATAGGTCAGGTTGCGGGCGGCGGAGATCAGGTCGCCCGGCCGGGCGCCGCGCGGGCACAGCTCGGAACAGGTCTGGCAGTTGTGACACAGCCAGATGTCGATGTCGCCCTCGAAGCGATCCTTGAGACCCCACTGGGCCCAGACCATCTCCTTGCGGGGGAAGGGGCTCTCGGGCGGGGCGAGCGGGCAGGCCACGCTGCAGGTGGCGCACTGGTAGCACTTCTTGACCGCCTCGCCGCCTGCCGCCTGCAGGTCCTTGATGAACTGCAGATCGGGTTTGATGCGTTGCACTTCTGACATGGAGCCCTCCTCCTAATAGCCCTTGAACGGGTTCGGACCGATCTTCAAAACCATGTCCATGAACTGGTCGATCATCCCAGGGATCTTATCGTATTCGTCGATGGCCACCTGGTACTGCTCGACCCGCTCCGGTTCCACGCCCAGGCGCTTCAGGGACTCGGCGATGTTTTCCTTGCGGCGGTTGCAGATCTCGGAGCCCTTGACGAAGTGGCACTGGTAGTCGTCGCCGTACTTGCAGCCGAGCAGCATGACGCCGTCCACGCCCTTGCTCATGGCATCGGCCACCCAGATGGCGTTGACCGAACCAAGGCACCGCACCGGGATGATACGCACGTAGGGGCTCCACTTCTTGCCGCGCAGGGCCGCCATATCCAGGGCCGGATAGGCGTCGTTCTCGCAGGCCAAAATCAGCACGCGCGGACCGCCGTCCTCGATCTTGGGCGGAATCTCGCACTCGCGGATCATGGAGCCGATCATGTCGATGTTGTAGTTGTCAAACGAGATGACGCGTTCGGGGCAGGCACCCATGCAGGTACCGCAGCGGCGGCAGCGCGTGGGATTGGGCTTGGGCGTGCCCTTTTCATCGTCGTCCAGGGCGCCGAACGGGCATTCCTCGGTGCAGCGCTTGCACTGGGTGCAGCGCACGAAGTTGAACACCGGGTAGCTGAGGTCGCCCGAGCGCGGATGCACGGCCACGCCGCGGCTGGCCGACTCGATGCACTGGATGGCCTTCAGGGCGGCACCCGCGGCATCGTCGGCGGCTTGGGCCATGGTCATGGGCTGACGCACGCAACCGGCGGCGTACACGCCGGTGCGCCGGGTCTCGTAGGGGAAGCAGATGTAGTTGGAATCCGCGAACCCGTCGAAGAGCGCCAGATCCGGGAAGGCCGGCCCCTGGCGATAGAGCAGGTTGATGGTCGGATCGAGGGCCGTGGCCGGCACCAGGCCGGTGGGCAGGACCACCATGTCCGCCCCCAGCACCACATCCGAGCCGAGCAGCGTATCCTTGGCTTCGATGGCCAGGGTCGAGCCGGCTTCCTCGCGCACGGCCATGACCGTGCCCTTGGTCAGCATGATGCCGGGATTGTCCTGGGCGGCGCGGTAGTAGCGCTCGTTGATGCCCGGGACCATCATGGAATCGTAGATGATCATGGCCACGGCGTCGGGGAGTTTTTCCCGGACGTAGTTGGCCTGCTTGAGGGCGACGAGGCTGGTCAGCTCCGAGGAGTAGGCCAGATGCTTGGGCGTGGTCAGGGGCGTGAAGACGAACTTGGGTTCTTCCTCACCCTCTTTCTTGGCGTCGGCCGGTGCCTGGGCAGCCGCGGCCGCAGCCGCTTCCGCCGCTTCGGTGGCCTTGGCCGTGGCGGTCTCCATGAGCTTGGTCACGTCGACCACGAAGGCGACCGAGGTCGGGGCCTTGCCGTCGGAGGGGCGCTTGATGGCGCCGTCCTTGGCCATGGCCTCGAATTCGGCGGCCGTGACCACGTTCTTGTAGGCGCCGTAGCCGAAGGGAGCCAGGGCTTCGGTGCCCATGGGCGTCCAACCGGCGGCCAGGACCACAGAGCCGATGGGCAGGGTCTCTTCCTTGCCGTTGCTCGACAAGGTGGCCTGGTAGATGCCCGGCGCCCCGGCCAGGGTGGTCAGGGTCGTATTGAGGCGCACCTGGATTTTCGAATTGCCGGCGACCTGGGCGATGAGGCGCTCGATGCCGGTGTCGGTGGCTTCCAGATGGGGGTATTTGAGGGGGAAGGTCTTGTACAGGGACAAGGCCTTGCCGCCGAGGGAGCCGGTCTTTTCGACCAGGACCACCTCGTAGCCGGCGCCGGCCACGGACAGGGCCGCGTTGATGCCGGCGAAACCGCCGCCGAGCACCAGGACGGTCTTGACCGTCTCGGGCAGCTCGGGGTTGGGCTTTTTCATCTTCTGGAGCTTGACCACGCCCATGCGCAGGTAGTCCTGCACCATGGAGACGAGCTCCCGGGGGGCGGGCTTGGTGGTGTCCACCGCCGAGCCGTCCGGGTTCTTGTAGGCCAGGACCACGAACTCGCGCAGGTTGACGCGCTCGACGAGCACCTTGTCACCGAAGTCAAAGACTTCCCAGTCCACCCGAGGGGAGGTGCCGGCCAGCAGCACGGCGTCGATTTCGCCGGTCGCCACGTCGGCCTTGATCATATCCAATCCGGCGGGACTGGACAGACGCTTGTGGGATTTGACGATGGGGCAGGCCCCACCGCACTTTTCCTTGACAAAGGCGACCAAGTCCTCGGCGGCAAGCAGCGGGGCGAGGCTGGATTCGTCTATATACACACCGATTTTTTCGGCCATCGCCGCTACCTCCCTCTCACCAAGGCAATTGCTTTCATGGCCGCGCCGGTCGCGGACTGGGCCGACTTCATGACATCCAGGGGCGAGGCGGCGCATCCGGCAGCGAATATGCCCTTGTCCTCACCGCCCACGATAAAGCCCATCTCGTCCACGGGCACGTCCACGGGCAGGCGCTCGCCGCTGATGCTCGGCTGCATGCCCGTGGCCAGGACCACCAGCTCATGCCGGTTGTCGGACTTGATGCCGGACACGGCATCTTCCACGGTGCAGATGACATCGCCGGTTCCGGCATCCTCGGCCACGGCCGCCACCTTGCCCTTGACGGTCATGATGCGTTCGTCGGCCAGGATGCGCTTGGCGAAGTTGTCGTAGCGGCCGGGCGTGCGCAGATCGATATAATAGATGGTGATGCGCGCGTCGGGATAGGCCTCGCGGACATAGGCCGCCTGCTTGAGCGACGCCATGCAGCAGATATAGGAGCAGTAGTTGAGGTGGTTCTCGTCGCGCGAACCGGCGCACTGGACAAAGGCAATGCTACGAGGAGCCTTGCCGTCCGAGGGGCGCAGGATCTTGCCCTTGGTCGGGCCGTTCGGCGACGCGAGCCGTTCGAGCTGCATGTTGGTGACGCAGTTGGAAATGGAACCGGCACCTAGGTTGGTGAGCCGGGTCACATCGTAGGGCTTCCAGCCGGTGGCATAGATGATGCTGCCGACCTTGAGCACGATTTCCTTGGGTGCGTCGTCGAGATTGATGACGTCGGCGCCGGAGAGCACTTCCAAGTCTTCCTTGGCACACTGATCCTTGTCCAGGACATAGCGGTTGGGGAAGGCGAACGGAACGTCCATGTGCAGGGCCTTGCGGGTCCCAAGTCCGAGGTCGAAATCGTTGGGAACGTCCTTGGAAAGTTTGGCGACCGTCTCGGACAGGTTGACGCTGCCGGGCTCGACATACCGAGGCTGGATGCGGACCGTGACCTCGTAGTTCCCGGCCGATCCCGTGACCTTGGTCACTTCGGCCAGGGTGAAAAACTTGACGTTCTTATTGTTCTTGATGCGCTGGAACTGGATTTCCAGGCCGCAGGACGGGGGGCACAGCTTGGGAAAATATTTGTTGAGCTGCATCACCCGGCCGCCGAGAAAGGGATTTTTCTCGACGATGTAGACTTCATGGCCGACTTCCGCGGCTTCGAGTGCGGCGGAAATGCCGCTGAAGCCGCCGCCGACGACCAGTATTGCATTGCTTCCCATCGCAACCTCCCGGCAATGGTTAAGGCCAGCAAGAAAACGGCCTGATCCGCGAGGAAAGACCGCCCCCGCCGCAGGCGCCTTGGCACGGTCCCTCCGCCCGGGCAAGACCGTTGAAAAACGGCCGCGGGCTGATGCCCGCGGCCGTTAAGATCAAACCTAGGCAGGAATGATCTGGTAGTAGGCCTTCTTGAAGACCGTGGTCTCCTTGGTGGCCGGATTGTACTTGGAGTTGACGAAGCACTTCCATTTGCTGTCGTCCAGGCCGAGGAAGTCGCCGCGGTAGTAGAAGCCCGGGTAACGGGTCTCTTCACGGAACATGATGTGGGTCATGTGCAGGCGAACGGTCCACAGGCGGTGGTACTGTTCCCAGCAACGCATCAGTTCGTGCAGGTCGCGGGCGGCCAGCTTGGCGCTGTCCTCTTCCAGGTACTGCAGCAGCTGGAAGCCGGTGTCGAGCAGGGACTTGGAGGTGGTGTACATGGTCATGCAACCTCCGCCGTACTCGTCCGTGCACTTCACCAGGCGCATCATGAAGTTGTGCGGGGTGATGTAGTTCGGGTTGACAACCGGATCGGTGGACACACCGACGTTGTCCTTGAAGGTGTACCAGGGCTGGTAAATGGCCTTGGCCAGATCAGCGGCCTTCTCAGCCACGGTGGGCTTGAAGTCCTTGTGATCCACGACCCAGCGCACCATCTGCTTGCCGGCGATACGGCCCTCGGCGTGGGAGCCCGAGGAGAACTTGTGGCCGGAAGCGCCGACGCCGTCAGCGCAGGTGAACAGACCGTTGACGGTGGTCATACGGTTGTAGATCTTGCCGTTGTCAGCCTTGACCTTGTACTCGTCCGGCACCCAGGCTTCGTCCGGGCCAGAGACCCAGATACCGCAGCAGCCGGAGTGGGAACCGAGCAGGTACGGCTCGGTCGGCATGATCTCGGAGCCCTTCATTTCCGGCATGGTATCGGTGCAGGCCCACAGGTTGGCCTGGCCGACGCACATGTCGAGGAAGTCTTCCCAGGCTTCGCTCTCGAGGTGCTTCTGCTGCTCGGCGTTCAGGTTGGCGAAGGTGTTCTGCAGGGCGCTCTTGGTGTCCATGTAGATCGGACCGCGGCCTTCGCGCATTTCACGCAGCATCATGTGGTTACGCAGGCAGGTCGGGATGATGTTGCCCTTGGCGTAGCCACGATCCTCGTAGGGCTTCAGCATGGCCTTGTTGGTGGCGCAGTAGTCTTCACCCTTGGCGTTGGTCGCCTTGGCCTTGAAGAGCAGGAACCAAGCGCCGACCGGGCCGTAACCGTCCTTGAAACGGGCGGGGACGAACCGGTTTTCCATCATGGTCATCTCAGCACCGGCCTGAGCGCACATGGTGTAGGTGGAACCAGCGTTCCAGACCGGGTACCAGGCGCGGCCCATGCCTTCACCAGTGGAACGGGGGCGGTACACGTTGACCGCGCCGCCGCAGGCCACCAGGATGGCGTTGGACTTGAAGACATACACCTTGTTCTCACGGGTGGAGAAGCCGACCGCACCGGCGATGCGGTTGGGGGTGTTGGCATCGAGGAGCAGCTTCACGATGAAGACGCGCTCGAGGTAGCGATCCTGGCCCAGGGCGTTTTTCGCAGCCTCGGCCACGATGCACTTGTAGGACTCACCGTTGATCATGATCTGCCAACGGCCGGAACGGACGGGCTTGGCACCGGTGCGCAGGGACACGCCGGCGGCCTTGGACTGGGCGCCGTCGAGGTTGTGACCGTTGGCGTCCTTGGTCCAGCAGGGCAGGCCCCACTCTTCGAACAGATGGACGGAATCGTCGACGTGACGACCGACGTCGAAAATGAGGTCCTCGCGGACGAGGCCCATCAGGTCGGTGCGGACCATGCGGACGTAGTCGTCGGCATTGTTGTCGCCCAGGTAGGTATTGATGGCGGACAGGCCCTGGGCCACGGCGCCGGAACGCTCGAGGGCGGCCTTGTCGACCAGCATGACGCTGATCCCGCCGATCTTGTCAGCCCAGCGGCAGGCCTCGTAGGCCGCGCCGCAGCTGCCCATACCGCCGCCGACGATGAGGATGTCGACGTCTTTTTCAATCAGTTCCGGCTCGGCGAGAGCAACGCCTTTGGGCTCGTCCTTCACGGGAATGGTCGGCATAATATGGTTCCTCCGTAGGGTGGATGACTATTTGTTAGGGTTCCGGACTACTTGCAGAAGCCGTCGAGCCAGCACTGGGTGGTGTCCATGCCGGTGACGTCGAACTTCTTGCCCAGGGCTTCCTGAGGAACGGCCAGGGCGGTCTCGGTGAAGAGCAGTTCGGAATCCAGGTCAGCGCCCTCGGGCTTGCCCTCGTAGGGCTTGATGGAGCCTTCAGGAGTGGTACGGATGGGGAACTTGAAGCGCTTGATGTTGCCGTTGCGGAACTTCACAGTCCACATGATGGAATCGGCCGAACGCATGGGGATGGACGTTCCGCCCATGGGAGCGAAGTCGGCGTAGGGGCGAGCCGAAATGGCGCCCTGGGGGCAGATCTTCACGCAGGAGTAGCATTCCCAGCAGGCGGACGGCTCCTGGTTGAAAGCACGCATTTCCTGAGGATCCAGAATCATCAAATCATTGGGGCAAATGTACATGCACGCGGTCTTTTCACCGCCTTTGCATCCGTCACACTTGCTCGGATCCACAAAGGTAGGCATAGTTCATCCTCCAAACGTTTAGTTGTTGAACACCCAGCGCCCAATCTTTCGAGCGACACGCCTTGCGACAGGACATCCGCGTGCCGGACCGGCGCCGCCCCTGCGGCGTCTTTTCCCGGCCTGCCCTGTCGTGGCGTGGCCTGGTGCCGACATCGGGAACTCGTAGCCTTGGGCTCGGGCCATGGGCCAACCCGCCCGAACAGCCGGCAAGCCCGCAGCTTCGCTACCGTTTTCGACCTGCTAGCGGTTAGCTTGTGCGCAATTTAACAAGGTCGAAAACCCGCGTCAAGGGCGAAAGTTCTTTTTTTCACGTCCCTCGAACGCAACGCGAAAACCAGCCCACCATGGATGATCCATGGCTCCCACGCGACAGAGGCAGTCCTGATGCTCCTCCCCTCCTAGCAGGTCACTCCCACCCGCGCAAGCCCTTTCGGCTTTTTGCCCCGGCGTCTCCACTATTTCCAGGTGCCTCGGGATTTTTTTCCCACACCCTGCCCGCCCCTCCCCGCTTGACACCGCCCCGCCCGCCCGGCTATCGCCTCCCCTGTTTCGTGACCCTTCGAGAAACGGAAGACGGTGCGAATCCGTCGCAGACGCGCTGCTGTATACGGGGTTTGCGGCCGCGTTCACTGAGCCCTCGCTCGGGAAGGACGCCGCCATCGCCACCGGTCCCCGGGACCGCCCCCGCAAGCCAGAAGACGCCTCGAAGCCGGTCGGCATCCAGGCCTCGCGACATGGGCCGGAGTGACCAGGGCTCGCCCGCCCCGCGCGAGGCGATCCCCATCACCCGTGGCCCGTTCTCCCTGCCGGAGGACGGGTTTTTCCTTTCGCGCACGTGGTGCGCGTCGTTGCGTCGCAGTCCCTGCCGGCCTCCAGCAACGCCCGAACGGGCAAGACAAGGAGCCTTTCGCATGGTGACGCATTCCCTGGGATTTCCCCGCATGGGTCTTGAGCGCGAGCTCAAGACCGCCCTTGAAGCCTTTTTCAACGGCCGCCTCGACGGCCCAGGCCTTGAAACCACCGCCGCCGCATTGCGCCTGCGCCACTGGACCCTCCAGCGCGACGCCGGCCTCGACGTCGTGCCCGTGGGCGACTTCTCCCTCTACGACCACATGCTCGACACGGCGCTGCTTTTCGGCGTCGTGCCCGAGCGCCACGGCACGACCGCCGAACCCGTGGACCTGGCCGCGTACTTCCGCCTGGCCCGGGGCGGCCGGGATGCCCGGGGCGCGGAAGTCACGGCCCTGGAAATGACCAAGTGGTTCGATACCAACTACCATTATCTGGTGCCGGAATTCGCGGCCGGCCAAACCTTCCGGCTCGCCCCCGAGCGTCTGCTCGGCCAGGTCCGGGAGGCGGTCACGGCCGGGTTCGCGCCCAAGGTCGTGCTGCCCGGGCCGCTGACCTTCCTGATCCTGGGCAAGGCCCCGGACTGCGTGGACCGGCTGGCCCTGCTCCCCGGACTGCTTGACGCCTACGCCGCGCTCCTGGCCCGTCTGGCCCGGGAATGTCCCTGGATCGAACTCGACGAGCCCATCCTGGTCCAGGACCTGCCCCGGGACGTGGCCCAGGCCTTTCCCGACACGTACCGCAAGCTCGTCGCGGCGGCCGCGCCGGCCAAGGTCATGCTCGCCACGTATTTCGGCTCCATCGCCCACAACCTCGACTGCGTGGCCGGCCTGCCCCTGGCCGCGCTCCACGTGGACCTCGCCCGCGCCCCCGAACAGCTCGCCCTGGTGGCCAAGGCGCTGGCCCCCGAAACCGCCCTGTCCCTGGGCCTGGTCGACGGACGCAACATCTGGCGCGTGGACGCAGCCGCGGCGCTGGCTCGCATCGATCTGGCCGCGCGCCACCTCGGCCCCGACCGGCTCCTGCTCGCCCCGTCGTGCTCCCTGCTCCACTGCCCCATCGATCTCGCGGCGGAAACGGACCTCGACCCGGAACTGCGGTCCTGGATGGCCTTTGCCGCGCAGAAATGCCGCGAGGTGCGCCTGCTCGCCGACGCGGCCGCGCCCGGCGGCCCTGACCGGCCGGACGTCGCCGAGGCCCTGGCCGCCAACCGCCGCGCCTGGGAATCCCGCCGCCAAAGCCCCCGCACCCAAGTCGCGGCCGTGCGCGCGCGGTTGTCGGCCATCACCCCGGCCATGTTCAACCGCGCCAGGCCCTACCCCGAACGGGCCCGCCGCCAACAGGCCGTCCTGAACCTGCCCCCCATCCCGACCACGACCATCGGCTCCTTCCCGCAGACACCTGAGATCCGCAGCGCCCGGCGCCGTTTCAAATCCGGCGCGCTCTCCCCGGACGCCTACGACGCCTTCCTCAAGACGACCCTCGCCGACGCCATCGCCCGCCAGGAGGCCTTGGGCCTCGACGTGCTGGTCCACGGCGAACCCGAGCGTAACGACATGGTGGAATATTTCGGCGAGCGCCTGGACGGGTTCTGCTTCACGCGAAACGGCTGGGTGCAAAGCTACGGTTCGCGCTGCGTCAAGCCGCCGGTCCTTTATGGCGACGTGTCCCGCCCCGGCCCCATGACCGTGGACATGGCCGTCTCCGCGGCCTCCCTGACCGAGAAACCCATGAAAGGCATGCTCACCGGCCCGGCCACGATCCTCGGCTGGAGCTTCGTGCGCGACGACCAGCCCCGGGAAGTGTCCCGCCGCCAGATCGCCCTGGCCATCCGCGACGAGGTGGCCGATCTCGAAGCCGCCGGGCTGCGCGTCATCCAGATCGACGAGCCGGCCCTGCGCGAGGGCCTGCCGCTGCGCCGCAAGGACTGGGACCTGGCCCTGGCCCTGGCCGTGGACGACTTCCGCCTGGCCACGGCCGTGGCCAAGCCCGAAACCCAGATCCACACCCATATGTGCTACGCGGAGTTTAATGACATCGTGCCCGCCATCGCCGCCATGGACGCCGACGTCATCAGTATCGAGGCCAGCCGCAGCCGCATGGAGCTGCTCACCGCCTTCGCCGATTTCGCCTACCCCAACGAGATCGGACCAGGCCTCTACGACATTCATAGCCCGCGCATCCCGTCCGTGGAAGAAATGGAAACGCTCCTTTTGCGCGCGGCCGTGGTCATCCCGGCCGAACGCCTCTGGGCCAATCCCGATTGCGGCCTCAAGACCCGGACCTGGCCCGAAGTCACGGCCGCTTTGACAAATATGGTGGAAGCAGCCCGCCGCGTGCGGCGGAGGTTGGAGGGGGGAACGCCTCCGGCGGCCGGGAGGGGGTAACCCCCTCCCGGACCCTCCGTAACGGGAAAAGCAACCTGATGGTATCAAACAGGAAACGTGCCGACATCGTGCATTTCCCCCGACGAGGGGGTCCGGGGGGAATCATTCCCCCCGGCGGAGAGGTCCCGGAGAGGCAGCGCCTCTCCGGGCCGCCGGAGGCATCTTTTCTGAAAAACACCTTGACAACAATGCACGGGCCCGCGTAGCAGATTTGGCCATGCAATCCCTCATCAACCCGACCGCCGGTTTTTATTTTTGGTTCTGGTTTAGCCACGCCCGTGGTCTGGGGAGGGGTGCGGTCTAACCAAAACCGCAACGAGCCACTCCAGGGCCGCGGGCAGAAAAGCCGGCGGCCCTTTTTATTTCCTGTCGCCGGCGTCCGTGCCGGGAGGGGCCAAACCGCAAGGAGATACCGCCATGCTGCTTGGGAAAGCCGTCCGCCTCGAACGCATTTTCAACCGTAACACCCATCGCACCATCATCGTTCCCATGGACCACGGCGTCACTGTCGGCCCCATCGACGGGCTCATCGACATGCGCGAGGCCGTCAACCAGGTAGCCGAGGGCGGTGCCAACGCGGTGCTCATGCACAAGGGTCTGCCCCGCTGCTCCCACCGGGGACGCGGTCGTGATGTCGGCCTCATCATCCATCTGTCCGCGTCCACCAGCATTTCCCCCTACCCCAACGCCAAGACCCTGGTTGCCACGGTCGAGGACGCCATCAAGCTCGGCGCCGACGCCGTCTCCCTGCACATCAACCTGGGCGACGAGACCGAGCGCGACATGCTGGCCCACCTCGGCGAAATCACCTCCCGGGCGGCCGAATGGGGCATGCCGGTCCTGGCCATGATCTACGCCCGGGGCCCCAAGGTCACCAACGAATACGATCCCGGCATGATCGCCCACTGCGCCCGGGTCGGCACGGAAATCGGCGCCGATGTGGTCAAGGTGCCCTACACCGGCGACATCGAGACCTTCTCCCGGGTGACCGAAGCCTGCTGCATCCCGGTGGTCATCGCCGGCGGCCCGAAAATGAACAATGACCGCGACCTGCTGCAAATGGCCCACGACTCCATCCAGGCCGGCGGTTCCGGACTGTCCATCGGCCGCAACATCTTCCAGCACCGCCAGCCCGCCCGCATCGTGCAGGCCCTGCACGGCATCGTGCACCTCGACTGGGAAGTCGATCAGGCCCTGGAAATCCTGAAGGACTAGTCATGAGCAAGGAAATCTGGATCAAGGCCATTCCCTTTGATAAAAAGCTCGTGACCCTCGGCCTCGAATCCGGCGTGGACGGATTCGTGGCCGAGGCGGGCGATGCGGAAAAGATCCTGGCCCTGGGCCGCACCAAGGTGCTGACCCCCGAGGAGTTCGAACTGTTGCCCATCACCCGCAAGGAGGACGAGGGCACGGCCATCGACTGCCTCAAGTCGGGCAAGCAAGTGTTTCTGGCCCAGGGCTGGGAGATCATCCCGGTGGAAAACATCCTGGCCTGCACCTGCGGCCTGGGCCTCGAATGCGAGAGCCTGGACCGGGCGCGCCTGGCCGCCGGCGTGCTGGAACGCGGCGCCGACCGGCTGCTCATCACTCCCGAGGCGATGTGCGACGTGAAGACGATCGTCAACGAGCTGAAACTCTCCCAGGGCACGGTGGAGCTGGTCCCGGCCACCATCACCGCCATCGAGCACGCGGGCCTGGGACACCGGGTGTGTGTGGACACCACAAGCATTTTAAAGACCGGTGAAGGCATGCTGGTCGGCAATTCCTCGGCCTTCACCTTCCTGGTCAACGCCGAGACCGAGTCCAACCCCTACGTGGCGGCCCGGCCTTTCCGCATCAATGCCGGCGCGGTCCACGCCTACTGCCAGATGCCGGGCGACAAGACCCGCTATCTGGAAGAACTGGCCGCCGGCAGCGAAGTGCTCGTGGTCTCCCACCAGGGCGCGACGAAAACCGCCGTGGTCGGCCGGGTCAAGACCGAAATCCGGCCCATGCTGCTTTTCACCGCCCAGGTCGAGGGCAAGGAAGGCAAGGTTTTCCTGCAAAACGCCGAGACCATCCGGCTGGTGGCCCCGGACGGCAAGCCCGTCAGCGTCGTGACCCTCAAGGAAGGCGATCAGGTGCTCGTGCGCACCGACGTGGCCGGCCGCCATTTCGGCATGCGCATCACCGAAGACATCAAGGAAGGTTGAACATGAGCCCGACAGACGACACCCTCGCCCCGGGCTCCCTGGAAGAAGCCCTCCTGGAACTGCGCCAGGGCATCGACAGCCTGGACGACCAGATCGTGGGGCTGCTCAACCGCCGCGCATCCCTCAGTCTCGAAGTGGGTCGGCGCAAGGCCGGCCGGGACAGTGCCGTGTTCAAGCCCTTCCGCGAACAGGAAGTCCTGGCCCGGCTCACGGCCGCCAATCCCGGCCCCCTGCCCGCCAACCACCTCATGGCCATCTACCGCGAGATTCTTTCCTCCTCCCGCCGGCTCCAGCGGCCCGAGCGCGTGGCCTACCTCGGCCCGGAGGGCACGTTTTCCCACTTCGCGGCCATGGCCGCCCTGGGGCATTCGCCGGAGTTTCTGCCCCAGACCACCATCGGCGACGTGTTCGCGGCCGTGTCCGGGCACCGGGCCGATCTCGGCATCGTGCCGCTCGAAAACTCCCTGCAAGGCACCGTGGGCCAGAGCCTCGACCACTTCCAGCGCCACGACGTGTTCATCCAGGCCGAAATCTCCTGCCGGGTGAGCCATGCACTGCTCTCCACGGCCAAGGACCTCGACGCCATCGACACCGTGTACTCGCACCCCCAGCCCCTGGCCCAGTGCGCGACCTGGCTCAAGACCCACCTGCCGCGCGCCCGGGTCATCCCCACCGATTCCACGGCCGCCGCGGCCGCCTTGCTGGCCGACAAGCCCCATGCCGCCTCCATCGGCCATGTGAAGCTCGCCGCCATGCACGGCCTCAATATCCTGGCCAGCCCGATCGAGGACCTGCCCGACAACTGGACCCGGTTTTTCATCATCGGCCCCGAGGACACCAAGCAGCAGACCCGGGACAAGACCTCGATCCTTTTTACCGTGCCCAACCGCCCCGGCTCCCTGCACCAGGTGCTGTTCCACCTGGCCGGCGAGGGCATCAACATGACCAAGCTCGAATCGCGGCCCATACGCGGCGAGAAATGGCAGTACGTGTTTTTCGCCGACCTCCAGTGCGACCTGTCGCGCGAGGAGTACAAACAGTTGCTGACCACCCTCAAGGAACATACGCACAGCCTGCGCATCCTCGGCTGCTACCCGGCCGGACCGCAGGTCGACCTCGGAAGCGGAGGCGCGGAGGCGGCTTAGAGGGAAGTGTGGGGAGGAGGAGAGGCGCCTCCGGCGGCCAGGAGGGGGCATCCCCCCCTCCTGGACCACCCTACCCGGAAAGACAGAAAAATATTTTATGAATGTTTCCCCTTGTGCGGGGGGCCGGGGGGATGATCCCCCCGGTGGGGTCCAGGGGCAACGCCCCTGGCCGCCGAAGGCTGCCACTACCAAGCGCGTAAAAGGATCGACCATGCCGACTGTCATTGCCCCGCCGTCCAAGTCCGTGTCCCACCGGGCCGTCATCGCCGCCGCCCTGGCCCGGGGCACGAGCCGGCTTTCCGGCCTCCTCGACAGCCAGGATCTCGAACGCACCCGGGCCTGCATGGAAGCCATGGGCGCGGACATCCATCCCCAGTCCGACGGTTCGATCATCGTCTCGGGCACGGCGGGCCGCCCCCAGGGCGGCGATCCCGAACATCCCGAGGAACCCGTACTCCTCGATGTGGGCGAATCCGGCACCACCTGCCGGCTGCTCACGGCCGTGGCCGCCGCCGGCCAGGGCGTGTTCGAAATCCGGGGGCACGGCCGCATGCATGACCGCCCCATCGGCGAGCTCGTCCGGACCCTCATGCCCCAGGGCCTGGAAGTGCTCTATCTCGGCAAGTCCGGTTGCCCGCCCCTGGTCCTGGTCGCCAAGGGACTGCGCGGCGGCACGGCCAGTATCTCTCTGGAGGACAGCTCCCAGTACCTGTCCGGGCTGCTTTTGGCCGCCCCCCTGGCCAAGGCGCCGCTCACCATCGAAATTTCCGGAAAAAAGACCGTGTCCTGGCCCTATGTCGCCATCACGCTGTCCACCCTGGCCGATTTTTCCGTGCCCTTCGCCGTCGAGACCCTGGAAGGCGAGACCTGGGCCGAGGCCGACTGGCGCGCCCTGGCCGACGTGACCCCGGGCCGGGTGCGTTTCGTCATGCAGCCCGCCTCGTACCAGCCGCGCGAATATGCCGTGGAGGCCGACTGGTCGAGCGCCTCGTACTTTCTGGCCGCCGGGGCCGTGGGCGAAAAGCCTGTGACCGTGGCCGGACTGCGCCCCGATTCCCTCCAAGGCGACCGGGCCATCCTCGACATCCTGCGCGGCATGGGCGCCGGCATCACCATCGACCACACGGGTGTCACCGTGCACCCGGCACAACTTTACGGCCAGGTGATCGACATGGGCCGCTGCCCGGACCTCGTGCCCACCGTGGCCGTGGCCGCCTGCTTCGCCACGGGCCCGACCACGATCAAAAACGTGGCCCACCTGCGGCTCAAGGAGTCGGACCGCATCGAGGCCGTGGCCGAAAACTGCACCCGGGCCGGGGCTGCCGTCACCACGTTGTCCGACGGCCTGCGCATCCACCCCACGCCCTTGCCGCGCGGCCAGCAGATCACCTTTGCGAGCTTCGACGACCACCGGCTGGCCATGTCCGCCGCCCTGTTTGGCCTCGGCGGCATCTCGGTACGCCTCGACAACCCCGGCTGCGTGGCCAAGTCGTTCCCGACCTTCTGGGAGAAATGGGAGACCGTGCGCCAGGGGTAGGAAGGAAGGGGGAAGAATCGGGGCGCTGCCCCGAACCCCGCCGGGGGGAATGATTCCCCCCGGACCCCCTCGACGGGTGGCCGCCTGGTCACAAAATAAGGCTCAAGGAAATAAGCTTGTTATGAGCGATACGAACACAAAACGCACAACCCCTCCCCGCGAAGCGCAGCAAAAAGTTTCGGGGAAGGAGGGGTCCGGGGAGGAAACCCCGGGCCAGGCGGCCCGCAGCAACGAGGGGTCCCCTCCCACGAATTCTCAGCTCACCATCCGCAGGCTTGCCCTTGTTGGTGCACGCGGTGGAATGGGGCGGCTCATTGCGGCCAGGAGCCGGGCGGCGGGCATCGACGTCCGGGAGCTGGACCGGCCGCTGACCGAGGAAAAGATCGCGGCGGCGGTTACCGGGGCCGACATGGTGTTGCTGTCCGTGCCGGTCTACGCCACGGCTGAAGTCGCGGCCCTCGTGGCCGGACACATGGGCGGCAGGCAGATTCTGGCCGACGTCGGTTCGGTCAAGACCCTGCCCATTGCCGGCATGGTGGAACATTACCCGGGCGCGGTGGTCGGCACGCATCCGCTTTTCGGTCCCGAGCCCAAGCCCGAGGAACCGCTTCGGGTGGCGATCATGGACGGCCGTCCGGGGCAGGACGGCTGGGCGACCCGGCTGGTGTGGGACTGGTGCGAGCGGATCGGGTTCACACCGTTTGCTTCCGACGCGGCCGAGCACGACCGGGCAGCGGCTTTTGTGCAGGGGCTCAATTTCGTCACCACCGTGGCCTATTTCGCGGCCCAGGCCGCCGGCGGCGAGGTCCAGAAATACCTGACCCCGTCGTTCCAGCGCCGTCTGGGCGCGGCCGAAAAACTCATCACCAAGGACGCGGCACTTTTCGCGGCGCTGTTCGAGGCCAATCCGTACAGCCATGAGGCCGTGCGCAACTATAGAAGCTTGCTCAACATCGCCGCCGGCGGCGACGTCGACCTCCTCGTGCGTCGCGCCGAGGCCTGGTGGGCCGCCAAGACCGAAACAAAGGACAACCCATGAGTGCGATTACGCTCAGACAGGAAGGAACGTGGCTCCCAGCCGACGTGCAAACGCCCATCAGCCTTTTTCTGGGGCTCGTGGGCGAGCGGCCGGGCATTCTCCTGGAAAGCGCCGAGGTGGACGGGCGGCTCGGCCGCTACAGCCTGATCGCCTGGGATTTCCGTCTGCGCCTGCGACTCAAGGACGGTAAGCTCGACGTCAACACCCGGGATGCGCGCCTGGAACCGCTGCGCGAATACAACGGCCAGGGCTTTTTCGAGGGCATGCGCGCCATCATGGCCCGGCTCAAGGTCCTTGCCCCCGAGGGCCAGGCCGACGCTCCGGCCATCACCCGTTCGCTGGTGGGCTATTTCGGCTATGGCATTGCCGGCATTTTCGAGCCCAAGCTGGCCAAGGTGCTGCCGCCCGACGAGGCCGAGTTCTGCCTGGTGCTGCCCGGCCATCTCGTGCTGTTCGACCACATCAAGCACCGCTGCCTGCATTTGTCCCTGGACGCCGGCAAGAAGCCCAAGCTCGACCACGCCAACATCTACGCGCGCATGAATCGGCCGCAGGTCGGCAAGGTGGTCAACACCCCGGACGCCGAGGGCTACATGGAAGCCGTGGCCAAGTGCAAGGAGATGATCCGGGCCGGGGAATGCATCCAGACCGTGCTGTCGACCCAGTTCACGGCGCCCTTCACCGGTGATCCCTTCGTGCTCTACCGGCGGCTGCGCCAGGTGAACCCGTCGCCGTACATGTTTTTCATGCGCCTGCCGCGCATCACCCTGCTCGGGTCCTCGCCGGAACTGCTCATTCGCTGCCGCGACGGCGAGCTCACCACCTGCCCCATCGCCGGGACCCGGCCGCGGAGCAAGGACCCGGTCCAGGACGACAAGCTGGCCGAGGAGCTCATGGCCGATCCCAAGGAGCGGGCCGAGCACGTGATGCTCGTGGACCTCGGACGCAACGACCTGGGCCGCATGGCCGAGGCCGGCACGGTCAAGGTCGAGAAGTTCATGGCCGTGGAGCGGTTTTCCCACGTCATGCACATCGTCTCCTACGTGACGGCCAAGCTCAAAAAGGGCCTGGACGCCCTGGACGTGCTGCGCTGCGCCTTCCCGGCCGGAACGCTGTCCGGCGCGCCCAAGGTCCGGGCCATGGAAATGATCGCCGAACTCGAAAAGGGCCTGCCGCGCGGGCCGTATGCCGGCTGCATCGGCTGGATCGGCCTGGACGAGGGCACGGTCAACCTCGACACCGGCATCACCATCCGCAGCCTCTGGATTCGCGACGGCCAGCTCACCTGGCAAGCCGGCGCCGGCATCGTTTTCGATTCCGTGCCGGCCACGGAATGGATGGAGTGCCAAAACAAGGCCCGGGTGCTCGCCGAGGTCATGGCGGCCAAGGAGGATGGCGATGTTTTTACTTATTGATAATTTCGACTCGTTCACCTTCAACGTCGTCCAGGCCTTCCAGCAGCTCGGGCACGATCCGGTGGTTAAAAAAAACGACGATCCCGAGATTCTGGAGCTGGCCGCCTCGGGCACCCTGGACAAGGTGTGCATCTCGCCCGGACCGAGCACCCCGACCAATGCCGGGCTCTGTTTGCAATTTCTGGAAAAGCTGCCCGTGACCACGCCGGTTTTGGGCATCTGCCTGGGCCATCAGATCCTGGGGCATTTCGCCGGGGCGCCGGTGGTGGTGGCCGACCGCATCATGCACGGCAAGACGTCCGACGTGTTCCACCGGGAGTTGGGCCTGTTTGACGGTCTGCCCAACCCCATGGAGTGCTGCCGCTACCATTCGCTTTTGGTGCTCGCGGCCAAGGTGCCGGACAAGCTCGAAATCACGGCCTGGACCGACCGCAACGAGGTGATGGGCCTGGCTTACCGCGACCGTCCCTGGGTCGGGGTGCAGTTCCACCCGGAATCGGTCTTCACGCCCGACGGGGTGAAGCTGCTCGGGAATTTCCCGGAGAAGATCCTCAAAAAATAACTCGGGCACTGGCGCTGCCACCGGCCGCCCCCCTGAAGGGTTTCCAAAGGGTGGAACCCTTTGGCCGCCGGAGGCTTTCCCCCGACGCGCACCGCAACAAGGATTGACGGTTTTGAACACGATTCCCGCCCTGATCAGAAAAGCCAAGGACAGCCTGCACGGTGCCCGGGTGCTGGCCTCGGAAAACCTGCTCGACTTTGCCGTAGGGCGGGCCTATTTGGCCATGCATTACGTAGCCGAGGCCTTCCTTCTCTCCCACAAGCTCGACGTCCTCGATCCCGACGGCGTGGCCGACGCCTTTGGCCAGCTCTTCTCCAACACCGGCGAGCTGCCGCCCATTTTTCACCGCTGGCTCATCGAGGCCAAGCGACTCGCCAAGTCCGCCGAATTCGAAACCCAAACCGGCATCACCAAGGATATCGCGGCCGAACAACTCGACCGGGCCAGGGCTTTCGTCAACCTGGGCCGCGAGGAGCTGACCGAGCCGTTCATGTAACGCCATCTTGCCTGGCCGAAAGGAGCCCTACCGTGGACAAACATGTCGAATGCCTCGAATTGCTGGCCGTTGGCAAAGACCTGCCGCCCGAACTCGCCACCCATGCCTTCCGGGCCATGTACACCGGCGAGATGCCTGCCTCGTGCGTCGGCGCCTTCCTCATGGGCCTCAAGACCAAGGGCGAATCCGCCGTGGAAATCGCGGCCGGCGTCACCACCGCCCTGGCCGAAGCCCGCCTCGTTGCCGGATTGACCGAAAACCGCATCGACACCTGCGGCACCGGCGGCGACAACACGTGCTCGTTCAACTGCTCCACCGCCGTGGCCCTCTACCTGGCCGCCCTGGGGCACAAGGTCGTCAAGCACGGCAACCGGGCCGTCTCCAGCACCTGCGGCAGCGCCGACGCCGTGGAAGCCCTGGGTTTCCCCCTGATCGTGGAGCCCGAGGCCGTGGCCGCCGAACTGGCCAAGCATAATTTCGTCTTCCTGTTCGCCCCCAACTACCACCCGGCCTTCAAGCGCATCGGACCCATCCGCAAGGAACTCGGCGTGCAGTCGCTTTTTAACCTCATGGGCCCCCTGCTCAACCCGGCCCGGCCCACCCACCAGCTTTTGGGCGTGCCCTCCGCCCGCCACGTGCCACTCATGGCCGAGGTGTTGGCCCTGATGGGTCTGGCCCGGGGCGCGGTGGTCCACGGCGCCGGCGGCTTCGACGAGCTGACGCCGTTTGGCCCGGCCACGGTCTGCTGGCTGCGCGACGGCTGGATTAAAAAAGACCGGGTCGATCCCAAGGACCTCGGTTTTGCCGAGCGCAAGCCGTCCGATGTCGTGGTCTCGGGCCGCGACGAGGCCGTGGCCGTGCTGCGCGACATCCTGGCCGGCCGGGGCAACGAGGCCATGCTCGACATGGTGGCCCTGAACCTCGGCTGCGCGCTCCACCTGCTCGAAGACGACCTGACCCTCAAACAGGGCGTGGACAAGGCCCGGCAGGCCCTTGCCGCCGGGGCCGCGGCCGCGTTTTTCAAGGACGTGTTCCATGCTTGAGAAGTTCCGGGGCGCCAAGCAGGCCGAAGTCGCCCGGCTGAAAGCCCTTGAGGCCAGCCAAGCCCTGCCCGTGCCGTATACCGGCAAGCGGCCGTGCTTTTCCGACGCCCTGCTCGCCAAGGCGCCCATCGCGGTCATCGCCGAGTACAAGCGGGCCTCGCCGTCCAAGGGCGACATCAACCTCGACGTCCCGCCCGAGGACGTGGCCGCCATGTACGCCGCCTCGGGCGCGGCCGCCATTTCGGTGCTCACCGAGGAGACCTACTTCAAGGGTTCCCTCGACTACCTCGAACCCATGAGCGCCCCGGGACTGCCGCTTTTGCGCAAAGACTTCCTCATCCATCCGCTCCAGGTGGCGGCCACGGCCGCCACCAAGGCCTCGGCCTTGCTACTCATCGTCCGCATGCTCACCGACGCGGAAATGGCCGAAATGCTGCGCCTGACTTACGACGCCGGCCTGGAAGCCGTTACCGAGGTCTTTGACGAGGCCGACCTGGCCCGGGCCGAATCGGTCGGCGCCCACATCATCCAGGTCAACAACCGCGACCTGGACACCCTGGTCACGGACCTGGCCGTGTCCGAACGCCTCGCCCCGCGCAAACGGCCAGGCCGCATCTGGATCTCGGCCAGCGGCCTAAGCTCTCGGGCCGACGTGCTGCATATGGCCGAACTCGGCTTCGACGCCGTGCTCGTCGGCACCTCGCTCATGTCCGGAACCGATCCCGGCGCGGCCCTGGCACGGCTTACCGGCAAGGAGCCCGCATGAGCGCCTTCGTGGTCAAGATCTGCGGCCTGACCCGCGCCGAGGATGTCATCGGCTGCGCCGAGGCCGGGGCCGACTTCACGGGATTCATCTTCGCGGCCAAAAGCCCGCGCCGGGTAACGCCCGAACACGTCGCCGCCCTTCCCCGGACCACGGCCAAACGCGTGGGCGTGTTCGTCGAACAGACCCTGGACGAGGTCCTGGCCATCATGGATGCGGCCGGCCTGGACCTCGCCCAGCTCCACGGCGACCAGTCCCCGGAATTTTGTCAGGCCGTGGGCCCCGAACGCGTGATCCGGGCCTTCTGGCCCCGCAAACACGCCGATATCCCGAGCCTGGCCGAGGCCATGACCCCGTTCGCCGGTTCGATCCGCTACGCCCTGCTCGATGCCGGCACCTCGGGTGGCGGCCACGGCCAGACCCTGGACTTCCAGACACTGGGCGAACTGGCCGCGCCCATGCCCTGGCTTTTGGCCGGCGGCCTCGGCCCCGACAACCTGGTCGAGGCCGTGCGCCTGGCCCGGCCCCATGGCGTTGACCTCAACTCCGGCGTCGAAGCCTCGCCCGGCCTCAAGGAGTTGGCAAAAGTCCGGAGGTCTCTTTGGGCCGTGAGGGGGAGCTGAGCAGGCGGGGAGAGAAGACTGGGGCGCTGCCCCAGACCCCGCCGGGGGGATGATCCCCCCGGACCCCTGCGACGGGGCGGGCTGACCGGCCGTCGGGAACGCCAAGCGGCGTGACCCGGGTCGTTTGGGCCGGAATCGATCCGGCGACACGCGGCGCCAAGCCGCCGCGACGCCGGACACGATTCCGGCCCAAAAGGGCGCCAGCGACGAAGCGCCGCAATGGGGAAACAAGAGGAAGATCGCGCGACCACGCGAAGCCCATTGAAAGTTTTTGGGAAGGGGTCCGGGGGAACCTTTTTTGAAAAAAAGGTTCCCCCGGCCGCCGGAGGCACTCCACATGCGTAAAAGTTACTTTGGCGATTTCGGCGGGCAGTTCGTGCCCGAGCTCCTCATGCCGCCGCTTCTGGAACTGGAAGAGGCCATGAAGACCATCGTGCCGAGCGAGCCGTTCCAGACGGAGCTCAAGGCGCTCTTGGCCGATTACGTCGGCCGGCCCTCGCCGCTCTATCGTTGTCCCAACCTGTCCAGGGAGCTGGGATTTAACCTGTGGCTCAAACGGGAAGATTTGAACCATACCGGCGCCCACAAGATCAACAACACCATGGGCCAGGGCCTGCTCACCAAGTACATGGGCAAGAAGGTGCTCCTGGCCGAGACCGGCGCCGGCCAGCACGGTGTGGCCACGGCCACGGCCGCCGCCATGCTCGGGCTCGACTGCATCGTCTACATGGGCGCCGAGGACGTGGTGCGTCAGTCCCACAACGTCCGACGCATGCATTTGCTCGGCGCCGAAGTGGTGCCCATCGAGTCCGGCACCAAGACCCTCAAGGATGCCATCAACGCGGCCCTGCGCTACTGGATCGCCGAGCAGCGCACCACGCATTACTGTTTCGGCACGGCCGCCGGACCGCATCCCTTTCCGCTTTTGGTGCGCGAGTTCCAGGCCGTGATCTCTCTGGAGGCCCGGGCCCAGTGCCTGGACAAGATGGGCCGGCTGCCGGACTACGTGGTCGCCTGCGTGGGCGGCGGTTCCAACGCCATCGGCATGTTCCACCACTTCGTGCCGGACGAGCAGGTGAAGCTCATCGGCGTGGAGGCCGGCGGCACGGGCGAGCCGGGCTGCTACAACTCCGCGCCCATCAACCTCGGCACGCCCGGCGTGCTCCACGGCATGCGCTCCATGCTGCTCCAGACCCCGGAAGGCCAGATCCTGCCCTCCCACTCGGTCTCGGCCGGCCTGGACTATCCCGGTGTCGGGCCCGAGCACGCCTATCTGAGCGACATCGGCCGGGTGCGCTACGACATGGCCGTGGATGCCGAGGCACTCAATGCCTTCGAGACCCTGTGCCACCGCGAGGGCATCATCCCGGCCCTCGAAAGCTGCCATGCCGTGGCCTGGGTCCTGACCCACCGCGCCGAAATCCCCCAGGGAAGCCAGGTGGTGGTGTGTCTGTCCGGTCGGGGCGACAAGGACCTCGACATCATCGAAGCCTACGAACGCCAGCAGCAAGGGGCCGCGTCATGAGCACCTCGATTCTCACCACCCGCATGATGGAGGCGCTTGCCGCCGGCCGCAAGGCGCTCATTCCGTTTCTGCCCGGCGGCTTCCCGGACAAGGACCGGTTCTTCGACGAACTGGAGGCCCTGGATGCCGGCGGCGCCGACATCATCGAAATCGGCGTGCCCTTTTCCGACCCCGTGGCCGACGGTCCGGTGGTGGAAAAGGCGTCCCTGGATTGTCTGGCCGGCGGAGTCTGCCTGTCCTGGCTGCTCGGGGAGCTGACCCGGCGCAAGGGCCGTTACCGGGCCGGGCTCGTGCTCATGGGCTACTACAACCCCTTCTACCAGTACGGTCTGGAACAACTCGCCGCCGACGCGGCCGCGGCCGGGGTCTCCGGCTGCATCGTGCCCGACCTGCCCCTGGAGGAAGCCGGTCCCATGACCGAGGCCCTGGCCAAGGAAGGTCTGGACCTCGTTCCCCTGGTCGGCCTCAACACCAAGGAAGACCGGTTGGCCGCCTACGCCGCCAAGGCCCGCGGCTATGTCTACTTCGTGTCCGTGCTCGGCACCACCGGCATGCGCGACTCGCTGCCGGCCGAGATCAAGGAACGCCTCACCGTGGTGCGCCGGCTGTTCAAGGTGCCGGTGGCCCTGGGCTTCGGTATCAAGGAACCCGCCCAACTCGCCGCCTTCGGCGATCTCATCGACGGCGTGGTCTTCGGCTCCGCGCTGATTGCCCACATCACCGCCGGCGGCACCGCCGCCGAATTCATGGAACGCTGGCGACGCTAGTTCGCAGGAGAGGGAAGAGGCCTCCGGCGGCCGGGAAGGGGGTCACCCCCTTCCCGGACCCATCCCGACAGGGATAACGGACGCGCGGATTCCCGAACTTCCGTATCGTGATTGATGGTTTCGCCCTTCCTGGGGGCCGGGGGGAATAATTCTCCCCGGCCGCCGGAGGCGTCTTTACACCCATCCACCATCGCGAGGCGTCGCCATGAATATCGCGCTTTACGGCCCCTATCTGACGGTCGTGTCCGTCAGCATGCTCACCCCCGGTCCGGCCATGCTCCAGGCCATGTCCCTGGGCATGCGTCACGGTCCGCGACCAGTCGCGGCCACGGCCCTGGGCAATGTCTGCATCACCGTCGTGCAGGTGACGGCCGCCCTGTTCGGCCTGTCCCGGTTGGCGGGCAATCCCGTCCTGCTGCAGCTGGCCGGCCTGGCCGGCGCGGCCTATATCGCCTGGCTCGGACTGACCTTGTGGCGACGGCCCGGAACCGCTTCAGGCGCCGCACCGGCGGATACGGCCCTCAACGCGCGCGCCGTGGCGGCACTCTTTGGCCAGGGCGCCCTCGTGGCGGCGCTCAATCCCAAGGCCTGGGGCTTTCTGACCGCCCTGCTGCCGCCTTTCGCCACGGACGGTATGCCGGCACCCGGTACGGTCGCCTTGCTCGCCGCGCCGATCTGCCTGCTCGCCTTTGGCGGCATGCTGCTCTATGCGAGTTTCGGTGCCGTTGTCGGCCGATTGCTGTCCGCTCCCCGGGCCGTGCAACGGATTTTCCGGACCCAAGCCGTGCTTTTGTGGCTCTGCGCCGGATATTTCGCCTTGCGCGGCCTCTGACCGGCTGGTTCTTGCAACGCATTTGGGGTATGGCGAGAAAAACCCGGAAGGATGCGCCATGCCCCAGTGCGTCAAGGTGCTTTTCGTGGACGACGAGCAGGCCGTGCTCGATTCCCTGCGCCGCGGCCTGTGCCGTACCTACGACATGACCACGGCCCGGGGACCCGAGATGGGCCTTGAGACCGTGCGCAAGGCCGGGCCCTTTGCCGTGGTGGTCTCGGATCTGCGCATGCCGGGCATGGACGGGGTGCAGTTTCTCAAAAAAGTCCACGAGATTTCCCCCCTGACCGTGGGCATCATGCTCACCGGCTACGGCGATCTGACCGCTGCCATGGACGCCGTCAACGAGGGGCACATCTTCCGCTTCCTGACCAAGCCCTGTCCCATCCCCTGCCTGTCCCAGGCCCTGGACGCCGGGCTCGACCAGTACCGGCTGGTGGCCGCCGAAAAAGAGCTCTTGCGCGTGACCCTGGAGAACGCCCGGCTCAAGGAGGACGTGGAGCGCATCATGCGCCACGACCTCAAGTCGCCGCTGACCACCATCATCAGCCTGCCCCAGCTGCTGCGCCTGGCCGACAACCTCACCGACGACCAGCGCGAAATGCTCGACTGCATCGAGGACGCCGGCTACACCATGCTGTCCATGGTCAACCTGTCCACGGCCCTGTTCAAGATGGAGCGCGGCCAATATGTCCTATGCCCGGAGGTCGTGGACCTCATGCCACTGGTACGCAAGATCCTGAGCGTGCACGCCGATGCGGCCGCCCACCATCGTTTCGCCCTGGAACTCACCCGCGAAGGCCGGCCGGCCGGCCCGGAGGATCGCTTCCTGATCCGGGGTGAGGAACTGCTGTGCTATTCCATGCTGGCCAACCTGGTGGCCAATGCCGTGGAAGCCTCGCCGGACGGCGCGACCGTGTCCGTCGACTGCCGCCGCCAGGACGATCTGGCCCGGGTGGTCATCCGCAACCAGGGCGCGGTGCCGGAAAGCGTACGGGGGTGTTTTTTCGAAAAATACGCCACGGCCGGCAAACCCAAGGGCACCGGACTCGGCACCTATTCGGCCCGACTCATCGCCCAGGCCCATGGCGGGGACATCACCATGCGCACGGACGACGCCTGGGGCACCGAGGTCACGATCAGTCTCCCCGCCGCTTGAGCCGCTGGGCCAGCTCAAAGGCCTCGTGCATCTTCTTGATCAACGTGGCCGGGGCGAAGGGCTTGACGATATAGGAGGTCACGCCGGCGTCGATGGCCGCCAGGACATGTTCCTCGTTGGCCTCGGCCGTGATCATGACCACGGGCAGCCGGCCGTATTGTTCGCTCCGCCGGATGCGCGAAAGCAGTTCGAGCCCCGACATCCGGGGCATATTCCAATCGAGCAGCACCATATCCACCGGGTCGTGGTTGATGATGGACCAGGCGGTCTCCCCGTCCTCGGCGAAATTGAGGTTTTTGAGGCCTTCCTGCCGCAGGATGTAGGCGATGGTCTTGCGCATGGGTTGCTGGTCATCCACCACGAGGATCGCCAGGCTCGGGGCAAAGTTCACGGGCACATCTCCTGTTCCGCGCCGTTTGGAACTGTCCGGATTCACGCTACACGTCTCTCCCTACGGATTCCAGAAAAACCGCGCCGCCCCCGCCGGCGCGTCCTGCCCCTTGCCAGGGCCTGGCGTAACGTATAGCGTTTATGACTTGACTCCTCATGCGCGCTCAGGGGGGAGGTGCCATATGGAACGACTCATCGAATCGGATTTGGAAAAGCTCAAGATCGATATGCTCACGGCCTTGCGCACGGCCCAGGCCGCCGTGGACAAGGCCGTCTCCGTGGTTTTCAGCCGCGATGCCGCGGCCATCGAGGCGACCCTGGCCGACGAAGAGACCATCGACGCCATGGAATGCGCCCTGGATGCCGAAATCCTGCGGCTGCTCGCCCTGCACCAACCCGTGGCCGGGGACCTGCGCTACATCCTCGGCTGCATGCGGGCTGTGGGCGACATCGAACGCATTGGCGACCAGGCCGTGAGCATTGCCGAACGCGGACGCATCCTGCTCGAACGCCCGCCCGCGCTCATTTCCCCCACCCTGTGGGAAATGGCCGACACCACCCGCGAGTTCATGGTCCTGACCGCCGCCTGCTTCACGGACAGGAGCCTGGATCTGGCCCGCCGCATCTGCGCCGAGTCCGGGGACATCCTGGATCTCAACACGGCCTTTCTCAAGGAAATGACCACCTACATGCGCGAGGAAGCCCGCCCGGTGGAGCGGGCCGTACAGTTGAGTTTCATCGCCCACAGCCTCAAGCGGGTCTGTGACCAGTGCACCAACATCGCCGAATCCGTGGTCTTCATGCAGGAAGGCGCCTGTAGCCGCCACCGGTGCGACTAGCCCGTCGCCCACAGCCGCCTGCGCGGCCCGGCTTGACGCGTCCTGTCAAAGGGTGAAAACACCCTTTCCCGACGCCTCCTTCTTACCGCAACCCTGGGGATTTCGTATGCCTTACCCCAAAGCCGGTTCGCCGGTTCTGGTTCTGATTACGGTCTGCATTGCCCAGTTCATGGCGCCGTTCATGCTCACGGCCGTGGGCGTGGCCTTGCCCTCCCTGGGCCGCGAGCTCGGGGCCACGGCCATGCAGCTCGGCCTCGTCGAACAGCTCTATGTCGTGTCCCTGGCCATGGGCATGCTCACCTTCGGCCGCTACGGCGACATCGTGGGCCAGCGGCGCATTCTGCTGCCGGGCCTGGCGGTTTTCACGGCCCTGACCTGCTCCCTGGGGTTTACCGAATCCGTGCACATGATCATGGTGCAGCGGTTTTTCCAGGGGATCGGCGCCTGCATGGTGCTGTCCGGATCGCTAGCCCTGGTGGCCGCCGCCTATCCGCCCGAACTGCGCGGACGCAAGATCGGCATCGTCTCGGCCTGCACCTATGCCGGACTGTCCCTGGGACCAGTGCTCGGCGGCTATGTGACCGGGCATTTCGGCTGGCGCTACGTGTTCCTCATGCCCGTGCCCATCGGCCTGACCGCGACCTTGCTGTGCCTGTGGGGCATGCGCGAGGGGCCGAAAAACGCTTCGGGCGAACGCATGGATTGGCGCGGCGGGCTGGTCTACGCCACCGGGGTCTGCCTGTTCATGCTCGGCGCGGCCCATGCCAAGGAACTGCCCCTCGGACCGGCCATGCTGCTCGGCGGTCTGTTTGGGCTGGTACTGTTCGTCCGCCTCCAGTCCCGCACCAAAAGTCCGCTGCTTGACGTGTCGCTTTTGACGGGCAACCGGTTTTTCACCCTGAGCTGCCTGGCGGCCCTCGGCAACTATGCCGCCACCTTCGGCATCACCTTTCTCATGAGCCTGTACCTGCAATACGCCAAGGGCCTGCCGCCCCGGCTGGCCGGATTCGTGCTCCTGTTCCAGCCCATCATGCAGGTCATCGCCTCGCCCGTGGCCGGCCGCCTGGCCGACCGGTTCGATCCGGGGAAGCTCGCCACCGTGGGCATGCTCGTGAGTTCGGCCGGGCTGCTCGCGGCCGCGGGCAGCATCGCCCCGGAAACGCCCATCTGGCTGCTGGCCGGGGAGCTCGCCCTGATCGGGACCGGATTCGGGCTTTTCATCACGCCCAATTCCACGGCCATCATGGGCAGCGTGGACAAGCGCCAGTTCGGGCTGGCCTCGGGCATGATCGCCACCATGCGCACCCTGGGCATGGCGGTCAGCATGACCTCGGTCACCTTCATCTTCGCCCTTTTCATGGGCGACGCGCTCATCACGCCCGCGACCCTGCCGGCATTCCTGGTCAGCATGCGGGTGGGACTGACGGTGTTCGCGGTCTTTTCGTGCCTGGGGGTGATCCTGTCGTTCGGGCGGGGCCGGAGGAGGTAGGCCGCGCGGTTGGGGGGAAAAGAGACGCCTCCGGCGGCCAAAGGGCTGTGCCCTTTGGAATCCCGCACCGGGAGCGGTGTCACTCCCCCGGGCGACGCCAAGGTCCCCGGGGGTTGTCGCGCCTGGGGCTTAGGCCTGGGGCTTTTTCACCTTGACCGTGTCCTTGGCCCCGCACTTGCTGCACTCCAAGGTATACACGATGCTGTCCTCGGTCTCGGTGATCCTGGTCGGCTTGACGATTTTCCCGCAGACGAGACACTGGAAGGTCGGCGCCGCGTCAGCGGTGGCCGGTTGTTGGCGCATGAATTTCATGGGGTTTTCCTATCGCTCCCGGCCGGACAAGGCAAGGGGCGGGGCTGTCCCGCCGGCGTCGCCCGGCTAATGGAGCAGCACCGGAAAGGACGTGGACAGGCCCGTGAGGATGAACTGCACGCCGAGCGCCAAGGTGATCAGGCCGAAGACCTTGGTGAAGATGTCCATGCCGGTGTGGCCGAGCACGCGGATGATGACCGGCGAAAAATAAAACGACAGATAGTTGATGGCGCTCACGGTGCCGATGGCCGCGCCGATTTTGAGCAGCCCGGGCAGGCCGTGGGCTTCCTGAGCAAAAAGAATAATGGCGGAAATGACCCCCGGTCCCGAGGTCAGCGGAATGGCGATGGGCACCACGGCGATGGGGATCACCTCGGAGAGGCTGAACGTCTGGGAAGAGTCGCCGTCGCTCTTGCTTCGCAGCATACCAAGGCCGCTCGTTGCGAGATAGAGCCCGCCGGCGATGCGGAAGGCGGCAATGGAGATGCCGAAAAACTCCAGCACGGCCGCGCCCATGAGAAAGGACACGGCCATGGTGGCCAGGGAAGCGGTGGTGGCCGTCAGGCACAGGCGATGCTGGGCGCTTTTGCTCAGGCCCTTGCACAGGTTCATGTGCATGGGCAAGGCCGAGATGTTGTTGCCCACGGCAAAGATGCCGAGCAGATAATGCTGGAACGTCACTTCCACAACCGGTAGCCGCCTCTCTAAAAGGTTCTATCCCCGATGCCTCAGTGTTTCGAAGGGGGCTTGGGGGAAACGCTTTGCAAAAGCGTTCCCCCCAATGCTTCCCGTCCTACTTGTAATAGATCTTGATCTCGTTGGTGCCGGGGGTGTCGTTACCGGGCGTGGGACGGCCGGCCGTGATCACCACCGGTTCGCCCGGAGCGAAATCCGGGCACGAATTCACGAACGATTCGACCAGGGCCATGTAGTCCGTGTCCGTGCCTTCGAGCACGCGCGGCTTGACCCCCCAGGCGAAGTTGAGAAACCGCATGACACGCGGGTCGGGCGTCAGGGCGTAGATGGCCTGGCGCGGCCGGCGGCTGGAGGTCAGACGCGGATTGGTGCCGCTTATGGTGTGGCAGACAATGGCCTTGCTCTCCAGGTTCTCGGCCACCAGGCAGGCCGAATAGGCCACGAACTTGCGGGGATTTTTCTCCCGCTTGGGGGCGTACGGCGCCTGGATGCGCTCCAGATAGTATTCCAGGGCGTTGTCCGAAATCTCCCGCATGACCTTGACCGTCTCCACCGGATAGTCGCCCACGGCCGTCTCCTCGGACAGCATGACGCAATCGGCCCCGTCCAGGATGGCGTTGGCCACGTCCGTGGATTCGGCCCGGGTGGGGATCGGGTTTTTCACCATGGACAACAGCATCTGGGTGGCCACGATGACCGGCCGCTGGGCATGGCGGCAGGCCCGGATGATCTTTTTTTGGAGAATGGGCAGCTGGGGAATCGGGCATTCGAGCCCCAGGTCGCCCCGGGCCACCATGACCGCGTCGGTGATCTGGAGGATCGACTCCAGGTTGTCCACGGCGTTTTGCCGTTCGAGCTTGGAGATCACCGGTACCCACACGCCGTGTTTCTTGATCTCCTCCTTGGTCATGAGGACATCGTTTGCCCCCTGGACAAAGGAGATGGCCAGAGCGTCCACGCCGACTTCCAGGCCCTCGTGCAGGTCCTTGATATCCTTGGGCGTGAGCGCCGGCATGGGATGGTGCTTGCCCGGAAAGGCAATGCCCTTGTTGGACGAGAGAAGCCCGGCGTTCTGGGCCTCGATCTCGTAGAGCCGGTCGGCCTTGAGCTCCCGGGTGACGTGGAACTGAAGCAGGCCGTCGCTCAAATTGACCGCCATGCCGACCCGCAATCCGGCCAAAAGCTCGGGCACGTCCAGGGACACGAACACGCGTTCGTCCCGGGCCGGATCAGGCCGTTCGTCGGGCAGGCCAAGGAGCAGATACTCGCCCTTGCCCACGTTGCGGGGCGAATCCGCCACCTCGCCGATGCGGGTCTTGGGCCCGCACAGGTCGCCAAGGGCCGTGAGCGGCACGCCAAACTCCCCTTCCAGCCCCCGGATGGTGCGGATGGCCGGCTCGAAATAGGCGGCATCGGAATGGGAGAAATTGAGGCGAAAAATACGCACGCCATGGCGCACCATGTCGCGCATGGTTTCGGGATTGAGGGACGCCGGGCCAAGGGTGGCCACGATCTTCGTGTGCATGGGCTTGCCTCCAGGCGTTTCCGGCCCGGCCGCCCCGGCCCGGGGCCAAAAAGCGGATGCATGCCGGGCGGGTTTGGGGTAAGACTACCCACGGCTGGTTGCCGTTTCGCGACATACCTGTGTATCCGGGAGTGCGCGGAACGACAAGGCCCAAGACCCCGCAAGGAGGAAGATGGCCCATGGCTATCTCGCCGGATTTCAAGGATAGCGCCGGATCCGCCTCCCCGACCGGCGACAGCGCCGACGCCACGGCCGGCACTGGAACCTGCAAGGAATCACGCCCGGAACACGAACCGTGTTTCCCGCCGGTCTCGTTTATCACCTTCGTCCTGTCCCTGGCCCATTCGGCCATGGTCCTCATGGGCGAGGCGCCCGAACCGGAATCGGGCCGCTACATGCAAAACCTGCCCGAAGCCAAGCACACCATCGACCTCCTGGCCATGCTCGAATGCAAGACCCGGGGCAATCTCACCGAAGAGGAGGCCGGCGTCCTGTCCAACCTCCTGTGCGAACTGCGCCTGGCTTTCGTCAGAAAACAATAACGTCCCGGAGGACGCACATGGAGACGATTCCCGTCGGTCTGGTCGGCGTGACCGGGTACACCGGTATGGAACTGGCCCGGATTCTGGCCACCCACCCGGTCCTGCGCCTGACCCGCGCCACCTCCCGGGCCGAGGCCGGCAAGCCTTTGCGGGCCCTCTACCCCTTTTTGCAGGGCTTTCCCGCCGGCGACGTGAGCATCACCGTGCCGGACGCGGCCGACCTGGCCGGAGCCTGCCGGCTGGTGTTTCTGGCCGTGCCCCACGGCGCGGCCATGGACTACGCCGCCGAACTGCTGGCCGCCGGGCTGTCCGTGGTCGATCTCTCGGCCGACTTCCGCCTGGCCGACGCCGACATCTACGCCGCCTGGTACGGTCTGGATCACCGCCACCCGGACCTGCTCCCCCAGGCCGTCTACGGCCTGCCGGAACTCTACGCCGCGCGTATCAAGGAAACCAAGCTCACGGCCAACCCGGGCTGCTATCCGACCTCCATCATCCTCGGCCTAGCCCCGGCCCTGGCCGGGAGCCTCATCGAGACCGACGGCATCGTGGCCGACAGCAAGTCCGGCACCTCGGGCGCCGGGCGCAAGGCCGCCGTGCCCACGCTTTTTTGCGAGGTCCACGACTCGTTCCGGGCCTACAGCCTGGGCAAGCACCGCCATACCCCGGAAATCGAGCAGGAGCTTTCGAAGCTCGCCGGCGCGGACATCCTGCTGTCGTTCAATCCGCACCTGCTCCCCATCGACCGGGGCATCCTCTCCACCATCTACACGCGTCTGACCAGCCATCGGCCCGTGGAGGAGATCCACGCCGCCTACGAGGCCTATTACGCGGACAAACCCTGGGTGCGGGTGCTGCCCCTGGGCATGCTCCCGGAAACGCGCTATGTGCGCGGGACCATGTTCTGCGACATCGGCTTGGTGGTCGACCCGCGCACGGGCCGGCTCATCGTGGTCAGCGCCATCGACAACCTGTGCCGGGGCGCCTCGGGCCAGGCCGTGGCCTGCGCCAACCTGATGTCCGGGCTGCCGGTCGACGCCGGGCTCCACCTGGCGCCGCTCATGCCGTAGGAGACGCCATGACCATGGACAATGTTCGCCGGCTGTTCAAGGGCCTGGAAAAGGACCCGGAACTGCGCACCCGACTTTACAAGGCCGACGGCCAGGCCGGCCGCGACGTCGTGCTGCGGGAAGCGGGTTTGTACTTCAGCGACGCCGAATTCGACGAGATGGTGGATGTGCTCCACGTCCAATGCCAGACCCGGGAAGAGGCGGAACGCTTTTTCGAATTCCGCAACTGGTGGGACTTCCTGCGCCGGACCTGACGCCATGCCCGAGACGCCACTGCCCCAATGCGCCCTGTGCCCGTTCGACTGGTCCGAGCGGTATTGCCGGACCGGCAAGGGCAAGGCCCCGGCCGATTGCCCGTCGCTACGCCTGCGTGCCCTGACCGGCCAGGCCCGCGAGGCCACCCTGGCCCCGGATAATCAGGAGTTCGCCCGCCAGGCCTCGCTCCAGGAGGCCGCCTGCTACGGCGGCCGCGAGTCCGGCTACGGGGCCGTGTATCCGCTCAAACCCCGCATCGTCGAAATCGTGGAATTCGCCCGGCGCATGGGCTACCGCCGGCTGGGCCTGGTCTTTTGCGTGGGGCTGCGTCGGGAGGCGGCCGTGGTCCACGAAATCCTGGCCACCAACGGCTTCGAGGTCGCCTCGGTGTCCTGCAAGGTCGGCGGCCAGCCCAAATCCCTGCTCGGCATCGCCCCCCAGGATCAGGTCGATCCGGGCGCGGCCCACGAGACCATGTGCAACCCGGTGCTCCAGGCCATGGTCGTCAACGAGGCCGGCACGCAGTTCAACGTGCTGCTCGGACTGTGCGTGGGCCACGATTCGCTGTTCTTCAAGCACGCCACGGCCATGGGCACGGTGCTCGCGGTCAAGGACCGCCTGCTCGGCCACAATCCCCTGGCCGCCATCTTCCAATACGAAGGCTACTACCGCTATTTGAAAAAGCCGTTGCCGTAAGGGGCGGCGGGGGAGGTGCGGGAGGGGAACGCCTCCGGCGGCCAAAGGGCTTCGCCCTCTGGACTCCCGGGAAGGGGACATGCGGTCAGGCAGGTCAGGCACTGCCGGCAGGGTCAGGCCTTGGCCAGCATGATGGCCAGGGCGTTGACCGTGGCCCCGGCCAGGGCCGAGCCGCCCTTGCGCCCGGCAATGGCGATCCAGGGCACGTCGGCCCGGGCCATGAGCAGCGCCTTGGACTCGGCCGCGTTGACGAACCCGACCGGCATACCGATGACCAGATCCGGGGGCGGCGCGCCCTCGTCCAGACGTTTGAGCAGCCGCAACAAGGCGGTGGGCGCATTGCCGATGGCGAAAATCAGCCGTCCGGGCAGGCCAAGCCCCACATCCACGGCCGCAGCCGCCCGGGTGCCACCCACGGCCTGGGCCGCGGCCACCACCTCCGGCTCGTTGAGCAGACAGCGCACCTGACAGCCAAGCGGCGTCAGCCGGCGCAACGGAATGGCGCACCGGGCCATCTCGGTGTCCGTGACCACGGTCGCCCCGGCGGACAGGGCGGACAACCCCGCTTCCACGGCCCCCGGAGAAAACCGCACCAGATCCAACAGCTCGAAATCGGCCGTAGTGTGGATGAGCCGGCGCACGATCTCCCACTGCCGGCCGGCAAAGGGCCTGGGCTCGGGCGTTTCGGCGTCGATGATGGCCAGGGAACGCGCCTCGATGGCCTCGGGCGCGGTGATGGGCGAGAGCGTCGGATCGGCTGGGTTCATGGTCACCTCGTGGGACTTGTGTACCGGCTTTTCCCACCCAGGCCAAGACGTGCGTATGACGATTCACGGTCTTTCGGGCTCTTTTTTCATTGACAAATAACACGATTCATTTTTTCTTATACATAGAGACCGCGTTTTTGCGCGCCAACGGGTGTCTCCGCTCCCGGGAGCCTGTTTCGCGCGGATGATCCGCGACCACCCACGGGTCAACCCGTCTCGCCCAGGCAAACGCTGTTTTGGCACCGCACCGTTTGCCGCGTCCCTGGCGCCTCCCGCGCCCCAGGCTGCGCCATCAAGGCCATGGCCGCTCCACCGCCGAGGAGCGCCATGGCCTTGGTTTTTCAGGCAGCGGGCCAACCGTGCCCGCCGCAAAAATTCACTTATCCCACCGGCCTGGTTGCTTCTTTACGACTCCGCCACTGTCTCCGGCGAAAAAAACGTCCCCAGCGTCAAATCGATCTTGATTATTATTTTCATTTAGTACAGAATGCCTTCAGCCCAAGCGACAAGCCGCAGGGCACAGCGACGTCGACAACCTTCCGCGGTCCGTTCCGAACCGCTGTTACAACCACGCGCATCCCACCCACCTCCATAACCCTCCAACCCACGACGACCGGCCGGGCCCCTCGGGACCCGGCCGATGCGTCGCGTCACACGGCCAGGGCTCACGAGGCCGGGCCGGCCGGAGCGACTGGCGGACTCGGCGTCGCGCTGGCCTGCCGCAGGGCTTCGAGAAAGCGATCCGGCTCGCTGGGGCTGACGATCACGGCATAGCCCAGCCGGGTCGGCACATAGACGGCCCGGGACTTGTCCGTGACGAACACCAACGCCTTTTCGCCGTCGCGCAATTTGTACCACCCGGCGGACAGGCCGGGCAGGCCCACGCCGTTGGTGCGCCAGCGCAGGCTTTTGGGCTCGCCCTTGTCCGGGGCCAGTCGCCGCGCTTCGGGAACGACCACTGACGGAAGCGGGATTTCCCGACCGTAGAACCCACCCTTGGCCACGAGTTTGCCGTCGCGCAGGGCGATTTCGGCCTGGGCCGCGCCCCTGATCATGTACGAAAGGAAAAAGAACAGCCCCACCCACACGATGAGCAAGCCTCCGAACAGCACCGCCAGCCAGCCGGTCTTGATGGCCCCCGGGGCCAGGGGAAAGATCTGTCCGAATTCCATATCCACCTCCGTGCCTTGACAATCCGAGCGCAAAATACGGGACTCGCGTCTCCCCGTCCATCTCCGTCCGTCCTCCCCCCCCCCGGGAGGGTCCGGGAGGGACGCGTCCCTCCCGGCCGCCGGAGGCGCCCTCTCCTCCCCTCCCCATCACCACCCCCTTCCCCCTTCTTGCCGGCGCCGCCCCCTGCCTGTACGGTGCCGAGCGGCGGCCGTGGGGCCGACTCCGACGATGCGGCGACTCCAATGCTCTGGTTCTGGCTTTCCCTGACCACGGCCCTGACCCAGGCGGTCAAGGATGCCTGCCTCAAACGCTGCCTGCGCGAAATGGACGCCGTGGTGGCGGTTACGGCCTACAGCTCGCTCGCGGCCTGTTTTTTCTGGGTGGCCGTGGGGCTGGAACCCTGGCCGGTCCTGACCCGGGAATTCTGGATCATCTTGGCCATCGGCGGGCTGCTCGGCGTGGTGACCTTCGCCCTGTACGGCAAGGCCCTCAAAAGCGGCGACATGTCCCTGACCTTGCCCATGTTGGCCTTCACGCCGCTGTTTCTGCTCGTGACCTCGCCGCTGACCCTGGGCGAATTCCCGTCCCCGGCCGGAGTCGGCGGTTTGATGTGCGTGGCTCTCGGCTCGTATGTCCTCAACCTGCGCGAGCGACGCAAAGGATTTTGGGGCCCGGTGCGGGCCCTTTGGACCAACCGTTCCGCCCGGCTCATGTTGATCGTGGCCGCCATCTGGAGCGTGGGCGCCAATGTGGACAAGCTCGGCTTGCGCGCGTCCTCGCCCCGGGTCTGGATCGCCTCGGTCTACACGGTCAGTGCCTTGGGCCTGCTGCCGCTCGTGCTGCACCATGCCCGAAACGTACGGGCCCAGATCGGGCGGATGCCGGGCTGGTTGCTGGCTGCGGGCATCCTGGAAGCTCTGGGGCTCGTCTGCCAGATGCACGCCCTGCCCCTGACCATGGTTTCCTATGTCATCGCGGTCAAACGCCTGAGTATCGTGTTCGCGGTGCTGCTCGGCGCGGCCTTTTTTCGGGAGCCCGATGTGCTCCATCGGCTGCCCGGAGCACTTATCATGGTCGCGGGCGTTTTCTTTATCGCAGTTTTCGGGTAAGACCCCCCACCGATCTTGCCATCCCGGAGCCTTGCCATGACCCCTTACCGTTTTCTCCCCGATCTTTCCCACGAAGCCCTGGCCACCAGACAAACCGAGGGCCTCAACTGGACTGTCCGGCACGCTTTCGCCGGTTCCACGGTCTACCGCGAACGCCTGGCCGCCATGGGCTACGAGCCCGGCCAGTCCCTGACCCTGGACGATCTGACCCGGCTGCCCGTCACCACCGTCGAAGACCTGCGCCAGGGCTATCCCCTGCCCCTGCTCTCGGTCCCCGAGGAGCAGGTGGTCCGCATCCATGCCTCGTCCGGCACCACGGGCAAGCGTAAAATCCTGGCCTACACCGCCCATGACCTCGACACCTGGCAGAATCTGTTCGCCCGGTGCTACGAACTGGCGGGTCTGACCACCCTCGACCGGGTGCAGATCGCCGTGGGCTACGGCCTGTGGACGGCCGGAGCCGGATTCCAGCTCGGCTGCGAACGCTTCGGCGCCATGGCCGTACCGGTCGGACCGGCCAACATGGAAATCCACCTCCAGTTGCTGGAGGATCTGCGTCCCACCTGCCTGGGCGCCACCGCCTCCATGGCCCTGCTCATGGCCGAGGAAGTGCAAAAACGCGACATGATCAAGCGCATCGGCCTCAAAAAAATCATTTTCGGCGCCGAGACCCACACGGCCAAGATGCGCCGGCGTTTCGAGAAATGGCTCGGTGTGGAGCACAGCTTCGACATCTCGGGCATGACCGAGCTCTACGGCCCAGGCATGGGACTCGAATGCACGGCCCACCAGGGCATCCACTACTGGGCCGACTACTACATTCTGGAGATCCTCGACCCGGTCAGCCTGCAACCGGTCGGACCGGGCGAGGTGGGCGAGATGGTCGTCACGAGCCTAGCCAAGGAAGCCGTGCCGCTGATCCGCTACCGGACGCGCGACCTCACCCGGATGCTGCCCGGCGACTGTCCGTGCGGACTCAAGCTGCCGCGCCACGACAAGATCGTCGGCCGCTCCGACGACATGTTCATCTTCCGGGGCGTCAACATCTACCCCGGCCAGATCGCAAGCGTCCTCGAAGGCTTCCGCGACGTGGACAGCGAATTCCAGATTCGGCTGCTGCGCAAGGACGGCCGCGACCAGATGGTGGTCAAGGTGGAACGCAAGGCCGTGGCCTCCCACGACCTGGACCAGAACCTGTCCGAAGCCATCTCCATCGAACTGCGCAAACACCTGCTCGTGCGCGGCTGGGTGGAAATCCTGCCGCCCGGCAGCCTGCCCCGCAGCTGCGGCAAGACCAAACGCGTCCTCGACGACCGTAACGGCATCGAGGATTAGGGGGGAAGGGGAACGCCTCCGGCGGCCAGGAGGGGCCGAGGGCCCCTCCTGGACCACCCCGATAAAAAGGCCCTGGTGACACGGTAGTCACCAGGGCCTTTTCGTTTTCCGTCGCAGGGGTCCGGGGGGATCATCCCCCCGGCCGCCGGAGGCGTCTTCCCCTGCTCCCTGCGACGTCGCCGTCGGCCGCTCAGCCTTTGGCGTGCCGGGTCAGAAAGATGTCGAGCTGGTTTGCAAAGGCTTCCCGGTCGCGATTCCCGAGCGGCGGGGGGCCGCCGGTCACCACGCCGCCGCTGCGCAGTTCGTAGAGCAGGTTGCGCATGGCGAGCCGGCCCTGGATATTGTCCTTGGTGTAGAGTTCGCCCCTGGGGTTCAGGGCATGGGCGTCCTTTTCGATGACCAGGGCGGCCAACGGAATGTCCGCCGTGATCACCAGATCGCCCGGCTCGACCAGCTCCACGATGGCCGCATCCACCACATCGAAGCCCTGGCCCACCCTGATGGTGGCGATGAATTCCGACCGGGGAATTTGCAGGGTCTTGTTGGCCACCAGGGTCAAGCCGAGGCGCAGACGCATGGCCGCGCGAAACAGTATTTCCTTGATGGGGTTGGGCAGCGCGTCGGCATCGGCGTAGATGTGCATGGGGTTTCCTTGGGCCAGCCACAGGGCGTCCGGAATGACGCAAAACGGGCGGCTTGCGCCACCCGTCCCTCTTTTGTCTCGCTTCTTTTCAGGGAGCCGGGGCGAGGATCAGGCCTCGTCGCTCTGAGGAGGGCTTTTCCGTTGGGGTAGGTCCAGGGAGGGACTCAGTCCCTCCCTGGACGCCGGAGGCATCTTCCCTCCGTCTCTCCCTTACCCTTCACTAGACATTAAACAAAAAATGCACGACGTCGCCGTCGGCCATGACGTAGTCCTTGCCTTCCTGGCGCAGGACGCCGGCGGCGCGGCATTTGGCCTCGGTTTCCAGGCGGATGTAGTCGTCGTAGCCGATGACCTCGGCCCGGATGAAGCCGCGTTCGATGTCGGAGTGAATCTGGCCGGCGGCGGACGGCGCCTTGGTGCCGGCGGCGATGGTCCAGGCCCGGACTTCCTTGGGGCCGGCGGTGAAAAAGCTGATGAGCCCGAGCGTGTGGTAGGCGAGCCTGGCCACCCGGTCGAGGCCGGATTCGGTCAGGCCGTAGGCGGAGAGGAATTCCTGGCGTTCGGCGTCGGACAGCCCGGCCAGATCCTCTTCCATGCGGGCGCACACCACGACCATCTCGGCGCCCCGGGCCTCGGCGATCTCGCGCACCTGCGCGACGAGCGGCGACTCCCCGGCCAGGTCGGATTCGTCCACATTGGCGCAGTAGATGACGCGCTTGGCCGAGAGCGGCCGGATTTCCTCGAACAGCGCCACCATGCCCGGCGCGTCCACTTCCGGCACCGAGGCGGCGGGCTTGCCGGCCATGAGATGGTCCATGAGCCGCTTGCCCGCCTCGATCTTGGCGATCATGTCCTTGTCGCGACTGCACTTGGCCTGCTTGGTCAGGCGGTCGAGGCGCGCTTCCAGGATCTGGGCATCGGCCAGGATAAGCTCGGTATCGATGATGTCGATGTCCCGGGCCGGATCGACCGACCCGGCCACATGCACCACGTCCGGGTCGGCAAAGGCCCGGGCTACGTGGACGATGACCTCGGTTTCGCGGATGTGGGCCAAAAACTTGTTGCCCAGACCCTCGCCCCGGCTGGCTCCGGCCACAAGGCCGGCGATGTCGGTGAAGCGCACCGTGGCCGGCACGATCTGGGCCGGGTTGACGAGCCGCGCCAGGGCGTCCAGACGCGCGTCCGGCACGGGCACGATGGCCACGTTGGGCTCGATGGTGCAGAAGGGATAGTTGGCGGCCTGGGCGTTTTGGGCCTTGGTGAGGGCGTTGAACAGGGTGGATTTGCCGACGTTGGGCAAACCCACGATGCCGACGGAAAGGGCCATGGGGGAAACCTCTTGCGGCGGCCGGGCCGCCGGATGGGGCCGACGGGCGCGGCCGGGTTAGCGCGAGGGCCGGGGCCGCCTGACGCGACCCCGGACAATTATTGCTTGATGTCCCGCGTGCGCAGAACGGTCTTTTCCAGAAAATGGATCAGCTCGTAGTCCGAGGCCAGGCGGGTGATCCCTCGGGACACGGTCTGGCTGAGCAGCTTGTCGAATTCCGGCTCCACATCCGAACCGGAAAGCTTCCAGGTCGTGTCGGAGTCGTAGCGCCGGGTCATGGTCTGGCCGTTGTTGTCGGCGGTGACGGACAGGCTGGCCGTGGCCTTGGCGTTGAGCCCGGCGCCGGTCTGGGTCGGCTTGTAGGTCAGGTCGGTCAGCTCCACGGTCAGCGTACGCACCACGGCGTCGCTTTTGGGGGCCGGCACGAAGCCTTTCTCGAACAGGGCGCGTTCCACGGCCGTCTTGATGGCCGGAGCCGGATCGCAGGCCATGGTGAGCTTGCCGGAGACGGACGAGGTCGGGTTGCACAGGCCAATGACCGGAGCGGAGCGGGCGTCGCGGACCACGACCGCAACCTTGACCCCATTGCCGAGGGTCTCTTTCTCCACGATGGCCGCGGGCGTGAGGGTGGCTTTTTGCCCGGCGCAGCCCGACAGCAGGCCGGCCAGGAGAACAAGGGCCGTAAAAACGGCCGACGCCGGATGGCGTCGGCCCAGTGTGCGAACGATCTGTTTCATGGTGCCTTCCAGCGGCCGCACTTGGCGGCTGACAGGCCCCGTGTCTACAGGACCTTGCCCAAGGCCGCAAGGGCGGCGGCATAATCGGGCTCGTTGGTCACCTCCGGCACGAGCTCCATGTAGGTCACCTTGCGGGCGGCGTCGAGCACGAGCACGGCCCGGGACAACAGCCGCAATTCCTTGATCAGCAGACCGTAGGCCTGACCAAAGGACGCGTCGCGGTGGTCGGACAGAGTGACGATGTTTTTAACCCCGGCCGCCTCGGCCCAACGTTTCTGGGCAAAGGGCAGGTCCATGCTCACGACCAGGGCCTTGGCCTTACCTGTCATGTTCTCCATTTCGTTATTGAACTTGCGGGCTTCCAGATCGCACACCGCCGTATCCAGGGACGGCACGGCAATGAGGATCAGGCCTTTTTCCGTGAAATCGGCCAGGCTGGCCGGGGCCAGTTCGTTGGTGAGAACCGAGAAGTTCGGGGCGGTGTCACCGACGCCGACCGGATTGCCGGCCAGGGTCAGAGCGTTGCCCAGGAATGTGATAAGACCAGTGCGCTCGTTCATGCGCGTTCCTCCTTATAGGGTTGCGCCGCCCGCAGGGCGACCATTGCACGTTATGGCCCCCGAGCGTCCGGACGTCAACAGGGTGGCGCCCAAAGAGTCGGTTCGTAGCGCCATCGAAAAAACGCCCGCGCGGGGGCGCATCCCTTGACAACGCGCCCCAGCGCGGCATGGTGCCGGAAAGGAGACCGCCATGCCACGACGTCTTACCCCCTGGTTTCTCGTCCTCGCTCTGGTCAGCTTCGCTCCGGCCGTCCGGGCCGCCGGTCCGTCCACCCCGGAGGAAGCGGGCCTGGTGGATATCACCAAGGTTGCGCCGGGAATCCGGCTCGACATCCGCTACGCCACGCCGAACAATTTCACCCATGTGGCCGTGTATCCGGCGGCACGTTGCTTCCTGCGCGCCCCGGTGGCCAAACGTCTGGCCAAGGTCCAGGCCGACCTGGAAAAGCAGGGCCTCGGACTCAAGGTCTACGACTGCTACCGGCCGTTTTCCATTCAGAAGAAATTCTGGTCCCTGGTGCCGAACGAGGACTGGGTGGCCAAGCCCGTGGAAAAAGACGGCAAGCCAGTGACCGGTTCCAAGCACAACCGGGGCGCGGCCGTGGACCTGACCCTGGTGGACAAGGCCGGCAACGAGGTGCCCATGCCGTCGGGCTTTGACGATTTCACCGAAAAGGCCCGCCGCGACTACACCGGCGGCGATCCCGCCGCCCGGGCCAATGCCAAGCGCCTGGAAGCGGCCATGGCCAAGGAAGGGTTCGAGCCGCTGCCGAGCGAATGGTGGCATTTCGACGGCCCGGGCTGGAAGGACGACGACCTGCTCGACGTGCCCTTCAACTAGACGGACCGCGCAGCCTTTTCCGGTCTGGGGAGCAGGGGCAGATAGACATCGAACCGGCTCCCCTGACCGGGCGTACTTTCCACCAACACCGCCCCGCCGCAGCTCTTGACGATGCCGTGTACGGCGGCCAGGCCCATGCCCGTGCCCTGGCCGGGTTTTTTCGTGGTGAAAAACGGCTCGAAAATCCGCTCGCAGATGTCCGCGCCCATGCCATGGCCACTGTCCGTCACCCACAGCCGGGCATAGGGCCCGGGCTCCAGCTTGGACAGGGACTGGCCGGCGGCAATGCAGGGCCCGGCCGGTCGCGGCGGCTCGGGCACGGCTGTCAGCCCCACTTCCATGATCCCGCCCTCGGGCATGGCCTGGGCCGCGTTGAGACACAGGTTCATGAGCACCTGGTGCATCTGGGCCGGGTCGGCCTCCACGGTCAGGTCCAGCTCGGACACGCGCTGCCGGATTTCCACCCGCTGATCCACCAGGCCCCGGGCGAGCTTGATGGTCTCCTTGACCAGGGGCGTCAGCGGCAACGGCCCCACGGTGAGTTCGCCCTGGCGGCTGAAGGTGAGGAGCTGGCGCACGAGATCCCGGGCCCGCTCCGAGGCCCGCACCACAGTCGGCCAGGGGCCGGCGCAGGGGGTCCTTCCAGGGGATGTCGGCCAGGATCATCTCGGTATTGAGCAGGATCGGCGTGAGGATGTTGTTGAAGTCGTGGGCCACGCCCCCGGCCAACACGCCGATGGCTTCGAGCTTTCTCGGCCTGGCGCAGGCGTTTTTCCAGCCCGGTCTCGTAGGTCATGTCGCGCACGAGCATGATATGGTTGACGATCTGGGTGGTGGCGTCGCGCACGGGCGAAATCAGGGCCTCGGCCACGACCTCGCCGCCGTCCGGCCGCAAAAGCCGCACCCGACCCGACCAACGCAAGCCCAGGCCCAGCATCTTGCGCACCGACGGCGTCAGGAAAGGTGCCAAACGATCGCTCGGGCTCTCCCCTCCGGTCAGGGGGCCGACGATCTGGGTAAAGGCCGGATTGGCGTATTCCAGACGGAAGTCCCGGCCCACGATGACGAGTCCCTCGGCGCTCTGGTCCACGGCCGAGACGAGTAGCATGCGTTCGTCCTCGGCCCGCTTGCGGTCGGTGATGTCCCGGGCCGCGCCCTCCACCCGGCCGAGCCGTCCCCTGTCGTCCATGACCGCCCGGGCATTGACCGACAGCCAGGCCGTCCGCCCGTCCTGGCGCACCACCTGCATCTCGAAGTCATACACCCGGCCGTTTCGGGCCAGCTGGCGCAGAAATTCCAGCCGGTCCTCCTGCCTGGCCTGGATGCGGCGGAAAAGGTCCCCGGGCTCGCCGATGACCTCGTCCACCGAGGCGTAGCCCAGGATGCGGGCCAGGGCCGGATTGCAGGCCACCATGTCCCCGTCCGGGCCGAACTGGAAGATGCCCTCGGCCGAATGCTCGAAGATGTCGCGATACTTGGCCTCGCTGCGCACAAGCTCCTGCTCCATGCGCCAATAGGCCGTGATATCCCGCCCCACGGCCTGGTATTCGGCCAAGCGCCCGGCTGCGTCGAAAATCCCCCGAACGGTCCAGGCCAGGCAGCACTCCCTGCCCCCGGCCAGAAGCAGCAGTTGCCGGACGTCGCAGACCGGAGCGCGCGGGGTCAGCGCCAACAGGCGCCGGCGGACATCCTCGGTTTCGACCGTGTCCTGGCCGACCGGAAACTGCCGGCCCAGCAGGGCGTCGGACGTCTGGTCGTGCAGGCGGGCCAGGGCGCGGTTGACGCAAAGGTAGCGCAACTCCGGCGAAAGGCGGCACACCAGCTCGGTCTGCTCCTCCACGATGGCTTGATAACGCTGGCGGCTCTCGCGCAATTCCCGCTCGGTACGACGGTGGGCGGTGATGTCGGTGAACATGCCGCACAGGACCTCGACCTGGCCCTGGGCATCGAACAGGGGAAAGAGCGCAATGAGAAAAACGTGCTGCCGGCCCCGCACGGACACGGTGAATTCCTTTTCCACCGCCTCCTGGCCGGTCAACAACTGCCGGGTAATCTCCCGATACGGGGCCACGTATTCCGGCGCCAGGACCTTTTCGACGCTTTGCCCCACGAGTTCCGACCGGTCAAAGCCGTAAAGCCGTTCATAGGCCGCGTTGACGTACAGAAAACGGCTTTCCCGGTCCACGACGAACACGGCCGAAACGGCATGTTCCAGGATGGCCGCCAGCCGGGCATCCATCCAATTGGCCCGGCGGACCTCGGCCACGCAGAGCACGCCTCCCGGAGTTCCGGCAGCGGCGGCCAGAGGCAGGCAGGACACGGTCACGGACGAGGAGGGGCCGGCCGTGACCAGCGGACAGTCCGGGCAGGGAACCGCCCGGGAACGCAAGGCCACATGGCACGGACGGGCCGGCGCGCCGTCCAGGATCTCACGGGCCCGGGCATTACCTGAAACCAGGGCCCGCTCCCGGTCGAAGACCGCCACCACCGCGTCCAGGTTTTCGACCAAGCCGTGCACCGGTTCCCGAGACAGATCGATCTTCCCCTCGCCGACCAGAAACCTGGCCAAGTCCAGGGGGGCTAACGACGGCACAGGTGCACCTCCAGCCCCCCCGCAAGGGCGAAGCCTCTCCGGCCCATTCCAAAATCTGTCCGTATCTTCGGGACATATGGACGCATCCATCCGCTCATGACAGGTTCCTCGACTCCATCATGGAGGCAACATAGCCGCGGCATTGGACCAAATGCAAGTTATATCCAAAAAAACAACGCGTTAGAGGCTGGATTTTCGTCACGGGAAAACGTAAGGGTGGTTTGGTGTCCAGGATGTGTGTCCGGCTGCCTATTGTATGGAAAAAGTACTGATCGTCGAGGACAGTAAAGTCTTCGCCCGCATCCTGATCCGCAGGATCGAAGACGAGTTGTTCTTTGATACCTGCTGGGCTTCCAATTTCGAGGAAGCCCGCTACCTTCTGGACGAAAATCCCGACGGCAACATCTATTTCGTGGCCCTGCTCGACCTGCACCTTCCGGACGCGGCCGACGGCCGAATCGTGGATTACGTCATTTCCAAGGGCATCCCGTCCATTGTCTTCACCGGCGATGTGGAAGACGCCGTGCGCGACCGCGTCTGGGCCAAGAAGGTCGTGGACTACGTGTCCAAGGAGTCGCCCGACAGCCTGGATTACCTGTGCTCCCTGGTGCGCCGCATTTCACTCAACAAATTCATCCACATCCTGGTGGTGGACGACTCCACCACCGTGCGCAAGCATCTGGTGCGGCTGCTTTCGGCCCACGAGTTTATCGTGCACGAGGCCGGCGACGGCGACACCGCCCTGGATGTGCTCGAACGCCATCCCGAAACCAAGGCGGTCATCACCGACTACTTCATGCCGGGCATGGACGGGGTGGAACTCACCCGCCGCATCCGTCACCTGCACCACAAGGACCAGCTGGCCGTCATCGGCATCTCGGCCTACGGCAATTCCATCCTGTCGGCGCGTTTCATCAAAAACGGCGCCAACGACTTTTTGAACAAGCCCTTTTCCAGCGAGGAATTCTACTGCCGGGTGACCCAGAATCTGGAGATGCTCGAATACATCCAGAAACTGCGGGAAACCTCCATCCGCGATCCCCTGACCGGACTCTACAACCGACGCCATTTCTTCGAGGCCTCGGTGTGCTGCCACGCCCGCCTGGCCCAGGGCGAAGAACCCATGACCCTGGCCATGATCGATATCGACCACTTCAAAAACGTCAACGACACCTACGGCCACGCCGTGGGCGATGAAGTGCTCAAACACGTGGCCCACGGCCTGTCCAACCGCTTCCGCGGCGGTGACATGGTGGCCCGGCTCGGCGGCGAGGAATTCTGCGTGATCGCCCGGGGCCTCAGCGGCCAGCATGCCCTGGACGTCTTCAACGACCTGCGCAACAGCATCGAGCTGCTCCAAGGCCAAAGCCGACCGCACCAACGTGGGCGTGACCATCAGCATCGGCATCTGCGACCGGCCCCTGGGCTCCCTCGACGCCATGCTGGCCGCCGCCGATGCCGCCCTGTACAAGGCCAAACGCGCCGGCCGCAACCGCGTCATGTGGGCGGACTAGGCGGGGAAGGGAAAAAATGCCGACGACGGCCGAAAGGGGCAAGCCCCCTGGACCTCCCGGCGAGAAACGCGGTTACCAGGCCCGGGGGCCGAGGCCGGTCAGGGCGCGGAAACGGTCCTCGACGGACCGCAGATAGGCCCGGGCCTCGGGCGTCTCGGCCGCCGGAGCCCAGGCGGCGAAATCCTTGTCCGAAACCGCCGCGTACGGGCCGGGTTTGGCCTCAAATGCCACCGTATCCGGCTCCAGGGCCAAAATGGCGTGCCAAACGCCCTCCACCACATCCACGGCCACGACGCCCCGCTCGCGGCTGAGCAGCACGCAATCCTCCGGCCCGAAATGCCCCGCGTCATCGAAAGCGATAAAGCCCAGACTGCCGGTCAGCAGCACAAACGATTCGGCCTTGGGCGGGGTCAGATGGCGATGGGGCCGGACATAGCTGCCCGGTTGCAACGCATTGAGCATGCGCTGCAAGGAAGCGGCATCGGTGGCGTGGAAACAGTGGATTTCCCGCCGGCGGCTGTTGACGGCGGCATCGGCGGCCTTTTGGGCCACAAGCGCCGCGTCCACCACGGCGAACCGGTCATGCGCCGACCGGGTGGCCAGGGATGAAACGCGGCGCAGGGAAACGGTCATGGAAGGTTAGCCGTGCAACGGCAACCCGGCGGCGATCAGGCGCTGATACGCGGCCACCAGCTGGCCGGACAGGCACATGTCGCGCAGCACGAACGCCACCAGGATGATCCAGCCGCCCCAGCAGCAGACTTTCTGCTCGATGCCCTCGGTCTGGCCGCGCTGCATGGTAAAAAGCACGTAGCTGACAACAGCCAGCGGCAGCATGAGCCACCAGCGGATGGTGGTCGCCTCGAAGAACATAAACAGGATGAACAGGAACCCGAGCACACAGGCCACCTGGGTCATGCGGGAAAACGAGCCGCAGGGACAGCCGCACTTCTGATCGGACATGACACTCTCCTTCGTGGTTTGGCCCCCCTATAGCGTTCGGTCCGGCCCGCTGTCCAGGCCGTTACTCAGCCCAGAAACACGGACACGATGGTGGCCAGGCCAAGCAAGGCCGCGATCACGCCATTGAGGGTGAAAAACGACACGTTGATACGCGAAAGATCGTCCTCGGAAATGAGCCGGTGCTCCACAAGCAGCACCACCGCACACACCGCCCAGCCCAGATAGTACACACCCGAAAGCCCGGCCGCATATCCGGCCAGCAGGAAAAAGAGCGCTGCGTCCGCATGGGCAAAGGCGGCCAACCGCAAGGCCCCGCCCACGCCGAACCGGACCGGCATGGACGAAAGCCCCTGGCTGCGGTCGAAGTCCACATCCTGGCAGGCGTACAGCACATCGAACCCGGCCACCCAACACGTCACGCCGCACGCGAACAGGATGGCCGGCACGGCAAACACCGGGTCCACGGCCAGCCAACCGGCCACCGGCGCCAGTCCCAGCACCGAGCCCAGCACGAAATGACACAGCCAGGTGAAGCGCTTGGTCAGACTGTAAAACGCTCCCCATACCAGGGCCACGGGCGCAAGCAGCAGACACAGCCGGTTGAGCCCCCAGCACGCGGCCACGAACACCACGGCGCAGGCCACCGTAAAAATCACAGCCTGCCCCACCCCCACCTCGCCCGTAACGAGCTCCCGGTGGTTCGTGCGGGGATTGACCCGGTCATAGGGCAGATCGGCCAGGCGGTTGACGGCCATGGCAAAGGACCGCATGGCCACCATGGCCACAGACAACAGCAGGAAGGCCCGCCAGCCCGGCCAGCCCCGGGCGGCCACGAACAGGCCGATATAGGCGAACGGCAACGCGAATACCGAATGCTCGACCTTCACCAACCGTGCCAGCGCGCCGATCATAGCGACTCCTTGTAGGAGGGAAGCGTGGAAGCGGGGGAGGAAACCCCTTTTTGCAAAAAGGGGTTTCCTCCCCCGCGCCCCCTCTTTCCCCAAAAACTCTTCAAGGGGGCCAGCCTCCCCCCTCCAATTGTCTCTTCATCGCCCGCAGGGCGACGGCCACTGGTCGGCCGCAATCGCGGCGGCGTCAAGGCGCGCTTCGCGGCTTGTGCCGTCGCCGCGATTGCGGCCGAGCATCTGGCGGAACCGTGCGCAACCCTCGGGCTCTCCCGTCCAGGGGGTCCGGGGGGGATGATCCCCCCCGGCGGGTCCAGGGCAGCGCCCTGGCAGGGTCCGGGACAGCGTCCCGGCCGCCGGAGGCATTCTTCACCTCCCGCCCGCCTGGCCTCCCGCCAGCCCGCCACGTTCCCGGCTAGGCGCCGAGCGTCACCACGCCGTAGTTCTTCTTGCCCTTGCGCAGCAGGGCGATTTCGCCGCCGAGGAAATCGGCGGCTTCAAGCGGCCTGTCCTCACCGGACACGCGGACGTTGTTGAGATAGATACCGCCGGCCTTGATATCCTTGCGGGCCTGGGAATTGGACGGGCACAGCCCCAGATCGACGAGCAGCTTGGCCAGGGGCGGCACGGCGGCCAATTCCGGATACTTGCAGCCGGGCGCGGCTTCCAGGGCCGCCTTGAGGGTGGCCGGGTCCACGGCCGTGAGGTCGCCGCCGCCGAACAAGGCCGCGGTCACGGCCTCGACCTTGGCCAGCTCGTCCGCGCCGTGGATCATGGTGGTAACTTCCCGGGCCAGGGTTTTCTGGGCCTCGCGCAGGTGGGGCCGCTCGGCCACGGCAACTTCCAGGGCGGCGATGTCGTCCTTGGACAGATACGTGAAATAGCGCAGGAAGTTAGCCACGTCCCGGTCGTCGGCGTTGATCCAGTACTGGTAGAAGGCATAGGGCGAGGTCAGGGCCGGATCGAGGTAGATGGCGCCTTTTTCGCTCTTGCCGAACTTGGCGCCCGAGGCGGTGGTGATGAGCGGAAAGGTCAGGGCATAGGCCTGGCTGCCGGCCTTGCGACGGATGAGTTCCAGGCCGGCGGTGATGTTGCCGAACTGGTCGCCGCCGCCGATCTGGAGCGTGCAGCCCCGGGTCGCATGCAGGTGGTGGAAGTCGTAGGCCTGGAGCATCATGTAGCTGAATTCGGTGTAGGAGATGCCGGTCTCCTCCCGGGCGATGCGAGACTTCACCGAATCCTTGGCCAGCATGTAATTGACCGTGAAATGCTTGCCGGTATCGCGCAGGAACTCAATGAGGGAGACTTCGCGGATCCAGTCGTAGTTGTTGACCGGGCTCACGGCCCCGGCCACGCCCTGGCGGTCGAAAAAGGCCATGGCCTGGGCCTTGATGCGCTCGGCCGAGGCTTCGATGACTTCGGCCGGCTTGAGCTGGCGTTCCTTGTCCTTGCCGCTGGGGTCACCGATGCGTCCGGTAGCACCGCCGAGCAGGAACAGGGGCTTGTGCCCGGCCCGGGCGAAACGGGCCAGGGCCAGAAGCGGCACGAGATTGCCGATGTGCAGGCTGTCGGCCGTGGGATCGAAGCCGCAGTAGAGCACGCGGCCAGGGGTGGCGAGATGCTCGCGCAGCCCCGGTTCGTCGGACGTCTGATGCACGAGGCCGCGCCAGGCGAGTTCGTCGAAGATATTCAAGGGAAAACCTTTTCGCGTTAGGCGTTACGGGACGTCCCTCTGGGGGGACGCCCCGGAAAAGGAGCGCACGCCGGCGGCGGACACCGCGACAGCCCCAGCGCCACACCTGGACAGCGCACCGACAAGTCCCCGGCGACCGGACCGGCCAGACTCCCAGCCCGGTTTAGGGCGCCTTGGAACTGACCTTCGGCGTGTCCGTGGAGGACTTGCGCAGCACCGGCGGCTTGCCGGCGATCTTTTCCAGCTCGGGCACGGTATTCGGCGTCATCGTGTAGACATCCACCAGAACGTTCAGCATGAACGTGCCGTTCTGGATGCCCGTTTCGATGCGGGGGGCGTAGCCGTTGCGTTGCAGCTTGGAGCGCAGGGCATCGGCCTGGCGCGAATCGCTGAACGAGCCGACCAGATAGGTGTCATGGGGCCGTTGCCAATCGTAGACCTTTTCGTCACCGCAACCGACCAGGGCCACGGTCAGGCCCGTCAGGCACAAGGCCAGGAAAAACGCACGCCACATGCGGCAGGAACCTCCTACGGTTTGGCCGCGGCACCGCGGCGCTGCTTGTCGTTGTATTCGATGACCTCGGTGCGACCATTCTGTTTCTCGGTGACAAGCAGCAATTTGTCGCCTTCCACATTGATGTTGAGGACCCGGGAACAGTTGTTGACATCCGGGGTCACGGCATAGGTCTTGTCCGCGCCCACGGTGACGAGGTCATAGGTGATGGGGCAGGAGGTGTCGCCCACGCCATGGCGGATGAGCACGGCATCGTAGCCGTCGGCCGGCTCGCCCACGCTCATGTAGGACTGGGCGGTGAGGGCCGCGCCGGCGGATTGGTGGATGACCTTGCCGCCCAAAAGGACCTGGGAATTGCCGCCGGAGCGGATGACTTCCAACGGGCCGCCCACGGTCATGTAAATGGCGGTGCGCTCGGCTCCGGCAAAACCGGCCGTGGCGACACAACAAACGAACAGGACAGCCCCTGTCAGGCTGGCGATACGGGTCATGGTTCCCTCCGGCCTGACGGCCTCTCAATCGCCTTTTACGGCATGCCGCCAGGAAGCAATCTGTACGGCCTTGCCCGTGGCGGCGTCAACATCCAGCAACGCGCCCTGGAGCGCCACCGGGGACCGGGACACCGTGAACCGGTGAGCCAAGCCGGTGCGGTAGCGGGCAATGACATTGTCCGGGTCCATGCCGATGACCGAGAGTTCGGGGCCGGTCATGCCGCAGTCGGTGAGGCTGGCCGTGCCCCGGGGCAAAATCTGGGCGTCGTTGGTCAGCACGTGGGTATGGGTGCCGCACAGGGCCGTGATGCGGCCGTCGCAGGCAAAGGCAAGGGCACGTTTTTCCGAGGTGGCCTCAGCGTGGAAATCGAGCAGCCTGACGGGCACGTCCCCGGGCAACTGGTCGAGGATGGCCTCGGCGGCCCGGAACGGACAGTCCACGGCCTCCATGAACATGCGCCCGAGCAGGTTCAACACGGCAAAAGGCGGCTTGTCGGCCGGCCGGTACACCCGCCAGCCCACCCCGGGCGCGCCCGGGGGATAGTTGGCCGGCCGCAGCAGGCGGTCGGTGGTCTCCATGAACGGCCCGATATCGGCGTGGCGGAAGATGTGGTTGCCGCCGGTCAGGACATCGATACCGCTGCCAAGGAGCTGGCGGGCATCCTTGGCGGTCAGGCCCAAACCGCCCGAGGCGTTCTCGCCGTTGGCCACCACGAGGTCGAGTTCCAGATCGCGCCGCAATTGGGGCAGGTGGCCGTGGATGGCGGCCCGGCCGGGACGGCCCACGATGTCGCCGAGAAAAAGGATGCGCATGGGAATTCGCCTGTGGCTTCGGTGTGGTTGAGGTTGTCGCGGCCTGGCCTGGCCCGGAAACGGCGTCGGGGACGCGAAGGCGCGTCCCCGAACCGGCAAAGTCGCTGTGCTGCCCGGGACCGGCCCGGGGCGCGGCTATTTGGCGAAGCCCACGGCCCGCTTCTCGCGGATGACCGTGACCCGGATCTGGCCGGGATAGGTGAGGTTTTCCTCGATGCGCTTGGAGATATCCTTGCACAGCAAAAACGTCTTGTCGTCGTCGATCTGCTCGGAATCGACCACCACCCGAATCTCCCGGCCGGCCTGGATGGCGTAGGCCTTGGCCACGCCGTCGAAATCCAGGGCCAGGTTCTCGAGTTCCTCCAGGCGCTTGACATAGCTTTCCAGGAGTTCCTTGCGCGCGCCGGGCCGGGCGCCGGACAGGCTGTCCGCGGCCTGGACCAGGATGGCCAGCACGGACTTGGGCGGCACATCCTCGTGGTGGGCCTGGATGGCATGGAGGATATCGGCCGGCTCGCCGAACTTCTTGGCCAAGTCGGCGCCGATCAGGGCATGGGGGCCTTCGATCTCGTGGTCCACGGCCTTGCCGATATCGTGGAGCAGGCCGGCCCGCTTGGCGCGCTTGACGTCGAGGCCGAGCTCGGCGGCCATGATGCCGGCCAGGGTGGCCACTTCCAGGGAGTGCTGGAGCACGTTCTGGGAGTAGCTGGTGCGGTACTGGAGCTGGCCCAGGAAGCGCACGAGCTCGGGATGGATGCCGTGGACGCCGGAGTCGAAGGTGGCCTGTTCGCCGACCTCGCGCACCTTGACGTCGAGTTCCTGCTCGCACTTTTTAACGATGTCCTCGATGCGGGCGGGATGGATGCGGCCGTCGGTGATGAGGCGTTCCAGGGCCATCTTGGCGATCTGGCGCTTGAGCGGGGAAAAGGCGGACAGGATGACGGTCTCGGGCGTGTCGTCGATGATGAGGTCAACGCCCGTGGCCGCTTCCAGGGCCCGGATGTTGCGGCCTTCGCGGCCGATGATGCGGCCTTTCATCTCCTCGGAAGGCAGGGTCACGGCCGTGACGGTCTGCTCGGCCACGAAATCGCCGGCATAGCGCTGGATGGCCAGGGCCAGGATCTTCTTGCTGCTCTTGTCGGCGGTCTCCCGGGCCTCCATCTCGATCTGCCGGATCATGCGGGCCGATTCGTGGCGGGTCCGGGATTCGGTCTCCTCCATGATCTGCTTTTTGGCCTCTTCCATGGTCAGGCCGGCGATTTCCTGGAGCCGCTTGTCGTGTTCGCCGGCCAGGGCGGCGAGCTCCTCGGACTTCTCCTCCAGCTCCCGTTCCTTGCCGGTCAGACGCTTTTCCACGGCGAGCAGATCGGTTTCCTTCTGGACGATCTGTTCCTGCTTTTCCTCCAGGCGTTCGCGGCGGCGCAGGATCTGGTCCTCTTTTTCCTCCACGGACTGGGTCTTGTCGCGGAATTCGCGTTCCAGATCCTGTTTTTGGCGGAACAGCTCGTCCTGGGCGGCCAGGATCACTTCCTTTTTGTGGGCCGAGGCTTCCTTGCGGGCCTCGTCGAGGATGCGCTCGGCCAGGGTCCTGGCCTCATTGAGCGTCTTTTGGGAAATCCATTTGTCGATGTAATAGCCGGCGGGCAGTCCGAGGCCCAAGCCGACAATTCCCATGAATATGGTCGAAAATTCCATGCAAGCTCCCATTGCGGGCGGACATCGGCGGGTACCAACGTCAAGGAACCGGATTGTAAGGTAATCCGGGGAGCAAACATGGCAATTGCCACAGGGGCATGGCGCGAACAGTCAGTCCGGGAACGCGCAGTCCAGGCGGCCATGCGACCGCAACGGCGTTATGAAAGCCCCAGAGCGCCGTGTCATCGATTCTTTTGAACCTTGGCAACCAAGGTGGACACCACTGTTTGACCTTAAGGCCCCCCGAAAGACTCGGGTACGCACACCGGCCACTCGACGCAGCATCCTATTTTTGAGTATCGGCTCAAAAATAAATCAATGATCACGCACACCCCAGGGAGAATTCTCCCGACCGTCCCACGGACGGCATCCATCAATCTATCTTGTGCAACAGCCGCCCGGCCCGTTTTTGCAGGGCTTCGAGCCGCTGGTTCGACACGATCACATCATCGGCCAGACCCAAGGCGACAAAGGCCAGCAATTTCTCCTTCCCGAGAGTTTTCCCGCCTGCCTGCAGCATGTTATATCGTTGTTCCACCAGTTCCTTGGCGGAGGCGACGCGTTCAGCTTCCGCGTCCGTCTTGAACGACAGCTCCAAGCCCAATATGGACAACGTATAACTGGGCATCGACTAACCGGTCGATTCCGGGCAGCCCCACGGGCCTGGCCGGGAATCAGGCATCCAGTTCCTCCTGCAGTTTTTGCAGGAGGCTGTCGATCCGCGTGGCCACGGCTTGCTTGTCCTGGCCCAATTTGGCCAGTTCCGCCTTCAAGGCCTCGTTTTCTTCTTCCAAGGCCTTTTTGCGGGCCAGGAGCCGGTCCACGCGTTCTTCCAGTGTATCGAAAATATCCATGTCAAAATTCTATACCCGTTCCCGGTAAATTGCAAGCCGACGCCTTACCGACGCTGCTTCGTCACCTGTCTCCCGCGGCCAATGCCCAGGCCCCCCTCCGGCACGTCCTTGGTGATGACCGAGCCCGCACCGATCAGCGCGCCGGCCCCGATGGTCACCGGCGCGACCAGGGAACTGTTGGAACCGATGAACGCCTTGTCGCCGATGGTGGTTTTGTGCTTGTTTTTGCCGTCATAGTTGCAGGTGATGGTGCCGGCGCCGATATTGGTGTCCGCGCCCACCACGGCATCGCCGAGATAGGTGAGATGGCTGGCCTTGGACCCGGCCCCGAGCACGGATTTTTTCATCTCCACGAAATTGCCCACCCGGGCCTCGTGCTCCAGCACCGCGCCGGGGCGCAGCCGGGCATAGGGTCCGACCTGGCAGGCAGGGCCGACGACCGCCCCTTCCAGGTGGCAAAAGGAATGCACCCGGACATCCGGGCCAATGACCGTATCGCGCAACACGCCATGGGAGGCGATGACCGCGCCGGCGGCAATGTCCGTGCGCCCGTACAGTTCCAACGGCCCGCACAGATCCACGCCCGGGGCGATGGTGACCTCGGGCCCGATGCGCACCGTCTCCCGGGCCCGGATGATGACGCCGGCCTCCAGATGCGCGGCCACAATCCGCCGGGTCAGCACGTCCTCGGCGGCCACGAGCTCGGCCGGGGTGTTGATGCCGAGATAAGCGGTGTCCGGCCCCCGGTTGACGGCCAGGACCGTCAGGCCGGCCGCCTGGCCCAGGGACACGAGATCGGTGATGTAATACTCGCCATTGGCGTTGGCGTCGGTCAGGCGCGACAGCAGCGGCTCCACCGCGGAAAGACGCAGCAGATAGGCGCCGGCATTGACCTCACCTGTGACCGGCCCGTGTACGGCCGCATCGTAGTCCTTGGCCTCGACAATGGCCACGGCGCCGTCCTGGCCGCGCACGACCCGGCCATAGCCGCCGACCTCGGGAACTTCGATGGTGACAAAGGCCAGGTCGGCCCGGGCCGAAAGAGCCTTCCGCACAAAAGCGTCGAGGCTCGCCGCCGTGACCAAAGGCGCGTCGCCATTGACCACCAGCACGTATTCGAAACCGACCTCGACCAGGCGCGGCCAGGCCGTGACCAGGGCATGGCCGGTGCCGCGCTGCTCGGCCTGGAGCACGAACCGCTCCCGCCAGTCGGGGAAGGCCGCAGCCACCGCGTCCGCGCCATGGCCCACGACCACCAGGACCTGTTCCCGGCAGACCGCGCCCAAGGCTTCGAGTCCGTACCACAACAAGGGACGGTCGAGCAGCCGGGCCAACACCTTGGGTGCCCCGGTTTTCATGCGCGTTCCCTTGCCCGCAGCCAGGACAAGCGCGCCCACCTGATCTTGCATGGAAACTCCCAGACCGCCTTGGCGGTCGTGCGTACTCGATTCTCCGATCGGACGGGTCAGCGCGTATGGCTGCCCATGGCCGCCATCTTCCCGGGCAAGCCGGCCTCCCCGTGGATCTTGAGGCGGGAAATGGCCCGCTGCAAGGCGGCCTTGGCCCGGGCATGGTCCAATTGTTCCTGCTGGGCGGCTTGCAGCCGGGCCAGGGCACGCTCCCGGGCTCGCATGGCGCGGGCCACGTCGATCTCTTCGGGCAGCTCCGCCGCCTCGGCCAAAATGAGCACCCGCTCGCCGGTGATTTCGGCAAACCCACCGGAAACAAAAACATAATGCACCGCCCCATCCAGGTGGTAATGCAGGGAACCGACCTGCAAGGCGGTCAGGAAGGGAATGTGATGGGGCAGGATACTGAAGTCGCCGTCCACCCCCGAAGCCGTGACGGAGGCCACCCGCCGGGAGAGCACCTGGCGATCCGGGGTCACGATGTCGAGTTGCAGAGTCGAAGCCATGAAACATACCTCCAGAAGGGTTCTGCCGCATCCGTCACAGGGGTCTTTCTAGCAGAAAAGCGGCGCCGCGTAAAAGAGCGCGCGGGCACGAAAAAAACGGGCGGTTCCGTGGGGAACCGCCCGTTGTGACAGCCGGAGCCGTCGGATGGTCTAGTGCGCCAGGGAACCGGCGGCGCTGGCGGACTCGCGAACCTTCATGCGGTACAGGGCCCGCTGCATGGCGGCCTGTGCCCGGGCGAAGTCGACCTTCTCCCGTTCGCGTTCCAGACGCTGCTTGGCACGGTCCTGGGCTTTTTTCGCCCGCTCCACGTCGATGTCCTCCGGTCGCTCGGCCACTTCGGCAAGAATGGTGACCTTGTTCCCCGAAACTTCGGCGAAGCCGCCGGAGACGAAGACGTAGTTCGCCTTCCCGCCCAGCTTGTACATCAGGCTACCGATGCCAAGGGCGGACAGGAACGGGATGTGGTTGGCCATGACGCCGAATTCGCCCAAAAGGCCCGGCGCGCCCACATAATCCACGTCCTGGGACAAGACGAGCTTGTCCGGGGTGACGATTTCAAGGAGGAGTTGGGCCATGGCGTTTACCCTTTCGCAGCCTTTTCAACGGCCTCGTTGATGTCGCCGACCATGTAAAAGGCGCCTTCGGGGATATCGTCGTGCTTGCCCTCGATGATTTCCTTGAAGCCCTTGACGGTGTCTTCGAGCTTCACATAGCGGCCTTCCTTGCCGGTGAACTGCGCGGCAACGAAGAACGGCTGGGACAGGAAGCGCTGGATCTTACGGGCCCGGGCCACGGTGAGCTTGTCTTCGTCAGACAGCTCGTCCATGCCCAGAATGGCGATGATGTCCTGAAGGTCCTTGTACTTCTGGAGGATCTGCTGGACTTCGCGGGCCGTGTTGTAGTGGTCCGCGCCAAGGACCAGCGGGTCCAGAATGCGCGAGGTGGAATCGAGGGGATCCACCGCGGGGTAGATGCCGAGCTCGGCGATCTGACGCGAAAGGACCAGCGTGCCGTCCAAGTGCGAGAACGTGGTGGCAGGCGCGGGGTCGGTCAAGTCATCGGCGGGCACGTAAACGGCCTGGACCGAGGTGATGGAACCCTTCTTGGTGGAGGTGATGCGTTCCTGCAGACCACCAAGGTCGGTGCCCAGGGTCGGCTGGTAACCGACGGCGGAGGGCATGCGGCCGAGAAGGGCGGACACTTCGGAACCGGCCTGGGTGAACCGGAAGATGTTGTCGATGAACAGCAGCACGTCCTGGCCTTCCTCGTCACGGAAGTACTCGGCGCAGGTCAGGCCGGTCAGAGCGACGCGGGCACGGGCTCCGGGGGGCTCGTTCATCTGGCCGTAAACAAGGCAGGCTTTGCCCAGAATGTCGGCTTCTTTAAACTCGTTATAAAGGTCGTTGCCCTCACGGGTACGCTCACCAACGCCGGCGAACACGGACAGACCGCCGTGGTGCTTGGCGATGTTGTTGATCAGCTCCATGAGAATAACGGTCTTGCCGACGCCGGCGCCGCCGAACAGGCCCATCTTACCGCCCTTGGGGAAGGGGATGAGCAGGTCGACGACCTTGATGCCGGTTTCGAGCAGCTCGATGCTGGTGGACTGATCCACGAAGGACGGCGCCGGACGGTGGATCGGCCACGTGGCCGAGGCATCGACCGGGCCCATTTCGTCCACGGGACGGCCGACGACGTTGAGGATGCGGCCCAGGGAGCCCTTGCCGACGGGCACGCTGATGGGCGAACCGGTGTCGACGGCAGCCATGCCGCGCACCAGACCGTCGGTGGAATCCATGGCGATGCAGCGCACCACGTTGTCACCCAGGTGCTGGGCGACCTCGACCACGAGGTCGGTGGCGTATTCGTTGTTGGAGTTCTTGATTTCGAGGGCGTTTAAGATACTCGGCAGTTTGCCCTCAGGAAACTCGACGTCGAGAACGGCGCCGATGACCTGCACAATTTTTCCGACATTTCCGCTTGACGCGCTCATTGTATGGTGCCCCCTTGGTTATCCCTTGAGTGCTTCGGAACCGCCGACGATGTCCATCAGCTCCGTGGTGATGGCCGCCTGCCGCGCCTTGTTGTAGACCAGGGTCAGCGAATTGACGAGGTCGTCGCAGTTCCTGGTGGCATTGTCCATGGACCGCATGCGGGCGGCATGTTCGCTGGCCGAAGTGTCGAGCAACCCGCGGTAGATCTGGACATTGATGAACCGGGGCAGAAGCTCGGCGAGCAAGCCCTCGACCGACGGTTCGTAGATGTACTCGGCCTTGGGTCCGGCGGGTTCCGACTCCGCGCCGGCTTCGGCCGGGGACAGCGGCAGCACGGGCAGCAGGGTGGCTTCCTGCCGGGCAAGGCTGACAAACTTGCCGAAGGCCATGGTCACTTCGTCATAGGTGCCGCCGACGTAGCCACCAATGACCTCGGCGCCGATGCGCGAAGCCAGGGTGAAGTCGAACGACCCCATTTCGTTGACGTAAGCGGCCACGATCTCGAACTCAGACCGCTTGAAGGCATCGCGCGCCTTGCGGCCGACGCACAGGATCTTGACGGACTTGCCCTCGGCGGCCTTGGCTCTGGCAACCTTGAGGGCGGCCTGGGCGATGTTATGGTTGAAGGCGCCGCACAGCCCGCGGTCCGAGGTGATGACGAGCAAAAGCACCGTCTTGACCTCTTCCCGGGCCTCCAAGAGCGGATGCACCGAAGGATCGGCCCCCTTGGCCAGTTCTCCGAGCATTTCGTAGAACTTGTCGGCATAGGGGCGGAACCGCTCAATGCGCGCCTGGGCATTGCGCAGCTTTGCCGAGGCCACCATGTTCATGGCCTTGGTGATCTGCTTGGTCTTTTTGACCGCGTTGATCTTTATCTTGACGTCTTTGAGCGCAGGCATGGCTCCCCCTTTTGACCTGGCTTGGCATTCCCGGACAGCCGCGCCCCGGACCCGTCAGACGGGCGCGGTTGTCCGATTTCAAAAAAACAGGTCTGTTTTTTCGAAATTGCCGCTAGGCCTTGAAGCCCTTCTTGAACTCCTCGATGGCCGCGCCCATTTTGGCGATCAGCCCGTCGTCAAGCTTTGCCTTGTCCTTGATCTCGGCCAGGATGTCGCTTTTCACGTTGTGGAAGTACTCCTGGAGCCCTTCCTCGAACTTGCGCACGGCCTCGACCGGGACATCGTCCATGAAGCCGCGGGTGCCGGCGAACAGGGAAATCACCTGCTCCTCAACGGCCATGGGCTTGTACTGGGGCTGCTTGAGCAGTTCCACCATGCGCATGCCGCGGTTGAGCTTGAGCTGGGTGGCCTTGTCCAGATCGGAACCGAACTGGGCGAAGGCGGCCAGTTCGCGGTACTGGGCGAGGTCGAGGCGCAGCGTGCCGGCGACCTGCTTCATGGCCTTGACCTGGGCGGCGCCGCCGACGCGGGAGACCGACAGACCGACGTTGATGGCCGGACGGATACCGGCGTTGAACAGGTTCGGTTCCAGGTAGACCTGGCCGTCGGTGATGGAGATGACGTTGGTCGGGATGTAGGCCGACACGTCACCAGCCTGGGTCTCGATGATGGGCAGGGCGGTCAGGGAACCGGCTCCCAGAGCGTCGGACAGCTTGGCCGCGCGCTCGAGCAGGCGGGAGTGCAGGTAGAAGACGTCGCCGGGGTAGGCTTCACGTCCGGGGGGGCGGCGCAGCAGCAGGGACATCTGGCGGTAGCTGACGGCCTGCTTGGAAAGATCGTCGTAGATGATCAGGGCGTGACGGCCGCCGTCGCGGTGGTACTCAGCCATGGTGCAGCCGGCGTAGGCCGCCATGAACTGCAGGGAGGCCGGCTCGGAGGCGGTAGCCGAAATGATGGTCGTGTAGTCCATGGCGCCGTAGCGACGCAGGGTCTCGGCGACCAGGGCCACGGTGGACTTCTTCTGGCCGATGGCCACGTAGAAGCAGTGCACGTCCTGTCCCTTCTGGGCCAGGATGGCGTCCAGGCAGACGGCGGTCTTGCCGGTCTGACGGTCGCCGATGATCAGCTCGCGCTGGCCGCGGCCGATGGGGGTCATGGCATCGACGGCCTTGAGGCCCGTGTACATGGGCTGGTGGACCGACTTACGCGCGATGATGCCCGGGGCCTTGATCTCGACGTTACGGGTTTCCTTGGCTTCGATGGGTCCCAGACCGTCGATGGGGTTGCCCAGGGGGTCGATGACGCGGCCGGTGACGGCTTCGCCGACGGGCACCGAGAAGATCTTGCCGGTACGCTTGACCGGGTCGCCTTCCTTGATGTGGGTGTCCTCACCGAGAAGGGCCACACCGACGTTGTCCTCTTCCAGGTTGAGCACCAGACCCATGACGCCGCCCGGGAATTCCAGAAGCTCCATGGACATGGCGTTTTGGACGCCATAGACACGGGCGATCTGGTCACCAACGGACAGCACCGTACCGGTCTCGCTCATCTCAACGCGGGACTCGTAGTTTTGGATCTGCTGTTCGATGATCTGGCTGATCTCTTCCGCTTTAATTTGCATGGCCCTACTCACCCCTCTTGATTTGTTCTTTCAATATGTCGAGCTGGGCGCGCAAGCTCGCGTCCAGCACCTTGTCGCCGACCTTGAGGAGCACGCCGCCGAGGATGGCGGGATCGACGGCAAAGGACAGCACCAGCTTTTTGCCGGATTGCTTTTCGAGTTTGGTCTTGATCTGATCCTGTCTGGCGTCGGTGAGCGCGTAGGCGGTCACGAACTGGCCGCGCAGGACGCCTTCGGCCTCGTCGAGCAGGAGGAGGTAGAAGGCGGCCACGTCGAGCACGGACGACAGACGATCCTTATCGGCCAGAAGCGACAGGAAGTTGGCGACCATGGGCTTAAGGGAAAGCTTGCCGAGCACCCCGGCCAGCACCGCCTTTTTGACATCGGCGGTGATGATGGGGTTGGCGAACACCTTAAGCAGCTCCGGGGACGTCTTGAGGATCGAGGCAAACGCCTCGAGATCCTTGCCGTACTCCGCCGGGGCCTTCTTGCCGGCCTTCTTGGCCAGCGCGAAGAGCGCCTTGGCGTACCGGCGCGCGACGATGTTGCCGGTCAATTGAACACCACCTTTGTTAAGTATTCATCCACAAGCTTTTCCTGGTCCTTGTCGGTCAGCTTCTTCTGCAGCATGGTCTTGGCGGACTCGACCACGGCATCGGCGATCTCGGACCGGATCTTTTCCACGGCGGCCCGGGTCTCGGCGGCGGCGGCGGACACAGCCTGCTCGCGGATCTGGACGGCCTTGGCTTCGGCGGCGGCGATGATGGCGTCGCGCATTTTCTCGCCCTGCTGCCGATACTCGTCCTCGATGCGCTTTTTCTCGGCGGCGAGGTTGCTGATGGAGGCCTCGATGTCGGCCAGCCGCTTGGCGGCGTCGGCCTTGCGACCGTCAAGATCGGCCATCTGGTTTTCGATCTGGGTCACGCGACCCCGAAAGAAGCCCACGATCTTTTTGCCGGCCAGCTTGGCGATGACGCCGAAGACCAGGACGAAGTTGACCACCCGGAAGAGGAAATCCTTCCAATTGAGCCCATGCTCGGCATGTTCGGCATCGCCCGACGCGTACGCCAGGGTGGCCAAGCCGAGGACAAAGGCCACGGTGGCGACGAGGTGGAGCCTTTTCAATTGAACCCTCCCTTTCCTTGAGAAATCCACGAAACCCCCCAGGCCCTAGGCCGCGCCGGAGAGCACCTTGGCCATTGCCTTGGACGCCAAGGCCGCCACACCGGCTCCAAGCGCCTTTTTCGCCGTCGCGCTTTGGGCGGCGATGTCCGCACGGGCAGCCTGAAGCTGACCGGCCGCATCCGCGGCGGCGGCGTCAAGCAGGGCCTTTTCCTGGGCCTGCCCCTCGGCCTTCATTTCCAGACGACCGGCCGTGGCCTGCTGCCGCGCCAGGTCGAGCGCCTTTTCGTAGTCCGCGAGCTTGGAGTCGGCGGAACCGGTGAACTGTTCGATCTCGCCCACCTGGGCGGACACGAACTCGGCCCGCTTCTTGAGAATGCGCCGAATAGGCCCGATGAGAATGACGTTAAGGAGGATCAGGATGAGCAAAAAGTTGACGAACTGCACAAAAAATGTGGCGTTAAGGTCAATCATCGGCACCCTCCGGGAGGTTGTGAAAATTTTTGCAAAGTCAGCAAGCGGCTGTAGCGAATTTGGGCCGGCCTGTCCAGCCCTTTTTGACAAAAAACGTCCTGCCCCCAGGTCGGCAAACCCGCTCCGCGCCTGTCTCCACGCCCCGTTACTCCCCAGTTTCCCCGGCCAGCATGGCCGGTGCGCCAACCGTCACGGTCACCGCCGGTTCCGGGGTCATGACCACGTCCCCATCCAGCCGTCCGCCCTCCTCCACCACCAGGGCCGGCGTGCGCACGGTCCCTTCCAGGCGGCCGGCGGCATGCACCACGACCTTGGCGCTGGCGGTCACCTCGGCCGCCACCTGCCCGTCACAGGCCAGCTGGCCCACGGCGACACGCCCCGAAACCCGGGCGCCTCGTCCCACCACCAGCATTCCGGCGGATTCGATGTCCCCGTCGAATTCCCCGTCGATGCGCACCACGCCCTCAAAGGCGAGATGGCCGCGGAAGACCGTGCCCGCGCCCAGGAAGGCATTGATGTCGTGCTTGCCCATGACCCTCTCCAGTGACCGGCGCGACGCACCGCCCCTGCGTGCCGGGCCCGCGTCCCACTCAGCCTTTCTTGAACAGAAAGCGCCGCATGGAGACGTTGAGCACGATGCCCACAAGGGTGAAGTTCACGATGGTGGCGCTGCCCCCGTAGCTGATAAAGGGCAGGGGGATGCCAACGACCGGCATGATGCCGAGCACCATACCCATATTGATGAGGATTTGCCAGAAGAAATAGAAAAAAACCCCGGCGGCCAGATAGCTGCCGAAGCGATCCTTGGCGTTGCGGGAAACGATGTAAAACTGCAGCAGGAAGAAGCAAAACAGCGTGAGCAACACGATGTCACCCACGAACCCCCACTCCTCGGCGAACACGGCCAGGGCGAAGTCGGTATGCTTCTCCGGCAGGTAGCGCAACTGGCTCTGGGTGCCTTCCAAAAAGCCCTTGCCCCACATCTGGCCCGAACCGATGGCGATCTGGGACTGGATGATGTGGTAGCCGGCGCCGAGCGGATCGCGCTGGGGATCGAAGAGGGTCAGAATGCGGCCCTTCTGGTAGGGCTTGAGGAAAAACCAGCCGCACGGCAACAGCACCGGCATGGCCACGACCAGGGTCTTGAACACCGGCCCGGACAACCCCCGAAAAAGGATCAGCCCGCACACGAGCAGCATCACGTTGAGCCCCGTGCCCAGGTCCGGTTCCACGATGATGAGCAAGGCCACAGGCATGGTCACGGCCAAAATGCCGGCCAGATCGAGCCAGCCCAGGCGGTCCTGGCGCTTGGACAGGATTTTCGCCGCCAAGAGCAGGATGGCGATCTTGGCCAGCTCGCTCGGCTGGAAGGCATAGCCGGCGATGGGCAGCCAACGCTTGGCCCCGGACACGGTCTTGCCGGCCACGAGCACGAGGATGAGCAGCACCACCGTGAGGATGACCAGGGGCCAGGCCACCGTGGCCAGATGCTTGTAATCGAACAGGACCATGGCCAGCATGCAGAACAAGCCGCCCAGGCCCCAGATGAGCTGCTTGTTGTAAAACGGCTGCAGGGACAGCTCGTCACCCATGCGAAAGCCGCTGGCCGAATACAGGTTGAGCACGCCGACCCCGAACAGGATGGCCGTGAGCCCGATCAGGGGCCAGTTGATGCAAAATACGAGGCGGCGGTCGAACGGCATGGGGGGGTCAGATCCTCACTTGGCGATCAATCGCCGACTTCGCCGGTCTCGGCGGCCGGTTCCGGCACCGCGCCATCGGCCGGAGCCGGGGCGGCCGGACGCGGCGTCCTGGACGGGGCCGGACCGAACAATTGTTCGTACACCTTGCGCACGATGGGGCCGCAGATCTCGCCACCATGGCCACCGTGCTCCACCAGGCACACCACCACGTAGGACTTGCCGTCCTTCTTGCCCCAGCTGGCGAGCCAGGCATGGTCGCGCTGCTCGTAGGGCATGGACTTGGCCTTGGCCCGCACGTCGGCGTTAATAAGCTTGACCACCTGGGCCGTACCGGTCTTGCCGCCCGCGACAACATCCGGGCGGTACAGAGATTTGGCCGTGCCGTGTTCCACCGTGGACACCATGGCGTCCACGATAACCTGGCGGTCGGCGTCCTTGAGGGGCAGGGACGCATCCACCTGGGGCGGATCGGTCTCCACCAGCTCCGGCTTCATGAGCTTGCCGCCGTTAATAAGGGCCGAAACATACCGCGCCACCTGCAAGGGTGAGGTCAGGACGTAGCCCTGGCCGATGGAGGCGATGACGGTTTCACCCCGGGACCAGGCCGCGCCGAACCGCTTGCGTTTCCACTCCTTGGAGGGGATGAGGCCGGCCTTTTCATGGGGCAGGTCGATGCCGGTGCGGGTCCCGAAACCGCTGGCCGTGGCATAGTCGTGGAGGCGGTCGATGCCCATGCGATCGCCCAATTTGTAAAAATAAATATCGCAGGAGTGGACCAGGGCCCCGCGCAGGTCGAGGGCGCCATGCCCACCCTTTTTCCAGTCGTGGAACTCCCGGTTGCCCACCCGGTAGCTGCCCGGACACCCGACCACGTCCCCCGGCCGGACAAAGCCCTCGGACAGGCCGGCCGCGGCCATGAGCAGCTTGAACACCGAACCCGGCGGGTACACGCCCTGGGTGACCCGGTTCTGGATGGGGTGGCGCGGATTGTCGCGCAGTTCCTTCCACTTGTCCGCCGGCACTCCGAGCACGAACAGGTTGTTGTCGTAGCTCGGTTCGCTGACCAGGGCCAGGATCTTGCCCGTGTCCGGCTCCATGACCACGATGGCCCCGGCCTCGCCGCCCAGAAACTGGGTGCAGGCGGTCTGGAGCTTGCTGTCGATGGCCAGCTTCACATCGCTGCCGGCCTTGGGCGCCTCCAGGATCTGCTCGTTGTGCTGGCGACCGAACGCGTCCACCTCGACCTGCTTGCGGCCCTTGCTGCCGCGCAGGCGGTCTTCCAGGGCGTATTCGAGGCCTTGCTTGCCCACGGAATCGCCAAGGGACAGCTGGGGATTCTTCTCCAGCTCCTCCTCGTTGGCCTCGGCCACATAGCCGAGCACGTGGGCCATGAGCGGTCCGGTCGGATAGTAGCGTTTCTGGCGGATGACGATTTCGAGGCCCGGATAGAGCACGGAATTGGCCTCGATGCGGGCCAGGGCCTCGTAGGACAGGTCGGTGATGAGGATCAACGGCTCAAAGGGTTTGACGCGTTTTTTCCCGCGCCGGAAGGTTTCGAGCAGCACGTTGCGGTCCACGCCAGTCCATTCCGCCACCTTGGCCAAGGTGGCGTTCACATCGTCGCAGTCCTCGCGCACGAGGCCCAGGGCGAACGAGGGTTCGGACACGGCCAGGGGCACGCCGTCTTTGTCCACGATCCGGCCCCGAGCCGAATTGATGAGCACCTGGCGCAGCTGGTTGTCCCGGGCCATCTCGGCAAAGGTCACGCCCTTGTGCACCTGCAAATACCATAGGCGCAGGGTGAACAGGCAAAAGACGAAAAGGACCAGGGCCTGGAGCAGGATCAAGCCCGAACGAGGGGCTTGCTGTTGCGGGGTTTCACTGTCAAGCCGCATGGACGTTTTCCGGCAGGTGCTGATGGATGAGGTAGATGATGCCCCATTCGACCGGGAAAATCAGGGTCTGCAGGACACTTTCCATGGCCAGGCGTTGCAGGGGGATGCTCCAGTCCTGGAGCACGGCCATGAGGTTGATCAGCACGAAATGCATGGTGCCAAGGCACAGGCCCAGGATGAACATGAACAGGAAATTGCGCGCCTCAAACAGCCAGTGCCCGAAAAAAAACAGGCCGGCCAGCAGCCCGTACCACAAAAGACCGGTACCGAAGGCCAGGCTGCCCGTGCCCTCCTGGATGAACAACCACGCCACCCCGAGCCAGACCGGCACGGTCCATTTCTCTTCCTGCATGGCCAAAATAAACCCCGGAGCCAGAAAGTCCACCCCCGGAATCACGCTCTGCATCCAGGTGCCCCAGATCGTAAAAAGGCTCCAGAAGGCAATGGCGGCGGGATTCATCGCGGTTCGACCCGCCGGGCCTTGCGGTGCTTTTTCAGGTTCGGGCCTTCCTGGACTTCCTGGCCCGGCGTGAGGTCCGGGGAGGCCGGTCCCGGCTGGGGCGCGGTCACCGCCGGCGCGGCCGGGGCCGGAGTCTGAGCCGGAGCCTGGGCCGGCGGCGGGCTGACAACCGCCTTGGCCTTTTGGCCCTTCCCCGGCTTGGCCGTCGGAGCCGGAGCCGAGGCCGGCTGGGCCGGTTCCGGCGCGGCCGGGGCCGCGGTCGGCGCCGCCACGGGCGCCATGGCCGGTCCCCGGAACAGCAAGCCGACTTCCTCAAGCTGGCGCGGCGTAAAAAGCGGCTCGGCGTCGATGACCTGGAACAGGGACGAACCCGAACGGCCCACATGGATCACCTTGGCCACGGGCATGCCCTTGGGGAAAATTTCTTCCAGACCCGAGGTGACGAGGATCTCGCCCTCTTCCACGGGCGAGCCCTGGGGCACGTATTCCATGGCCAGGGCCCGGTTGGGGCCTTCGCCCTTGAGGATGCCCTGGGTGCGGTTGGTCTGGGAGATCACCGGAATGCGGCTGTTGGGATCGGTGATCAGAAGTACCGTGGCGGCGCTCGGCGACAGGCGCAACACCCGGCCCACAATGCCCTCGGGCACGGCCACCGGGGTGTTGATGCCCACGCTGCTCGAACTACCCTTGTCGATGAGCAGGGTTTCCAGGGCGGCGTTGGGGCCCAGGCGTTGGGATATGATCCGAGCCCCCTGGCTTGTCCACTCCCGGGGCGGGGTCATGGACAGCAGCCGGCGCAGGCGGATGACTTCCGTGGCGTTTTCCCGCAGGCGCGCGAGCTCCTGGCGGTCGGCGTCGAGTTCCTCACGCAGGAGGTCGTTTTCCCGCCGGATGTCCACGAAATACAGATAGCGGTTCCAAAACGACGTTGCCTGGTCGTGGACCCATTTCCCGGGCGCAAGAATCCACCTGGCAAATTCCAGCCCGGTATGGCTCGCCAACGTATCGACGTAGCCTGTCCGGATGTTCCAGGTGAAAAGGCCCAGATAAAGAAACAGGACGACGAGCAGGCCGATCGCGATCCGCTGGGGGGTCGGTTTAATCTATCGTGACCTCCTTCAGCACGTCCAGGTTGTCCAGGGCCCGGCCGGACCCGAGCACAACCGTTGACAGGGGGTCCTCGACGACGGTGATGGGCAGGGAGGTCTCCTCGCGCAACAGCTGATCCAGCCCGCGCAAAAGCGCGCCGCCGCCAGTGAGCACGATGCCCCGATCCACGATATCGGCGGCCAATTCCGGAGGCGTCTGTTCCAGGGCGATCCGCACGGCCTGGACAATGCTTTCCACCTGCTCGGCAATGGATTTCTGCACTTCCTCGGCGGTAATGGTAATGTTTTGCGGAATACCGGTCACGAGATCGCGGCCCTTGACCTCCATCTCCCCCTGGCTGGTGGAGTGGTGGGCCGAGCCGACCTGGATCTTGATCTGTTCCGCCGTGGATTCGCCGATCAACATATTATACTTGCGCTTGACGTACTGCATGATGGCTTCGTCCATCTTGTCGCCGCCCACGCGCACGGACTTCGAGTAGACCACGCCGGACAGGGAGATGACCGCCACTTCGGTGGTGCCGCCGCCGATGTCCACGACCATGTTGGAGGTGGGCTCGGTGATGGGAAGGTTGGCCCCGATGGCAGCGGCCATGGGCTCCTCGATGAGGTAGACCTCGCGGGCGCCGGCGCTCTGGGCCGATTCCTTGACGGCGCGCTTTTCCACCTGGGTGATGCCGGTGGGCACGCAGATGATGATGCGCGGCCGCACCAGGCGCCGGGAATTGTGCACCTTGGAAATGAAATGGCGCAGCATGGCCTCGGTCACCTCGAAGTCGGCGATGACGCCGTCCTTCATGGGCCGGATGGCCACGATATTGCCCGGGGTCCGGCCGAGCATACGCTTGGCCTCAAGCCCCACGGACAGGACCTTGTTGCCGCCCCGGGGGTCTTTTTTCACCGCCACCACCGACGGCTCGGACAGGACAATGCCCTTGCCCTTGACGAATACCAGGGTGTTGGCCGTTCCCAGATCGATGGCCAGATCGTTGGAGAACAGCCCGAGAATCCTATCCAAAATCCTGGACATACCGCCTCGCTTGCCGCAAATTCGGCCTCATAATCTCGCAAACGCGCTGTGTTTGCCGATTCAACCGACGTTGTCAACGTCTGATTTCCCGGGACTGCCGGTCATGATCCCGCGATATAACAAACTTTCCCGGGCCTTCCGCACGTTGTACGGCCGGAAGGCGAAAAAAATTCCCCTGGATGCCGCAAGCGGCTGTCCCAACCGAGACGGCACGTTGTCCCGGGGGGGATGTCTGTTTTGTAATGCCCTGGGGTCGGGAACGGGTTTCTATCATAAGGGGTTCGGGCTTCGGGCGCAATGGGAGGCACTCACCCCGGCGGCCCGCGCACGCGGGGAAGCGCTCATCGCCTACCTGCAATCCTTTTCCAACACCCACGGCCCGGCCGCGCGCCTGGCCGCCTTGCTCACAGAACTGGCCGCGCTGCCCGACGTGGCCGGAGTGTGCCTGGGCACCCGGCCCGACTGCCTGGACGGGGAAAAGCTCGATCTGCTCGCCCGGGCGCCCCTGGCCCACGTGCGCCTGGAAATCGGGCTGCAATCGGCCAACGACGCCACCTTGGAGTGCATCAACCGGGGCCACGACGCGGCCGCCTTTGCCACGGCCGTCACCGAAGCGGCCACGCGCGGCCTGTGGGTCACGGCCCATGTCATGGCCGGCCTGCCCGGCGAGGGGCCGGCGGATTTTCTCGCCACCATCGATTTTTTAAACGCCCTGCCCGTGGCCGGGGTGAAACTCCACAACTGCCTGGTCGTCGACCGGGCCCCCCTGGCCTCCCTGTACCGCTCGGGCGCCTATACGCCCCTGACGCGGGAGGAATACGTCGCGGTGGCGGTGGCGGCCCTGGCCCGGCTGCGGCCGGATATCGTCATCGAGCGCCTGAACGCCGACCCGGCTCCCGGGGAACTCATCGCCCCGGACTGGGCCGCGGACAAACGCGGCCTGCTGCGCGACATCGAGGCGCGGCTTGAGGCCGAGGACATCCGCCAGGGCGACGACTGGGCGGGGCCGGGCCGCTGATCGGCCGCCCCGTGGCGCCTTGGCCGCAAATCGCGTATGAAGCCCCCACGCACCCCATGCCGGAGGCACCTCTCATGAGCGCATCGCTGACCGAAACGTGTGTGGCCGCGCCGCTGGCTCTGGACATCGTCTGGAAGGACGGGCAGGTCGCCGCCTTGCACCTCACTTGGGCCGAAGGCAGGCAGGCGACCCTGACCACGGAGGCCGGCCGGGCCATGCAAGCGGCCCTGGCCCTTTATGTGGCCGGGCAAACGCCGGACTGGCCCGAACTGCCGCTGTGCTGGGACGGAATGTCGGATTTTTCCCGCCGGGTCCTTTCCGCCCTTGACCGGGTGCCCCGGGGCCAGAAAGTGACCTACGGCTGGCTGGCGGCCCAGGTCGGCTCGCCCAAATCGGCCCGGGCCGTGGGCCGGGTCATGGCCGGCAACCGGTTTCCGCTGCTCTACCCCTGCCACCGGGTGGTCGGGGCGGACGGCAGCCTGACCGGGTTCGGTCCGGGGCTGCCCATGAAGACCTATCTGCTTGATCTCGAAGGGGTCGCGGACACGACCGCCGCCCGATAAGGAAATTTTGATGTTTACCGGACTGGTGATGGGCTTGGGACGGGTCATGGCCGCGGATCGGCGCGGCGACGAAACCCGGTTTCGCATCCGGGCGCTTTTCGACCTGGACAAGCTCGTTTTGGGCGAGTCCATCGCGGTCAACGGCGCCTGCCTGACCGTGGAGACGGCCGGGGATCGGGAATTCACGGCCTATGCCTCGGCCGAGACGCTCTCCAAGTCCGGGCTTGGCAAGCTCAAGCCGGGCAGCGAAGTGAATCTGGAGCGGGCGCTGGCCCTGGGCGACCGGCTCGGCGGCCATCTGGTGGCCGGCCATGTGGACTGCGTGGCCACGGTGGAATCCGTGACGCCCATGGGGCAGTCCGTGCGCTACAAGGTCATCTATCCCGAAGAATTTTCCGTCTACGTGGTGCCCAAGGGCTCGGTGGCCCTGGACGGGGTGAGCCTTACGGTCAACGACTGCGGCGCCGGGTTTCTCACGGTCAACATCATCCCCTCGACCCAGGGCGCGACCACCATCGCCGCCTGGAAGCCGGGCGTGACCGTCAACATGGAAACCGACATGCTCGGCAAGTACGTGCGGCAAATGCTTGTCCCGTGGCAGGACGCCTCCGACAAGGACAAGAATGTGGGAAAGATCACGGAGAACTTTTTGCGGGAACACGGATTTTAAGAAGGAGCCGCCCATGCCCATCCGCTTCCACAGTCCGTGCGTGTTCGTGTCCGACCTCGCCAAGGCCAGGGCCTTTTACGAGGAAGCCCTGGGCCAGGAGCCGAGCCTCGTCCTCGACGGCTATGTCGTCTACGCCGGCTTTTGCCTCTGGCGCACCGACACCGCCAAAAAACACGTCTTCGACGACCCCGCCCCCACCACCGACGGACCCATGGGCCGCGACAACCTCGAACTCTACTTCGAGACCGAACACCTCGAAGACGCCTGGGACCGCGTCATGCCCCGGGCCGAAACCATCCACCCCATGAAACGCCAGCCCTGGGGCCAACGCTGCTTCCGCGTCCGCGACCCCGAAGGCCATATCATCGAGCTGGCCGAACCCATGGAAGTCGTCATCCGCCGCCTGCGTGAAGACGGCAAAACCACCGAGGAAATCATCACCGCCACCATGATGGACCCGGCCTTCGTACGCGCCGTGCTGGAAGCCTAGGCCGCCTTGGGCGGCGGCCGGACCGCCGAAACCGGCCGATCTTGTCTTGCCAAGTCCCGTCGCGTACACTATCTCCCCCTTGGACCCGGCCCGCCCGGGTCCTTGGTCTTTTCCATTCCGGGCCAGACGGACGTCCCGCCCGAACGAGGTACACCCCATGCGCATCAGCCCCATCGAGGAAGCCATCGAGGAAATCCGCAACGGCCGGATGATCATCCTCGTCGACGACGAAGACCGCGAAAACGAAGGCGATCTCACCATCGCCGCCGAAAAGGTCACACCCGAAGCCATCAATTTCATGGCCACCCACGGACGCGGCCTCATCTGCCTGTCCCTGGAACCGAGGATCGTGGACCAGCTCGGCCTGCCCATGATGACCCAGAATAACAAGTCGCCCTTCGGCACCGGATTTACCGTGTCCATCGAGGCCAAGGTCGGCGTCTCCACCGGCATTTCCGCCTTTGACCGGGCCACCACCATCCTGGCTGCCGTGGCCGACGGCGCCACCCCCGACGACCTCGTCACCCCGGGGCATATCTTTCCCCTGCGCGCCAAGGAAGGCGGCGTCCTGGACCGCGCCGGACAGACCGAAGGCAGCGTGGACCTGGCCCGGCTCGCCGGCCTCAAGCCCGCCGCCGTCATCTGCGAGGTCATGCGCGAGGACGGCAACATGGCCCGCATGCCCGACCTCAAGGAATTCGCCGAAAAGCACAATATCAAGATCGCGACCGTGGCCGATCTCATCCGCTACCGCCTCAAGTACGGCCATCTGGCCGTGACCAAGGTGGCCGAGGCCGACCTCCCCACCGCCTTCGGCACATTCCGGGCCCTGGCCTTCGAAACCAACAGCGACAAGAAGACCCATATCGCCCTGGTCAAGGGCGACATCTCCCCGGACGAGCCCGTACTCGTGCGCGTGCACAGCGAATGCCTGACCGGCGACGTGTTCGGGTCGCTGCGCTGCGACTGCGGCAACCAGCTCCATGAAGCCATGCGCATGATCGAGTCCGAGGGCAAGGGCGTCATCCTCTACATGCGCCAGGAAGGCCGGGGCATCGGCCTGGCCAACAAAATCAAGGCCTACGCCCTCCAGGACCAGGGCTATGACACCGTGGACGCCAATTTGCGCCTGGGCTTCAAGGCCGATCTGCGCGAATACGGCACCGGCGCCCAGATCCTGGTGGAACTCGGCGTGTCCAAGATGCGGCTGATGACCAACAATCCCAAAAAGATCGTCGGCCTCGAAGGCTACGGCCTGGAAATGGTCGAGCGCGTGCCCATCGAGACCTGCCCCTGCGCCGAGAACACCTGCTACCTGACCACCAAGCGCGACCGCATGGGCCATATCCTGCATCTGCCCGACAACGGCGAAGGTCAGGCCAACTAGCCCAGGCAGGCCGCCGGCTCCCCATCGCAGCAACCGCGCGCCAACCCGCGCCAGGAGACAGATCATGCCGCATATCACGACCATCGAAGGCCAGCTCGTCGCCAAGGGACTCAAATTCGCCCTGGTGGCCGGCCGCTTCAACGATTTCATCACCGAGCGCCTCATCGGCGGCGCCGTGGACTACCTCACCCGCCACGGGGCCGAACGGGAAGACCTGACCCTGGTCAAGGTGCCGGGCGCCTTCGAGATTCCGCTGGCGGCCAAGAAACTTGCCGCCTCGGGCAAGTACCAGGGCGTCATTTGCCTGGGCGCCGTCATCCGGGGCGCCACCCCCCATTTCGAGTACGTGGCCAACGAGTGCGTCAAGGGCCTGGCCCATGTCATGCTCGAAACCAATGTGCCCGTGGGTTTCGGCGTCCTCACCGTGGACACCCTGGAACAGGCCATCGAACGCGCCGGCTCCAAGGCCGGGAACAAGGGCGTGGAATCGGCCGCCGCCGTGCTCGAAATGGTCCGCGTCCTGGAGCAGCTCTAGAACCATGCAGGCTGTAGCACCCATCATGACCGAACCCGAAGACAAAAAGCCCGTATCCCGCCGCAAGGCGCGCAAACAGGCCTTTGAGTGTCTGTACGGCCTCATTTTCGAGACCGCCGCCGACGAGCGCTCCCTGCGCCGGACCTTCAAACGCTGTCCCCACGACGTGGTCGAGGGCGAGGACGATACGGGACAGGATTTCGCCTGGGACCTCGTGCTCGGTGTCTGGTCGCGCCAGACCGAGATCGACGCCCTCATCGTGCGTTTCTCCAAGAACTGGAAGCTCGCGCGCATCGCCAAGGTGGAGCTGACCATTTTGCGCCTGGCCGTGTACGAGATCCTGTTCAGCCCGGACATTCCGCTACGCGTGGCCCTGAACGAAGCCATCGAGCTGTCCAAGCGCTACGGCGACGAGAATTCCCGCAACTTCATCAACGGCATCCTCGACGCCATCGCCAAGGCCGTTGACAGCGGCGAGTTCGCCGTGACCAAGGAACTCTAGCGCCGCCAGACGGCACTTTTTCTGCCCGCCGCGACCATCACCGCCAAGGAGCGTTTTCCCATGAGCAAGTACGTGCCCGAGGACGTCGAAAAAAAATGGCAGGCCATCTGGGAGGAAGGCGGCCACTTCCACGTGGAAGTCGATCCGCAAAAGCCCAAGTACTACGTCCTCGAAATGTTCCCCTACCCGTCGGGACGCATCCACATGGGGCATGTGCGCAACTACTCCATCGGTGACGTGGTGGCGCGGTTCAAGCGCATGGAAGGCTTTAACGTCCTGCACCCCATGGGCTGGGACGCCTTCGGCATGCCGGCCGAAAACGCCGCCATCAAGCACAAGCTCCATCCCGCTTCCTGGACGATCTCCAACATCGACACCATGCGGGCGCAGCTTAAGCGCATGGGCTATTCCTACGACTGGCGCCGGGAACTGGCCACCTGCCATCCGGCCTACTACGTCCACGAACAGCGCTTCTTCCTGGAATTTTTGAAGCGCGGTCTGGTCTACCGCAAAAACGCGCCCCAGAACTGGTGTGAAACCTGCGGCACCGTGCTCGCCAACGAGCAGGTCATCGACGGCTGCTGCTGGCGTTGCGACCAGCCCGTGGTCCAGAAAGACCTGGAGCAGTGGTTTTTGCGCATCACGGACTATGCCGAGGAGTTGCTGGCCGACCTCGACAAGCTCGTGGCCGGCTGGCCCGAACGCGTGCTCACCATGCAGCGCAACTGGATCGGCAAGTCGGTGGGCGCCGAGCTGAAGTTCTCCCTGGCCGAGCCCGTGGCCGATGCGGATGGCATCACAGTCTTCACCACCCGGCCGGACACGCTTTTCGGCGCCACCTTCATGAGCCTGGCCGCCGAGCATCCGCTGGTCCCGGCGCTTATCGCCGGCAAGCCCCAGGAAGCCGCGGTCAAGGCGTTCGTCGAAAAGGTCCGCAACCTGGACCGCATCGTGCGCTCGGCCGAGGACCTGGAAAAAGAGGGCGTGTTTACCGGCAGCTACTGCGTCAATCCGGCCACCGGCGCGAAGATTCCCGTCTATGTGGCCAACTTCGTGCTCATGGGCTACGGCACCGGCGCGGTCATGGCCGTGCCCGCCCACGACCAGCGCGACTTCGAATTCGCCCGCAAGTACGACCTGCCCCTCAAGGTGGTCATTAGCCCCGAAGGCACGACCCTCGATCCGGCCACCCTGGAGGCCGCCTACGTCGATCCGGGTTTGCTCGTGGATTCCGGCCCGTTCACGGGTCTGCCCAACGAAGAGGCCAAGGGCAAAATTATCGACTGGCTGGAAGCGGACGGGCGCGGCAAGAAAAGCATCAACTACCGGCTGCGCGACTGGAACATCTCGCGCCAGCGCTACTGGGGCGCGCCGATTCCGGTGCTCTACTGCGAGAAATGCGGCATCGTGCCCGTGCCCGAAGCCGATCTGCCGGTGGAGCTGCCGCGCGACCTGGCGCTTTTGCCCGACGGCCGCTCGCCGCTCCCCCATTCCCCGTCCTTCACCGACGCGACCTGCCCGGTCTGCGGGGGCAAGGCCCGGCGCGAAACCGATACCCTGGACACCTTTTTCGAGTCCTCGTGGTATTTCGCCCGCTATGCCTCGGCCCGGGAAGCCGACCGGCCGTTTAATCCGGCCGCGACCGACTACTGGCTGCCCGTGGACCAGTACATCGGCGGCATCGAGCACGCCATTTTGCACCTGCTCTACTCGCGCTTTTTCGTCAAAGCCCTGCGCGACTGCGGCTATGTGAACTTCGACGAGCCGTTTAAAAACCTGCTCACCCAGGGCATGGTCATCAAGGACGGCTCGAAGATGAGCAAGTCCAAGGGCAATGTGGTGGACCCGGACCTCATGCTCTCCAAGTACGGGGCCGACACGGTGCGGGTGTTCATCCTGTTCGCCGCGCCCCCGGAAAAGGACCTGGAGTGGAGCGACACGGGCATTGACGGCGCGTCGCGCTTCCTGGCCCGGTTGTGGCGGCTGTGCACCGAGGAGCTGGCCGGAAGGCTTTTGCCCGTGCCCGCTTGCTCCCCGGCCGAGAACCTCGGGCTGGCCGACCTCCCGTCCCTTTACGCCGAACTGCGCCGCCGCGAGCACGCCATGGTGGCCAAGGCCGGCGCGGACATCCGGGAGCGTTTCCAGTTCAACACGGCCATTGCCGCGGTCATGGAGATGGTCAATTTCCTCTACGCCAACGTGGAGGCCTTCCGGGCCACGCCCAAGGGCGACAAGGCCGTGTCCGGGGCCGTGTCCTCGCTTTTAACCGTGCTCTCGCCCATTGCGCCCCACCTCTGCGAGGAGCTGTGGCAGGGCATGGGGCACAAGCAACTGCTGCTGCACCAGCCCTGGCCGACCCACGATCCGGCCGCTCTGGTCACCGATGCCGTGGAAGTGGTGGTGCAGGTCAACGGCAAGCTGCGGGGCAAGATCAGCGTGGCCCGGGATGCGGCCAAGGACGCCGTGGAACAGGCCGCCCTGGCCGAGCCCAACGTCACCAAGCACCTCGAAGGAAAAACGATCCGCAAGGTGATCGTGGTGCCGGGCAAGCTCGTCAACATCGTGGTGGGCTAGCCCCCCCTTTCCACAACCAAAAAGCCGGGTGGAAGAGCACTTCCACCCGGCTTTTTCTTTTCTACCCATCCGGCCGATGGCTCCAACCACCCGGCCCCTCGTCGTTCCTTGCACGGGTTTCCAAAGGGCTCCGCCCTTTGGCCGCAGGAGGCTTCTCCCCGGCTCACCCTGACCGCCCTGCTTCCCTCCCGCTACCCATTCCCTCGGTTGGAATAGGCGGCCATGACCCGACGTACCGGGGTGACCGGCCGTGCTGCGCCCTCGGGCTGGATCGAGGCCGCTTGCAGCGCTACGGATTGGGGCGCGAGCGGCACATTTTGCCCGGCATCGAAGGCTTCTTCCAAGGACGCGCCATCGGAAGGCTGCGGCGGCTTTGCCTTGGCCACGGGCTCGGCCGCAACCGGCGGTGTCCCGCCAAGGGGCGCCCCGGGCATGGCATAGCTCGCCGCGCCGGCCTTGGCCGCGGATAGGGAAAGCGGCGCTTGGGTACCGCTGCCCACCAGCCGCGTGTTCTGGGTGGCCGAGACTTCCACGGGCTTGCTCGTCACCCGGGTATTGGCCTCGGCAAAGGCCTCGCGCAGGCCGGTCAGGATGCGCACGGTCTCGTCCAGGGGGTCGGTGTCGAGCTTGCGGTTGGCCATGAGCAGCCGCGTACTGCAATAGAGGTAGAGCCGCTTGAGGCGGTCGGCCATCTCCCCGCCTTTTTGCGGATTGAGGGTCGCCTGCAATTCGGCCAGGATATCAAGGGCCTTGGAGATGAGGATACCCTTCTGGGCATAATCGCGCTCCAGGATCTTGTCCCGGGCCTGCGCCAAAAATTTGAGCGCCCCGTCAAAAAGCATGATGAGCAGGTCGCCTTGGGTGGTGGTGGTCACCTGGGTCTGAAAATACGTCCTGGCCGCGCTTTGCATGGATGCCTACCTTGTTTCCCCTTCTTATCGGCCATTCGGCGTTAATCTGAACTGAGCTGATCAATATACGACGAGAGGGCATCTTCCTGGTCGCTGTAGGTGCCGAGCAAGGCGTCGACCTTGGCGAACTTGGTACGCAACCGCGTCGCATAGTTGGATATTCGAGTCTGCTCAAAGGCGATCTTGTCATCGATCATGGCCACGATGTCGTCGTAGTTCTCATCGAGAATGACCAGCGGTCCATTCATAGGGTCGGTCAATTCATCCACGACATCGGCCAGTTCGCCCATCTTTCCCTTGCGCAGGGAGGCCGATGCAGTATGGGTGCCGGCCGTCACGTCGATGCAGTTGATGACGAGACCGGCTTCATCATACCCGTGCTGACCGGTGATCAGGCTGGAATTGCTGCTGAATAAGGCCGCATGCCCGTTGATGGTGGCCGAGGTGATCTTACCGGACGCATCGGTCGTGTAACTGACCTCGTACGTACCGCATTCCGTGGTGCCACTGATGTAGGAAGAAATGGAAATTTCCGAGGAACTGGTACTGCCGGCGTAATTTGCCGCGAACAGTTTGGCCGCGGCATCGGCGTTTGAAGCCAGGATGGCGTCCAACGTATCGTCGTCAATGACGAGCAGACCTTCGGTGCTCGACCCTTCCTCGGCGTCGGTGGTGATACCAAGCTGGGACAGGACCGAATAGGTGTCGTCATTGTAGTCGAAACCAACGCCGATCGTGGCCACTACGGTTGCAAGACGCGACTGGATGAGCTGTACACCATAGTTGCCCGTCAGGATGGAAGCGGTGTTGCTCGAAGTATCGACTTGGGTCAATTCCTGAAGCAACGTGCGGACCGTGTTCATTTCCTCCACGAACGTCTGGATATTCGACTTGATCGTGTCGGTATCGGTCGTGGTGGTGATGGTGGTCGTGCCCGTGCTGCTCAGGTTGAGGGTCAGACCATCGACCAAATCGGAGATTTTATTGCTGCTGCGGGAAATATAGGAAGAAGAACCGGACGGCCAACCGTCGAGCTTGAGCAGGGCATCGCAGTTGGAGGTAATCGTATCAAAATCCGCACTGGAAAAACCGACGAGCGTGGAGTTGGAAGAGATAACCAGACTGGCATCGGCACCGGTATCGGTACCGGACAGATTCAGGTAATACAAACTGCCATCGTTGACGATGCTGGCCTTGACCCCGGCATTGTTGGCATCATTGTTGATGATGTTGGCCAAATCCTCCAGTGTGCAATTGGCGCCGACGGAGTTGGTGTAGGTGACGCCCTTGTAGACATAGCTGAAGGTCACGTCCGCATTGGACGCGTTGATGTCGCTTGTCTTGCTACTATACCCGGTGGAAGTGACCATGGTCTTGGCCGCGGCCAGCTGCTCCACCTCGATAACGTGGGAGCCGTTGTCGGCGCCGGTTCCAGCGGTCGCGGTCAGCACGGTGGAAACCGAGCTGGTGGTCGTCTTGGCCATGAATTCGCCAAGCGTGTCCAAACTCTCCAGGGTGGTCTGCAGTTCGGTCAGAGCCGTGCTGAGTTCGTCGAATGCGGCCTGCTTATCGGTCCAGGACTGGCGCCAGGATTGCAGCTTGGTGATACGGGTCTGTTCCACGGCCACCAGCTTGGCGATAAGCTGGTTGAAGTCCGTGCCGTTCCCAAGACCGGTAAACGTGGTCTGGCCGGAGGTGGTGATTGCTGAATAGCTGGAAACGCTGACGTCGGACATGGCACTTCCCTCGAAGGAAAAAATAGCCTGTTCTCGGGATTCGTACTTCTCCTAGCAAATGGGGTGCCAAGTTATGGCCGGGCCGTCCCGAACGGCCCGGCCCCGAAAGCTCCGGCGCTAGCCTTGGATGAGGTTGAGCGCCATCTTGGGCAGAGAATTGGCCTGGGACAGCATGGCCACGGCCGACTGGGTCAGGATCTGTTCCCGGACGTATTCGGTCATTTCCGTGGCCACATCCACGTCGGAAATCTGGGATTCGGCCGCCTGCAGGTTCTCGGCCTGGATCTCCAAGTTGGAAATGGTGTTCTCCAGGCGGTTCTGCAAGGCACCGAGGTTGGCGCGGATCTTATCCTTGGACACGATGGCGTCGTTGATCTTGTCCAGGGCCAGCTGGGCCAGCTGCTGGGTGGAAATGCTGCGGCCGGCATTGGTGCTTGAGGACGCGGCGCCAATGCCCAGACCAAAGGCCGAAGCCGTGGAGGTGCCGATCTGAACGTAGTAGTAGTCCTCGGCCGACAGGTTGCCGGAACCGAAGTGGACCTTCAGCTTGCCCGTGGAATTGATGCCGCTGCCGTTATGGGTACTCGAGGACAAGTTGCCGTTGAGGAGATAGATGCCGTTAAAATCCGTGGCGTTGGCGATTCGGGTGATTTCCGAGGCCATGGCCTGGTATTCCGAGTCGATGATGAGGCGCTGGTCCGAGGTGTAGGTACCGGTGGCCGCCTGCTCGGCCAGTTCCTTCATGCGGATGAGCTTTTCATCAATGACCTGCAAGGCGCCGTCAGCGGTCTGGATGAGCGAGATGGCGTCGTTGGCGTTGCGCACGCCCTGGTTGAGGGAGGCGATGTCCGCGCGCATGAGTTCGCGCACGGCCAGGCCGGCGGCGTCATCGGCCGACGAGTTGATACGCAACCCCGACGACAGACGCTGGGTGGACGTGGACAGCTTGCTGTAGGCGTTGTTGAGATTGCGCGCAGCAGTGGCGGCCATGAGGTTGTTGTTGATGGTCAGTGCCATGGTTGATTCCTCCTTGAATGACTACGGGCGTCCTTGCCCTTGTGTTCGCGCCCGGCCCGGGCCGGGTCAGAGGCCACGGTGGCCGGTATTGTCCTCTTATGGCCATTATCGGAGGGCGTGAGCGATTTCTTTAGCCTGAGGTGCGGGCCGGCCGCGGAAAAACAAAAACCGCCCCAAAGGGCGGTTGCAAGCGGGAGATCGTCTGGAGGGGGATGGCGCTTTACGGAGCTTCCACGGCCCGGCGCCAACGCGCGGCCGCATCGGTCGGGGAAAGCCCCCGGCCGGCGGCAATGGCCGCGAGATTTTCCTCGGCGTCCGACGCCCGCAGATAGAGCGGCGCAACCGGCTCCATGCCGTACGCGGCCGCACCGGCCGCCGCCACCAGCACCGCCGGCTCCGGGGCCTGGCAGGCCGGCCCGAGAAACACGGCCGTGGGCGCGGCCGCGGCGAACACCTCGCGGTAACGGTCCGAACCTTCGCCCGCAAACCAGACCGGTCCCACGGCAGCGGCCTCGGCCGCGCGCCCGGCCGCCTGGTCCAAGGTCAGGGCCTCGGGCGGCCCCAAGGGCGATACGCCGTCATCGGCCAAAAACGTTTGCAAGTAGACTTGGCCGGCCCGGGCATGAGTCACGACCACCAGCGCACCGGTCGCGTGGCGCGCGGCCGTGGCCGCCAGAAGCGGCAAGGCCTCCAGCCCGGCCATGGGCACCCCGGTCCCCAGGGACAAGCCCAGAGCCGTGGCCAGGACCACCCGGATGCCGGTGAAACTGCCCGGCCCTCGCACGCAGGCCACCCCGGCCAATTCGGCCGCGTCCAGCCCGGCATCGGCCAGGACCGACGCCACCAGGGGCGCCAGCACCTCGGCCGCCCGGCCGGCAGCCGGAGCCTCACGGTGATCGATCACCCGGCCCGGCCGGCCCAGGGTCACGGTCAGGGACGGAGCCACCCCGTTGAGTACGAGATAGGGCCGCCCCTGGCCTTTGGGTTGCTCAACCATTGAGGAAACTCAACTGCCGGCGGATGTCGTTGACCGTAGCCAAAAGCATCAGGGCGATGAGAAAGGCCAGGCCAAGCCGGGTGGAGAGCTGGCGCATGCGCGGGCTCACGGGCCGGCGCATGATGATTTCCAGGCTGTAAAAAAGCAGGTGTCCGCCGTCCAGGACCGGAATGGGCAGCAGGTTCAACACGCCGAGGTTGACGCTGATCAGGGCCGCCAGGGCGACCACGTTGCCAAGGCCCTCGGACGCCTGCTTGCTCACCATCTGGGCGATCATGATGGGACCGCCCAGGCTGTCCAGGGGAACCACCCGCTCAATAAGCTTGAGCAGCCCCGTGTAGGTGACCACGAGCACGTTCCAGGTCTGACGCACCGCCTCGCCGGCAGCCGAGCCAGCGCCCACGGGTACGGCTCGGGTCTTGCCCGTGGCCACAATGCCGACCAGGGGGGCTTTTTCCTCCTCGCCGAAGATGTTTTTCACGGTGCGGAGGATCGGGGTCACGGCCACGGTCCGGTTTGTCCCGTCCTGGGTCACGGTCAGGGTGACGGTCCGGCCGCCGCCGGCCCGGATGGCCGTGGCCAGTTCGTCCCAGCTCTCCACGGCCCGGCCGTCGATGGCGGTGACGGTATCCCCGGCCTTGATGCCGGCCAGTTCGGCCGGGCTGTCCTTCTGGACCTGGCCGACCACGGGCAGCATCTCGAAGCGCCCCTCGGCCACGAGCAGGCACCAGAACAGCAGCCAGGCCAGCACGAAGTTGAACACCGGTCCGGCCGCCACCACAATCATGCGCTGCCAGGCCGGACGAAGCCGGAAATGGGTTTCGGGCGGGAAATCATCCGGCGCCGTATCGTCGGGGTCCTGGGCCACGAGCTGCACGTAACCGCCGAGCGGGATGGCCGACAGCACATAGCGGGTGGCGCCGCGCGTGAACCCGGCGATCTTGGGGCCGAAGCCCAGGGAAAAGGTGACCACGCCCATGCCGAAGGCGCGGGCAGCCAGGAAGTGTCCCAGTTCGTGGAAGAAAATGAGTCCTCCCAGGACCAGGATCACGGCGATGATGCTTTGTATCATGCGTTCTCAAGGGCGGCGGGGCGTCGCAGGCCCCCACTCCCGGGTTTGACCGCGCCTCCGGGCGGGGCATCCGCCTGGTCCCGTGCGGTCGACAGCACAGTATAAGCCTCCCTGGCGACGAGGCAATGTCAGTTCCGGCGCGCGCCGATCCAGGACTCGGTCCAGGCCCGGAAACGGGCGTCGCAGTCCATGATGGCTTCCGCATCCGGCAACGCTTCGCCGCTGTGAGCGTCCAGGGCAGCGGCAATGGCCGCCGCGATGCCCCGAAACGACAAGCCGCCCTTCAGAAAACGGGCCACGGCCACTTCGTTGGCGGCGTTGAGCACCACGGTGTGGCTGGCCCCGGCGGCCAAGGCCTGCCGGGCCAGGCCCAGGCAGGGAAATTCCGCGTCGCGCGGCGCCTCGAAGGTCAAAGCGCCCAGGGCGATCAGGTCCACCCGGGGCACGGACAGGGACAGGCGCTCGGGAAAACCCAGGCAGTAGGCAATGGCCACGCGCATGTCCGGCGGGCCGAGATGGGCCAAAAGCGAGCCGTCGTGGAGCTGGGCCAGGGAATGAACAATGCTTTGGGGATGGACCACCACATCCACCTGTTCGGACGGCAGGCCGTAGAGCCGGCAGGCCTCGATGACCTCCAGGCCCTTGTTCATGAGGGTGGCCGAATCCACGCTGATTTTCGGGCCCATGGACCAGTTGGGGTGGGCCAGGGCCATTTCCGGGGTCACCTTGGCCAGCACGTCCGGGTGTGCGGCTCGAAACGGTCCGCCCGAGGCCGTGAGCACCAACCGCTCCACCAGGGGCAGATCGGGCAAATCCGGGCCGCCCAGGGCCTGAAAAAGCGCATTGTGTTCGGAATCGACCGGCAAAATCACCGCGCCCGAAACCTGCGCCAGCTCCCGGATGCGGTCCCCGGCCAGAACAAGGGACTCCTTGTTGGCCAAGGCCACGACCTTGCCGGCGGCCACGGCGGCCAACGTCGGCAGCAAGCCGGCCGCGCCCACGATGGCCGAAAGCACGAGATCGGCCTCGGGCGCCGCGGCCAGGGCGGCATAGCCCGCCGGGCCGGTCAGGATGTCCGGCCGGTAGCCGTCGGGCAACAACGCAGCCAGGGCGTCGGCCCGGGCTGCGTCGAGCACGGCCAAAACCGGCGGCCGGAATCGGGCGGCCTGTTCGGCCAGCAAGCCCACATTGGTCGCCCCGGCCAGGCCGGCCACGACATAGCGGTCGGGATGCTCGGCCATGACCTTGAGGGCGCTGACGCCGATGGAGCCCGTGGCCCCGAGCAGGACCACCCGGCGCGGCCGGCCGGTCCAGGCAACGTCAAGGGAAGAGATATAGCCCGTCCCGGCGGGGCGGGGGCTCGTGGACGATACGGCCGGCGAACCGGCTGCGGCAGGATTGGTCATGCGTCGCGTCGCGTCTTGGCCGGTTCGGCCCCTCCGGACGGGGCGATGCCGTAGCGGCCGAGGATCTCGGTGATGCGGGCCGACAGGTTGGTGGTCACCTTGTCGAGCGCCGACAGGTTGATGCAGACATAGAGATCGACCTTGTGGGAGGCCGTCTCCCACAGGCCGGCCACGGACCGGGCCAGTTCGGGCTCCACCTGGAGAAAAGTGAGCTTGGCTTCCAACTCGGCCAGGCTGCGGGCCTTGAACAGGACCGCCTCGGCTCGGTCGGGATCGTCGTCGAAAAGCTGCTTGCGCCGGATCTTGTTGAGGCCGGCTTCGGCCAGGGCGTCCACGGTCGCGCGTTCGGCCCGGCGACCCCGGCTCGTCTTGACCTGGATGCGCCCGCCCTCGGCCTTGCCCTTTTCCCGCAACAGGTACGCGAAATCGAGTTCCATGACGTATTCGAGCACCGTGCCCAGACGCCCGGCCTCGAACACCCCGGCCGTCTGCACGAGCCAGGCCGTCTCCTTGGGGGAAAAATCGCGCAACGCCCGGGCGAAATCCTCCCGCACCACGCGTAGCGACACGGCCGCACCCAAGGCCAGAGCCGCCACCTGCTCCTGCAGGAAGGCATGCCGGGCTTCGCCCTCCTCGTCCGTGGCCGGACCTTCGGCCAGATCCGTGGCCAAATCGCCGGCCGCCGCGTCCATGGCCGCCATCCGGGCGGCAAAAAGGTGTTCCTCGCGTTCGGCCCGCTTGGCCCAGGGCGTCAGATCGCCCCGGGTAAGCACCGTGGCCGCCGCATCCACGGCCCGGCGTTCGGCCTCGCCCGTGGCCGTGGCCTCGTAGCCGGTCTGGATGCGGGTCTTGGAAATCGCCTTGGTCGTGCCCTTGATCTTGTCGAGGACGGCGTCGAAGGGATAGGCCACGAGCAAAAGCTGGCCCTCCCGGGCCAGACGGTAGCGCCGGTCGGCCAAAATATCGTCGTAGGCCGCGCGCACCTCTTCCTTGATGAACCGCTCGATGTAGGCCCGCCAGTACTGCTCGTCGCAGACCATGGTGGCCGTGATCTCCTCGATCTTGACCAGGGAGGTCTCGCCGAAGTGGCGGATGACGGCGTCGCTGAAATTGTCCTTGGCCAGACTCGTGGCGTAGACCGCGCCTTGCAGCACCTTGGCCAGCACGGTCTCCACGCGTTCGAGCTTACCGGCCAGCCGTTCGGTCTGGGCGGCATCGCCCACGGCCTTGGCCTTGCCGTAGTGGTTGAGTTCGAGGATGTAGGCGGCCAGCAGTTCCTTGACCGCCTCGTAGCCCGGATGCAGGCCCTCGGCCCGCTTGAGCAGCATGTCCATGAGACTTTGCTGCTCGGTCTCGAGCAAGGGAAACTCGTTGACCCGGCCCCGGTTGACCCGCAAGAATTCAAGGAAAACCCGCTCTTCCACCACTTCCCGGCGGGCTTTCACGGCCTTGAGTTCCTCAAGCCGCCCCAGGCAGGCGGCAAACCGGCCTTCCCGGTTGGCAGGGGTCGCGGCGTCGCTGGCAGCGTCCATGGGCCTTCTCCCGTCCTAGCCGGCCAGCCCAAACAGGGCGCGGCAGGCGGCGTATGCCAGGATGGCGGGCAACAGCCCGTCCACCCGGTCGAGGAGCCCGCCGTGTCCGGGCAACAGCCGTCCGGAATCCTTGACCCCGGCGACCCGCTTGAGGGCGGATTCAAAAAAATCCCCGAACTGGGACACCACGGCCAGCACGGCGCCGTAGCCGGCCAGGGCCAACGGCCCCGGACCGGGCCCCAGGCCGAAACAGGCCCCGATCAAAGCCGCGCCCACCACGCCGCCGACACTGCCGGCCACGGTCTTGCCCGGCGACACGGCCGGCCAGACCTTGGGCCCGCCAATGGCGTGCCCGGCGTAGTAGGCCCCGGTATCGGCGGCCATGACCACGGCCAGGACATAAAAGGTTTCGAGCGCCGAAAAACGGCACAGCCAGGCGAGGCTGGCCGGCACATAAAGCAGGGCCGCCCCAAGCACGCCGCGCGGCGGGGCGGTCTCGCCCCGGCCGGCGAACCGGCGCAAGAAATCGAACTGTTCGAGCCAGACCCCGGCCAAAACCGCGCCGAGCAGCCAGCCCGGGCCGCCCCGGGCCGTACCGATCACGGCCACCAGGCCCAAGCCCAGGCCCGCGAACCGCACGACCGGTCCCGGCCGACCGACCAGGGCGAAAAACTCTTCCATGCCGACCAAAGAGGCGACGGCGACCAGCACCACAAGCGGCCAACCGCCCCAAAGCACGGCGACAGCCAGCACCGGCAGGCCGACGGCAGCGGTGAGCAGACGGGTATGTTGTGACAAGGCTTGCATAGATCGGAATTTTCAATCGCGCGCGTCAAACGTCCGCTCGGTCTTAGGCCATTTGGCCGGTCAGGGCAACGTCCCGGCGTTGCCTACGCCAAGGCCCTGCGGGAGTTGCCGCAAAACCCTGCGTTGCCGCAAACATCACGAAAACAAAGGCCTGCGTCTTCCGTCGGCGACCCGAGGCCCGATTTCAGTCGTTTTCCCACCAGTTCACCGGCTCGAAGACAATGGGCATGACCGCGGCCAGCCCCGGCAGGATGGAGGCTTCCACGAGTTCGCGCACCCGCCCGGCCAGGGGCGCATAATAGAGGTCGCATTCCACCACGTACCAGGCGTCGCCGTCGACCAGCCCCTCGGACACGAGCATGAGGTACTGGTAGCCCCGGCCGAACCGGGCCTGACCGGTGGTGGCGTCGGCAGCGGCCGCGAACCGGCCGAACCGGTCGAACACCCCGACCAGGGCGGCCCGCTTGTCCGGCTCCGGATCGGGATCGGTCTGAAAGGTCAGGGTGATGTAGCCGGAGGCGTCGGGCCGGACGAACTCGGCGATTTTGAGCACCCCGTCCTTGGTCGCCCCGTTTACGCCGAGGTCGAGCCGGAAGCCCGTGAATCCGGCCAGTTTCTCGTGGGCCTTGAGTTCCCGCAACTGCCGCTTGAGATCAATGACGCCCTCGGCCATGGGGCTCCTCCCGTGGTTGCGGCCCTTCCGGTCCGGGGCGGGCCGTCATCACCTTGTAAAAGCCTCTTTCGGGACGTATGCTTTTTTGGTGATGTTCGCCACTGTGTCAGAAACCCGCCCGCTGACGGAGGCCCGGCCTTGAGTGACCGCCATTACTATCAGTCCCTGACCCGGTCCATGGTGGCGTGGGTGGTGGCGGTGTCCCTGGCGCCGCTGCTCGTGTGCGCGGCCGTGCTCGGCTACCAGTTCCACACCGCCTACCGGGCCAAGGTCGTGGCCCAGCTCGAGGAACTGGTCCTCAAGCACAAGCAGGGCATAGGCTCGTTTCTGCGCGAATCCGCCGCCGAACTGCGGGTGCTCACCCGACTCGTGCCCTTTGCCGATTTCCAGAGTGACGCCAAGTTGGCGGCCCTGCTCGCCACCATGCAGACCGAACACGGCGGCGTGTTCGTGGATTTGGGTCTCGTGGACGGCTCAGGGGCCCTGCTCGCCTATGCCGGCCCGTTTCGCCTGGGCAAGGCCGATTATGCCGATTCGCCCTGGTTTGCGGCGGCCAAATCCAAGGATATCGCGGTCAGCGACGTGTTTTTGGGTCTGCGCGGCCTGCCCCATTTCGTGCTGACCGTGCGCCGTACCCACGATGACCGGACCTATTTCGTCCGGTCGAGCATCGATTTCGCCGCGTTTAACAACCTCGTGGAAAACATCGGTCAGGGCGCCACGGGCCAAGCCTTCATCATCAACGACAAGGGCGAGTTCCAGACCACGCCCAAAAAGGGCCGCCGCGTCGACGCCTCCTTCCTGCGCGAGCACATCTGGGAAGCAAACGGCACCCCGCGCCTGGCCGAGGACGCGGTCACGGTCTTCACCCACAACGATCCGGCTACCGGCCAGGACGCCGTGTTCGTGGCCACCACCCTCAAGGACGGGCAATGGGCCCTGGTCTACCAGCAGGACGAGGCCGACGCCTTTCCGGCCCTGTACCGGGCCCGGCTGCTGGCCCTGGCCATCGTGGCCCTCGGCGCGGTGGGCATCGTGCTCGCGGCCGTACTCCTGGCCCGGCGCATGGTCGGGCGCATCGCCACGGCCGACACCGAGCGTGACGCGCTCAACGACCAGGTGATCGAGGCCGGCAAGCTGGCCTCGGTCGGGGAGCTGGCCGCCGGCATCGCCCACGAGATCAACAATCCCGTGGCCATCATGATGGAAGAAGCGGGCTGGGTCATGGACATCCTGGCCGACGACGACCGCGGCACCCCGGAAAATCTGTCCGAAATGCGCCGGGCCCTGGACCAGGTCCGGGTCCAGGGGGCGCGCTGCAAGGACATTACCCACAAACTGTTAAGTTTCGCGCGCAAGACCGATTCGCGCCTGCGCGAACTCGACATCAACGACCTGGCCGCCGAAATGGCCGAGCTGTCGGAAAAGCGGGCCCGCTACGTCAACGTGCGCCTGCGCACCGAACTGGCCCCGGGCCTGCCCCATGTGGCCGGCTCGCCCTCGGAGCTGCAACAACTCCTGCTCAACCTCATCAACAACGCCATGGACGCCATGGAGAAAAACGGCGGCGACCTGGTCATCGCCACCCGCCAGGTCGGCGACCGGGTGGAAGTGTCCGTGTCCGACACCGGGCACGGCATTCCCAAGGCCGTGCTGCCGCGTATTTTCGACCCGTTTTTCACCACCAAGGCCGTGGGCAAGGGCACGGGACTGGGGCTGTCCATCTGCTACGGCATCGTACAAAAAATCGGCGGCGAGATCACCGTGGACTCCGCGCCGGAAAAGGGCTCCACCTTCCGCATCCTGCTGCCGGCCGCGACCCAGACGCCCCCGCCGGCTCCGGAAAAGGCTTGAGGCGAGTTTTGTGGCGGATCTTACGATTGCTTCGGGAGAAAGCATGAGCGCACATCCCATGCGGATATTGCTGGTTGATGACGAAGTCGGCTTCACCGACGTCCTGTCCAAACGGCTGGGACGGCGCGGCCTGGACGTGGCCGTGGCCCACTGCGGCGCCGAAGGCTTGCGGCTGTTGCGCGAACGCGATTTCGACGTGGCCGTGCTCGACCTCAAGATGATGGACATGGACGGCATCGAGGTGCTCAAGGTCTTCAAAAAGATGGTGCCGGACATGCCTGTCGTCATGCTGACCGGGCATGGGTCCGAGGAAGCGGCCCGGGACGGCTTGCGCTCCGGCGCCGCCGACTACCTGCTCAAGCCCTGCGCCATTGACGAGCTGCTCGAAAAGCTCACCGCGGCCGTGGCCAAAGGGGGCCAGTCCGCCCCGGCCGAGCCGGATGAGACCAGCGTGTTCGATGCCCGGGCCGCGGCCTGGGACACCAATCCCCATCGCCTGAAGCTCGCCCGGGACATCGTCACCGCCATGGAGACGGCGGGCGTGTTCGAAGGTGTAGCCAGCGCCCTGGATTTCGGCTGCGGCACGGGGCTGCTCACCTTGGAGCTGGCCGAGCGCATCCCCTGGGTGACCGGGCTTGACACCTCGCCGGGCATGCTGGCCGAGCTCGCGGCCAAGATCGCCCGGGCCGGCCTTGGCAACGTGGGCACGCTGCTGGCCGACCTAGCTCGGGGTGATATGGTCAAAAACCGCTTCGACCTGGTAGCCAGCGCCATGGCCCTGCACCACGTGGCCGATCTCGACGCGGTGCTGCCCCGGCTGTTCGCCCTGACCACGCCGGGCGGCCGGCTGGCCTTGGCCGATCTCGACAGCGAAGGCGGCGCCTTCCACGACGACCCGACCGGCGTGCACCACACCGGTTTCGACCGCGCCGCGCTTACCGAGAGCCTCGGCGCCATCGGCTGGACCGACCTGCGTGCCACCACGGCCACGTCCATCGAAAAACCCCAGTCCGATGGCGGTACCCGCGCTTTTACCGTGTTTCTTCTGACCGGCCGCAAGCCGCACTAGGCCGCAGGAAATCCGGCGGAGGAAACGCCATACTGGAGCCGAATGGGGTGAACGCTTTCCGGCAACCCTCCCCACCCCGGGCGCAGGCGTACGGCCCCAGGGGGTTTTGCCGTTTTTTCCTCTTGCGTGCCCTGCTTCCCGGTTTGGTGCTCCTCCTCGCCTCCACCCTGGGCCTTGCCGAACCCACGCCCGAGGGATTGTGGCAAACCGTTGCCCCGAAAACACACCTCGCCAAGGCCCTGGTGCGTCTCACCACGACTGATGACGGGCTCGTCGGGGTCATTGCCAAAATTACGGACCCGTCGGCTCCGCCCAATCCCCGTTGCACAAAATGTCCCGGCGCGCGCAACAACCAGCCCCTTGTGGGCATGCAAATCATCCGCGGCGCGTCACGCTCCGCCCGCAACCCCTTGGTGTGGAGCGGCGGCACCATCTTCGATCCCGAGCGCGGCCGGGAATTCAAGGTCAAACTCACCCTTGACCCAGATGGCAACACGCTGTTCGTACGCGGCTATGTCGGCCTTGAGTTGCTCGGCGAAACCCAAGTCTGGGTACGCCAAGGCCCTTAAGCCAAGACCCGTGCGCCCTCTGGTCAAAGGTCGCGGCCCTTTGGAATCCCGGAAAGGGGAAGACGAGAGGTCAGGGCCTGCGGGTGCGAAAACCGAACAGGCGGCCCCGGACAATGGCCTCCCGGCCGAACTTCTCCCGGATGGTGTCCAGGGCTGTGTCGACGCGGCCGGCCCGCTGCTTGGCGGCGGCTTCGGGCGTTTCGAACAGGGAGAGCTGGCGTGGTTCGAGCCCGAAATGGGATACGCCCAGGCCAATGAGGCGCACCGGCCGGGGCAGGGACTCGGCCGACAACAACTCCCGGGCCGTGCGAAAAAGCATTGCGTCGCTAGACGTGGGCTCGTCCAGGGTCCGACTGCGGGTGATCTGCCGGAAATCATTGAACTTGAGCTTGAGCGTCACGGTGCGGCCCCGAAGCCCCTCCGCGCGCAACTCCCGCCCCACCCGTTCGGCCTGGGTCAACAGCCACGATTCGAGCACCTTGCGGTCGGCCGTGTCCGCGGCAAACGTGTTCTCGGCGCTGGCGGACTTGGTCTCGCGCTCGGTGGCCACGGTCGCGCTGCCCCGGCCATGGGCCCGCTCGTAGAGGACCAGCCCCCACTTGCCGAAATGGCGCGCGAAAAATTCCGGCGGATAGGCGAGCATGTCCCCAGCCACCCGGATGCCCAGCCGGCCGAGGGTAGCCTCGGCCCGCTTGCCCACGCCCGGAATCTTGCCCACGGGCAGATCGGCCAGAAACGCCATCACCTGGTCCGGCGCGACAAGCGTCAGGCCGTCGGGCTTGTCGTAGTCCGAGGCGATCTTGGCCAGGAACTTGACCGGGGCGATGCCGACCGAACACGACAGGCCCGTGACCTCGCGAATGAGCCCCTTGATCCGGCGCCCCAGGGCCTCGGGCGGGCCGAACAGGGTTTCCGTGCCGGTGATGTCCACATAGGCCTCGTCGATGGAGGCCGGCTCGACCAGGGGGGAAAAGCTCTCCAGACAGGCCATGACCTGGTGGGAGACTTCGCTGTAGCGGTGGCGGTTGCCGCGCAGGAACACCCCGTGCGGACAGCGGCGTCTGGCCTCGACCACGGGCATGGCCGAACGCACGCCATAGACGCGCGCCTCGTAGGACGCGGCCGAGACCACCCCGCGCGGATCGCAGCCGATAATGACCGGCTTGCCGGCCAGGCTCGGATCGTCGTGCTGCTCCACGGAAGCGAAAAACGCGTCCATGTCGATGTGCAGGATGGTCGCCATGGCCACCCATGCGATGCCGGCCCGAAAAAGGCAAGGGGCACGCCAGGGAGCCCTCCCGGCCGTGCCCCTCGGTGCTGCAACGTGTGGTTTTGCCCTAGGCGGTCACATCGATGTTCAAGCCGACCGCATGGGCCGAGAGCACCGACTTCTGGAAATCGTAATCCGAGTTGGTCTGGCCGAAGCCGTTCTGGTTCATCTTGTCCAGGGTGGCGCTGACCACCTGGGCGCCGAACACCTGCTTGTCCGAAATCGTGGAGGTCGAGCCGGACGACGTGCCGAAACCGGATGTGCCGCTTAGGCTGCTGATGGAATCCATAACACCCCTCCTTGGGTAATATATGCCCTTGTTCGTCTCCTATCGGCCATCCCCCACCCGTTCTTTAGGCCCGGCCGCGCCGGTCCCGATCAGTAAATTCCGTGTACGCGCCCGGCCACATTGGACAATGACGCGCTCCCTCTGGTATGGCGACGGTCGACTCTTCCCTCCCCCGAAACCCAGGAGGCACCATGCCCCTTCCCAATTGCCAACTGCCCGGTCTCGACCTGGACGCCCTGTCCTGCTCCGTACGCGATCATATCACCCACTCCCTGGGCAAGCCCTGCGTCGAGGCCGAGCAGCGCGACGTGGCCATGGCCCTGGCCATGACCCTGCGCGACCGGCTTGTGGACAAAATGCTCGAAACCCGGGACCGCTTCCGCCAATCCCGGGCCAAACGCATGTACTACCTGTCCATCGAGTATCTGCTCGGGCGCTGCCTGGGCAACAACCTGTGCAACATGGGGCTCGGCGCCACCTGCCGCGAGATGCTTGCCGCCTGGGGCTACGATTTCGACGAGATTCGGGAGTTCGAGCGCGACCCGGCCCTCGGTAATGGCGGGCTGGGCCGGTTGGCCGCCTGCTTCCTCGATTCCCTGGCCACCCTGGACATGCCCGGCAACGGCTATGGCATCCACTACGAATTCGGCCTGTTCAAGCAGTCCATCGAAAACGACCGGCAAGTGGAACGCCCGGACTACTGGCTGGCCGAAGGCATGCCCTTGCAGCTCGAACGCCGGGACCAGTCCGTGATCGTGCCCCTCTACGGCCGGGTGGAGAATCACCAAGGCCCGGACGGCACCTACCTGCCCCTGTGGGTGGACTGGCAGGACATGGTCGGCGTGCCCTACGACATCCCCATCGTCGGCTACGGCGACCGCACGGTCAATTACCTGCGCCTGTTCGCCGCCCGCTCCACCGACAGCTTCGACATGCAGATCTTCGACCAGGGCGACTACATCAAGGCCATTCACCAGAAGGTCTATTCCGAGCTCGTCTCCAAGATCCTCTACCCGAGCGAATCCATCGCCTTTGGCCGGGAACTGCGGCTCATCCAGGAATATTTCCTCGTGTTCTGCTCCCTGCGCGACATCACCCGTCGCTTCCTCAAGCAGAACCGCAACATCGAGGACCTGCCCGACTACACGGCCATCCAGCTCAACGACACCCACCCGGCCCTGGCCGTGGCCGAGCTCATGCGCACCCTGGTGGACGAACGCCGCCTGCCCTGGGAACGGGCCTGGGACATCACCACCCGCACCCTCTCCTTCACCAACCACACGCTCATGCCCGAGTCCCTGGAGATGTGGCCCGTGGACCTTTTGGGCAAGGTCCTGCCGCGCCACCTCCAGATCATCTTCGAGATCAACCGCCGCTTCCTGGACCAGATCAGCCTCACCTTCCCGGGCGATACGGCCAAGCTGCGCCGCATGTCCCTGATCGAGGAAAACGGCGGCAAGCAGGTGCGCATGGCCAACCTGGCCGTGGTCGGCTCCCACTCCATCAACGGCGTGTCGAAGCTCCACTCGGAGCTGGTCAAAACCGTGCTTTTTCCGGATTACGCCGCCCTGTGGCCCGGCAAGTTCAACAACAAGACCAACGGCATCACCCCGCGCCGCTGGCTGCTCAAATCCAACCGGGGCCTGGCCGGACTGATCAGCGAGGCCATCGGCGAGGACTGGATCACCGACCTCGACGATCTGCGCCGCCTGGAACCCCTGGCCGAGGACGCGGCCTTCCAGGAGAAATTCATGGCCGTCAAGCGGGCCAACAAGGAACGGCTGGCCAACTACATCGCCCGCACCACCGGCATCATCGTCTCGCCCCGGGCCGTCTTCGACATGCAGTGCAAGCGCATCCACGAATACAAGCGCCAGCTGCTCAACGTCATGCGCATCATCCACGACTACCTGCGCCTGACCGAGGACGGCATCACCCCGCCCGTGCCCCGGGTTTACGTCTTCGCCGGCAAGGCCGCACCGGGCTATTTCGAGGCCAAGTCCATCATCAACCTGATCCTGCGCCTGGCCCGGGTGGTCAACGCCGACAAGAAGGCCTCGGATTGGATCAAGGTGGTGTTCACTACCGACTACCGGGTGTCCCTGGCCGAAAAGCTCATCCCGGCCGCCGACGTGAGCGAGCAGATATCGACCGCCGGCACCGAGGCCTCGGGCACGGGCAACATGAAATTCTCGCTGAACGGCGCCCTGACCATCGGCACCCTGGACGGGGCGAATATCGAAATCCGGGAAGCGGTCGGCCCGGAGAACTTCCACCTCTTCGGCCTGACCACGCCCGAGGTGACGACGTTACTGCGCGACGGCTACGATCCCTGGGTCTACCACGCCCGCCACGCGGAAATCCGCCGGGTCCTGGATGCCTTGTCCGCCGGCCGGTTCACGCCCGAGGCGCCGGAAACCTTCCACTGGATCTTCGAAAAAATGCTGGCCCGGGGCGAGCGCTACCTGCATCTGGCCGACTTCATGGCCTATGTCGAAGCCCAGGAACGCCTGGGGCTCGATTATGCCCGGCCGTCCGTCTGGGCGCGCAAGGCCATTCTCAACACCGCGCGCATGGGGCCGTTTTCCTCGGACCGCACCATCCGGGAATACGCCCGCGACATCTGGAACATCAAATCCGTTCCCCCCCGCCCGGGGAAAAGCGAGTAAGAAAGGAGCCTCCGGCGGTCAAAGGGCGTTGCCCTTTGGAATCCCTTTTAGGAAGAATTCCCGTCCTCTCCCCTGAAGGGTTTCCAAAGGGAGCATCCCTTTGGCCGCCGGAGGCGTCTCCCCCCTCCTCCTAGGACCCCGCGTTCGGGGCCGGCAGGGTCGGGGGCAGATCCGGCTTGCCCGTATCCGGCGCGGCCGGCGTTGGGGTTACGGCCTTGTCCGACGCCGGAGGAGTGGCGGGTTGCGCCGATTCCCCGGCCGGGGGCACGGCCGGAGGCGTTGGGATTGGCGCAGCCGGTTCCGGTTGGGCCGGAGTTTCCGGTACGGGCGCGGGCGCGGACGGGGTTGGGACGTTTTGCCCGGACGGCGCCGCCGGGGAGGCGGGAGTCGCGGACGGTTGCGGCACGACGGGCACGGGTGCCTGGCCCTGAGGCGCGCCAGTTTCGGGCGAGACGGCCGGTGCGTCCGCCCCACCGGCACCCGGGCCAAGGTCACGCTCGTTCGGCAGCGCGACACTCGGTTCCGCCCCCGGCCCTTGCAAGGGCTCGCCACGAGCGGCATCGCCCAAAAACGGCACGTCGGCCACGATCACATCCACACGGCGGTTTTCCTGCCGGCCTTCGGGCGTGGCATTGCTGGCCACGGGCTGGTAAAAGGCGCGGCCCATGGCCGAGAAGCGCTCGGGCCCCACGCCGCCGCTCTCGGACAGAAACCGGATCACGGCCGAGGACCGGGCCGTGGACAGCTCCCAGTTGGACGGATACAGGGACGAGTGGATGGGCATGGTGTCGGTGTGCCCGACCACGTAAATGCTCTTATCCTTGATCTTGACCAGCACCCCGGCCACCTTGGTGAGCACGTCGCGGCCATGGGGCGTGATCTCGGCGCTGCCCGAGGCAAACAGCACCTTGTCCACGAAATTGATCTCCAGCGCTTCCTTGAAACGCCGGATGCGCACTTCCTTGGAATCCATCTCGCCGCGCAGATCGGCCACCAGGGCGTCATAGGCGCTCTGGAGTTCGGCGGTCTTGCGTTCGAGCTGTTCGGCCCGTTTTTCCGCCTTGTGCTCGTCCTCCTTGGACTGAAAGAGTTGGCGGGTCAGGTTTTCCAGGGCCTCGGGCACGCCTTTGCGCTGGTACAGGCTCCTGGCCAGATAGGCGGACAAGCCCACCGGTATGAGCACCAGGACCACCATCAACACCTTGAGCATGCGTCCTCGCATCGCAGTCTCCCTCGGCCGCCCTTGCCCGCGACCGCGAATTCAGCCATGACTCCAGCCGACGGTTCGGGCCGAATGCATGACTAGCCCCAGCATCTACCCTCAATCGTGGCGAAAGGCCAAGCCCCTGCCGGCGGCCCCCCCGAAAGACGGCCGCCGCTCATAAAGGTTTCCCCCATGATCGGTGACGCCCGATTTGTTTCCCTGGCCCAGGATGCCGTGGACTGGAGCCGAGCCTTCCGCAATCCCCGGTGGACGGCCACCGCGACTGCCCTGGACGGGGTCGTGCCTGTCCTTCACGCGGCGGACGCTCGCTCGCGTGCCGGACAATGGATCGTGCTGGCCCTGGCCTACGAGGCGGCCCCGGCCTTGGACCCCGGACTGGCCGTCCAGGTCCCGCCGCCGGGTGGACTCCTCGCCTTCGCGGCCGCCTATGACGCCCCCCAGAATCAGGACGCGGTCGTGATCGGACCGGCCGGACCGGTCCCGTCCGTCTCCTGGGCGCCGCTGGTCAGCCGGCAGGACTATGACCGCGCCCTGGCCGACATCCGGGAAAACATCCGCCAGGGCGAGGTCTACCAGGTCAACTATACCCTGCCTCTGGAAGCGCGGTTCGTGGGCGATCCGGCCGTCTGGTTCGACGCACTGGCCCGGCGCCAGGGCGCCCGCTATAACTGCCACCTCGACCTGGGCCGGCAGCACATCCTGTCCTTTTCGCCGGAACTGTTCTTTTCCCGACGCGGTGAGGCCGTGACCGTACGACCCATGAAGGGCACCTTCCCCCGGGGGATGACGCCCCAGGCGGACGTCGCCCAGGCCCGCGCCCTGGGGGCCAGCCCCAAAAACCAGGCCGAAAACCGCATGATCACCGATCTGCTGCGAAACGACCTGGGCCGCATCGCCCGGCCGGGCAGCGTGACCGTCCCCGAACTTTTCACCGTGGAGCCCCTCGCCACGGCCTGGCAGATGACCTCCACAGTCACGGCCGCCGTGCCCCGGGAAATCGGCCTGGCCGATCTCATGGCCGCCCTTTTCCCCTGCGGTTCCATCACCGGCGCACCCAAGCGCAGCGCCATGGCGATCATCAACCGGCTGGAACCGTATCCGCGCGGCTTTTATACCGGCGCTATCGGCCATATCGCCCCGAGCGGCGACTGCGCCTTTTCCGTGGCCATCCGCACCATCGAGCTCGACACCGAAACCGGCCGGGCCCGGTTCGGCGTCGGCGGCGGCATCACCTATGATTCCGAGGCCGGGGACGAATACGCGGAATGCCGGATCAAAGCCGCTTTCCTGTCCCGGCCGGACGACGGCTTTTCACTGCTCGAAACCCTGCGCCTGGACGGCGGACGCTACCTTTTTCTGGCCGAGCATCAGGCGAGGCTTGCCCGCACGGCCGCCTTTTACGGTTTCAGCCCTGACACCCGGACCATCGACCGGGTGCTGGACGCCAAACGCCACAGCCTGCCCCACGGTCGCCACCGGGTGCGGCTGCTCGTCTCTCCGGACGGCGCGATCCGGGCCGAAACCTTTCCCCTTCCCCGCCGACAATCCCGCCCCCTGCGCCTGGCCTGGGCCGATACGCCCGTCGATGCCACCGATCCCGCCCTCGCCCACAAAACCACCCGGCGCGCGCTCTATGACGCGGCCCTGGCCGCCCATCCAGATCATGACGACGTGCTCCTGCGCAATACGCGCGGCGAGGTGACCGAAAGTTGCCGGGCCAATCTGGTCGTCGCCCTGGACGGGCGTCTGCTCACACCCCAGGCGGCCTGCGGCCTGCTGCCCGGCACCTTTCGCGCCCGGCTGCTGCGGCGCGGCGTCATCGCCGAGGCGTCCCTGACACCGGAGGATCTGACCCGGGCCGACCGGCTGTGGCTGATTAACTCCGTCCGGCTGTGGATGCCGGCCATCCTCGATGCACCACGGCCGAAACGCCTCTGAGGCGCCGGTCGCTCTCGACGCCCGCAACCCGATCTGCTACCACCATCCCTCGATTCTATCGCAAGGAGCGTCGCATGGATCTTGAAGCCAGCCTGGGTCGGGCCGTCCCGTTTTACAAGCTGCAAGGCTGCGGGAACGATTTCGTGTTCGTGGACAATCGCGTGACCGGTTTCGCCCCGGAAGCCATGCAGGAAATGGTAGAGCCGGTGTGCCGCAAGGCCTTTGGCGTGGGCGCCGACGGCATGATGTTCCTCGATCCGGCGCCGGCCGGTTCAGGCCTGGACTACATCTGGCACTTTTTCAACGCCGACGGTTCCCGGGCCGAGATGTGCGGCAACGGTTCGCGTTGCGCCGCCAGGCTTGCCTACCTCATCGGCCTGGCCCCGGCCAAGCATGTCTTCGGCACGGACGCCGGTCCCATCGAAGCGGTGGTCGATCCGGACTCGGATCAGGTCACGGTGCTGTTGACCCCGCCCAAGGATCTGCGCCTGAACCAGACCATCGAGGTCGAACAGCAGCCCATCACCCTGCACAGCGTCAATACCGGCGTGCCCCACGCCGTGACCTTCCTCGAATCGCTCGAAAACGTCGACGTCTGGAAGTACGGCCGAGGGGTCCGCTTCCACACAGCCTTTGCCCCGGCCGGCACCAACATGAATTTCGTGGCCGTGGAAGGCCCGGGACGGCTGTCCCTGCGCACCTACGAGCGCGGCGTCGAGGATGAGACCTATGCCTGCGGCACCGGAGCCGTGGCCTCGGCCATCGTGGCCCGGGAACTGGACCTGACCGGTGACGAGACCATTGTCACCACCACCGGCGGCGAGGAGCTCGGCGTCATCCTCAAGGATGGCAAGACGTATCTGCGCGGGGCCGCCACCCTGGTCTACCGGGGCGAGTTTTTCCCGAGCAGCCTCGGACTCGACTAGCCTGACCGCGGCCGGGAGCAGTGCCCACGCTCCCGGCCGCTCCGGTCCCCATCCTCAAAATCCATTGCGGTCAGGACGCGGCCTGGCGTACGGTCACGGAAACCGCGTACGGTACGGTTGGGAGGAGCCCATGCGCTACACCGGCATCAACCACTTGGCCATGGCCACGGCCGACATGGACACCACCATCCGCTTCTGGCGCGACCTGCTCGGCATGCGGCTCGTGGCCGGGCTGGGGCGCACCGGCTACCGGCATTATTTTTTCGAGATCTCCAAGCACGACATGATCGCCTTCTTCGAATGGCCCGGCGTGGAAGCCATCGACGAGAAGGACCATGGCGTGCCCGTCAAGGGTCCTTTCGCCTTTGACCATGTGTCCATCGGCGTACGCGATCGCAACGATCTGTGGGAGCTCAAGGACAAGCTCGACGCCGCCGGCTTCTGGGCCTCGGAGATCATCGACCACGGATTCATCTTTTCGCTCTATTCCTTTGACCCCAACCACATCGCCATCGAATTCAGCTGCCCGGTGCCCGGGGTGGATATCCGCAGCCACCCGGTCATGGCCGACCGCAATCCCTCGCCCATCACCCGCCAGGGCGCCGATCCCCAGCCCGAAGCCTGGCCCGCCCCGGCCCAACCTACGCCCCTGGCCGAGCGCCGCATCTACCCCGGAGAGGGGAGAGAGCTGGTCCTGGTCGAGGATGAATAACCAAAGGGAAGAGAATGCCTCCGGCGGCCGGGAAGGGGGTCACCCCCTTCCCGGACCCATCCCGAATGGTGCCGCCGCAATTTGGGCGCGGCCCGGCTTCCGGTGAACTTTATTGTATACCATTCAAGGGGTCCGGGGGGATGATCTCCCCACCCCTTCCCATCCTCACGCCACCGCTTCCCAGTAAAAAGGCCCGCCTCCTGTCGGAGGCGGGCCTTTTGTCGCATCGGGTACGGTGTGCCGGCTATTCGGTCGGCGGCACCATGGACAGGTTGGCGCTTTCCACTTCCTCGCGCACGCTGATGGCGATCTTCCACAGCACGGTGAGCACCAGGCCGCCCATGGCAAAGACCATGAGCGAGACCATGAGCTCGGGCACGGTCGGGAAGTAGGTGGTGACGGTCTCGAACGGGTTGGGCGTGAAACCGCCGATCAGAAGGCCCAGGCCCTTGTCGATCCAGGAGGCGACCACCAGCATGATGAGCCCGGTGACCAGGGCCGGCGTGCGTTCCCGCACGCTGGTCGGGATGAGGAAGAGCAGGCAGCCCACACCGAGGACCGCCGCCGTCCACATGAAGGGCACCATGAGGGTGTGGCCGTCGAGCCCCTGGAAGAGATACAGGATCGGGGCCTTATGACCCGGCATGTTGCTGTAGAATGCCGTGAACAGCTCAAGCAGGAAGAAGAAGATGTTCACGCACATGGCATAGGTGATGATGACGGCCAGGCGGTTGATGGCCTTCTTGCCGGGATCGAATCCGGTCAGACGCCGCAGCAGCAGGACCAGCAGCAGCAGGATGGCCGGACCGGAGCAGAAGGCCGAGGCCAGGAACCGGGCCGCCATAATGGCGGTCAGGAAGTAGTGGCGCCCGGGCAGGCCGGCGTACAGGAAGGCTGTGACCGTGTGGATGGAGAAGGCCCAGATGACCGAGATGATGGCCAGGATTTTCACCCACTTGGGCGGGGTCATGTCGTTCTTGAAGTACTGCAGGCCCGTCCAACCGACGATGAGGTTGAGCAGCAGATAGACGTTCAGAACGATCATATCCCAGAACAAGACGGAGTTGGGCGTCGGGTGGAAAATCATGTTCATCATGCGCTGGGGTTGGCCGAGGTCGACGACGACGAAGGCCAGGCACATGAGCACGGCGGCAATAGCCAGGAATTCGCCCAGGATAATCAGCTTGGCGAAGTCCTTGTAATGGTGGAAGTAATACGGCAGCACCAGCATGACGGCCGAGGCGGCCACGCCGACGAGATAGGTCAACTGGGAGATGTAAAACCCCCAGGAGACGTCGCGGCTCATGCCGGTGGTGACCAGACCGTGGGACAACTGATAGAGCCAGAAGCCGGCCCCCAGGCACATGAGAAGGGCCAGGCCGATCAGCAGCCCCCAGTAACGCGGGGATCCTTTGAGTGCTTTTTCCAGCATGGCTTACCTCACAGGATGTAGTACACGCTCGGCGAGGTGCCGGCGTCCGGTTTGCGGCGGATGGCGAAGTGCTCGCGGAGCACCTTGCGGATATCCGAGTTCTCGTCGCCGAGGTCCCCGAAGACCAGGGCCCCACCGGAAGCCTCCACGCACACGGGGAGCTTGCCGATAGCCAGGCGCTCGGCACAGAAGTCACATTTTTCCACCACGCCCCGGGTCCGGGTGGGGAAGTGGGGATTGAAGGACTTGATGAAGGGCCGGGGGTCCTGGAAGTTGAAGCTGCGGGCCCCGAACGGACAACCGGCCATGCAGTACCGGCAGCCGATGCAGCGGTGGTAGTCCATCATGACGATGCCGTCCGGGCGCTGGAAGGTGGCCTGGGTCGGGCACACCCGCACGCACATGGGCGATTCGCAGTGGTTGCACAGGAGCGGAAACTCGCGGTGCTCCACGTCCTCGGACAGATAGTTGCCGTGCTCGGTCGGGAAGCTCTCCTCGTAGGAGGCGCCCCAGAACCACTTGATCTGCTTATTGCCGGGGATATCCGGCACGTTGTGTTCGGTATGGCAGGCCTTGCGGCACGTGGCGATCAGGTCGGGCGTGAACTTCTTGGAGAAGACGGCCATGCCCCAATGTTTGGCCTTGAAACCGTGCTCGAAGGTCCCCGGCGTGGGCAGGTCCGCGGCCATGGCCGGGGCGTCGCCCAGGAAGCCAAGCCGGCCCGCGCCGATCCCCAGGGCGGAGATCGCGGCCAGTTTCAGGAACTCTCGTCTGCTGCTCTTCATGGTATGTTCCCCTTCGTTGGTGATGTCACCGGCGCGCCGGCCTAGTGTCCGCCCGTCTCGCCGGCGGCGGCGGGGGGAATGGGCGTCTTCTGTTGCGGCGTGATGTTATGGCAGTCCCAGCAGTAGGGGTTCACGCCAACCGTCGTATGGCAGCGGTCGCAGAACTTGGTCTTGTCCGTGTGACAGCTCATGCAGGTGTTGGTCAGGCTTTTGACGAACTTCTGGCCCTTGGCATTGGTGTAGATACGCTCACCGTCGCGCACGGCCGTGTTGCGCCAATCGTCTAAGATCTGCATGTGCTTGTCGCGCATGACCTGGGTGTCCTCGATGCACTCTTTGGAATCGCGCGGCAGTTCCGGTTTGACCTCGAAGGTTTTGCCCTTGTTGTAGGCAACGGGCAGAAAGGCGAGGGCCAGGAAGACCAGAATGCCGGGAATGATGTATTTGGCATTGTACATAGGTTATTCCTCCTCGTCCTCCATCCCCGGCAGGGGGTTTTGCCTGAGGTCGGTGGTGCGCTTTTTCTCGCCGTCGAGAATAAGCGCGTTGCCCACCAGCTCATGCACGCCGGAGACGCCCACGCCCGGAGCCCAGTAGTCGCAAAGCGGCGGCAGGGTCGCGCGGTCAATGGCGCAGATGCAGGCCAGGTTGTTGACGCCGTGCCGATCGCGCACGTACTTGACCGCGTTGCCACGCGGCAGGCCGCCGCGCAGACGCGTTTCCGTGAACTCTTCGTTGTTGAGGCCCGCGCCGCCGCCGCAGCAGAAGGTCTGCTCGCGGATGGTGTTTTCGGGCATCTCGTAGAAGTGCCGACAGACATTTTTGAGAATGTAGCGTGGCTCTTCAAGCAGGCCCATGCCGCGGGCGGTGTTGCAGGAGTCGTGGTAGGTGGTGACGAAGTTGTCGTTGCGCGACGGATCGAGCTTGAGCTTGCCGTTCTTGATGAGGTCGGCCGTGAACTCCGTGATGTGGAGCATCTTGGTGCCGGCGGCCGCGTCGAACTTGGTGCCGGTGATGGGCGAGACCGGGGTCTCCATAAAGTCGGCCGGGCCGTTCATGGTCAACATGTACTGGTTGATGACGCGCCACATGTGACCGCACTCGCCGCCGAGAATCCACTTGACGCCCAGGCGCTTGGCCTCGGCGTACATCTTGGCGTTGAGTTTCTTCATCATCTTGTCCGAGGTGAAAAGGCCGAAGTTACCACCCTCGGAAGCGTAGGTGCTCCAGGTGTAATCAAGGCCCAGGTAATCGAACAGGATGAGATACCCCATGAAGGTATAGATGCCCGGGTCGGCGAAGATGTCGCCCGACGGGGTGATAAAAAGGATCTCGCAACCCTTCTTGTTCACATTGGGACGGATGCGCTTGCCTGTGATTTCCTCGATGTCATCGAGCAGGAAGTCCATCATGTCCTTGTAGGCATGGGGCTGGATACCGAGGTGGTTACCGGTCCGGTTGCAGTTGGCGGCCGGTTCGAGAATCCAGTTGATATTGCAGCCGACTTCGTGCAGCAGCTCACGGGCCATCATGGTGATTTCGGCCGTGTCGATGCCGTAGGGGCAGAACAGGGAACACCGGCGGCATTCCGTGCACTGGTAGAAGTACATGAACCATTCTTTGACCACGTCTTCTTCCAGCTTGCGGGCGCCGGCCAGCTTGCCGAGGACCTTGCCGGCCATGGTGAAGTCGCCGCGGTAGATGGAACGCAACAGTTCCGCGCGCAGCACCGGCATGTTTTTGGGGTCGCCGCCGCCGATGAAGAAGTGGCACTTGTCGGCGCAGGCGCCGCAGCGCACGCAGATGTCCATGAAGATCTTGAAGGAGCGGTACTTCTTCAGGTTCTCCCGGAACTTTTCCGTGATGCGTTCCTTCCAATCCGGCGGCAGCTTCCAATCCTCATCCAGGGGGCTCCATTTGCGCGGATTGGGCATATGGAGGTATTCGAGGATCTCGGGCTTGGCAGGATAGCTGAAGTTGCCGGGTTTAAACGGCGTCTTGGTGTCCATCCACGACTTGACCGGCGTGGTGTAATTGATCTTGATGAGTTCTTCCGGTGGCGGATACTTGGCCATGGTCGCTCCTCACTTCTCTCCAGAATGTTGGTTTGGGCCCGCTTAGGCCTCTTTTTCCACCGGCAACCCGGCTTCGATCATCTTCTCGCGGAAATCGTTCTCGTAATCCTCGTAGGAATGCGGCTTCACGCTCGGATCGTTCCAGGGGTTCACCCACATGGCCCGGCGGCTCATGTTGGGGAGCACCCGGGTGGGCGACAGGAACACGCCGCCCATGTGCATGAGCTTGGAGAACGGGAAGTAGGCGAAAAGGGCGCACACCAGCGTGATATGGGCATAGAAGGACGGGTCCAGGGTCTGCTTGGGCAGGGCCGGGTGCAGGGTGACCAGGCTCATGGCCAGCTCCTTGACCGCGATGACGTCCACCTTGACCACATAGCGCATCCAGATTCCGGTCAGCGCAATACCGATGATGAGCAGCAGGGGAAAGTAATCCTGCAGGAGGGAGATGTAGCGGACCTTGCCGTCGAAGACGCGACGGGCCAGCAGGAACAGCAATCCGACCAGGATCAGGGCGTCGGTCTGGTACATGACCGGCAACCCGATCTGGAGGATGGAATCCAGAAATTCGGTCTTTTCCACGAACATGGGCACCGGGTTGGTGAAAAACCGCAGGTGCCGGATCAGGATGACCAGGAAGCTGTAGTGAAAGGCCAGCGCGAAAAGCCACAGCCACTTGTCGGAGCTGTAGGCGACTTTGGGGCCGTTCTGGTCGAGCTTGACCGCAGTGTTGCGGAACAGCGACCGGAAGGTCAGCACCTCAAAGACCATGCGCATGAACACACCCGAGGCGTTGTAGGGGTTATCCCAGGGGTTGTTCTTGATCCAGGGCAGGGATTTCTGCTGCCCAGCGGTGGTGGGGATGCAAAACGGCACCGGCCGTTTCGCCCAGCCGACCACCTTGCAGGCGAACCCCACCATAAAAATAATGATCGCGATGTACGGAAAGGCGATCCCGAACACCGCCCCCATCCCAGCCCCGGCGCCAAGCCATGGGATGATGATGAGCGCCAGAACCACGAGTAAGGAAAAAAACGCTGCCATGTCCCCTCACCTCGGTAAAAGGTTGCCCGAAACGCGCCTCACGGTTCCTCCCCGTCTTCGGGGGAAAAGTCGCAGACGAGATTGGCCCGCTTTAACAGCCGGTCATACTGGCGTTTCACCTGGCTGACCCGCAATTGATAGATGGACTCGCGACACTGGCAGTAGATGTCGAGGCAAAAAAGCGCCAAGACGTCGATGGCCGACTCCAGGGCGAGCAATTCCACGAGGAGACCATGTTCGGCCACGTGCGGCCACAGGGTCTCGCGCATGACCTTTTTGAGGAGATAGATGAACGAAACGGCCTGGGACGGGGTGAAATCCTGCACGGCCCGCACCCGGACCATTTCGTCGAGGTACGGCCCGAACACGGCCACGTCCGGCGCACCTTGGGCGGCCAAGAGCCCTTCGACCACACCGCGCATGCCGTCTTCAAGCTTGTGGCGCACGGGGTTGGCGAAAGGATCCTTCTTTTTTTTCCACACGGTGGCCGTTTCCGGCGCATAGGTCTCCAAAACCAGGGCGAGCCACTGGTCAAGGACGGCCTCCTTGTGGGTGGCCAGGAATTCCATCAATTTGGGCATTGCAAATGTCCCTTTCTTCACAAGAAGCTTAACAGGTTGATTCCTTATCAGAAAAAAACAAATTGTAAAGGACGGGAAAGCGGCGGCGGGGACACGCAAGCCCCCGGAATCCCTTTGCCTTGCAGACTTTCCGGATTTTTTACAAAGTGCGGAAAAAATGAGGTGCCCATGCGCCCATCCCCCAGACAGCAAAACATCCTGCGCGCCACGGCCGCCTTTGACACGGTCCGGCGCTACCACGGCATCCTGCCGAAGCACTTGGCGATTCTCTACGATCCCGAGGACCTGTCCGCCCTGGAGGCGGCCGGACTCCTCGAACGGGTCAAGATCGGCTTCGCCTGCGGTCGGGACGAAAAAGGCTGGCGCTTGACCGAGGCCGGCCGCCGGCTCCTGCCCGAGACCGCGCCGGGCGAGCCGAGCGTGCTGGCGCCCGAACATTTGCGTCTGCTGCGCGACTTCTACCACTATGCCCACATCAGCCGCCACCGGGGCATGATGCCTCGGAAGCTGGCCAAGGACTACGACGCCGACGACCTGCGCGACCTGTTCGAGCACGGGTATCTGCTGCGCATCCGGATCAAGGGCAAGGTGACGGCCAAGGGCTGGCTCGTGTCCCGCAAGGGCTTGCGCGCCCTGGGCCTGGCCGAAACCGCCCCGGCCCACGCGATGGCCTGTGCCTCGTCGACGGCAACCGAGGGGACACCGCCCGCCCGGACCGTGACCGCCGCCTAAGGGAGAGTGACCTTCAAAATACGCCGGTATTTTGAAGGGAAAAGACCGCGTGTTCCCCCGAAACCGCGCCCGGATTCGGGACGACGCCCGGGAAAATCTAGAATTCGCCGCGCAGGGCGATGTTCTCGGGATGATGCGGGTCCCAGGACAGACGCACGTCCACGCCTTCGCGGTCGCGGGCCTGGCTGGCCTTGATCTCCACGTCGAGCATGACCGACGGGGACAGTTCCAGCGCCACCCGGCCCGTCGTCGCCAGCCCAAGGGTGCCGGTGCGCAGTTGCCGGGCCAACGCCTCCAAGTGATCCGCCGCCTCGCTGACGCCCATCACCCCGACCATACGGGTTGTCTTCGTACCCATGGTGCCTCCCTGGCCGCCTGTGGACGGCCGTGCCACCGTGTACCCCGCCCGCTTGACCGACCGGCGACAGGGTTGTGACGCCTGCCGGTCAATCCGGAAAAAAAATCAGGTCGCCGGCATTTCCCTGGTCACCAGATCGAGCACGGTGGCGATGGCCGTGCGCGCGGACTGGCTCTTGACGGCCAGCCGGTCGCCCGAAAAATGATGCCGCTCGGCCAGGGCCCCGAACGGGCCTTCCCAGGCCATCCAGACCGTGCCCACGGGCTTTTGGGGGCTGCCGCCGTCGGGTCCGGCAATGCCGCTTATGGCCACGGCCACGTCGGCCCGGAAAATCCCGAGCGCCCCCCGGGTCATGTCCAGCACGGTCTCGCGACTCACCGCGCCCTTGGTGTCGAGGACCGCCTGGGGCACGCCCAGGATGTTGCGCTTGGCCTCGTTGGAATAGACCACCACCCCGCCGGCGTACCAGGCCGAACTGCCGGCCAGATCGGTGAGCAGGCTCGACACCAGCCCGCCGGTGCAGGATTCGGCCATGGCCAGCTTCCAGCCGCGTTCCGCCAGCGCCTGGCCCAGGCGACGCGCCACGTCGTACACGCCTTCGTCCACGGCTGCCTCCTCCTTTGTGAAATCCATGTCATGCAATCTAGCCGCAAACACACCCCCCGGCAAGGACCATGTCACACCCGACCGGTCTTGACGCGGCAAAGCCCGCGCGCGTACATCTGCGGCCGACTTCCGTCATAAGGAGCCTCTCATGCTCGACCTCAAAACCGTGCGCCAGAACCCCCAAGCCCTGGCCGACGGCATGGCCAGACGCCATTTTCCCCTGGACCTCGACGCCTTCCTCGCCCTGGAGGAACGTCCGCCGCCAGCTCATCACCACTGTCGAGACCAAAAAAAGCCAGCGCAACGCCGCTTCGGCCGAAGTGGCCAAGATCAAGCGCCAAGGCGGCGACGCCGCCCATATCCTGGCCGGCCTCGGCGAACTGTCCGAGTCCATCAAGGCCCTGGACGCCCAGACCAAGGAAGTGGACTGACCAGGTCCAGGCCTGGCTGCTCGGCGTGCCCAACATCCCCCACGCCACCACCCCGGACGGGGCCAATGAAAACGACAATCCGACCGTGCGCCTGGTCGGCACGCCCCGCAGCTTCGATTTTCCGATCCGGGACCACCAGGACGTGGGCGTCGGCCTCGGCGGGCCTCGACTTCGAAGCGGGCGGCCAAGCTGTCCGGTGCCCGGTTCGTGGTCCTGCGCGGCGAGCTGGCACGGCTCGAACGGGCGCTGGCCGCCTTCATGCTCGACGTCCACATCCGCGAGCACGGCTACCTGGAAGTGGCCACGCCCTACATCGTCAATACCGAAAGCCTGATCGGCACCGGCCAGTTGCCCAAGTTCGCGGCCGACCTGTTCAAGCTCGAAGGCCTCGGCGCCTATCTCATTCCCACGGCCGAGGTGCCGGTGACCAACCTGCACCGGGGCGAGGTGCTGTCCGAGGAAGCCCTGCCCGTGGCCTACGTCTGCCACACCCAGTGCTTCCGCTCCGAAGCCGGCTCCTACGGCAAGGACACCAAGGGGCTCATCCGGCTGCACCAGTTCGGCAAGGTCGAACTCGTGCGCGTGGTCCACCCGGACACGTCCTATGCCGAGCTCGAAAAGCTCACCAACCAGGCCGAGGCCATCCTGCAAAAGCTCGAACTGCCCTACCGGGTGGTGGCGCTTTGCGCCGGCGATATCGGCTTTTCCTCGGCCAAGACCTACGACCTGGAAGTCTGGCTGCCCGGCCAGGACAAGTACCGCGAGATCTCCTCGTGCTCCAATTTCGAGGATTTCCAGGCGCGCCGGGCCGACATCCGGTTCAAGCCGACCACCGGCAAGAAAACCGCCCTGGTCCACACCCTAAACGGCTCCGGTCTGGCCATCGGCCGCACCATGGCCGCCGTCCTCGAAAACTACGCCCAAAAGGACGGTTCCGTGGTGGTGCCCAAGGTCCTCGTGCCCTACATGGGCGGCCTCGAAGTCCTCACGCCGGCCGGTTAAGGGCCTGCGGGGAGGGGGGAGACGCCTCCGGCGGCCAAAGGGGACACGTCCCCTTTGGAATCCCCACCCGGAAAGGCGCCTGGCGGAACGCTTTTCACAACGAGCATCGGGAGAAACGGATGGCGGACGCACAAGGCAACAAACGCCCCTTCAAGGAAGATCTCAAGCGGGGCCTGCTCATCGGCGGCGCCGTCGGCGTCATCGGCGGCATCTTTTACATGGACATCCGCCATGGCCTCGTCCTCGGCCTGATCGGCGGTTTTTTCGCTGTCCTCACCCGGCGGGCCATCGACAAAAAAAGAGGCGGCTAGGGGGTTCCCCAGCCGCCGTCTGTTCCAATCCCGCGGCTTGCGCCGCCTTACGTCGTTTGCGCCGTCCGGGACCGCTCGGTCCCGGTCCGGCGCGGCCCGAGCCTAGTTCGGCATCAGGCTCGTATTCTTGATGCCCATGCCCGCGTAGATATCGGCCAGGGCGCTCTGGTAGTCGGTCAGGGCCTGGGTCAGGTTGAATTCCGCCGAACTCACCTGGGCCTGGGACGTGAGCACATCGGTGTTCGTCCCCACCTGGGCTTGGTAACGGGCCTGGGCCATGCGGAACCCTTCCTTGGACGCTTCCAGGGCCGTGCGGGCCACGGCGATACGTTTGGCCGCGTCCTGGATGTTGAGGTAGTAGGTCTTGACCTCATAGCCCACGTCCAGACGCATCTTGGCCAGGTCGGCCTGGAGCTTCTTCACCGTCTCCCGGGCCGACTGCATACCGAAATAAGTGGAACCCCAGTCCCAGGCCTGCAGGGTGGCCGTGACGCCGAACATCCGGGTCTCCGGCGTGGTCGCGCCGGAAAAATTCCCGCACAGTCCAGGCTCGGCGTGTTGCCGTCCCGGGCCACGGACGCCTGGGCCTGTACCTGGGGATAGAAGGTGCTGGCCGCGATCTTGACCTCGCGCTCGGCGATCTGCACGGACTTGACGCCCATGTAGAGGTCCGGACGCTGCTTGTAGGCCGCGTCCAGACAATCGGCCACGTTCATGGTGAAGGGCAGGTAGGTCAGCTCACCCACGAAATTGGTATCCTGGTCCAGGGGCAGGTTCAGCAGGGAATTGAGCTGGGCGGTCTGGACAAGGAACGTTGTTTTGGGCCTTGAGCAGGTTCTGTTCGGCCGTGGCCAGGTCGGATTCGGCCTGGAGCACGTCCAGACGGGGCTTGAGGCCGACGTCGTAATAGGCCTGGGCCACCTTGTACTGGGATTCCAGTCGGGCGACCGAATCCTTGTTGCTCTGGACATTGGACCGGGCTTGCAGCAGGGCCAGGAAGGCCTTCTGTACGGACTTGACCAGGGTCAGCTCGCTGTACTTGATGTTGGCCTCGGCCTGATCCTTGGCCAGCGACGCCTTCTGGTAGGTGCTCAACAGCTTGAAGCCGGTGAACAGCGGCTGGGTGACCGCGAGCTTGAGTTCGTAGGTATTGAGCCAGTACGGGTTCTGGGGATGCGGCGCGTAGGACGAGATGGCTTGGCCTTCGGCGCGGGTATAGCCATAGCTCACCGTGCCGACCGGCCCGAAGTTGGCCAGGGCCTGGCGCCGGCTTTCCTCGGCCCCGGAAGCCGAGGACCGGGCCGATTGCATCTGCGGGTTGGCGTCGAGGCTGCGCTGGACACTGGTGCCCATGTCGTAGGCCTGGCCGTCCTTGGTCGGGCGCAGGGTCGGCAGGTCTTTTTCCTGGGCGCCCGAGCCTTCCTTGACGAAATCCGGCAAGGGAATCTTCTGGATCTTGCCATCGGCCCCGGTCTGGGCACTGCCGGCCGGCGCGCTCTTGGTGGTGGTTCCGGCATACCGCTTCGCCACCCGATCCTTGCTCCCGGTGCCTGTGGCGTCCTGGGCCAGGACCTGGCCGCCGCCCAGACAAATGCAGAAAATCGCCGTCATCAAGGTCAGATAGAGTTTTCGTTTCGTGTGTGCGGTCATGCCGTCCTTCTCCCTGAAGGTCTCTTACCCTGGCTCGGGCACGTTTCGGTACTACAATTCCTTACGGATGTATATCGTTGTTAACAGACATTCACCTCGTGGGCGAAACCACGCAAGGTCCACCTCCTACGCAAATCCTTTTGCCTTGTCGAGCCAGACCCGGCCTTGGTTGCATCCCGGTGTCCCCTGCCGTACAACCCTCAGGCCGACTGTTTCTCTTCATTCCGGCAAGGAGCCCCATGACCCTGGCCCAGCGACTCGGTTTCAGCCAAAGTCCGGTCTTCCTCATCGACGGCAGCGCCTACCTCTACCGGGGCTACCACGCCTTCCGCGACATCTCGCGGTCGGACGGCTTCCCCACCAACGCCATATACATGGTCATGCGCCTGCTGCTGCGCCTGCTGCGCGACGAAGCCCCGCGCCATGCCGTGTTTTTCCTGGACGGACGCGGTCCGTCCTTCCGCAAGGATATTTTCGCGGATTACAAGGCCAACCGGGAATCCATGCCCGAGCCCCTGGCGGCGCAAGTCGAACCGGTGCTCGCCGGCGTGCGCCTGCTCGGGTTTCCGGTCATCGTGCCCGAGGGCTCCGAGGCCGACGACGGCATCGCGAGCCTGGCCGCCCGGTTCCGCGGCACCCGGCCGGTGGTCATCGTCGGCGCGGACAAGGACCTCAAGCAGTGCCTGGACAGCGCAGTCGTGCTCTACGACCCGTCGGGCAAGGCGGAAAAACTCACCACCCGGGCCGATCTGGAAGCCGAGTGCGGCATCACCCCGGCCTCGTGGCCCGACTTGCAGGCGCTGGTCGGCGACACCAGCGACAACATTCCGGGCGTGCCCGGCATCGGGCCCAAGACCGCCCTGGACGTGCTGCGCGCCTACCCCACCCTGGAGGACGTGCGCGACCATCTCGACGCCATCAAGCCGACCACCCGCAAAAAGCTCGAACCGCATCTCGACGATATCTTTACCTATCGGCGGCTGGCCCGGCTGCGCACCGACCTGTTCCCGGACACCAGCCTGGCCGACATCGCCGTGCGCACCCCGGACGCGGCCGCCCTGCGCCATTTCCTCGAAACCTACGAGTTCCGCTCCCTGGTGCGGGAAATCGAAGGCCTGCCCGCCTCCCCTTCCCCGGCCGCCAAGGGCAACCACCAGCTGTCCCTGCTCGATCCGCCGGCCCCCCAGCCGGCTCCGGCCGCTTCCCCGGCCGTGGCCCTGGCCACCCTGCCCGATCCGGCCGGTGCGCGTCTCGGCTTGGTCCCCCTGAACGGTGGCTACCGCCTGTCCCTGGGCGACCGGGAATGGCGCCTCGACGCGAACGCCCCGGAACTGGCCGCTTTTCTGGGCCGGGCCGCATCCGTCGCCGTGCCCTCGGTCAAGGCCCTGTTCACGGCCGATCCGGCTTTCGAGACCGTGCAGCTTACCCGCTGGTTCGACCTCGGCCTGGCCGCCTATCTGCTCAGCCCCGAGCAGCGCGTGTACGACTGGGAGCGGCTGCGCGACAGCCTTTTTGCCGATCCGTCCGTGGACAGCGCCGCCATCGGTCCCGAAGACCAGGCCAAGGCCGCCGTCATACTGGCCGGTATCCTGGCCGGACGGCTGACCGGAGCCGGACTCAACGACCTCGTGCGCGACCTGGAAATGCCGCTCATCCCGGTGCTCGTGGCCATGGAACGGGAAGGCATCGGCCTGGACCTGGCCGCCCTGGCCGATTTCGGGGCCGAAGTCGGCCGGGAGCTCGCACGCCTCGACGCGGCCATCCAGGACGCTGCGGGCAAGCCCTTCAATCCTCGCTCCAGCCGCCAGCTCGGCGAAATCCTCTACGGCGACCTCGGGCTCAAGCCCCAAGGCAAGACCCCGGGCGGCCAGGCCTCCACCTCCCAGGAAGCCCTGGAACGCCTGGCCGGCAGCCACGCCCTGGTCGACCGCATCCTCGAATACCGCAAGCTCGAAAAACTGCGCTCCACTTATCTCGATCCCCTGCCCAAGCTGGCCGATCGGGACGGCCGCATCCACACCACGTTCAACAACCTGGCCACGGCCACCGGGCGCCTGTCGAGCTCCAACCCCAACCTCCAAAACATTCCCATCCGGGGCGATCTCGGCCGGCGTATGCGGCAATGTTTCGTGGCCGGACCGGGCAAGCTGCTCGTGGCCGCGGATTATTCCCAGATCGAGCTGCGGGTGCTGGCCCATCTGTCCGGCGAACCGGCCCTGCTGTCCGCCTTTGCCCGCGGGGCCGACATCCACGCCCGCACCGCGTCCCTGCTTTTCGACAAACCCGAGTCCGATATCGGTCCGGACGAGCGCCGCCAAGCCAAGACCATCAACTTCGGCCTGCTCTACGGCATGGGGCCCCAGAAGCTGTCCCGGGACCTCGGGCTCAAACTCGATGCGGCCAAGGCCTTTATCGCCAAGTATTTCGAACGCCTGCCCGGCCTGTCCACCTTCTACGACGGCATTGTCGAGTCGGCCAAGCGCGAGGGCTTCGTGACCACTCTGGCCGGGCGCCGCCGGCCCCTGCCGGACATCACCTCGGCCAACAGCCAGCTCGCCTCCCAGGCGAGGCGCCAGGCCATCAACACCGTGGTCCAGGGCGGCGCGGCCGACATCATTAAAATGGCCATGCTGGCCGTGGCCGCCGATGCGACCCTGCACGGCCTCGATGCCCGGCTCGTGCTCCAGATCCACGACGAACTCCTCATCGAAGTACCCGAAGCGAAGGCCCAGGAGGCCGGCACCCGGCTGGCCGCCCTTATGTGCGGCATCGTCAGCCTGGCTGTGCCCCTGGACGTGGACTGGGGCACCGGCCGCACCTGGGGCCAGGCCCATTGAACGCAGCCGGGGTTGCTTTGTCCGGACAGTCCTGTATCCTTTACAGGTTCATCCTTTGTTGTACGGCGCGTCCGTGACGCGTCACACCGGCGCGCCCAGGGCGCAGCCGTTTTTCGAGGAAATGAAGGCATGCCGCCAAGCGCGAAAACCATCCGCGAGGACCTGGCCCGGGCCAAGGCCGCCTATGCCAAGAACGACGACCTGCGCACCCTGCAGTTGCTGCTTTCCGCCTTGCGCGCCTTTGTGACCGTGCGCCCGACCGGGCCGGACCGGATCACCATCGAAGGGCTTTTGCGCGAGAGCCTGACCAATCTGGTCAAACTCGACCGGGTCAAGCCGCTGCTGCCCCACGGTCTCCCCTATACCAAAGGCCAGGAAAAACAGCTCTATGCCGCCCTCGTGCCCGTAACCCGGGCCGTGGAAGAGGCCATCAACCGCGAGGATCTCGAAAGCAAGCGCGAACGCAAACTGCGCATCGACCATGCCATCATCAAGGGTTCCAAGCTCCTGGCCGAGGGCAATCTGCTCGAAGCCCAGCGCAATTTCCGGGCGGCGGTCGAGGACTATGTCGACGAGAAAGGACTTTTTCCCCTGATCGCCTCGCGGCTCATCGATGCCGGACATTTCAAGGCTTCCCTGGAATACACCAAGCGGGCCATCGAGGAATCTCCGGACAATCCCCGGGCCTATGACTTCCTGCTCACCGCCGCGGGCAAGGCCGAAGCCTGGCCCGACGCCAAACGCATCCTGGCCGATGCCCGACCCAAAATCGGCGATCTGCCCTTGCTGTGCCAGGCCCTGGCCCTGGTCGAAACGCGCCTTGGCGACTGGAACGCGGCCGATGCGGCCGCCGCAAAAGCCCTGGAAGGCGATGCCCGCCTGGAAGACGCCCGCAAGGTCCGCGCCCTGGCCCAAAAACACCTGTCCGCCCAATAAGCGGGCTCGGTGGTGCGCAGGGAGAGAGGGGAGGGGAGAAGCCTCCGGCGGCCAAAGGGCTGCGCCCTTTGGAATCCCCCAAGGTTGAAGAAGGGAGAGGGTTGGCTGCCGCGCGCAGAAGGGAGCGGCGTGGCTGCCGCGCTCAGGAAGGCCGGTCGAGCGGGATGATCGGTCGGGGCGCGCCGTCGGGAGGTGTTCTGTCCTCACGATTCTCGTCGGGCCGTGATTCCGGGCGGACGGCCGGCTTGGCCCCCTTCCCCGGCACGGTCTGCCCCGGAGCCGCCACTTCCTGGTGGGACTGCTTGATCTTCCAGATGTAATCCACCCGCTCCAGGCTGAAAAAACAGTCGAGCACCACCTGCCGGGACTGGCCATGCTCCTGCCAGCCCATGTCCGCCAACGCCCGAACCTGCCCGGTCTCGCCGGACACCGTGATGTCCATGGGCTCCCGAAACGCCAGCTGCATCCGGGCCTTGCGCTGCATTTTCGTGATGTAGCCGAGCCGCGATTCGAGTTCCTTTTTAGTGAGCACCCGTCGGTTTTCGACCAAATAGGGCACCATGCGCGCGCCATCGGCGTAAAAGCGCAAAAGCGCCTTCTCATCCTCACCCGTGACGACGGCCTGGTACTTAATCAGGAGATCGTGGATATTTTTAGCATCGGCCGAGGCAAAACCCGAGGTGGACGGCTTGGCATGGCGCGGCGGCTGCCGGGGCGTGAAAACCACCTGCCCACCCGCCGGCCCCTGGGCCGGTTTGGGCGCGGCGCAGCCGGACAGGACCGCAAAGACAAGGAGCAAACACAAGAGACGGAGGGAGGTGAAAGAAGCCTCCGGCGGCCAGGAGGGGCCACGGGCCCCTCCTGGACTACCCCATCCTGTGCAACAAGCCCTCTCCACGGCCCTCATGCTTGGTTTCCCTTTCCCTGGGGTCCGGGGGGCAGTGCCCCCCGGCCGCCGGCGGCGTCTCTCCCCCCGCACACCAGTTCCACCAATTCCCCAATATCTTCGGCCAGGTAATCGGCCCCAGCCCGTTGCAGATCGGCCAGGCTCACCCGGCCGCTGGCCACGCCGGCGGTCAGGGTGCCAGCGGCCTTGCCCGTGGCCAAATCCATGGGATGGTCGCCGACCATGAGCGACCGCTCCGGAGCGGCGCCGAGAACGGCCAAGGCATCGAGCAGATGGCGCGGATCGGGTTTGACGTGGGCCGCCTCGTCCCGGGTCAGGACGACCTCCACGTAGCGGCCGGCGTCCGGGAAGACCCGGTCCACGGCCTGGCGACAATTGCGGGTGATGATGCCGCACCGCATCCCGCAACGGGCAAACATGGTCAGGGCCGGCCTGGACTGGGGAAAGAGTTGCGCCCGGCCGGCGGCCTCGATCTCCATGGCGCGCACGCTGTCCGCCACCGCGTTAAGGAAGGTCCGGGCCGTGTCGGCATTACCCATGGCCTGGGCCAGGGAAGCGGCATATTCCAGAGCCGGCAACCCGTTGGCCGGCGGCACCGCATCGAGATGGGCGGCGGCCAGGGCGGCCACGCGCCGTTTCATGGCCGCGAAATCGAGGACCAGTTCGGCCAGGGTTCCGTCAAAATCGAAAATAGCGGCTTCAAGACCGCGCGCTGCCGCGTCCACGCCGTGCCTCCACTGGTGCATTGCCCCGAACGCCGCCTCCGGGTATGGTCGCTCGATTTTTCAGCCAGGGCGGACTCTCCCGGCCTTCCGCGCGGGGCGGGAGCGGGAGCCGCCGCAACCGTTATGACCCAACACACCCATGACCGCAACGCATGATGCCATTGTTGTCGGGGCCGGACCGGCCGGCTCCACGGCCGCCTACCTGCTCGCCCAACGCGGAGCCAGCGTGGCCCTGCTCGACAAAGCCCTTTTCCCCCGGGACAAACTGTGCGCCGGCCTGCTCACCTGGAAAACCATGGATGTGCTGGAGCGCGTGTACGGCGAAACGCCCGAGGCGCTGCTCGCGGCCGGCACCCTGGACGACGCCCTGTCCGGCTACCGCATCCGGTTCGGACGCCGGGTCATCGCCGAAGGGGACATGTTCTATCCGTTTCATTTCGCCGAGCGGCGCGTGTTCGACAAACATCTCCTCGACCGGGCGACCCGGGCCGGGGCCGATGTCCGGCTGGGCTGTCCGGTGGCGGCCGTTTCGCCCGAAACCGGGGTCGTCCGGCTGGCCGACGGCCGGGAACTGCGAGGCCGGTTCGTCATCGGCTGCGACGGGGTGACCAGCGTGACGCGCCGGTCCTGCCCCTTTGACAGCGCCTCCTGGCGGGCCAACATGGGCGGGGCCATGGAATTCTACCTGGACCGGGACGATCCGCTGCTTTCCGGCCCAGTGCACGAGGACCTGACCGCCGGCCTGCCCGTGATCTACGCCGGCATTCTGCGGGCTGGTTACGGCTGGGTGTTTCCCCACCGCCAGAAGCTCGCCATCGGCATCGGCGGCCACAGCCTGCTCCACGGCAAGGAGTTCCGCCAGAAATTCCGCGAATTCGTCAGTTTCCTCGGCCTGCCGACCCATCTGGCCGACACCTGCAAGGGCCATGGCCTGCCCTACGGCAACTACCTGACAAGGCCCTGGCACGGCCGGACGCTTTTGGCCGGCGATGCGGCCGGATTGGTGGAGACGCTGTTCGGGGAAGGGCTCTACTATGCCCTGCGCAGCGGCGAGCTGGCCGCCACGGCCGTGGGAGAAGCCCTGGCCCGTGGCACCGATCCGGCCCCAACCTACGGCCGGGGGCTCAAGCGCGACATTCTGCCGGAGCTTATCTGGTCACGCCGACTGCGCCGCATCCTCTACGCCAGCCAATCCCTGGGCTTCATGCCCCTGCTGTGCTTCGTGCGCAGCGGCGGCCGGCTGCTCGGCGAGATGGTCCACGGCCTGCGCTCCTACAGATTGTTGCAGCGCCGGGCCAGAGGACCGATGTGAGTTAAGAGAAGAAATGCCTCCGGCGGCCGGGAAGGGGGTAACCCCCTTCCCGGACCCATCCCAAAAGGGGCCGCAACAAACCAGCCCCACATTCAATTGAGCTGAACCTTTTCACTCCATCGTGCCAGGGGTCCGGGGGGATGATCCCCCCGGCCGCCGGGGGCATCTTTACATCCTATAACGCATCCACCCGAACCAGCCCCGGCAGGGACTGGGCCAGGCTGTCCACCGAGGCGCCGGGGCCGACCATGACCACACAGGCGTCCTTGGCGGCCGCGTCCAGGGCCTCGCCGAATTCCCGGAAGCGCTTGGGCCCGGCGGCCAGGACCTGGCGACGCATGGTGGCACGTTGCTCGGCCGTGTCCCCGACCAGTCGCCGGGTCAGGGCCACGAAGCCCTTGGTATCGGGCAGCATGTGGGCGTCGATATCGCCCATGGCGCCGATGACGGCCCGGACCATCTCCTCCTCGGACAGGGGCGAATCCATCAGCGAACGTCCGGCCTCGCGGAAGATGTCCACCGTGGCGGCGGTATTGGGGTCGCGGTAGGACACGAACACGATCTGGCCGGTGATGCGGTCCAGGGAGCAAAAGGCGCCATAGGCGCCGCCGCGCACCCGCACCCGATCCCACAGATAGGCCATGCGCAAATGCCGCGAGGCCACGAGATCCGCGCCGTCGAAGGTCCAGCCCGTCTTGGCCAGATCGAGCCCGACGCCCACGTAGTGGACCTGGGAGGGCACGGCAATGCCTTCGCGCTCGGGCAAGGTGACCGGCGTCCAGAGCGCCTTGTCGCTGGCCCGGTCGGGCAGGCGGGACAAAAAGGCCGACACGGCCGGTTCCGCCGTGGCCAGGGCGGCCGCCGAGGCGGTCAGGCCGGCCCACAAGCCGCGCCGGGTGAGGATCAGGTCCCGCAAGGTTTCGAGATCCCGGCGCACGCCGGCATAATCGGCGGTCACGCGCTCGACGAGCCGGCGCAGGTAGTCGAGCTGGGACAGGCCGCGCAGCCGCTCGGCGGCAGAGCCGGCCAGGGAAGAGCGGGCGCGGATGCGGGTGGAAGCGGTGGCATGGCCGGCCGGGGCAAGCCGGCGTTCCAGGCGCGACTTGGCCTCCAGGGCCATCTGGGCAAAGCGCTCGGCATTGCCGAAATCAGCGCCGGTCAGCACCTCGTCCAGGATGTCGAGCAGTTCGTCGGTTTTCTCCAAGGTGGCCTTGCCCCGAAACACGAGCCGCCCCACCACGTCGGACGGCGTCCCGCCCATGACCGAGGCGACCAGGGCATCCCGGGAGATGCCGCCGGTCTTGGCCGCGATGCGCCTGGTCAGCGCCACGGCGTCGTGGCGGTCGGAGCCGAGTTCGAGCACGGCCCGGCCGAAAAGCGGCACCAGCGGCAGCAAGGCATCCGGCACCCCGTCCAGGGGAAAGGCCAGATCGAGGTAGAGCACGCCGTTGGTCTCGATGTCGTGGCACAGCACCAGAGTCTGGCCCAGCGTCTCGTGGCGCTGGGGGATGGGCGTCTCGGCCTTGGGCAGATCGGCCAGGGTCAGGCTCGGGATGGTGGCCAGGGCCTCGGGGCTGTCCGGTGCTTCCTGGAACGTGCGCAACGTGGCCTCGTCCCGGGCCACGGCCTCGCGCCCGGCCGCATCCATGCGGGCGGCCACCTTGGCCAGCCCGGCCTTCTCGGCCGCCGTGCGCCGATCCTCATACAGGGTATCCGGAGCCAGGGTCAGGGTGACCCGATGGGCATTGCCGAGCAGGTGCGTCCGGATGGCGTCTTCGAGCACGGGTTCGCCAGCGGCGAGGCGTGCCTTGAGGCGGGCCAGGGGGCCGGAAAAACGCAGCGGCGCCAACGGATCGCCATCGTGCAGCCAGGTGGTCAGGGCGCGCAGCATCAGCGACAGCCCGCGCGGGAACGAACCGGTGTTGTTTTCGCGCAGGGCGAATTCCAGGGCATTGACCCCGGCCTCCACGGCATCGGCCGGCAGCCCTTCGCCGACCAGCCGGGACAGGGTGGCGAAAACCAGGTCCTCGGCCGCCTGGGCATCCTCGGGCTTGATACCCTTGAGGCCCGTGGAAAAGCTCATCTGGCGCAGTTCGCCTTCGAGCCCGCCCCCGGCCAAATCCTCGCCCAGGCCGCTGTCGAGCAAGGCCTTGCGCAGCGGTGAGGACGGCAGACCGATCAGCACATGTTCGAGCACATCGAGGATCAGCACCAGATCCGTGTCCAGGACCTCGGGCAAAAGCCAGTTGATGGTCAGGAAACCGCGTTCGGCCTGTCCCGGCGAGGCGGCAAACGGCATAACCGTATGGCGCGGGGCATCGAAGGCCGGCTGCAAGGCCACGGCCGAATCCACCGGCCGGGCCTCGAACTGGCTGCAATAGGCATCGACCAGCCGCAGGCGCTCGATGGGGTCGTCGTCCCCCGAGAAGTAGAACCGGGCATTGCCCGGGTGGTAGTAGTCGCGGTGGAAAGCCACAAACTCCTCGTAGGTGAGGCTCGGGATGATTTCGGGATCGCCGCCGGAATCCACGCCATAAGTGTTGTCCGGGAAGAGCAGCCGCTGGGAAAACTCGGCCAGGATGCTGTCCGGCGAGGAATACACACCCTTCATCTCATTATAGACCACGCCGCTGCGCGACAACGCCCCGTCCTGACCAAGCTCGTAGTGCCAGCCTTCCTGAAGGAAGACCTCCCGGGGGATGCGCGGGAAAAACACGGCGTCGAGATAGACGTCGATCAGGTTGTAAAAGTCCCGCAGATTGGTGGAGGCCACGGGATAGCAGGTCTTGTCAGGAAACGTGAAGGCGTTGAGAAAAGTTTGCAGCGAGCTTTTGAGCAGCTGCACGAAGGGTTCCTTGACGGGATACTTGCGCGAGCCACACAGGACCGAGTGTTCCAGGATGTGGGGCACGCCGGTGGAATTTTTAGGCGGCGTGCGCAGGGTGACACCGAAGACCTTGTTGGCGTCGTCGAGGCTTATGGAAAGGAGCTGGGCGCCGGTGCGGGCGTGCCGGTAGAGCACGGCCCGGGCGGCGTATTCTTCGAGGGGTTCGTCCCGAAGGACGTCGAATCCATGGATGCGGGACATCGTGACTCCTGCGTTTGACGTTGCGTGGGCCTTGAAGCGGCCCGTTTTTTTTCTACACATTTGGGCGAAATATGCCAGGGCGGCCCTTTCGCGGGTTCCGGCGCGGTCGCGGTGGAAATACAGTGCATCCTCTTGCGCAGCCTGGTGAAAAGCACTATACCTATAACCGGAGAACAGAGGGAAGCTTGCCAAGGGGCTGATTTTCAACTAGATAGAGACCCTTGGGAAGTGGGAGACGTCCGCCGGTCAGGTGGGCTTTTCCCGTTCACCGTGAAAGAGGGTGGTTTTTCAGGCAAGGGTGAATCTCAATTCACTGCTCCGAGGAGGGAGTTATGAACAGAAAATTCAACATGTTGGTGGTGGCCCTGGTCATCCTGCTGCTTGGTGTCAGCGGGCCGGCCATGGCGAAGAAGCAGGTCCCGAAGGTCGATAACTTTATTTACTTCATCGACCATTCGAGCTCCATGGCGTTCTCCTACAAGGGTCAGCGCTATGTGCAGTTCGGCGGGGTGTCCAAGATCATGATGGCCAAGTCCCTGGCCCGTGAACTCAACAAAATGACCCCGGAACTCGGCTACAAGGCCGGCCTGTACACCTTCGCCCCGTACAAGGAGTACGCCGCGATGGGTCCCTACAGCCAGGCCGCCCTGGGTGCCGCCATTGAAAAGATCTCCACGAACTACTCCGTCTACGGCCGCATGACCCCGATGGGTCAGGGCCTGGAAGATCTGGACAAGCTGCCCGTCTCCGCCCTGACCGGCAAGACTGGCGTGTTCATCTTCTCCGATGGTGACTCCAACATGGGTGTCGATCCCGTGGCCGTCGCCCAGTCCCTGAAGGCCAAGTACGGCGACAACCTGTGCTTCTACGTTGTCGACCTGTCCGACAACAAGCACGGCCAGCAGGTCCTCAAGGCCATCGCCGCCCTGGGCCCCTGCAACTGCATCGAGCTCGGTGAAGAGCTGCTGCGCAACGAAGCTGCCCGCGAGCGCTTCCTCGAATGCTCCCTGTACGAGTGGATCGAGGACGAGATCGTCGTCTTCCGCAGCATCTACTTCGACTTCAACAAGTACAACATCAAGAAGGAATTCGTTCCGGTTCTTGAGGAAGGTACTTCCATCATTAAGTCCAAGCCCAACATGCGCGTCATCCTCGAGGGCCACACCGACAGCATCGGCTCCGAGCAGTACAACATGAAGCTTGGCCAGCGCCGCGCTGACTCCGTCAAGGCCTTCTTCGTGAAGAAGGGCATTGACGCCAGCCGCATCGAGACCATCAGCTTCGGCGAGTCCGATCCGGTCGCCACCAACAAGACCGCTCAGGGTCGCGCCCTGAACCGCCGGTGCGTGATCAAGTTCAAGAGCATGTAACCGGGACGCTTGGCGTCTCCCTGGCCAGACGCCCCTTCGGGGGCGTCTGGCCTTGTCTTTTGCACGGAGTCTCCCCGATGCCCAAAATCAAGACCCTCGCTCCCCTGCTCGTCCTGATTTTTGCCGTGCCAAGTCTCGCGCAGGCCGGATTCAACGTCTATCCCGCTGACGGTCCTGCGCCCATTCTCAAGATCGAGCCGCCCAAGCCCTTGGAATACAAGGTGCAAAAAGGCGACTCCGTGGCGAGTATCGCCAAAAAATTTTCCATAGATTCCAAGGCGCTCATGGCCGCCAACGGCATTGCCGATGCCCGCAAGCTGCAAGCCGGAAAGACCTTGCAGATTCCAGGCAAGACCGCGCCGGCTGCCGCCCCAGCTGCTCCGGCGCCCAAATCCCTCGCGGCTACCGGAACAGCGGCAACCCCGGCTCCGGCCACTACTGCCAAGACCGCGCCGACTCCAGAGCCCAAGCCTCTGGCTGCGGCTGAAATCAAGGCCGATGCCAAGGCCCGCAAGAGCGGCCGAGGTGAGTCCGTTGACCCGGGCGTGGCCGATGAAAAGCCCGTCAAGGGCAAACGCGGGAAAAAGGGCAAGGCTGAACCCGTGATCCAGGCCCCGACCATCGAAGTCGATGCCAAGACGCGGGCTTCCTTTGGCAAGACCGGTGTCATTACCAACAACACCAACGTGCCCCAGCCCATCCGCGACGAATTCCTCCGGTACGCCAATAAATGGCTGGACGATCTCGAAACCCTGGGTGTTGGCACCTTTGCCCACAAGAAAATCCACCAGGTCGGCGGACAGTGGGAAGCCACCTACCGGGTTGTCATCCGCGAATCCCTCGGTGCTGAAGTGAAAAAGGTCAATTACGAAGCCGAGGATACGCCGTACGTGGGCCACATCACCTATGTGCAGCGGGTGTTCACCTCGACCGGCCCGACCAAGCAGGCTGCCCTGGCTGGTCCGTACCAGCAAAAGGATGAGGCCATTCGCGAGATTTTCAGCTATTCGGGCAAGAAGAAAGCCTGGCGCTAAAAAGTATCTTTCGCTTCACAAAAAAGCCTCCCTGGCCCGTCCAGGGAGGCTTTTTTATTACTTTAATCGCGATACCCTCAACCCCAAAAATCAAGGTTCTCGCCCGCCAACGATTGGGAAATGGGTTTCCAAAGGGCCACGCCCTTTGGCCGCCGGAGGCGTCTCCCCTCCTTCCCTCCCGTTCAATCCCGCCTACTCAGACCGCTTCGTCGCGGACCGGATTGCGTAAGATACCGTAGCCTTCGAGTTCCACTTCGCAGATGTCGCCGGGTTTGAGGTAGACGGGGGGAGTCTGGGCAAAGCCAACCCCTGACGGTGTGCCGGTCACGATAACATCACCCGGGGCCAGGGTCATGGCTTCGGACAAGGCCGCCACCAGCCTCGCCACGTCAAAAAGCATATCCGCGGTGGACGCTTCCTGCATGGTGATCCCGTTGACCCGGGTACTCAGACGCAGGCCCCGGGCACCGGGCGGGAGCTCATCAGCCGTGGCGAGCTCCGGTCCGAAGGCGCCGGACTGGTCGAAATTCTTGCCCAGAAACCACTGGGAGCCCCGGAACTGGTAATCCCGCACCGAACCTTCGTTGAAGAGCGCATAGCCAGCCACATGCTCCAGAGCATGCGCCACCGGGATGTGGCGTCCGCCCTGGCCGATAATCGCCGCCACCTCACCCTCGAAATCGAACTGGGTCGAGACCTTGGGCCGGATAAGGGGCGCGCCGTGCGCAACTAGGGTCGATTGCACCCGTCCAAAGAAAATGGGGTGTTCAGGCAGATCCCGCTGTTTGATTTCGGCCGCGTGGTCCACATAATTGAATCCCACGCAGATGAGCTTGTCCGGCCAGGGGACCGGTGGCAGCAACGCAACGGCGTTCAGGGGCTGGCGGCAGGCGTCCGGGGCATTGGCGACCGCCTTGGCCGCGAAATCGAGCCCTTCGCGCCCCAGGGCCAACAACCCGCGCATGTCATGGTGGGGCAGTTCGGGCGCGGCCTCGGCCAGATCCACCAGCATATCACCCTGGCGTACGCCCAAACGCATTCCGAGAGGATGGGAAAACGTGACAATACGCATGCGCCCTCCTGTTTCGACTCGTGTCACAATAGGAGAGTCTGTCCGCAGGCGTCAAGGGACTCCGGCAAAAAGCCGACCACAATGCTAGTGATCGCCGAGGAGGGCGCTGGCGCCCAGGCCAAAGGCCAAGCGCGTCAGCGGTGACAGGCTCTGGGGTTCGAAACCAAGCGCTGTCGTCAACCGTTCGATGAGAGGAATCTTCTTTTTCGGTCCCTTGGTCAGGGGAATCTCGCCGCTCAGATGGGTCAGAGCCTTGAGCTGTTCGATGGCCTCTTCCTGGCCGCCCAACGCGTCTACAAGGCCAAGCTCCTTGGCCCGGATACCGGTCATGGCCCGACCGTCGGCAATGGCGGCCACGGCCTCAGGCGTCAGATGGCGTTCCGCAGCCACGGCGCCGGAGAACTGCTTGTTGAGGTCGGTGATGAGGCTTTCGAGATAGGCCCGCTGCTCGGGTGACAGTGGCTTGAACGGGGTGCCTGCGTCCTTGAGCTTGCCCGTGGCCATCGACTCGAAGCGAACACCTACTTTTTCGAGCAGTTCCTGCACATTGGCGAGCTGGGTCAGCACGCCGATGCTGCCGGTAAGGGTGCCGGGATTGGCCAAGATCTTGGTCGCAGGACAGGCCGCGTAATACCCGCCGCTGGCCGCCACGGCCGAAAAGGACGCCACCACCGGTTTGACTCCGGCCAGGCGCTTGACGGCCATGTAGAGCTCCTGGGACGGACCGAACGACCCGCCCGGAGAGTTGATGCGCAACAGCACGCCCTTGACCGACGGGTCCTTGCGCAGGCTGCGAATGAATTCCACCGTATCCTCGGCATCGACAATGGCGCCTTCAATGCGCACCACGCCGAACCGGTTCGCGGCGACGAACAGCCCGCCGTCTTCGCCCTGCCCCCACACGCCAAACGCGGCCATGACCCCGAAAATCAGGATCATGGCCGCGAGAACGATCAGCAGGCCGAACAGACCAGGACGTCTGTCGGCAAAGGACAGCCTAGTGTTGGGCATCCTCTTCCAGCTTCTGGCGCAGCAGCTCGCCAAGATTGCTGCCGGTGTCGGACGGGCCGGCGGTCCGGTATTCCTTGGCCTTGCGCTTGTCCTCTTCGTCCTTGATGGACTTGATGGACAGGCCCAGGCGGCGTTCGTCAGCGCTGACGTGGATGACCTTGGCCTCGATCTCGTCCCCTTCCTTGTACAGCTCGGCCGGGGTCTTGACCTTCTTGCGGCTGATCTCCGAGACGTGCACCAGACCTTCGATACCTTCCTCGACCTCCACGAACAGGCCGAAGTCGGTGATATTGGTCACCGTGCCCTTGACCACGGCGCCGACCGGGTAGGTGTCGGGCACACGGGTCCAGGGATCCTCGGAAAGCTGCTTGATGCCGAGGGTGAACTTCTCGTTTTCCTTGTCCACGGTCAGGACCTTGGCCATGACCGTATCGCCGGTCTTGTACATCTCGCCAGGATGGCGGACCTTCTTGGTCCAGGAGATGTCGGACACGTGGATCAGGCCGTCAATGCCGTCCTCGATGCCGATGAAGATGCCGAACTCGGTGATGTTTTTGACCGAACCCTCAAGGACGGTGCCCTCGGGGTACTTCTCGGCCACGATATCCCACGGGTTGGGCCGCACCTGCTTCATGCCAAGCGAGATGCGCTTCTTCTCCGGATCGACGGACAGCACCACCACCTCGACCTCGTCGCCGACGTGGACCATCTGGCTCGGATGCCGCAGCTTCCGGGTCCAGGACATCTCGGAGATGTGGACCAGGCCTTCGACGCCGGGCTCAAGCTCGACAAAGGCGCCGTAGTCCACCAGATTGGTAACCTTGCCGGTGAGGCGGGTGCCTTCGGGGTACTTGCCGGCGATATTCTCCCAGGGATCGGCCACGAGCTGCTTCATGCCCAGGGAAACCTTCTGCTTCTCCTGGTCGAAGGACAGGACCTTCAATTCCAGCTCGTCGCCCAGGTGCACCAGCTCCTTGGGATGCTTGATGCGCTTCCAGGACATGTCCGTGATGTGCATGAGGCCGTCGAGGCCACCCAGATCCACGAACACGCCGTATTCGGTGATGTTTTTCACGCGACCGGTGACCGTCTGGCCCTCTTCCAGGGTCTTGAGCAGGTCCTTGCGCATGGAGTCACGGCGCTCTTCCAGGAGCACCCGGCGGGACACGATGACATTGCTGCGACGACGGTTAATCTTCAGGACGCGGAATTCGAACTCCTGGCCAACCAGGGCGTCCATGTCCGGCACCGGACGCAGATCCACGTGGGAACCGGGCAGGAAGGCTTCGACACCGCCCAGGTCGACCGTGTAGCCGCCCTTGATGCGGCGCACGATCTTGCCGGTGATGACGTCGTCCTTTTCCTGGATTTCCTCGAGCTTATCAAAAAGCTGCATCCGCTTGGCCCGCTCACGGGACAAGTAGATGGTGCCTTCGGATTCGTTCTTGGACACGACGTAGACATCGATTTGATCGCCCACACCGACTTCCAGCTCGCCGCTGGCATCCTGGAATTCGGCGATGGCGATCTGGCCCTCGGACTTGAAGTTCACGTCCACCAGGACGTGTTCTTTGCCGATGCGGACCACGACGCCCGGGGTGATGGAACCTTCTTCGAGATCGCCGAAATCCTCGTTGAGATAATTCTCCAAGGCGGCTTCGAAGTTTACTTCCATCTCCGAGTTAGAGTTGCTTTTCATTTCCGGGGTTTTGTCCATGCGTTGACCTCCAACACGATCTAGTCCTTTGGAAAGGATTTAGTGTCTTAGCAGAAAGCCCCTGGCGGCACAACCAAAATCCCGACCCCAATCCTAGGCCAAAGCCACCAGATCGTAATCCTTGGCCTCTTCGATGGTGGCCGTGACCAGGGCCCCGGGCGCCACCCCCGGGCCGCTGACATAAGTCACGCCGTCGATCTCGGGAGCCTGGAACCAGGTGCGCCCCACATGGAGCCCGGGCCATTCGGGATGAGGCGCGTCCACCAGCACGTCCTGTTCCGTGCCGACGTAGCCGTCGAGGATGGCGGCGCTGATCTCCTGCTGGGCGGCCATAATGGCCGCCTCCCGCCGGGCCTTGACATCCCGGCGCACTTGTCCGGCCATGGCCGCGGCCGGAGTGCCCGCCTCGGCGCAGTACGGAAAGACGCCCAGGTGGTACAGCCGGGCCCGGCGCACGAAGTCGAGCAGGGCCTCGAAATGTTCCTTTTTTTCGCCGGGCAGGCCGACAATGAAGGTCGAACGCAGGGCCGCCTCGGGAAAATACTTGCGGACCCGCTCGACGATGGTCAGGGCGTCGGCGGACTTGGGCCGGGCCATGGCCGCGAGCATGTCCGGGTGCGCATGCTGGAACGGGATGTCGAAATAGGGAACGAACGGCCGCCCGGCCTGGGCCAGAAACGACAGCAGACTGTCCGTGACCCCGGACGGATACAGATACAGCAGCCGCAACCATTTGAGGCCGGCGAGAGGCAGCAGTTGCTCCAAAAGCCGTTTGAGCCCGTCCCCGAGCCCCAGGTCCCGACCGTAGGCGGTCACGTCCTGGGCCACTACGACGAACTCGGACACGCCCTGGTCGAGGAGGCCTCTCGCCTCGGCCACCAACGGCTCGATGGGCCGGCTCGTAAGCTTGCCCCGGATGGACGGGATGGTGCAGTAGCGGCAGGCATGATCGCAGCCCTCGGCGATCTTGAGATAGGCATAGGACGGCGGCGTGCTGGAAAGCCGGCCCGTGGCCGCACCCTCCTCCGCCCCAAGGGCCTGGGACAGACGGCTCGGGATCAAATCGAGTTCCGACGGCAGGCCCCAGACGTCCACCTCGGGCAACCCCGCGCGCAGTTCCTCGCCGAACCGGGCCGGCAGGCACCCCACCACGGCCAGGACCGGCTTGGGGGTGAGTCCCCGCACGGCCTCGGCCGCGTCCAACACCGCCCGCACCGACTCTTCCACGGCCGGGTTGATGAAGGCGCACGTGTTGATCAAAACGAGGTTGGCGTCTTCCGGCGTCTCCACCGCTGTGGTACGAAACGGCAACGCCCCGAGGAGCTGTTCGGTATCCACCCGATTTTTCGGGCAGCCGAGGCTGATGGTGTGCACCTTGTACGTTGTGGGCATGTTCCTTCCCTTGTTGCGGACGCGTTGGCCTGGGGCTACCATGACGCCCCGCGAAGATCAAAACTCCCGGCTCCGGCCGGTCCGGAGGGCCTGGTGATGGCTGACCACGACCCGGATCGTTGTCTGTGCCTGTACGGCAGCGGCGCGCAATTGCTCGACTGTTTCGAACTGGCCCGGGAGGCCGGCGTGGCCGTGTTCGACACCGTGAACCTGGCTGCCGCGCCCACGACCCCCCATGCCGAGGCCGCCCGCGAAGCCCGGCTGCTCGGTATCGACTGGCACGAGGACGTGCGGGCCATGCTCGACGCCCTGCCGGAGACTCTGCTTGCGCCCCTGGGGCCCGAGGCGGCCGTGCCCGCGCCGCTGCCCGAGGGATGTTGCCTGTTGCCGGCCGAGGCGTCGCGGCTTTTTTTCCAGCTTTTGGCCCGCAGCGCCGGCAATGGCGCCTGCCGGCCGGACCTGGCCCGGGCCAGGCGTCTGCTGGCCACGGTCCTTGACCGGCTGGATGAGGAAATCGCCCTGCTGACCCCGGACGGCTTCGTGCTCGACGCCAACGCCGCCCTGGCCACGCGCCTGGGCCTGACCCGCGAGGCGATCATCGGCCGGGCCGCGGCAGCGGTCTTTCCGGATTTCCCGGATCTGGCCGCACCGGAAAACGGCGGCCCGCCCCTCCTCGAAAGCCTGAGCCGGGGCCGCAAGGCCACCCGGGAAATTTCCCGCGTGGACGGACGGGGACGCCTGCGCTACAGCCGCACCACCTTCTACCCCGTGCCCGAACCAGACGGTGCCCTGGCCCAGCTCGTGGCCCTGCGCCGGGACATCACCGAGGACGTGTTCCTGGAGCGCCGGCTCCAGAAATCCGAACGCCTCGCTGCCATCGGCGAGCTGTCCATGTTCATCTCCCACGAAATCCGCAATCCCCTGTTCGCCATCGCCGGCTTTGCCAATGCCCTGCTGCGGGCCAAGGACCTGGGCGACACCAGCCGGGAAAAAGCGGCCATCATCCTGACCGAATCCAAGCGCCTGGACGACATCCTCAAGGACATCATCAATTTCGCCCGGCCGGTCGAGGGCAAGACCGGCGAGGCCGACCTTGGCGAGGTGGCCCGCCGCACCATGGCCCTGGTACGCCTGGGCCTGGAAAAGCAGGGCATTTCCGTGACGCTGGACCTGAACCCCGGCGCGCCCATGGCCCGAGGCGATCCCGAGATCCTGACCCAATGCCTGCTCAACTGCCTGACCAACGCCCGGGAGGCCATGCCCGAAGGCGGTGCGGTCACCGTGTCCACGGGCCGGCGCGGCAACCGGGTCATGCTGGCCGTGGCCGATACCGGGCCGGGCATCCCGCCGGACGTCCTGCCCCGGGTGTTCAACCCGTTTTTCACCACCCGGGACAAACGCGCGGGCCTCGGGTTGGCCATGATCAAAAAAATTCTTGAAGACCTCGGCGGTTCCGTGGAAATCGAAAGTCCGCCCGGGCAGGGTACCACCGTGACCCTGCTTTTGCCCCCTGTCCTGGAACTTGCAACCGAGGAGCCCTGATGTCCGCTTCCCCCCAAACGCGTTCCGACACCGTGGTGCTGGCCACCCGCAACAAAGGCAAGATCGCCGAACTACGCGCCCTGCTCGCCGGTCTTGGCCCCCAGGTCGTGGGCCTGGCCGAGTTCCCGGACATCGGCGAGATCCCCGAAACCGGCACCACCTTCCTGGAAAACGCCCGGATCAAGGCCCGGACCGTGTGCCAGGCCACGGGGCTTGTCAGCCTGGCCGACGATTCCGGTCTGTGCGTGGACGCCCTGGACGGCGCTCCGGGGGTGTATTCGGCCCGCTACAGCGGCGAGGATGCCACTGACGCCGCCAACAATGCCAAGCTTCTCGCCGCTCTGGCCGATGTGCCCGAGGCGAAGCGCACCTGCCGGTTCGTGTCCGTGGTGGTGGCGGTGGCGCCGGACGGCCGGGAGCTTACCGCCGAAGGCGTCTGGGAAGGCCGCGTCACCACCAGCCCAGCCGGCCAAGGCGGCTTTGGCTACGATCCGCTCTTTTTCGATCCCACCGTCGGCCTGACCGCCGCCGAACTCTCCCCCGAAGCCAAAAACGCCCGCAGCCACCGGGGCAAGGCCCTGGCGAATCTGGTGAAGAACTGGGCGGGATTTTGGGAGAAGTAGGCAGGATGCAGGGTGAACGCCTCCGGCGGCCAGGAGGGGCCGCGGGCCCCTCCTGGACCACCCCAACCGGAAAGACAAGTAGAACAAAACTGTAACGTGCAGTCCTCGTTGCCGGGGTCCGGGGGATCATCCCCCCGGCGAGGTCCAGGGACAGCGCCCCTGGTCGCCGAAGGCTCTCTTCCCCCTACGCACCCGCCACCAGTCTCCCCTCCAGCTCCGCCGGCATCACGGCGTAGCCGCCGCGCGCGCCCGGAACGAGCAGGCCGAGGTCGTGGGCGCGGCCGAGCAGCCGGGCCGGGGTGGTGGTCAGGGCCGGCAGGATGGCGTCCGACGGAAAATCCGGGTAGCTGGCCAGCAGGCAGCGCACCTCGTTCCAGAGATCAAGATCATCGTTGGAAGCCAGGCTGTCCGTGCCAAGGCACAGCCCCACCCCGGCCGCGATCAGGGCCGGGGCATCGGCCGTGCCCACACCGATGTGGGCGTTGCTGCGCGGGCACAGGCACACGGTGGTGCCGGTCGCGGCCAAACGGGCCCGGTCGGCGTCGGTCAGCCACACCCCATGCACGGCCAGCGTGGACGGCCCAAGCAGTCCCAGGGCCTCCGCATAGGCCACGGGCGAGCAACCGGGCGGTCGAAAATCCCGGGGCAGCACCCGGCCGGCAAGCAGCGCGGTCAGCTCCCCCCGGCCCGTGGCGAGCAGTTCCACTTCGCCTTGGAGTTCGGCCAGATGCAGGCAAAAGGGCGCGCGCCGGTCCTTACAGACCGCTTGCGCCCGGCGCAGGTTTTCCGGGCTCGTGGAATAGAGGGCATGGCCGCTGGCCGCGACCGCGCCGGTCCCTTGGGGGAGCGCGGCCAAGGCCGCGTCCAGTCCGGGCGGGACCAGGGGCTCCGGCAGCGGCCGAAAGCCGAAGGCCTCGTGGCAGACCAGGAACGTGAGCCCGGCCTCGGCCAAGGCCCGGACAACCGCCGGTCCGGTCCGGCTGCCGACATCGATGACCGCGCCGGTCCCGGTCCGGGACAGGTCGGCCACGGCCGTGGTCAGGGCAGTGCCGTCCCGATCGAACAGACGCTGCCGGATCAGCCAGCCGGCCCAGGCCGCAAAGCCTTGCCCCGTGGGGGAGCGGCCGGCCAGATGGGACAGTTCGAGATGGGTATGGGCGTTTATCAGGCCCGGCACCAGGCACACCGGCCCGAGGTCCGTCACCGGCCCGGAAAACCCGGCCAACACCTGCTTCGCCGGGCCGATATCCAGCACGTCCCGCCCCCGCAGCACCAGGGCCGGCGCATCGAGCGGTCCGGCACCCGGCACCATGGTCAGGGCGCGTCTGGCCCGAACGGCGTGCACCGGGAAGGCAGACCGAGCGCTCAATGCTTGAGCGCAGGCAGGGACTTGGTGATAAAAGCTTGGAGCTTATTCACCTGCTCTTCAAAGAAAGCCCGCTTGTCGTGCAACCGCGCCGTATCGGCATTACTGGCCGACGTATCCACGACATACGGTGCATCGAGCAGGCGTTGCAGCATCTTTTGGATGAAATCGATACGGCTGAACAGGAAGTTCTTTTCGTCCCGCCCGTAGCAGTAGGTTGTCTTGTTGTAGAGGATATAGAAATCCATAACATTGGCGGTCAGCAGGATGAGCCGTTGGGTACGCTGCTCCAGCTCGGTGTAAAAGATATAATTGCCCGTCAGGGGATACCCTGCCACCTGCTTTTCCGCTTCCAGTGCCTGCTGGTTTTGGACGGAAAAGGCGGAAAAATCCTTCATGAAATTGGTAAAAGCAACAATACATTGGTGAAGGTTTGGAGCCTCGTCCTGGGCCCAGGCCCCGGTCGACAACAAAACAAGACATACCAGGGCAAAAACAGCTCGTTTCATGGCGTGTGACCAACCGGTTGAAAGTCCGTACAGCCGGCGGGGCAAAGGCCTCGCGACCTGCCCGGGACTTTTCCCGAAAGGTCCGGGGAAGTCAAACAGGCCGCGCCTCCAGACGAAAATCGGGCCGCGCCTCGAAGCGTATGTTCGCCCTGCGCAGGCCCAGGGCCGCATAGGCCGGGACCAGCTCCCGGGCCTGGCCAAAAAGTTCCCCGGAAAAGCGGCTGGGCGCAGTGAGCCCCACCGGCTGGCCGCCGAGGTCGCGAAACGCTTCGGTGAGGAGGGCCAGATTGGCTCGGGCCCGAACCCGCGACCCCAAGGCCGGATGCCACGGACCGGCCACCAGCGCCTCCAGAAACGCGGGCTCAGGCGCCAAACCGATGCGCGTCACCCGAATCCCGGCCCGCCACAGCACCGGCAAGGCCAGAGCCAGGGCGTCCAGGGTCGTGTCCAGGTCCCAGGGCTGGTAGCGGCCGGCCCGGTACAGGCGCTCCAGGACGGTCCCCCGGGGCACCAGGCAAGGGTGCAGCCGGACCAGATCCGGGGCCAGGTCGGCGGCCACGGCCACATCCGCGGCAAAGTGGTCCGGGGTATGGCCGGGAAGTCCGGGCAGCAGTTGGAGCCCCAGGCCCAGACCGGCCTGGCGCACGGCCCGGGCCGCCCGGATGGAAGCCGCCGCGTCATGACCCCGGCCCGAAGCCGCAAGAACCGGATCGCAAAAGGTCTGGGCGCCGATTTCGACCAGATCGAGCCCGCAGGCGGCCAGGCGTTCGAGCAGGGCCGGAGCGCAGGCATCGGGCCGGGTGGAGCAGCGCACCCGGGTGACACTGCCCACTTCCCGGGCCCGCTTGGCCGCGGCCAGAAAGCGTTCGGGCCAAGGTTCAGGCAGGGCCGTGAACACGCCGCCGTAAAAGGCCAGCTCATACGGGCCCCGGCCGGCGGCCCGGGCCTCGGCCAGCCCCGCTTCCATGGCGGCCAGGATGGCGTCCAGTGCCTCGGCCCCATGTCCCGACTGCAGGGGCTGGGCGCAAAACACGCACCGGCCCGGGCAGCCCTGGTAGGTCAGATACACCGGCCAGATCCTGCCCGGGGTCCCCACGGGTTCGGGATGATGGAAAACGCGCACCCGATTTCGAGCATCCGGCGCGGTCGCGACAGTTCGGGCTGGACAGAGTGGGCCGGGTTGCAATATTTTTCTCCTAAGCCTCTTGAAAAAATACTTTTCCGTCGTTATGAAGGGACCAATGCGTTTGACCGGCCCGATTTCGGGTTTTGCATACAGGGAAACGGGTTACCCGGACCCTTCGCGAGGTGTCTGCCACCATGCAATCAGAAGATTGCCTTTTTTGTAAAATCGTTCGCGGCGAGATCCCGTGCGCCAAGGTGTACGAGACCGAAGAGGTCCTGGCGTTCCTGGATATCGCGCCGGCGGCGCCGGGCCATGTCGTCCTTGTGCCCAAGGCCCATTACCCCACCCTGCTCGAGGTGCCCGAGGATCTCGGCCGGGCCCTGCTCGGCGCCGTGAAGCAGGTGGGACGAGCCGCCATGGCGGCCCTTAGCGCAACCGGATTCAACGTGGCGGTCAATACGTTCGAGTCCGCCGGACAGGTGGTGTTCCACGCCCACATCCACGTGATTCCCCGGCAAAGTGGGGACGGCCTGTCCCCCTGGGCCGGCAAACCCTATGACAGCAACGAAACCATGGCGCGGCTGGCCGCCTCGATCCGCAGCCGCATCGCCCTGTGAACCAGGAAGCCAACACGTCGGAGAACGCCATGACCGGAAAGACCCTCACCAAGGCCGATATCGTCGACTACATCTATGAAAAGACCGAGCGCAACCGGGCCGAAGTCAAGGTGCTCGTGGACCATCTGCTCGATCTCATGAAGCAGTCCATCAAAAAGGACCATTCGCTCCTGGTCAGCGGTTTCGGCAAGTTCGAGTCCTACGACAAAAAGGCGCGCAAGGGACGCAATCCCCAGACCAACGAATCCATCATGTTGCCGCCGCGCAAGGTGGTGGTGTTCCGGCTGTCGCGCAAATTCCGGGCCGAACTCAACCCCGACGAAATCCTGTAAATCCGCCGCATGGCCCGCGTCCCCGCCGTCTTGTCCGCGCGGACGCGGGCTTTCCCGCCAAGCGGGCCACACTTCGGGAAGCCCGGCCCTCTGTCGTGCCGGGCCGGCCGAAGCGCATTGTTTTCCCGCGTTCTTCCCTGTGGCTCACTGGGCGATGACAAAAGCTCCCGCATACGTCATGACCAAGCGCCGACGCGCCTCCTCGGCCGCGGCCACCGAACCGAACGTGCCGGCCAGCACCCGCCAGTACCGCGTGCCCTCGATCTCCTGGTCGATGATGCGTGAACCGGCATAGCCGCCGGCCACCACCCGGGGCAAAAGCCGCACGGCGTTTTCCCGCTGCACGAACGCGCCGACCTGCACGTAAAACGGCCCGGGCAACTCCCCGCCCGGCGTCACGCCCGGCACATCGCCCACCACTTCCAGCCGCACCCGGGCCGTGCCCGGCGCGTAGATCCCGAGTTCCTGGGCCCCGGCCCGGGACACGTCCACGATGCGCCCGGCCACGAACGGACCCCGATCGTTGACCCGCAGCACCGTGGAACGGCCGTTTTTGAGGTTGGTCACCCGGACCATGGTGTGCATGGGCAGCAGCTTGTGGGCGCAGGTGAGCTTGTACTGATCGTAGATTTCCCCGCACGAGGTCTGGCAGCCGTGAAATCCCGGACCGTACCAGGAAGCGAGGCCTTCCTCCCGGAAGCCCTTGGCCGATTGCAGGGGGGTGTAGGTGACGCCCTTGACGGTGTACGGGCGCTGGGTGGCAGGCAACCGGGAACGGGGGGCCTTGCCGGCGCACCCCGCGAGCAGCAGCAACGCGAGGGCGGCCGGTAGCCAGGACCGCGATACGGTACGCAAAAGACGGAAAACAAGGCCCATGGGGTATGGTAGCCGGGCGGGCGCGCCCGGGCAAGTCCCAAGGTCTCCCCAGGACCGGATCGGACCGCGGCCTCAGAGTTTGGGCCAGTCTCCCCAGGTCCGGTCGAGCAACCCCAGGACATCGGGCTCTTCCAGGGGCTTGGCATAGAAAAACCCCTGTCCCAGATCGCAGCCCAAACCGGCCAGTTCGTCGAGCTGGGCCAGGGTCTCGATGCCCTCGGCCACCACGGCATAGCCCAGATTGTGGGCCAGATGCACCACCGAGCGCACGATCATCTTGTTGCCGTGCTCATCCATGCCCGAGACGAACCCCCGGTCCACCTTGAGCACATCGATGGGGAAGCGTTGCAAATAGGCCAGGGACGAATAGCCCGTGCCGAAATCGTCGATGGCAATGCCGATGCCCAGCTCCTTGAGACTGCGCAGCTTGAGCATGGCCGACTCGGGATTTTCCATGAGCACGCTTTCGGTGATCTCCAGACGCAGGTCCGTCGGCCGCATACCCGTCTCGCGCAAAATCCGCACCACCTGCTTGACGCAGTCGGGCTGGGCAAACTGGTAGGCCGAAACATTGACCGCCATGGCGAACGGCCTGTCGCCCAGGCTGTCCTCGCGCCAGCGCACCATGGTCCGGCAGGCCAGCCGCAAGACCAGGGCGCCCAGCGGCACGATGACGCCGGTCTGTTCGGCGGCGGCGATGAATTCCTCGGGCGGCACAAGGCCCACGCCCGGACGCCACCAGCGCACCAGCGCCTCCACCCCCACCGGCACCAGGGTCTTGAGGTCGAACACCGGCTGGAAGTGCAGCACGAACTGCTCTGCTTCCAGGGCCTGGCGCAGACTCGTCTCCAGGTCCATGACCCGCTCGGCCTGTTCCCGCATGGACCAGTCGAAGACGCGCAGCCGCCCTTGCCCGGATCGGCGGGCGTTGTACATGGCAATGGCCGCGTTTTGCAGCACTTCCTCGGGCCGGTCGTAGCCGCCCGGCCCCAGTACGACCCCAAGGCTCGCCGTCACGTGGATCTGATGGCCATCCACGACCACCGGCCGGCGCAGCTGTTCGCGCAAGGACTTGGCCAAACGCAGGGCCTCGGCCGGCGTGGCGACATTCTCCAACAGCACCGCGAATTCGTCCCCGCCCACCCGGGCCACGGTATCGTGGGGCCGCAGTTCCCGGCGCAACTGGTTGGCCACCCGGCGCAGCAGCCCGTCGCCCACCAGATGGCCCAGGCTGTCGTTGACGAGCCGGAAACGGTCGAGGTCGAGGAAAATCAGGGCAAAAACGCAATTGGCCTGCTGGCGGGCCTTGTCCATGGCCTGGCCGATGCGCTCCAGGCACAAGGCCCGGTTGGGCAGCCCGGTCAGGTTGTCGTGGAAGATGCGGTAGCGCAGCCGTTCCTCACTGTGCTTGCGCTCGGTGACATCCTCGAGCACCACGGCCACTTGCCCCTCCTGGGGACAGTAGGCCTGGGCCACGAGATAGAGGTTGCGCACGGCCAGGAAATTCTCGAAACACACCGACGCGCCCGGGCTGGCCGCCTCCATGAACCGTTCGAGCCACACCGGCTCGATGCCGGGCAACATCTCGCGCAGGCTGCGGGACCGCACCGCATCCAGGGTCAGGCCCGTCATCTTCTCGAAGGCCGGATTGGCATCCAGGATGCGAAAGTCAACGCTCTCCCCGTCCCCGGGCAGCAGTTCGAGCAGCAGGCAGGCATTGAGCATGCGGGTGAAAAGCTGGCGGTATCGGAGTTCGCTACGACGCAGCTCCTGCTCGGCCTGGTGCTTGCACAAGGCCACTTCCACGGCCGTGCGCAACCAATTGGGGTCCACGGGCTTGAGCACGTAGCCGTAGGGCGCGGAACGCTTGGCCCGCTGGACCGTGATCTGATCGGCATGTCCGGTCAGGAATATGACCGGAATGCCGTAGTCATCCCGGACGCGGCAGGCCGCTTCCACCCCGTCCATGGCACCTTCCAGGAAGATGTCCATGAGCACGATATCCGGGGCGACGGTGCGGCACAGTTCCAGGGCCTCCTCGCCCGAAGCCGCCATGCCGGCCATGACATAGCCCACCCGGTGCAAGACGGCCTTGAGGTCCACGGCCACCAGCCGTTCATCCTCCACCACCAGCACTCTGGGCGCCCGGGCGCCAAGACTGACATTGCGAGGGGCATCCGGTGGCCCCGGATGCATCAATTTCGGTACGATCGCCTCTTCCCCCTGACCAAAACGTACAAGAACCACGAGAGCATGATACGATCTTTGCCGTCGGAGTACAAAACAAACCTGCGCCGCGTCAGGGCAGGTTCTTCCCCCGCCGGCTCAGCACCAGGGCCAGGGCAGTGGTCAGCTTGACCAGATCCACGTTGTTTTTGCGCACCACCCGGGCCAGGCGCCGGGCCAGGACCGTGACCAGCTTGATCCCGATAGCCGGATGCGTGGTGAGAAAGTCAAAAAACCGCTCCCGGTCGATGCGCAAAAACTGGCAATCGGTGAGGCAGGTGACCGTGGCCGACCGGATGTCCCGGTCAAGCAAGGCCATCTCACCGAAAAAGGGATGCTGGGAGTCCGAGAGTTCGGCCAGGGTCTTGCCCGTACTTTCGGCCTCCAGCACGGGCAGGGCCGTGCCCTTGAGCACCATGGACTTGCTCACCCGGACCTTGCCGTCCACGAGCAGAAACATATCGTCACCGGAATCGCCCTCGGTGATGACGTCCTTGCCGGCCGACACGGACACCGGTTCAAACGCCGGATGCACCGTGGCCAGCTCCTCGTTGGAAAGGCCGGCAAACAGTTCGGTCCGCTTCCAGGAATCCTCGCTCACACGACACCCCCGTCGTCGTTCCCGGCCGGCGTTTCCCTGGACGGCACGACCTGGGCCGCAGCCAACCGCCCCACACGCAGGACGATGAGCCCATCAAATCCGGACAGGTCCACGCCGTCCCCGGGGTGCACGAGCACGCTCGGCCCTTCCTGGCCCAGACGTCCTTCCTGGCCGTAGGCGGAAAAAAGCTCCAGGATGAACTGGTCCAGGGCCGAATCCGCGTCGAGCAGTTCCTTGATGGTGATGTCGCGACGCAGGCGGAACACGGCCACGGGCAAATCCCCGCCTTCGGAGGCGGCCTTGGTCACAAGCTGGGACCAGCGCTGTCCCCGTTCCTCCCGGGTGAGCAGACGCGCGCCCATGCCCCGATGCCCATGCTCGCCGAGCAACCGCTCCATGAACTGCCACAAGGCCGGATGCTCGCCCAGGGTGCCGAGCGCCCGGCCGGTCAGCTCGCCCCGGATGAGCGCCACATCCACCCCGGCCCGGGCCAGGTGCTTGCGATTGGTTTCGAGCCTGGCTTCGGCATAGAGCGGCACCTTGGCGGCCAATCCCCGGAAGGTCAGGGCGGTGAGCAGGGTCTGCTGGTCCGCCTCGTCAGCCGCCGTGGTGTCGTCGGACAGGATGTAGGCGGCCCGGGCCGTCTGGGGAGAGGCCCGACCAAGGGCCGCTTCCTGGGCCGGATTGCCCCGGCAAAAGGCCAGCCGGTCCTTGAAATTGAGGTCCACGGTGGCTTCGGCAAAGGCCTCGGGCGTCATGGCCGCCACCACCACCACGGCCGGTCCCCGGCTGGGCGGCGTGGCCTCGACCAGGGTCCGGATCAGGTTCGGGGCATGGACGTTGAAACCCAACATGAGGGCATGTCCGGAGGTTTTCACGGGTAGCAGCCCCTGCTGTTTGCGGTTGTGGCGCTCGATGAGCGCCGAGGCCAGATTACCGGTCAGGGCGGCCATGATGCCGATGCCCGACCCCATGATGCACATGCCGATGATCCGCCCCGGCACGGTGACCGGCACGATATCGCCGTAGCCCACGGTGGAGACCGTGACCACGGCCCACCAGACCGCGTCGAACAGGGTCCGCTCGGGATTGCCGCGCAGTTCGAAATAATAAAACCCCACCGAGGCCACGAACAAAATCAGGACGACCAAGGCCAGGGTGGTGGCCAGGGTGGAGGCGAGGAAACGTCGCCACAGGGTTGTCGGGGTGTTCACCGCGGGACTCGGCGTTTAGGGGATGATGTCAGAGACACAGGCGCCTGGCGCGACCAAACCGTGGGACAGCCCGCACGCGGCGGTCAGGCCCGCAACCGGGCCCGCCAGGTATCCACGATCTCTTTTTCCCGCCGGGCCGGTTCGCTTCCCGGCCGCATCCGGCAGGCTTTTTCGGCCGCCTCGGCCGCCTGCTTCATCCAGCCGCCCTCGCGCAGGCTGCGCGAGGCCATGACGTACATGTTTTCCGGTTCCTCGCCGTAGATGCCCCGGATCAGCTCCCGGTAGCCCTGGCCAAAGACCTCCCGCACGAGATCGTTGCGCTTAAAAAGGAACCGGGCCAGCCAGTGGTTTTCCCCCTGGTCGGCCAGAAACAGCGGAAAAAGCTTGCGGCACTCGCCGAAAAGGAAGCGGATACGCCGGATCTCGCGCTGCATGCTCTCGGCCGTCTGCATGAGCAGCTGAAACAGCTCCCGGCTGATGATGAGGTCGGGTTCGGGCAGTTCGCGCTCCTGCATGGACCGGAACCACGGGGCGTAGTTCTGCTGCTGGTAGGCGTCTTCCTTGAGCTTCATGGACTCGTGGAAGATGTAGCCGATACACCAGTCCAGGAACTGGCCGACCAGGCTCGACCCGCCGCCCTCGCGGAACAGATGGTGGGCCGTGTCCTTGAGCCGCCACATGAGGCCCTTGTTCATCTCCTCGCCGAGCAGATCCTTGAGGTCCTCGAAGGTCATGGTGCCTCCGCGGTCGAAATCCTGGAACAAGCCCTCCAGCACCTGCACGGACAGACAGTAGTCCCGCAGCAGGTCGCGCATGAATTCGCAGCGTTTCTCGTCGAACCAGGAATGGGACATGCCGTCATCCTTGTTCGGGGCGAAAGCCCGCCGACCAGGGGGCGGCGTGCTTGGCGAGCAACGCCAGGCGCGCGTCCACCAGGGCATACAAGGTGCCGTCCGGGAACGCCCCGTCCGGTCCCCGGCGGCCGGCCGGCAAGCCGGTCAGGATTTCCATGGCCTCCTCGATGGTGGTGACCGGGAAGATGTGGAATTTCCCCTGGCGCACGGCCTCCACCACATCGGCGTCGAGCATGAGGTTGACCACGTTGTCGGCGGGCAGGATCACGCCCTGGTCGCCGGTCAGGCCCCGGCGGCGGCAGACCGTGAAAAAGCCGCGGATCTTTTCGTTGAGCCCGCCCACGGCCAGGATCGCCCCGGACTGGGACACGGCCCCGGTCATGGCGTAGCGCAGCCGGATCGGCCGCTCGGCCAGGGCCGACAACAGCGCCGCCAGCTCCGCCCCGGACGCCGAATCCCCTTCCACGGCGGCATAGCTCTGCTCGAAGCACAGCGACCCGGCCATGACCAGGGGCCGGTCCCGGGCAAAGCGGTCGATCAGGTAGCTTTTGAGAATCATCATGCCCTTGGTGTGGATGGGGCCGCCGAGTTCGGCCTCGCGTTCGAGGTCGAGGATGCCGCCATGGCCCACGCCCACGGAACAGGCGATCTGGTGGGGCAGCCCGAAGGCATAGTCCCCGAACATGCGCACGGACAAGCCGTTGGCCCGGCCGATGGCCTCGCCCGTGGTCGCGACCTTGATCATCTCCCGGTCGTACTCCTCCAGGTATTCCTCCTCGAAGAGATTGACCCGGAAATCCCGGGCGGCGAGGGCCTCGGCCAGATGGACGGCACAGACCGTGGTCGCGCCCCGGGTACGGGCCAGGGCCGCGGCTTCGATCATGAGCTCCCGGGCCAGGGGCAGCTTCAGCGACAGCCTGGCCTGATCCTCGGCCACAAGCGACGCATGCTCGACCAAAGCGGCCAGGGCCGACCGGTCGAAAAGCGGCAGCTTGGCGTCGCGGATGACCCGGCCGGCCAGCTTCAAATAGACAAGGGTGTTGTCCGGCGTGCGCGGCATGGTCTCCTGGAGATGGGCCTTGAGCTTGAAAAGCTTGCCGAAGCGCTCGTCGGAATAGAGCAGCACCTCGTAGGCCTCGTCGGAACCGACCAGCACCACCTTGACGTCCAGGGGAATGGGCTCGGGCTCGATGGTGCGGGTGCGCACGTGCTCGCCGCCCTCGGCCGGGTCTTCCACCCGGGCCACGCCGGAACGGAGCGCCCGCAAGAGCCCCTCCCAGGCCCCAACATTGGTGGACAGGTCGTCCACGCGGATGATGAGGAAGCCGCCGTTGGCCCGATGCAGCGAGCCAGCCTTGATGAGGGTGAAATCGGTATAGAGCGCGCCCATCTCGGATTCGCGCTCGATGCAGCCCATGAGGTTGAAATAGGTCGGATGGTCCTCGACCACCACCGGCGCGCCCGTAAGCGGACCGTTGTCCACGAACAGGTTGGCTTCGTAGCGGTAGAAGATATCGTCGGGCAACGACGCATCGCCGTGGAGCGGCGGTAGGGACTGGGCGGCTTGACCCGGCTGGTCCTTGGGCATGAAGGCGTCGAGGTTGTCGAGAATGTCGGCGCGCAGGGCATCGAGGTACTGGGCAATGGCCGGCTGGGCCGCGCGCAGCTCGGTGAATTCCTCCAGGCGCGCGTCCAGGACCTCGCCGGCGGTTTGGCGTTCCAGATCCTTTTCGCGGTCCCGGTAGCCCCGCTCCTCCTTGGACAGGCGGCGAAGCGCCGAGCCCATCTCTTCGAGCAGGCGGTCACCCTTGGCCTTGAGGGTCTTTTTGAGCTCCGGGTCCAGGCGCTCGAATTCCTCGTCGCTGACCACCTTGCCTTCGAGCAGCGGATAGAGGGTGTAGCTGCCCTGGTCGTCCACGAACAGGCTGTAGCCCTCGCCCTTGGCCTTGTCCTCCATCTCGTCGAGCACGGTTTCCCGGTCGGCGTTGTAGCCGCGCATGAGGGTCTGCTTCTGGTTGAGGTAGGCCTCGCGCTCGAACCGGGCCGGAATCTCCTCGCGCAGGTCGGCCACGGCCTTGGCCAGGGTAGTCTTGAAGCCGCGCCCCTGGCCGGCCGGCAAGGAAATAGCCCGGGGCCGATCCGGATCGTCGAAATTGTGGACATAGAGCCAATCCGGCGGGGGCGCGGCCTTGGCCGCGGCCGGATCGAGGAAGGTCCGGGCGAAATGGGTCCGGCCGAGATAGGGCTCCCCGGCCAGATAGACGTTATATTCCCGGCCGCCGATGGACAGAGCCATGGTCAGGGCGGCGTGGGCCCGGGGCTGGGTCCGGGACAGGGCATCAGGGTCTTCGGGAATGGCGGCACTGTCGGCGAAGGGCAGGCCATCCGGATCGCAGGTGGCGCGCAAGGCGCCGGGAGCAAGGGCGCTGGTCTGGGTCGTTATCATGGAATCCGTCTGGGAAAACACGTTATTGCGGACGCCGGGACACGGGCTCACCGGCAACACCGTGCATACGGTCTTCCGCCCGGTTTGTCATCCATGCCGGCACGGCCCGCCCGCGCCCCTTCCGCCTCCGGCCGGCTTTTTCGCCTATTCCCGCGTCACGGCGGCAAGGGCCCCGGCCGTCCCCGTGGGATCGGCCTTGGACAGGCGGTCGGCCAGGTCGGCCAAGGCGTCCTCCACGGTCTCCAGGGGCGGCGGCGTGGGCAGGCACGGCGCCCCCAGATTGTCCAGATCGATGGGGGCAAAGGCCAGCTCCTGGTTGAGACGGTAAGACTCACCCTGAACCAGGCCGCCACAGGCACTTTCCTGCTCCAGCCGGGCCGGGTCCAGGGACTTGCAGTACTCCAGCAGTTCGAGCGGGCTCTGGGAGGTGTTGACGGCTTCAATTTCCGTGTTGAGGTCGCGGGCCACGACCAGCAGATGGTCATAGCCGGGAATGCGGCCCATACGCCGGGGATTGCGCGGGTCCGGGGCGTAGCCGCCCTCGTTGTAGTCCTCGAGTTCCTGGCGCAGCTTGGCGTACAGACGCAGCACGGCCTTGCGGTAGCGCCCGGCCGCGGTCAGGGCCAGGGGACGCCGGAGGCCCCAGGAAACCGTGGCCCTGGACGGCAGGGCCAGCAACACCGCCACGTCGAAACCCAGGCCGGCCAGGAAGGCATCGGCCACGTCTCCGGCCAACAGCAGGTCGCGAAAGGCCCGCCAATGGGCCAAGGCCAGTTCGCCCCGGCACGCCACCCGTTCCCGCAACGTGGCGAACGCTTCCAGACGTTCGTCCAGACGACGGCGGCGGGAAAAGAAATTGTCCGCCATTTCCGTGAGCAACTCGCGCTTGAGATCATCGGCGTATTCGCTATCAATCGCCATGGACAGGCTCCGTGGTTTATGGACCCCACCCCCGGCTACTCCGGCTCGGTGACCTTGGCAAGCCCACGTGTGGCATGACAAATCGGACGTGCTGGGCTATGGATATGGCAAAGGGTGTATCAGTATGCCACGTGACGCGTCCGACCACCAGTCCCTCGAAGCGGAAATCGAGGCTCTGCGCCGACAAGTGGCCGAACTCGAAGCCGGGCGGGAAGAGTGCCGGCTGGCCGAGGAGGCCCTGCGCCAAAGCGAGGAGCGGTATCGCCGTTTGCTGGAATCGGTCACGGACTATGTCTACACCGTCACGGTCCGCGACGGCCGGGCCGTCTCCACGGTCCACGGCCCCAATTGCCTGGCCGTCACCGGCTACGCCGCCGAGGACTACCGCGACAATCCCTTGCTCTGGCTGTCCATGGTCCCGGAACAGGACCGGCCGGCCGTACTCGAACAGGCCGAACGCCTGCTCACCGCCGGCGAGGCCCCACCCCTCGAACACCGCATCGTGCACAAGGACGGCTCGATCCGCTACGTGCGCAACACCCCGGTGGTGCGCCGCGATGCTTCCGGTGCCGTGGTGGCCTACGACGGCATCATCAACGACATCACCGAACGCAAACTGGCCGAGGCGGAAATCACGCGTCTGTCCCTGCACGACGGCCTGACCGGCCTGCCCAACCGGCTCCTGTTCATGGACCGGCTACGCCAGGCCGTGGCCCGGGCCGAACGCAACCACGATAAAGTGGCCGTTTTTTTTATCGATCTCGACTATTTCAAGACCATCAACGACGACTACGGCCATGCCGTGGGCGACGCGGTCCTGGCCGCCGTAGCCGAACGGCTGTCGGCCTGCCTGCGCCACTCCGACACCGTGGCCCGGTTCGGCGGGGACGAGTTCGTGGCCCTGACTCCGGATATCGGCGCGACCCGAAACGCGGAGGGGATCGCAGCCAAGTTCGTGGCCGCCATGGCGGCTCCCTTCGCGGTCCTGGGCCATACCTGCCAGCTCGGGGTCAGCGTGGGTGTGGCCCTGTATCCGGACCACACCACCCAGGTGGACACCCTGCCCAGCCTGGCCGACGCGGCCATGTACCGGGTGAAAAAGGCGGGCCGCAACGGCTGGCGCCTGGCCGAACCACCCTTGCCGCCGCCCGGGACCACGCTCCCCTGACGTCTCACCCGGTCCGCGCGTTGCCTTCCGCGAACCGAATCGGTACACATCATGGCAGTCTCGCGACAAAAAACGGGACAGCCAAAGGCGTTTCGGGGCGCGTGGCCGGGCGGGATATGCAGGAAACGCCCGAGGACGCGGCGGCACCGGCAACGCGGGCCAGTCCAACGAACCCGGGCCAGGGCCCGGTCATGCGAGGGCGGCGTGTTCGGAAAAATCAAACGCGTACTGGCGCAGCTTTTTACCGATACCGGCGCGGAAACGGCCCCGGATCTCAGCGAAGAAGAGATCCAGACCGAGTTCAAAAAGCGCTACCACCATTTCAAGCTGCTGCTGACGGCCAACAAAAAGGCCCTGGAAATCATGACCGAGATGGAGGAGGCCCTGCACGGCCACCGGGCCTTCGGCATGGCCTTCATCCGGGCCCATTCCACGGCTGCCTCGGTCAATGTCTATAAAATCGTCGAGCACTTAAACGCCATTGCCCCGGGCAAGTACGCCGCGCTCTACGAACGCATCAAGGATATCCAGCGCCACATCGGCGACTGCCTGCGCCAGGACGAACCCGATGGCGGCAGCGAGCTCGTCATTCCCCTGACCAGGGCCGGCCGGGACCTGGCCGACCAGGTGGGCGGCAAGATGGCGGGCCTCGGCGAGATCGCCCGCCGGGCCGGCCTGCCCGTGCCCCAGGGCTTCGCCATCACGGCCCGGGCCTACCGCCGCCACATCGAAGCCAACGACCTCAAGGACGAGATCTACCGCCTGCTCCAGTCGGCCGGCCCGGACGACCAGCGCAACCTGCTCATCCTGAGTTCCCAGATCCGAAACGAAATCACCCAGGCCAAGGTCCCGGACGACGTGGCCGAAGCCATCACCGGCGCCTATAAGAAGTTGGCCGAAGCCTGCGGCCGGGACGTGCCGGTGTCGCTGCGCAGCTCGGCCCTGGGCGAGGACGAGGCCGGCCAGACCTTTGCCGGCCAGTTTTCCACCAAGCTCAACGTGGGCCCCGACGACCTGCTCGAATCCTACAAGGAAATCCTGGCCAGCAAGTACAGCCCCCAGGCCATGACCTACCGCCTGAACCGGGGCATCCCGGACGAGGACGTAGCCATGTGCGTGGGCGTCATGGTCATGGTGAACGCCGCCTCGGGCGGGGTCATCTACTCCCGCAACCCGCTTGATATCCGCGACGACGCCATCCGTATCCACAGCACCTTCGGCCTGCCCAAGTCCGTGGTGGACGGGGCCGTGTCCACGGACGAATTCGTGGTGCGCCGGGGCGAGACCCCGGTGCTGGCCGAACGCCACATCCGGGACAAGGACCAGGAGGTGGTCTGCCTGCCCGGCGAAGGCGTGTGCCTGACCGAAACCACTGGCGGACGGGCCGGTGAGCCGAGCATCACCGACGAGCAGGCCCTGTATCTGGCCGGGGCGGCCGAAAAACTGGAGGCCATGCACGGGGCGCCGGTGGACGTGGAATGGGCGCTTGACGCCTCGGGCAACATCATTTTCCTGCAATGCCGGGAGCTGGTACAGCTGCCGGCCCCGGCCAACGCCGCGCCGGCCCGCGTGCACGGCGAGCCGCTAGTGGCCGGCGGGGTCACGGCCAGTCCCGGAGTCGCGGCCGGACCGGTCTGGGTGGTGCGCCGGGAAGCCGACCTGCTGCGCTTTCCCCGGGGCGGCGTGCTCGTGGCCACGGAAGCCCCACCCCGCTACGCCTCGGTCATCGGCATGGCCGCGGCCATCGTCACGGAAAAGGGCGGCGCGGCCGGACATCTGGCCAATGTGGCCCGGGAATTCCGGGTGCCGGCCATCATGGGCCTGACCGGAGCCGTGGCGCGGCTTACCCAGGACGGCGAGGTCACGGTGGACGCCGACGGCCGGGCCGTCTATCCGGGCCGGGTCGCGGAACTGCTCGCCGAAGCCGACCGGCAGCGCCCACCCGCCCCGGAACGGCAAACCCCCATGCACGCCATCCTGCGCCGGGTCATGGACCATGTCACGCCGCTTGCGCTCATCGACCCCAACGTGCCGGAATTCTCTCCGGAAAACTGCCGTTCCCTCCACGACATCACCCGCTTTTGCCACGAAAAGTCCGTAACCGAGATGTTCACCTTCGGCCAGGAGTTCCATTTCTCCAAGCGGGCGGCCAAGCAGCTCAAGTACAAGGGCGTGGCCATGAAGTGGTGGTTCATCAACCTCGACGACGGCTTTTCCCACGACGTGCCGGGCAAGTACGTGAAGCTCGAAGAAATTTGCTCCATCCCGGTCGGCGCCCTGTGGGACGGCATCATCGCCATCCCCTGGCAGGGACCGCCGCCCGTGGACGGCCGGGGGCTGCTTTCCATCATCGCCCAGGCCTCCACCAATCCGCAGCTAGAAGCGGCCACGCACTCGTCCTTTGCCGAGCGCAACTATTTCATGGTCTCGCACAATTACATGTGCCTGTCCTCGCGATTCGGCTTCCACTTCTGCACCGTGGAGGCCCTGGTCGGGGAGCGGCCCCAGGAAAACTACGTGAGTTTCCAGTTCAAGGGCGGCGCGGCCGAGTACTTCCGGCGCCGGCGCCGGGCCGAATTCGTGGCCGAGATCCTGGAAATCCGTGGATTCACCGTGGAGGTCAACGAGGATGCCTCGTTCGCCCGGGTCAGCGGCGGGGCCGAGCCCGAAATGCTGCGCGCGCTCAAGGTCATCGGCTACATGCTCATGCACACCCGCCAGCTCGACATGATCATGCACAACGAGCCCCTGGTGCAAACCTACAAGGAAAAGATTCTGACCGATCTCAGCCAGGTGGTGGGGCCGGCGGAAGAGCCGCCGGTCTGCCAGCCCGGAGCGGCCGCGCCCGAGGCCGGCGTTTCGGGCTGAGGCATCCGCGCATCCGGACACAGCCCGCAACCGTGGCCGCGCCAAGGCGCCCGCGCCGCCACCCAACCTGGAACCGCGCCGCCAAAGGAGCCGTCATGCGCTGTGCCACCGTTCGCCTGTCCTGGATGCTCCTCGCCCTGGCCGTCCTGTGGTCCGCCGAGGCCGCGGCCTGGGACTGCGTCTTCAAGAAGGCCATTTCCGGCGACACCTTCATCGGCGTGTGCAACGGCACCGAGCGCATCATCCGGCTCTACGGCATCGACGCTCCGGATATCGGCCAGATGGAGCACGAACGGTCCCGGGACGCCCTGGCCGCCCTGCTGCGCGGTCAGGGCACGGTGATTTTTGGCCAGGGCGTGCGCGGCGCCAGCCCGGACCGCTACGGCCGCTACCAGGCCGTGGTCTACAAGGACGGCCGGTGCGTCAACGAACGCCTGGTCGCCGAAGGCATGGCCTTTGTCGCGCCGCGCCAGTGCCGGATCAAGGCCTGCCCTGCCTGGCGCGACCTGGAAGCCCAGGCCTGCCAGGCCCGCGCGGGCATCTGGTTCGCCGCCGGCGACGACAAGCCGTGGCTGTTCCGACAGAGCCTGCGCCAGCTGGCCCAACGCCGAAGCGGCTACTTTGAGGATATCCAATACGTCCGCTACGGCCGCTCCGCCCAGGCCTTCGAAGCGGACAAGCCGGCGCCCTAGTCCTGGACGGAAAGGGGGCGGGCAGAGACTGGCGCCTCCGGCGGCCAAAGGGCTGCGCCCTTTGGAATCCCGTTTCCGATTGAGCGTGCCGAGACGCTTGAAACTCCCACGAACGACGAAAGGAAACAAAAGGCCGGCCCCGCTTGGATGGCGAGGCCGGCCTGCGTGTTCGATGGGACGAGCGGCGTGCTATTGGCCGGTGGCCATGTCCTCGATGGCCTGGGTCACGCTGCGGCCGCCGGGCAGCACGGCACTGGGGTTGCGCGCGGCCAGTTCCTTGAGCGCCGCCAGGGCCCCGGCCCGGTCGTGCTTGTCGTGTTCGAGCACGATGCTCTTGTTGAAGGAGGCGATGATGTGGCTGGGATTGAGCGCAATCGCCTTGTTGAAACAGTCGAGCGCCTTGTCGAACTGCCCGATCTGCCGGTACATGACGCCCTGATCGGTGAGCACGTCAGGCTCGTTGGGCCGCAACAGCAGCGACTTGCCATACGCGGCAATGGCCTTGTCCGGCTGGTTCGTGTCGAAGTAGAGATTGCCCAGGGTGGTCCAGGCATCGGGATTGTTGGGTTCGAGCTGGACCTGCTTTTCCAGGGCCTGGATCCGGTCGGCCAACCCGCCGGCTGGCGGGGGCGGCGTGGGCTTGGACGGCGTGGACACCTCCGGCGCCTGGGCCACGGGCGCCGGGGCCCCTCCCTTGCCGCCCAGAAAGCCATGCACGGTAAATCCCAGGAAAAATCCCACGGCCAGGGCCAGTCCGGCAGCCAGGACGGCCACGCCGCGGCTCACGGAATCCCCGTTCGTTTTCTGTTTTTCGGCCATATGCGTCCTCCTTGGCGATACGCCGGCGCTACTCGGCCATCAGCTTTTTGATGCGTTCTTTCAGTTCCCGCAAGCGGCTGAGGCGTTCGCCCAGGGCTTCCTGCTTCTCGCGTTCCTTGGCCACGACTTCGGCCGGAGCCCGGGAAATGAAGTCCTCGTTGCCGAGCTTCTTTTCAACCACAGTGAGGTCTTTGACGGTTTTGACCTCTTCCTTGGACAGACGCAAGAACTCCACGTCGAAATCCACCGCGCCGGACAGCGGCACGAACAACGCGCAGGTCCCGGCGGCCGCCGAGGCCGACGCCTTGGGCGCCACGATCTCGGTCCCGGCCTCGAAGCGTTCGAGCTTGGCCAGAAAGGCGATCATGGCCGTGTTGGCGGTCAGGGAAGCGACCTGCTCGGAGTTGTCGGCATGGACCAGGGCGGTGAGCTTGAGCCCGGGATTGATGTTGAGTTCGGCCCGGATGTTGCGCACGGCCGTGACCACGGCCTTGAGCAGCTCCAGATCCGCCTCGGCCGTTTCCGAGACGAGTTCCGGCCGGGACGCGGGATAAGGCATCTTGGCCAGGTTCGGATCGGCGGTTTCGGGCAGCTTGCTCCAGATCTCCTGGGTCACATAGGGCATGATGGGATGCATGAGGATGAGGACCTCGGAGAGCACCGTGGTCAGCACGCGCTTGGCCGCGCCCTTGCGGTCCGCGTCCTCGCCGGACAGGTCCACCTTGGCCATCTCCAGGTACCAGTCGCAGAACTCCCGCCAGAAAAACGCATAGAGTTCCTGGGCCGCCTCGTTGAACTGGTAGCCCTCGATGGCCGCGGACACCGTGCCCTTGAGCCGTTCCAGGCGGGAGAGGATGGCGGCGTGGCACAGGCCGGCCTGGGCCGCCTCGGCAAGCGGCATGTCCGGCGCGCCCTCGGCGATGTGCATCAGCGCGAACCGGGCCGCGTTCCACAGCTTGTTGACGAAGTGGCGGTAGCCCTCGATGCGCTCCTCGGACAGCTTGATGTCCCGGCCCATGGCCGCGAACGCGGTCAGGGTGAAGCGCAACGCGTCAGTGCCGTAGCGTTCCACCATGGCCAGGGGATCGATGCCGTTGCCAAGGGACTTGCTCATCTTGCGGCCTTCGCCGTCGCGCACCAGCGCGTGGATGTAGACCTGCTTGAAGGGCACGTCGCCCATGAAATGCAGGCCCATCATCATCATGCGGGCCACCCAGAAAAAGAGGATGTCAAAGGCGGTGCTGAGCACGGACGTCGGATAGAACATCTTGAGTTCGCGGGTCTGATCCGGCCAGCCCAGGGTGGAAAACGGCCACAGGGCCGAGGAAAACCAGGTGTCGAGCACGTCGGGATCGCGGGTGAGCGTGCCGCCGCAATCCGGACAGACCGTCGGGTCCTCGCGGGTGACCACAAGCTTGCCGCAGGCGTCGCAGGTCCAGGCCGGAATGCGGTGCCCCCACCAGATCTGGCGGGAAATGCACCAGTCGCGGATGTTGTCCAGCCAGTCGTAATAGGTCTTGGTCCACATCTCCGGCAGGATGACGGTGCGGCCCTGTTCCACGGCTTCCCGGGCCACCTTGGCCAGGGGGGCGGTGCGCACGAACCACTGCTTGGACACGTAGGGTTCGATGACCGTATGGCAGCGGTAGCATTCACCCACGTTGTGCTCGTAGTCGCGGATGTCGTCGAGAAGGTGCAGCTCCTTGAGCTCCTCGATCACGGCCTTGCGGGCCACGGTCCGGTCCATGCCGCGGTACTTCTCAGGCGCGTTGTCGTTGATGCGACCGGCCTCGTCCATGACGGCGATGGTTTCCAGGCCGTGTTTGCGCCCGAGCTCGAAGTCGTTCATGTCGTGGGCCGGGGTCACCTTGAGGCAGCCCGTGCCGAATTCGCGCTCGACGTAGGCGTCGGCGATGATGGGAATGCGCCGGCCGACCAGGGGCAGGATGACGTACTTGCCGACGAATTCCTTGTAGCGCTCGTCCTCGGGATGCACGGCCACGGCCGTGTCGCCGAGCATGGTCTCGGGCCGGGTGGTGGCCACGGTCACGAAGGTGTCGGTGCCCTCCACCGGATAGCGGATATGGTAGAGCTTGCCAATGTGGGGGGCGTATTCGACTTCCAGGTCGGCCAGGGCGGTGTGGCAGCGCGGGCACCAGTTGATGATGTAGTCGCCCCGGTAGATGAGGCCTTCCTCGTAGAGGCGCACGAACACTTCGCGCACGGCCCGGGACAGGCCCTCGTCCATGGTGAAGCGTTCCCGGCTCCAGTCGACCGACGCGCCCAGGCGGCGGATCTGGTTCAGGATCTTGCCGCCGTATTCCTCGCGCCACTGCCAGACCCGTTCGATAAAGGCCTCGCGACCGAGGGCTTCGCGGGAGGAACCCTCGGCGGCGAGCTTGCGCTCCACCACGTTCTGGGTGGCGATGCCGGCATGGTCGGTGCCGGGCACCCACAGGACCTTGCGGCCCTTCTGGCGGTGGTAACGGCACAGGATGTCCTGGATGGTGACGTTCAAGGCATGCCCCATGTGCAGGGCGCCGGTTACGTTGGGAGGCGGAATAACGATGGAATAGGGTTCCCCTGGGGCGTCTAGATCAGGGGTGAATGTTTCCTCGTCTCGCCAGTAGGCGATCCATCGGGCCTCGACATCGGCCGGCTCATACCCCTTGGGGAGGGCCTCGCTGCTCATGGTGCGCTCCTTGAGAAAATGCGGCTTGGGGGGCCGCGTCCAAGCGGCTTGGGATACAAAAGATCGGCCCCAATGTCACGGGCCGCGGGTTGAAGCTTACGCCTCCCCGGCCACAAAGGTCCGCAGGGCGTCCACCACCCGGCCCAAGGCGGCCGTGAGATCAGGAAAAAGCGCGGCGGATTGGTCCAGGTTTCCGGCGATCAGGGCGGCCTCCAGACGGACGGCCAGCTCCAGCACGTCCTGGGCGCGCAAGGCCCCGGCCGATCCGGCCAGGCCATGGGCCGCCTCCCGGGCAGCCTGGACATCGCCGGCGGCCAGGGCCTGTTGCACGGCGGCCAACCGCTCGGGCATCTCCTCCACGAACAAGGCGGCCATGCGGCCAAAAGCCGCCGGCGACACGCCCAACTCGATACGGCTGTGCCCCGGATCGTACGCCCCGTCCTTGGCGGTATCCCCGGCCCGACGCCGCACCAGTCGCCGCATGGCCCGGAAAAAATCCTCGAACCGGATGGGCTTGGCCAGATAGTCGTTCATGCCGGCGGCCATGAACCGCTCCCGGTCGCCCTTGATGGCATAGGCCGACAGCCCGAGCACCGGGATGTCGGGATCGAACAGGCCGCCGGCATGGGCCCGGATGGCCCGGGTGGCGGCCAGGCCGTCCATGACCGGCATCTGCACGTCCATGAGCACGAGGTCGAAATGGCGGCGGCCGAGCAGGTCCAAGGCTTCGGCCCCGTTGCCGACCACGGTGACGTCATGGCCGCGGCTGGTCAGCAGGTCCTCGGTAAAAAGCTGGTTGATGCGGTTGTCCTCGGCCACGAGCACGGACAGACCGGGCAGGTCGGTTTCGCGGCGGTTCGCGGTCCGGCGGCCCGGCTCGGCCGGCTCGCGGCAGGCCACGGCGCCGAAACGGGCCGTGAACCGGAAGGTCGCGCCCCGGCCCGGCTCGGATTCGACCCAGATCTCGCCGCCCATAAGCCCCGTGAGCTTGCGGCAGATGGCCAGCCCCAGCCCGGAACCGGCATAGCGCTTGGTCAACCCCGAATCGACCTGGACAAAGCTGTCGAAAATGCGCGTGCACTGCTCCGGGGCCAGGCCGATGCCGGTGTCGCTGACGGAAAAAAGCAGACGCACGGCTTCGTCCCCGGACGCCCCGGTCCCCGGGTCCAGGGACACCGCGACCTCGACCCGGCCGGTGTCCGTGAACTTCAAGGCATTGCCCACGAGGTTGACCAGAATCTGGCGCAGGCGCTGGGCATCGCCCAGGACCCGGCAGGGCACGGCCTCGTCCACGCCGTGGCGCAGGGTCAGGCCCTTGTGCTCGGCGGCCAGACGCTGCTCGTCCACCACCGAGGCCACCAGCCGGCGCGGGGAAAACGGCCTGGATTCGAGTTCCAGCTTGCCGGCCTCGATCTTGGAATAATCGAGCACGTCGCCCACGATGCGCAGCAGACTCTCCGAGGCTTCGAGCACCATGGACAACCGCTGGGCCTGCTTTTCGGGCAGGGTCTCGTCGGCCAGCACCAGCCGCGTCAAACCCAGGATCGCATTGATGGGATTGCGGATTTCGTGGCTCATGTTGGCCAGAAATTCGCTTTTGGCCTCGTTTGCGGCCACGGCCTCGCGCTTGGCGGCCACGAGTTCCCGGCGCAGGCGCTTTCGCGAGGTGACGTCCCGGGCGATGGTGGACAGCCCGACCATGTTGCCGGCCGGATCGCGGATGGGGGAAATGTTGAGTGAGACATCGACCAGGGTACCGTCCTTGCGCCGGCGCTTGGTCTCGAAATGGGTGATGCTGCGGCCTTGGAGCATGGCCTCGGTCAAGCGGGCGAGTTCCTCGGTGCGCCCCGGCGGGGCCAGGTCGCGGATGGGCCGGCCAAGCATCTCCCGGGCGGGAAAGCCGTAAATCCGCTCGGCCCCGCTGTTCCAGCTCACGATCTTGCCGGTCAGGTCCACGCCGACAATGGCGTCCCGGGAAAATTCCACGATGGAGGCCAGATACCGACTGTGCTCCTCGGCCCGGCGCCGCTCGGTGATGTCGGTCAGGGCGATCAGACAGCGCCGCGACAGGGCGCCCGGCTCGTCCAGGGCCATGAAAAACATCTCCACCAGCCGTTCGGCAGCGTCGCGGGGCGTGACGCGCAGTTCGCCCCGACCCGGCACGCCGAGTTCGAAAACCCGGGTGCGGTACTGGACAAAGGCCTGCCGGCATTCGGTGGCCAGAAACGTAAAGGACGGCATGCCGAGCAGCAGGGAACGGCTGAGCCCGAAAAGCCGGGCCGCTTCCAGATTGGCGTCCAGGATGACGCCGTCGTGGTCGAGCAGGCAGTAGCCGACCGGGGCGAAGTCGAACAGCTTGCGGTAGCTGTCGCGCAGGATTTCGAGCTGCCGGTTGGCCCGTAGCAGGTCCTCGTTTTGCAGTTCGAGTTCCACGCGGTGCAAGGCCTGGTCGCGCTGCGGGGGCAAGGGCTGTCCCGAAGACTCCCGCAAGCGGCGTTCGGCCCTGTCCCGCAACGACCACAGGCGATCGGAACCCAATTTCGGATCGGTCATGCGTGTTCCCCGAGGCGACGTTGCGGGCAAGGCGGTACCCGGCACGTCCAACTAGCGTTTCCGGCAACCTAGATGCTTGGCCGGCGCAATTCAAGGGTCTTTGCTTGCCGCCACCCGTCCGGGCCTGCTAGCACGGGACATGGCCGCGCCGTTTTTCGTCCTGTGGGACCATTCCCAACTGTGGGGCTTGCTTTTGTGCCGGGGTCTTACCGCCCTGGGCGTGCCGTTCGCCACGGTTTCCTGCGCCGCGGTGGCCGACGGCGTCCTCTCGCGCCGGGCCAAGCCTCCGGCCCTGCTCGTGCCCGGCGGCTTTGCCCGGCGCAAGTTCGCCGCCCTGGGCCCCCAGGGTGTGGCCGCCATCCGGAACTATGTCACCGACGGGGGCACCTACCTCGGCATCTGCGGCGGGGCCGGCCTGGCCCTGTCCCATGCCGACGGCCTGGGTCTTTGCCCCTGGGTACGACGGCCCTTTGGCGAGCGCCTGGACCATCTGGTCAGCGGCCATGTGCGCCTGACCGTGGACCGCGACTCGCCCCTGGTCCCGCCCCTGGAAGGACCACATCTGGCCGCGCCGGTCTGGTGGCCGGCCGGATTCGTGCCCTCGCCGGACCAAGCCGCCCCCCGGGACGTGTCGGTGCTGGCCGCCTATGCCGGGGCCGAAGCCGATCTCCGGCTGGCCGACATCCATCTCGGCGCCATGTCCGAGGCGGTGCTCGCCGCCTGCCAGGAACGCTTCGGCCTGCGCCTGACCCCGGCCTTCCTCACCGGTGGCGCCTGCGTCGTGACCGGCAGCTTTGGCCGGGGGCGCTACGTCCTGTCCCACGCCCATCTGGAAACACCGGATTCCCCGGCGGCCAATGCCTGGCTGGCCCATTTGCTCGGCCACTTCGCCGGAAACGGGACCACGTTTCCAACCCCCGTACCGGCCTGGGAACCGGCAAAGGAGCCGATCCTTTTCGCAGACCCGTCCCTGGAGGCCGCCCGGCGGAATATGGACGCGGTGCTGGCCGCCGGACTCGGCCTGCGCCTGCTCCTTCGCCGCAACACCTGGCTGCTCGGCTGGCGGCCGGGCATGCCGGGCTTTTCCCTGTCCAATCTGGCCGTCATGCTGGCCGGGGCCGGGGCCATGCCGCCAACAGCCGCCGCCCGGGAATATTGGCGCGTCGTCGGCCCAGATTTCGCGGATAGGTTCGCGACGTTCGCCCGACGGATGGAAGTCTTTTTCCCGGCCCAGCGCCTGGAAATCACCCTGTCCCTGGTGGACCGGCCGGCCGGAGCCGATCCGCAACTCGCCGCCGAACGTCGGGAACTGTTCGGCAACGGCCCGGGCGGCGGCGGCCTGTGCGGCGAACTCATCGACCGCCTGGACGGCCTGCTCGCCCGACTGCTGCCCGCCGTGAGGGCGGAGGAAGAATGCCTCCGGCGGCCGGGGGGGATCATCCCCCCCGGACCCCCTGAAAGGTAAATTCTCCAAGGTCCAATAACGTTGCGGCGGGGAACCCCATTTTGCGGCCCCTTTCGGGGTGGTCCAGGAGGGGAGTGACTCCCCTCCTGGCCGCCGGAGGCATTCCTCCTCCCCGCCACATCCTACGGATTGGCCATGGCCAGGCGGCCGGTGGGCGCGGAGGGGCCCGGGTGCGGCTGGGGTTGCGGCTGACGCGCGGCCAGTTCCCGGGTCTGGGCGGCATGGCGGTCGATGTTGGCCAGGTAGTAGGCCGTAACGACCAGTTCCCGGCCGGCGCGAACCAGCGTGACGAGCCCGCCGTCCCGGGCCCAGACCGCGCCGCTGCCGGGCAAGGGCGTGGGCGGACCGCAACGCTCGTCGAGGTAGCGGGTCACGGCCGTGGCATAGCTGTCGATCCGGGCGGAAAAACGCAAGCTGAGGCGCAACAGGCCGCCCCCAACCTCGGAAAAGACGACCGTGCCGTGGATGGGTTCGGTGGCCGGCCCGGAAGCCGTACGCTCCTGGCCGAAGACGTAGGTGACGAGCTGATGCGGCAGGTGCGTGGTCACGGCGCAACACGCGCGGCCGCGCTCCCGGACAAAAGCGGCCACCGCTCCCTCGGGCGCGTTCTGGCCGGACAGGGCGGCGGTGAAATCGCAGGCCTCGCCCTGGACCTTGCCCAGCCGGAACCGTTTGCGGGTGCACTTGGCGGCCAGGGTTTGGGGCGTGTCGGAAGCGGCGATGTCGTAAAAGGAGAAGCCGGTCGGCGGCTTGGCCTCGGCGGCAAAACGCACGGCATGGGCCACGGGTGCGCGCATGCGCCAGCCCGGAGCCGGTGGCGCGGACTGGCGTTCGACCCAGGCCGCCGGCAAGGCACGCGGCCGGGCCGGACGCTTGGCCAGCTCGTCGAGCAGAAAGGCGCCGGCCGTCAGGGTAAAGGCCAGCACCGTAAAAAGGGTCGCCAGGGCGTATTTGAGAAGTCCCCATCGATCCAGGGCCGCGAAAAATCCCGCGCGCGCCATGCCTGCCTCCCGAGCTTTCGCATCGTTGTCGTCGCTCCTATCGACAACATATGGGCCTGGCATTAGGGGGCATGACCCGTTGCCCCATGGCCGCGTTCCTTGTTAGACTGGAGCCAATCCTTTCGATGGAGCCCCCCATGAGCACTTGGTTCGACGCTTGCTTGTGCCAAATCGAGGAACTGCTCAACCATGTGGACGAGCCTGAGGCGGTCCAGAACATCCTGGCCGTGCTCCAGGCCCCACCCATGGACCTGGAAAGCATCCGCCACATGCGGCTGTACAGCGAAACCCTGCCCAAGGCCGAGGAATTCCCCTTCACGCCGACGCAGCGCCATTTGCACTTTTTGTGGGATGCGTTCGACAAGCTGCCGCTCAGCCTGTCCGTAACCTTCGCCTTTCCCTTCCGGCGCGCCCTGGCCAAACGGCTTTTCGCGGCCTGCGGCACGATGTTCGCGGCCGAAGAAAACCTGCGCTTCAATTTCGGCCAGCTTATTCGGGTGGGAGACGGTTTTTTCTGCAACCGCAACGTGTTCCTGGACAGCAAGGGCGGTATCACCATCGGCAACGGCGTGGCCCTGGCCGAGGACGTGCGGATTTTCACCCACAGCCACGGCGAAGCCTCGCATATCGAGCGGACCTACCAGGGCGTAGTCATCGAGGACTATGCCAAGGTCTATTCCGGGGTGGTCATCCTGCCCGGGGTGACCATCGGCAGTCAGGCCATCGTGGCGGCCGGCTCCCTGGTCACCCGCGACGTGCCGGCGGGCATGGTGGTCATGGGCCGGCCGGCCAAGGTCATACGCGAACGCCAGACCCAGGGCCACGAAGGCGCCGAGCTGGACCATATCTGGTTATTCTAGGGGGAGGGGGGAGAGAAGATGCCCCCGGCGGCCGGGGGGATCATCCCCCCGGACCCCTGAAAGGGGGACTGGCTGCGTTCGCATGCCCGTATGCCGCGCAATAAATCGTTGCGGCCCCATTCGGGGTGGTCCAGGAGGGGAGTGACTCCCCTCCTGGCAGCCGGAGGCGTCTCCCCCCACTCCCCTTTTCCCTAATTTCTGCCCCGATCGGCGAAATAGCGCCCCACCAGGCAGGCGGCGGCAGCAGCGGCCGTGCATTCGGCCAGTTCCGGCAGGCTCGTGCGATCGTTGAAGGCGCCCAGGTGCGGGCCGGTGACCAGTTCCACATCGGCCTCGCCACGTCGCAGGCTGCGGGCCGTTTCGGGCGCCATGCCCCGGGCAACGCAAAAATCCACAAAAGCCGCGTCGGTCATGGCCTCCTGGTCGGCCACGCGCACGAGCTCGGTCATATAGCGGTCCACGCCCATTTCCTCGATCATGCGCCGGGCCAGGGAACGGGCGCAAAAAGGCGGTTCGGCCGGGGCCCGGCCCACGAAGCCCGTGCGGTAGGCCGTGACCATGTCGGCCACGACGCCGGTCAGGTGGTCCTCGTCAAAGAGGTGGCGGGCGTCCACCGGGGAACCGTCCGGCCGGCGCCCGCGCAGGGACGGCTCGCGCATGCGATAGGAGCTGCCCGCGACCAGAAACAGGCTCACGAAGTGGTCGCCCATGCACCGGAAGAGCCTGGACGGGCGGCCGGTCAGGCTGACCAGGTGTTCGAAATCGCGCAGTCCGGACAGACCGAAATTGGGATGCAGGGACGAGGCCAGCCAGCGGTCCAGCCGCCCGGGCAGCCGCCAGTCATAGACCCCGCCGTCCTCGCGACGACCCTGCTGCACCCGGTTGTGGAACAGCGGAATGGCTGCCTCGTGCAGGATGCCCCGCCCGGCCAACCAGCCCAGAAGCAAGGCGGCCCGGGTCATGGTCGCGGCAAAAGCGGCGGCGTCCGGCCCGCCGGCGGCCGGCGGATCGTTGGGATAGGCGAAATACGCGCGCCGCGCCAGGTAAGCCAGGGCCAGCCCCGAGGCGTCCGGGACCTGGCCGGGCAGGTCCGGGGCGTCGGTCACGGCCTCAAGTGGCGCCTCGTCCGCGCCCAGGGGGCGGGGCACATGGCAGGGGACCGGAAAATCGAGCCCCGCGCAGTAACGCATCCAGACCGCCTCGCGCACGAGACCGGCCGGGTCCTCGCCCCGGCGCAGGCGCTTGACCACGAGCAGGATGTCCGGGTCGCGGGTGGGCGCGATATGGCTGCGCCCGGCCGTACGCAGACGGGCGTCCGGGGCGACGTCGGCCTGGCCCAGCAGGGCGGCGAAGGCGACGGAACGCGGCCGGCCGGGATCGGGAAAACGCAGCGTCGGACCGGTGATACCAAGGGGCAGGCTGCCGGCGGCCTCGGCCGCGGCGAGCCGAGGCTTGCCCGGGGTGTTGAGGGCGCGTTCGAGGGCACTTCGGGAAGCTCGGGCCAAATGGCCCGGACCGTTGGCCAAAAGCCGGGTCAGGATGGAAGCCGCGTCGCGGTAGAGGATGCGGGCCTGGATTTGCCGGGCGTGGTCGTTGCGCGCAAGCAGGGTTTCCAGGGCGGTCACGGTCTGCGGGGTGAGGGTCGCGGGATCGCGTTCGGCCAAGCCGGCCAGACGCTGCACCGCCAGATAGGCGGCGGTGAAATCGCCGTCGAGACCAATGCCCTCCCCGTCCGGCATGCTCAATCCGGGCGCTTTTCGGGCAGCAGTTGGAGAAGCCGACCCAGGTCGATCTCGTCGAGGGGCTTGGCCACGAAGGCAAGCGGTCCGGTCTCGGCGGCCCGGCGTCGGGTCTGGTCGTCGATGTAGGCGGTAACGAAGATGACCGGCACGTCATCGGCCTGGTGCAGGAGTTTGGCGGTTTCGATGCCGTCGAGGCGGCCGTCGAGGCGGATGTCCATGAGGATGAGATCAGGGCGCCGTTTGCGGAAGGCCTCCAGGGCGGCCTCGCCCGAGGAGACCGAGGCGGACACCTCGTGCCCCAGGCGTTTGAGCATGGCGCCGGTAGCCATGGCGGTAATGGCTTCGTCCTCGACAATCATAATCCGTGCCGGCGTCATGGCCGTCACTCCCTGTTGCTAGTCCCCCGAGCCCAAGACCTTCCCTATGTCTTGCATGCTCCAGGAGGAGGGCGTTGTCAATCCTAAAGGCTCGCATATAAAATTTGACGTTTGTCGTACTATTACGAATCGTTATACGCTCAACGTTCATCCGTTAATCATTGGTTCATGATAAGACGAGGACAACCAGTCGTGTAAGAACAAACCGGAGAGTTGCTCAGTCTTGCAAATATCATCTGCATATAAATTCAATAGGTTCCGGTACACATCCCGATCAAGCTGCGCAACATGTAGAGAATTTACAGGAACAATATACTTTGCATCTGTAGGCAAGGGGCACCTGGGCACACCGAGAAAATCCATAACTTCATTTAATATCTCACCTTTATAAAGCCACAAATCATCTGTCCGCAAAAAAAAGACTTGGTCCCGCGCAAACAACCTGAGGATTCTTTCTATTTGCTGCGAATAAAATCCTCGTGCAATATAAGAAAATAATCTATTCTCTATTTTTCTCAAATCGACGATACGATCCATTCCTCTTGAAGAAATTGCTTCTTCAAATGACAACATTTCATGCTTATTACAAAACGACATCCTCCAATGAGAATGTGCGCGCATAGCCGGATGTCGTAAGCAAACGATTATTCTAGCAGCAGGATTATATTTTTTGAGCCTCTCCATGGACAGAGGCCAATACATATAAATTGGCGTACTCTCACCTCGACAGACTTCACAATCATGAGGACTGTCAAAGAAAGACTCAAGAATGGTATAATCTGGCTTTTCCCAATCCAATTTTTCATTATCAAAAAAATGAACTTCTTTAACTTTAGCCATATCAATCTGATGATGCTGGCGAAGATACGTATCAAGAGCCGTTGTACCTCCTTTTTGTGTGCCCACAATAAAAAAATCAACCAATGGCTTCATCGGCGCATCCTGTTTCACAGTGCATTCTTCAAACTACCAACCCTTTCACAAAAAAAACACCACCCGCGAAGGTAGCGGGCTACCCTCCCTCACAGGGGGCAAGGAATCCTTCCTCTCACAATGGATGGGAATCGCCACGGGAGCGTGATCGCTCGCGACAAGACACCCAAGCCAGCTCGCGTCAAAAATCGCCGCCCAGGTGCATGCGTGGACTCCGGGAGTCCCTCTTCACAGACCCCGCGCCCCTCAACAAATCTCCCCATAGGTCAGCCGCTCGGCGTACTCGGCCTGCTTGCCCTTGTTCCACAAGGACACGGGCCGGTAGTAACCCACGATACGCGTGAACACCTCGGAGGGCGCGCCGCACTCCGGACATTCGAAATGCTCGCCCTTGATGTAGCCGTGGGTCTTGCAGATCGAAAACGTCGGCGTGATGGACAGATACGGAATCTTCGTCATGGTGAAGGCCTTGACGATGAAATGCTTAAGCGCCTCGGTGTCGGCCACGGCCTCGCCAAGGTAGGTGTGGAACACCGTGCCGCCCGTATAAAGCGGTTGGAGCTTGTTCTGGTGCTCCAGGGCGTAGAACACGTCGCGCGAGAGCCCCACCGGCAAGGTCGTCGAATTGGTGTAGTACGGCGTGCCGTTGCCCGAGGCCTTGATGTCCGTGTAGAGCGCCTTGTCGATCTTGGCCAGCCGGTAGCTCGTGCCCTCGGCCGGGGTGGCCTCCAGGTTATAGAGCGTGCCCGTCTCCTCCTGGAAGCGAACGGTCAGGTCGCGCAGGTGGTTGAGCGCCCGGGTCATGAGGCGCAGACCGGCATCGGTCTCGATGCCCTTACCGAGCAGGTTCAGGCAGGCCTCGTGGCCACCGACCAGGCCGATGGTCGAGAAATGCCCCTTGAAGCCGTTTTTGAGGTAGCGCTTGGTCCAGGGGAACAGCCCCCGTTCCAGGTTGTCGCTGATCATCTTGCGCTTGAATTCGAGGGCCGTCTTGGCCAGCTCGGCGTATTCGGTGAGCAGGTCGAGGAAATCCTCCTCGCCCTGGGCCAGAAAGGCCAGCTTGGGCAGGTTCAGCGTCACCACGCCGACCGAGCCGGTCAGATCGCCGGCGCCAAACAGCCCGCCCACCTTGTTGCGCAACTGGCGCAAATCCATCTGCAACCGGCAGCACATGGAGCGCACGTCCTCGGGCGACAGGTCGGAATTGATGAAATTCTGGAAATACGGCGCCCCGTACTTGGCCGTGAGTTCGAGCAGCAGGGTGCCGATCTCGGAATCCCAGGGGAAATCGGCCGTGACGTTGTAGGTGGGGATGGGAAAGGAAAAAATGCGGCCCTGGTAATCGCCTTCGCCCATGACCTCCAGGAAGGCCTTGTTGATCATCTCCATTTCCGGGCCGAATTCGCCGTATGTCGCGTCGAGGAGCTTGCCGCCGTGGATCACGGCCTCGCCGGCCAAATGCTTGGGCGGGGCCAGATCGAAGGTCAGGTTGGTGAACGGACTCTGGCCGCCCCAGCGCGAGGTCGTGTTCAGGTTGAACACGAACTTCTGCATGGCCTGCAAGACCTCGCGGTAGGACAGGTTGTCGTAGCGCACGAACGGGGCAAGATAGGTGTCGACGTTGTTGAAGGCCTGGGCTCCGGCCCACTCGTTTTGGAGCGTGCCGAGAAAATTGACCATCTGCCCCATGGCCGCGTCGAAATGCCGGGCCGGACCGGCGCAGGACCGGCCGGGCAGGTTGAAGCCCTCAAGGAGCAAGTCGCGCAGGCTCCAGCCGGCGCAGTAGCCGGCCAGGCCGAAGGACAGATCGTGGATGTGGAAATAGCCGTGGTCGTGGGCCTCGCGCACCTCTTCCGGATATTTCCCCAGGGCGTAGCGGGCCTGCACCGTGCCGGACAGGTGCAGCATGAGCCCCTGGAAGGAATGGTTCATGTTGGCGTTTTCGGCCACCCGCCAGTCGGTCTTGGCGATGTAGGTGTCGATGACGTCGGCGATGTCGAGGTAGGCGGCTTTTTGTTCGCGCAGTTCGCGCCGCTTTTCGCGGTAGACGATGTAGCGCCGGGCCACGTTGTAGAGCCGTGACTCCATGAGCACGAGCTCGACCGCGTCCTGGACGTGCTCCTGCTCCGGGACATCGGCCTCAAGCTTGGCTTCGACCTTGTGGGCCAGGCGCGTGGCCAGAAGCGGGTCCTGGATACCGCTGGCCTTGAGGGCCTTCAGGATCGCATGGGCGATGCGCTGGGTGGACCATGTTTCCAGACATCCGTCGCGTTTGCGGATCTGCGTGGGCATGCCGTCGTTCCTCCCCCTTGCTCCTGATCGGTCTGAAAGGTTGGATGGTATGCGCGCACCCCGACGGCAGGCCCTCCCTGATCAGCCCGACATCGGACGCGTCCAGTTCCGGCACGAGGGTGGTCCGAAAGGCGATGCGCCCCGGATGCCGCCCGGCCAAGTCAAAGACCGCGGCCAGGCATTCCCCGGCCACAGCCGCGTCCACGGCCCCGCCCGTGGCGCGCCGGTACTTGGCCAGGGGCGCCTTGACGTCCACGGAAAACGAGGCCTCGGGATAGCGCTCGAAAACGGCGGCCATGACGTCCGGGCGCAGGCCGTTGGTGTCGATTTTGACCGGCAGGCCAAGGTCGGCCAGTTCGGCCGCGAACTCGGCCAGCCCCGGCACCAAGGTCGGCTCGCCACCGGACAGGACCAGCCCGTCGAGCCAGCGGCCGTGGCTTGCCACGAACCGGCGCACGGACGCGGCGGGAAGCGGTGGCATCGCCTCGGGACGCCACGCCAGATCGGCGTTGTGGCAATGCGGACAGCGCAAGTTACAGCCGCCGAAAAACAGCACGGCCGTCAGCCGGCCCGGCCAATCGCAAAAGGACATGGGCTCGATGCCGCGCACGAACTCCCAGGCGGAAGAGGACTGCATGTGGTAAGGATACCAACCAGATAGAAGTTGCGTCTTCCCCGACCGCTCCCTGACGGAGCCGGGCGGGAACACCCCAGAACACCCCCAAAGCCTGTCTTCTCATACGCCCGGCCCGGCCATTTGCAAGGGGGGGACTTTCCACAGTCCTTGGACCGCCGCCCCCAACTCCGTGTGGTGCCGAACAATCCGTGGGGCCAAGTTTTTTCAGGCCGCCACGGCCCCGGAAGCGGACTCGGCCCGGCCCCCCCTCGTCGAGCCGGACCGGCATGATGACAAAGGGCATGCCCAGCCGGTAGAGCTGGCGCTGGAGGGTGAACACCACGTAGTTGTGCAGCAACCGGGTGAAAAAGGTCTCCTTTTCGAACACGATCTGGCCGCCGAAAAAGACCGCCCGGGGAAAACGTTCCCGGATGGACGGCGCCAGCGCCAGGATCTCCTCGACCACGTCGGTGCCCACGGCCCAATGGGCCTCGGCGTGGTAGCCATGGTCCCGCATGATTTCCACATAGGTGCCCAGATCGTGGGCCATGTCGGCCTTGAGCTTGGCCAGTTCCGCCGCGCCTCGCAATACCGCCGCGTCCACCACGCCGATCTGCACGAACACGTAGTTTTTCATGTCCTTGCCGAAAAGCCGCAGCACGGAAAGCAGGGTATGGACGCCCAGCCCGTTGAAGCCGCTGACGAACATGACCGCCGTGGGAGCCTGGAAATCCGGTTGCGGCGTCGGGGCGGGATTTTTGGGAATGGGCGGAGTGTAGGGGTTTTGGGGATCGATGACCGCCCGCAGCACATCGAGCTTTTTGATGCGCGCGCCCACCTGCCGGTAGTGCCGGTGGATGGACATGGCCGCGGCCGCCAGCAAGCCAGTGACGAGCAGGGTCACCCAGCCGCCCTCGAAAAACTTCACCCAGGTCACCATGATGAGGATGAAGGCCGTGAGCACCAGACCCAGGCCGTTCAGGCACAGCCCCTTGCGCCAATGGGGCGCGTGCCCCCGCACCTTCCACCAGTGGCGCACCATGCCGAGTTGGGACAGCACGAAGGTGATGAAGACATTGATGCTGTAGAGCACGATGAGCAGGTCCACCGAGCCGTTGGACACGATCATGAGGACCAGGGCGCCAAGGCCCATGAGCAGGATGCCGTTCTGGGTGACGAGGCGGTCCGAGAGCATGGCGAAGCGGGTCGGCAGCCAGCGGTCAATGGCCATGTTGGCCAGCACCCGGGGCCCGTCGACGAACCCCGCCTGGGCGGCCACAAACAGCAGCAGCGCCTCGGACACCAAGGTCACCAGCACGAAGCCGCCGCCGAACGTCGGCCCCCAGCCGGTGGTCACGGCGTCGAAGAGCACGGCGTTGAGCGTCTTGCCCGGCACGGACCCGACCTGAAAGAGCAGGTAGCAGACGATGAGTCCGACCACGGTGACGGACAGGGACAGGGCCATGTAGAGCATGGTGCGCTTGCCGGTTTTTTCCCGGGGTTCGCGCAGGATGGGCAGGCCGTTGGACACGGCCTCGATGCCGGTATAGGTGCCGGCGCCCATGCTGTAGGCGTGCAGCACGAGGAGCAGCATGCCGACCATGCCGAGTTCGGAATGGGCCGCGCTCACATCCTGGCTCAGCCGGCTGGCCAGGGCGGGCAGGGCCGTGGCATGGGCGCACACGCCGTAGCCGATGACCACGGCGTGGGTGACGACAAAGGTCATGAACACCGGCACGAGAGCCATGACCGATTCCTTGACCCCGCGCAGGTTGAGCATGATCAGAAGCACCACCCCGGCGATGGCCACGCAAAGACGCCAGGGCTGCCAGGATGCGGGCAGGAAACTGAAGACCGCGTCCGCGCCGCTGGCCACGGACAGGGTGATGGTGAGCACGTAGTCGATAAGCAGGGCACAGCCCGAGACCATGCCCACCTTGGGCGAAAGCAGCGAGCTGGCCACGATGTAGCCGCCGCCCCCGGAGGGGAACAGTTCGATGATCTGGGAATAGGCGGCACTGATGACGAAAATGGTCAGGGCCGTGCCCAGGGCCACGAACACGGCCAGGAAGGTGTGCTTGCCCAGGGCCAGGTAGGCCTCGGCCGGACCGTAGCAGGACGAGGACAACCCGTCCGCGCCCAGGCCCACCCAGGCGAAAAAGGCAATGAGCGACAGTTTGTGAAAGAGCGACTGGTCGGCGAGACTGATGGAATCACCGATGACGGCCCGGCGCAACCGGCGCCAAGGCGAAAGACGAGAAGGCTCGGACATGGACGGCTCCCCTCACGGACCGCGCCCGGGTCGGACCACAGGCGCGCCGGTACTGCGACGCGAAAACGACCTCAGACGGCGGGACAAGACCGGCCGCAAGGCCAGACACGACGGCAAGGAAGCGGACGAACGGACGGAACTGGACAGAAACCCGACACGAAAACGCGTGCGGACATGGCACGACCTCCGGACAACCGGTTTTTTGGGAAACCAGCGGTGTTCCGGAGGTTTCCCCTTCGACGTCTGCGAGGTTAGCTGACGGGCTCGGGCCGAAGAGGTTGCCCTACGCGCTGTGGCGATGCGCCCCGGGGAGTGGGTCCCCCGCTCCCGCCCCAGGCGGGATTCGACGTTCTCGCCCCACTATTCCTGCGCCGCGCTCTTGTCAACGGAGCGCAAAATCCGGTCGCCGGCGACGAAGGCGCGCCGCACGGCGGTCACTTCGGGCAGCAGGCCGTGGGCGGCCAGAAACGCCTCCGGCGGCCCCGGGAAGGTGAGCCTCTTCTGGGTGAAAATGGCCTCGAAGCGGTCGGCGACGGGTTCGGGGCGACCCTCCCCAGCCAGGATGGATGCAACGAGCGGTTTCAACATTCCCTCGCGCGTGGAGGAACGGGCACGGCCTCGCCGACATTGCCCCCCGGCCGGGCCTCGGCTACTCTCGGGCCATGGAACGTCCCGGCTTCACCTTTCTGGCCTGTCCGGACCCGGAAATCATCCGGGAACGGGTGGATCGCCTGCTTGCCGACACCAAGACGGCCTTTGCCAAGGAGGTCTTCTGGGGTGACGAGGAAATCGGAGCGTCGTACTGGAACGCCCTGACCGTGCCGAGCCTGCTCGGCGGACGCCGGGCCGTGGTGCTGCGCCGGGCCGAGGCTTGTCCGCCCGAATTCTGGTCCGCCCTGTCCCCGGCCCTGCGCGGGTTCAACGACGCGGTCTGGCCGTTTTTCTGTCTGGAGGGCCCCTTTGACCGCAAGGGTCCCAAGCTGCCCAAAGGCCTGGCCGACCAGCCGTTTTACAAGGTGGCGGTCAAGCGCAAGTGGGTTTTCACCTCGCCCGGCCTGACCCGCCGGGACATGGGGCCGCGCCTGGCCGACTGGGCCGCCGGTCGGGGCCTGGCCCTGGGCCCGGGCGTGGCCGAAGGGCTCGCCGCCGCCCTGCCCCCGGACCTGGCCCGGGCCGACAACGAACTGGCCAAGCTCGAACTGGCCCTGGGCGACCGCACCGAGATCGAACTGGCCGACCTCGCCCTGCTCACCTACCACGAGGGCATGGACGGCTTCGCCTTTCTGGACGCCCTGTCCAGCCGGCGCGATCCGGCGACGGTCTGGCGCGAGATTTTCGACAAGGAACTGGCCGGCGAAGAGATGGTTTTTCCGTTTCTGGGCTTGCTGCTCTACGAGGCCCGGACCATGTGGCGGCTGGCCGCGGGCGAGGGTTCGGACATCCGCCTGCCGCCTTACGTCCTCGAAAAAAAACAGGCCATGGCCCGTCGCTTGGGCGCGGCCGGCCTAGCCCGGATTTTCGAAGCCGCCTTTACGGCCGAGGCCGGGATCAAATCCGGAGCCAGGCGGCCGGATCAGGCCATGGAGCGGCTCACGGCGGAACTTTTCCGAATTTTAGGCGGTCCAACCGGGTCACGGGAGCGGATTCGGCCATGATTTTCCCTGAATTCGTCGGCTTCCCCCCTGGTTTGGCCGGCTGCGACCGCTGCTTTTCCCCAAAAAGCCTTGCCCAGGCCCACAACCATGCTTAATAAGAAAGAACGTCCCCACTACCTCGGCCACCGGCGACGCCTCAAGGACCGGCTCATGGAAGATCCCCGGGCACTGGCCGATTACGAGGTCCTGGAGTTGCTCTTGGGCTATGTCAACGTCCGCCGCGACAACAAGCCCCTGGCCAAGGAACTGTTGGCCCGCTTCGGCACCCTGCGAGGCACGTTGACCGCCCGGATGGGCGAATTGCGGGAGGTGGAGGGTTTCGGCCCCGGGCTTGAGGAGTTCCTCACCCTGTGGCGCGAGGCCTGGGCCCGGTTTCACGAGCAGCCCTTGCGGGACCGGGTGATCTTCAACAGTCCCGACATCGTGGCCGAGGCGGCCAAGGCCCGGATCGGGACCGCGGAGCACGAGGAATTCTGGATGGCCCTGCTCGACAACAAGAACCGGCTCATCGGCTGGGAACGGATCAGCAAGGGCACGGTGGACCAGGCGGCGGTCTATCCCCGGGAGGTGCTGGGTGTGGCGCTCGCCCGCAAGGCCAGCGGCATCATCCTCGTCCACAACCATCCCGGGTCCGACCCCAAGCCCTCCATCCAGGACATCGAATTCACCCGGCGCATCCGGCAGGCCGCCCGCGAGCTCGATGTCCGGGTGCTGGACCATCTGGTGGTCACGGACAACCGCTTTTTCAGTTTTCAGGCCGACGGCATGCTGTAACGGCAGGACCGCCGTTTCCCCATGCCGGACGCGACAACAAGGAGGAGGGACCCATGACGCCAAGCCTGCACGCAACCGTAAACGGTACGGTCCAAGGTGTGTATTTCCGAGCCTGGGTCTTCGATCAGGCCCAGAGCCTCGGGCTCACGGGCTGGGTGCGCAACCTCCAGGACGGCAAGGTGGAAATCCTGGCCCAGGGCGCGCCGGAAGGGCTCGATGCCCTCAAGGAACGCCTGTACCAGGGCTCGCCCCTGTCCCGGGTCCAGTCCGTCACGGCGGAGATCATCGAGTACGAAAAGCATTACCCGGAGTTTCAGATCCGGGGCTGATGCCACGCGCGGAGAAAACATACCGACCCGCCGGGGGCCGACGGCGCAACACCGCCCCCCCGGCCGCATCCAGACGCCGCCTGCCGGCGGCCAGGAAGGAGTGAGCAGCCATGGTCAACGAATCCGATCCGAAAGCGTCCCCCGGGGCCGTGGACGCTTCCGAGCCGAGAGCCGACGCCGACGCACCCGAGGCCCCGGAAAAGACGGCCGTACCCGAGGACAACGCGTCCCAGGCGGCCGACAGCCCCCCCGAGGCCAAGGAATCCGACCCCGAGGACAAGGCCCAACCCGACATTCCCTTGGAACTGCCGGTGTTGCCTGTGCGCGACATCGTGGTCTTCAATTATATGATCTTGCCGCTGTTCGTGGGCCGGGAGAAATCCGTCCAGGCCGTGGACGCGGCCTTAAACGGTTCCCGCTACATTCTCATCCTGACCCAGAAGGACGAGAAGGTGGACGAACCCGGCGTGGACGACCTCTACCGGGTCGGCACCGTGGGCATGATCATGCGCATGCTCAAAATGCCCGACGGCCGGCTCAAGGTCCTGGTCCAGGGCCTGACCCGGGCCCGGGTGGACGAGTACATCCAGACCGACCCGTTCCAGGTGGCCAAGATCACCATCCTCAGCGAGCGCGAGACCAAGGAGGTCACCCTCGAACAGGAAGCCATGATGCGGGCCGCCCGGGAGGAAAGCGAAAAGATCCTCTCGCTGCGCGGCATGGCCTCGGCCGACATCATGGCCGTGCTCAACAGCGTCAACGAGCCCGGCCGGCTGGCCGACCTGGTCGCCTCCAACCTGCGCATGCGGGTCGAGGAAGCCCAGCGGCTGCTCGAATGCGAGGACCCCATCGAGCGCTTGCGCCTGGTCAACGAGCAGCTCGTCAAGGAAGCCGAAGTGGCGGCCATGCAGGCCAAGATCCAGAACATGGCCAAGGAAGGCATGGACAAGGCCCAGAAGGACTTCTTCCTGCGCGAGCAGATGAAGGCCATTCGCCGGGAACTGGGCGAGGGCGGCGAGGAGACCGACGAGCTCGAGGAGCTCAAGGGCGCCCTGGACAAGGCCGGACTGCCCAAGGACGTCAAGAAGGAGACGGACAAGCAGTTCAAGCGGCTGGCGTCCATGCATCCCGACTCCTCCGAGGCGACCGTCATCCGGACCTACCTCGACTGGATCGTGGATCTGCCCTGGAAAAAGCAGTCCAAGGACCGCCTCGACATCAAGGAAGCCAAGACCATCCTGGACGAAGACCACTTCGATCTGGAAAAGGTCAAGGAGCGCATCCTCGAATACCTGTCCGTGCGCAAATTAAACCCGGGGATGAAGGGCCCGATCCTGTGCTTCGTCGGCCCTCCGGGCGTCGGCAAGACCTCCCTTGGCCGGTCCATCGCCCGGGCCCTCGGGCGCAAGTTCGTGCGCATGTCCCTTGGCGGCATGCGTGACGAGGCCGAGATCCGGGGGCATCGCCGCACCTACATCGGCGCCATGCCCGGCCGGGTCATCCAGAGCATCAAGCAGGCCGGCACGCGAAACCCGGTCATCATGCTCGACGAAATCGACAAGCTCGGCTCGGATTTCCGGGGCGATCCGTCGTCGGCGCTCCTTGAGGTCCTCGATCCGGAGCAGAACTTCTCCTTCTCCGATCACTACCTCAACGTGCCCTTCGACCTGTCCAAGGTGATGTTCATCTGCACGGCCAACATGCTCGACACCATCCCGCCGCCCCTGCTCGACCGCATGGAACTCATCCAGCTGCCGGGCTACACCGAGCAGGAAAAGGTGAAGATCGCGCGCCGGTTCATCCTGCCGCGCCAGATCAAGGAAAACGGGCTCGAACCGGGCGACATGCGCATCTCCGACCGGGTCCTGGCCCGGGTCATCCGGGATTACACCCGGGAGGCGGGCCTGCGGAACCTCGAACGCGAAGTGGGTTCGGTGTGCCGCAAGCTGGCCCGGCGCAAGGCCGAAGGCGAAACCCCGCCGTTTATGGTGACGGTGGCCTCCCTGGACAAGCTGCTCGGACCGGCCCGGTTCCTGGACGACGAGCGCGAGGCCGATCTGCCGCCGGGCGTGGCCGTGGGCCTGGCCTGGACCCCGGTGGGCGGGGTGATCCTGCACATCGAGGCGGCCACGGTGCCCGGCAAGGGCGGTTTGCAGCTTACGGGCAAGCTCGGCGACGTCATGAAGGAATCGGCCCAGGCGGCGCTCACCTATGCCAAGTCCCGGGCCAAGGAACTCGGCATCGATCCCGAGGTGTTCGACAAGCACGACATCCATATCCACGTGCCGGCCGGGGCCACGCCCAAGGACGGCCCGTCGGCCGGCGTGACCATGGTCACGGCGCTCATCTCGCTTTTGACCAACACCCCGGTGTGCAACGACCTGGCCATGACCGGCGAGATCTCGTTGCGAGGCCGGGTGCTGCCGGTCGGCGGCATCAAGGAAAAGATCCTGGCCGCCGTGGCCGCCGGCATGAAGCGGGTCATCATCCCGGCCCAGAACATGAAGGACCTGCGCGACATCCCCAAGGACCTGCGCGGCCGCATCAAGGTCACGCCCGTGGAGCGCATCGACGAGGTCTGGCCCCTGGCCTGCGACCGGGAGGAGAATAAGACCGAGTCCGCCGAGACGACCGCCACGTCCTGAGACCTCCCCCGCCACAACCGAAAGGCCGGGAAGGGGCAAACGCCCTTCCCGGCCTTTTTTTGCGTTCCGCCCAACCTTTCCTTTTCGACAAAAACTTTCCGCGAAATAATTTTTCAGGGGTCCGGACTGTGACCCCGGTCTCCCTCCTTACGTCTTTGTCATAAGGGGACGGTTGTCACGGCCCCGCCGGCACGGTTGACGAACACGGAAGACGACGACATGCGCGACGACACGACCCTGGTTCTTGGCGTCGGGGCGCCCCGGGCGGGCACCACCTGGCTGGCCACCTATCTGAGCCGCCATCCCCAGTTCTACATGTCGCCGCTCAAGGAACTGCACTATTTCGATGCCCGGTTCCTGCCCGAAACCTGCGCCTACTTCGATCACGTCTACATCCACAGTCTGCTGACCCTCGGCGAAACGGTCGACAACCGCGACCACATCCGCATGCGGGTGGACATGATCGAGGACCCGAGCCTGTATCTCAAATACTTCGAGCGCTATACGGGCGACGAGCGCTGCTTCGGCGAATTCTCCCCAGCCTACTGCCTGCTTGAGAGCGCCATGATCACGCGCATCACGGCCCTGCACCCCAAGGTCAAATTTCTTTTCATCCTCCGCAACCCCCTGGAGCGGTTCATCTCCAACGCTTTCTACATGCTCCATTCCCTGGACGTCGATTTGCACAGCCCGGACCAATACGTGCGCACCAGCCTGTATTCGAAGCATCTCAGGGTCCGGGCCGACTACCGGCGTACCATCACGAACTACGACCGGGCCGCGCCGGGGCAGGTGCTGTACCTGTTTTACGAACGGCTGTTTTGCGACGACACCATCCGCCGCGTCTGCGAATTCTGCGAAATCGACTTTCTGCCCGCCCGCTACGGCCTGCGGGTCAATGCCAGCAAGAGCCCGGTCGCCGCGCGGCTCACCGACGCGACCCGCGGTCACATCTACCACCAGCTTGCCGACCAGTACGCCTTTGTCCGCGACTACTTTGCCGGCGACATCCCGGGAAACTGGCTGGCGGACATGGCCCGCTACCCCAGACATCCGTCCCATCGGACCAGCCGCATCGGCGCCTGAACCTTGCCCCTACAGACGGCGCAAGGCTTCGGGGCGCAGGGGAATGGTCCCGGCCAGGGCGGCCTCGATGCGGGCCAGGCCGTCGGCCTTGTCGCGGGGCAGACGCAAGCGCAGGGGCAGGTGGTTGGAGGCGTGGTTGGCGAAAAAAAGCCCCCGATAGTCGGTATGGCTGAGCAGGGTATGGAGTTCGGCCAGCAGCCCGTCCGGTTCCAGGAGCGTGAACCGGCCCTGCCGGGCTCGCGTGTCCAGGGGCGTCCCCGCAATGCGCATGAGGGACAGCGCCGCGGCCTGGTCCGGGGCCAGGGCGGTCAGCGCTTCCCCGGTCAGGCGGGCATGGCGCTCGGAACCTTCGGGTCCGGCCAACCCGAGCAGCACCGTGACCGAGAGCTTGAACCCGGCCGCCTTGGCGCGACGGCCGCCGGCCACGATGCCGGCCGCGCTCTCGGCCTTGTGCATGGCGGTAAGCACGGTTTCGTCGCCGGATTCCAGGCCCACATAAAGCATGGCCAAGCCGTCACGGCGCAGGGTCAGGAGTTCGGCTTCGGACCGGCGGCCAAGGCTCGCCCCCGAGGCATACGACGCCACCCGGGTGACCCAGGGCAGGCGCTCCCGGATGGCGGCAAGCAGCCGGCGCAGCCGGGCCATGGGCATGGCCAGCACATCGCCGTCGCACAAAAACACCCGGCGTTGGCGGCGACAGTGGACGGCGGCCCAGTCGAGGTCGGCGAGCAAGGCGGCCTCGTCCTTCAAGCCATACGGCTTGTCGCGATAGGCGCCGCAAAAGGCGCACGCGTTGTGGGGGCAACCGAAAGCGGCCTGGAGCAGAATGCTATCCGCCTCGCTCGGCGGGCGAATCACGGTCCCGACGTAGTCCATGGCGCGAGGGTAAACAAAAACCCGCCCCGGGGCGAGTCCCCGGCAGCGGGTCAGGTGGGAAGGGGAAAAAGGGAGACAGGTCGGGAAGAACGCCCCCGGCGGCCAAAGGGCTTCCGCCCTTTGGAAACCCCGAGTGGAGAGCGGCCGGTGCTTTCCGCCTGAAACTCCCGTCAATGCGCAGAATTAATGATTGGTGCCCAGGGAACGCTCGAAGTCGATCAGCTCCTGGCCCCGCTCCACGGCCCGGGCCTCGGTGTTGCCACCCACGCCCAGGTGGGTGACGAGGCGGCCTTCGCCGTCACGGACATCCACGGCAAAAGCGGCGCAATAATCGCCGGTCGGGGTCAGTTCGATCCGATATCCCTTATAATCGCGTGTCAGAGTGGTCGTCATGGTGCTCACCTCCCGGCGCGGGTCCTTGCCCGACACTTGAAAATGATAATCACCATCATCAAAAGGTCAAGGAGCATTTTTTCGGCTCCGGGAGGGACAAGCCGTTCTCCCGGAGCCGAAAAAAGTCGTAGGCTTACTGGCCGGTACTGGTGTTGCCGGTGCCGCAGCCCGAACGCACGCTCCGGCAGTAGGACTCGCAGGCCCGGTCTCCCCGGCACTTGGCCACGCAGGCCTGGTACTGGCTTTCACACTGGGCCGGTGATTCATAGGTCGGTGCGCCAAGGCCCGAAAGCATTTGCGGCGTGACCGTTATGGCAGGCAGATTGGGCGGCAGCACGGCCTGGCCGTCCTGATGCTGCTCGACCGCGGCGCAGGTCAGAAAGCATTGGGGCACCATGGCGTTGCACACCACGCTGGGGTCGTGGTGGGAACCGGCCGGCATGACGATGCTGGCCACGGGCGCACCATCGGGTTTGACACAATAAAAATACCCCTGAGCGGCCACGGGCACGGCGCCGGCCACCAGCAGACTCACGAGCAGAATCGAAAACAGGATGCGTTGCATGCATTCCCTCCTTGGCAAATCACAGTGGAGCGGACGTTACTCCATGGGCCGGCGGTTGTCATCGGGGAATACGGGCCCTTTCGCGGCGTTTTGGCTTGTGCCGCAAGCGGTTGGGGGCTATTGGAATCAACGGCCCGGCGCACTGGCAGCGGGTGGGAAAAGTCGCGGAATCGGGCCGACCCCATTGACTTTCGCGTGGGGGGCGTGCTAGGCCTTCGCGACTTGTGAACTTGTGCACGAGCGCCGGCCGGACAGGTCGCGTGCCGGTTCCCTGAGGGAGGCGGCCCGGTGTTCGGAAAGCTGATCAAGGACAAGGCCCTGCGCGAAGCTATCGCCTCGGCCTCGGTGGTGGGTCTCAATCTGGTGACCGCCACTTTTGTGGGCCTTTTGATCGGCTATTGGCTGGACCGCTGGCTGGGCACGAAGCCATGGCTTCTGCTCGTTTTTTTGGTGCTTGGCATTGTGGCCGGATTTAAAAACGTCGTGTCGGAAGTCAGGAAGATCCAGAAGGCCGACACGGACGAACCGACGGATGGCAAGGATGACACGTAGCGTACTGGACAGGCTGGAAGGCTGGCTGCTGCGCCGGGGGTATGTCCACCCCGAGGTGCGCGAGCTGGTGCGCAACCAGATTCTGCTCACCGCCCTGGTCCTGGCCGTAAGCGCCCTGGCCTTTCCGTTCTGGGACGGCGCCTGGGCCCTGGCCGTGGGAACCTGTCTGGTCACTTTCAATTTTTGTTCCCTGGCCCGGTTCGGCCAGCGGATCACGGGATACGCCAATCGACGCGAGGCCGTGGCGGCCGTGCTGGTGAGGTTCTACCTGCGCCTGGCCGTGACCGGACTCGTGTTGTTCGTTTGCATCGCATGGCTCGGGGCCAAGCCGTTGCCGCTTTTGGCCGGCATTTCGACGGTGGTGGGGAACTTCGTCGTCTGGGGCGCCCTGCGCCAAGGCGGTTCCAAGGCGCACCAAACGTTTACGGGAAAGGAGGCATAGGACATGGCAGGTGGATTGCCGCATCCGGTTTTGCTGGTGGAAGAGTTCGCGAAGAACATTGGGCTTTATAAGCTCAACGAGACCTTCCACGCCACGGTCATCGATTCCAACGTCATTTACGCCTGGTTTGTCATGCTCCTGCTCATCGTCCTGGGCATGCTGGCCACCCGTAAGCTGTCCATGATCCCGAGCGGATTCCAGAATTTCTTCGAGGTCGTCATCGGCGGTCTGGAATCCTTCGTGGTCGAGAACATCGGCGAGAAGGGCCGCAAGGTGTATCCTTTCCTGGCCGCCCTGTTCCTTTTCATCATCACCGGCAACCTGATCGGTCTGGTTCCGGGCTTCGACTCTCCGACCAACAACGTGAACACCAACGCCGCCATGGCCATCACGGTGTTCCTGTACTACAACTTCTGGGGCATCCGCATGTGGGGTGCCGGCTACATCAAGCACTTCATGGGCCCGTTCTGGTGGCTGGTGCCACTGATGCTGCCCATCGAAATCATTTCGCACCTGGCCCGGCCGCTTTCGCTCACGCTCCGTCTGTTCGGCAACATCCGGGGTGAAGAAATCGTGCTGGTGCTGCTTTTCGCCCTGGCGCCGATCGTCGGCACCTTTCCCATGTACTTCCTGTTCTCGCTGGCCGACTGCATCCAGGCCTTCGTGTTCTTCATGCTGGCCATGATTTACCTCAAGGGCTCCCTGGATCACGCGCACTAGCATTTGGGGGAAATGGTCCTTTGGACCGTAACTTTAAACACCTGTTTTTCAGGAGGATCGACATGCGTAAGGCTTTCATGACCATCTTCGCGACCGCCGCCCTGCTGACCGTGGCCACCGCCGCCTTCGCCGCTGACACCGCCGGTGTCATGGGCGCCATCGGCACCATTTCTTGGGCCACCGCCATCGGCATGGGCCTGGCCGCCGCCGGTTGCGGTCTGGGTCAGGGCCTGGGCCTCAAGGCCGCTTGCGAAGGCACCGCCCGCAACCCCGAGGCCGGTGGTAAAATCACCGTTACCTTGATTCTGGGCCTGGCCTTCATCGAGTCTCTGGCCATTTACGCCCTGGTCGTCTGCCTGATCCTGCTCTTCGCCCATCCGTTCGCGAAGATGATCACCGGCTAAGACGGTTCGATAGGAAAGGAGGCCGGACACTCCGGCCTCCTTTTTTTTACCACGGCGTGTCCAAACTTTCACAACGGTGAGCGAGTCGGACACCCAAGGACGCCGCGTTGAAAAGCGAACACATCCCAAAGGCTACCATCAAGCGCCTGGCCATGTATGTCCAGGTGCTGGAGACCCTCAAGCGCGAGGGTACCCAGGTGGTCTCCTCGGAACTCCTGGCGCGCACCTGCAGCGTCAACCCCTCCCAGATCCGCAAGGACCTCGCCTATTTCGGCGAATTCGGCGTGCGCGGCGTCGGCTATCACGTCCAGGATCTCATCGTCTCCATCAAGCATTCCCTGGGGGTCGACCGGGTCTGGAAATGCGCCCTGGTCGGCGTGGGCAATCTCGGCAAGGCATTGTTGCGCCATCAGGACTTCAAGTTCCGGGGCTTCGACATCGTCGGCGCCTTCGACTGCGATCCGTTCAAGATCGGCGAGGAAGTCTCGGGCCTGGAAGTGGTCTGTACCCGGCGCCTCAAGGACGCCGTGGCCGAACTCGGCATCGAGATCGGACTCATCACCACCCCGGTCAACCGGGCCCAGCGCGCCGCCAACTTCCTCATCGAGGCCGGCGTCAAGGGCATCATCAACTACTCCCCGGCCATGCTCACGGTTCCCGCCGATGTCTACGTGGAATACGTGGACTTCTTCCATCATTTCTATTCCGTCGCCTTTTCCATCACCCTGGATCGTCAGGATCGCGCCAGCGCTGACGACGACACGGACGAGTAATCCTTTCGCACGCCTTTTGCGCCCCCGGGACCGCCTGACCCTGTGCGGGCGAGTTTTTTTGCGTGGCGGCGCCCGCCAAGGCCCCAAGGTCTGGACAGCTTCTGGAGAATCGGGCTTATAGAGGGCATGGACCCCTCGACGCCAGAAACCGCCTCCGGCCCTTCGGTGCCTGCGCCGCCGGGCACGCCGGTCTCGTGCCCGCTTGTGACCCGGCGCACGGTCCGCTGGCGACTGACCCAGCTGGTGACGGCTTGCGTGTTGCCGGTTTGGCTGTGCGCGGGCCTGCTTGTCCATTACGCCGTCAAAACAAAATGGGCCCTGGTCGAAAGCCATATGGCCGAATCGGCCCGGGCCCTGGCCCTGGCCGTGGACCAGGAACTGGCCATCATCCAGGCCGCCCTGGAAGGCCTGACCACCTCGCCGGCCCTGGAGCATGACGATTTCCCGGCCTTTCGTATCCAGGTCGCCAAGCTTTTGCGCTCCTTTCCCCAGTCCGACATCGTCATGGCCGATGCCACCGGCCAGCAGGTCTTCAACTCCTTTTTGCCTCCCAAGGCACCCCTGCCCAAGCGGGGCGTACCGGAAGCCGTGCGCCGGGTGTTCGAGACGGGCATGCCGTGCCAAAGTCGCCTGTTTCGCGGGGCGGTCACCGGCCGGACCTTGATCAGCCTGGACCTGCCGGTCTGGAAAGACGGCCAAGTCCGCTACGATCTGGCCATGACCATGCCGACCGCGCGGTTTGCCGACATCCTGGCCCAGCATACCCACGAGCCGCACTGGGTGACCACCATCCTCGACCCTGGCAATACTGTGGTCGCGCGCACGGCCGGTCCCGAATCCCTGGTCGGCCAGCCCGCGGACAAGGCCCTACCGGGACTTTTTCCCGGAGCCGGCGAGACCGTCGCCTACACCACGGTCAATCTCGCGCACGAGCCCGTTCTGGCCACCTTCGTTCGAGCCCAAAAGTCGGGATTCGGCGTGGTGGTAAGCGTTCCCCTGGCGCTTTTACGGGCCGAACAGCGCGCCTGGCTCTGGTGGACGGTCGGTGGCACGGCCCTGCTCTCCCTGCTCGGTCTCGGCGTGGCCCTGGCCATGGCCCGGGGGATCACCCGGTCCATTCAGGCCCTGATTCCCCAGGCCCGGGCCCTGGCCGAAGGAAAGCCCGTGGATCTGTCCTGCCACAACCTGGACGAGACCTTGCAGGTGGCCAAGGCCTTGGACAACGCCTCGTGGCTGTTGCGCACCCGCGCCACCGAACGTGAGGCGGCGGAACGCAAACGCCAGGAAACCGAGGAACGGCTCAAGGAACATGACCGCATCTTCCGCATCGTGGCCGACAACTCCGCCAACTGGGAGTATTGGGTGGACGCGCACGGGGTCTGCCAGTGGGTGTCGCCCTCCTGTCGGCGCATCTCCGGCTATCCCACCGAAGCGTTTTTAAGCGGCCGGGTAACCCTGGACGCCATCATCCTGCCAGAAGACCGCACGACCTGGGAAAAGCATCTTGCGACCCTCGGCCAAGCCACCACGCCCCATGGCGAACTGAACGTGCGCATTCTGCGCCCGGACGGCACCGTCGTACCCATCGGCCATGTCTGCGAAGCCATTGTCGCGGCCGATGGCAGCCCCTTGGGCCGACGTGGTTCCAACCGGGACATGACCGAGCAGTTGCGCATCGAAGGCGCGCTCAAGGCAGCCAAGGCCCAGGCCGATGCCGCCAACCAAGCAAAAAGCGAATTCCTGGCCAATATGAGCCACGAAATCCGCACGCCCCTGGCCGGTGTACTCGGCATGCTCCAGCTCCTTTACGCCTCGGACCTCGACGACGAACAACGCGACTTTGTCCAGATGGCTACCAGCGCCTCGAAACGCCTGACCCGTCTGCTCTCGGATATTCTCGACCTCAGTCGGATCGAATCCGGCAAGCTCAGCCTGCACGAGGCGGAGTTCTCACCCGGGGAGGTGCGCCAGGCCGTGCTCGATATTTTCGCGCCCATGGCCGGTAAAAAGGGCCTCGCCCTGACCTTCGATCTCGACGACCGCCTGCCGCCCTGCCTGATCGGCGACGATGCCCGCCTGCGCCAGATCCTGCTCAATCTGGTCGGCAACGCAGTCAAATACACCGATACCGGCAGTATCCGAGTCACGGCCGCTCCCGGGAAGACCGAACTCCCCGGCGGGAAGCTGGGGGTATGCTTTACCGTGGCCGACACCGGGCGGGGCATTGCCGCGGACATGCGCGACGCCATTTTCGACCGCTTTGTGCAGGTCGGCGAGACCACCGCCAAAGCGCCCGGCGGGGTGGGGCTCGGGCTGGCCATCGTCAAGCGCCTGACCGGCCTCATGGGCGGCACCATCGCCCTGGACAGTGCGCTCGGAAGCGGCACGACCATGCGGGTAACCTTGCCCTTTGCCGTGGCCGGCTCCCGACCGGATACGGAAGGGGGAGCCCGGGCCCTGGAACGGCCGGACCGTGCCCTGTCCATCCTCGTGGCCGAGGACGACGACATGAACCAATTCGCTATCGAGCGGCTTTTGACCAAGGTCGGACATCGGCCACACCTGTGCGCCAACGGGGAGCTGGCCCTGGCCGCCCTGGCCGAGAACCCCTTTGACCTCGTGCTCATGGACGTGCAGATGCCGGTCATGGACGGCCTAACCGCCACCCGGCGCATCCGCTCCGACACCTCGGGCCGCTTCGATCCGGCCATTCCCGTGGTGGCCATGACCGCCTATGCCATGAGCGGTGACCGGGAAAAGTTCCTGGCCGCCGGTATGGACGACTACGTGGCCAAGCCCATGGACGCGACGACCTTGCTTGCGGTCATCGAACAGGTCATGGCCGTCCGCACCGCCGCCCGGCACGACACCACGCCCTCCTGACGCTTCCCGGGTCCACGTCGGGGGGACTGCCGTTTCCTTAACTCCGCGTGACAGTAAATACCGCAACGCCAGCCACTAACATACTTAAATAATACACTCTTTATGGGCAGTGTCCCGTTGCGTCCCCACCGGGCCAGGCTATAGTGACGGAAACTGCGTCCAAGGATGTCGCTATGCCCTGCCCTGCCGCTTGGCCCCGCCCGCGGGTCCTGATTTTTTGCGTTGTGCCCTTGCTGTTGTTGCTGGCCGGCCCGGCCCAGGCCAAGACCGTCACGGACATGGACGGCCGATCCGTCACCGTGCCCGACGCTCCCAAACGGGTCTACACCCTGTCCCCGCCGGACACCTTGCTCGTCTATGCCGTGGCCCCGTGCCTGCTGGCCGGCTGGAACTATCCCCTGCCGGGCACGGCCGCGCCCTACCTTGATCCGTGCGTACGCGGCCTGCCGGTGCTGGGCGGTTTTTTCGGCCAGGCCATGACCCCCAACAAGGAATCCCTGGTCAAGGCCGCCCCGGATCTGGTGGTCAGCGGCACCATGGCCAAACCGCACCGGGAATTCGAAAGCTTTTTTGCCGACCTGCACATTCCGGTCGTGCACATCGACAGCGAATCCCCCGAGGAATATCCCAAGGATTTCCGGTTCCTGGGCGAAGTCCTGGGGCAGAAGGCCCGCGGCGAGGCCCTGGCCGCCTATGCCGAGGCCACCCTGGCCGACCTGCGCAAGGGCTTGGCCACCATCCCCGAAAACAAGCGCCTGACCGTCTACTACGCCGAGGGCGGCGACGGACTTTACACCGACGGTCGCGGCTCCTTCCACACCCTGGTCCTGGACCTGGCCGGCGGCATCAACGTCCACCCCACACCCCAGAGCCGGCGCTACGGCATGGACAAGGTCACCCTGGAGACGGTCATCGGCTACGCGCCCCAGGTCATCCTGGTCCAGGACGCGGCCTGCCGGGACATGATCCTGGCCTCCCCGGTTTGGAAGACCATTCCGGCCGTGCAGCAGGGCCGGGTCTATCTGATCCCGGACAAGCCGCTCAACTGGTTCGACCGGCCGCCGTCGTTCATGCGGCTGCTCGGGCTCAAATGGCTGGCCAACGTGCTCTATCCCGAGACGTTCCCCGCTGACATGGTCCAGGAAACGCGAAAATTCATGAAGCTCTTCCTGGGCAAGGATCTGACCGACGCCGAGGCCCGGGCGCTGCTGGATCAAAAGGCCGTACCCAAGCCGTGACCGCCCCCTGCCAGGTGCTTTCCGGGACCGCCACCAAGGGACTGTCCATTCCCTGGCTGCTGGCGGCCTTGCTGCTGGTGGGGGCGGTCTGGTCCCTGACCGTGGGCAATTATCCCATTGGCCTGGGTGATCAATGGCGCGCCCTGACCGGGACCTTCACGGGCGAGGACGGAGAGGCCCGGATGCGGCTGGTCGGCGTGGTGCTCTACGACATCCGCCTGCCCCGGCTCGTGGCCGCAGTGCTGCTCGGAGCGGCCCTTTCCATGAGCGGTGCCGCCTACCAGGCCATGTTCGTCAATCCGCTGGTCTCGCCGGCCCTGCTCGGGGTCCTGGCCGGAGCCGGTTTCGGCGCGGCCTGCGGCATGCTCGTCGGCGCGCCCTGGCTGGCCGTCCAGGCTTGTTCCTTTGCCGGCGGGCTGCTGGCCGTAGGGCTGGCCCTGTTTCTGGCCGCCATCTGCCGGGGCGACCGCCAGCTCGTGCTCATTTTGAGCGGTGTCATCAGCACGGCCCTTTTCACGGCCCTGCTTGCGGCGGCCAAGTACGTGGCCGATCCCAAGGACCAGCTGCCGGCCATCACCTACTGGCTCATGGGCGGCCTGTCCCGGGCCGACGGGCCCACCATGGTCCGGGCCGCGCCCGTGATGCTCGTCTGCATGGCCGGACTGTTCGCCTTTTCCCGCCAGCTCGATCTTTTGAGCCTCGGCGACGAGGAGGCCCAAAGCCTCGGCCTGTCCGTGGCCCCGGTGCGGCTGATCCTCATCGGCCTGACCACGGTGCTGTGCGCCGCCACCGTATCCATTGCCGGGCTGATCGGCTGGGTGGGGCTCATCATCCCCCATGCCGGCCGCATGCTGGTCGGGCCGGACAACCGCCGGCTCCTGCCCACGGTGGCCCTGCTCGGCGGGCTGTTCCTGCTTTTGGTGGACGATGTGGCCCGGCTGACCTTTTCGGTGGAAATTCCCCTGGGCATCCTGACCGCCCTGATCGGCATCCCGTTTTTTCCGATTGTGCTGCGCCATGCCCGGCGCGCCTGGAGCTAGGCCATGGACGTGTTCACGGCCGAGAATCTGAGCTTTGCCTATGACCGTAAGCCGGTCCTGTCCCGGGTGTCGTTTGCGGTGCGCCCGGGGGAGCTCGTCTGCCTGCTCGGCCCCAACGGCTGCGGCAAGACCACCTTGCTCAAGCTCATGCGCGGCCTGCTCGCCCCGAGCTCCGGCCGATTGCTCTTGGCGGGCCGGGAAGCCGGCTCGTATTCGCGCCGGGAACTGGCCCGGCGCATGGCCAGCGTGCCCCAATCCGGCCAGCCGGCCTTTGCCTACACGGTCCTGGCCATGGTGCTCATGGGCCGGGCGGCCCGGGGGGGCTTTTTCGGCCGGCCGACCCGCCGAGACCGCGACATCGCCCGCGAGGCCCTGGCCCGGTTCGACATCGCCGACCTGGCCGATGTCCCGTACACACGCCTGAGCGGCGGCCAGCGCCAACGCACCCTGCTCGCCCGGGCCCTGGCCCAGGACACGCCCACCATCGTGTTCGACGAGCCCACCACCGGCCTGGATTTCGGCCACCAGGCGCGATTCCTGGACATCCTCGACGCACTGCGCACGGCCGGGCGCACCATTGTCATGACCACCCATTTCCCGGACCATGCCCTGTGGCTGGCCGACCGGGTGCTCATGCTGCGCGGCGGGGCCCTCGTGGCCGACGGCGCCCCGGACACCGTGGTCACCCGGGACAGCCTCGGCCACCTCTACGACGCCCCGATTTCCATCCATACCGTCAACGGCACCCTCCGGATCTGCGTGCCGGATGGCATTCCCCGTCCCGGACGTCGCCAGCCCGTCGTGTCGTCCGCAACCTTTCCCGCGACGCCACCGTCGCCGCCAAGGAGTTCCCATGAGCGAGACCATCGTTGAAAAGGAGTTCTACCTCTACGACGAAAACCACCGCTTCGCGGTCATGTATCCCCTGCTCGCCAAGCAGATCGTGGACGATTTCGGCATCACCAAGGGCGTGTGCCTGGACGTGGGCACGGGTAGCGCCGCCGTCATTATCGAGCTGGCCAAGATCACGGACCTCGACATGATCGGCCTGGACGCCAAGGCCGAGATCCTCGACATGGCCCGGGAAAACGTGGTCCGCCACGGCTTGCCGACCGAGCGCTTCCGGTTTCTCGAAGCCGACGTCACGGCCATGCCCCTGGAGGACGGCAGCGTGAATTTCCTGGTCAGCCGGGGCTCGATTCCGTTCTGGGAGGATCATGTGGCCGCTTTCCGGGAGATCTTCCGGGTGCTGTCCCCGGGCGGGGCGGCCCTGGTCGGCTGCGGCTTCAGCCGCTACCAGCCCATCGAGGAAGTCCGGGCCATGCGGCCCAAGTGGTCGGGCGAGGAGCAAAAGGACGATCGCAACAACTGGAAGCAGGACGGCTATCTGGCCAAGGTGCTGCGCGAGGCCGGGGTGGTCGGGGCGTCCGAGCACCGGGACTCCTACGGCGTCTGGGTGCACATCCGCAAACCGGGCGCGGCCGACACGGCCGGGAAATAAGGCCAAGGAGACGCCATGCGCTGCATGATCTGCGAACGGGGCTGCCAGGTCACCCCGGGGGACACCGGCCTGTGCGGCCGCTACCGCAACGACGGCGGCCGCATGGTCGAGCGCTATCCCGACCGCTACCTGATCACCAGCCCCATTTCGGTGGAGACCATTCCCCTGCTCCACTTCCACCCCGGGGCGCCGTTTTTCCAGGTAAGCACCGTGGGCTGCAACTTCGACTGCCCGGGCTGCATCGCCACGGTCACGGCCCGGGAAATGCGGCCCGACAGCCCGGTGCTGCGCCATCTGCCGCCCGAGGCCGTGGTCGACATGGCCGTGGCCGCCGGTTGCCGGGGCATCGCCTTTCTCATGAACGATCCCCTGGCCTCCTACCAAACCTTCCTCGGGCTGGCCCGGACAGCCAAGGCCCGGGGGCTGCTCGTGTGCTGCGCCTCCAATGCCTACTTCACCGAGGCCTCCCTGCACCCGTTCCTGGAGCTGCTCGACGGCATCAATATCGGCATCAAGGGCCTGACCCGGGCCGGCATCGGCGCCTGCGGCGGCGGCAATCCCGAGCCGGTCCTGCGCAACATCCGCAGGCTGCGCCAGGCCGGGGTCCATGTGGAAGTCGCCTGCATGGACCGGCGGGACAACCGCGACGACACCCGGCGCCTGGCCGGGGTGCTGGCGGCCATCGACCCGGACCTCGTGCTGCAACTCATGCGCTACGTGCCCCTGGAGGACGCGGACCCGGCCCTGGAACCGACCATCGCCGATACCGAAGGCTTTGCCCAAAGCCTTCGCGCCGTGCTGCCCTTCACCTACGTGTTCAACTCCCCGGGTACCCGGGAACTGGATACAGTCTGTCCGGACTGCGGCAAGCTGCTCGTGAGCCGCGATTTCTACGGTCCCATGGGAGCGCGCCTGCTCGGACTCGGGCCGGGCGTCGCAACCGACGCCGTGACCTGTCCCGGCTGCGGCGCGGGTCCGGCCATCACCGGCCCGGTCTCGCCCCCGGCCCTGCGGGAAAAGGCCTTCCAGGGCGGCTATCCCTTCACCCGGGGCCTCGAAATCGTGGAATCGTTGTGCCTGGCCATGGGCACCACCAGCCAGGCCGAGGTCGTGCGCGCCTGGGAGCATCTGCTCGCCGAACGCCTGCTCAACCAGCTCCACAAGGACATCCAGACCATGGACGGCTATTTCGGGCTCGTGCGCCATTTCGGCACGGTCCTGGGTCGGGAAACGGCGGCCGCGGGCCTGATCGACTTCCTGTCGGAGATGATCGAGCCCGTGCGCGCCGGCGTGGCCACGGTCACGCGACGGCCCCGGGTCTACTACGCCATGGGCCGGCCGCTTTTCGCCATCAAGGGCGACCGGTTCGAGAACCATCTGGCCGCGGTGGCCGGCGGCGAAAGCCTCAACACCCGGCTGGAACTGGAAGGCCGGCCCGGCCGGACCATCGACGCCGCCACCTTCATGCGCCTCGACCCCGAGGTCATTTGCATCTCGTCGTTTCTGTCCTGCGAGCCCGGGGAATTCTGCCGCCTGTGCCGGGAGGAGGGCCTCGACGTCTCGGCCGTGCGTACGGGCCGGGTTCATACGGCGCCGGTGCCGTCGAGCGACTTCGGCGCGCCCAAATGGGTGCTCGGCCTGCGCCATCTGGCCAATGTCCTGCACCCGGACCGGTTCGCCTTCGATCTGACGGACGATGCCCGGCGCTACCACAGCCACGTGTTTGGCCGGGATTTCCCGCCCGAGAGCATCAACCGCTCCTTTGCCAAGCCAAGCCGGCTGTGGCGCTTCGCCGAGGCGTAAAGGCGATGGGGGAATGGGAGTGGAAGTGGGAGTGGGAGTGGTGGGAGAAGAGAGGCCTCCGGCGGCCAAAGGGCGGAGCCCTTTGGAAACCCTTTTGGGGCAAGAGGATTGTGCCGTAAGCCTTCATTGACGAGAGGCAAACGGGCAAGGAAAGAATGATTTTGAAAGGCAAAACGCCCCGCCACGGTCTGTCCGTGGCGGGGCGTTTGCTGTTACGGGGGCATCGCAGGGCCTAGGCCGAGCGTTGCTCCCACTCGGCCGGCGTGCACGAGCTGGCGTCCTCCCAGCCCGTAATCATGGAGCGCACATGGGCCAGAGGCGTATGCCCGGTGGTGGTCATGTAGACGTGCACCACCAGGAAGACCAAGACCGCAAACGCCCCGGCCAAATGGAGCAGGGACACCACGGGCAGGCGCAATCCGCCAAGCCCCAGGCTCGCCCAGTCGTTATAGAGGTAATAGAGCAGTCCCGTGACCATCATAAAGGGCAGCAAGATGGCGGCCAGGGCCAGATAGGTCAGGCGCTGCAACGGATTGTGCTTGGCTTCGGGCGTCTTGGGACAGGGATGGGGCCAGCCAACGAAAATGCCATAGGCGTAAAAGCGCATGACCTCGAACATCTTCTTCGTGGTCGGCAGGTACTGGCGCCACTCGCCCGTGGTCGCGATCCAAAAGACAAAGAAGGCAAAGGCCACGAGCCAGGTCACCCCGAGACCCGCGTGCCAGGCCACGGCCCGCTTGTAGCCGATAAGCTCGAAGGTGCCGTGCACCTCCAGGCCCGTGACCAGCAGGCAGGCGATGAGCAAGCCTTGCAGCCAATGCCAGAAGCGTTCGTAGCGGGTGTAAAGATAGAACTTGCCGCTTACCGTGTTGTTGTCGCAGCGCATGGTCATTGCTTCCTCCTGCCTCGGGAGACGATGCGGATCAGCCCGTGGCCGCACACCGCGATCAGGGCCGCGATCACGGCCGCCCAGCCCACGGTGGACACGCCGGCATGGATGTCGCGTCCGGGCACATACACCCCGGGCACGCCTTCCAGACGTCCCTGGCGGGTGTGGCATTCCCGGCAGGCCACCACCTGCTCCTTGGGCGCCACCATGTGGGTGATGGGGAAGAAGTATTCGGTGGACACAAACCCGACCTCCCCGGAAAACGGCAACCCCACGGCATTCATCCCCACGGAGACGGCCCGCTTCCAGTCATAGCCGACCCAGAAGGCGTCGGTGTCGTCCTTGGGGCCGAAAAGATGCGGGAACACCAGGGTGTTGTTGACGGAATCAAAGGGTTGTTTGCCGGTGTGGCGCTTGAACGGCATGATGCGCGAGTGCGGGTCGTCGGGCGAGCCCACCGGATGGTTGACGCTCACCATCTGGCTCGGGTCCACGGTGTCGGTCACGAGCAGGTTGCTCATGGCGCCGTTGAACCAGTAGTAGCGCGGCACCACGTTCTTTTCCCAGACGAAGTCGCCCTTCTTGGTGTCGTAGACCGGCTTGCCGTACGGGCCTTCCTTCTTGAACGGCTTGCCTTCGGCATTGAACTTGCCGGCGGTCGACCAGTCCCACGACATCTTGGTCGGCAGCACCCGGGCGAAGCGGGGGATGTGGCAGGCCTGGCAGGCCACCTTGTCGGTGTGGTCATTGGCCTTGGCGTCCTTCTTGTGCGGCTTTTGGCCGTGGCAGGACTCACAGGCGATCTTGGAGGCCAGGTCGGCCTCGGTGAGGCTGATGCGCTCGGGCGCGGCCGGCGAGGTGTAGAGCCGGCCGGCGATCTGGTGTTCCTTGGTAGTGTGGCAGCGCTGGCAGGTGAAATTGAGACCGTCGGCGTCCATGTGCACGTCCAGGGACTTCTTGGGCAGACCCATGGAACTGTCCAGATCGCCGTGCTTCACGCCGTCGCCGCCCCCGCCGTAAAAGTGGCAGGCGCCGCAATTGAGCCGGTCCGGCCGGCCGACCTTGGCCACGATGGCCTTGTAATCCGGGGGCAGGTAGGTCTGGCCGTCCTCGGGAAAGACCGTGGGCTCGGTCACGGGATAGCCGGCCTTGGTGGGGAACTTCTTGTAGGTGTGGGTCGTGTCGTGACAGACCAGACAGTCGATGCGGTCGTTGGAGGTGAAGTCGAAATTCTTGTTCTTCCAGCCGTAGCCGATGTGGCACGAGGTGCAGCGCGGTTCGTTGGTCGGCACGGAGATGCAGAAGTTGTTGATGGTCCGGCCGTACTTGCCCATGCTCTTGCCGTCGCCACAGTCGGCGCAGATCCAGGTCCAGTGGATGGAATGGTGGATCTGGTCGGCGGCCAGGTCATGGCAGGACAGGCAGGCCGCCGTTACTTCCTCGGGCTTGCCGAAGTCCTTTTTGAGCGCCTCGAATTTGGAGTGGTCGGCCGTGGTCCAGCGGGCACCGGGCGCCTTGACGGCGCTGCGCGCGAGCTGGCGGCCCGGGGCCTTGTCCGCGTCGGCCTCCTGGTCCCCGGCGCCGGATAGTCCGGCCGGTCCCAGCAGCAGGGCCCCGCACAACAGGGCCAGCAGGCCAAACGGTGTCCAGGAGCGATGCCGCAAACGCATGGTTCCTCCTTCTGCCCGGCGCATGCGTGTACCGGGACGTGCCGTTGTCCGAGACAACGGCTTGCGCTGAAGAGACTTGTCTCCTTCTTAGCATGGGTACGCGCTTTTGCAAGCAGGCAATGGCAGCAACACGACGTTGCGCGGTTGCCCGACGCGACGTCTTATCTTGACTTGTTACATAGGAAATAGAACGAAGGCCCTGTCACAACAGGGAGACAACGAAACCGCGTCCCGTCCCCCAGGCCAGGCAGCCAGGCCTGGGGCGGAGCGGAAGCGGATTGTGTCGGGTGTGGCCGGTTGCCGGGAAAGGATCAGCTGACAGGGGTGACGAGGCGCTTGAGCAGACCGGCGATCTCGGCCTTGATGGCCGCCGCCTCCCGGGTCAGAGACGCCGCGGCCAGGCCGGCCTCGGGATCGGCCGTGGCGAGGCCGCCCGGCACCAGGCGCGTGGCCGGGCGGGACTGCCCACCCAGGCCGGCCGTGGCCGTGCAGGTCGTGGCCAAGCCGTCCGGCTGGGGCACCTCGGCCAGTTCCAGGCGCTGGCGGCTGACGCACAGGCCGCTCCAGAACCGTTCGTCGGTATGGCTGGCCCCGGCGAGCAACAACGGCCCTTGGCCGGCCACCGGTTCGGCCCGCCGACGCCAGGCCGTGTCCTCGCGCCGGGCCACGGGCTTACCGGCTTCGAAGCGCCGCCGGCACCAGGAGAGTTCATAGGGGATGTCGCGGACGGCGCCACCGGTGACCGCGCCCAAGGGATCGCACAATCCGGCGTCCAGGGCCTCCCGCAACGGATCGAGAAACAGGCCCCCGTGCCGGGCGGCGCTGAGAAAAACACCGGCCAGGCAGTCCCCGGCGGCCGCGTACCCGTCCCGGCCCAGGGCGCAAGACCCGAACCCGGCCGGTGACAGCCGCCAGGCCAGGGTGTCCGGGGCGCGCCAATCGCCGGCGCCGAGAACGCATTCGCCGGCGATGGCGACCTGCCGTTGGCCGCCGTCGTACCAGGTGGCGGCCAGGCGTTCCCGCTCGCCACCGTTGGCTTCCAGGGTGTTGTGGCAGGAAACGGTCCGCAGGGGCCGGCCCAGGGCATCCCGGGTGGTGATGGACACGGAAAAACGGTGGGCTACGCCCGGGCCGCCGGAAGCCGGCCCCGCCTCCAGGTCCCAGATCTGGTCAAGGACCGCGTCGCGTAGCAGACGTTCTCCCTGGTACTCGCGCAGGCTCGCGGTGTAGCGGACATGAAAACTGTCGGGCGTAGTCACGTGCGTACCACGCACCGTTTCGTCCAGATCGGAAGCCCGGATGGTGAACACCCGCACCCCGTCGAGGAGTTCGCGGGTGAGCAGACCATCCGCGAACCATTGCCCGTCCCGGTGCAAGGCCGCGGCGGTCATGGCCGGGGAAAAGCCTTCCACGCCGTGCAGTTCGGCCACCAGCCGGGTCAGGGGCCGGCCGTCGTGATCGTAGTGTCCGGTCTCCAGGGACGCCGAGGTCTCGTCCACCCGGCCGTTCTGGATCGCGCCAAGGCCGGTCGCGTCGAGTTCGAGGACTTCCAGGCGTTCGCCGTCCACATCGGTCTCCCGGGCCAGACCGCTTGGCAGCACGGTGACGCCGGTGGTCAGGCCGAACACCGTGGTCCAGGGGCTCTCGCCGCCGGGCCCGGACCGAAATGTCACCGGACGTCCCGGACCGGGCTTGGACGAGACTTGCGGCGGTGGAACCGGCCGCGAAGCAGTCGCCGACGCACGCTCGTCGCCACTAACCTGCCGGGCGTTCGTAGGGCAAGGATTCGCCTGTCGATCCAGCGTGTCACACATCCGCTCGTCCATGGCCACCCCCATCGCTTGTGGCGCCGGAAACGGACGCCCACGAAATGCGGCGTCCTTTCAGAAGGCCTTTCGGCCTTGTCCGGGGGAACTTTAGGGCGCGGCGGCCAGGATCGGCAGGCCCAGGGCCGGGTTACGGCTCAACGGCAGGCAGGGGACGGTCGGAATCGGAAGAGGAGGCGGAGGTCTCGGTTGCCTCCGTCGCTTGCGGCCGGTCGGTTTGATCGGACCTGTCGGGCGCGCTGGGCGCTTCGGGCGTAGCTGCGGTGGGAGGGGAAACGGGACGCCCGGCCGCTTCGGCCATGATCCGATCCACGAAACAGGCTTTGTTGGGGTAGGTCATGGCGTCCAGAAAATCCGCCAGGGCAGCCGTGTCCTGGCAGACATGGGCGTATTCGCGGCGCAGGGTCAGGTCGTCGTGGCCGGAACAGGCCACGATATAATAGACGAGCGAACGTCCGGCCCGGGTCCTGAAAACGGCCAGCAGGTCCACATAGCCGACTTCGGGCGGGAACGGCACGGCCTCCGGCCCGTTTTGGTGGCGGTAAAACGTCAGCAAGGTCCCGACAAAGGACAGCATACCGCCGTTTCGGGGCAGTCGGTAGCGACGGACGCGGCCGCGCAGCCGATCGCCGATATCCTTGATGGTTCTGGGCCGCGAGAAAGGGAACATGAACGCCACGCCTCCGGAAGTAGGGCCCGTCCGTCGCGGGGCCGGGGCTGACGCCGTATATACCGGCCGGGACAAGGGGTCAAAACGAAAATCATACAAAAAAAGGCTTGCCCTGTCTCGCACTTTGGGCCAAAAGAAGCCTGCCGGCCATGTGCATCCGGTAAGAGGGTTTCGCCGCTTGTGGCGAGGCCCTTTTTTAATCCCCGACTTTGTGATAATTTTCACAAAGCCGGGGATTACCCAGCCCTCCTTCCCCCGCCTTTCAGTACCCTCCTTGCGAAAAGTGGCACATTGGCACGTCTTTCTTGACATTTCCAAGTTGCAATGGTCTATCCTGGCCCAGCCCCTTCCCCTTTCCGGTCGCCGCAAGCGGTTCCAACCAGTCGCCGGTCGGTCCAGGGAAGACGCGCGGGCCCGGCCTCACACAGGTCCGCGCCCCGTGTGCTGCATCCGGCTGGGCCCGGCCCGCCGAAAAAAACGACGGCAGTGTTGCCAAACCAAGGAGGCGTCTGGTGAAACATTGGAAATTGACCCTGCCCGTGGGGCTTTTGGCCCTGGCGGCCCTGACCCTGTGGATCGAACCGGCCTTTGCCGACAAACTGGCCGATGCCATTGCCAAGGCGCCCCAGGGCTCGGGACCGGGACAGATCGACCCGTCCAAGCCAGCCGGATTTCTCGGCATCAACGGCGCGCCCGAGGTCAATCTCATCCTGGCTTTCTGCTGGGCCGTGTGGGTGGGCTGGATCTTCTCCACCGTCGGCGCCTTCGGCGGCGTTATGGCCGGTGTGGGCCACATCACGGTCTATGGCCTCGGCAACTACGCCAAGTCGTTTAAGAGCACCGCGCCCCAGCTCAACAAGCTCGTCACCGACTCCATCCGCGTGTCCAACCAGTGGCTGGTCGGCCTGTCCGCGCTCATTTCCTCCTTCAACTACTGGAAGATGGGCCGTCTCGTGCTGCCCCTGGCCGTGTCGCTCGGCGCGGGCTCCATCGTCGGCAGCTGGCTGTCGGTGACCCTGTCCCAGGGCAAGGTGTCCTTCTCGGCCTACCAGGGCTATTTCGGTCTGTTCGTCCTGTTCCTGGGCGCCTATCTCTTCTGGGGCACCACGTCCCGGGCCCAGGCGGGGAAAAAGCAGGCCAAGGAAGCGGCCAGAGCTTTCGAGGAAACCGTCAAGCGCCAGAAAAGCGGTGAGAAGGTCGACACCAAGGCCCTGGGCGTCAAGGTGACCTCGATTTCCCTGACCCGCGTCACCTTCACCTTCTACGGCGTGCAGTTCGGCTTCAACCCGCTGATTCCTTTTATCGGCGGCATCGTCATCGCCGGTGTGGCGGCGTTCCTGGGCGTCGGCGGCGGCTTCCTGCTCGTGCCGTTTCTCACCAACGTGGCCCAGCTGCCCATGTACCTGGCCGCCGGCACCTCGGCCCTGGCCGTGCTGGTCGGCATGATCACCTCGATCACCACCTTCATGTCCGGCGGCGTGTCCATTCACTGGCACCTGATCGGCATCGAGCTGATCGGCATCGTCATCGGCTCGGTCATCGGTCCGCGCACCTCCAAGTACATCCCCGACATCTGGCTCAAGCGCCTGTTTATCGTGCTCGCCCTGTATGTCGGCGCCCGCTACGTGCTGCGCGGCTTCTTCGCCATCAATATCTAACGGGGAATCCCCCCTCCCCTGCCTGGCCCCGGGCCTCGGCCCGGGGCTTTTTTTATGCCCGTGTCCGACCGCTCTCCAGGGGACCGGCCAAACAAAGGCCGGACAGCCCGTTCCCCAGGACCGCCGGTTGTGTTACAGTGCGTCAACGCGCACAACGAGGGAATCGTGACCGAACTCTTCGACGCCATCTGCATCGCCCCCTACCGCCTCGTCGCCAATCCTGTGGCCGGTTTCTATGTTGGCACCCTGGTGCTGGCCCTGGCGAGCCTGGTCCTCGGCCGCCTCACCTACGACCTGACCTGGCTTTTCAACCGCGGCCACTACGCCAAGGAAGAAGCCGAGATGGTGCGCATGCACAACCTGTCCGTGGCCGCCATCGAAGCCCACAACAAGGAAGCCTACAAGGCCGCCAACAAGGAGGCGAACGAGGCCTTCGGCAAATCCTTTTTTGCCGGAGCGGCGCTTTTTTCCGTGTCCATCTGGCCCCTGCCCTTTGCCCTGGCCTGGCTGGACGGACGCTTCAGCGGGGTGGACATTCCCTTCCTTCCGGGCCATACCGTACGCTACAACGCCGTTTTTCTGGGGATTTATATCCTGTTGCGGCTCGGCATGTGGCCGCTGTGGCAACGTTTGCCTGTGTTCGGTCGCGTGGAGAAACGCCGGCGGGACATGGTGGCCAGACGCGCCCGGCTGCGCAGCTGGACCGAGCTCGGCAATCCCAGGGGGGACCCGTGAACCGACGGGATTTCCTGCGCGCCGCCCTGTTCGCCTCGTTATTGACCGGCTGCGGCCAGGACGAGGACGCCATCCGCGTGGACATGTCCCGGCGCGAGGACATCACCGTGCGCACCCCGCCCCGGGCCGTGACCTACGCCTATCTGCCCCAGTACGCCCACACCGTGTCCTACGAGCGCCACCGACTGCTCCTCGACTACCTCTCCCGGGCCACGGGCATAGCCCTGCGCCAGATTTTCCCCGACACCTTCGAGGAACACGTGCGCATGGTGGAGCGCGGCGAGATCGACATCTCCTTTTCCAACCCCTTCGCCTATATCCGCATGGCACGTTACGGCGCCCGGGCCTTTGCCCGCATCATCGAGCCGTCCGGCAAACCCGATTTCAAGAGCCAGATCATCTGCCGCCGGGACAACACCGCCATCCGGACCCTTGCGGATTGCCGCGGCAAGCGCTGGATCGCCGTGGACCCGTCCTCGGCCGGCGGGTATCTCTACGCCCTGGGCGAATTCCTGGACAACGGCCTCAAGCGCAGCGACTTCAGCGAAATCAGTTTCGCCCCGGGCCCGGGCGGCAAGCAGGAAAAGGTCGTGCTGGCCGTCTACGCCGGCACCTACGACATCGGCTCCATCCGCGACGGCACCCTGGACATCCTGCGCGGCAAGATCGCCCTCAGCCAGATCCGCGTACTGGCCGAAAGCAAGGCCTATCCCGGCTGGGTCTATGCCGCCCGGTCCGGGCTGTCGCCCCAGATCGTGGACAAGATCGCCCGGGCCATGTTCGCCCTGTCGCCCAAGCGTTCCGAGGATGCGGTCATCCTCGAAACCGCCGGCATGCGCGGCATCATTCCGGCCACCGATGCCGATTACGCCCCGGTGCGGGCCCTGGCCGAACGACTGGGACTTGAAGTCATGGAGGAGGCGGAATGATCCTGCGACTTTCGCGCCTCAGTTTCCGGGCCAAGATCAATTGCGGCATCGTGCTCATCGTCGGCCTGATCGCCATCCCCCTGGCCTATCTGACCTGGCGGGCGGCAGCCAAATCCCTGCTGGCCGAAACCCGCAAACGGGGCATCGTGCTCTCGGAAAACCTGTCCGTCCGGGTGTCCGACGCCATGTTGTCCATGGACCTGCTGCGGCTCAAAAACATGGTGGACGAACTCGGCAAGCTCGACGACATCGTCTACGCCTTCATCCTCGACCGCCAGGGCTCGGTGCTGGTCCATTCCTTCAACGGCGGTTTCCCGGTGGAGCTCACCGACGTCAACCACCCCAAAAACGGCACCCTCCACATCCAGCTCCTCGACACGGGCAAGGAATTCATCGACGACTTCGCCGCGCCCGTGAGCATCGTGGGCACGGACTTCGGCACCGTGCGCATCGGCCTGTCACGCACCAAGGCCGAAGCCGCCGCCGACCGGCTGGCCCTGCTCATCGTGTTTTTTTCCGGCGCGGCCATGGTCGCGGCCCTTATTCCCTCCACGCTCTTCGCCCGGGGCGTGACCAGCCGCATCAACCGGCTCAAGGCCCATGCCGAGGAGGTGGTCAAGGGCAACCTCGATCAGCGGGCGGGGCTGCCCGTGGACAGGGCCTGTTCGGAAATCCTGGCCTGCGACAAGACCCACTGCCCGGCCCATGACGACCGGCTGCGCCGCTGCTGGCTCATCGCCGCGCCGAGCGTGCGCGACGGCGCGCCGCCGTCCTGCAAGGCTTGCCCGGTCTACCGCGAGCACAAGGGCGACGAGATCCAGGATCTGGCCGAGACCTTCGATGTCATGGCCGAATCCCTGACCACCCATTTGAGCGATCTGCGCAAGGCCGAACGCGTGCTCTCGCGCCAGGAACAGCTTCTGCGCACCATTCTCGACGCCACCCCGGACTTTTTGTGCCTGCTCGACGAAAACCTGTCCTATCTGGCCGTCAACCGGGCCTTTGCCGCCTTTGTCGGGCGCGAGGCCTCGGAGATCGTCGGCCGGTCCGACCGCGACATCTTTCCCCCCGACGAGGGCCCGGCCGCCCATGCCGAAAACCGGCGCGTGCTGGCCTCCTCCCATCCCACCAACCGCGAGGTGTTTTTCCAACGCGGAGTCGCGCCCATGTGGCTGCATATCGTGCGCGTGCCCGTTACCGACCGCGACGGCCGGCCTATGGGCCTCGTGCGCACGGCCCGGGACGTCACCCGCATCAAGCAGTTCCAGGAACAGCTCATCCAGTCCCAGAAAATGGAATCCCTGGGCAAGCTGGCCGGCGGCGTGGCCCACGAGATCAACACCCCCCTCGGCGTCATTCTCGGCTATTCCCAGCTCCTTCAGGAAGATGTGCCGCCGGACAGCCAGATCCTTTTGGATTTGCAAACCATCGAGAAACAGGCCAAGGTCTGCCGTAAGATCGTGGCCGACCTGCTCGGATTTTCCCGCCAGGCCCAAAGCGCCAAAATCGAGATGTGCTTCAACAACTCCCTCATGGAAGCGGCCAGCCTGGTGCGCCATGCCTTTTCCCTGGACAAGGTGACCATCGCCACCGATCTCGACGAGCGCATGCCCATCATTTTCGGCGATCCCGAAAAGCTCAAGCAGGTCTGGATCAATCTGCTCACCAACGCCCGGGATGCCCTGGCCGGTCCCGGCGGCACCATCCTCGTGCGTTCCCGGCTGTTCTCCGAGCGCCAGCAGGTGACGGCCTGGTTCGCCGACACCGGTCCCGGCATCTCCCCGGAAAACCAGCACCGCATCTTCGACCCGTTTTTCACCACCAAACCCGTGGGCCAGGGCACGGGTCTCGGCCTGTCCGTCTCGTTCGGCATCATCAAGGACCACGGCGGCACCATCGATGTCCAAAGCCCGGCGCCGACCGGCATCTGGGGACCGGACAATCCGGGGACCGGCTACGGCACCGTCATCCGCGTCGATTTGCCGCTGGACCACGAGGAAATCATCAGCGGGGACCTGCCCCCGCCACCCCAGGAGGGATAACCTGCCATGGCCGACATCATCGTGCTCGACGACGTCATTGACGCCGGCGTCGTCATCAAACGGATTCTCGAACGCAAGGGCCATGCCGTCACCGTCTTCACCGAGGAAGAGGATGCCCTGGCCCATGTGGGGAAAAAGCATCCGGCACTGGCCATCCTGGACATGAAGCTCAAAAAGCTCAGCGGCGTGGAAGTGCTCGAAGAGATCAAAAAACGCTCTCCCGAGACCCGGGTCATCATGCTCACCGGCTACCCGACCCTGGAAACGGCCCGTCAGTCCGTGCAGCTCGGGGCCTGCCAGTACTGCGTCAAACCCATTGACAAGGACGAACTCGAACGCAAGGTCGAGGAGGCCCTGGCCGACGACGGCCGGTAGCGGAGGACGCGTGTTTTCCAGGGAGCTGTTGCGCCGCTGGACCTATCAGGTCTTTGCCCCGGGGGTGTTGTTGCGGGAAAAGTACAACGCCTTTCGGGAGCTGTTGCGCCAGGACGAGGTCTGCCTGGAACTGATCGCCGCCCTGGAGGCCATCCACTACGGTGAGGCGGTGGTGGACTGGGCCCGCATCGTCCATCTGACCAACCAGCTGCGCCACGCGGTCACCGAAATGGTGGTGCGCCTGACCCGCCTGGAGCCGACCCGCCATCTCGATCTGGCCGACTACGCCAAAAAGCTCGATTTCTACGTCCAGATGGCCCTGGACATCCCCCTGGGCGGCATGGGACCACCCTTTGTGGTGCCCCTGGAGACCGTGGCCGATACGCCGGACGCGGCCGGCGGCAAGGCCGCCCATCTGGCCCGGGCGGCCCGGGACGCCAAGGTGCCGGTGCCCGAAGGCTTCGTGGTCACCACCAACGCCTTTCGCTATTTTCTGGAAGCAACCGAGCTGCGGCCGGCCATCGACCGGCTCCTGCGCCGGGTGGACCTGGCTAGGCCCGACGAACTGGGCGGACTGGCCGCGGACATCCGTCGCCGCATCCTGGCCGCCCGGCTGCCGGACGATGTGGCCGGCCCCCTGGCCGAAGCCGCCCGGCTGCTCGGCCGGGGCCCGGACGGCAGCCCACGCGAGCTGGCCGCCCGCAGCTCGGCCGTGGCCGAGGATGGCCGGGCCTCGTTCGCCGGCCAATACGAAAGCGTGCTCCATATCCCGGCCGACGTGGCCGTGGGCGCCTACCTGCAAGTGGTCGCCGGCAAGTACACGGCCAAGGCCATCACCTACCGGGTGCTGACCGGCCACGCCGACGACGAGACGCCCATGGCGGTGTTGTTCGTGCCCATGCTCGCGGCCACGGCCTCGGGCGTGCTCTACACCCGCGACAGCGCCGATCCGGACGCGCCCATGGCCGCCTATGCCGTGCCGGGCCTGGGCTCGGATCTGGTCGAGGGCGCGGCCAACCCCGAACGCCTGGCCCTGTCCCACGATCCGCCCCATTGCCTGCTCGACCGCCAGTCCCTCGAAGGACCGGTGCTCCCCGAACAGGCCGCCTTGCGCCTGGCCGCCCTGGGGCTGTCCCTGGAGCAAGCCTTTGGCGCACCCCAGGACGTGGAATGGGTGCTGCCGCCCAAGGGCGGCCCGGTCATTCTCCAATCCCGGCCCATGGCCGTGGAACGCGCCGCGTCCGGCCCCGGCCAGGTCGCGGTCCGTCCCGAACTGCCGGACATCGCCCCCGTGGCCACGGGCGGGCAATGCGCCTCGGGCGGCGTGGCCAGCGGCACGGTGCTCCATGCCGCCACGGTCCTCGACGTGGAAGCCATCGGTCCGGGCACGGTGCTTGTCACCGCCACCCTGCCGACGACCCTGGCCCGGGCCGTGGACCGGCTGGAAGCGGTGGTAGCCGTGGCCGGCAGCCGGGCCGGCCATTTCGCCTCGGTGGCCCGGGAATTCGGCCTGCCGGTGATCACCGGCCTGCCCGAGGCCTTCGACGCCCTGGAGGAAGGGACCACGGTCACGGTCGATGCCGAGGCAGGGGCCGTGTATCCGGGCCGCATCGAATCCCTGCTCGCCTGGTCCCGGCCGGCGCGGCCGGATGCGGCATCGCCCGTGGCCAGTCGCCTGGCCGACCTGACGCCCCTTGTGTCCCGGCTGACCCTGACCGATCCCGAAGCACCGGATTTCGTGCCCGAAAAGGTCCGCTCCCTGCACGACATCGTGCGGTTTGCCCACGAAAAGGCGGTGGGGGCGATGTTTTCCCTGGTCGGCGGCGAACCCCGGGGGCTGGCCTCGGCCCGCAAGCTCAAAAGCACCCTGCCCCTGACCATGTACCTGCTCGATCTCGGCGGCGGCGTGTTCGAATCCGCGGCCGAGGACAAGGAATTGCGGCCCGACCAGATCAAAAGCGCGCCGCTTTGGGCCCTGTGGTCCGGCCTGGCCGCCGAGGACGCGCCCTGGCCGTCGGGACCGCCCGTCACCGACGACAAGACCCTGGACCGCACGAGCGCCGGACTTTTTGCCCCCGGTGCCCGGCATCTGGCCAGCTATGCCGTGGTGTCGGACGTCTATGCCCATGTCATGCTGCGCTTCGGCTACCATTTCACCGTGGTCGACGCCCTGTGCGGCCCCCAGACCGAACAAAATTACGTCAATTTCCGGTTCAAGGGCGGCGGGGCCGCGGCGGACCAGCGCGGGTTGCGCCTGGACTGCGTCACCCGGGTCCTTGGCCATTTCGGCTTCACCGTCCGCGTGACCGGCGACCTGCTCGACGCGCGCTTGCCGCGCATCCCCGAGCATATCGCCCAAAAACGCCTGGCCATGCTGGGCTACCTCCTGGCCGGCACCCGCATGCTCGACATGCGCCTGACCGATCCGGCCGCCGTGGACGCCTGGGTCACGCGTTTCCTGGCCCGCACCGACCGCTGACGAGGACCCCATGGCCGACACCGACGCAAACCACGCCTACCCCTTGACCTGGGTGACCGACCACCTGGCCGTGGGCGGCGCGCCCATGACCTACGAGCAGCTCGATTCCCTCCATGACCAGGGCATCACGGCCATCCTCAACCTGTGCGCGGAATTCTGCGACCTGCACGATATCGAGGCCGCGGCCGGCTTCGAGGTCCATTACCTGCCCATCCCGGACGAGAAGGCCCCGGATCTGCCCGCCCTGGAGCGCGCCCTGGCCTGGCTCGACGAGGCCGTCTATCTCGGCAAGAAGGTGCTCATCCACTGCCGCCACGGCATCGGCCGCACCGGTACGGTATTAAACGCCTATCTGCTGCGCCGGGGCCTGGGGCACAAACTGGCCGCCCGGGTGCTCTCGCCCCTGCGCTCCAAGCCCACGAGTTTCGACCAGTGGTGGACCATCCGCCGCTACGGCAAGGCTTCCGGCCGGCTGACCATCCGGGAGCCGCGCCTGGAGAGCGACCATCTGGTCAACCTGGCCCCGTTTCTGGCCGACTACTCGGGCCTGGTGGCCACGGTCCGGCTCGCGACCCGGGGCCTGCCCCGGTGCGGCCGGGACCACGACCGCTGCTGCCGCCGGCCCCTGACCCTGTCCCTGATCGAAGCCGTGCACGTGAGCCACCGCATCAACGTGTGCCTGCCGAGTGAGACCCGGCTGGCGGTCATCGAGGACGCAGCCGAAGCCTCCCGGGAAGTGGAACGCCTGACCCTGCTTCATGCCGACAATCCGGACTTTTGCCTGTCGTCCTGGTCCCGGTTGTGTCCGCTGTCCCGGGACGGGGCCTGCCTGATCCTGTCCCATCGCCCCCTGGCCTGCCGGCTCCACGGCCTGGCCGAGGACGAAGCCGCCGCGTTGTGGGAAAAAAAGCTGGAACCGGGCCTGACCACCCTGTCGCGCCAGGTGTTTCTGGCCCTGGCCGGAAGCCTCGGCGATGGACCGTTGCCCCGGTTTCCCCTGCCGGACGTGATCTCGGGACGGTATGTGTCCACGGTGTTCAAATACCTTCTCGCCCTGTCCTCGCTCACGGGCCGTTGACCCGGACTCCCGGGCCGGGCTACAAGCCGGGACACGAAACGCCAAGGAGGACAGGCATGGCCGAGGATTTCAGGACCCTGCTCATGGAAACGGACCACTTCGGCGCCGAAGACCGCTGGTTCGGGGACATTCAGATCGGCGGCTGGTTCTTTTTTTCCGCCCAGGCCGGCCCGTACCACGAATGCCGGCCCCAGAAACTGCTGCCCGGCCCCATGGGCTACGAATCCTTTGACCTGCGCCTGCAAACCGTCAGCGGCGTCATCAGCTACGGCCGTTACGGCGCCTGGGAAGAGCTCCAGCACAAGCCCTGGGCCGCTCTTTTTTCCCAGGACGGCCCGACCGTCATGCATGCCCCGGACGTGCCCGTGGCCACCTGCCAGCAGATCTACGAGGATCTCCTGGCCTTCGCCCGCACCCATCCCCTGCCGTAACCCGCACGGACCTGACGTTGTACGGGAGCGGTTCGTAACGTTTCCAGCCAAGCGGCCAACCACCGTTTTCGCGGATCACCATGGAAAAAATACCTTTCAATCGGCCCTTCATCGCCGGCAAGGAACTGTATTACATCGCCCAGGCCGTGATGCAGGCCCATCTTTCCGGGGACGGCACCTTCACCAAACGTTGCCAGACCTGGATGGAAGAGCATTTCGGCGTGCGCCGCGCCCTGCTCACCCATTCCTGCACCGCCGCCCTGGAGATGGCCGCCCTTTTGTGCGACGTCGGTCCGGGCGACGAAGTCATCATGCCGTCGTTCACGTTTTCGTCCACCGCCACCGCCTTTGTGCTGCGCGGCGCCACCCCGGTCTTCGTGGACATCCGGCCGGACAACTGCAACCTGGACGAAACCCTGTTGCCCGGGGCCCTCACCCCGCGCACCAAGGTCATCGTGCCGGTCCACTACGCGGGCGTGTCCTGCGAAATGGACACGATCATGGACCTGGCCCGGGCCCATGGCCTGCTCGTGGTCGAAGACGCGGCCCAGGCGTTTTTCTCCACCTACAAGGGCCGTATGCTGGGCAGCCTCGGCGATTTCGGCTGTTTGAGCTTTCACGAGACCAAGAACATCATCAGCGGCGAGGGCGGGGCCCTGCTCGTCAACACGCCGTCGTTCGTGCAGCGGGCCGAGATCCTGCGGGAAAAGGGCACCAACCGGGCCCAGTTCTTCCGAGGCCAAGTGGACAAGTACACCTGGGTGGACGTGGGCTCGTCGTTTCTGCCGAGCGAACTCATCGGCGCGTTTTTATGGGGCCAGATCGAGGAGGCGGAAACCATCATCGCCAACCGCCGGGCCTCGTTCGACCGCTACCTGCACGCCCTGCGCCCGTTGCAGGACGCCGGTTGCCTGCGCCTGCCCCAGGTGCCGGAAGGCCTGGCCAACGGCCACATCTTCTACATCCTGACCGAATCCCTGGCCGTGCGCGAGGCCCTGACCGCCGCCCTCAAGGAAGACAACATCTCGGCCGTGTTCCATTACGTCCCCCTGCACGCCTCGCCGGCCGGCCGGCGTTTCGGCCGGGCCGTGGGCGAGCTGCCGGTCACCATGGCCACGGCCGACCGCCTGCTGCGCCTGCCCCTTTATTTCGGCATGCGCCCCGACGAGGTGGACCGGGTCGTGGACCGGATCTTCGCCTTTTTCGGCCAACCCCGGACGGCCTGACCTTGCCCGGGATCTTGCGGTGACGACCTCGTTTGCGGCCTTTGTGCGAACCGTGCGGCAAACGCCCCTGCGCGAGCTGTGGCGTTTGCCCGTGGTCCGACAGCTGTGGCGCTACGGCCTGGTCGGCCTGTCCCAAAACGCCATCGGCTACGGACTCTATCTGCTCGTGACCTGGCTTGGGCTCCCGCCCAAGACCGCGGTCTCCATCCTCTATGTCGTCGGCGTCCTCATTTCCTTTTTCGGCAACCGCCGCTTCACCTTTGCCCATGCCGGGTCCGTGCGCTGGGCCATGGTCCGCTTTTTTGTGGCCCACTGCGGCGGATATCTCCTCAATATCCTGCTCCTTTTGGTTTTTGTCGACCATCTCGGCTATCCGCACCAGCTCATCCAGGCCGCCTCCATTTTCGTGGTCGCCGGCTACCTGTTTTTCGCCCTGAAGTTCTTCGTCTTCCCGCGCCCCAAGGCCGCCTGAGGCCGGAAGCGCCGGGTAGGCACAACCGGCCGCCACCCGCGCGACACAGCCTGTCCGGGCTCTGGCGGCCTTGACGGAGATGGGTCTTCGCGCCCATACTCCCTCTCCTATTCGCGGAGACGAGCGACCGCTTCGGTCGTGATCCGACCGGCGGTGCGCTTTATTTCGCGCCGCAAACGCCCAGGGAGGAAAATTCTGGCATGATCGCGTGGCAAAAACAGGGATTTCTTTTTTGTTCGCCGCTGGAAGGCTTTTCACAGGCCCGGTTGCCCAATGTCTGGCGGCTCCATGACGATATCTACGCCCTGGTCTTTACGTCCGTGGACGCTTCCATGCGTTCCCATACCTTCATCACCACCATGCGGGTCGACGGCCATCGGCTCGAAATCCTGCAAAAGCCCAAGCTCGTGCTGGCGCCGGGTCCCTTGGGCTACTTCGACGACCGGGGCGCCATGGCCTCGGCCTTTGCCCAGGGCGATAACGGCGTCATCTATTACTACTATACCGGTTGGCAGCTCCTCCACGATGTCACCTTCGAATTCGCCATCGGCCGGGCCATTTTCGATCCGGAAAAGCTCACCATCACCAAGGAATTCCCCGGACCGGTCCTGGCCAAGGACACGCGAAATCTGTTTCTCAACGCCGCCGCCTACGTCCTGCGCGAGGGCAAAGCCTGGCGCATGTGGTACACCGGCGGGGTCAACTGGGAAAACAACAACGGTGTGCTCAAGCACTACTACACCATCAAGCACGCCAACTCCTCCGACGGCATCCACTGGGAAGCCAGCCCCGAGGTCTGCATTCCGTTCCAGTACGACACGGAATACGCCATTGCCCGTCCGTCCGTGACCAAGATCGGCGACACCTACCACATGTGGTACACCTACCGGGAAACCCCGACCATCCATACCTACCGCATCGGCTACGCCACCTCCGCCGACGGCCTGACCTGGACCCGCAAGGACGACGAGGCCGGCATCGACGTGTCGCCCGAGGGTTGGGACTCCGAAATGGTCGGCTATCCCCACGTGTTCGAACACAACGGGGTCTGGTTCCTGATGTACAACGGCAACGGTTACGGCAAGACCGGTTTCGGTTACGCCACCCACGACGGACCCATCCGGTGAAAACGACCCAGCTGCCCGTGCCGGTGCTGCGGCGCCTGCTGCTGACCATGCTGCGCATCCGCGCCTTCGAGGATGCCGTGGTCGCGGTCTACCCCGAGCAGAACATGAAGTCGCCGGTCCACCTGTCCACCGGACAGGAGGCCGTGGCGGCCGGGGTGTGCGCCCATCTCGAACGTCGGGACACCATCTGCACCAACCACCGCAACCACGGCCATTGCCTGGCCAAGGGCGTACCACCCTTGGCCCTGGCCGCGGAATGCTTCGGCCGCAAGGCCGGTTGCGCCGGCGGCAAGGGCGGCTCCATGCATCCCGTGGCGCCGCGCTACGGCATCTACGGCACCTCGGCCATTGTCGGCGGGGGCGTGCCCCATGCCGTGGGCCAGGCCCTGGCCGCGAAAATGGACCACAGCTCCCGGGTGAGCGTGGCCTTTTTTGGCGACGGCGCCATGGAAGAGGGCAGCAGCTCGGAATCCCTCAATTTCGCCGCCCTGCACCGGCTGCCGGTGCTGTTCGTGTGCGAAAACAATGGCTACGGCGCGTCGTCGGCCCTGTGCTGCCGCCAGCCCAACGAGGACATTTCCGCTCGGGCCAAGGCCTACGGCATCCGTTCGGCCCGGGTGGACGGCAACAACGTGGTCGAGGTCTACAAGGCGGCCCGAAACGCCGTGGCCGCCGTGCGCCAGGGGCAGGGACCGTTTTTCCTCGAATGCCTGACCTACCGCTGGTACGGCCACATGGGCGTCAAGTTCGACCAGGAACAGGGCGTGCGCCCGTGGCACGAACTGCGCAGCTGGCAGTTGCGCTGCCCCATCAAGGTGCTGGAGTCCGTGCTTGGGGAAGAGGCGCCGGAACTGGCCGCCCAGGTGCCCGTGCTCATGGCCCGCCAGCGGGCGGCCATGGACACCGTCATGGTCCGGGCCCAACGCCTGCCCTTCCCCGACCCCGAGGAAGCCCTCGGGCCGGTTTTCTGGAGCTGAGCCCATGCCCTGGACCAAGATCTGCAACAGCGACATCCGCCTGCTCGGCGACGCGGCCAACGGCGTGCGTTGCGCGACCTACAAGGACGCCCTGCGCGAAGCCCACGAATTCTACATGGACGCCTGCCCGGACGCCTTCATCATCGGCCAGGGCATCACCGAGCCGGGCGGCAGTTTCGGCGTCCTGGACGGCTTTGTCGAACGTTACGGCGCCGAGCGCATCCTCGATTCCCCCATCGCCGAAAACGCCGTCACCGGCGCCTGCATCGGCGCGGCCTGTGCCGGCAAACGCCCGATCCTGGTCCACATGCGCCTCGATTTCCAGCTCATGTCCATGGACCAGATCGTCAACCACGCCGCCAAGTGGCACTACCTGACCAACGGGCAAGTCCACGTGCCGCTCATCATCCGGGCCATCGTGGCCCGGGGCTGGGGCTCCGGGGCCCAGCACGCCCAGGCCCTGCACGGCGTGTTCTTGCCGGTCCCGGGTCTGCGCATCGTGCTGCCGGCCTCGCCCCACGACGTCAAGGGACTGTTTTTGCAGGCCGTCAACGACGGCAATCCGGTGCTTTTTATCGAACACCGGTGGCTGTACAACGACGTGGGTCCGGTGCCGATTGAGCCCTACAAGGTCCCCTTTGGCCAGGCCGTGATCCGGCGCCCGGGCACCGATATCACCATTGTCGCCGTGTCCCAGATGGTGCGCGAAAGCCTGCGCGCCGCCGAGGCCCTGGCCGAGGAAGGCATCGACTGCGAGGTGCTCGACCCGCGTTGCGCCGCGCCCCTGGACCGGGAAGCCATCGCCGACTCGGTGGCCAAGACCGGCCGGCTGGTGGTGGCGGACCTCGGCCATCCCCACGGCGGCCTGGCGGCCGAAATCTGCGCCGTGGTGGCGGAAACTGTGCCCCAGGCCCTCAAGGCCCCGGTACGCCGGGTGACCTTCCCCGACGCGCCCATCCCGGCCTCGCCCGTGCTGGAAGAGGCCTACTATCCCGACGTGCCGCACATCGTCGCGGCCGTGCGCCAGGTCATGGGGCTCGGGGCCGGTCGATGACCACGGTCCTGGTCACGGGCGTGGGCTCGGTCATCGGCTACGGCATCATCCGCAGCCTGCGCCTGCGTGCCGTCCCCTGCCGGATCATCGGCGCGGACATCTATCCCGACGCCGTGGGCCAAGCCTGGACCGACGCCTTCGAACAAGCCCCGTACACGCGCGATCCCGGTTACGACGCCTGGCTGGCCCGGGTCGTGGCCAAACACCGGGTGGACGTGCTTATGCCCGGCATCGAGCCGGACGTGTTCCACGCCAACGCAAGCCGGGAGTTCCTGGCCGGGCTCGGCGTGCGCTGCGTGCTCAACCGTAGCGAACTCATCGAACTTTCCAAGGACAAGTGGCTCCAATACCAGGCCCTGGGCCCGGTCGGCGAGGATGTGCGCATTCCCACGGCCCTGGCCTGCGACAGTGCGGCCTTCATCGCCCGCCACGGCCTGCCCTGCCTGCTCAAGGAGCGTTGCGGCTCGGCCTCCAAGGGCCTGATCCGCCTGACGCGTCCCGAGGACCTCGCGGCCCTCGGCCCGGCCGAGACCGACGAGACCCATATTATCCAGCCCATCGTCGGCGCGGACGACGCCGAATACACGGTGGGCGTTTTCGGCGACGGCTGTGGCAAGGCCCGGGCCTCCATCGCCATGCGGCGGACCCTCTCCCGGGCCGGGGCCACGGAAAAGGCCCATATCGTCCGGGACGCCTCCCTGGACGCGGTCATCGACCGGCTGTGCGCGGCCTTGCGCCCCCTGGGGCCCACCAATTTCCAGTTCCGCCTGGCCGACGGGCAGTGGAAGCTGCTGGAGGTCAATGCCCGCATTTCCGCCTCCACGTCGTTGCGCGCCGCCTTCGGCTACAACGAGGCGAGCATGGCCCTGGACCATGTCCTGACCGGTGTCCTGCCCGAACAACCCGCCGTCCGGGACGGATTCGCCGTGCGCTACGTCGCGGACCATGTGGTCTATGATCGGCATCATTTCTGACATCCACGGCAATCTGCCGGCCCTTCAGGCCGTGCTGGCCGCCCTGACGACCCTTGGCGCCGACCGGCTGATCTGCGCGGGGGACGTGGCCGGCTATTACCCGTTTATTAACGAGTGCTGCCAGCGCCTGCGCGAGGCCAAGGCCCTGGTGGTCCAGGGCAACCACGACTTTTACCTGGCCACGGGCACGCCCTGTCCCAGGTCCCGAAGCGCCAACGACTGCCTGGCCTACCAGGCACGCGTCATCACGCCCGAGAACCGGGCCTGGCTCGGTTCCCTGGCCCCGGCCGGCCGGCTGGAAGACATGGAAATTGTCCACGGCGGCTGGCGCGATCCCCTGGACGAATATCTGGTTCCGGACGAAGCCTATTTCCGCGCCCTGGAAGGCCGGCTGTTCGTATCCGGCCACAGCCATGTCCAGACTCTGTGGCAGGGGGAAGGCGCGGTCTGGTGCAACCCCGGTTCGGTGGGCCAGCCCCGGGACGGCGACCCGCGCGCCGCCTTTGCCACCTTTGACGGCGCGGCCTTCACCCTGCACCGGGTGGCCTATCCGGTGGCGCAGACCATGGCCGCCATGACCCGGGCCGGTTTCAACGACTACTACTTCCGCAACCTCGCCCACGGCCTGCGTATCGGCGCCACCCCGGACCAGGCGTGCCCGGGCGGCGCCGCCAAGGAGCACGGCCGATGAAGCTGTCCATTGTCGCCACCCTGTACCGCTCGGCCGCCTATATCGAGGAATTTTGCCGCCGCGCCCATGCCGCGGCCGAGGCCCTGGTCGGCGACGACCACGAAATCGTCCTGGTCAACGACGGCTCGCCCGACAACAGCCTGGATGTCGCCGTTGCCCTGGCCCGGCACGACCCGCGCCTGGCCGTGGTCGATCTTTCGCGCAATTTCGGCCACCACAAGGCCATGATGACCGGCCTGGCCCAGGCCCGGGGCGAGTTCGTCTACCTGCTCGACGTGGACCTCGAAGAGGAACCGGAATGGCTGGCGCCTTTTGCCGACCAAATGCGCAGCGAAGGCTGCGACGTGGTCTACGGCGTGCAACAGCAGCGCAAGGGCAGCTTCTCCGAACGCTGGAGCGGGGCCCTGTTCTACACCGTGTTCCGCACGCTCTCCGGCCTCGATTTTCCCCGCAACATCACCACGGCCCGGCTCATGACCCGGCGCTACGTCAATGCCCTGCTCGGCCACAAGGAACGGGAGATCATGATCGCCGGCTTGTGGCTCATCACCGGATTCGCCCAGTGCCCCCATACCGTCAACAAGTGGAGCACGTCCGAGACGACCTACACCCTGCGGCGCAAGGTCGCGGCCATGGTCAACGGCATCACCTCATTCAGCGACGTGCCGCTCAAGGGCATTTTCTACATCGGCCTTGTCATGTCGGCCCTGTCGGCCCTCTATGTCGCCTATCTCGTGCTGCACCGCTTCGTGTTTTCGATGCCGGTCAGCGGCTGGACCTCGGTCATGGCTTCCATCTGGCTCCTCGGCGGCCTCATCATCTTTTGCATCGGCATCGTCGGCATCTATCTGTCCAAGGTTTTCATGGAAACCAAGCAACGCCCGTATACGATCATACGGCAAATATACGGCCGCGACGACAATTCGTGACGCCGGGAGACACCATGGGGAAGCGCGTCGCCATCCTCCAGAGCAACTATATTCCCTGGAAGGGCTATTTCGACATCATCAAGCAGGTCGACGAGTTCATTCTCTACGACGACGTGCAGTACACCAAGCGGGACTGGCGCAACCGAAACCGCATAAAGACCGCCCAAGGACCCTTGTGGCTCAGCGTGCCGGTCCATGCCAGCGGCCGCTCCAGCCTTATCCACGAGGCGACCATCGAGGACGGCCAGTGGGCCCAGAAGCATCTGCAAAGCTTCCTGCACCACTACAAGAAGGCGCCCGCCTTCGAGGCCGTCTATCCGGCCCTGCAGGAGCTTTACGCCAAGGCCGCCGACCTCAGGCGCCTCATCGACGTCAACCGCCTGTTTCTCGACTGGATCTGCGGCTATCTCGGCATTCCGACCGTCCTCAGCTCATCCCTGGACTACCAGGGCCACGGCACCAAGACCGAGCGGCTGCTTTCCCTGTGCCTGCAGGCCGGGGCCACGCTCTACCTGTCCGGCCCGGCGGCCAAGGACTATCTGGACGAGTCCCAGTTCGCGGCCCACGGCATTGCCGTGGCCTGGATGAGCTATGCCGGGTATCCCGAATATCCCCAGCTCTACCCGCCCTTTGACCACGCCGTGACCGCCCTCGACCTCATTCTCAATACGGGCGAGGCCGCGGCCACCTACCTGGAGCGCCACCCCGCCGGCGCCTGAGCCGGCTCACAGCGCTCTCGTCCACTTCCATCGAAGCAGGATTCCAAAGGACGCAGTCCTTTGGCCGCCGGAGGCTCTCTTACGCCCCCACTCCCTTACTGCGCCGGCGGCGGCGTGGCCTGGGCCGCATAGGCCCGGGCCAGGGCCTCGGCGTACAGGCGGTGGGCCAGGGCGTTGGGATGACCGTCCATCTGCTTGCCTTCGCGCATCAGCGTAAAAAGGAGCCGGGGCGTCTGGTGATGGGCCTCGGCGTAGGCGGCGAGCACGGGCCGGGTGTCCACGAAGCGTTCCTTGAAATGCGCCGCCAGCCAGTCCTTTTCCTGACGCACGGCAGCGTCGTCCAGGGTGTCGGGATTATCCAGGGCCAGCACGAACAGGCTTGCGCCGTTTTCCCGGCACAACCGCTCGATTTCCGTATAGGCGGCCTGGAGCACGGCCATCCGGTCCCGCACCGGCACAGGGATCGTACCGCGCAGCATGCCGTAGCGCGTGGCCAGTTCCCGGGCGTCCTGGGTCACGAGCAAGGGCGCGGCCACGGTGGCGAAAAAGTGCAGCCGGTCCCACAGGGACTTGCGGCAGTCCCGGTAGCTGTCGAGCTTCACATCAAAGGTCTGGCTCAAATAAAACGGCCCGTGCAGACGCAGGCCACCGTCGGCGGCCCGGTAGAAATACGGTCCGGGCAGCTTGGCGAAATAGGTCGGGGCATAGCCGAAAGACCGGTCCACGAGCCAGGGCGCATACTGGAAGATGACGATATCGGGCTTGTAGTGCGGAATGAGCTTGCGGGCGCGCAGCAGCATGTGGGACAGGCCGTAGCTGCTGACTCCGGCATTGAGCGCCGTGCCGTGGAGCCCGGCGGCAAAGAGATAGGCGTAATTTTCCTCGGCCAGGGTCGAGGAGCCGAAAGCGAAGGAACAGCCGAGGCTCAGAACCAGGGGGCGCTGTGTCGGCACCGTGTCCGGCGCGCCCACGGGGATGCGGAAGCCGTCGCGCGAGATGCGGCTGACGATATTGGGACCGACGGCATAGAACTCCTCGCCGGTCTTGCCCGGCGCGGCGCGGAAGCCCAGTTCCGCATCGAGTTCGTGGGGGCTGTTGATCCAGCCCCGGGTCCCGCACTTGGCATAGTCGTAGAAATCGGCCGAGCGGACGTAGAGAAAGAGGCCATAGGCCACCGCGGCCAGCAGGACCGTGACGGCGCTTATGCCCGCGACCGTGCGAAGGGTCGACCACCAGGGATGTCGCATGCTGCTTCCTTGATCGGCGTTAACCGTTTTCTCCGGGCTTTTTCGGAACATACAGTTCAAAGCGCGGATCGGTCCCCTCCGGCAGCCGGTCGAAGTGCTCGCGCACGAACCGGTAGGTCAGGGGATGGGTGTTTTGAAAGCGCAGATCGTCCCGGCCGTCCAGGGCCTGATTGTCGAGGAGCACCAGGCCGATCCGACTGGGATCGAGGCGCGCGATCTCCTGTTCCTCGAAGGCCCGAGGGCGCCGATGGATGGCGTAGATCTCCCACACCGGGGAGCGCTGGCCGAGCAGAGCATAGGCCCCGGGCCACCGGGGCATGGTGAGCAGTTCCTTGCCCGGCCCCAGGTACTTGTCCGCGAGCCCGCGCAAAAAGGCCACATCCCGGGCGGTCTCGGCATCGACCACGATCCGGTCGCCGCCGATGGTCACCTCGGTCCAGCCTTTTTCCGGGCTGCTGTACACAAAGCGGTACTCGCCCATCATGACAAACACGCTCGCCCCGCAAAGGACCAGGGTGGCAAGCCACTTCGCGGCCCCCCGTTTCCCGGCCAAAAGCCCCAGGCAGCCGAGCAGCATGGGGAAAATGCCGTGGGCCAGATGGATGATATCGGCCCGGGAAAAGGCATAATGGGCGTAGGGCAGTCCCAGGCAGGCGGCGCCGACGAAAACCGGCGGCAGCGGCCGGCGGCGCAGGCCCTGGACGGCCAGCCAAGCCAAGGAAACGATCCCGAACAGGCCCGTGGCCAGGAAAAACAGGGACACGAGCAGCTTGCGCACGGCCATATCCGGGGAAAGCCGGGCCAAGGGCACGGTCCAGGGCCAGGGAATGGGCAAGGTGATGTTGGTGCCGGACATGGCCAAAAGCTGGCGGATGTTATCAAGATACGCCGCGTAAAACCCGGGTACCACGGCGCACATGACAAGGGTCGGCGCAAAGCCGATCACAACGCCGAGGCCCCACAGGGCCAGCCGGCCGACCAGGGCGCGGTTGAGGCCCCGGTGGGCATTGACAAAGGCCAGGGCGCACAGGCTGCCGACCAGGCCGTAGACGCCGTGGTTGCGGCCGATGACCGCGGCCAGGCCGACCAGGATCCCGGCCCCGAGATGGCGCCCGCCGGTGGGGTTGGCCGCGAGCCAGGCCAAGGCGGCCACGAGCAGGATCGCGATGGTGATATTATAGATGATCCAGTAGCACTGCATCCAGGCCACCAGCGTGACGGCGGCCAGGACCAGGAACACCGCCCCCACCCGGCGGGCGGACCGGGCCACGATCCACAGGCCGGCAAAAAGCCCCAGGGCCTCGACGACCGCCCCGGTCGCGCGCAGGGACATGAGCCCTGAGTCTCCCCACAAGCGCATGAGGGCGGCGGAAAAATAGTAGCGCCCGGGATCGTAGGCCATGAAATCCCGCATGGGGACCTCGCCGGCCAGGACGCGCTGCACGCCGTACCAGAGAAAGCCTTCGTCGTAGAGGCTGAAGTCGAGCCGGCCCTCAAGCCGGAACAGCACCACGACCAACACCGCGGTCAGCCCGGCGAGCCAGGCGGCAAGGGAGGCGGTTTTACGCACGAAATCTCCTTGGCGTCACGCCCGTCTGCCGTGTCCGGCCAGGGGCCGGCCGGCGAGCGCGACCCGGGGAAAGGTGTCGACTGGCGGGCGATCTGTCAACACCGCCTCCCCCGAACCGGCCGGGATTGGGGAACGGGGGAAGCCTCCGACAACCATAGTGCGGCGCCCTTTGGCGGACAACGCCAAGCCGTTCGTGAAAATTGTCTTGCCAGGTTCCGTGAAGGCATCCATGGTAACAGTATCCTGCAAGGCAAACCGCAACGACCGGGAGGTGAAGGCGATGTTCACGGTACTGGAAGGTACGGGTGGCGATGTGCTGGCCATTGAAATTTCCGGGGGCTACACCAAGGCGGATGTTGCCGCCTTCAAGCAGGCTTTTGAAACGCTTCTCGCCGCCGGTCCGCAGCGTATCAATGTGTTATGCAAGATCGACCAGCTCGCTCTCGGCGCGAGTGAATGGAGCGCTTTTATCGAGGATGCGCGTTACGCCCTGGCCAACCGGAACAAACTGCGCCATCTCGCCATTGTCACCGACAGCAAGGCGTTGGGCGTCCTGATCAAACTCGACAACCTCATGCTCGGCGACCCCGAACACGGGCTGATCGAACGGTACTTCGCTGTCACGGACCTGGATCAAGCCTGGCGATTCGTGCGCGAATAGATCGAGGCGCACGAACTTTTTCCTTTCCATACGCCCTGTTGGCACGGCAAGGCCGGATGGCGCGTTGCCAAGCCATCGGGGGCGCGCTACTGTTTTGCCATGCGTTACCCGATACAGTTCCACGCCCGTGTCCTTGTGGTTTTTTCGTGTCTGGCCGGTCTGGCCCTGCTTGGCGGCTGCGCCGGCACAACCAAGGCTCCGGTCAGCCAAAACCTGCCCGCGACCCGCACCGCGCCGCCCGTGGCCCGGGCTCCGATCACCACGCCCTGGCCCACGCGCATCTCCCCGGCCAGCCAGCAGATTCAAAGCTTCGCCGCCCTGGCTCCGGCCGTGGACCGCTCCATCGCCCACGTGGCCCGAAAACCCCAAGGCGCCCTGGCCGTGGACCGTCCCGGCGCCCGGCTCACCTACGGCCAGCTCCACCAGACCCTGATCACCTTCCGGCGCATCCTGCCGGAGCTGGACCGCGATCCGTCCGTGCTCGGCAAGTATTTCAAATGGGTGCCCATCGAGTCCGACACGCTGCTCACCGGCTATTACGAGCCCACCATCGAGGTCTCGCGCACCGAGCACGCGCCCTACGTCTGGCCCATCTACCGCAATCCCGGCGGCGCCGGCAAAAACTACAGCCGGGAGGCCATCGACTACGGCAAGGTCCTGCGCGGCCGGGGCCTGGAAATCGGCTATGCCAAGGACCCGATCGACGTGTTTTTCCTGCACGTCCAGGGTTCGGGCAAGCTGCGCTTCATCGAGGACGGTTCCACGACCTACGTGCTGTTCAACGGCAAAAACAGCCATCGCTACGTGGGCGTGGGCCGGGTCATGGTCAACCGGGGCTGCTTCCCCCAGGAAGAGATGAGCATGCAGCGCATCCGGCGCTATCTGGACGAGCATCCCAACCAGATCCGGGAATACCTGACCCAGAACCCGAGCTACATCTTTTTCAAGACCGCCCAGACCCCGCCGGTCGGGGCTATGGGCGTGCCGGTCACGCCCCACTGCAGCGTGGCCGTGGACCCGGGATTCGTGCCCTACGGCACGCTCATGGTGGTGGACGGGGATTTGCCGGGATTTACGAGCCCCGCGCCCGAGCGCTTCACCGGTTTCGTCATGGCCCAGGACACCGGCTGCATGCGTGGCAACCATTTCGACCTCTACCTCGGCCCCGGTGCCAAAGCCGCCCATCAGGCCGGCCTCATGAAGGGCACGGCCAAGTCCTACATCCTGATGCTGCGGTAGGGGGAAGGGGAAAACGCCTCCGGGTTCCACAAGGCGGCGCCCTTTGGAACCCCAGGGAGAGGGAGGCGGCGGGTCGGCGGCAAGGCGGTTTGGCCGCTCACTCCTCGTCGGCTTCCTGGGCCTTGGCCAGGGCTTCCTGACAGGCCTCGCGCCAGACCGGCAGGCGGTCCGACAGGCCCGAGGCGGCCAAAAAGAGCTCGTCCAAGGGATTGATGGCATAGCCCTGGTGGATGACCACCAGTTCGTGCTCGAACCGGTTGGCCGCGTGCACGGCGGCCAGGGTGGAAAAACCCGCCCGCTGGTCCCGGCCGGGCTCGTGGTGCAGGTAGACCGCGCGCACCACGGCGTCGTCCACGCCCCACAGCCCGAGCAGGTACGCCCCCACCTCGGCGTGGGACGCGCCGAACACCTGCCGCTCCATGTCGAGGATCGTGCCCTGCCCCTGCTGACAACCGGCAATGACCGTGGCGTAGGCCTCCGGGAAATTGGTGGCCATGACCAGCTTGCCCACGTCATGGAGCAACCCGGCGATACAGCACTGTTCCTGCTGGGGCACGGCCACGCCTTCCAAGGTGGAGATCACCCGGGCCAGCCGGCCCGTGGACAGACTGTGGCGCCACAGCTTTTCCAGATCGAAATCCCGGAAGGCGTCCTTGTTGAACCGGTCGAACAGACCGACCGTCAGCACCAGGGATGTGACGATGTCGAGTCCGAGCAGGTTCACGGCATGGGCCGGGCTCGACACGTGGACGCGCAGGCCGAAAAAGGCCGAGTTGACGAGCTTCAGGATACCGGCCGCCATGCCCACATCCTGGGCGATGAGCCCGGACACCTCCCGCACCGACGGCTCGGGCTTACCCAGTTCGTCGACCAGGGCCGTATAGAGCCGGGGGACCGTGGGTAACCGGTCGATCCGGGCCACCACATCCTTGACCCGATCGTCCAGAAACACCTCGCGCAGGGCCAGCCCCCGGGTGATGACGGCCTTGAGTTCCTCCGGCTGACAGGGCTTGGGCAAAAACTGGTGGGCCGGCCGCACGGTCTGCAAAATCATGTCCCGGTCCGAATGCCCGGACAGCACGATGCGGATGGCCCCGGGACAGATGGTCTGGGATTCGCGCAAAAACGTGGCCCCGTCCATGCCCGGCATGCGCATGTCGGCCACCACCACGTCGCAGGGCTGCTCGGCGAGCAAGGCCAGCCCGTCCCGGGCGTCGGACACGAACGCCATCTCCCACTCGCCGCGCATGTCGTGGAACATCCGCCGCAAGGCCGACAGGACATTGGGCTCGTCGTCCACGAACAAGATTCGGGTCTTCATGCCGGCTCCTCGGTCAAACCACCAACCTGCTCGGGGGCGCCAAACGGGACCCGGACCACGAAGGTCGTGCCCCTGCCCACCTCGGATTCGAAATCGATGCTACCGCCGTGCTTGGTGACGACGATGTTGTGGGTGATGGCCAGGCCCTGGCCCGTGCCCTTGCCCACCTCCTTGGTGGTGAAAAACGGATCGAAAATCTTGCTCCGGTTTTCCTCGGGGATGCCCTTGCCGGTGTCGGCCACGGAGAGCTTGAAGAAATCCCCGTCGGCCTCGGAGCGGATGGTGATGGTCCCCTTGTCGGTGGTGCCCTTGACCTTGTCGGCGATGGCGTGAGCGGCGTTGACCAGGATGTTGAGGATGACCTGATTGAAGTCGCCGGGGTGGCAGAACACCGGCGGCAGGTCGTGGTCGAGTTCGAGCACCACGTCGGCCACGTACTTCCATTCGTTCTTGGCCACGGTAACGGTGTTCTCCACGGCGGCGTTGATGTCCACGGCGGTTTTTTCCTCACCGCCCGGATGGGAGAACTTCTTCATGGCCGAGACAATGGCCGTGACCCGGTTCACGCCCTCCACGGACTGTTCCAGGGCCCGGGGCGCCTCGTCCTGGAGAAAGTCCACATCCGCCTCGGACCGGGCCGATTCGATCTCGGCCACGGCATCGCTATCGCCGGCGGCCTCGGCCAGACGCCGGGCCACGGCCTCGATGCGGGTCAGGGCCTGGCCGAGGCCGGTGAAGGCGCTCGACAGGAAATGCAGGTTGTCGCCGATGTACTGGGTCGGGGTATTGATCTCGTGGGCGATGCCCGCGGCCAACTCGCCCACGGATTCGAGCTTCTGGGCAATGGCCAACTGCCGTTCCAAGGCCTTGCGCTCGGTGACGTCGAAAACGATCTCAAACAGACGCAGCTCGCCGCGCCGCTTGGCCGTGATCACGGTCTTGATGACCGGAACGGCCCGGCCGTCGGGACGGGTCAGGCGCATCTCCTCGTTGAGGAGGTTGCGTTCGGTCAGCATGCAGGACGTGAACGCCCGGCCGCCGGTATCCCGCCAGCAAATAATGGAACACGGCTGGCCCACGAGTTCTTCGCGGCTGCGGCCGCACAATTCCTCGGCCACCTTGTTGACGTCGACGATGCGCCGGTCCTTGGGGTCGATGATGAAGATGCCGGCCCGGATGCCGGACAGGATGCGCTGGAGCACCTCCTGCTCGTCGCGCAGGTCCTTTTCCACCCGTTTGCTGTCGGTGACGTCGGTGGCCACGCCGACGATGCCCTGGGGCCGGTCCTCGGCATCGTCGAACCGGGCCCGGTTGAAAATCAGATCCCGTTCCCGGCCGCTGGCGTCCTCGAGCATGACCTCGAACTGCTGCACCCCGCCTCGGATGAGGATTTCCTGGTCCTTTTGGGCCAAAAGCTCCCCGATCTCCTCGGAAAAGATCTCCCGGGCCGTCAGCCCCTGGGCGCCTTCGATGGTCACCCCGAGGAAATTGGCAAAGGACCGGTTGACGCTGACATAATGGCCGGCCGGGTCCTGGACGTAGATGGGGTTGACCGCCGCGTCCATGAGGCTTTTTTGAAAGGCGAGCTGATTTTGGAGTTCGGTTTCGGCCCGGTGGCGGGCGGTGACGTCCTCGGCCACGGTGACCAGGCCCTCGGGCTTGCCCTCGGGATCGCGGATCATGGCCACGTTGACCCGGCACCAGACAATGGACCCGTCCGGGCGCACATAGCGCTTTTCCCAGGCCACCGAATCCTCGCCGGCCAGCAGGCGGGCCAGACCGGTCCGGTCGGTTTCGAGATCGTCGGGATGGGTGATTTCATCCACGGCGCGACCGACCAGCTCCAGGGAGGTGCGGCCCACCATCCGGGCGAAGCGTTCGTTGGTCTCGACGAAGCGCCGCTCGGGATTAATCCGGGACACGCCCACGCCGGCCTGCTCGAACACGGCCCGAAACCGGCGTTCGCTTTCGGACAGGTCCTGGCAGCGCCGGGCTAGCAGTTCCTCGGTCCAGCGTCGGAGCGCCCCTTCCAGGGCCACGGCCAGGGGATAGCGCTCGGCCGGCAGCAAGACCAAACCATACGGGTTGACGCGGGCGATACCGGCCAGGGCATCCTCGTCGTGGTGCCCGGTGAGATAGACCACCGGCACGTGGCGTCCTTGCAGGGCGCGCCCCAGGGCCAGGCCGGCCTGGGCCTCGGGCAACGCCACGTTGACCAGGGCCAAGTCGGGCCGGGTCCGCCCGGCCAGATCCATGGCCTCGGCCGCATCCCGGGCCGGACCGGTCATCTGGTAGCCGAGTTCGCCGAGCAAACGACGCAACACATCCGCCTGCGCCAAGTCATGCTCGGCAAGCAGGATCCGCGTCGGTCGGTTCGTCTGTTCGCTTTCCGTCATGGTGGCCGCTCCACCGTTCCCATCTCTGCTGCTTCGCTCTATCGTAGGGCAAAACGGTGGGGCCGCTCAAGTGAAATTCACAAACCGCTCAACACCCCTCCCTGTCGGGTGCCTCCTGGATGTCCCCCCGGACGAGATCGGCCAGGGTGATGGCGTCGAGACGGGCGTGCATGGCCTTGGCCGCCTCCCTCCAGACGCGGCGGGTGAGACAGTCGGCGCTGCGGGCGCAGGCGCCGTCGGGCCCGTCGCAGTCGACCAGGGTCAGGTCGCCCTCGAGCACCCGGACGATGGCGCCCACGGAAATCGCCTCCAGGGGCAGGGCCAGTTCGTGGCCGCCCCGGGGACCGCGCCGGCTTTTGACAAAACCGGCCGCCTTGAGCTCACGGACGAGTTTTTCCAGATATTTGACCGAGACGCCTTGCCTGGCCGCGATGTCCTTGATGCGCACCGGCCCGTCTTGGCAGTGCTGGGCCATGTCCAGGATCATGCGGGTGCCGTAGCGGCTGCGAGTCGTCAGTTTCATGGCCAAGGCCTCCTCAGGGCGAGTTGGCGGCAGGGACGCGACCGTGGCGGTCGCATCCATACGAAGACGGTAGGCAAATCCCGGGCGGGCGTCAACGCGGGCCGGGTCGGGAGTGTGCAGCCCCGGACAACCGGACGCCTGTCCCACGGCCGGCGGCGGGCGGCGGAACAGGTGGAATTGCCTTGCGAAAAGCGGTTGGGAAACCTTGACAGGCCGACGGAACCAGGGCTAAGGACAAAACCGACTGAGTACTCAGTCGATTTGTGCGAGCCTTCACATGACCAAAAAAGAAGCCATCCGCTACGCCGCCACGGTCCTTTTCGCCCACAAGGGCTTCCAGGAGACCACCATGCAGGACATCTGCAAGGTCACCGGGACGGCCGAGGGGACCATCTTCTACCACTTCAAGAGCAAAGAACAGCTCTTGATCGCCATTTTGGAGCATGCCAAGACCCGCATCCTGGAGGAGTACGAGACCGCCTTTGCCGACCGGGAGTTCGCCTCGGGCCTGGACATGATGGAAGAGGCCATCGCCTTCTACTTCCATCTCACCGGGCTCATGGAGCACGAATTCACCCTGCTGCAACGGCAGTTTCCCCACCAGCTGGCCGAGGACAATTCCGAATGTCGGGCGCATCTGGCCGCCATCTACAACTGCCTGACCGATATTTTCGAGCGGGTGGTGCGGGCCGGCCAGGCCGACGGATCCATGGGCGATTTCGAGCCCCGGGGAACGGCCATGATTCTTTTCGCCATGGTCGACGGTTTGCTGCGCCTGAAAACCTGCAACCTCTACGAGGCCGGGGCGCTGTTCGACCAGCTCGTCGCATCCTGCCGCAGGATGCTGGCCAAACCACGTGACGGGAGTTGCTGATGCTTGCGCGAATCTTTCCTTTCCTCGGCTGGTTCCGGGGGTACGGCATGGCCGCCTTGCGCGCCGATGCCATATCCGGCCTGACCGTGGCCCTGGTACTGATTCCCCAGTCCATGGCCTATGCCCAGCTGGCCGGCATGCCCCCCTACTACGGTCTGTACGCCTCGTTCCTGCCGCCGCTGGTGGCGGCCCTGTTCGGCTCCAGCCGGCAGCTGGCCACGGGCCCGGTGGCGGTGGTGTCGCTTATGACCTCGGCATCGTTGGCCCCCCTGGCCACGGCCGGGTCCGAGGGCTACATCGCCTACGCCATTTTGCTCGCCCTGCTCGTGGGCGTGTTCCAGTTCCTGCTCGGGGTGCTGCGCCTGGGCCTGGTGGTCAACTTTCTGTCCCACCCGGTGGTCAACGGCTTCACCAACGCCGGCGCGCTGATCATCGCCTCGTCCCAGCTGTCCAAGATGTTCGGGGTCAGCGTGGACGCGGCCGAGCATTACTACGAGACCATCATGCGGGTGGTGACGGCGGCGGCCCACCACACCCACTGGCCCACCCTGATCATGGGCGCGGCCGCCTTCGCCATCATGTTCGGGCTCAAAAAGATCAACCCGCGCATTCCCAACGTGCTCGTGGCCGTGGTGCTGACCACGGCCGTGTCCTGGGCCATCGGCTTCGAGCACAACGCCACCGTGAACCTGGCCGCCATCAAGTCCCCCGAGGTCCTGACGGACATCGAGGCCTTCAACAAGGCCGCCTCGGCCCTGCCGGCCATCGCCGTCAAGCGGGCCGAGGTCACGCCCAAGGAGGACGCGGCCAAGGCCGCCGGCGACAAGGTGGCCCTGCTCAACGTGGAGCATGAGATCGCCCTGCTCGACCTCGACAAGGAAAAGGCCAAGCACGAGGCCGAAGTCTATCGGGCCAAACTGCGCGGCTATCTGCTGTCCGCCGTGCCCGGAACGGACGGGTCCCTGGCCTTCTACCTCCAGGGCAAGCTGCCCGAAGGGGCCAAGGATGACGGCCGGACCTGGATTTTACGCGTGGGCAACAGCGCGCTCAAGCCCGACAAGCTACTGCTGATCGGCGGCGGCCAGGTCGTCGGCGTGGTGCCCTCGGGCCTGCCGTCGTTCACCGTGCCGAGCCTGGACTTCAAGGCCATTTTGCGGCTGCTGCCCTTTGCCTGCATCATTTCGCTTCTGGGCTTCATGGAAGCCATCTCCATCGCCAAGGCCATGGCCGCCAAGACCGGACAACGCCTGGACCCCAACCAGGAGCTCATCGGCCAGGGCCTGGCCAACATTCTGGGCTCCATCGGCAAGAGCTATCCGGCCTCGGGTTCGTTTTCCCGTTCGGCCGTCAACCTGCAAGCCGGAGCGCTGACCGGATTCTCCTCGGTGTTCACCAGCGCCACCGTGGTCATCGCCCTGCTGTTTTTCACCCCGCTGCTCTACCACCTGCCCCAGAGCGTGCTGGCCGCCGTCATCATGATGGCCGTCATCGGCCTGCTCAATGCCTCGGGCTTCATCCACGCCTGGAAGGCCCAGTGGTACGACGGCGCCATCTCCATCCTCACCTTCGTGTGCACGCTGGCCTTTGCCCCGCATCTGGACAAGGGCATCATGATCGGCGTGGTGTTGTCCCTGATGGTTTTCCTGTATAAGAGCATGCGGCCGCGGGTGGCCTCCCTGGCCCTCACCGAGGACAGCGCCTACCGCGACGCCTCGGTGTACAAGCTGGCCGAGTGTCCGTACCTGGCCGTGGTGCGTTTCGACGGGACGCTGTTTTTCGCCAACGCGAGCTTTCTGGAAGACCAGATCACCGAACGCATGCAGAGCAATAAGAAGCTCAAGCACATCATCCTGGCCGCCGACGGCGTAAACGACATGGACGCCTCGGGCGAGGAAGCGCTCTCCCTGCTCGTGGACCGTATCCGCAGCGCCGGCCTTGACATCTCCCTTTGCGGCGTGAAGGAATCGGTCATGGACGTCATGAAGCGCACCCACCTCCTGGAGCACATCGGGGAGGACCATCTCTATCCGGATCTCAACCAGGCCCTTTGCGCCGTGCACCAGGACTCCTGGCATACGCGCGGCGAAAGCTGTCCGCTGACCACCGTGTGCCGCCTGCCCGGCGCCGAAGCGCGAGCATAAGGAGTCGCCATGTCCGTCATTTCCTTTTTCAGCGGCGTCTACTGCAAGGAACAGTCCGTGGTGGCGGCCGTGCACGAGACCACGGGCCTGCCCATCGTACCCGACGCCGATCTCGTGGCCCTGGCCGCCAAGCTCTCCGGGCTCGGCGCGGACAAGATCGAAAAGGCCTTCACGGCCAAGACCTCGGTCTTCAACAAGTTCACCCACGAAAAACAGCGGGCCACGGCCTGGCTGCGCCTGGCCCTGGCCACCCGCCTGGACGAGGACGCCAAATGCATCCTGGCCGGCTTTTGCGGCCTGCTGGCCCCCCGCGAGCTGACCCACGTGCTGCGGGTGTGTCTGATCGGCGACGCGGCCTTCCGCCGGGCCGTGGCCATCGAGGAATCCGGCCTGTCCGACCGCGAGGCCCAGCGCGCCCTGGAACGGGCCGACGAGGACCGGGCCGTGTGGACCGAACTGGTGGCCGGCACCAAGGACCCCTGGTCGGCCACGCTGCACGACATGGTCGTGCCCATGGACAAGACCGAGGTGGATGCGGCCGCCGATCTGGTGGTCAAGCACCTGGCCGATCCGGCCCTGCGCGTCACCGACGCCTCCCAGGCCGTGGCCCGGGATTTCCTGCTCGCCGCCCGGGTGGAAGCCGTGGTCACGGGCAAGGGTCACGACGTGGCCGTGTCGGCCAAGGACGGCATGATCACGCTCACCATCAACAAAAAGGTCCTGCTCCTCGACCGCCTGGAAACCGAACTGCGCGCCATCGCCGCCAAGATCGACGGCGTGCGGGACGTGACCACCAAGGTCGGCAAGGGGTTTTACCAGACCGACATCTACCGCCGGGCCGACTTCGAGATGCCGACCAAGGTCCTGCTCGTGGACGACGAACGCGAATTCGTGCAGACCCTGTCCGAGCGGCTGTCCATGCGCGAAGTGGGCTCCCACGTGGTCTACGACGGCGAATCGGCTCTCGACATGATGGCCGAGGACGAACCGGAAGTGATGGTCCTCGACCTCAAGATGCCCGGCATCGACGGCATCGAGGTCTTGAAGCGCGCCAAGCTCGCCCGGCCCGACGTGGAGATCATCATCCTGACCGGCCACGGTTCCGAGGCCGACCGGGAACTGTGCATGAAACTCGGGGCCTTCGCCTACCTGCAAAAGCCCGTGGACATCGAGCTTTTGAGCGAAACCCTGAAAAAGGCCAACGAAAAGGTCCGGCTCAAGAAAACCGCCGAATAGGCGGAATCGTCGCGGCGGCCGGCGGGGATACGCCCAGCCGGCCGCCGTGGCGAAGATCGGTTGTCCGGCGCGCGCCGCACGACCGCCAGGGAACGCGGTGGCGAAGGCCAGAGCAGGGCTTCGCCCACTGCCAGGGAGGATGGACCGCCATGGGTTTGGTTAGCCGACTGCGACCGCAGTTCTGGACCGCGACCGATGACACGGGTCCCTACAGGAGCCTTTTCAACTACCGACGCATCTGGTGGCTCTCGGTGGCGCTTTTGGCCGCGGTTTCACTGGCCCCGCTTTGCATCATGTCGGTGATCGACTTCAACGTCACCAAGCGGGCCGTCAACCAGGAAAACCTCCACCGCACCTTCATCACCACCTCCAACACCCGGCGCACCCTGGCCTATTTTCTGGACGAACGCCTGGCCGCCCTCAATTTTGCCGCCCGCGAGGAGGCTTATGCCTCCCTGGCCACGCCCGAACGCCTGGCCGAGCTGCTCAAGGACCTCAAGGCCGCGTTCGGCGGCTTCATGGACCTCGGCGTCATCGACGACACCGGCCATCAGGTCACCTACGTCGGCCCCTACGACCTGCTCGGCATCGACTACTCCAACCAGGAGTGGTTCAAGAAAACCGTGGAGTCCGGCTACTTCATCAGCGACATTTTCCTGGGCTTTCGCAACGTGCCCCACATGGGCATTTCCGTGCGCGCCGACCGGCCGGGCGGCGGATTTTTCGTGCTGCGGGCCACGGTCGACACCCAGCGCGTCAACGACATCCTCAACAATCTCGACCTGTCCGGTGGCGGCGACGCCTTTCTCATCAACACGGCCGGGGTGCTGCAAACCGTTTCCCGCTCCCACGGCTCGGTCTTCGAACACCTGAACCTGGCCGTGCCGCCGCCGTCCAAACGCACCGAGGTCTACGAAACCACCGGCCCTGCCAACGGCCTCATCGTCGGCTACGCCTTTATCGAGCGCACGCCGCTCATCCTCATGGTGGTCAAGCGCCAGGCCGAACTCATGAAGCCCTGGTATGCCATGCGCCTGGATCTGGTGGGCTTTTTGGCCGGCAGCGTGTGCGTCATTCTGCTTGTGATCGTGGGCGTGGCCACCTCCATGGTCAGCCGCATCCATGCCGCGGACCAGACCCGCACCAAGACCCTGCACCAGATGGAACACACCAACCGCATGGCCTCCATCGGCCGCCTGGCCGCCGGCGTGGCCCACGAGATCAACAATCCGCTGGCCATCATCAACGAGAAGGCCGGGCTCATCAAAGACCTGCTCCAGTTCGGCCAGGCCGCCCAGGCCACGCCCGAACGCCTCATCGGCCTGCTCGATTCCATCCTCGGCTCGGTGACCCGGGCCGGCACCATCACCAAGCGCCTGCTCTCCTTCGCCCGCCAGGAAGAGGTGAGCATCGCCCCGGTGGACGTGCACAAGCTGCTCGACGAGGTGCTCGGCTTCCTGACCAAGGAGGCCGAATACCGCGGCATCGCCGTGGAGGTGACCGCGCCCGAAACCCTGCCCGTGATCGAATCCGACCGGGGCAAGCTCCAGCAGATCTTTCTCAACCTCATCAACAATGCCTTCCAGGCCATGGATGACGGCGGCCATTTGCGCGTCGCCATGACCGAGCCCGAACCGGACAAGGTGGCCGTGGCCATAAGCGACGATGGCTGCGGCATCCCGTCGGCCGATGTCAAACGCATCTTCGAGCCGTTTTTCTCCACCAAGAAAAAGAAAGGCGGCACCGGACTCGGGCTTTCCATCACCTACGGCCTGGTCCAGGAACTGGGCGGCCAGCTGGGTGTTGTCAGCGAACTGGGCAAGGGCACCACCTTCACGGTGACCTTCCCCCTGAAAAAAGGAGACGCCGGTGAAAGTCCTGCTCGTGGATGACGAGGCGGAACTCGTTTCGGCCCTGGCCGAACGCCTGGCCCTGCGGGGCCTGGAGACCGCCTATGCCACCGACGGCGATACCGCCGTGGACATGGTCCGGGCGTCGGCCTTCGACCTTGCCGTGCTCGACGTCAAGATGCCAGGCCTAAGCGGCATCGATCTCAAGAAAAAACTGCAACGCATCCGCCCTGGTCTGCGCTTTATCTTCGTCACCGGGCATGGTTCCGAGGAAGACTTCCGGGCCGGTTCGGCCGAAGCGGCCAGTTATCTGGTCAAACCCGTGGCCCTGGACGAACTCCTGCGCAAGATCAACGAGGCCATGGGCGGGTAGGATGCGGCGTGCAGGCGCCTCCGGCGGACGGAAGGGGTAAGGCCCTGCCTGACCGCCCCCAAGGACGGACTACAAAAACGCGAGGAATGCAGGCCGACAGGAGACGGGTCATGCCTGGAGACGAGAAGACTTACGGGGTCGAGGAACTGCGTTTTTTCGGAACGGTGGTGGCGAGCGCCACCCACGAATGGGGCAATGTCCTGGCCGTGATCCACGAAAGCGCCGGGCTGCTGGAGGATCTGGCCTGTCTGGCCGGACGGGGCCAGCCCCTTGATCCCGAACGCCTGGCCAGCCTGGCCGGCACCGTGACCCGGCAGGTACGCCGGGGCAATGCCCTGCTCACCAACCTGCGCCAGTTCGCCCACTGCATGGACACGCCCAGCCGGGCCGTGGACCTGGCCGCCGCCGGCGCCACCATGGCCGCCCTGGCCGGCCGCCTGGCCAGCCAGCATGGGGTCAACCTGAGCGCCGCCGCCGGCGGTCCGGCCCAGGTTAACCGCGATCCCTACCGCGTGTGCCGGCTGGTCCACGTTTGTCTGAGCTGGGGCATCGAGACCGTGGGTTCGGGCGGCAGTCTGGAGATCACGCCTCTGGTCTCGGCCGACGGTCCGGGGTTTGGCCTCTCAGGCCTGCCCGAGGCCACGCCCGCCCTGCCCAAGGAGCTCCTGGAGGCCGCCGCGGCCGTGGAGGCCACGGTCCGACCGGAGCCGGGCCGGTTGCTGCTCCTTTTCCCGGCCGAGGCCTGACGGATCAGACGGCTGGCGCGTCCGGCCCTGGGAGCGTGACCGTGACCGTGGTCCCGTCGGCGGCGCTCGAATCGAGCCGGATGTTGCCGCCCTGACACTCGGTCATGAGCCGGGCCGAATAGGTGCCGAGGCCATTGCCGTCGGCCTTGCCGAACGTCGCATATTTCTCGAAAAAGACCGGACGGATAGCCGGGGCCACGACGCCTGGATTGTGCACCGCGAGGTGGACCTGGCCGTTGACGGACAGGCGCACGGTCACGGTCTGGCCGGCCGTGGACGCCTCGATGGCGTTTTTGAGCAGATTACTGCCAATGGTCTGGCACAACACGGCATCGGCCCGGGCGAAAACCCCTTCCGCCGGCTCGGCCGCCACCGCCACGGTCACCTCCCGGGACCGGGCCAGATTGGCCAGCATACCCACCACATTGCGGGTCACGAACAGCAGATCGACGCGCTGCAAGGACGGCACATAGGTCCCGGTCTCCATCTTGTAGAGCGTCAGGGACAGGTCGATCTGATCGAGCATGGCTTGCCCCGCCTGCTCGATAGTGCCGAGCAGTTCCTCCTGGTCGGCATTGAGTTCCCCCAAACTGCGTACCAGTTCGGGCAGGTTGAGGATGCTGTTGAGCGGCGCCTTGAGATCGTGGCGCATGATGCGCTCCACGTCCTCACGAATTTTCTCCAGTTCCTTGCGCGCGGAGATGTCTTCCTTGACGGCCACGTAATGGGTGATGGTCCCGGTTTCGTCCCGGATGGGCGAGATAGAGGAATCCTCCCAATAAAGCTCGCCGTTTTTCTTGCGGTTGCAAAATTCCCCGTGCCAGATCCGGCCCGCGACCAGGGTCTCCCACATCTCCCGATAAAAGGCGTCGTCGTGAACCCCGCTTTTGAGCATGCTCGGATTCTGGCCCCGGGCCTCTTCGGGCGTGTAGCCGGTCAAGGCGGCGAAGTGCGGGTTCACATACTCGATGTTCCCCGTGGCGTCGGTGATGACGATAGAGGTCGGCGAGGCTTCCACCGCCGCCCACAACAGGCGCAAGGAGGCTTCTCGTTCCCGGGCGGCGCCCGTATCCTCCACGGTGGCGATGACTTCGGAGACGGCTTTCCCGGGGTCCACCGGGTTGAACATGGCCCGGGCATAAAAGCTGTTGCAGCCGGTGACGGATTGGTATTGCCCTTCGGCCAGGGCCGGTTCGCCGTGCAGGGCCCGGGTAAGGGCCTCCCGGGCCACCGCCGGAAGGTGGTCCAGGAAGCGCTTTCCCTCCACCCGCTCGGGCGTCGTGCCGGCCAGTTCCAGAAATCGCGGGTTGCACTTAACCACCCGGCCCTGGGAATCGAAGTAGACCAGCCCCAGGGGCGAGTTGTCGAAGATAACGCGCAGCTGGCGCTCCTGGTGGACCAGGGCGGCCTCGGCGCGCTTGCGTTTGCTGATATCCATGCAGAACCCTTCGTAGCGCAGCACGGCGCCGGAGGCATCGCGCAGGGCCCGCATGTTGAGCAGCACCCAGATGACGTCACCGGACCGGGTCACACGGCGGGTCTCGTAACCGGCGATCACGCCCGCGGCATCGAGGGTCCCGAGCATGGCGTCGCGCTCGTCCGGATCGTAGTAGTGCTGGTCCTGGATGTTGGTCACCTGGGCAAGCATCTCCTCGGCCGAGGCATAGCCGTACATCCGGGCCAGGCAGGCGTTGACCGTCAGGTAGCGGCCGGCAGGGGTCGAGGTAAAGATGCCGACCGGGGCGTTGTCCCGCAGACCGCGCAAGGCGGACTCACTTTCCCGCACGGCCTGTTCCGCCCGAAACCGGTCCGTGACGTCGCGGATGATGCCGCCCACACCCGTCCGGCCAGAACCAAGGGGCGCCGGGAACTTGCGGACCTCGAACGTCCGGCCGCCCTGGGACTGGAGCGTGGTGACCGTTGCCTGGCCGGCAATAGCCTGCAAGTCCGTATCATGGCAGCTCGCGGCCAGATCGGCCGGCATGAGCGCGAAATCGTCGAGCCCCACCACATCCGTGGGCTCGCGGCCGAAAAAGGTCGCCAGAGCCCGGTTCGCCACCACATGGTACAGATTTTCGTCCTTCAGGAACACCATGTCCGCGGTGGCGTCGATGAAGATCCGATACCGTTGCTCGCTTTGCCGCAAGGCCTCGTTGGCGGCGCGCAGCTCCCGGGTGCGCTCCCCGACCTCGCGTTCCAGGCCGTCGCGGGCGCTGGCCAAGGCGGCCGTGGCCGTATCCACGGCCCGGGCCAATCGGGCCGGCCAGGACAAAAAGCCCCAAAGGATGGCCGTCAAAACGATCCAGCTCCCGACCGCCCCGGCCAACACGCCTCCCCGGGGCGCCCGGGTCCAGCCCGAAGCCGGAATGGCGGCCAGTTCCCAGGTTCCGCCCGGAACCGGGACCTTGGCCAGGACCGGCCGATCCGCAAAAAGAGCCGGATCGCCGAAAACCGTTTGTTCGCCGTCGGACAGGGCGCCGTCGCCCCGAATGGCCAAACGAATCCCCCGGGCTTCGGTCAGGTTTGCGTCGTGGAAAAAAGCCTCGGCGTCGATGATGATCGTGGCCAGGCCCCAGGGCCGGGCAGGCCCGTCCTGGCCGACCTCGGACACCCGAATCGGTGCCCGGGCGATCAGCCCCAGGCCGCCCTGGAGCAGCCGTACCGGCCCGGTCAGGACCGGTTGCCCCGTGGCCAGGACATGGTCCACGGCCGCAGCCTGATCCGCCGGCAGATCCTGTGGCAGGCGCAAGCCCAGGATGCCCGGACTCCCCTCCCGGGGATAGATGTGGGAAACGGCATTGTCCCGGGCCAGCTGCACGGACCGGATGGCCGGGGTGTCCCCGATCAGGTCCCGGGCAAAGCCGGTGAAACTCCCCTCGGTCACGTCTGGACGGTTGGCGGCAAAGGCCTGCAAGGCGCGTAAAAAGGTCAACCGCGCGGCCAGGGCGGTCTCGATGCCGGCCCGGACCGCACCCAAGCGCTCCACAACAGCGGTTCGCCGAGCGGTGGCATGTTCGACGTCCTTGGTGTGCAGCACGAACCAAGCCGCCGGCAAGACGAGCACGGCAGCCGCCAGGCAGGCGATGCCACATTGCCAGGTACGGGTAAGGCGTCTGAGCGGCATGAACACAAACTCCCGCACGGTCCGACCGCCACGCGGGCCAGACGCCCGGAGCGGCACATCCGGGGCCCCCGAAAAGGAGAGGTCCCCCGATATCTTCTCCTATATCCGGCGAGCAGGCGGTGAGCAAGAGGGACCCGGTCGTGGCGAGCCGGTCAATACTCCAGGATGGCTTCGGGAAAAACGAAAGTCGCGAAGGGCCGGTCGACATGGGCGACCAGGCGCTCAAGCAGAAACATCCCCCGGGAAAACATCTCCTGGGCAAACCGCCGATGCATCTCGAACCGGGACGAGGTGACCATGGACCGGGCCACGGCCAGGCCAAGCCGGGCGGCAAAGGTGGCATCCCCCTGGCCGGCCGCGAAATTGCGGGCGAAGGCCAGCAGGATGCGCATCACCATTTCCAGACGCTGCCGGGCGCGCAAGCCAAATACCGGCAACCGGAAGTTGGAGACCAGAAACACCGCCACATCCTGGACATAATCGCCGTTTTGGGAGCGGTGCAGGTCGATGAAGTGGATGCGCTGGGCCGTGTGGTCGTAGACGAGGTTGTTGAGGTTGAAATCGCCGTGGAGGTAGACGGAAAACGGCGCCGGCAGCTCCTGCTCCACTTCCTCGGCCGCGCGCAGCAGTTCGGCCGGCGAAGCGATGTATTCCCCGGCCAGGCTCTTGGGGCCGGAGGCGAGGCTCGGATGCAGCCGGTAGACGTCGTCCAGCCGGGACCGCAGCTGGGCCATGAAATCCGTGGGCACGGGCCGGCGGTCCAGGGTCTGCTCCCAGACGCCGGACAGGGTCTGCTCGACCAGAAAACAGGCGTTTTCCACGATTTCCCGGTCCGAGGTCAGCACCATCTGCTGCAAATTGCAGCCGCCCAGGTATTCGAGGAGCATGGAGGCCGATTCCCCGTCGGTCTGGAAGGCCTGGATGCGGGGCGGCAGGCCCGGGACCAGCCGTTCCCAGCGTTCGATGCTCTCCTTTTCCTTGGCCAGCTTGGCGGCATTGCCTTCCTTGAACAGCACGCCCTTGGACCGGGGGCCGTGTTCGTCCTGGACCCGGCCGATGCGGCAGCCCGAGCGGGTGCCCCAAATGGACTCGAATTCCCCGGCTTGCACCGGCATTTCCACGCCGCCGAGCTGGAGCGAATCCTTGAGGGCCTGATACTGGTGGATTTTGAGCTTCTCGCCGAGGGCCGCAAAGATCACCGCCTCGCCGATGTTGAGCAGCGCATCGCCCATGCGCTCCAGGTAGCGGAAGATGTTGAAGCAGGAGATGGCGTTTTCCGGGGACTCGCCCTGGCGCAGGTCGTCGAGGATGGCGTCGAAAGCGGCCTTGAACCGGGCGTCCAGGGAGAATTCCGCCCGGCAGATGCGTAGGCCCAGGCCGACGTCCTGGCGGGTCAGGGCCGGAAAGACCAGCCCCAAGGCCTGATCTACGTCGATAAACGGATCACGGTATTCGTAGCGCCGGATGAACGTGGGATCGGTCAGGTAGCGGACCTGGGAGACGATGTTGACGGCGTAGTCGGCAATGCGCTCCAGGTTGATGTTGACGATGTTGGCCGCGCGCACGATATCCAGGGTGCGCTTGGAGGTGTCCCGGGCGCCGTGGATACGGCCCCAGCAGGCGTTCTCGATCACGCTTTTGAGATTGTCGATGTAGTCGTCGCGGCTCTCGATACGGCGCACGCGCTCCGGGTCCGGGCGCTCCACCACGAGCAGGGCGCTGGCCACCTGCTTGGAGACCTCAAGGACCATGAAGCGAAAATTCTCCTCGATGCCCTCCAGGATGCGCAGGCCAGGCATGGTCATGGCTCGTCTCCGGCCTCGCCGGCGGCGATGGTCAAACTGTCCTCGATCTCGCTGTCCGCGCTGCCCTCGCGCCAGGAGAATTTCAGGTGGAGCTTCATGCGGCCGCCCGAGGACTTGGCCTCGACCAGAAAGCCGATCATGCCCCGGGGATGCAGGGCCACTTCGCCGTCCCGGCTGGAGAAACGGATGTCGCCCGAGGCGAATCCGGCCGTCAGCGCCTCCAGATAGCGCCGCAACGAATCGGCATCCTGCACGGATTCGAACTTGAACCGGGATTCCTTTTCCACAACTTCCCCCTCGCCTCACGGTCGCGACCGGGCTCCGGCCGCGGCAGCGTCAATACCCTTCCCCGGACGAGCCCTCATCGTCCGCGCCCTCCCGGCGGCATGCCGCCGGAGATTCGGGCCCCGCCCGCGCTCAGGCGCAAAGACGCGACCGGTAGATGTCGATGATCTTGCGCCGGCTGACCCCGTTTATAATCAAGCTTTTGCGAATGGCATAGTCGTGCCAGGCCGGCTGGAGGCCGATCTCCCGACTGGCCTTTTCCGGGTCCTGCTCGGCCGGATCACGGGTCTTTTCGCTCATATGGCAATCGTCGCCCATGAAGATGAGAATGGGCCGCTGGCCGTGCCAGCCCATGCGGTTGCGGCGGTTGACCACGTTGATCAGAAATTCCGTGTACTGCTGGGACTGGGGATTCCAGACCTCGATGCCGTCCACGTCGTAATCGGCGAGCAAAATCGGCCAGAACTGCTCCGGGTGGGGAATGACCACTCCGGCGCCCAGGGCCCGGGCCTCCTCGATGATCTCCGTGGCCCGGTAGAAATAGGACAGGGAGAACTCCTCCTTGACCACGTCCTTGACCGCCTTGGCATAGACTTGCGCCTTGTTGATCAGCCGGTCGGCGTAGCGGGCGCGCAGGGCGTCGAGGAAGTTGCGCACGAGTTTGTTTTTGTAGGTGTCGTCGGGCAGGTCGGCCTCGTGAGCCAGAAGCAGTTCCTTGATCTTGGCGGCCTGGATCTGGACAAAGGCCACCAGATCCTCTTCGGCGTTGGTCCGGGAGGCGGCCAACTGGCGGCGGCGCTCCTGAGAGGGCTCGGTCAGGGCATCCAGATATTCGAAAAGCTGGGACGCCCGGTAACGGTGGGTGTGGCGCAGCATGGACACGAGCACCTCGGCCCTGTCCATGTCCAGGCCGTGGAAATGAAGCAGCAGCTGCACCTTGCGGTTGAAGCCGCTGGAGTAGCAGTCCACCTCAACGCCCCAGTTGCCCCCGTATTCCATGAGCACGTTGTGCTGGGTGGGGATGATGAGCTCGTCGACGCGGTTGGGATAGAGCTTGTCGATGCGCCGGGCGAGCAGTTCCATGGGCACGTGCTCGGGGTGCCAGTGCACGGCCAGGACGTATTCCTGGCGGGGATAGGTCCGGGGTGGATTGACGATGCGCTCCACCTGCTCGGGGGTGAGCTTCGTGTCATTGATGCGGGCAAAGGCCTGGTCGTCCTCCTCGGTGACCTCGCGGTCCACCAAGGCCAAGTCGATGGCCACGCAACGGGCCGGTTCGACGGGATGCGGCAGAACATCGGAATCAGGCATGACGACTGTGGCACTCCTTTTTCATGCGGCCCAGGGCGGCCACGGTCTCGGTCATGGCGGCCAGGTCGCCGCTGGCGGCCGCGGCTTCGAGGCGGTCCACGGCGGCATTGTAGGCCGGATAAAACGCGTCTCCCTTGCCGGGATAGGTGGTCATGCGGCGCGAATCGGCGATGAAAGCGGCCAGCACGCCGGCATCCGGGACCTGCCCGGTCCCAAGGGCCAGGCCGATGTGCTTGAACGTCTGCTTCATACGCTTTTTAAGATCCTTGTAGCGCAGGGCGCCCCCCTTTGCCTTGGCATCCTGCCCTTCGGACATGGTGGATGGCCCGGCCTGCTTGACGCGCACCGCCACCAGGCAGGAGGCGCCCAGGGCCTTGACGCTCACCTTGAGTTCGGTCCAGTCGTCCAGGGGCAGGCTGTCCTCCCCGAGAACCAACCGTCCCTGGGGGGCCTCGGCCGTCAGCCGAGCCAGGGTTTCGGGTACCGCCTCCCGAGGCAACACCGTCTCCAAGCCGATTTTACGCGATCCGGACATAGCCGCTGTCTCCTTGGCGGGCGGGCGACAACGTTCACGCAACCCGCCGTTTGGCGACGAACCTATGGTAGAAAGATGACGGTTTAATGGCAAAGGGATTTCAAGCCCCGAGCGTCAATTCCGCCCCATTCGTCGCTTCAGAGCCCGCGCCATGGTCGCGCGCAAGGTTTCGGTCTCCACGGGCTTGGGCACATAGTCGTCCATGCCCGCGGCCAGAAAGCGCTCGCGATCCTCGCGCAAGGCATAGGCGGTCATGGCGATGATGGGCACGGCGGTTCCTCCGGCCTCGCGGATACGGCGGGTGGCCTCGACGCCGTCCATGATCGGCATCTGCACATCCATGAACACGCAGTCAAAGGGTTCCCGGGCAAAGGCCTCCACGGCCTCCTGGCCATTGGTGGCCTCGACCACGGAGCAACCGAGCTTTTCGAGCAGGCGCCGGCCGCCCACCCGATTGACCGCGTCGTCCTCGACCAGCAAGACCCGATGGGGCCGCGCGGCGTCGGCCGTGTCCGCCGCCGCTTGTTCCACACCGGCCACTTCGGCCTCCGGCTGGGCCAGGGGCAGCATGAGATAGACGGTTGTGCCTTTGCCCGCCTCGCTGTCGATGACGAGGCTGCCGTCCATGAGGTCTGTCAGACACTTGCTGATGGTCAGGCCCAGGCCCGCGCCCTGCTGCCGGCGGGTGTAGGAGCCGTCGACCTGGGTGAAGGCCTCGCCCACCAGGCCGATCTTGTCGTCGGGGATACCGACCCCGGTATCGGCCACGGTAAATAGGAGCCGGAGCCGGCCGTCGGGACAGGGGGCGAGCCGCCAGACCGCGACCCGGACCTCGCCCTGTTCGGTGAACTTCATGGCATTGCCGACCAGATTGAACAGGATCTGGCGCACGCGCACCTCGTCGCCGAGCACGGTTTCCGGCACGTCCGGCCCGGCCTGGCAGACCAGGGGCAGGTGCTTGTCCCGGGACAGGGGCGCGAAGGTCTCGGTGATGGCGGCCAGCACGTCACGGGGCCGAAACGGCGCCAGATTGAGGGCCAGGCGCGCGGCCTCGATGCGCGAGAGGTCGAGGATGTCGCCGAGCAGCCGGGTGAGCCGGCCACCCGAGCGGATGGCCATGTCGGTATATTCGACCTGCTCGGCATCGAGCTTGGTGGTCTTGAGCAGCTGCATCATGCCCATCAGCCCGTTTAAGGGGGTGCGGATCTCGTGGCTCATGTTGGCCAGGAATTCGCTTTTGGCCCGGTTGGCGGCTTCGGCCCGTCTGGCCAGGACCGTGGCCTCGGCCGCGGACCGTTCCAGGGCGGCCCGGGAATGCACGAGTTCCGCCTCCACCTGCTTACGGCGTTCGATATCCTCGACCACGGAAATGAAATAGTCCGGCTGGCCGGCCGCGTCGCGCACCAAGGCCACGGTCAGGTTGATCCACACAAGATGCCGGTCTTTGTGGATATAACGCTTTTCCATGGAAAAATGGTCGATTACGCCCGCAAGCAGGCTCTTGGTCAAAGCCAGATCGTCGGCCAGGTCGTCGGGGTGGGTGATATCCTGGAACCGCGTGCCCAGCAGTTCCTCGGGGGCGTAACCGACGATGTCGCACAGCTTGCGGTTGACGCGCAGCCAGAGGCCGTCCGGAGACAGATGGGCGATGCCCACGGCCGCCTGCTCAAAGGTCTCCTGGAACAGCCGCTCGCCCCGCCGCAGTTCGCCTTGCTGCCGCTGACGATCGGCCAGCAACCGGCCGAGCCTGGCCAGCAATTCCTCGACCCGGAAGGGTTTGAGAATATAGTCCTGGACCCGCTCCTCCAGCAGGGACTGGCGCAAGGCATCGTCGGCCTTGGCCGTGAGCATGACCACGGGCACATCGTCCATGTCCTCGTGGCGACGCAAGGCATGCACCATGTCCTCGCCGCTCATCTCCGGCATCATCACGTCGCTGACAATGCAGTCCGGGCGCACGGCCAAGGCGGTTTCCAGGCCTTCCCGCCCGTCGAAGGCCGCCACCACCCGGTAGTGCCGGCCAAGTGTCCTGACCAGATAGGCGTTCATGTCCAGGTTGTCCTCGACCACGAGCACGAGGGGTCCGTCCGCCGGGTGTTCGCCGGCCTCGGGCAAAGGACAGCTCCGGCCCACGGCATCGTGCAGCAACCAGGAGCCCAGCCCCGGATCGGCCCAGCTTTCCGGGGCCTCATGGATCACGGTCCCCGGCGGCGCGGTCAGCGGGAGGGTCACGGTAAAACGGGCCCCCGCGCCCGTGGCCGTTTCGAGGGCGATCTCCCCGCCGTGCATCACGGTAAATTCCTTGGCAATGGCCAGGCCGAGCCCGGTACCGCCATGGCTGCGCGACGCTTCCTCGTCCACTTGCCGGAACCGTTCGAACACGGCTTGGCGCATGGCCTCGGGCACGCCCTGACCATTATCCGCGACCGTGAACCGGACCTTGTTCCCGTCCCGGGCCAGCGACAAGGTGACCTGGCCGCCACTGGGCGTGAACTTGAAGGCGTTAGCCAGCAGATTAAGCAAAATCCGTTGGACCTTTTCGCCGTCGACCTGGGCCGGTAGGGAATTGGGCGCTTCCACGGCGAAGTGCATGTCCTTGTCCCGGGCCATGGATTCGAAACAGGAGGCCACGAACCGGACCAGGCCGGACAAATCCACCGCGGCGTAGCGCGGGGCCATTTCGCCGGCGTCGAGCTTGGCCAGATCGAGCAGATCGCTGACATGGCGATGGAGCAGCCGGACGTTGCGTTCGATGGTTTCGAGGTCCGGCCGGGACGGGTCCTCCGGCGGCAAGGCGGCAAGGCGGCTGGCCAGGGGACCGAGGATCAACGTCAGGGGGGTGCGCAACTCGTGGCTGACATTGGCGAAAAACCGGCTTTTCAGCTGGTCGAGCTGCCGGGTCTGCTCGTAAAGCTCCGTGATCCGGGCATTGGCCTCCTGAAGCCGCGCATTGGCGTCGTGGGACGTGGCCAGGGCCGCATCGAGGGTCTGCTTGGTCCGGGCGAGCCGGGCGTGGGTAAGACTGAACAGTGTGCCCATGCCCACGAAAATGACGACGGAGATCAGGCTGATGGAATTGCCCGTCAGGAAGGAAAACGCCGGCTCCATGAAAAACGAGGCCAATGCGGCCGAAAGCAGCGTGGCGGTCAGGCCGCCGGCCATACCGCCGATCTGGGAGCTGAAAAAAACGGCCGGAAAGAAAAAAAACCAAATATACGGGCGGATCGCCGTCCAAAACAACCATTGCAAGCCAAAGGCAGCAAACGGCAACCAGACCGCCAGGCAATACCGGAACATTCCCGGCCAAGAGGGCGTCCGCGTCGCCATAGTCAATCCCTGCCGCTCGGGTTGTCCGCCCTACCGCCAATCCACCCAGCCGCCGTCAGCACGACGTCTTCCCAACCACATGGCGATCCTCTCCGATTCTCCCATTCCCTATCACCATCCCGGGGTTTGAGGCAACACATCCCCCTCACGGCAGACCGGAACCGGGAAGACGTGACCGCCACGCCCCTTGGGTACGGTCCTTTGCCGTCCCTGGTAGCCCAAAACAGCAAAGGCCCGACCGCCCTTGGCGACCGAGCCTTTGCTCCCCTTGCACCGCAAGCAGGCTTTCGGGGACAGAATTGTTCCTTACATTAATAACGCATTTTAATATTTCATTATTTTTCGAACACGAAAGCTACAGCTTCGACTTGAGCACCATATCGGTGATGGGGCCGCGCGAGCGCTCGCCCTTGAGCACCATGTGGGCGTAGTTCGGAAAGCCCTTGAACTTGCGCACGACCCAGTTGAGGCCGTTGTTGGCCTCGTTGAGGTAGGGGTTGTCCACCTGGGAGGTGTCGCCGAGCACCACGCACTTGACGCCCTCGCCCATGCGGGTGAGCACGGCCCGGGCCTCGGTACGCGAAAGGTTTTGCGCCTCGTCGATGATGACAAAGGCGTTCTCCACGTTCATGCCCCGGATGAACGCCAACGGCAGCACCTCGAATTTCTTGGGATTGATGCGCAACATCTCGTCGTTGGGGTTGAGGAAGACCTTGTTGGCCGCCCGACAGCGGTGGAGTTTCACCAGCAGGTCGAACACGTACTTCATGTACGGCTCCATCTTTTCCGACACGTCGCCCGGCAGGTAACCCATCTTGGCCCCGATCTCGATGGTGGGCTTGAGCACGAAGATCTTGTCGTAGAGTTTTTTCTCCTGCACGGCGCACAAGGCCGCGGCCAGGGCCAGAAACGTCTTGCCGTAGCCGGCCTCGCTCTGGATGGACACGAGGTCGATGTGCGGGGCCATGATGAGTTCCAGGGCCAGGTTCTGGTAGACCGTGCGCGGACGGACGTTCCAGACATCGCAGGTATAGCCGATGGCCCGCTCACCGTCCGGGGCGTGGAGCACGGGCTTGCCGTCGCGCCAGGTAAAGCAATTGGGCACGAGCTCCTCGCCCTCCTCCACGAAGCCGGTGTAGCGCTGGGATTCGGATTCGAAGGGCTTGGAATCGCGCAACTCCTCGCTTTTGATGCCGCGCAGCTCGGCCTGGAGCTTGAAAAGACGGTCATTGGTCACGAAGATCGGGTCCTCGATGGTCGAAGCCAGGATCTCGTCCAGGATGTGGTTGTCGACGATGTCGGTGAATTCGGAATGGCTCTTTTCGTTCTGGATGAAATGGATGCACTCGCGGTTGTCGCTTAAGACCTGGACGACGTTGGCCACGATATGGCGCAATTTGGGCGTTTTCTTGAGCTTATCCAGCTCCATGAGCACGTGGTAGGGGATGTGGATGGCGTTTTCGACCCCGTTACGCAGTCGGGTGACGCTTTGCGGGTTTTCGATCAGGACGTTGGTGTCGAGGACGTAGTTCTTGCGCCCGGGTGTTGCGAGTCCTTCGGTCATGCCTTTCTCCCTGGATTCCGGTCGCGGCCGGCGTGCGGACCACCGGTCGGTTTGGCGGCAGGCCACCCCCTGGCCGTGCCCACCCCGAAAGCCCCCGCCAGGCGGCGGGCAGCCCATGCAAAAGGCGGCGCGACGCCCCATGCGTCACGCCGCCCTGTTTCGGTCGGAAAGTGGTGTCGTCTCCCTGCCAAGCCTGGGCTCCTCGCGTCCAAGCCACCGGGTCTTGCCGCGGCCTAACGGTTCTTTTGCAGCTTGGCCCGGTACAGGATGGCCCCCAGGTTCATGCCGAGCACGAGCACGATGAGGACCAGCGCGGTGCCGTATTGCAGGGGCCGGGTCTTGGCGATGTCCGTACCGGCCGTGGCCAGGACGTAGATGTGGTACGGCAGGGCCATGACCGAGTCGGTGAGGTTGGTCGGCAGGTAAGGCGTGAAAAAGACCGCGGCCGTGAACATGATGGCCGCGGTTTCGCCGGCCACCCGGGAAAGGCCCAAAATGGCGCCCGTGAGCATGCCGGGCAGGGCCGCCGGCAACACCACCAGCCGGATGGTCTGCCACTTGGTGGCGCCAAGGCCGAGGGAGGCTTCGCGGTAGGTCTGGGGCACCGCCTTGAGCGCTTCCTCGGCCGTGCCGATGATGACCGGCAGGACCAGGATGGACAGGGTCAGGATGCCCGAGAGCAGGCTCACGCCCAGGCCGAAGAAGGTCACGAAAAAGGCCAGGCCGAACAGGCCGAACACCACCGACGGCACCCCGGCCAGGTTGTTGATGCCAAGCCGGATGAGCCGCAGCATGCGCCCCGGCCGGGCGTACTCGTTGAGGTACACGGCCGAGGCCACGCCCAGGGGAAAGGCCACGGCCATGGTGCCGACGCTCAGGTAGATGGTGCCGAGGATGCAGGGCAGGATGCCGCCGGCGGTCATGGAATCGCGGGGCATCTCGGTCAAAAAGCTCCAGGAGATGGCCGGCAGGCCCTTAATGAGCAAAAAGCCGCAGATCACGAGCAGCGCGGCCAGGTTGATCAGGGACGACAGCCCGAACACGCCCCACATGAGCTTCTGGGTGCGGTGGCGTCGGGCCAGTCCGGCGTGGGCAATGGCGGAAGGATTCATGGCCAGGCTCCTTTGGTCCTACAGGGTCGCGGCGCCGACCTGCTTGTGCTTTTCGGCCACGTGGCTGGCGATGAGGTTGAAGGCCAGCGTGAACAGAAACAGCACGATGCCGATGGCGAACAGGGCGTGGTAGTGGTTGCCCCGGAAGGCCGCCTCGGCCATTTCGGCGGCGATGCTCGACGGCATGGGCCGCACCGGGTCGAAAATCGAGGTGGGGATGATGGCCGCGCCGCCGGCCACCATGAGCACCACCATGGTTTCGCCGATGGAGCGGGACATCCCGAGCATGATCGCCGTGGAGATGCCCGACAGGGAGGCCGGCAGCACCACCCGGCTGATGGTCTCGAAATGGGTGGCGCCCAGGGCCAGGGAGGCTTCCTTGAGCTCCCGGGGCACGGCGTAGATGGCGTCCTCGGACACCGAACAGATGGTGGGCACGGACATGAAGGCCAGCATGATCGCGGCGTTGAACAGGTTGAGCCCGGTGGCCAGATCAAAGGTTTCCTGTAAAAACGGCGCCACGACCACCATGCCGAAAAAACCGATGACCACCGAGGGCAACGCGGCCAGGAGTTCGACCACCGGCTTGAACAGATCGCGGGTCTTGCGGCTGGAAATCTCGGCCAGGTAGATGGCCGTCATGACGCCCAGGGGGATGGCGATGGCCGAAGACAGGGCCGTGACGGCGAGCGAGGCCACGATCAGGGGAAAAATACCGAAATCAGGCGGATCGGACGTGGGATACCACAGGGAACCGAACAGGAAGTCCTTGACCGAGACCACCTTGAAGATCGGCAGGCCCTCCACGAACAGGTAGATCATGATGAGCGCGAGCGCCACGATGGAGGACAAGGCGGTCAAAAACAGCAGGTTGCGGATCAGGGCGTCCTTGGACTTGCGCGAAAGGGCCATGCGTTTCTCCCGAAACCGCGCCCCGAAGCCGTCCGAACGGACCTCGGGGCGCGTTGGTAGGCGATGCGGCGGGGAATCTCTAGCTCAGGGGAACGAAGCCTACTTCCTTGACCAGCTTCTGGCCGTCCGGGCCGAGCAGGAAGTCCACCAGCCCCTTGACCGCGCCGGCCGGGGCGCCGTTGGTGTAGATGTAGAGGTCGCGGGAGATGGGGTACTTCTTGGACTTGGCGGTTTCGGCATCGGCCTTGACGCCGTCCACGGTCAGGCCCTTGAGGGAGGGCTCAAGATAGCCCAGGCCCACGTAGCCGATGGCGTTCTTGTTCTTGCTGACGGCCTGGGCCACGGCGCCGTTGGAAGCCTGCATGAGGGCGGCGGGGAACACGCGCTCCTTCTTCATGACCAGGTGCTCCCAGGTCTCGTAGGTGCCCGAGGAGGTGTCGCGGGAAACCACGACCACCGGGCCTTCACCACCCAGGTCCTTCCAGGAGGTGATCTTGCCCATGTAGATGTCCTTGAGCTGGGCCAGAGTGATGGCGGACAGCTTGCTGGCCGGATTCACGACCGGGACGATGGCATCGACGGCGACGACGGTCTGGACCGGATTGCGGCCCTTGCTCTTGGCCAGGTCGATTTCCTTGGCTTCCATGGCGCGCGAGGCCATGGCGATATCGGTGGCGCCATCGATGAGGGCCTTGATGCCGTTGCCCGAGCCGCCGCCGGAAACCGAAATCTTCACATCCGGATGGGCCTTCATGTAGGCCTCGACGACCTTCTGCATGATGGGCAGCACGGTGGTGGAGCCGTCGACCTTGATGCTGGTCTCGGCCATGGCAACAGACGCACAAAGCAGCAGCGCGGCACAGATCCCGATGATTTTTTTCATAATCTACCTCCTCAAAAGTTGTCGCGCCACAATTGGCGCGAAATGCCCCACGTCATGAATGCATGGGCGGAAGGTAGAAACACACTATGACGATCGGGTGACGACGTCACGGAAAACAGGTGACGTGACAGCCTGCTTCGCATCCGGCCCTGGCGAGGGCAAAAACCGTCCGAGCCGGTTGTCAAGCTCCCGCTTGTGTCGTATCTGGTAACCAACCCCATTCTCCATGGACGGAGCCGGTCCCGACGTTCGGGATCGCGAGGGCAGGCACGCTCGCGAGTCGTCGCGGCGCTTGGCGCCCGGAGTCCGACCATGGCCCCCATAGCCGGAGCCACCCCTGTCCAGGCCTACCAGCGGGAGGCCTCGCGGCTTGCGACCGCCACGCCGCGCGTGGCCGGCAAGGTCGTGACCCGGGACGCCGGGGTGACGGTGGGACCGTTTTCGGTCCGGTTCACGGCAAAGGATTACGAGTTCGACCTCAGCGGCGCGGGCGTGCAAACGTCCTTTGCCGACGCCCTGGACGCGGCCGACAGGGCCCGCAGCCTGAGTGGCGCCACCGAAACGACACCCCCGGACAACGCACTCACCCGGCGTCAGGCCCTGACCAGCTACCAGGCCGTCCGGGACTGCTCCCTCGAAGACCGGCCCGTCATGTTCGACGTCACGGCCTGACCCGGCCGCACCCGGCGTCCACGCCGCCATCCCTTCGCCACGGACCGCCCGCTCACCCCCCTTTTCCCAGGCCCGGGCGCGGGACGATGCCGCCCACCCGGTCGCGATACGCCCGGTAGGCCTCACCGAAATGTTCCATCAGGCGGGCTTCCTCGTGGGGAATGCACAGCCGGTAGCACACGGCCGCCACAAGCGGCGTGGTCAGGACGAGCGGCGTGCCGGCGAGCAGCGCCGCCCCCGGCACCAGGCACCAGACCCAGGCGGCATAGAGCGGATGGCGCACGAGGGCGTAAAGTCCCCGGGTGGCCAGGCGGCCGTCGTCGAGGGCGCTGTACACGGTCAAGGTGCCCCCGGCATAGACCACCACGCCGCAGGCGCACAGGAGCGTGCCCAGGGGATACCCCAGGTGTTCGGGAACGAGGCGGCCGCAAAAGGCGGCAATGAGGACGGTGTCGTAGAGGACGGCAAGCAGCGCGTAGCAGATCGTGGCACGGTACAGGAGCGTGCCCATACCCCAACGGTTCATGGCCCACCTCCGCAGGTCATGTTCCGCACAGAGCCAAAAATCCGGTCCGTGTCAAGGGGCGGCAACGAGAAGACCCGGAGGGGGGTGATCCCCCCTCCGGGTCGCCGGAGTTGTCCCCCCTCTCCAGCGACTACCCCCGCAGCTTGCCGGCGATTTCCGCCGCGACCTTCTCACCGGACAGCAGCATGCCGCCGAAGATCGGGCCCATGCGGTAGGAGCCGAAGCTCGCGTTGGCGGCCATACCGGTCACGTACACGCCGGGGAAGATTTCCCGGGTGTTGCGGACCGTGTTGTTTTCCGCCACTTCGGCCCACATGGACTGCTCGCCCTCGATGGCGCCGGACGGCGTGTTGAGCTTCACGTCGTTTTTGCGCACCAGGGTCTTGAGCACTTCCACGGGATGGCCCGTAGCTTCGATCAGGTACTTGCAGCCGACCACGACCGGGTCCACGTGCAACCCGGCCATTTCCACCGGCGAAGAATTGATGACCAGGCCGGTCACCCGCTTGATCCCGTTCGTTTCACGCAGGACCACGTCCTCGACGGTCAGGCAGTTGAAGACCTTGGTGCCGGCCAGGCAGGCCGCCGAGGCCAGGGTGGTGGTGGCGGCCACGGCGTCGGCCGTGAAATAGTTGTCCTTGAAGCGCGTGACCTGGATGCCGACGTCGGTCAGCAGATGGACGCTCTCCTCCTGGACCACGATGCTGTTCCAGGTCATGCCGCCGCCCCACATGCCGCCGCCCAGGGACAGCTTGCGTTCGAACAAGGCGACGTTGAATCCGTCCTTGGCCAGCAAACGCGCTGCGGTCAGCCCCGAAGGACCGCCGCCGACAATGGCCACGTCGAGGTCGAGGCTCGATTTGAACTTGGCTGCGTACGTTTCGAGAATGGCTTCGGTGATAATACGTTCATCAAGGGACATGGGATGCTACCTCAGGGACGTTACAGGTTGACGGTCCGGTCTCCAAAGGGACGCCGTGCCCGGCCGCTGTTGCCGGACCGGGCACGGTGTAGCCATCAGGGATTGGCCGCGGGGCGCGCCCAGGCGTCGTCATGGGCTCCCACCGGATCGGCGTGTGTTTCCGCGTCGGCGCCACTGTCCACTGCCAACCCCATCTGCTTCCGGATACGACGAATATCATCCTGATCGGGCTTGAACGGAAAGTTGCGGATGTCCGGGCCGGGCCGCGAATTGGCGTACGGCCGGTTGCAGGCAACTTCCCCGTCGTATCCCGTGCAGCCGCTCGTGCGAAACGGCTCACCGGATGCGATCAGTCCGTCCAGGTGATCCTGGGGTATCCCGAATTCCAACAGGCGGCCGTCGGCGTTGTAGACGAATCCGTCGGCGCGCGCCTGACCCCCATCGATCAGATACCTGGCCAGCTGGATGCGGCGGTACTGTTCCATGGGGGGCTGCGGATGGTCGGCCAAGGTCGAGGCTGCCTCGGGGAAAAAGGAGAAAAGATGCGTATTGCCGCCCATGTCGTGGACGCGCTGGATGGCCGCGCACATCTCGGCCTCGGTCTCGCCCATGCCCACCATGAAGTGGGAACCGGCATAGTCCTTGCCGAAGATGTCGATGGCGTCCGCCAGGCAGTTCCAATAGACCTCCCACTTGTGGGGGCCGCCCACGCCGGAGCCGCGGTAGCGGTCGAACAGGGCCGGGGTGGCCAAATCGATGGCCACGCCGATCTTGTCAGCACCGGCTTCCTTGAACTCCACGAGGTCCTGGTGCGAAAGCACCGTGGGCGAGATGAGCAGCGACACCGGGATATCGAAGCTCGCGCGCAACCGGCGGCAGATTTCCTTGGTGTCCCGGATGGACCGGGTATTGGTCAGCATGGAGATGCAGATCCGTTTCACCTTGTGCTGGCGCTTCCCGATGGCCTCGATAATGGCATCCAGGGAATAGGTCGGCCAGGTGACCCGGATGAAGCTGTTTTTCGCGGCCTGGCCGGGACGGCTGCCGGAAAGGCCGCAATAGGCACACCGGGCCGCGCAGCCGGACGGGTAGGTCAAAAGCAGGTTGATGCAGTACAATCTGGCATCCCGGTAAAAGATCCCGGGCACAAAGTCGAGGGTCATGGCGGCCGCCAGGCTCATTCTGAGATACTGCGGGCTTTCCTGCCGCTCCTGCCCCGTCGTGGTCGTTTGTTCGTCCATCGTGCCTTACTCCCCGCGGCAACACGCCGCTCAGATTGCAAAAGGTCGATCCGGCCAAAGCCCGATCCGCCGCATCCTCACCACGGATTTTCCCCCGGACCGCGCCGCACCGAGCAGCAGGTCCGGTGATATTCGATATCGAGTCCCAGTTCCTCGGCCCGCTGCCTGGCCTCCTCGGACGGCAGGGCCAGGCGGTTGATCCCGGCCTCCACGGCCAGAAGTTCCAGGCGTTCCCGGCCTCGTGGCCGGGCGCAGCCGAGGCTGATGGGGGTTTTCGGCAGGCGCAGCCGGGTGGCGACGATCAGTTCCGCCACCGCCTCGGGCGCGGGCGGCGGCACCGCGGCCATGGCCGTGCCCGGCAGGTTCATCAGCGAAATGAGCACCACCACTTCCGGATCGAGGTCGGCGACCATGTCCAGGGCCTCGGCCTCGCCGCGCACCTCGCCGTAGTGCAGTCCGCAGATGATGTGCGGCACCACGGGTAGGCCCGCCTTGCCGAGGGCCGCGAGGGACGTCTTGAGCCGGGCCAAGCCGGAGTTCATGTGGTAGACCTGCCGGTAGGTCGCGTCGCTGCCGATGACATCGACCAGGGCCTGGTCCACGCCGGCCGTCTTGAAGCCCAGGGCGGTTTCCTCGGTGACGAAAGCGCTGTGCACGGTCACGGTCAGGGAGGTGGTCGCCTTGACTTCGGCCAGGGCCGGCAGAAAAGCCTCCCAGGGCAAACGACCGTCCGGATCGCAACCGCCGCTGACCAGCACGCCCAAGTGCCCGTCCGCTTCCAGGGCCCGGCATTTCGCAACCAGGGTCCGCGGGTCCGTGGCCGGGATCATGGGCTCAAGCAACTTGCCGTTGCAGTGGTCGCAGCTTAGGCTGCACGCCTTGCCCGTGACGGACAGGGCCGGATAGCGCCCCCGGCTGCCGTTGATGGCGAACATGCCCGGCAGGTGGAAGGAAATCCGCTTGCCCAAATGGCTCCAGGACAGTTCCCGGGCCTGGGCCAGCCTGTGCTCAAGCCTCTCCATAATATTCCCGGAAACCGATCCAGCAGCGCCTGATGATGTCTTCGAGCTTGCCCGGATGGCGTTCCAGCAACTGCCGCCGCGAAAAGCCCCGTTCCAAGGCATCGCCGTAAAACTCGTTCCACTCGGCCTCGTAGCGATCGAGCAGGGTCAGATCCCCGGTCAGAGCCGCCCGGGCCGCCCATTTCCCGGCCATCTTGCCGCCCATGACGGCCTGGAACACGCCGGCTCCGGTCACGGGATGGGTATGGCCAGCCGCGTCTCCGGCCAGGAGGACCCGTTCGCGGACAATGGAGCGCGGGGCCTCGGCCGGAATCCAGCCGCCGGACGTGCCCACGGGCGTGCGTTCGATGCGCCCCTGGTCGGCCAACTCCTGGAGCAGCTCGTAGAGCACCGCACCCAGCTTGGGCGCGTTCGCGTCGCGCCGCAGCATGCCAAGCCCCAGATTGGCCTCGTCCCCCCGGGGGAACAGCCAGGCATAGCCGCCGTAAATACGATCGTCGAAAAAGACCTCGGTGTACTGTAGCGGCTTGGTCAGCCGCACCCGCATCTGGGCGGCCGGCACGCAGTTGGCGTTGGCCGAACCGATCCAGCGGCCGACCCGGGAATGGGGGCCGTCGGCTCCGATCACCACATCGGCCTGGATAGTGATGATTTCGCCGCCACGACGCCGTGCCGTGAGCATCCGGCCATCAAAAGCGATGGCCGACGTGTCGAGCAGATAGCGCGCGCCGACTTCCCGGGCCGCCTGGGCCAGGGCCTGGTCGAACTGGTCGCGGCGGATCATGCAACCGGGAGCGGAGAGCTCCTGGATGGGCTCGCCGTTGAGCATGGTGCGCATGCCCGCGACATACTGTACGATATAGCCCCGTCCCACCCCGGCTTCGCCCACGAGCGGCGCCGGGATGTATTCGGCACACTGCACCGGCACGCCAATGACCGGCCGGCGTTCCAGCACCAACACATTTGCGCCGGCAGCGGCCGCTTCCCGCGCGGCGCACGATCCGGCCGGACCGGCGCCTACCACCAACACATTGCAATCAAGGGACCGCATACGACAGGCCTCATGCGCACTTGGCATCCAGCACGGCCCGCAACAGGCCGAGATTCAAGTCCGTCTGACTCGAAAACTCGCCCTTGTAGGCTTGCTGTTCCTGGTTGAGCTCATAGCAGGTCGTGTTTTCGATATTGAGCAGGATGCCAGGCAACCCGACTTTCGCGAAATCATCGACATGCTTGGTATAAAACGGCTGACAGCAGCACCCGATAAAGGCCTTGGCCCCGGTGTCGCGCAAGGCTTTGAGTTCCTGCATCAGATCCTCGAAGCTGGTGACGCAAATACTTTGCATCTGCCGTTCGAGGCCAAGGTCCCAGGCTTCGCCCACGGTGCATTCGCCGCAGGCCCGGCAGGCCTTGTTGTAGCGCAGGTCGCATTCCTTGAGCTTGGAACAATACGGCAACAGGAGTGCCGAAGGCTTCTTGGCGATGACCTCGTCAAAGGTGCCGTTGGTCACGCTGATCTGGTTGCAGTATTCGAGGGGGATGCCATGCCGGGTGATGGCCACCTTTTCCAGGGCCTGGAGCACGGGCTTGCACAGATCTTCCGCGTCCATGCCCGGAATGGTGATTTTCCCGTCGGCGAAAAAGCCCCGGATCACCCCGCACAGGGTGTCGCCGTCCAGGGGCCGGCCGCGCAGGGCCGCTTCGAGGTCGAAGAGCGCCCGGGACGGGAAGGACAGAAAATCCCCGGTGATATAAACGTTTTTCAGGATCTTCTGGGGCAGATTGACGACCAACGTGAAGCGGACCAGGCCGAACGGCGACTTGTATGCGGCCTGGACCACTTCGGTTTTTTCATAGGTCGGGCGAACGAGATCGATCCATTCCTCGGACTGGAAGTACGGGAGGCGCTCGTCAAACAGCTGCTGTTCCTGCTCGGTCAGACCGCCGGGCACCAGGGTGATGCCCAGGTGCTGTTCGAAGGCCTTGACCAGGGCCTGCTTGACCACGGCCGTGTCCGGCACGTGGCCCAGTTCCCAGGTGAGACAGGTGACGCGCTGCTTGACCGAATCGATCTCCTTGGCCTTGAGCTTCTCGACCGGAATACGCAGACTTTTGAGCATGGTCTCGACGTCGAAGTCCGTCAGCAGCGTGCCCTGAAACATGAACGCGCCTTCGCTGTCGGTACCGCCGGTGCCCGAGATCTTGCGCCCGTGCACCTCGATATCGTTTCGCGGACGGAATTGGGCCTCGACACCAAGGGAACGTAATGCGGACACCGTGGGTTCGCACAGGTCGCGAAAGAGCCGGTCCGTAGGCAGCACGACATCGAAGAAGGCCTTGTCACAGATGACTTCCCAGCCGATCTGGCTCTCGTCGAAGAGCAGCCCACCGCCGCCGGTGATGCGGCGGTTGATATCGATGCCCTGGGCCTTGCAGTACGGAACCCGGATTTCCTCCTGGACGGACTGATGAAACCCAACCAGGACGGCCTTGGGACGAAACTGCAGGAACCGCAGGGTGTTGGGCGTACCCGCCCCCTGCCCCTTGAGTTCCAGCAACACCTCGTCCAGGGCCATATTCTCCGCCGCGCTGAGGGGCGGGAGATCCAGAAGTCGCCATGTCCGCATCGTCATACTCCGCAGGGAAACCGCATCCTAGCGCGCCAGGGCCTGCCGCACCAACTGGGACAGATCCATGACGTCTATGGCGACCTTGTTGCGCTTGGCATAGGTCGTCATGGTCCGTACGCACTGCTGACAGGTGGTGATGATAGCCTGCGCACCGGTGCTCACGGCTTCCTCGACTTTCTGTTTGGCCATGGCCGAGGAGAGGTCCCCGTCGATCATCTCGAGGTTTCCCCCGCCGCCACAGCACAGGCAGTTTTCACGGTTATGGGGCATTTCCACCAGCTTGATGCCGGGGATGGCCCGCAAAACCTCACGAGGCGCGTCAAAGACCCGAGCCCCGCGGCCCAGATCGCACGGATCGTGGTACGTCACGGTCAGGTCCACTTCCTTGAGCGGCACCTTGCCGGACGTCACCAGGTCGATCAGGAATTCGGACGCATGGAACAGCTCGAATTCCTTGGGATACGCCTCACGCCAGATCTGGTAGCAGGACGGGCAGGTGAAGACCACCTTTTTGGCGCCCTTGTTACGCACGGCTTCGAGGTTGTGGTCAACAAACGTCTGGAGGCCTTCACCCAGACCGGCGCCGACCAGCGGGAATCCGCAACACCATTCCTCCTTGCCGAGCAAGGTGAAATCCACCCCGCTCGCCTCGAAGATCTCGGCCAGAGCCATGGGGATCTTCTGGGCCAGGGGGAAGTACGCCCCCACGCAGCCCGTGAAGAACACCACTTCGGCCTTGTCCTTCTGGAAGGCGTCGTCCGGAGGATTGCGCATGTCCTCGACCCAGTCGGCCCGTTCGTCGTTGTCCTCGTCGAAGACGTTGTGGCTCGATTCGAGGTTGTCTCGAATCATCTCGATCTTGCTGGGGAAATTGCCCGTGCGCACGAGCTCTTCCCGCAGCGACAGCCACAGGTCCTTGAGGTGCAGGCCCAGGGGGCACACCTCCTGGCAGTTGCCACACAGCGAGCAGCGGAACACGGACGTGCCGAATTCCTTGAGCTGCTCGGCCGACGGCTCCTTGGTTCCGAAAATCTTCCGGAACAACCCCTTGCGGCTCTTGAGGATCTCCTTGAGACCCTTCATGCGCAACAAGGCCGACAAGGAGCCGTCTTTCGTCGCAGCGACCGCGGGACAGACATCCACGCACAGCCTGCACGAGGCGCAGGCCTCCATCTCCAGGCGCTGCTTGAGACTAAACGCTGGCTGGCTCATGCTAATGCTAGTCCTTCTTGAATTTCTTGACGTCTTCCTGCAACCAAGCTTCGAGGACGTCCTTACCGCCATGGATCAACCGGCTCAGCTGGCTCACATCCTTGGGACGGATCTTGTACATCCAGCCCTTGCCGTAGCAGTCCTGGTTGATCAGCGAAGGATTGGCCTCAAGCTCCTGGTTGGCGGCGATGATCTCGCCATCCACCGGGCCATACACGGTGCCGAGCCATTTGCCGGACTCGACCTTGGCGAATTTCTTGCCGGCGGTGACGGCCTTGCCCTCGAAGGGCAGCTGCACGAACACGATCTGACCGGCGAGCTTCTCGGCGAAGTCGTCCATCCCCATGACCAGGATGTCGCCATCGACCCGGGTCCAGAAGTGATAGGTATCGTAGTAGAGTTCCTCGGGCATGTTGTAGCCTGCGACTTCCATGTGGAGCCTCCCTTTCTGACTTGCGTCGGTTGCAGTTGTCATTGTTTCGCGGTCAGGGCGCCCGCCGGTACTCCTTGTGTGACCGGCGGGCGTCCCCGCGGTTATTCCTCTTTCCCAAAAGCCCCGAGCAGCATGACCAGGGGCGCGGTCACCACGTGGCGCAGCTGGCTGAAGGGCACGTAGGCCACGGTCACGCCGGTGAGAATGGCGTGGAGGTACCACATGGTGCCGTAGCTGCCGGACAGGCTCGCCGAACCGGGCGTGAACAGATGCGACAGCATGGCGCCCAGGAAAGCGTAGCCCGAGCCGGCCGGATGGCCGGTCATGGCGATGCGCATGCCCTCCAGGATGAAGCCCACGACCACAATGGCGATCAGGAGCAACAGCGCCGGCCAGTCACGCTTGGGCAACCCGGCCGCCTCCTCGACGTTCTCCGGCTTGTGCGCCCAGTTGGCGGCGGCACACAGGAGCCCGATCAGGAGCATAATCCCACTGACGTCGAACAGGAAGCCACCCAGGGGGCTGTTCTTGTCGATCATAAGCCACGGCAGCGAGGCTTCGGGCGTCCACAAGGAGCCGAGCAGCGCCACGATCCCCCACAGGAACCGGAAGGCGAAGGGGAAGAAGATCAGAGCGTGCACGGCCCAGCGGCTGGGCGATTGCCGGTACAGGCGCCGCTGCAGGAAGATGTCGTAGAAGGCCACGTCGCACACATGTCCCCAATCCGTGGCCGGCGCGGCATGCTGGCCGGCCGCCTTGCCCGCGCCGGAAGCAGTGCCGAGCAGGCCGCCGCCCGAGAACCAGAACACGCACAGGAAACCCATGCCGCAAAGGAACACGATCAGGGACAGGGCGGTCGTGGTGTCGCCCACGGAGAAGGTCGCGGTATGGCAGGGCATGCACAGCAAGCCCTTGGCCGGCAGGATCGAGGCTGCCGCACCCAGCTTGTTGCCCGGGAAGTGGCAGCGCAGGCACGACTTCTCGCCCTCGGGCAGGCTCATGGTGTGGACCGTGAGCGCCCCGGCCTTGGGCGTATCGAGCTTGGCCGTGATCAGGCCCGTGGCCGCGTCCTTGACCGGCGTGACACCGGACAGATGGCAGGCCTGGCAAGAGACGGTCATATGGGCGTCGTGGGCCACCTTTTCATCATGGCGGGCATGACACTGGGTGCAGGTCACGGGCTGCTGCTTGTCATGGCCGAACTTGGCCGCGTCCTTGTGGCAGTCAAGGCAAGAGGCCTTCCTATGGGTGGCGGCGTCCAGGGCGGCCTTGTCCATGGTGGCCATGCCCGGGACAGCGCCCTTGGCCTGGTCGGCGCCGTGGCAGTCGAGGCACATCTTGGCCACGGCCGCCTGGGCCCCGGGCTCGGTGGGACGCATTTCGCGGTGGCAGGACATGCAGGCCGCGTCGTCCTTGGACAGGGCAGGCAGGGCCGTGCGCTTCTCGTGGCAGGCGCCGCACTGTTCTTCCACGGGCTTGGCCGGATTGAAGGCCTTGGGCAGTTCCTTCTTGCCCTTCTGGTAGTGCGGATCGTGACAGGTGATGCAGGCCTGGTAGTCACGGTCCTTCACGACGGGCTTGCCGGCATGGGTGCCCTTGGCCAGCTCGTCGCTGATCTCGCTGTGACAGCCGAGGCACGTATCGGCCTGGAAAAACGCCGTGAGCGGCTTGGACACATCGGCGGGATTGGGATGGTCCTTGCCGGTCGGGATGGAGCTGTGACAATCGGCACAGCCCAGGCTGTTATGGGCACCGATGTGGTAGCGGGCCTGGTTGATGAGCCAGGAAGCCTGGCTTTGTCCCGGCCAGGCGCACACAACGAGCGCGGCAAGTACCGGCAGGAAGCAGCGGACAAGACCGAGCCCGATGGCCGAGCGGCGTGCCGCCGGCCGGGGCAGGCAGTCTCCCCCTTGTTTCGAACAAGTCGTGGTGTCGGCGTTCATGAGTCGATTCCCCTCTGAGGTCAGGCCCTTGTTACGCTAGCCTCTCGCGTTGAGTTCAGACGATATTCCCGCAGGAAGTACAGGAATCCCGGGGGGTGACCATTTCCTCGGCCCGATAGGAGCTGCGCACGAGCGGCCCGGAGGCCACACCCGTAAAGCCCATAGTCCGCGCCAGTTGCGCCCAGTATTCGAACTCGTTGGGCGTAACGTAGCGGTCGATGGGCGCATGGTCCTTGGTCGGGGCGAGATACTGGCCCAAGGTCAGAAAGCGGCACCCGGCGCGATACAGGTCGCCCAAGGTCTCCTGGATCTCGCTTTCCGTCTCGCCAAGGCCGAGCATGAGCCCGGATTTGGTGGCCAGGCCCTGGTTGGCCGCATGGCGCAGGATGCGCATGGACAAGTCGTAGCTCGCCCTGGGGCGCACCTTGGGAAAAAGGCGCGGTACGGTTTCGATGTTGTGGTTGAACACGTCCGGCCGGGCATCGCACACGCTTTGCAGGGCCGGCTCGGAACCACCGAAATCGGGCACGAGCACTTCCACGGTCACTTTCGGCGTCCGCTGCCGGATGGCCTGGATGGTCCGGACGAACTGTCCCGCCCCGCCATCGGCCAAATCGTCGCGAGTCACCGAAGTGACCACGGCGTGGCGGATGCCGAGGGTGGCCACGGCCTCGGACACGTGGCGCGGTTCATCGGGATCGAGCGGCAACGGCCGCCCCTTGGTCACCGCGCAGTAGCGGCAGCCCCGGGTGCAGATCGTGCCGAGGATCATGAAGGTGGAGGTGCCCCGGGTGAAGCACTCCCCCATGTTGGGACAGTTGGCCTCCTGGCAGACCGTGCCCAGGCGCAGCTTGTCGAGCAGGGCTTCGACCCGGTCGGTATCACCCGGGTGCGAGGCCTGGATGCTCAACCAGGACGGTCGCTTCTGGCAGCAATGCCGTTCGGCGGCCGGCGGTTCGAAGGAAAAAACCTTGCAGAACTCCCGCACGTACAAGGTCGAGACGTCGTTGATGTCGAGCGTCTCGCCGAGTTCGCGCTTCATGGAGGTCATGCGTTCCTCGGCGTACCCGCACGGATTGATCATGCCAAACCAATGCAGGTCCGTGTTCACGTTGAGCGCCACCCCGTGGTAGGTCACCCACTTGCGCACGGCCATGCCGACGCTCGCGATCTTGGCGCCCTTGACCCAGACTCCCGGGCCCCGGACACCGAGTTCCGGCGTCAGGCCGTACGCCTTGAGTACCCGCGACACCACCTCGAGCATCCGCTCCAGATAGAGGTGCAGGTCCTTTTCGCGCAGTTTGATGATCGGGTAGGCGACGAGTTGGCCGGGGCCGTGAAACGTGGCCTTGCCGCCACGGTCCACGTGGAACAGGGGGACGCCCTTGTCGCGCAGCACCTGTTCCTCGACCAGGAGATCGGCATCGCTGCCGCTTAAACCCATCGTGATCACCGGCGGGTGTTCGACCAAGAGAAGCCTGTCCTTGGCCGCGTCGGTTATGCGTTCCTCGACCAGGCGCTTTTGAATCTGAAACGCCTTGTCGTAATCAAGACGACCCAGCTCGATTACCTCTAGGGCCGGAACATCTCCATCACATGGTACCGTCTGGCTCGCTGCATCGCGCATATTCGGCCTTTCGCATGGAATACTTCCCGCGCGCCAGCACCAGGCACCCCGATCCAACCGGGAACGCTTCCCCGGCTGGTCGTCCCGCCCGGTCGGCGGTCTGCTGTCTGGAGCAATGGTCGCACGTGAACCACCTTTTTGAAGTGGAAACCGTGGAGGCTCTCGGACAAGAGCCTCCAGCGGTTTCCGTTGCAGCCCTGGCGTTTCGTGGGGTCCGTCACTGACGTCTGGGCAAATACAGAGCCCAACCCGCGGCGTCGCGGGCGGCATCGACAACAGTTTCACAGAAGGCCGGGTGGACGCGCACGCCCCGGGCCAGTTCCTTGACCGTGCATTCGAGCTGCATGGCCAACACGGCTTCGCCGATGGTCTCGGTGGCGGCGCTGCCGACGATGTGCACGCCGAGGATCTCGCCGGTGCCGGCATCGGAGACGATCTTCACCGCGCCGTCGACCTCACCGCGCACCATGGCGTAACCATTGATGGAATACGGGAAGCCACCGACCTCGATATCGATGCCCTTCTTCTCGGCTTCTTCCTCGGACAGGCCCACGGAACCCATCTGCGGCACGGTCCACATGGCCCGGGTGATGAGGTTGCCCTTGAACTTGGTGGCCTGGCCCATGCAGTTCTCGGCCGCGCAGATGGCCATGGAGGAGGCGGCGTGGCTCAGCATCCAGCCGCCGGTGCAGTCGCCGATGGCGTACACGGTGGGGATGGAGGTCTGGACACGGTCATTGACCGCGATACCGCCCTCGGCGTTGAGCTTGATACCCACGGCTTCCAGGCCCAGGTCGGCCACGCACGGCTTGCGGGTGGAGACGAGCACCTTCTTGACCTCGACGGTCTGCTCCTTGTCGCCACTGGTCAGCTTGCAGGCAAAGCCGGCGCCGCCCTTGCTCACGGAAGCCAAGGTCTGGCGGGTCATGATCTCCACGCCGCGCTCGCGCAGGGACTGGGCGATACGCTGGCTGGAATCCTGATCCTCGGTCGGCAGGATGCGCGGGGTGGGTACGGCGATGGTGACCTTGCTGCCGAAGATGTTGAACACGAAGGCCATTTCCACGCCGATGTAGCTCGGATCGGTGATGAGCACCGACTCGGGCACTTCGGTCATGCTCAGGGCCTCGTCGGTGGTGAAGGCCGCATCTTCAAGACCGGGCACCTTGGGGAAATCCAGGACGCTGCCGGTGGCGATGATGATGTTCTTGCCTTCGATGACCTGGTCGCCGACCGTGATTTCCTTGCCGCTTTTGAGCACGGCTTTGCCGCGGATGACTTCGGCGCCGTTGTTTTGCAAAAGCGCTTCCATGCCCATGCGGATGTCGTTACCCACGCCGTTTTTCCGGTCGACGATGGTCTTGAGTTCCATGAAGTCGATGGTGGCGTTGATACCGAACTCACTAGCCTTGCGGGTCTGGTCGAGCAGGGTCGCGGCCTGCAACCAGGTTTTGCTGGAAATGCAGCCCCGGTTCACGCAGGTGCCGCCCATTTCGGCGCCCTCGATCAAGGCAACCTTGCCGCCAAGCTGGCAGGCGCGAATGGCCGCCGCATACCCGCCCGGTCCACCACCGATAACAATCACGTCATACATGGCTTTTACCTCGTTGCTTCCACCCCAGCTGCAAAGGGGCGCGCTGGATTAAAACATGATGAGCGAAGGCTGTTCCACAAGCAGGCACAGTTCCTTCAGAAAATCCCCAGCCGGGGCGCCATCGGTCACGCGATGGTCGAAGGTCAGGCTCAGCCCCATCATGGAGCGGATTTTGATCTCGCCCTTGTAGACCACCGGCTTTTCCACGATCCGGCCCACGCCGAGAATGCCCGTTTCCGTGGGCTTGAGGATCGGGGTGAAGAAATCGACCGGGGAGTAGCACATGTTCGAAATGGTGAACGTGCCCCCGGTAACGTCCTCGGAGTCAAGCGTGCTGGTGCGGGCCTTCTTGGCGATCACCCGGGCTTCGCGGGCGATCTGGACCAGACCCTTCTTGTCGGCGTTATGGAGCACCGGCACGATGAGGCCCTCGGGCAGGGCCACGGCCACGCCCATGTTCACGCTGTCATGAATGTAGATCTCGTCGCCGACCTGGGTGGCGTTGAGCATGGGGAACTTCTTGAGGGCGCGCGAGGCGGCGAGGATCAAGACGTCGTTCATGGACACCTTGAAGGTCTCGTCCTTCTTGTACATCGCGCGGATGCAGGCCAAAAAGGCCAGGCTCTCGGTGACGTCGACCTCGGTCATGAGGGTGAGCTGGGCCGCGTTCTGGAGGCTCGAAGCCATGTTGTCGGCAATGGCCTTGCGCATGCCGGCCATGGGCACGACCTTCACGCCGCCTTCCGCCGCCGGGGCTTCGGCCGCGGCAGCCGCTTCGGGATTGAGCGCCCGCTCGACGTCGGCCTTGGTGATCTTGCCGCCTTCGCCGGTGCCGGTGAGGGACCAGAGGTCGAGGCCGGCCTGCTCGGCCAGCACCTCGGCCAGAGGCGTGATCTTGGGCTTCTTGGAAGCGTTTTCGTGATACTTGGTCACGTCATCTTCCTTGATGCGCCCGCCGGGACCGGTGCCCTTGACCTTGGCCAGGTCCACGCCGAGTTCCTTGGCCACGCGCTTGGCCGCGGGCGACGCAATGATCTCGGTCGGGGCGGCCTGGGGCTCGTCCTTGGCCGCGGCAGCGGCCTTGGCCGGCTTGGCGGCTTCCTTCGGCGCCTCACCGGCCTGACCGGCTTCGACGCGCTCGGGTGTTTCCCCAGGCTTGGCAATGACGCCGACAACGGTCATGACCGGAACCGTCGAGCCGGCCGGCACGACGATCTGGAACAAAATACCGTCTTCAGGGGCTTCCACCTTATTGGTGATTTTGTCCGTTTCGACCTCAAACAGGTCTTCGCCCTTCTTGACCTCAGCCCCTTCGGCCTTGAACCAGTTGGAGACCTTACCGGTCTTCATGGTCAGGCCGAGCTTCGGCATCGTAACAGTAACGCTCACTGCCATCACCCTCCAATTGCTTTGTGCATCTGGTCAAATAAAAACGCATTGTGTGCGATCGTCATCGCCTTGAAGTTTCCTTGGTCCTCCAGCCATTCCGTCGAATGGTGACCGCCTTCCTTTTCCTGGACCTGCGGCTTGAAGCATCTTCATCTTCAATCCGCCGGTTCGCTGTAAAAAGAACCCCCAACCCGTTTGCCCGAATTTCGGGCCTCATGCTAATAACGCGAATAGAGCTAATGTGCTTGAAAGTATCAGTTGTATTTAACGGTACACCATACCGCCATCAATGAGCACCGCCTGTCCCGTCATATAGTCGGAATCCGGGCCGGCCAGATACGAAACGAAAGCGGCGACATCTTCGGGGTATTCCGGACGTCCAAGAGCGATCCCTGCGCAGAACTGGGTAAAAGCTTCCTTCGGCTTGGTGCCGGTGGTCTTCTGAAAGCCCTTGTCGATGCCATCCCACATGTCCGTGTCCACCACGCCGGGGCAATACCCGTTCACGGTAATGCCCTTGCTGGCGTATTCGCGGGCACCAGCCTGAATAAGACCGCGCACGGCGAACTTGGTGGCCGAATAGGCACCGATCATGGCATAGCCATCATGGCCGGCGATGGACGAAGCGCAGATGATCTTGCCCTTTTGTTTGCGGGCGATGAATTTGGCGGCGGCGGCCTGAATGCCCCACATCACGCCGAAGACATTGATCTTGAAGATCAATTCCAGTTCTTCGGGGGTGACGTCGGCCATGGCTTTCACCTGAGCGATACCGGCGTTGTTGACCATGATGTCGAAGCCGCCAAGTTCCTTTTCCGCATGGTCGATTGCGGCATACACTTGGGCGCGATCGCTGACATCAGCGGAAAACGTGGTGACCTTCCGACCGAGGGCTTCAATCTCCTTGGCAACTGCGGCGAGCTTGTCCTTCTTGAGGTCGACAAGCGCAATGTCGGCCCCATCTTTGGCAAGCCGTAAGGCAATACCGCGACCAATACCCTGAGCAGAACCCGTGATCAGTGCAACCTTTCCGTCGATAGACATCGTTGTCGCTCCTTGCATTGAGGGTTGGCTCTATTCGCGTCATTAGAGAATGAAGCTCGATTTCCATTCCTCCTACAGACGGAGGCACTCCGATTGGCAAAAAATCAAGCAATCATAACCAAACCCTATGCGAGAGTCTCTTTAGCAAGGGACATGCCACGTATTCCGGGGCGATTTTCGCAAAACCTGTCGGGCCAAGCCCAAACCGCCTCGGACCGCCAAAAGGGACCGGAACCGCGAGATGGCGGGTTCGCCGCGCTTTGGTGACAGCGGGAAGAAGCGCCTGGACGCGGGTTTTGCGGGGAAGACCGGCCATTTCAGATCACGGACACGCCTGCTCGAAATGCGAACAGAACCGCCGGGTGGACCGGAAGCGGCGACTGTTCGCCGTTTGCCCGGCCGATTGTTCGCCTTCGCGACACTGTTCTGCAACCGAACACCAGGAATCGGGCACGGAAGGCCTTTTCGGCAGCGCCAACCGCCCGACCCGAACACGGCCCCACGCATGGACGAGGTCGTGTTCGGGGAAAGACGGTTGGCGCGGCACCATGGCAAAATGCCGCGCCAAGCGAGGGTGGAAAGGCCGTGGACGCCCCGATGCAAACTCGGGGGGCGACCAGGAGGGGATAAAGGCCGGGCGCGCCTGGTCGCGACGCTGGGCGCGATACGCCCGGCCTGGGTGGTACCTTCCGTCGGCGCCGGTTCGCACCGGGGACCGAAGGCTAAAGGCCGTCTTGCATGCGCACGGCGCAGAACTTGCCGCACATGGCGCATTCTTTCTGGTGGCTGAAATCTTTCCGACGCTCGCGCACCAGGTCCGGGTCCAGGGCCAGATTGGTCATGGCTTCCCAATCCAAATTCTTGCGAGCCTTGGACATTTCCAGGTTGCGGGCCACGGAGGCTTCCCGGCCCCGGGCGGTCTCGGCCGCCTGGGCCGCGATGCGCGAAGCCATGATGCCCTGGCGCACGTCGTCGGCGCAGGGCAGGGTCAGATGCTCGGCCGGGGTGACGTAGCACAGGAAATCCGCGCCGTAGTAGCCGGCCAGGGCGCCGCCGATGGCCGCGCCGATATGGTCGTACCCCGGGGCGCAGTCCGTGGTCAGGGGTCCCAGGACGTAAAGCGGCGCGTTGTGCGTCAGGCGCTTGATGCCCTGGATCTGGGCCTGGACCAGGTGCAAGGGCACATGGCCGGGGCCTTCGATCATGACCTGAACGCCGCTGTCCAGGGCCCGGCGGGCCAATTCGCCAAGGACGATGACCTCTTCCCACTGGGCGCCGTCACCGGCATCGGCGCCGGCTCCGGGCCGCAGGCCGTCCCCAAGGCTCAGCACGACATTGTGCGCCCGGGCGATGTCCAAAATATCGCCGAAGCGGGTATAAAAAGGATTCTCGCGCTTGTTCTTGCGAATCCAGCGGGCGAGGATGGAGCCGCCCCGGGAGACGATGCCCACGATCCGGCCCTGTTCGTTGGCCAGAGTCACAGCCCGGGCGGTGACGCCGCAGTGCACGGTCATGAAATCCACGCCCTGCTTGGCTTCCTTTTCGATTTCCTCAAGGATCTCCGTCTCGGTCAGGCCGGCCGGGTCTTCCTCGGCGGCAATGTAGCGCTGGGCCACGGCATAAATGGGCACGGTGCCCAGGGGCAAGGGCGTGGCGGCGAGCATGCCCTTGCGGATGCCATCCAGATCGCCGGCCGTGGACAGGTCCATGACCGTGTGGGCCCCGGCATCCTCGCTGACGCGCAGCTTGTCCTGTTCCTTGGATGCTTCATTGAGGAACGGCGAGGTGCCGATATTGGCGTTGACCTTGATGCTGGCCGGCTGTCCGATGAGGGTAGGCCGTACTTTGGTGTGGCCGGGGTTGGCCAGGACGGTCATGGTCCCGTTTTCTATGGCTTCCGTCACACAGGCCGGCGTGAGGCCTTCGGCTTCGGCCATGGCGGCAAGGTGTCGTTGCAGGATCCCCGCGAGGCTGGTGTTTTTCTGTATAAGCGACATATGATTCCTTTTTTCCCCGGCCTGAAAACAGGGGTGGCCACTCCGGGCGGCCAGCTTGGTTTCCCGGATTCCGATTCCTCCGACCGGAAAAACGGTCCGCATCCGCGACAGCCGCTCTGCCAGACCCTCGGGGCTTGCGCCGGCTGCCGCACCGCTTCCCCTGCCGCGAGAGATCCGATCATCCCGGCATACAGGTTCGCCGTACAGTCGATAAAGTAGAACCGTTTCGACAACGTAACGAAGAAGCAAGACTTATGCCTAACAGCCGACACCGAACGCGGCACCGGCTCCCGAAAGATGTCGTGCCCGCAGGCCGCCGTTTCCTGCGGCCACACGACCTTCTCGCGGTCTGTACCCAACGGTGCGCCTGCCAGCCACAAAAACGCGGCGGAGCGCGGCAACCAGATGGCCGTGTCGGCTGCGCCACACCAGCGTCGGACGTGGGGGCCCGGCCACCGCGCTCCGGGTGAGGGTCAACCGCGTGGTGGAGAAGCGGTTTTCACAAGCGGACGGAGAGGAGCGCGCCGGCGCGTGGTCCGGCCCGTTCCCGGGCCATACCCTGCCGGCGGGCGCCAAGGACTGGAATGCCTGGGCCGCGGCCGGTGCGCCGGCTGTGGTGTCCAACACAGCCTGTCAAAAAGCCAGGTCAGCAGATCCCCCGGCGACAGCGGGCCGGAATCAGGCAGATTGATTAGCATTTTATGGTTTGAAACGGAGCAAGTGTCCGGGGCTGTTCGATTCTCGAACATTGTTCCCGACCGGAACGTCCCTCGGAGCAGGAAAGGAGCGACACGCGCAGATGCCAAGCGGTTCACGATCGGGATGGCCGGAAAGCAGTACACGCTTTCCGGCCATCGCGGCCGCAGTTAAAACAGGGTGTCGCCGCTGGCGTTGCCCAGACCGGGGTGGATGTCAAAACGCACGGCCCCGACCGGGACCTTGACGGCCGCGGCGATGCGGGCCGTACCGGCGTTGCCGAAGCCGCCGCACAGCTCGATGGCGCCGATGCCTTCCTTATCCACCAGTTCCTTGGCCACGGCCTCGGCCTCAGCATAATTTTTCACACCGACGGTGAGGAGATGGACCTTGGGCGTGAAGGTCCAGTTGCGGTGCTGCTTGGGGTCGGCCTCGGGAGCAATGAAGATGAAGGCAGCCTTGAGTACCTGATCCACGGCGTTCTCCTTGTGGGGTTCAAACAGTTCGTTCGGAGACGAAGAGGCCCGCCCGGCGCGCCTGTTCCAGGACCAAACGCACGTCGACCACCCAGGGGCCGTCGCATTTGAGGCGAACCGCCGCACGGCAACCGCGTCGGACCTCCACCTCTCTCTCGCCGTCCACAGCCAACAGACACGGAGCAAGCGAAACAGGAAATGCCACATCCGGCGCCATCTCCGTGATGGTACGGATGTTCACCTTGGTAAAGCGGCCCGGAGCAATGGCGGCCTCCACCGTGGTAGCGCCATCAGGGCCCAATTCCAAGGCCAACCCGCGTGGTTCGTCGGGTTCGATGTGCTGCAGCTGGCCACCCACCGACGACAGGCCAATGGTATCGGGCCGGCAGCGGGACATAAACAATTGCGGAACCTTGTCGAAATCCCACACCGCCCGGGAGGCCAGAAACACATCGTCGAAGACCGCGATGTCGACCAGGGCAATGTCCGCCGGTTTGTCGTCGATCAGGATTTCGAGCATGGACGCCCGGACACAGGTCTCGGCCAGAGGGAAGCGGCCAGAGGCCACGATACCGGCGGCCAAGCCGGCCACCGTGGCTTCGATCATGACCGGAAAAACGTTGTTGGTGCCGGTCGACAAGGGCAAAATCGGTATTTTGAGCGAGCCCTTGCACGCAGCCCGGCTCGTACCGTCGCCGCCGAGCACGATCATGACATCGGCGCCCAGGGTCTCGGCGATACCGGCAGCGGTGACGGTATCCTGTTGATTGTTGTTGATGGGCATTTCGATAGGAACAAATTCCATGGTCACGGCGATGGTCTCAAAGGCGCGCGGCACAATGTTGTAGGCATCGGGCATGTAAAGCACCTTGGTCACGCCCGCGGCCTCAAGCCCAAGCAGCAACCGGCGCGTCATGCGCACCTTTTCCTGATTGTCGAACACGCTGCCGTGGGCCACGAGCCGCCGAATATCCTTGCCCGAAACCGGGTTGGCCATGATTGCCGCGGTGCGCACGTTGCCTCCTGGGCTGGAATTCGGGCCGCGACGCATTGGCGTCGCGGCCCGAAAGGGATTTAGCGAATGGACTTGATGGCGGCGACGATGTCAGCCGCGTTGGGAATCCAAGCCTGTTCCAGGGGTGTCGTGAAGGGAATGGGCGAGAACGGAGCAGCCACGCGCTTGATCGGGGCATCGAGGTAGTCCAGGGCCGACTCGGCGACCTGGGCCACGATCTCGGCGCCGGAACCGGCGAACTTGACTTCTTCGTGAGCCACAACCAGGGAGTGGGTCTTCTTGACGGACTCGATGATGGTTTCCATGTCGAGCGGCAGCACGGTGCGCGGGTCAACGACCTCAACGCTGATGCCGTCGGCGGCCAGCTGCTCGGCGGCGGCCAGGGCAGCCTGGACCATATAGGAGGTGGCGACCAGGGTCACGTCGGTGCCAGCGCGCTTGATGTCGGCCTTGCCGAACGGGATGGTGTACTCTTCGTCAGGCACTTCGCCTTCCAGACCGTAGAGCATTTTGTGCTCAAGGAAGACCACCGGGTTGTCATCGCGGATGGCGCTGATCAGCAGGCCCTTGGCATCGTACGGGGTGGACGGAATGCAGACCTTGAGCCCGGGGATATGCATGAACCAGGCTTCCAGGGACTGGGAGTGCTGGGCGGCCGCGCCCACGCCCGCGCCTTGGGGCATGCGCAGGGTCATGGGCACCTTGGCCTTGCCACCGAACATGAAGCGCATCTTGACGGCCTGGTTGAACAGCTGGTCCAGGGCGACGCCGATGAAGTCGACGAACATGAGCTCGGCGATGGGGCGAAGGCCGCTGGCCGCGGCGCCGGCGGCGGCGCCCACGATGACGCTTTCCGTGATCGGGGTGTCAATGACCCGGGCTTCGCCGAACTTGTCGAACAGGCCCTGGGTAACACCGAAGCAACCACCGAATTTACCAACGTCTTCACCAAGGATAAAGACGTTCTCGTCGCGCTCCATCTCCTGACGCATGGCGTCATTAAGAGCCATCAGGTATGTTTTATTCGCCATGATGTATCTCCGTTGCGTTGTACGTTGCAGTTCGCGGCGGAAGATCCCGCGCCTTAGGCGTAGACGTCATCCAACAGTTCGGACACATCCGGGAAGGGGCTTTGCTCAGCGAAAGCCACTGCCGCATCGACATCGTCCTTGATCTGGGCCGTGATGGTGTCGAGCTCGGTCTGCGTAGCCGTGCCGGATTCAATCAGCTTGGCCGCGAAACGGGGAAGAGGATCCTTGGCCATCCACTCGTTGAGTTCCTCGACGCAACGGTACGTGCAGGCGTCACCTTCGAAATGGCCACGCCAACGGTACGTCTTGCATTCGATCAGGGACGGGCCCTCGCCCTTGCGCGCCCGCTTGACCGCTTCGCTCACGGCCTCGTACACGGCCAGGACGTCGTTGCCATCGACCACCACGCCGGGCATGTCATAGGCGGCGGCGCGGTCAGCGATGTCGGTCACAGCCATGGACTTGCACTGCGGGCAGGAAATGCCGTAGCCGTTGTTTTCATTCACGAAAACCAGGGGCAGCTTCCAGGCGCTGGCCAGGTTCAAGGACTCCTGGGTGGTGCCCTGGTTGGAGGCGCCGTCACCGAAGAAGCACACGGTCACGTTGTCGGTCTTTTTGTACTTCTGGGAAAAGGCCGATCCGCAGGCCAGGGGGCCGCCGCCACCGACGATGCCGTTGGCGCCGAGGATGCCGATGTCGAAGTCGGCGATGTGCATGGAGCCGCCCTTGCCTTTGCAGTAACCGGTCTTGCGGCCGAAGATCTCAGCCATCATGAGCTTCAGATCGCCACCCTTGGCCAGGCAATGACCATGGCCGCGGTGGGTGCTGGTGAGGCTGTCCTTGGTGGTGAGAGCGGCGCAGGCGCCAGTGGCCACGGCTTCTTCACCGAGATACAGGTGCACGAAGCCGGGGATCTTGCCGGCCGCGAAAAACTCCTGCAGCTTGGATTCAAACTGCCGGATCTTGGTCATGGTGCTGTACATCGCCAGCAAGGTCTTCTTGTCAGGACTTTTCATCAGATTCACCTCCGTTATGGGTTTCCTGCGAGGCAATCGCAGGAAGTCGTTGCGGATGGGGATCCGGCGGAGTCGGTCTCGGCCTGTTCCACGGACACGGTCAGTCCGGCACAGGCCACGATGATCTCGCTCACACCGGGGCCGAAACAGGGAACCTCGATACCGGGAACGCGCAGGCCCCCGGCGACAACGTTGACCGATTTCTTCCCAATGGGAATGGCAGCCAACAACGCCTCCTGATCCACGGCCGCGGGCTCGGGTACCCCCACGTCAGCGTGGACATAAACCCCCTCGAATCCGCTACGGCCATGGAGTTCGACCAAGCCGCACAGGCAGGTACGGGACACGGCGTCCTTGATTGCCCGCACACAGGCCTTGGTCATGTCCGCTCCATGCAGGTCGGCCCCGTAGCCGAGTTCGATGGCATACCGCTTGCGAGCCATAAGGGTCTCCTAGGCAAGCATGCGTACCGGCTTTTCGAGCATGTCCGCCAGGGCACGCAGGAAGGTCATGGCCGGACCGCCGTCCGTGACCATGTGGTTGAAGGTGAGGGACAGGGTCATGAACTTGCGGATGCACACCGCTCCATCGGCGATGCCGGGCTTTTCCACCACCCGGCCGACACCCAGGATGCCGGTCTCGGGCGGATTGAGGATGGGGGTGAACCCATCGACGCCGAGCATGCTCACGTTGGAGATGGTGAAGGTACCGCCCCCGATCTCGTCCATGCTGAGGCCCCCCTTGCGGGCGCGGCCGGCGGCGTCACGCACCTTGGCCTTGAGGTCCTCCAGGGAGTAGGTATCCGCCTGCTTGACATTGGGCACGATGAGCCCGTCGGGAAGCGACACGGCCACGCCAAGATTGACGTGTTCGTGCACGTGAATGCCGTCATCCTGCAGGGTCGAGTTCATGATCGGGTGCTTGAGCAGCGCCCGACACACGGCGTAGGCGATGATGTCGTTGTAGGAGAGGCGATACTCGGGATTCTTCTTGTTGCGCGCGAGCATCGCTTCCCGCAAGGCCACCATCTCGGTCACGTCGGCTTCGACAAAGACCGTGAGCTGAGCGGCATTCTGGAGGCTGGCCTGCATGTTGGCAGCAATGAGCTGGCGAATGCCGGCCATGGGGATGATGGAACCGGGCTGCGGGCCGGAGGCCGCCTTGGGGGCGGCAGCCGGAGCGGCGGCCGGGGCTGCGGCCGGGGCTGCAGCGGCGGGCTTTTCCGCGGCGGCGCGCACGTCCTTCTCCGTGATGGTGCCATCGGGGCCGGTACCGGTCACGGTCGCAAGGTCGATTCCCAGTTCCTTGGCCACCCGGCGCGCGGCAGGCATGGCGCGCACGGATCCGGACTTCTTGTCCTTGGCCGGCGCGGCGGCAGCCGGGGCCGCGGAGGTCGAAGCAGCGGCGGCAGCCGGTGCTTCACCCCCGGCCACGCGTTCAGGGGTCTCGCCCGCATCGGCGATGATGCCGATGACCTGTTTCACCGGGACAACCTCGCCCGCCGGGGCAATGATCTGGAACAGAACACCACCGGCTGGGGATTCCACCACATTGGTGATCTTATCCGTCTCCACTTCCAACAGCGGCTGCCCGGCCTCGAGGCTAGCCCCCTCGGCCACGAGCCATCGGGCAATCTTCCCGGTTTTCATGGTCAAGCCCCATTTGGGCATGAGCACCTGATGCGCCATTTCGGCTCCTCCTCGCGTTTCGTGTATGGTTCTTCCCCGACGGCGGAAATGAGGCACGCGGCCACAGTGCCGGGTCGATCCATGAAAGACGCCCTAAAACTTGCAACACAAATGCCATAGCGTTATCACCTCGAATTCATATGGTTTTTTTGTCTATCCGCGACTTTCGCCTAAAAATCTGTTCGGAATCGGAACAATACATGCTAAGGTGGAACAAAGAACCGATGATACCTTGGTAGCGGCGGTCTCTCCTTTTGACAGGTGTTCTCGAATGGGACACTTGCCCGGGGTGGGACATCCAAGGCAAGACCCCAGACCATCCGGAAACGGCAGTTCGGGAGGCAATGTGTACACCCTGCAAAGAAACGGCGAACTCTTCGAGATACACGAGGAAGCGCTCGGATATGGGGAGGAAAAGCGTAAAGTACGTTCCGTACGGCACGAAATCACCGAACGCTCTCCCAAACAGCGCCCGCAATACGACCAGTGGAAACGTTTTGTGGAAACGGGACAATTTCGGGGACCCAAACCGGATCTGGTGCTTCTGGAATCCTGGAAGCGTTGCCGGGAAATGGATGTGGATCCCTCGCCCCGCAGTTGCTGGGATTTCACGCCCATCAAACAGCTCGAACCTTTTGCCGCGCGACTGCACGAATTGACGCGCGACATCGAGACGCGCACCTACAAGGCCATCCAGGGCAAGAACCTGCTCATTACCATGACCGACAACAAGGCGCGCGTGGTGCGCACCTGCGGGGACCGGGAAACCCTACTTGAGGCCGACAAGCTTAATTTCGGTCCCGGCGCCAACTGGGCCGAAACGAGCGTGGGCACCAACGCCATCGGCACGGCCCTGGTCACGGGACGTCCGATCCAGGTCTTCGGCGAGGAGCATTATTGTCGCAGCCACCACGCCTGGAGCTGCTGCGCCGCGCCCATTTTCGACCCCCATGGCAATGCCTGGGGGTGTTTCGACATCTCCGGACCGGTCTCCTCCGACTTCTCCCAGGTTTTTCCCCTGGTCCTGTCCGCGGCCCGCGAGGTCGAACGACACCTGTTCAATGCCTATCTCGCGGATATCGAGATCAAATCGCGCTCCCTGGTCTCCGCCGTGTTCAACGCCGTGCTCACGGGCGTGCTCACCGTCGACGACTGTGGCCGCATCACCCATTCCAACCAGGCCGCCGAAGCCCTGCTCGGCCAGGAAAGCGGCAGTCTCCGGGGCCAGAACATCGATACCTACGTCAACTTCGGCCCCTACCTGACCCGGCAAAAACAGGACCCCTCCTGCACCGAGCCCATGAACCTGCTGTGCCACCTCAACCCGCACTTGGTCGTACGGGCTTCGCCCGTGTACGCCTACACCGGCCCCTGGAACCATGCCATCGTCACCCTCAACGAACCGCAGATCGTGCATCCGGCCCCCTCACGGGACAAAAGCCGCGATCTGCCCGCCGGCGGCACCGAAATCGCTTCGCACCGGTTCGGCCGGGTGCTCTACAACAGCCCGGCCATGGTCAGGGCCGTCCAGAAGGCCAGGCAAGTCGCCCAGACCCCGTCCACGGTCCTGCTGTCCGGCGAGACCGGCACCGGCAAGGAACTCTTCGCCCAAGGCATCCACGAGGCGAGTTCCCGGGCGAGCGGCCCGTTCGTGGCCGTCAATTGCGGCGCAATGCCCAAGGAACTCGTCCAAAGCGAACTGTTCGGCTACCGGGGCGGCGCGTTTACCGGCGCCGCGGACAAGGGCCGGATCGGCAAGTTCGAACAGGCGGACAAGGGCACGCTGTTCCTCGACGAAATCTCTGAAATGCCCTTGGAAATGCAGGTCAATCTTCTGCGCCCCCTTGAGGAGCGCAGTGTGGTGCGGGTCGGCGGGACCCAGGCCCGGTCCGTGGACGTGAAGGTGATCGTGGCCACCAACCGCAACCTGGCCGAGCTCGTGGCCAAGGGCACATTCCGGGAGGATCTCTATTACCGGATCAATGTCGTGTGCATCAATATCCCGCCCCTGCGCGAACGCGAGGGGGATGTGCCGCTTTTAGCCGAATACCACGCCAGACGGTTGTGCCAGGAGTTCCGACTGCCGTTTTCGGGCATCGACCCGGCGGCCATGGAAATCCTGTGCGCCTACCACTGGCCGGGCAATGTGCGCGAACTCCTCAATTGTATGGAGTATGCGGTCAATGCCATGGAAGACGGCGTGCTCCGGCCGGAACACCTGCCCAACTTGGCCGGTGGCGCCTCGGATGCGCCAAGTTCGGTGGTGGCCCAGGTCAAGGCGGGCAAGGCGTTCAAACTCGAAAACGTGGCCGCCGAAACCATCCGCGAAGCCCTGTCCCACCATGGGGGCAATGTCAGCCACGCGGCCCGGGCCCTGGGGATCGGCCGCAACACCCTCTACGCCAAGATGCGCAAGTTCGGCATCTGCTGAGCGTTTTCCTGGCGGCGTGGGGGGACGGCCTCCGCGCCGCCAAGCGCTTCCTGCGCGCACCATCCCCGACCAGCCTCTTCGTCTCTCCTATCCGTCCTTTTTACCGGGATGGCGGTCCAAGCCTAAAGAAAAGTCTATCAATATAATGAAAAATAAATTTGATGGATTTTGCGGCGGCGACTGTCACGCAATCATCAGACCTCCCTGCTCCGATTTGGAACAATGGAAGAGGCATTGTTCGCTTTCAGGGCAGCCCAAAGGCGCCTGAACAGTTCACACCCACGAATTCCGGGTCCCACGCTGCATCCGGGCAGCCCGGGTATGCCATCCACCGGGTGTGTTTCGCCCCGCTTACCGACTCGAAAATTCGATCCTGAAAAGCCCTACAAGACGTGATCGTCGCGTTCGCATCCACCCGAGCGACAACCTGCCCCCGCAAAACGAAAAAAAGTCACGAATCGCGTCGAAAACACGCTCATTTCATTGGGAATCGAGACAGTCATCCCCAACGTTTCCAAACGGAGCTTCCCCCGCGCGACGCCAGGGACTGCGGTGCGGCGCCATGGGCCACACCAGTCTCACGGCGCCGGAGAGCGATCGGAGCCGAAGCAACTCGGACCAGCAAGCGGTGGGCTGCACTGGCATATCCCTTGCTCTTAAGGCGAAGAGTTGGGTCTCTTCTTTTCTGAGTCGATTGTTCGTCTATGTTTTGTTTCATCTTCTAAATGACCAGAAATGGCCAAAGGGAATGCTTTGTCCTCTGCCGTAGGTGGTAGGCGTGCAATGGGATGGGATGAAACGGGTACAGTGCGTATCTCGCTTAGCATAGACAGCTTTTAATACTTTTATAGATAATTACACCCTTATTTTTTGAAGAAGAGGTCCGGTGAAACCTCTTTTATGCAGAAGCAATGAGCAGTTTTGTCTGCTCTGCGAGGTCTTGTCATACGTATCAGGAGGTGCGGTGCTTATTGGATAGCGTTGTTAGTGACCTGTAATTTGTAAAAGGGGGGACATATGGATGCATTTAGCTTGAACACGATTTTGATTTGCTTTGGTGGTGGCATTGTCGGCGCGGCTTTGGGCGGACTGCTGGCCTTTCTTATGTGTGCCCTGCTCGTGCTCGGCGGATGCTTCATGGTGATGATGGGTGGCACGGACTTTCTGCTGCTCCAGGTTGGCCTGGGCCCGATTTTTGGTCCCCATGTCGGTGGGTTTGCCGCCGGCGTCGCCGCCGCCACCTATGCCGCTGGTGTGAAGAAAAATCATCCCGGAGGCGCGGCCAAAGATATCCTGTCACCGCTGATCGGCACCTCGTGGGACGTGCTCATCGTTGGCGGCTTTTTCGCCGTGTTCGGTCATTTGTTTGCTTCCACTTTCGGTGCACTCCCTATCATCAAGGATTTCGACGTGCTGGGCCTGACCGTGGTTCTTTCGGCCATCATCGCCCGTCTGCTTTTCCAGAAAGAAATGCCCTGGGGCGATCCCGGTTCGATCAAGAAATACGGCTACTTCAACACGAATAATTTTTCCTTGTCGTGGATTCCCTGGGCGCTTCCGCTGCCCAAACTGATGGTGTTCGGCTTTGGCGCAGGCATCATGTCCGCTGCCATGGCGGCCGGGTGCAAGACCGTCATGGCCCCGCTCGTGGCCAAGGGTGTCATCACGCCCACCGGTGCGGTGGTCGTGCCCCTGATCATCGGCTGGGCCGTGGCCGGCGTCAGCTTGATGGGCCTGCAACTCGCCACCGGTACGGTCCAGCAAATGCCGGCCTGGCACTGCCAAGCCGTTCTGGCGGCCCTGGCCTATCTGCACTTCGGCTCCATCGCCGTTGCCGGCATTGTCGGCATCCTGGCCACCGCCTTGCAGGAGCTCATGGCTCGCATGTTCTGGAACCATGGCAGCAACCACATCGATCCGCCGGCTACGGCAATTACGATCGGGACATTTATCCTCAACAATATAAACCATGTAATGAAATAACTAGCCTGAGCCTTCCACATGCTGCCGAAGCCCCTTGAGTCCGCCGCATCCTCCAGTGGGATCGGGTCATGAAGGAAGGCCCCCTCCGGGTGCCAAGGGATGCCGCTCTTGGCCCTCGGAGGGATATAATTCGAGCCGCCCTGTGCCTAGCAGGGCGGCTCTTTTTTGTGGAGAAGAAGAAAAGCCTCCGGCGGCCAAAGGGCTCACGCCCTTTGGAAACCCATCCCCGAAAACCAGCTTGAAATGCTGCCGCCCGCAACGGGTCAAAGCGGGAAGATATCAGGGGGAACGTAGCGGGCGCCTACCGTCCGCGCTCCAACACCGGCTGACTATCCATCATATTTCCGTTCCAGATCCCCCTTCGCCATGTCCACCCATCGCCCGCCGCCCCTTTCCCGGGATTCCAAAGGGCAACGCCCTTTGGCCGCCGGAGGCTTCTCCCCCCACCTCATCCTCTCCATCCTCTCCCCATTCCCCCATACCCATACCTCTCCACCGTCATCCCCCATAAAAAAAACGCGCCGGCAAAGCCGGCGCGTTTCCCCAAGTGAGGCGAGCGAGAGTGCGTTTACAAGCCGAGATTCTTCTTCAGGGCACCGATATTGACGGACTGCTGCACAAGACGGGTGCCATGTTCGATGCGGGCCTTGTCGCGCAGCTTTTGCTGGGCGAGCATGCGTTCCATCTTCTTGGCCACGGTGAAGGTGTCCTCGCGCACGACGATGACCGGAATCCCCTTGTCCTCGGCCTTGGCCAGGATGATGTCATTGGGATAGAGGTTGCCGGTCAGGACCAGGGCGGCGCAACCGCCTTCCAGGGCCACGAGCTGCAGGTCGGCGCGGTCGCCGCCGCAGATCACGGCCACATCCTTCTGGCGCTTGAAGAAGGTGACGAAGTTTTCCACCTGCATGGTGCCGATCAGGAAGTGGACCACCAGGTTGTTGACGTGGTTGGACATGGAGACCATGCGGCCGCCCAGGGAATGGGCGATGTCGCCGGCCCGCACGGCGCTCATGATGGGATCGTGGGGGATGATGCCGAGCACATCCACGCCGCGGCGCTTCAGGAACGGGATGATGAGGGTTTCGACTTCCTCGCGGAAATGTTCCGGCACGTCGTTGAGCACGACGCCGACCAGGTCGTCACCCAGGGCTTCCTTGGCCGCGGCCAGGTAGTCATAGTTGTATTCCTGGCGATAGCGGTCGACGAGCAGGACCTTGGTGCCCAGGGCCTGGGTCACGGACAGGCCGTCCACGCCGCAGTACTTGCCCGTGTGCAGGAAGCTGCCCGAACCGCCGACCAGCATGAGGTCCTTGTCGGACGAAAGCTTGGTGTAGCTGTCGACAATCCCGGGCATGAGATTACCGCAGTCTTCCAGGAAGGCACGCATGTGGAAATCGCGGGTGATGACCACGGGCGTGACCAGGGACGGGGAGTCGGACAGACCCAGGGCCTGCTGCATGAAATTCCCGTCCTCGTCGCCGATCTGGTTGCCGATCTTGTGCGCCAGAGCGCCCACCGGCTTCATATAGCCCAGGCGAATACCTTCACGCTGAAAATGCTGTCCCAGGGCCAGGGCGACGAGATTCTTGCCCGAGTAGCCCTGCGTGGAACCTACGTACAGTCCGATCATAAGGCTGTTCCTCCTTCATTCACAGTTTATGCGTGCAGGGTGATGCGCACATCGGCCACCACAGCCTTTTCCGCGTTGACCAGCACAGGGTTGAACTCGGCTTCCTGAATCTCCGGGAAATCCAGGGCGAGTTCGGACATGGTGAGCAAGATGTCCTCAATGGCCTGGAAGTTCACGGACGGCTCGCCCCGAACACCCTTGAGCAGCATATAGGACTTGATCTCACGAATGATGGCCTTGGCATCGTCGCGACCGAGCGGCGCCAGGCGGAAAGCGATATCCTTAAGGATTTCCACGTAGATGCCGCCCAGGCCGAACATCAGAAGCGGTCCGAACTGGTCATCGCGCTTGAATCCGATGATGATTTCCTTGCAGCCCTTGGGCGCCATCTCCTGGACCAGGCAGCCGGCGATATAGGCTTCGGGGCGTAGGCGCTGGGCTCGGGCCGTGATGTCAAAAAAGGCGTTTTTCACGGCCTCGGCATCGGCCAGGTTGACCTTGACGCCGCCCACGTCGGACTTGTGGGAGATCTGGGGCGAAGCGATCTTGAGGACGACCGGGTAGCCGATCTTCTCGGCCCCGGCCACGGCTTCCTCGGAGGAGCGGGCCAGCACCGTATTGGGCGTGGGCAGGTTGTAGGCCCGGAGCACTTCCTGGGCCTGGAATTCCACCACTTCGGTGGCGCCCTTGGCCTTGGCCTCGGCGATCACCTGGCGCGCCTTCTGGCGGTTGCGCTTGATGGCCGGATATTCCTGGGCCGGGGTCTGGCGCCACAGGTAGTAGTTATACATGGTCTCAAGGCTGGCGATCAACGGCTCGGGGTAGATGGAGCAGGGAATGCCGGCCTCGCCGAGCATCTTCACGCCCGGACGGGTACGCAGGCCGCCCATGTAGTTGACCAGGATGGGCTTGTCCGTGGTCTTGGCCACGTCGATGATGGCCTGGGCCGTCTCGACGATCTGGGCCGAGGCGGTCGGGGTCAAAAGCACCAGGATGGAATGGACCTGGGGATCGTCGACAATGACTTCCAGGGTCTTGCGATAGCGCTCGGCCGGAGCGTCACCGATGAGATCGATGGGGTTGTAGAGCGAGGCATACGGCGGCAGGAATTCCTTGAGCCGGTCGATGGTGGAATTGGACAGCCGGGCCATGTTGAGCACCGGGGATTTTTCCGTGGCATCGGCGGCCAGGATGCCGGGACCGCCGGAGTTGGTGACCACACACAGACCAGGGCCCTTGGGCAGGGGCTGGGTGGAGAAGGCCTGGGCCAGGTCGAACAGGGTGGCCATGTCCGGGGCGCGGATGACGCCGGTCTTGCGGAAGGCGGCGGTGTAGGCGGCATCCGAACCGGCGATGGCGCCGGTATGGGAGGAAGCGGCCTTGGCGCCGGCGGTGGTGGTGCCGGACTTGATCATGATGACGGGCTTTTCCCGGCTGACCTTGGCGGCCTGCTCGACAAAGGCGGAACCGTTTTCCACGTTTTCAATGTAGCCGAGGATGACCGAGGTGTTCGGATCCGTGCGCAGGTATTCGAGCATATCGGCTTCGTTGATCACGGCCTTGTTGCCGAGGGAGATGAATTTGGAGAAGCCGACGTTCTCGCCCAGGGCCCAGTCCAGGATGGCCGTACAGAGGGCGCCGGACTGGGAGAAAAAGGCGATGGACCCGCTCTGGGGATATCCGGCGGCAAAGGAGGCATTGTTGTTGTCGTGGGTGCTGATCAGACCCAGACAGTTGGGGCCGACCATGGCAATGTCATTGGCCTTGCAGATCTCGATGAGCTTTTGCTCCAGGAAGTAGCCTTCCTTGCCCACTTCCTTGAACCCGGCCGTGATGACGATGGCGGCGCGCACCTTGCGGGCAGCCAGGGCTTCCATGGACGGCACGACCGCGGCCACGGGCACGACGATGACGGCCAGATCAATGCCTTCGGGCAGGTCCTCGATGCTGTGGGTGACGGGCAGGCCCAGGATTTCCTCGGCCTTGGGGTTCACGGGAATGAGTTTTCCCGTATACCCGGCCTCCAGCATGTTGTGCACCACGGTATAACCTACCTTTCCGGGTGCGGCCGAGGCGCCGATGACGGCGACGGTTTTGGGCGCGAACAGCGCTTGGATATTGTCGCAACAAGCCATGAGAAAACCTCCTCTGTCGGATTTTGTGTGCGGGCGTAGCGTCGTGTCCGCGCGGGCGATCCCTGCACGTTCGGGGGATTTCGCATCCCGAGCGCCATCCGTCCCCATGGAGCGGTCAGCGGGCCTCGGGTTTACTACGGGATCTGAAGGAGATGGGGTCGATACATCCATGTCGGTCTACGCACATGTCGGCTCACCGCTTCGCGCCCGGGACATTCCCTATGACCTGGCTTGGCCACGCGCTTATCAAACACAAGGCGGTGTTCGGTTATGCCGTCTTGCACTGACCGTGCCGCAGCGACAAAAATCCCTTGATACGGTTGCTTAGGCCCTCAAAAGGGGCTTCGCACGCGAGCAGGAGGCAGGCGACGATACCGGCCCTGGCCGCAAAGCCAGGCAGGACGGGCATACGGACGTTTCGCCTCGGAAAGCGCCTGGGATAACGGGGTAACGCCGCGGCAAGGGCCTATTGCGCCGGGGCAAAACAGCAGCGTGGCCGGTCCGGATCGCCTGAAGCCGGCGTCCCGATTTGGAACAGGTCCTGCCTGGATGTTCGCGAATCGAGCAGATCACGTCGAAAACACCTGGCGTGATCGCCATTTTTTCTTTCACACCATCTTGCGTTCCGCTTTTTCCGTGATTGCGCCAGCGCGTGGCGTCGCAGCTTCTTGGCGCACCGTGGCCGACCTTGGCCAACACCTGTCCAGCAAGAGTGGCAATACGCTTTGTTACAGTCATTTAGGGCCTAAAAGACGCATTTCACATCCCTTCTCCACCCGAAACGCAGCGGACTCGCCCGCAGCCGCCATCCCTTGTTCCGTGAACCACCCTCCGGGAAGCCACCTCCTCTCCCTGCCCGGCGCGATCCTCAAAACGCGAAATTCCGGTGTGGACAAGTCCTGCCGTACCATTGCACCGGGGGAAACCACCCCAGCATGCGTCGCAAGCCCTGCCTCCGGCGGCCAAAGGACCGTGCCCGCCGGAAGTCCTTCCTCGTTTTCACTGCGTGCGGTGACGGCAAGGCGCCGGGCCATGGCGCCATGGCCCCAACCGGAGACCGCGCACAATTCCCGAGAAACCTTTCGTTGCCCCGAGCCTGAAAGGACAACCGCCTCAAATCCTCACGGGATTCCAAAGGGCGCGAGCCCTTTGGCCGCCGGAGGCGCCTCCTCCGACTACGTGTGCAGTGGTCCCAACCGGGGCCGCCGCCCTTCCCCCAAAACGCCCCCGCGCACAAAAAAAGGGCCGCTTCCCAGGAAGCGGCCCTTTAGTGCACTGCTCCGTCGGCCCCAAGGGCCGGAAGCGGTTATTCGAGGGGCGTATTCGGCACGTAGCTCCAGACGCCGCACGGGCAGGCATTGGCGCAGAAGCCGCAGCCGATGCACTTGTCGGGATCGGAGACCATTTCGAACTCCTTACCCTCGAGCTGCACGCGCGAGATCGCCCCGGTCGGGCAGATCATGGCGCACTGGCCGCAGTCGCGGCAGGCGCCGCAGGACGAACACTGGCTGGCGCAGCTTTCCAGATCGTTAAGATCCATGAGCCGGGGGTCGAAGTATTCGAGCTTGGCCCGATTGTAGGCAATGCGCTCCCGGGTGTCGGTATGGGGGCGCTTGCCGGAGAAGATATCCACAATGGCCTGGGCCGCGGCCCGCCCCATGCCGATGGCCTGGGTGAGCAGGCCCGGGCGCACGAGGTCGCCGATGGCGAAGACCTTGGGGTTGGTGGTCTGATAGATGTCGTTGACCTTCACGTAGCCGCGCTCGGTGGCCACGGTGCCGTCGAGGATGCCCGTATCCGGCACATCGCCGACCGACAGCACGACCGTCTCAGCGGGCAGCAGCTCGCCGGTCTGGAGCACCACGCCCTCGGCCGTGATCTCCTTGGTGAAGCAGGGCCACTTGAAGATGGCGCCGATGGCCTCGGCATCCTTTTTTTCCTTGCCGAAGGCGGCCGGCTTCTGGATGTCGATGAGGGTGATGGAGGTGGCGCCCAGGCGGGCAGCCTCGGTGGCCACGTCGCAGCCCACGTTGCCGGCGCCGATGATGACCACGTTCTTGCCGACCTTGGCCTCGTCCTTCTTGGCCTGCTTGAGGAAGGTCAGGGCGGGTGTGGCCAGCTCCTTGCCGGGCACGGGCAGCATGCGGGGAATGTTGGCGCCCATGGCCAGGACCGTGAAGTCGTAATCGGTCACGATCTGGGCGAATTCCTCGGAGCTGATGGCCTTTTTAAGCTGGATATGGGGCAAGATCTTCTGGGCGCGCTCGATTTCGGCCTCAAGCACCTCTTTGGGGATGCGGCTTTCCGGAATGGCCGCCGTGATCTTGCCGCCGAGCTTTTCGGACAGGTCGTAGATGACGGCTTCGTGGCCGGCCAGACGCAGCTGCCAAGCCACGGACATGCCGGCCGGGCCGCCGCCGATGACCGCCACCCGCTTGCCGGACAGGGTCGGCAACTGGGGCATGTGGTCGGCCTTGACGTCGGTCTTGCCGAGGATGGAGGTGTCGAGCGGCATCATGTGGCCGACATTGCGCGTGCAACCCTGCATGCACAGGTGCGGACACAGGTAGCCGCAGACCGTGGCCGGGAACGGCGTGTAGGCGAGCGCCAGGTCGATGGCTTCGTCCATCAGGCCGTCGCGCACGAGCTGCCAGCGCTGCTGGACCGGGATACCGGTGGGGCAGCTCGCCTGGCAGGGGGAAACGTATTTGCGGTTTTCCCAGACCGGCACGAACCGGCGCATTTCGCCGCTGACGATGAGCGGAATGGGGCTGCGGTCGGAGTCCACGAGATCGCCGATCAGACCGCCGCGTCCCAGCTCGGCGTCCCAGACCGCACGGTGGAAATCCCCGATGGGCCGGCGAGCCTTGCCGGTTTTCTCAAAGGGGCTGCGGGCGGTGAGCAGCTGCCAGTCCTCGCGCGTGGACAGGGAGGGCAGCAGTTCGGGCCGGCCGATGGCGTCGAGGAAAGCCTTCAGATTGGCCACGAGCCAGTCGTAGGTGGTGTCGTCGATGGGCACGAGCTTGGCATCGGCCAGGGAAAAGCCCTTGTTCGGGCCCCGGAAGAAGATGCGGCCGCCGACCATGCCCACGCAGGGCCGGTAGCCGAGCACGTTGTCGGGATTCTGGGGCTCGTAGCCGCAGACCACGGCCGTACCACCGGCCATGAACTCGGCGAAGTAGTCGCCCACCGAGCCGAGCACGTAGAGTTCCGGCGCCGGGTACTTGGGGTTTTGCTTGGTCATGGTCATGCCGCGGGCACCGATGTTGCCGGCGATCATGATCTTGCCCTGGGCCATGGCGTTGGCCGCGCCGTTGCCGGCGTTGCCGCGCACCACGATCTCGGCCCCGGCGTTGAGCCAGCCGATATCGTCCGAGGCCGGACCATCGACCTCGATGTGGGTGCCCGGAAAGGCCATGGCGCCCGTGCGCTGTCCCGGAGAACCGGTGATGCGCACCGAAATGGGTTCGTCCTTGGATATCCAAAGTCGGCCGCCCAGACCGTGCTGGCCCATGGCCTCGATGACGAGGTCGCGGGCGCCCTGGGTCACCGCTCGCTGGATGCGCTCCTCCAGGATGCGGGACTCGACCCGGTGGCCGTTTTCCATGCCGTGTATGGTGACGGTTTCATGTGCCATGTGCATACTTGCCTTTGCGTGAGGTTCGAAATCCCTGGCCTAGACCACGTACTTGATCTTGAGGCGCTCGGCGGCGTGGTAGTCGCTGATCCCCAGGGCGTCGGACATGCCCGTGGGCAGCGAGGTGGACCGGCCCAGGGGGGCGACGATCTTGCGCAGTTCCGTGTCGAACGACAGGAAGACGTCCACGAGCCGTTCGGCCACCTTTTCCGGGTCCAGGCGCCGGTACAGGCGCGGATCCTGGGAGGTGATGCCCTTGGGGCACACGCCGATGTTGCACACGTTGCACCGGTCGCGTTCGGAGCCGAGGCAGCCGGCCGCGGCCTGCATCATGTACTTGCCGGACTGGACGGCGCTGGCGCCGAGCATGATCAGGGCAGCGGCGTTGGCGGCCAGATTGCCGTTCTTGCCGATGCCGCCGCCGGCGATCAGCGGGATCTCGTTCTGCTTGCCGGACTGGACCAGGGCCAGGTAGCAGTCGCGCAAGTTGCTGGCGATGGGATGGCCCATGTGGTTCATGGACACGTTATAGGCGGCGCCGGTCCCGCCGTCCTCACCGTCGATGGCGAGTCCGGCCGCGTAGGGATTGCGCACGAGGTTGTTGAGCACCGCGGTGGACGAGGTGGTGCCGGAGATCTTCGGGTAGACCGGCACGCGGAATCCCCAGGCCATGGACATGGACTGGATCATCTTGGCCACGGCCTCCTCGATGGAGTACTTGGTCTGATGGGTGGGCGGGCTCGGCAGAGACACACCGGCCGGCACGCCGCGAATGGCGGCGATGAGCTTGTTGACCTTGTACCACATGAGCAGGCCGCCATCGCCGGGCTTGGCGCCCTGGCCGTACTTGATCTCGATGGCGCAGGGGTCTTCCTTCATCTCCGGGATGGCTTTGATGATCTCGTCCCAGCCGAAGTAGCCCGAGGCGATCTGCAGAATCATGTACTTGAGGAAGCGCGAGCGCAAAAGGCGCGGCGGGCAGCCGCCCTCACCCGTGGCCATGCGCACGGGCATGCCGAGCTCCTCGTTCAAATAGGTCACGCCCATGACCAGGCCTTCCCACATGTTGGGCGACAGGGCGCCGAACGACATGGAGCCGATCATGAGAGGATAGATCTCGCGCACCGGCGGCACCCAGTCGTGATGGGCCAGGGCGGACAGGCCGGATTCGGGGGACTGGACCCGACCGAGCAGGGTGCGCAGATCGAACTCGTGGCGGCCGGCGTCCAGCGCCGGGTCCGTGAGCATGGAAATGCGGATGAACTTGATCTGGTCGAGCAGGCTGTTCGAATCGTTGCGGCGACCGCCACGGGTCCGGGCCGCGCCACCGCGGTTGTTGTGGAACTTGAGCGTGGTGGCTTCCGGGCGCAGGCGCGGGGTGATGGCGTTGTTCGGGCACACCATGTTGCACATGGCGCAGCCGATACAGTGGTAGGCCGGATCCGTGCGCTGGCGGATGCCGTAATAGATGGAAAACCGCGTCTTGCCCGGTTTGGCCAAGGCTTCGGGGGTCTTAAGGATGCGTTTGCGGAACACCCCGAGCTCGATGGCGTTGACCGGGCACACGGACGTGCAACGCCCGCACAAGGCGCAGGTGTTGATGTCCCAGTCAACCTGCCAAGGCAGATCGTTGACGCTTAGTGTGGACGGGGTAATGACTGCAGTTGATTCCATATGGTGACCTCTTGGCATTCGGGGCGCACGATGGCCGTGTCCAGATGCATGGGTTGAAAATCGGCATGCGGATCGCGGTCGGGGATGGCGGCGTCCAGGCCGCAGATTTCCGAGGAGAAGGCGAACAGGCCGGACTTGCCGCCGACCACGCCGGGGCGCAGCTTCTTGCGGTCCTGGACCATGAACATGGTGCCGTCGGGCAGGCAGCCGATGACGCAGTTGGGGCCGTCGATGATGAGCTTGCGGCAGGTCTGCTTGATGCGCCCGAGCATCTCGCGATCGGTGTGGCCTTCCATCTCGGCGTTGGACAGCGGCGTGATGATGTGCTTGTAGTACTCGATGCCCAGATGCAACCTGTTGAGCGTGAAATGCATGATGTGGGTGAAGACTTCCGAGTCGGACTGGTAGCCGACATAGCCCGGGAACCCTCTGGATTCGAGGTATTCCTTAATAGGGATGAAAGCCGTGTTCTCACCGTTGGTCATGGTGCATACGCCCTGGATGAAAAACGGATGGCAGGCGTAGAGATTGATGGCGTAGTTGGTGTTCTGGCGCCCCTGGGCCAAGATATGGCGGCAGTAGAGCTCGGGCCGGTCCAGGCCCAGATACTCGCCGACGGTCAGGGGATCGCCCACCTCTTTCACCATGACCGTGTCCGGCCAGAAGGAAAAGACCCGGATATCCTCGTCAGCCGCGCCCATGGAGCGCAGCTCCACCCGCATGAGCATGTAGGTGAGCTCGCGCTCGGCCTGGGGCAGGGCCTTGATGGCGGCCGGTACGTCATAGGCCCGGGCCATATAGGTGCCCCGTGCGGGCGTGCCGGCGGGCCGTTTGGTCTTGGGGTCCAGGACGAGGGTGGACTTGGCGAAGAAGCCCCGTTCGTCCATGTAGGTATCCAGGCGTTTAAGCCCGGTGTCGGTAAAGATGCCGGAGAGAATCGGCGCGTCCTTCATCTCCCCGAGCGGGCCACCAAGGCCATGGAGGAAAAGGCCCACTCCGGAACCGTCGTGACCTTCCTTCATGACATTGAGAGCGTCGATGGCGCGCATGGGGGACACGGGGTCCCGGCTGCTGAGGGCGAATAAGCGGCACATGGTCTACTCCGAATAAACGAAATCTATTTGAGGGGGTTTTTTTCATAGTGACAAAATGGGCCACCGTAAAGCAAAAAATAAAATTCGGTGGTCGTCGGCGGGAAAAGCGTGCGATTGCAGCAGATAGAGTGGCGAACGGGCAGTGTCCGGACAGGAGAATTCACCGCTTTTGGCAAGCAGGCCTTCTGGCGTGACCGCAAGCGTCGGTACACACCGTGTTCAAACGCACATTGTTCGGTCGCGATTTGAAGCCGGCGCAGCAAGACGGGAATGGAGCAGGCCGGCCGTGCATCCCCACTGCAACCGCCCCAGGCCGAAAGGACCTTGGCCACGGCCGAGTGGACGTGGAAACGGTGGGTTGCCGCGCGACTGTCCGCAAGGCCAAAAGGGCGCACTGTCGGCATCCTGCACGCCGCAGCGGCCAGGATTTTCGGCGTTGTGTCGCCCATGACGCAGGAATGGAGCAAAGGCGTCGGGTTCGCGTCCCCGGGGGAAATCCCGGACCGGCACGGACCGGAAAGGCCGCAGCCACGGCAAGTGGCGGAGGGAGAGGGATTCGAACCCCCGGACAGGTTGCCCCGCCAGTGGTTTTCAAGACCACCGCCTTCAACCGCTCGGCCATCCCTCCGCAACGGACGCTTGAGGCTTCCTAAAGCCCTTTGGCCAACCGCGCAACCATCCCGTGCCCCGGAGGCACGAAAAAATGTCCCCCGGGCAGGCCGCTAGCCCCGTCGCTCTTCGATGAGCCGTCTGGCGCGCTCGGCCAGGGTGCCGACCTCGGGCTTGGTCACCTGGTCATCGGCCCCCACGGACAGGCCCTTGTGGTAGAGCTGGTCGTTGATCAGCGAGGAAAAAAGGATCACCGGCAATTCCTTGAGCACCGGATCGTCCTTGATGTTCTTGCACAGGGTGTGGCCATCCATGGAGGGCATCTCGATATCGGTCACCACGAGGTTGACGTTGGAGGACAGCGGTTGATTGTCCTTGACCACCGCCTCCTTCCATTCCAGCAGGCGCTGCCAGGCGTTTTGCCCGTTGACGTCCTGCACTATCTCGAAGCCGTCCTTTTCCAGATAGGTGGCGATGAGGCGCCGGATGGAGTTAGAGTCGTCCACCACCAGGGTCTTGTAGGCCGAACGTTCGGGTTCGGGAATGGCGGCGGCGGCGTTTTCCCGCTCGGTCTTCATGGCCAAGGCGGGGTTCAAGTCCCAGATGATCTGTTCCATGTCGAGCAAAAGCACGATGCGGTCCGGGAACTTGACCACGCCCGTGAAATTGTTGGCCGCGAACGAGGCCACATAGCCCGAGGGCGGCTCGACCTCGGACCAACTCAGCCGGTGGATGCGCGTCACCCCGGAGACCATGAAGGCGTTGATCACCTTATTGAACTCCGAGACGATGACCTTGGTCGTCTCGTCGTGGGCCATGGGCTTGCCGAGCCACAGGCTGAGATCGATCAGCGGAATGACCCGGGAACGCAGGTTGAAGGTGCCGATGACGCATGGATGCGGCGTCTGGGGCATGCCTGTTACCTTGGGCAGCCGGATGATTTCCAGCACCTTGGCCACGTTGACCCCGTAATGGGCCCGGTAGGGCTTGGCCCCTGGCTCGACTTCCTCATCGATATAGAACTCGATGATCTCAAGCTCGTTGGTCCCCGTTTCCAGCAAAATATTCGTCTGCGCCATGACCGACCTCGAATCCCGGTTGCCCGTTGCCTCCTTGAAAACCCCACCGCCTCCGCCGCATGTCTCGGAATCCGCCCGGCCGGGCAGACCCCAAGCATAGAAGTAGCGCTTCAGAGCGCCGCGCGCAAGCCGTTTGCACAGCTAACGCCTCCCGGCTTTACAGGATTGGGTTCCATGGATAGAGATGAACGGGTGTTCACCAACGCCCAGTCCCGGAACCCGGCGAGCAAGAATTTGAGCCTGCCCAATACCGCCTATATCCTGCTGTGGTATCCGCTGCCGTCGGAGACTTTCATCTTCCGGGAAGTCCAAAACGCCGCGGATGCCGGCATGCCGCTCCGGGTCTATACCCTCTACGGCCAGGCCGGCAAACATCTTTCCCCGGATATGCGCCGGGTGGCCGACACCGTGACCCGCCTGGGCGCGCCGGCCATTCCCGGTTTTTTCCGCGACTTGGCCTGGTGGGCCGTCAGACGCCCCCTGGTTGTGGCCGGCATCCTGGCCGGCATCCCCTGGCGTCGCTGGAGCTGCCTGGAAGTGGCTGGCGAAAACGTCTGGGCCATGATGGCCGGCTTTACCCTGGCCCGGCGCTTTCTCGCCGACGGCACCCAGCACATCCACGCCGGCTGGGCCAACGGTCCGGCCACCGCCGCCTGGGTGGCCTCGCGCCTGACCGACATCCCCTTTTCCTTTTCCGCCCGGGCCGGGGACATCTATCCCCAGGACGGCGCTTTGGTGGAAAAACTTCAGGCCGCCGCCGCCGTCCATACCAACAACAAGGCCAACATCGCCTATCTGCGCGCCATGGCCCCCGAGGCCGCGGGCAAGATCCGCCAGATCTACAACAGCCTGACCCTGACCGGCCGCGACAACGCCCATGTCCACATGGAACCGCCCTACCGCCTGCTGGCCGTGGGCCGGTTCTGCCGCACCAAGGGCTTCGACGTGCTCATGGAAGCCTGCGCCATCCTGTCCCGGCGGGGCTTTCCCTACCAGCTCACCCTGGTCGGCTCGGGCATGCCCTGGCCCACGGCCATCATCCGGCGCCGCATCCGCATCCACGGCCTGCGGGCCCGGGTTTTTCTCCCCGGCTTCGTCTCCCACGACCGCATGAGCGAACTCTACGCCGCCAGCGACATCTTCATCATGCCAAGCGTCGTCCACCCCTCCGGGGACCGCGACGGCATTCCCAACGTCATCATGGAAGCCCTGTCCCACCGTCTGCCCGTGGTGGCCACCGACGTCTGCGGCATCCCCGAGGTGATCGAGGACGGCGTCACCGGCCGGCTCGTGCGCCAGCGCGATCCCGAGGCCCTGGCCGATGCCATCATGGCCATGACCGCCGACCGGACCCGTGCCCTGGAAATGGCCGAGGCCGGCAAGCAGCGCGTGGCCGTCCTGTTCGACCCGGCCACCAACACCCAGGCCGTCCTCGATTTCTACGCCAGCCTCAACTGGAAAGGAAAACGCTGACATGTGCGGCATCGCCGGCTTCGTGTTGCCGGGCACGTCCGGACTCCCGCCCGAGGAGACCCGGCGGCACTGGCTTTCCCGCATGACCGGAGCCATGGCCCATCGCGGACCGGACGGCGAGGGCCTGCACCTGGACGGTCCGGCCGCCCTGGGCCACCGGCGTCTGTCCATCATCGACCTGGCCGCCGGGGCCCAGCCCATGGCCGATGCCGACGGTCTGGTCGTGGTCACCTTCAACGGCGAGATCTACAACTACCGGGAGCTCAAGGCCCGGTTCGCGACCGAAGGCTTCACCTTCCGCACCCAGTCCGATACCGAGGTCATCCTGGCCGCCTGGCTTTTGCGCGGCGAAGCGGGCCTCGACCTGCTGGAGGGCATGTTCGCCTTCGCCCTCTGGGACCGGCGCACCCGCACCCTGTTCGCCGCCCGGGACCGCTTCGGCAAAAAGCCTTTTTATTATACGCTCCAAAACGGCATTTTCGCCTTTGCCTCGGAACTGACCGCCCTACGCGAGCTGCCGGGCCTGCGTTTCGAAACGCCCCTGTCCGCCCTGGCCCGGTTCGCGGCCTACGAGTACATCCCCACGCCCGAGACCATCTATAAGGACGTGTACAAGCTCAAGCCCGGACATTTTCTCCTTTTTCGCGACGGGGCCATCACCACCGCCCCCTACTGGGATATGCCCGCCCCGGGCCCCGAGCCCGAAGCCTCCGAGGACGAGCTGTGCGACCGGCTGCGCCTGCTGCTGGCCCAGGCGGTCAAGCGCCGGCTGGTGGCCGACGTGCCCCTCGGGGTGTTTCTGTCCGGCGGCATCGATTCCTCCACCGTGGCCGCGCTCATGGCCGGCATGGCCTCGCGCATCAAGACCTTCAGCATCGGCTTTTCCGAGGCCTCCTACGACGAATCCCGCTACGCGCGGCTTATCGCCTCGCGCTACGCCACGGACCACCACGAACGCATCCTGTCCGCCGACGCCTGTGGTGATCTGCTCCCCGAGATCGTGTCCCGGTTCGACGAGCCCATGGCCGATCCGTCCATCGTGCCGACCTACCTGCTCTCCCAGGTGACCCGCGAAAACGTCACCGTGGCCCTGGGCGGCGACGGCCCGGACGAACTGTTTTACGGCTACGAATATTTTCCGGCCTTTGTGTTGGCCGGGCTCTACGACCGGCTGCCGGCCTTCGCCCGCCGGCGCATCATCGAGCCTCTGACCAAACTTCTGCCCCAGTCGGCCGGCTACGTGAATCCGCGCTTCGTGGCCGACACGTTTTTAGCCGGCGCGGCCGCGCCCCGCTGGCTGCGGGTCCAGACCTGGCTGTCGGCCTTTTCCTTTGCCGCCCAGGAACACCTCTGGGCCGTGCCCCAGACCCTGCTCGGAGCGCCCGAGGCCCTGTTCGCCCCGACCAAGGCCTTGTTCGAGACCCCGGACACGGACGACGACCTGGCCCGGGTGGGCTACGTGTTCGCCCGCCAGTACATGCTCGACTACATCCTCGTGAAGGTCGACCGCTGCTCCATGATGCATTCGCTCGAAGTGCGGGCGCCTTTCCTGGACCGGGACGTGGCCGAATTCGTGTGCCGGCTGCCGAGCCGCTACAAGCTGCGGGGCAGCAAGCGCAAATACCTGCTCAAGAAAGCGGCCGCTGCCATTCTGCCCAAGGAAATCCTCAACCGGGGCAAGCGCGGTTTCCTCATTCCGACCGCCTCCTGGCTGCGCGGCCGGCTGCGACCCCAGGTGGACGCGCTGCTTGGCGAGTCCTACCTCAAGCAGCAAGGCATTTTCGATCCCAAGACCGTGACCAACCTCGTGGCCGAGCATGCCTCGGGCGCGGCCGACCACCGCAAAAAACTCTGGACCCTGCTCGTCCTGCAACTGTGGCTCGACCACCACAAGCCCAGCATCATCCCATGAAGCGCGCCAGCGATCCGGCCTGTCCGGAATACGGGCTCACCCGCACGGCACTTCGCGCCTCGGGCCGGTCCGACATCCTGCTTTTTCTGCTCGTCTCCACCATCGCCTCCACGGCCGGCCTGCAAGCCTGGCAGACGCTCATCAACAACTTCGCCGTGGAATCGGCCCACCTTTCGGCCGACGGCATCGGCTTTGTCCAGTCCATCCGCGAGTTGCCGGGATTTCTCTCCATGCTCGTCATCTACGTGCTGCTCGTGCTCTCCGAGCAGCGCGCCGCCGCGCTGTCCGTGTTCGTGCTGGGACTCGGGCTGTGCGCCACGGGCTATTTCCCGAGCTTTTGGGGCCTGACCCTGACCACCCTCGTCATGTCCGCGGGCTTTCACTACTACGAGCCCCTCAACCAGTCCCTGACCCTCCAGCATTTCAACACCTTCGAGGCGCCGGTCGTCTTGTCGCGCATCCGGGCCGTGGGCGCCCTGGCCAACATCGCCATCGGCGTGGCCATCTATTTCCTGGCCGACCGCCTGGGCTATACAGGCATCTTCGCAGTCACGGGCGTCGGTGTCATGCTGGTGGGCTTGTGGGGGCTGTGCAAAAAGCCCTGCCAGACGAGCGGCACGCCCCAGAAAAAAAAGATGTATTTGCGCCGCCGCTACTGGCTCTACTACGTCCTGACCCTGCTCGAAGGCTCCCGGCGCCAGATCTTCATCGTGTTCGCCGTCTACTTGCTGGTCAAAAAATTCGACTACTCGGTCCAGGCCATCACCGTGCTTTTCGTCATCAACAACTGCATCAATTACTTCTTCAACCCCATGATCGGCCGAGCCATCAACCGCTTCGGCGAACGCCAACTGCTCTCCATCGAATACGCCGGCATGATCCTGGTCTTCCTCACCTACGCCTACACCGATTCCCACATCGTGGCCGGCATCATGTACGTGCTGGACTTTTTGATCTTCAACTTCTCGGTCGCGGTGCGCACCTACTACCAAAAGATCGCCGCGCCTGAGGACATGGCCTCTGGCATGGCCATGGGCTTTACCATCAACCACATCGCGGCGGTGGTGGTGCCGGTACTCGGCGGTTTTCTGTGGATGGTGGACTACAAGATCCCGTTTTTCATCGGCGTGGGCCTGGGCGTGGTCTCCCTGGCCCTGACCCAGTGCATCCGCATCCCGGCGCCGGCCAAGGGGTAAGGGGGAAGAGACGCCTCCGGCGGCCAAGGGGCCATGACCCCTTGGAACCCCTTCACGGGGGGCTGGCCTCGCTTTGCCGTCCCCAACTTGAGGCGCAAGAAGTGGAGGTGGGGAAGCCTCCGGCGGCCAAAGGGCTCGCGCCCTTTGGAATCCCCTCATGATTCGAGGCGGCTGCCATTCGAGCTTGCGGAACTCAACCCGTTGCCGGACACGTGTGCAGCGGTCTCAACTTTCCGGAACTTTTTTACCTTTTCCCTAAATCCAAAAAGAAAGCGGCCTAACGTCCGAACCGCCAAGCCGCTTTCCGCGCGTCCGATCTCTTCCTTATCCGGGATTCCAAAGGGCTCCGCCCTTTGGCCGCCGGAGGCTTCCCCCCCACCGCCTCTCCCTTCTCCCCTCTTCTATCCTTCCCGCGCGCGCTCGGCGTCGTGGGCGGATTCCTCGATGATGAGCTGGTCTTCGGGATCGTCGGCGTAGGCCTCGTTGGTGCCGGCCAGCACGGCCTGCAGCTTGTCCGTATCCAGGGCGTTTTCCCACTTGGCCACGACGATGGTGGCGATGCCGTTGCCGATCATGTTGGTGATGGCCCGGGCCTCGGACATGAAGCGGTCCACGCCAAGGAGCAAGGTGAGGGAGGCCACCGGGATGGTGCCCACGGTCTGGAGCGTGGCGGCGAGCGTGATGAAGCCGCCGCCGGTCACGGCCGCCGCGCCCTTGGAGGTCAAAAGCAGGATGAACAACAAATAGATCTGGTGCGAGAGGTCCAGGGGCGTGGCCGTGGCCTGGGCCAAAAACACGGCGGCCATGGTCAGGTAGATGCAGGTACCGTCCAGGTTGAACGAATAGCCCATGGGCAGGCACAGGCCGACCACCGACTTGTCCGCGCCGGCGTTTTCGAGCTTGGCCATCATGCGGGGCAAGGCCGCCTCGGACGAGGACGTGCCGAGTACGAGCAGGATTTCTTCCTTGATGTAGCACAGGTAGCGCCACAGGGAGAAGCCGGCCAGCCGGCAGACCACGAACAGCACGCCGAAGATGAAGATGATGCAAGTGGAGTAGACCCCGAGCATCAGGTAGAGCAGCTTGTAGAGGGCCTCGGCGCCCTGGGAGGCCACCACGTAGGCGATGGCGCCGAATGCGCCGAATGGCGCGAAATACATGATGTAATGGACGACTTTGAACAGGCCTCGGGAAAACTCGTCAATGACGCGCACCAGGCCGCGCGCCCGCTCGCCCAGGTTGGCCAGGGCGATGCCGAACAGGATGGAAAAAAACAGCACTTGCAGGATCTCGCCCTGGGCAAAGGCCTCCACCACCGAGGTCGGCACGATGTTCATGAGGAATTCCACGGTGGACATCTTCTTGGCCTTGCCGGCGTAGGCCTCGACCTTCTGGATTTCGGCCTGATTGGCCTGCATCTTGGCGGCATAGTCGTCCATGCCAGCCCCGGGCTTATAGAGATTGACGATAACCAGGCCGATGGCCAGGGCGAACAGGGTCATGGTCCAGAAATAGACCATACATTTGATGCCGACCCGGCCGACCTTGCCCATGTCGCCCATCTTGGCAATGCCCGTGACCACGGTACAGAAGATGATCGGCGCGATGATCATCTTGACCATGCGGATAAAGGCAACGCCGAACGGTTGCATCTGATTGGCGAAGGATTTGGTTGCCGGGACGAGCCCGAGGACGATACCCGCGACAATGCCGAAAATGACCCAGAAATAGAGCGTCTTGTAAACGGGCTTCTTGCCGATGTTCATGCGGAGGTCCCCACACGTTACCTGTTGCGTTTCATAACAACTGGCATGCCTGATCCAGCGGCACTACTCCAGTTCCAATCCCTCTTCCGTTCTTTCTTTTCCCAGTTTCACGGATGGAATCGTCCGCCATCCCCTCCAGTAGCTTTTGCCTCCTTTCTTTCCTTACAAAAATTAAAGATAAACATCAGACAATTACTTTTATCATTCTTAGGGTATGCCATAATCCAAGCCAGCGATAAAGTCATTCCCGTCCGGAAAAACATTTTTTTCCAGAACAAGGTCGCCAACACCGGCCACGCTCCATACGCCTCTCCCGTACCGGGCTTCCAACAGGCTGCGCTCTTCCGCCGCCAGAGGCGCGTTCCCTCCCGCACCATTCCCCAACAAACAAAAACCCGTCGCGTATGCGACGGGTTTTGTGTCGTGGGGACGTCCCGGGGGCCGGTGCGGCCGCTGCCGCGCCACACGGTTAGCGGGAGATGGCGCCGGGGCCCATGCCGTAGCCCGGGCCGTAGCCGTGATAGCCGGCGTTGGTCATGTTCTGGGGACCATGCCCCCAGCCGGCGCCGCCCATGCGGCCGTATGTTCCGTTCCAACCGTTCCGGTGGCCGTAACCATATCCGCCATGATGCCAGCCCGGCTGCCCGTAGCCACAGCCCACGCCCATGAACCCCGTGTCCGGACCGCGATTGAAACCACCCGGATACCCGGCGGCGAAAACACTTCCAGCACCCAGGGCCAGGACCAACGTCAACAGAAGAAGAATGCGCTTCATGATGGACTCCTTGTTTTGCGGCGCAGGCGTCCGCGTTGCCTGCGCCTGTCCATCCTAAAGCAGCTGGCGTGCCAAACAGGAACACACAGCAATACAAGCCGTTACAAAACAGCTCCCCGCAAGTACCGACCATTTTCCATACAGCGACGTATAGAATGCATACAGCCGCGCCGTAAAAAAGGCCCATCGCAGCGGCGACGGGCCTGTGGTTCAGGAATGGCGCAGGCGGCCTCAGGCCGTCATGTCGATGAGCGAATTCCAGTCCGCGGCGAACTTGGCCAGGCCCGCATCGGTCAGCGGATGGCCGATGGCGTAGTCGGACCACGGCTTGTCCAGGCTCAGACCCGCGTAGGGAATGGGCGCGAGGTTCGCCACGGCCGGCACCTCGCCCGGACCGGGCACGGGCATGCCGGCAGCGGCCCAGGCCAAAAGCAGCTTGCCCGGGGCGGTGATCAGATCGCTGCCCATGGCCAGGGCGGCGAGCAGATGGTCCATGGTGCGCACGCTGGCGGTCAAGACTTCCACATGGCCGTCACCCGCTCCGTACAGCCGCAGCACGTTGGCGATGAGATCCATGCCGTTTTCACCCCGGTCGTCCAGGCGGCCCACAAAGGGCGACAGGAACACATCGCCGCGCTTGGCGCCCTGGGTGGCGGCATACACCGCCGCAGCTTGCTCCTGGCTGAAAACCAGGGTCATGTTGACGCGCCGGCCCTCGCCCGTGAGGACTGCGGCGGCCGTGAGCCCGGCGGCCGTGGTCGGCAGCTTGATATGGGCGTTGGGAATCCAGGTATCGAACTGCCGGGCCTGGTCGATCATGGCTTCGGCCGTGGTGGTGGCGTCGGCATAAACTTCGATGGAAATCGAGCCTTGGGGCAGCATGGCAGACAAGGTCCGGCACAGGGACTTGTAGAAATCATAGATGGTCGTGGCACTGAACTTGTGCCCGGCTTCCTTATGGGTGGCCGCCTCGGGATTTTTAGCCAGCAAGCTCGGATTGGTGGTCTGGCCGTCCAAAAAGCCCAGGGTATCGAGCACCAGCCGGGTTTCCTCGGGGTCGGCCCCATCCAGGAACAATCGTGATTTCAGAGCGGCGGGTCGCATTGGCACCTCGCGTGGTTGACGTTGGCAGCCGGCCCGCGCCCAGCCCCAAAGGCTCCCGGACATCGGACAGGCGCTCCGGGACGTCACAGGGCCGTCCAGACCCGGTTCCGACGCCGGAGCATCGGGCCATTCAAACACCGCTTGGGCAAAAAAGGCAAATGATTTTGGTTTGGCGCGCTTTCTCGGCGGTCGCGGTCACGCTCAGGCCGTGTCCCCGGGCTGGGCCGGCGTTTCCAGAGTGTCCGGCAACCCCAGCACAAAGTCGCGGATGGCGTCGCGCACGGCCCGGTACTGGTCCAGGGCCTCCTCCTCGGAGGCGGCGCCGGCGGCCAGGGCGGGCGGATCGTCGAAGCCGACGTGCACGCGCCGGCCAGGGCCGGGGAGAAACGGGCAGGTTTCCCGGGCATGGCCGCACAAGGTCACGATAAAATCGAATCGGATGTCCGGCAAGGCGTCCACGGTCTTGGACCGCTGGCCGGAAATGTCCACGCCGGCCTCGGCCATGACAGCCACGGCCCGGGGATCGAGCCCCTTGGCAACCACACCGGCCGAATACGCCGCAAGCGTCTCACTCCGTAATGCCCGAGCAAATCCCTCGGCCATCTGACTGCGACAGGCGTTGCCCGTGCACAAAAACAGAATGTTCGGTTTCACGCCTCCACCTTCCTCTCCAGCGCCGCCGCATCACCGGGGCGCGGTTTCCAGCCGTCGGCGATCGTAGTCGCCAACGCCACCATGCGTTCGCGGATCCGGTCACGAATGGCGCGCACCGCGCTGAGCCGCTCCTCCTCGGTTCCGGTCACCCGGGCCGGATCGGGAAAGGGCAGGTGCAGGCGATGGGTGACGCCCGGGAACACCGGACACTGCGCCTCCAGCGATTCCTCGCACACCGTGATCACGGCGTCGTACAATCGGCCCTCGCGGTAGAGATCGAACACTTTCCGGGTCGTTTTTCCGGCCAGATCGAGTCCTTCTTCGGCCATAACCGTGACGACCAGGGGAGTTATGGTCGTGGGATCGAGCCCGGCGCTGTCTACGGTCACATCCTGACCGCAAAACCGGCGCAGATAGGCCTCGGCCATCTGGCTCCTCCCGCTGTTGTGCACGCAGACGAACAGTACCCGCATAGCAATACCCTCTTGTTATAGGAACCGGCGGAAGGGTCTACCATGGTCCGATGACGATCCAGTGACAGGCCGACCATTCTTGACTACGCCGTATCGTATTGCCGGTTCCATGCCGGGCCGTGGTCATTACGTCCCGGGGACATTTTTGGGTTCAAAAAGCAACCGTACGTTTTCCTGTGGCTTTTGTGCGCCACGCCGATCCCGTGAGGTGACAACTCGACACACGGCACCACGATGTGAATTTTTTACCCAATTTCACTCCAAGCATGGGACAACTTGTCCTGAATCGCTCAAAGCCAGGAAACACCGGGGTTTTCGAGCGGGGGGGCAAGGCCTGCGTGTCCAGGACACGTCGACGAAAAAAAACCGGCGCGGCCAGACTACCCCGCGGCTTCGAAAGCTTTCAAGGCAACTACTTGAAATTATTGAAGCTGAAAAATGGTCCGGGAATTGCTTAAGTGAAAGCGCGTTTACGCGAGAGCCGAAAGGAAATCAGGTTTGGGGTCCGTTCGCAAAAAAACCATAACCTTAACCCAAGTGAGGTTGGCACCATGTTGATTACCGGTAACAATTATGGTTTCTTCATCCCCAGCGTTACCCAGATCGGCGTCGGCGCAGTCAAAATGTGCGGCGAGAAGATCAAGGCCCTGGGCGGCACCAAACCGCTGATCGTTACTGACAAGGGTATCGTGAAGTTCGGCATCCTCAAGATGGTGACCGACGTCCTCGACGCCGCCGGCATGTCCTATGCCGTGTTCGACGAGACCATCCCCAACCCCACTGACAAGAACGTTCACGACGCCGTTGATCTGTACAAGAAGGAAGGCTGCGACAGCCTCATCACCCTGGGCGGCGGTTCCTCCCACGACTGTGGTAAGGGCGTCGGCTTCGTCACCGCTAACGGCGGCAAGATCCACGACTTCGAAGGCGTCGACAAGTCGACCAAGCCCTTCCCGCCCTACGTGGCCATCAACACCACGGCCGGCACCGCCTCTGAAATGACCCGTTTCTGCATCATCACCGACCTGTCCCGCCACGTGAAGATGGCCATCGTCGACTGGCGCTGCACCCCGGGTATCGCCATCAACGACCCGGTCCTCATGATGGGCATGCCCCCCCGCCTGACCGCGGCCACCGGCATGGACGCCCTGACCCACGCCGTCGAAGCCTACGTGTCCACCATCGCCACCCCGATGACCGACGCCTGCGCCGAAAAGGCCATTGACCTGGTCTTCAAGTTCCTGCCCAAGGCCGTGGCCAACGGCGCCGACATGGAAGCCCGTGACATGATGGCTTACGCCGAGTACCTGGCCGGCATGGCCTTCAACAACGCCTCCCTGGGCCACGTCCACGCCATGGCTCACCAGCTGGGCGGCTTCTATGACCTGCCGCACGGCGAATGCAACGCCATCCTGCTGCCGCACGTCGAGAAGTTCAACCTGATCTCCTGCATCGACCGCCTGGCTTCTCTGGCCAAGCTGATCGGCGAGCCCGTTGCCGGCGTCTCCAACCGCGTCGCCGCCGACATGTTCCTGGATGCCATCCGCCGCCTGTCCGCCGACATCGGTATCCCGGCCGGCCTGGTCGAGATGGGCAAGTTCTACGGCAAGGATGTCAAGGCCTCCGACATCCCGACCATGACCGGCAACGCCCAGAAGGACGCTTGCGGTCTGACCAACCCGCGCCGCCCGTCCGACAAGGACGTGATCGCGATCTACACGGCCGCCCTGTAGTCGAAACCGCACAATCAAAGGCGGGAGGGGCCCCAGGGCCCCTCCCGTTTCTTCAAGCCTTCCGGGCGGATGACCCGGAAAATTTTGCGACAGCCCGATCCGGCGAGTTCTTTGGCAGCGCGGCGACAGCGCCAACACCCGTAGCGGGTTCCTCGGGAAGGCACAACCTGCCCTCCCTGGCGGCAGCAACACAACGCCGCCCCCCTCTCCTCCCATCCCGCACCCAGGCCCTCGCCCTGCCCCCCTGTCTCGCCCACCGTGATCGGTGTCGCTTCGTTGAGCCCTCTTCGGTCTTGTCCCATTTGGAACAAGGGATGAAGCCTCAATGTGACGCACATGGACCAACACGTTGGAATACCATGTTCATTTCCTCCAGACATGACGCCCGGTCCGGGGTGGCAAACCATAGACCGCCATGCTATGACACCCCGGACCGTGGACGTCGTGTTGGGCGGAACGGTCGTCACGAAACGAGGCTCCCTTGTTTCTTTTTTGTCTTCTTTTCACGTCAACCGGATAGGGCTCTATGAACATCATCAATCTCTCGAACGACTTTGATGCGGATTTCGTTCACAGGGTGGAGGAAGAGTCCGGGCAGAAAGTCAGCCTGTGCTACCAATGCGGGAATTGCACAGCTGGTTGCCCGTACACTTTCGCCTACGACATCCCCGTCAGCCAGATCATGCGCTTGCTGCAGGCCGGTCAGAAAAAGACCATCCTGTCCTGCAAGTCCCTCTGGCTGTGCGCCACCTGTGAATCCTGTACCACCCGATGCCCAAACAACATCGACGTAGCCAGGATCATGGACGTACTGCGCCACATGGCGCGGCGCGAAGGTCGAGCTGCCATCCCGCATATCAAGACCTTCTGGGATGTCTTTCTGGATTCGGTACGCGCCCATGGCCGAGTCTTCGAACTCGGTCTCACCGCCGGTTACGTGACCAAGACCGGACGGTTCTGGACGGATATCGAACTGGGACCCAAAATCTTCCCCAAAGGAAAGCTGTCACTCACGCCTCATGACATCCAGGGCCGCGAACACGTGGCCCGGATCTTCGAGCGTTTCGAGAGGGAGTCCAACTCATGAGCGAATCCATCGCCTACTACCCCGGCTGTTCGGGCCTGGGCACCTCCAAGGAGTACGATGCTTCGACCAGGGCCGTGTGCGAGGCAGTGGGCCTCGACCTGGTCGACATCCCCGACTGGAGCTGCTGCGGTTCAACGCCGGCCCACACCAAGGACCACACCCTCTCGGCCGCCCTGTCCGCTCGCAACCTCCAACTCGTGTCGGGCATGGGCCTGAACCTGGCTATCACCCCCTGCCCGAGCTGCCTGACCAACCTGCGCACCGCCAACCATCGCATGGAAAATGCGGGTTTCGGCGAAAAGGTCAACAAACTCCTCGACGAGCCCTATGCCGGCGGGGTCGATGCCCAGTCCGTCATCCAGGCACTGGTTGAGATCGTCGGCCTCGACAACCTGGCCGCCGCCGTGCGCACCCCGCTCACCGGTCTCAAGGTCGCCTGCTACTACGGCTGCATCATGAACCGGCCGCCCGAGGTCATGGCCTTCGACGACTGCGAAAACCCCATGGCCATGGACAACATCCTGACCGCCATGGGCGCCACCGTCCTGCCCTTCCCCCTCAAGGTCGAATGCTGCGGCGCCTCCTACGGCATGCCCCGGCCCGACGTAGTGGCCCGGCTCACCGGCAAGCTCCTGGATGCCGCCCGCGACCTCGGTGCGGACATGATCGCCGTGGCCTGCCCCCTGTGCCAGATGAACCTGGATCTCAGGCAGGGCCAGGTCAACCGCATCCTGGGCACCAACTACCGGATTCCGGTCCCGTACTTCACCCAGCTCATGGGTGTGGCCCTGAACATTGCGGAAGCGCAGCTCGGTTTTGGCAAGCTGTGCATCGACCCGCGGCCCGTCCTTTCCAAGGCACTGGCCAACGCGGGCTCACAGGCGAAGGGAGCGTAGGCCATGCGAATCGGCGTTTTCATCTGCCACTGCGGCAGCAATATCGAAGGCACGGTGGACACCGCGACCGTGGCCAAGACCTCGCTCGAATTCCCCGAGGTGGTCTATGCCACGGACACCATGTACGCCTGCTCGGAGCCCGGCCAGGACGGCATCATCCAGGCCGTCAAAGAGAAAAACCTCACCGGCGTGGTGGTGGCTTCCTGCACCCCGCGCATGCACGAGCCCACCTTCCGCCGGGCCGTGGAGCGCGCCGGATTAAACCGCTTCATGTTCGAGATGGCCAACATCCGGGAGCACGTTTCCTGGATCGGCAAGGACCGCGAGGCCAACACCAACAAGGCCGTGGACCTCGTGCGCATCGCCGTGGAAAAACTCCGCCGCGACGCCCCCCTTGCTTCCAGCAAGTTCTCCATCAACAAGCGCGTGCTGATCATCGGCGGCGGCGTGGCCGGCATCCAGGCCGCCCTGGACTGCGCCGACGGCGGACTCTCCGTCGTCCTGGTCGAGCGCGAATCCTCCATCGGCGGCAAGATGGCCAAGCTCGACAAGACCTTCCCCACGGTCGACTGTTCGAGCTGCATCCTCGGCCCCAAAATGGTCGACGTGGCCCAGCACGAAAACATCACCCTGCACGCCTACTCCGAGGTGGATTCCATCGGCGGGTACGTGGGCAACTTCCAGGTCAAGGTCAAAAAGAAAGCCACCTACGTGGACTGGTCCTTGTGCACGGGTTGCGGCGCCTGCACGGAAAAGTGCCCGAGCAAGAAAAATCCCGACCGGTTCAACGAAAAGATCGGCCCCACCACCTCGATCAACATCCCCTTCCCCCAGGCCATCCCCAAAAAGGCCGTCATCGACCCCACCACCTGCCGCCAGTTCGTCAAGGGCAAGTGCGGGGTGTGCGCCAAGGTCTGTCCGACCGGGGCCATCAAGTATGACATGGTGGACGAGTACGTGACCGAGGATGTGGGCGCCATCGTGGCCGCCACCGGCTACGACCTGATCGACGTCTCCGAACTCGCCGAATACGGCGGCGGGCGCTATCCCGACGTCATCACCGGGCTCCAGTACGAACGGCTGCTGTCCGCCTCCGGTCCGACCGGCGGCCACATCAAGCGCCCGTCCGACGGCAAGGAACCCAAGAACATCGTCTTCATCCAGTGCGCGGGCTCGCGCGACAAGTCGCTCGGCCGGCCGTACTGCTCGGGTTTCTGCTGCATGTACACGGCCAAGCAGGCGATCCTCACCAAGGACCACCTCCCGGAGTCCCAGTCCTATGTCTTCTACATGGACATCCGGTCGCCGGGCAAAATGTATGACGAGTTCACCCGCCGGGCCATGGAGGAATACGGCGCGCGTTACGTGCGCGGCCGCGTGTCCATGATCTACCCCAAGGGCGACAAGCTGATCGTGCGCGGCGCCGACACGTTGGCCGGCACCCAGGTCGAGGTCGAAGCCGACCTGGTGGTTCTGGCCGTGGCCGCCGGCTCGGCCGCGGGCGCGCCCCAGCTGGCTGAAAAACTGCGCATCTCCTACGACACCTACGGCTTCTTCATGGAGAGCCACGTCAAACTGAAGCCCGTGGAGACCAATACCGCCGGCGTGTACCTGGCCGGTTCCTGCCAGGGCCCCAAGGACATTCCCCAGTCCGTGGCCCAGGGCAGCGCCGCCGCCGCCAAGGTGCTGGCGCTTTTCTCCAAGGACATGCTCGAAAGCGATCCGCAGATATCCCGGGTCGATATCAAGCGTTGCGTGGGTTGCGGCAAGTGCATCATGACCTGCCCGTTCAAGGCCATCAAGGAAGTCGACTTCCGGGGCCAGAAAAAGGCCGAGGTCATCGAGACCATCTGCCAGGGCTGCGGCATCTGTACGTCGACCTGCCCCCAGGGGGCCATCCAGCTGTCGCACTTCACGGACAACCAAATCCTCGCGGAGGTCAACGCCTTATGCCAGTCCTGACCGGCAGGGAACTGCGAATCGTCGGCTTTCTGTGCAACTGGTGCTCCTACGGTGGCGCGGATACGGCGGGCGTTGGCCGGTTTGGCCAGCCGACCGACCTGCGTATCATCCGCGTGCCCTGTTCGGGACGCATCGACCCGCTTTTCATCGCGAAAACCCTTATCAGCGGCGCGGACGGCGTGTTGGTGTCCGGCTGCCATCCCAGGGACTGCCACTACGCCGAAGGCAACTTCTACGCCCGGCGCCGCCTGGAAGTCCTCAAGCGCTTCTTGCCCATCCTCGGCATCGATCCGGCCCGGTTCGACTACACCTGGGTCTCGGCCTCGGAAGGACAGCGCTGGCAGAAGGTGGTGACCGCGTTCACCGATCAGATTCACGCCCTGGGACCGGCGCCCCGCTACAGCGACGTGGCCCCGGAACTGCTGGCCAAGGTGGCCGCCGTCATCGGCCAAGGAGGCAACCGTGTCGCGGCTTGAGGATCTCAAAGCGCGCATCAAGGCGGCCTTGCCCGGCCTTGAATGCGTCATTGCCTGGCAAAAAGGCTACGACCCCCTGCACAACACGCCGCTGTTCATCCGGACGGAAGCCGACGTGGACAAGCTCGAATGGGGTCCCCTCAATGTCCATAATCCCGCCGTTTACCTGCCGAGCTTTCGCGGCAAGAAAATCGGCGTGGTGGTCAAGGGCTGCGACTCGCGTTCGGTGGTGGAACTCCTCCAGGAAGGCCTCATCGACCGCGACGACGTGGTCATCTTCTCCATGCCGTGCACGGGCGTCATCGACCTGACCAAGGTCAAGGCCCGCATCGCCGCCGCCGGCACCACCGCCGGCGCGGTCACGGCCGTGACCACCGACGGAAACACGGTTTCGGTGACCGCCGGCGGCGAGACCCTGACCCTGCCCCTGGAGCAGGTGGCGGCCGACAAGTGCGGCAGCTGCCAGTTCCCCAACGCGGTGCTGTCGGATCAGTTCGTGGGCGATCCCGCCGCGCCGATCACGCCCAAGGCCCCGGTCGCTGCCGACCTGGCCACCCTCGACGCCCTGAGCGTGCCCGAACGCATGGCCTTTTGGCGCTACCAGATGGAGCGTTGCATCCGGTGCTACGCCTGCCGCAACGCCTGCCCCCTGTGCGTGTGCCGCGACCATTGCATCGCCCAGAGCCGCGAGCCCCATTGGCTGACCCAGGAAGACACCTCCACCGAGAAGTTCTTCTTCCAGGTGGTACACGCCATGCATCTGGCCGGCCGGTGCACCGAGTGCGGCGAATGCCAGCGGGCCTGTCCCATGGATATTCCGATCCTGGCGCTCAAAAAGCACCTCAACCGGACCATCCATGACCTCTTCGACTACCAGGCCGGCGTGGATCCCCAAGCCATCCCGCCGCTTCTCCAGTTCAAGGTCGAGGAAGACAACATCAAAGAGAGGGGCTGGTAATGGCCGCCGTCAAATACATATCCCGCGACAAGCTGCCCCAGTGGCTGGCCGCGCTGGCCCAAGACCGCCGGGTGCTGGTGCCCGTGGCCGAAGGTGACGGCGTGGTCTTTCGTCCCTATGACCCGGCCAAGGAACCGATCTTCGGCTCCGACGCCACCGCCCCGCCCAAATCGGCTGTCTTCCCGGCCTGCCAGGAGCTGTTCCGCTACGAGCAGACCAAGGATGCGGAAAATCCCGACAAGTCCACCCTGGAACTCATCCCCAACCTGGAGATGCCGGCCACGGTGGTGTTCGGGTCCAAGCCCTGCGGCGCCCGGGGATTTCTGATCTTCGACCGCGTCTACCAGGGCAAGAAGTTCCCGGACCCCTATTACAAGGCCGCCCGGGACGCGACCGTGTTCGTGACCATGGCCTGCGCCAAGGTCGAAAATACCTGCTTCTGCCACTGGGTGGGCTCGGGCCCGGCCGATCCGGCCGGCTCGGACGTGCTGCTCACCCCGGTCGGCGACGGCTATACCGTGGAGGCGGTCAGCGACAAAGGCGCGCCCCTGCTCGACAGCCCGCTTTTGACCGACGGCGCGGCCAAGGCTGCCGAGGCCGAGGCGGTCAAGACGGCCACCCGCGAGGCCCTGGGCGAGGCGCCCGACATCAGCTCCGCGCCGCAGGCCCTGCTCGACGCCTTCAACGACATGGACTTCTGGCGCGACCAGTCGGACAAGTGCCTCAGCTGCGGGGCCTGCACGTTTTTGTGCCCGACCTGCTACTGCTTCAGCATCACTGACGAACCGGCCGGCTTAAATGGTCGCCGGATGCGGTCCTGGGACGCCTGCATGCATTTCCAGTTCACCCTGGAAGCCTCCGGGCACAACCCCCGGCCGACCAAGGCCCATCGCCTCAAAAACCGCGTCGGCCACAAGTTCAGCTACTACCCGACCCTGCATGAGGGTCTGATCGCTTGTTGCGGCTGCGGCCGGTGTATCAAGAGCTGCCCGGTTTCCGTGGACATCCGCGAAATCGTGCAAAACGCCGTTGCCCGGTCCAAGGCCTAGAGGTGTGCAGATGACCAATCCGCAAAATCCCTATCTGCCGGAAGTGGCTACCATCCTGGAGACCGTCCAGGAGACCCACAATATCAAAACGTTCCGGGTCCGGTTCGACAACGAGGCCGCCATGGCCGCGTTCAAGTTCGAGCCGGGTCAGGTCGGTCAGCTGTCGCTTTTCGGCGTCGGCGAATCCACCTTCGTTATCAATTCGCCCCCAACCCGCATGGATTACCTCCAGTTCTCGGTCATGCGGGCCGGCGAAGTGACCACCCGGTTGCACGGGCTGGCCGCCGGCGACAAGATCGGCGTGCGCGCGCCCCTGGGCAACTGCTTCCCGTACGAGGCCATGAAGGGGAAAAACATCGTGTTCGTGGGCGGCGGCATCGGCATGGCGCCCCTGCGCACCCTGTTCCTCTACATGCTCGACAACCGGGCCGATTACGGCGACATCACGCTGCTCTACGGCGCCAAGTCCCCGGCCGACATGGCCTTCTCGGCGGAACTCCCCGAGTGGACCGGCCGCAGCGACGTCAACACCACCCTGACCATCGACCGCGAGGCCGAGGGCTGGCAGCACAAGGTGGGGCTTATCCCCAACGTGCTGCTGGAGATCGCGCCCAAGCCCGACAACACCGTGGCCGTCACCTGCGGCCCGCCCATCATGATCAAGTTCACCCTCGAAGCCCTCAAAAAACTCGGCTTCGAAGACGACCAGATCGTGACCACCTTGGAAAAGCGCATGAAGTGCGGCATCGGCATCTGCGGCCGCTGCAACATCGGTTCGAGCTACGTGTGCGTGGACGGGCCGGTGTACACCTACGCCCAGCTCAAGGCCCTGCCCAACGAGCTGTAACAGGCGATCATATGCGGCGTAGGGGACTAGATGTGGCGGGGGGAACTGTCGCCCCCATCCCGGGGGTCCGGGGGGGGGCTTTGCCTCCCCGGCCGCCGGAGGCGCATCCCGTCCCCTTCGCCTCAAGGGAGACCATCATGGCTGAATTTTTTTCCGCCAGCGACATCGTGGGCACGGCTATTGAAATCGAACGCCGGGGCCGCAACGTCTACACCAAGGCGGCGGCCGCCGCCCCGAACCCGGATGTCAAACGCTTCCTGGAGTTCTTTGCCGGCGAGGAAGCCCGCCACCAGGCCATTTTCGAGGCCATGGGCGACCGCGTGGGCAAGGCCGAGATCCCGGCCGGCAGCGATGCCGCCGAATATATGGATTATGTCCAGGCCCTGCTCGACTCCCACGCCCTGTTCTGCGGCGGGGCGCCGGAAAAGGACCTGGCCGACGCGGCCGACGCCGAAGCGGCCATCGAGCTGGCCAGCCGGTTCGAAAAGGACACCATCCTCTACTTCCGCGAGATGATGGACCTGCTGCCGGCCAATGAATCCGGCATCGTCAAGCAGTGCCTGGACGAAGAACGTGGCCATCTGCGCATGCTGCGCGGCATGCTGGCCAAGCTGCGCCAGGCCCACTAAACGCCAACCCCGCGCCGGGCGCCCGCCATCCGGGGCTCCCGGCGCGATTCCCAGGTCGGGAGCAACCCGGCAACGGGGGAACGACCATGTATCACGACGAATACGGTTTTGACGCCCTGGCCCTGGACAGCCCCCTGGATCGCACCGAGCGGACCGGCGAGGGCGCGGTTCTCGAAGAAAACTTCGCCGGAAACCTCGTCGGCCTGATCCTGGCTTCCGACCTGTTTACCGCCCGCAACCTGGGCCCCCGGCCCTGGATCGAGGGCCTGGTCCTGGCCACTTCCTGGTCCGGGGCGACCATCCGCTTCAGCGGCGAGCGCCTCAGCCAGGACGACCTGGACACCCTGCTCGGTTGCGTCCTGCTGGCCTTTCGCAATCCGGGCCGCTCGGCCGGCGCGACCCGATTTTCCCTGCGCGATCTGACCCGGCTCATCCGGCCCACCGGCCGCCGGTTCGCCGCCCGCTGCCTGGAGCGCTCCCTGTGGCGCCTGGCCGCCGCGCGCCTCGAAATCGAAAGCGGTGCCGGACAGATCCTCATCCAGACCCGGCTCATCCACGCCCTGTTGTGCGACAGCGCCGCCGGCGTGTGCTCGACCGAGATCAACCCCCGGATCATGGACGGCATGCGCTCGGCCACGACCGTGGAACGCCTGCTGGCCACCCGGATTCCCTTGGGCACGGCCTTGTTCCGCCGCTGGCTCACCGCGCTGTTGGCCAATTCCACCGGCTGTTTGCGCCTGGACCTGGCCGGACTGCGCCGCCTGAGCGGGCTGACCCACCAGCCCATGTCCGCATTCAGGATTCGGGCGGTTGCCGCATTGCAAGCGCTTTTGGATCTGGGCTATATTGTGTCCATCGAACCCAACGGCCCCGATCGCATGGTGGTCATGCATCAGGTGGCCCGCGGAGAACAAGCGGCCTGCCAGCTGTTGTCCTGAAACCCGTTTCCGGGGGCGACGTCATGTCCCAACCGGTGTCACGGCACGACACAACAGACAAAGCCGAAGACCCGGGCGTGTCCACGCCGCCCGGTCAGCAGGAACGCTTCATGCCCATGACGTTGCGCACCATGCCCTTGCGGCGTCTCACCCTGGACGTCGCCCGGGATGGCCGGGAACCGTACATGACGCCGTCCCGGCTGCGCCTGTCCTCTTCGAGCGCGGTCGGGGAGGACACCCCGTCCGTCCCGCCCGAGCCCAAGCACGCGCCAACCCTTGAGGACCTCATCGGCATCGAGCATAGCAAGCTCGATTTCTACCAGGAGCTGCGCCAGAAAGTGGAGGAACTCCAGGAGGCCCACCAGGAGTCCGAACTGCGGCGCCAGGATATCGCCGCCATCCTGGACGGCATCACCGACATCATGATGGTCCTGTCCAAGGACCTGCGCATCATTTCGGTCAACCACGTCTTCCACGAGCTTTTCAACGTGCCCCGGCCCGAGGGCCAGCACTGCTACCGCATCTTCCGGGGTTCCAACCGCCCCTGTCCGGAGTGCCCGGCCCACCGCTCCTTCCAGACCAATGCCGTGTGCCGGTGCATGGGGCTGTTCAAGATCGGCGGCGTGGCCCGGCAATTCGAGATGGTGGCCTCGCCCATCCACAATCCCGACAGCCCCGAGTCGCGCATCCTCATTTTCAAGCGCGACGTGACCCTGGAGAAGCAGTACGAGGCCAAGTACTACCAGGCCGAAAAAATGGCGACCATCGGCATGCTGGCCGCCGGCGTGGCCCACGAGATCAACAATCCCCTTACCGCCGTCTACGGCCTGGCCGAGGGCATCCGCCGCCGCCTGCCCGCCATCCGGGCCGGGGTGGACGAGGCCATGTACGCCGACATCGCCGAGTACGTGGAAACCATCCTCATGGAATGCCGGCGCTGCCGCGACATCGTGCGCTCCATGCTGTCCTTTTCCCGGCCCCATACGTTGGCCTTTTCGCCAATCAGCTTAAACGAGGTCGTCACCGACACCCTCAACATCCTTCGCGGGCATCTTGAGGAACGCGGTCGCCTGGGCCTGACCCTGACCGTCAACCTTTACGAGGGACTGCCCCTGGTCGCCGGCGACGAAGCCCAACTCAAGCAGGTCCTGCTCAATCTCCTGACCAATTCCATGGACGCCATCACCGGCCTCGGCGAAATCACCATCACCACCCATCCGGAAAACGACAACACGGTCAACCTGTCCGTGGAGGATACCGGGGGCGGCATTCCGCCGGAGAATATGGACAAACTTTTCAATCCCTTTTTTACGACCAAGCCCGTGGGCAAAGGAATCGGCATCGGATTGGCCACCTGCTACAGCATCGTGCGCGAACACCACGGTTCCATCGAGGTCGCCAGCGAAGTCGGCCTCGGCACCCACTTCACCGTGAAACTTCCCCTGGATAGCGGCCAAAACCGTGAATAATCCCTATTGCGTACTTGTGGTGGACGACGAGCCCTCCATCGGCAAGCTCCTGCTCAAGGAACTGACCACGCCGGCTCGTACGGTCCATGTCGCCGCCTCGGCCCGGGAAGCCCGGGAGCTCTTGGCCAAGAACGAATACGAGGTGGCGGTGCTTGATATCCGCCTGCCCGATGCCAACGGCATCGAACTCATGGTCGAGTTGCGCCAACGGCAGGAAGACCTGGAAACCATCCTCATCACCGGCCACGGCGCCATCGACACGGCCGTGGAGGCCATGAAGCTCGGCGCCTTCGACTACGTGACCAAGCCGTTCAACCTGGCCGAACTCGAACTGCTCATCGAACGCGCCTACCAGCGCACCTTCCTGCGCCGGGAAAACCGCCGCCTGCGCCATTTCCAGGGCCAGAACCCGCCGGTCAAGCTGGTGGGCAATTCCCAGGCTATGAAGCAGGTGCGCTACCTCATCGAAAAAGTGGCCCCCACCGAGGTGCCGGTGCTCATCACCGGCGAATCCGGCGCCGGCAAGGAAGTGGCCGCCCACCTCATCCAATCCTTGTCCAAGCGGGCGGACAAACCGTTTTTCATCAAGAACTGCGCGACGCTGCAAAAGGAACTGGCCCGCAGCGAACTGTTCGGGCACCTGCGAGGCTCGTTTACCGGTGCGGTGGAAAACAGCGAAGGCTTCATGGCCTTTGCCAACAAGGGGACGCTGTTTCTCGACGAAATCGGCGAGCTGCCCATCGAGGTCCAGGCGGCCTTGCTGCGCGTGCTCGAAAACAAGACCTACCGCCGGGTGGGCGAGAAGGAAGAACGGCGCGTCGACATCCGGCTCGTGTTCGCCACCAACCGGGACCTGGTCAAGGAGGTGGCCGAGGGCCGCTTCCACGAGGCGCTGTTCCACCGCATCAACGTCTTCAACATCGAGATGCCGCCCCTGCGCGAGCGCCGGGAGGACATCCCGCTGCTGGTGGAATTCTTTCTGACCCGCCTGACCGCCGGCCAATCGTCGTTTCGCATCTCGGACCGGGCCATGAAATGCCTGACCGCCTACGACTGGCCGGGCAACGTGCGCGAACTGCGCAACGTCATGGAGCGCAGCATCATTCTGTCCGAAAACAACCTCATCACCGAGCACGCCCTGCCCCGGGAATTCCTGGAACCGGCCCGGGCCGAGGAAGAGATCCTGACCCTGGAGGCCAAGGAGAAGGAGCACATCGCCAAGGTGCTCAACTTCTACGACAACAACCGGTCCCTTGCCGCCGAGGCCCTGGGCATCTGCCGCAAGACGCTCTACCGCAAGATCCGTCAGTACAACCTCTTCTAGTTCGCCCAAGCCCGTGTCCGGGGTTTTCGGCCCCGATCCCGGACGCGGCAAGCGGCTTGCAAGTCCCTCTGCCGTTGCCGCCCGTCGGGCGTCTTCACGCCGCCTCCGGCCTGCCGGGGCGCGGGCGCTTCTGTTGTGCCCGCGCCAATCGACTGTCCTTCCTCCGAACAGCACTGTATCAAAACTCTACACGGCAGAGACACGTTGTACTGATTAGCGTGACTAGCTATGTTCAAACAAGCATGAATTATAGTATGTTTTGAATAGCAGAGTAAAGAGCGTGCAAACAGCTGGTGTTTTAAATAGCATATAACATATAATGTTAGGATTAACATATATCAATGGTGAATTTTGACCCACAACACCCCAAACAGTGGTTCAAAATGCCTTTTTCACAAATGGGCCCGCAAACTCCCGTCAATGGTGAATCCTTTTCGTCTGCAGTCACGCCGTGTTCAGAGTCAGCGTGTCACACTGACTGGGTAAATTACGTGACACTCCAGTGTCTTTGAAAAAAAAGACTAATAAAACCAATATATTTTTCTTGGCCTATTTTTTGCTCATTAGGCACCATGAAAGTGCCCCTGTTTCTTCCTTCCGCAGCAACGCCCTTGAGGCATACGGCACTGCGCCACAAACTTTCCGGCGCGACCTCACTCTTTACCTCCACTATGTTACCTTTAACATATAGAGGCCGCGCCTTTTCCATTTCGGGCACTTTCCTGACCAATCACGGAGCATCGGCGAGGCGTGACTTTGATACTCCAGCCTCCAGGCCCCTGCGGCATCATTGCTGCATGGACCGGGCGGCGGAAGCCGCGAACAGCGTCTGTGACCGGTCCCGGCTGGCGGTATCGGGCGGCCCAAAGACGCGTGCGGGGCACAGCGGCAACGGTTTTGACGCGAAAGGGAGCATCCATGCGTAGTATTCCTGTCGAACAGGCCCAGGGCATGGTCCTGTGCCACGACATCACCCGTATCGTTCCGGGCGAGTGCAAAGGACCGGCATTCCGCAAGGGCCACATCATCGTGGCCGAGGACATTCCCGCGCTTTTGCGCCTGGGCAAGGAACACATCTACGTTTGGGACCTGGCCGAAGGTCTCGTCCATGAGGACGATGCGGCCGGACGCATCGCCGCCGCCATTGCCGGTGAGGGCGTCACCCTGACCCAGCCCTGCGAAGGGCGCATCAATTTGCTGGCTGATCGGCGCGGGCTGCTCAAGATCGACGTGGACGCCCTGCGCCGGCTCAATTCCATCGAGGAAGTGACCATCGCCACGGTCCACGGTGACATGACCGTGTCCCCGGGCCAGATGCTGGCCGGCACCCGGGTGGTGCCGCTGGTGGTGGCCAAGGCGCGGCTCGAAGCCGTGGAAGCGGTCACCGGCGAGACCGGAGCGGTGGTGCGCGTACTCCCGTTTCGGCCGCTCCGGGTGGGCGTGGTCACCACCGGCAGCGAGGTCTACCACGGTCGCATCAAGGACAAATTCGGCCCGGTGCTGCGCCGCAAGTTCGACGATTTGGGGTGTTCGATCATGCGCCAGATCATCGTGCCCGACGACCAGGAGATGCAGGTACGCGCCATCAAGCAGCTGCTGGCCGAAGGCGCGGAGATGATCGCGGTCACCGGCGGCATGTCCGTCGACCCCGACGATCTGTCGCCGACCTCCATCCGGGCCGCCGGCGGCCAAGTGGTCACCTACGGCTCCCCCACCTTCCCCGGCGCCATGTTCATGCTGGCCTACCTGGGCGAAGTCCCGGTGGTGGGGCTGCCCGGCTGCGTTATGTACCACAAGGCCAGCATCTTCGATTTGACGGTGCCCCGGCTTGTGGCGGGCGAAAAGCTCTCCCGGGCCGACATCGTGGAACTCGGGCACGGCGGGTTGTGCGCCATGTGCCCGGAATGCCGCTTCCCCTTGTGCGGGTTCGGCAAGAGCTAAGGCCAGTCGACGGCGGAGGCGTCTTTTTCGGAAAACCCGCACGGTTGCGGCATCAGGCCTGGGACGCGGCCATCGGACCGCACCGTGCGCTTCGGAGGAAATGACAATCCTTTAACCAGCCAACGGAGCAAACGCATGGAAATTGCAAAAAAGCTGGAAAAAATCTGGATCGTCAACGGCATCGAGCGCAAGCTCATCGTTGACCCCGATGCCTTCCTGTCCGAGGTGCTGCGCGAGCAGATGCACCTGGTCGGGACCAAGGTCGGTTGCGGCAAAGGCCAGTGCGGCGCCTGTTCGGTGATCCTCGACGGCAAGGTCGTGCGCGCCTGCATCACCAAGATCCGCCGGATCGAGAACTACGCCAACATCACCACCATTGAAGGCATCGGCACCCCGCAGAACCTGCATCCGCTGCAGGTGGCCTGGGTGGTCAACGGCGCGGCCCAGTGCGGCTTCTGCACCCCGGGCTTCATCATGTCCGCCAAGGGCCTGCTGGACGAGAATCCCAAGCCCACCCGCGAGCAAGTGCGCGACTGGTTCCAGAAGCACAAGAACGTGTGCCGCTGCACCGGTTTTATCCCGCTGGTCGACTCCGTCATGGACGCCGCCAAGGTCCTGCGCGGCGAGATGACCCTCGACATCAACCATAACTTCCCGGCCGACGGCAACATCTTCAATTCCCGCGCTCCGCGTCCTTCCGGCGTGGCCAAGGTCACCGGCCAGTGGGCCTTCGGTGACGACCAGTCCCTGCAGCTGCCCGCCGACACCCTGCACCTGGCCATCGTCGAAGCCCGCGTGTCCCACGCCAACATCAAGGGCATCGACTTCTCCGAGGCCCTGAAGGTCGAAGGCGTCCACAGCGTCATCACCGCCAAGGACGTCAAGGGCAAGAACCGCATCACCGGTCTGATCACCTTCCCCACCAACAAGGGTGACGGTTGGGATCGTCCGATCCTGTGCGACGAAAAGGTGTTCCAGTACGGTGACGCTATCGCCCTGGTGGCCGCCACTTCCGAGAAGATCGCCCGCGAGGCCGCTGAGCTCGTGAAGGTCGACCTCGAAGTCCTCCCGGCCTACATGAACGCCCCGGCGGCCATGGCCGAGGATGCCATCGAAATTCACCCCGGTACCCCCAACACCTACTACAAGCAGGGCCTGATCAAGGGCGACGATCCCACGCCGTTCTTCGAAAGCCCCGACTGCGTGGTGATGGAAGGCTCCTACTACACCCAGCGCCAGCCCCACCTGCCCATCGAGCCGGATGTCGGCTTCGCCATGTACAATGAAGAAGGCCAGCTGCGCATCTACTCCAAGTCCATCGGCCTGCACCTGCACATGTACATGATCGCTCCGGGCCTGGGCCTCGAGCCGCCCGCGATCGCGCTCATCCAGCTGCCCACCGGCGGTACCTTCGGGTACAAGTTCTCCCCGACCATGGAAGCCCTCGTCGGCGCCGCCACCATGGCCACCGGCCGCCCCTGCCACCTGCACTACAACTACGCCCAGCAGCAGTACTACACCGGTAAGCGTTCCCCGTTCTGGACCACCGGTAAGGTCGCCGCTGACAAGAAGACCGGCAAGATCAAGGGCACCCAGCACGAGTGGATCTGCGATCACGGCCCGTACTCCGAGTTCGGTGACCTCCTCACCCTGCGCGGCGCCCAGTACTTCATGGCCGGTTACGGCATCCCGAACATGCGCGCCGTCGGCTACTGCGTGTGCACCAACCATGGTTGGGGTTCGGCCTTCCGCGGCTACGGTTCGCCGGAGATCATGTTCCCCTCCGAAGTCCTGATGGACGAGCTGGCCCTGAAGGGCGGCTGGGATCCGCTGGAACTGCGCTACATCAACTGCTACCGCCCCGGTGACACCAACCCGAGCGGTCAGGTGCCGGATTCCTTCATGTATCCGGAGATGATCGACATCCTGCGGCCCAAGTACCAGGAAGCCCTGGCCAACGCCAAGCGCCACTCCACCGACGAGCTCAAGAAGGGCGTCGGCGTGGCCTTCGGCATCTACGGTTCCGGCTTGGACGGCCCTGACTCCGCCGGTTCCGATATCGAACTCAATCCCGACGGCACCGTGACCGTCATCAACGCCTGGCAGGATCATGGCCAGGGTTCCGACCTCGCCAGCATGTGCGTGGCCCACGAGGCCCTCAAGCCCCTGGGCATTCCCGCCAGCAAGATCAAGCTGTTCATGAACGACACGAGCAAGTGCCCGAACTCCGGTCCGGCCGGCGGCTCCCGCTCCAACGTCATGGTCGGACAGGCCATCATCAACAGCTGCGAGCAGTTGATCGCTGCCATGCGCAAGCCCGATGGCACCTTCCGCACCTACGACGAGATGGTGAAGGACGGCCTCAAGACCAAGTACAACGGCACCTGGACCCAGCCGGCCACCGACTGCGATCCGGAAACCGGCCAGGGCGCTCCGTTCGCCAACTACATGTACGGCCTGTTCATGGCGGAAGTCACCGTGAACATGACCACCGGTAAGACCCAGGTCGACAAGATGACCCTGGTGGAAGACATCGGTACCCTGACCAACCGTCAGACCGTCGATGGCCAGAACTGGGGCGGCTTGGCCCAGGGCATCGGCTTGGCCCTGACCGAGGACTTCGAGGACATCAAGAAGCACTCCTCCCTGGCCGGCGCCGGCGTGCCCTACATCAAGGATGTCCCGGATGTCATGGAGCTGATCTACGTCGACTCCCCGCGTAAGCACGGCCCGTTCGGCGCCTCCGGCGTCGGCGAAGTGCCCCTGTGCGGCCCGCATCCGGCCATCATCAACGCCATTGCCAATGCCACCGGCGGCGCCTTCGTCCGTCACCTCCCGGCCTACCCGGAGAAGGTGCTGGCCGCCATCAAGGAACTTGGCAAGTAAGCCCCTACGGGTTTAGCATCCTCCAATAAAACAGTGACGGGGCGGGCGGATCATCCGCCCGCCCCGTCGCCTTACTCCGGGACGGTGACGTATGGACATACAGCAAAAGCTCCACGCCATCGAAAGCCACTGCATCCAGGAGGAATGGCCCAAGTGCCAGGCGGCCTGCCCGCTCCACGTGGATGTCCGCGGTTTCATGGCCAAAATGGCCGCCGGCGACGAGGCCGGCGCCCGCAAGCTGCTGGAACGCACCATGCCCGTGCCCGGTGTGCTGGGCCGGTTGTGCGAACATCCTTGCGAAACAGCCTGTATCCGGGACTCGTTGGGCGGTGCCCTGGCCATGGGCGCCTTGGAACGCGCCTGTATCACCCGGGCCAAACCCGGCAACAAACCCCTGTGCATGCCCGCCAAGGGCAAACGCGTGGCCATCCTGGGCGATGATCTCGGCGCCCTGACCGCCGCCTGGGATCTGGGTAAAAAAGGCGTCGCCATCACCCTGTTCGCCCCGGGCCAGACGGCCTGTGCCCGCTTGGCCGCCTTGCCGGCCGACATCCTGCCGCCGGAAATCTTGACTTCCACACTCGAGATGCTCGGCCGCATGAACGTCACCGTGAAAACCGGCCAGGCACTCGACGCTGCCTTCCTCGACGCCGTCAAGGCCGACTACAACGGCGTGTTCGTGGAAATGACTCCGGGCAACCCCCTGGGCATCACCCCGGCCGAGGTCGATCCGGTGACCCTGCGTTGGGGGGAAACCAATATTTTTTGCGCCGGCTGGTCCGAGGCCGACGGCAACCTCTCGGGTATCAACATGGCCGCGGCCGCCCGCCGCGCTGCCCTGACCCTGGACCGATTCCTGGCCGAATCCTCCCTGACCGCCTCCCGGGACAAGGAAGGCCCCTGCGCGACCCGCACCTATACCAAACTCACGGGCATTCCCGCCATGCCCCGGGTGGTGACCGCGTCCGCGCCGACCATCCCCTCTCCCGAAGAGTCCAAGGCCGAGGCCGCCCGGTGCATCCAGTGCCAGTGTATGGAATGCGTGAAGCAATGCGCCTACCTGGAGCACTACAAGGCGTTTCCAAGGGTCTACGCCCGGCAGATTTACAATAACCTGGCCATTGCCATCGGCAACCGCACGCATGACCAAGATGCTTCG